>Ga0189274_100027_pt1 | contig 260489 bp, 221 predicted proteins | sample N5B1minimetaG_FD_130323 | JGI IMG/M metagenome (GOLD analysis project Ga0189274, IMG submission 130323) | Marine microbial communities from the Costa Rica Dome - N5 B1 mini metaG | ecosystem: Environmental > Aquatic > Marine > Oceanic > Photic zone | place: Costa Rica: the Eastern Pacific... | reverse complement strand
TTCGGCCGATCCTTCCGGCCCGGATTTCTGTCTCATCTTCGCTCCCTTGGCGGGCTACGATGTGCCAGAAATCCTCCTTAAGCAATTTGGCCGATCTGTCTCATGGTCGCTGACGGGGAACAGTCTCAATCCATTCGTCTGTGTACAACCACTTCAATCATCAAAGGAATATCGAGAGCAGGGCCAGGTTCAAATCTCTACGCGACGCCGCTCTTCTCGAATGGCGCGAGCTAGTCGCTGCCTAAGGCCTGCTCGTTCGCGAAAAACGGAGACTGGTTCGAGTTTGTCTGACAACTCCCTTCAAAGAGCTTGCCCTGGCTGCAGACGCCGCAGCGTCCGCGCAGCGCGGCTTTTAGCGGGACTGATACGGACATGGGAAGGCCTCCAGGCAGGGGGGCGCCGGATCTTTCAAGACCCGGCGCATGTTGATGGCTTATTTGACTTCGGTGAACCGCAAATAAGGACGCAGCTCGTCCCAGCCCTGCGGGAATTTCACGCTGGCCTGCTCGTTGGTCACCGATGGCGGGATGATGACTTTGCCACCCGGCAGCCAGTCGGCCGGGGTGGCGATCCCGTGCTTGTCACCAGCCTGCAGCGCGTCGATCACGCGAAGGATTTCATCAAAGTTCCGGCCGACGCTCATCGGATAGGTCATGGTCAGGCGGATTTTCTTGTTCGGGTCGATAATGAAGACCGAACGGACCGCAGCGGTTTCGCTCTCGCCGGGATGGATCATGTCATAGAGCTCAGCCACTTTGTGGTCGGCGTCGGCGACGATCGGAAACGCCAGATCGGTGTTCTGCGTGTCATTTACATCGTCGATCCACTTGATGTGTTCCTCGACCGTATCGGTCGAGAGACCCAGCGGCTTGGTGTTGCGATTGACGAATTCCTGGGAGAGCTGTGCTGTGCGGCCCATTTCTGTGGTGCAGACCGGGGTGAAGTCCGCCGGGTGGCTGAAGAAGAAGACCCAGCTGTCGCCAATCCAGTCGTGGAATGTGATCTCACCCTTTGTGGTCGGGATGGTGAAGTTTGGGGCGGTGTCGCCGATTCTGAGAGACATGGTGTGCTCCTGATTTGAGGTTGTGGACAGTGTCCGGTTGGGAGGAACGCTAAGGTTCACAGTTAAAGTAGTATAGAAAATCACACTTTTGAAATTGATATTGATGACGTCTTCGATTGATTTTCTCTATGGGCCGTCTCCGGTGCTACGATACGTGCCATGACAGGCGACGCAGCGGCTCATCGTTGCGGAGAATTGAAGCTGCAGGTCGGCAAAGTCAGCAGTTTCGGAAAGGGCGGCGAGGTCCCCGAAATCGCTGCGCAGACCACGCGAGAGGCCGACAAATCCTTCAGGCGCTTTGGCTCGGATACTGGCGCCGATCGGGTCGCCCGCGCCGCGCGACAACTCACGGGCCGCCTCGCCGATCAATATGCGGTCCTGCTCGGCAAGCCCGTAGGAAATCGATTGGGCACCTTGCAGGAAGGCAAGCATTTCTGACCGGATGTGCTGGCGCTCTTCTGCTGTAAAAGCGATGACCGTCCTTGCGTCTTCGATGTGTGCTTGTTCAGCCATTTCTGGTTCCGCTAGCGGTGCGGCGCTTTTGGTCCAGGCAAGGGTTGAGAATGCCCCGGCGAAGACGCCGACACCGAGCAGGAGGATGGAAGTAAACCGGCTCATTCTGATCAGAAGCTCAGAATGGTTTCGCCGGGCGCAGCGATCCGCGCGCCCATGTCTTCAGGTTTAGCGACCCCGACACCGTCGAGCAGCGCTTCAGCGCCAAATGGACGATTCGGCAGATAGATGGCGCACACCTCAACGCCAACGCCGCCAGACATGAGCATCTTCAGGAGCCCCTGCGGACTGGCGCCTTTCGGCTGTAGCGGTGCCGTGGCGCTGGCTGGCGCGTCCTTCAGGGCAAGGTCGCCGCCAGCGCTACACAACAGGATGTGGGGGCGCTCGCCGGCTTCCATGGCGCTTCGGGTCAGAACCAGAGCCATCAGCTGTGTCTCAGGATCGGCGCTGGTAATGATGGTCAGCATCGCGTCTGTCCTTTCCTTTGCGGGTGGGGGCGTCGGGGGCATAGACGCGCAGGCGGTGAGACCTGAAAGGGCGAGCCCAGCGAAAAAGGTTTTGATCCGCATTAGGAACGGCCTCCTCTGTATCCGCGGCCGGGCTGTCCGCCGCGATCGACGCAGCGCTGGAAGGCCGGAAGATGGCGGTCCGCAGACGCATTGCGCAGATTTGTGAAAACGGCCGCGATATCGGGATAGTCCGAGACAGCCGGGAGCAGCTCTTCATCGTACAGACGCACATTTTCGATTTCTGCGGCGACACCTTTTTCGCAGAGAGCCTTCAGGCTCAGCACTGCAACATCCAGGTCGTGGCTGCTGTCATCTGCGGGGACCGGGACGCGGTATGCGCTATAGAGCGGCAGCAGCGCTTCGATATGACGGGCCTCAGCATGGACGATATTGCTGAACGGTCTGACCTCTCCGAACGCTTCAAGAATGTCAGAATAGGTCCGGTGCGCCTGGCGCTCGTCGGCCAAGGCAAGATCCATGGCTTCAACGACCGAAGCAGGCAGATCGGCATGCGCGGCTGCCGGAGCAGCGGCGAGCGCGGCGGCTGCGCAAAACCCGGCGCGGTGCCGGCGGCGATGTCTTTTCTTACAGGTCATTCTCATCATCCCGTTAGTGTTTGAGCCAAAGGAGAATCAGTGGGACCCAGATCAGGGACGTGGTGATCAGACCTTTGATGCTCTGATAGGCGATCCAGACCCAGAACAACTCCTTCTTGCGGGCGCTGAGGGTTTTCAGGGTCTGGCGCGGGGACCAATTGGAAAGGGCTTGCATGCGCCTGTCTCCTAAAGCACCAGCTTGATCAGGCCGCCGACGGTTAGGATGACGGCGACGCCCAGCGCCCAGAGGCCGACAAACCAGGCGATCTCTTTCGGGCCGGTTTTTTTGACGAGAGGACGGTCTTCTTCGCGCATCAGTGATACCCCGCATCCGGATCAACTTTCCCGCGGAACACCCAATAGGTGAAAGCGGTGTAGCCGATGATGATTGGGAGCAGGATGAGCGCGCCGATCAGCATGAAGAACAGGCTGGAATCGGGCGCGGCTGCCTCCTGAATGGTGATCGCCCGCGGCACAATGTAAGGCGATATCCCAATACCGAGACCCGCAAAGCAAAGTGCGAACAGACCGATCGAGGTCGGGAACGCGACTTGATCCTTCTTCTTGAGAAGCCCCCATCCGAGAATGGCGGCGAGGATCGCGGTCAGGGTCGGCACCGGCAGCACGAAGAGGAGCTGCGGGAAGGTGAACCAGCGTTCCGCAATCTCTGGCGAGAGGAACGGCGTCCAGAGGCTGACAAGCCCGACAAACCCGAGCGTCGCGAGCGCTGACAGCTTCGCATAGCGATAGGCCGTCTCGCGCAGCTCGCCTTCAGTTTTCATGATGAGCCAGGTGGTTCCGAGCAGGGCATAGCCAGCGACCAGCGCAATGCCGCATGTGATGGTGAACGGGGTCAGCCAGTCCCACCAGCCGCCGCCATAGGCGCGCCCATCAACTTCGATGCCCTGAACAAATGTCCCCAGCACAATGCCCTGACAGAAGGTTGCGATCAGAGAGCCATAAAAGAAGGACCGGTCCCAGATTTTTTCATGGGCCTTGTCGCGCCAGCGATACTCGAACGCGACGCCCCGGAAGACCAGCGCGAGTATCATGATGATGAAGGGCGCATAAAGCGCTGGCATAACCACCGCATAGGCAAGCGGGAACGCCGCCATCAGACCACCGCCGCCGAGAACAAGCCATGTCTCATTGCCGTCCCAGACCGGCGCGACAGAGTTCATGGCAACATCGCGGTCGCCGTTTGATTTCAGGAAGGGGAAGACAATCCCGATCCCGAGGTCGAAGCCATCAAGCACCACATAGATGAAGATGGCGAGGGCAAGGAGGCCGGCCCAGATGGTGGGTAGATCAAACATTGGGAGCGCCTCCTATTCAGCGGGCAGTACGTCAGGACGTTTGGCAGCTAGCTGCGTTGTCCCGGCCGTGCGTGTTGGCGTTTCTGGAAGCGGTCTTACGTCTCCCGGCGTCTTGTTCATCATCTTCAGGATGTAGAGCGTGCCTGCCCCGAAAAGGGCGAAGTAGACCACGATGAAGGCGATCAGCGACGCTGCGACCGCAGGCGCTTCGACCGGCGCGATGGAGTCAGACGTCATCAGATGGCCGTAGACCGTATAGGGCTGGCGGCCGACTTCCGTCGTGATCCAACCGGCGAGCACAGCCACGAAACCGGACGGCCCCATAAGCATGGCGGCGCGGTGGAAGAGCGGCGCATCATAGAGCTTGCGGCGCCAGCGAAGGAATAGGCTGACAAACCCGTCCAACACCATCAGCATGCCGATGCCGACCATAATCCGGAAACTCCAGAAGACAATCGGGACCGGCGGCTGAAGCTCATCCGGGACCGTGTCGAGGCCCTTCATGGGCGCATTGAGATCGTGCTTGATGATCAGCGAGGAAAGTTTGGGAATACCCACAGCATAGTCGAGACGCTGCTCTTCTTCGTTCGGTATCCCGAATAGATACAGCGGCGCGCCTTCCGGATAGCTGTCATAGTGGCCTTCCATAGCCATGACTTTGACCGGCTGGTGCTCATAGGTGTTGATGCCGTGAAAGTCGCCGGCAATGACTTGCAGCGGCGCGACGATTGCCGCCATCCACATCGCCATGGAGAACATTTTGCGCGCTTCCGGGTTCTGACGATTGCGCAGGAGATGCAGCGCGCCGACCGCGCCGACCACGAAGGCGGTCGTGAGATAAGCGGCAAGCACCATATGCACGAGCCTGTATGGGAAAGACGGATTGAAGATGATCTCCATCCAGTTTTCCGGCACGAACTGGCCCACCTCATTGATGCCGAAACCGGCCGGGGTTTGCATCCAGCTGTTGACCGACAGAATCCAGGTCGCTGACAAGAGCGTGCCGAACGCGACCATGATGGTGGAGACAAAGTGAAGCGTGTTGGAAACGCGCCCGAGGCCGAACAGCATGACACCGAGGAACCCAGCCTCGAGGAAGAAAGCGGTTAGCACTTCGTAGGCCATGAGTGGCCCGATCACCGGTCCCGCCTTGTCTGAGAAGACGCTCCAGTTCGTTCCGAACTGATAAGACATAACGATGCCGGACACGACGCCCATGCCGAAGGCGACCGCGAAGATTTTCCGCCAGTATTTGAACAGGCGCAAATAGACCGGGTTTTCAGTCTTCAGCCAGAGGCCTTCGAGCACCATGAGATAGGAGGCAAGACCGATGGAGAAGGCCGGAAATATGATGTGAAAGCTGACCGTGAATGCGAACTGGATGCGCGCAAGGAGGACAGCGTCGAGTGCTTCAAACATAAGAATTTACCCTTTGAATTTGACCAACGGGCCTAAAAGTGTCATTCGAGAGACCACTTAACTTTTTAAGAGTTATTTTCGAGGACACTTTTTGTCGCATGCGACGTGCTGACCCCAGGAGATCCCTTTGAGACTGACCGCCTACACAAACTATGCGTTGCGCACGCTGATGTTCTGCGCGCTGCACCCCGGCCAGCTGGTACGTATGGAAGATGTGTCCGATGCTTATGGCATCTCCCGCGCCCATCTCTTGAAAGCCGCGCGCCAGCTTGGGCAGCTCGGATATCTGGAAAATGTCCGTGGCCGCAGCGGCGGTGTCCGGCTGGGCCGCACTCCGGACGAGATCGTGATTGGCGAAGTGGTCCGCCATACCGAAGGCGATCTCGAACTGGTCGAGTGCTTCAACCCCGAAAGCAACACGTGTCCTCTGATCGGGGTGTGCAAGCTGAGTGTCCTGTTCCGTGCAGGGCTGAAGGCCTTCTTCGCTGAGCTGGACAAGGTCACGCTTGCCGACATGATCGCCGACGGCCCGGTGCTGATCGAGCGGCTTATGGCCAATCAGGCGACCCAGCAGGCGATGCAGTCCGCAGGGCATGACTAAGCGCGTTCAACTGGCTTGCCTGCGGCCTGCCAGGCTTTGAACGATCCAATAAAGACGTCGATGTCGCTATAGCCGCAACGCAGAAGCGCGGACGCTGCGACCGTCGCGCGCGCGCCGCTTCCGCACATGATCGTTGCCGAGCCAGCAAGCTCTGGCTTGTCGCAGGCTGCCAGCACATCGCCGACATAGAAATGGCTGGCGCCGGGCACGTGCCCGGCTTCGAACTCTTCGATCGAGCGCACATCCAGCAGGGTCCAGCCGTCTTGGTTCTGACTTCGCTCAGCCACCGTCTCGACACCGACGATCGGAACAGATGTCAGCGCCGCGCCGGACGCGGCCATGGAGAGCGGGCTGAGCGCTGCGCCAATGACGTTGTCAAACCCGATCCGGCCAAGATGGTCGATCGCAGCGCTAACCGTTTCAGCGTCTTCTGCGATCAGCCCGATCGAGTCGGTCTCGGCGATGAACCAGCCGGCAAAGGCTGAAATCATGGAGACAGGGAGCGCTTGCGCCCCATCGACGTGGCCGCCCAGGAAGCTTGTGACGTATCGGATATCGATCAGATGATCCGGCGCTCGCGACTGTAGCTCACCAAGAGTCAATATCGGTGGAGCAAGGTTGTTCTGTCGGGCTTGAGCCCCTTCCAAATTGAGCCGCTCGATAATGCTGAAATAAGGCGGCTGATAATGATGCTCGGCGGTTTTGGCCGCCACGAATGCTTCGCGCGAGGGCAGCGACAGACGGCGATTGTTGCGCCGCTCATGTCCAAGCGTCGAGAAGGCGCGCTCTGCGACGCCAGACCCGCAGACCGATCCTGCGCCATGGGCAGGATAGATGATGACCTGGTCACCCAGAGCGAGAAGCTTCTGAAGACTGTCCCAGAGCTTGCCCGCCATTTCGGCTTCACGGTCCTGGTAGAAATCCGTGCGCCCGACATCGCCGACAAAGAGCGCGTCACCCGTAAAGACACCGGCAGCGCCCTCTGGATAGCTCTCGTCAAACACAGCGATAGAAATTGAGTCCTCGGTATGACCAGGTGTTTCGAGCACTTGCAGCCGCAGGTTTCCGACCGAGACCTCAAAGGGTTCGCGAACGATCTCGGCATAAGCGATGTTTCCGGCCGGCTTCGGGCCATGATAGACGCGCGCGCCCGTCAGCTCGGAAAGTGCGGCTGCGCCTGAGATCAAATCTTCATTGCGGTGCGTCTCGAAAACATGCTGGACGACAGCGCCCTCGCGCCGGGCGATTTCAAGATAAATATCGACATCCCTTCGCGGATCGATCACTGCGGCGACGCCGCCATCGGTGATCAGATAGGAAAAGTGGGCGAGGCCTGTCGTTTCAATACGTTCCAGATGCATGGTGAATCAGTTCCTGTTTTTGGGCCTGGAGCAATGAACCTCGCAGCACGAAATCCTCGGCGTGCGGTACGTTTTGCTAACGATCTCGTCCGTTTGCGGGTTCCAGCCCGGCATGGCGTAGGGATGGACAGGGATCGGTGCCAGGTTCGGTGGTTTTGGGATCTCGGCTGAAGGCTGTTTTCACGCAGTCCTCGTCCAATTCGAGCATGGCTTCATACTGGTTGAGGAAGACACTGCCGGTCAGCTCGTCGAGGAAATGCGTGCGCTGGAGGCGGTCCATGACCGGGCCTTTGACTTCCGAAAGGTGGAGCGTGACGCCAGCATCCTTTAGGCGATGGTTGATCGCTTCGAGGCTTTCCAGCGCGCTGGCGTCAATATGGTTCACCGCTGGGCACATGAGGATCAGATGCTTCATGTCCGGGCGGTTGGAGAGCATGCAGTAAACCGTGTCTTCAAGGAAACGGGCATTGGCGAAGTAGAGGCTCTCATCAATGCGCACGGTCAGAACCGTGTCTGAGAGCACCACCGGATGGCGGTTCACATTACGGAAATGGTGCGTGCCGGGGAGTTGACCCACCAGCGCGAAATGGGGGCGGCTGGTATTGTAGAGGTGGAGGAGGAGCGACAGGACGACGCCGGTGGTAACGCCAAGTTCTACGCCAAAACCAAGCGTCACGAAGATGGTGGCGGCCATGGCTGCAAAGTCGGATTTGGAGTATTTCCAGACCTTGATGACTTCCGGAATGTCGACCAGCGACAGGACAGCCACAATGATGGTCGCGGCGAGCACGGCCTGTGGCAGATAAAAGAGGAAGGGCGTGAGGAAGACGGTCGCAAGCGCAATCCCAACGGCGGTGAAGGCTCCCGCTGCAGGCGTTTCGGCCCCTGCATCGAAGTTCACGGCAGAGCGGGCGAGGCCGCCTGTGACCGGATAACCAGAGGAGACGCCCGCTGAAAAGCTCGCCGCACCAAGGCCGATCAGCTCTTGGTTCGGGTCGATACGGGTCCGGTTCTTTGCGGCGAGCGTCTGGCCCACGGAGACGGACTCAACGAAACCAATGAGGCTAATCAAGGCCGCTGAGCCGAGGAGCTGCATCCAGATGTCAGCATTGAAGGTCGGAACGCCGATCGCAGGCAGGCTTTGAGGGACATCGCCGAGGATTTTGACGCCGCGCTCGTCGAGGCCCATGCCCGCGACCACGAGTATACCGGCCACGACGGCGAAGACCGGGCCAGCGCGGGCGATGATCGTCGCGGCCTTGTCGCCAAGCCCGATCGCTTTGAGCAATGGCTTGAACTGCTTTCGAACCCAGAAGAGGAAGATGAGCGACGCGCCACCGATATACAGTGTCGGGAGGTTCGTCTCTGGCAGCTTTTCGAACAGTGAAACGACGATTTCAAAGAGGTTATGCCCGCCCGCATCAATGCCAAGGATATGTTTCATCTGTGAGGCGGCGATGATGATGCCAGACGCTGTGATAAAGGCCGAAACGACGGGATGGCTGAGAAAGTTCGCCAGGAAGCCCATGCGGAAGAGGCCCATGGCGAGCAGGATGACGCCGGAAAGGAGCGCCAGGATCACAGCGGCCTGAATATACTCCGCACTCCCTTGGGCGGCGATCTTGCCTGCCGCCGCTGCCGTCATCAGAGACAGGATTGCGACGGGCCCGACGGCGAGTTGACGGCTTGAGCCGAAGATCGCATAGACAAGTAGGGGAAGGATTGAGGCGTAGAGGCCGATCTCAGGCGGCAGGCCCGCAAGCAGCGCATAGGCGAGCGATTGCGGGATCAGCATGATGGTGACGATCACTGCCGCCACCATGTCGTTGACGAAGGTCTCGCCGCGGTATTTCGGGCCCCAGTCTAGGATAGGAAAGTATTTTGCGAGCTTCATGGACGGGCCGCCTGATCATCGAATTGGAAAGAAAAGAAGAAGGCCTGCGACGGCTGGCTGGGTGGGGGGACGCGAGCGTGGACAGGCCTTCTTCAGATCAAGTCTACGCCGCTGTTGACGGCGCATCCTTGAAGTCAACGGCCTTTTGCGCCTCATGCGAGGCGGGCCGATGTGGGAGGAGCTTTGGTTTGGCGAGGGTTTCGGTGCCACGCAGCATCATGTCGAAATAGATGTTGGGCAGCATTTTCTCCTTCAGGAACCAGGCCGCGCGGGTCGGTTTGGTGCCGTTGAGCATCCATTGCGGCACGGTGGGTTCGAGCTTGCCGCCATAGGCGAATTCGGCGAGCACGATCTTGCCGCGCTCGACGGTCAGCGGGCAGGAGCCATAGCCGCTATAGACGGCGTTCGGCGCGTTGCCATCGAGGACGCAAAGTACATTATGAGCTGCGACTGGCGCCTGCTTGCGCACAGCGGCGGCAGTCTTGGCGTTTGGGGTTGAGCCCGCATCGCCAAGGCCGAACACATTGCCGTATTGGGTATGCTGCAGCGTCTCGCCGCTGACATCGACCCAGCCTGCCTCATTGGCGAGCGGGCTGTTGGCGACGAAGTCGAGAGATGTTTGCGGTGGACAGACATGCATCATGTCGAACTCGCGGGCTTCTCGCGTCACTTGGCCGTCAGCGTCCTTCACATCGAACCAGGCTGTCTTCTTGGCGCCATCGACGGCCACCAGCGTTTCATTGAAACAGAGATCGATGCCGTACTTATCGACATATTTCATCAGGGCCGGGACATATTCCTTCACGCCGAAGATGACGCCGCCTGCATTGTGAAACTCGACCTCAATATCCTTCAGGACACCGCGCCGCTTCCACGCGTCGCAAGCAAGATACATCGCCTTTTGCGGCGCACCGGCGCATTTGATCGGCATGGGCGGCTGGGTAAAGAGCGCCCGTCCGCCTTTCATCGACTGGACCAGCTCCCAGGTATAAGGAGCCATGTCGAAGAGATAGTTCGAGGTCACGCCGTTTTTGCCGAGCGTTTCCTTCAAGCCTTCAATGCCGTCCCAGTTAAGTTTCAGACCGGGCGCGACGACAAGCACCTTGTAGCCGATCCGCTCGCCATCCTCCAGAATGACCTGATTGCGCTCCGGATCGAAGCCAGCACAGGCAGCGCGAACCCATTGCACGCCTTTCGGCATCAGGGTCGCCATCTGTCGTTCGGTTTGCTCGCGTTTGAACACGCCGCCCCCGACCAGGGTCCAACCTGGCTGGTAGTAATGCTCCGTGCGCGGCTCGACGATGGCGATGTCGACGCCGCCTCGTCGTTTTAGAATGGACACCGCGGTCGATATGCCAGCGGCGCCGCCGCCGATGATAACGACGTCATGGGATTTGACTGGGCCAATTCCGCCTTCAGCTGCCTTATCGCGGGCCTCAAGACGCGACCGCAGGCCCGACAAGTCATAGCCCGCGCCTGCTGTGGTCTTGAGAATCGCATCGGTCGAAAGGTGGCCAGCCTGAGACAGGGCCCAAAGCGTTGCGGATCGCGTTCCGGTTCGGCAATAGGCGAGCGCCGGGGCTGGTAGCTCGTGCATGGCCTTATCGAACGCTTCGACATCAGCGTCGGTGACTTTGCCGGAGACGACCGGCACATAGCGCACCTCCAGGCCATGGCGACGTGCGGCCTCTTCAATCGCCGCATGATCGGTTTGATCGGATGACTCCCCGTCTGGCCGGTTTATGATCAGGGATTTGAACCCCTGGCTCGCAGCGATGCCGACATCCTGTACACTGATCTGTGGTGAGACCGACAGGTCCGGCGCAATCGTCTTGATATCCATAAGGTTCGTCCTCCCGACGCTTTATTGTTTTGAGATTAGAGCGCGTTGATCGGCACTTTCATGTACCGAATGCCATTGTCCTCAGGTGGCGGCATGTCGCCCGCGCGCATGTTGACCTGTACCGATGGCAGGATCAGTTTTGGCATGGCGAGGGTCGCGTCGCGTTCGGTGCGCATCTTGATGAAGTCTTCGCGCGACGTGCCGTCCTTCACATGAATGTTCGAGCGCTTCTGTTCGCCGATTGTGGTTTCCCAGACATATTCATCGCGCCCAGGCGCCTTGTAGTCGTGGCAGAGGAACATGCGTGTGTCGTCGGGAAAATCGAACAGCATTTGAATGGAGTTATAGAGTGTCCCGGCGTCGCCTCCCGGAAAGTCACAGCGCGCCGTACCGAAGTCCGGCATGAAGATCGTATCGCCGACAAACATGGCGTCGCCGATGAGATGAGTCATGCAGGCGGGCGTGTGTCCGGGCGTTGGAAGCGCCCGCGCTTCGATGTTGCCGACCCGGTAGGACTCGCCTGGTTTGAAGAGGTGATCAAACTGGCTGCCATCTGTATGGAAGCTCTGACCCTCATTGAAGATTTCGCCGAAGACGCGTTGAACCACCGGGATCTTGTCGCCGATCGCCGTTTTTCCGCCGAGCTGTTCTCGGATGTAGGGTGCAGCGGTCAAATGGTCCGCATGGACATGGGTGTCGATGATCCACTCGCAGGTCAGCCCATTCTGGCGCACGAAATGGATCAGCTTGTCTGCCGAAGTGGTTTTGGTACGACCTGACGCCTGATCATAGTCCAGAAGCGAATCTATAATCGCGCAGTGTTTTGTCTCCGGATCGGCGACCACATAGCTGATCGTGTAGGTGGCTTCGTCGAAGAAACCGGTGACCTCTGGTTTATGCATCTTTGTCTCCATGGCTTGGCTTAAGACCCCGTGCGGGCGAAGACGCCGTAGCCGCCGGGGCGATTGGGTTTGAGTTTTGGGGAGCCGGCCTCGCCGCCAGTTTTTGGTGCGGTTTTCCCGAGCATGACGGCGCAGACGGCATCGACCATCTCCCGAACCCGAGGCTTGTCGCTCAGGGTGTAGAAGACGAGTTTGGATTCCCTGCGAGTCTGGACGAGCCCTGTATCGCGCAGCTTTGAGAGCTCTCGCGATAGACGCGGCTGCTTGATGCCGAGCGTCGTTTCGATATCACCGACCGACATTTCTGTGTCTCGCAGCTGGCAGCAGATGATCAGCCGCTCCGGATGGGCGAGGGCTTTTAGAAGCTCCGTCGCTTCAAGAGCCAGTGGGGCGAAATCTTTGGAAAGCGGCGTCATTGGGTCGCCTCGGCATGGGTGAGGTACCACGCGCCGCCATTCATCGCCGAGCGTTTGTCAGCTTCGGCCTGATCGAGCGGCGGGGGCAGGACGGCTTCATCGCCGGGCTTCCAGCCTTCCGGCGTTGCGAGATGGCAGGCGTCAGAGGTCTGCAAAGCGTGCAGGACCCGGAGAAGCTCGTCGACGGATCGCCCGACATTCATCGGATAGTGGATCAGGGCGCGGACATAGCCTTCCGGATCAATAAAGAAGACAGAGCGCACCGCCGCCGTCGTCGCAGAACCCTCATGGATCATGCCGTAGACGCGGCTCACCGCCATCGAGATGTCTTCGATAATCGGAAACGTGATCTTTACGTCGAAGCGCGCCTCGATGTCCTTCACCCAGGCGATGTGGGCATAGAGACTGTCGACCGAGAGGCCGAGCAAGTCGCAGTTCAACGCGTCGAATTGCGGCTTCGCCTTCTGCAGCGCGACGAATTCCGACGTGCAGACGGGTGTGAAATCGGCCGGATGCGAGAAGAAGAGCAACCAGCGTCCGTGATAACCCGACAGGCTAACTTCGCCTTGTGTGGTCCGCGCCGTGAAGTCCGGCGCGATGTCGTCGATGCGAGCCGTAAGCGGCTGGGGCGGGGCTGTATCGGTTTCGGTCATGATTAAAAACTCTTGCTTGCCTGTTAATAAAATACAGTTTACAGATATGTCAACACAAGATTGTAAATTGATTAAGGGAGGCATACCCCATGGAGAATTTCACCCCCATCAGTGCATCAATCGGCGGGGTCCTGATCGGGCTGTCCGCTGTTCTGTTGATGGCGCTCAATGGCCGTATCGCGGGAATCAGCGGCGTCTTTTCAGGCTCGGTCTTCGCCGAGCGCGGGGACAAGCTTTGGCGCATTCTTTTCGTGGTCGGCCTGATTGCCGCGCCCGCCCTATGGGCGCTCACCCGGGGCGCTCAGCCGCCATTTGAAATCACGCAGAACTGGCCGCTCATCATTGCCGGGGGCTTGCTTGTTGGCTTCGGCACGCGGCTCGGCTCAGGCTGCACGAGCGGCCACGGCGTCTGCGGTTTGTCGCGTCTGTCGCCACGGTCGATGGCGTCCGTCGCCTTGTTTATGGGCGCAGGCATGGCCACCGTCGCCATCGCAAAATCAGTCTTGGGAGCTTAAGTCATGGGACGTAACATCGCTGCTCTGCTCGCGGGTCTTGTCTTCGGCCTCGGCCTGACCATCAGCGAAATGGTCAATCCGGCGAAAGTACTCGCTTTCCTGGATCTTTTCGGAAACTGGGACCCATCGCTCGCTTTCGTCATGGGCGGCGCGCTCATCGTGACCGCGATCGGGTATAGACTGGCCTGGACGAGGCCAAAACCGGTCTTCGCCGAGCGTTTTCAGGTACCTGGCAATCGCCAGGTCGATACCAAGCTCGCCCTGGGCGCTATCTTGTTCGGGATTGGCTGGGGTCTTGTCGGTCTTTGCCCGGGTCCGGCCATTTCGGCGCTGACCTTTGGCGGCGCGCCAGTTCTCGTTTTTTTGGCGGCGATGGGGGCTGGGATGGCGGCATTCGAACTGTTCGACCGAATGACGCCGCGAACCAAGCCCGCATGAATACAAACAGATAAACCAAGGAAGGAAGAAAAGATGTCTGCAAATGTAGGAACCATAGATCGCGCGCTCCGCGCACTTATCGGATTTGTCGCTCTGGCGCTCGTCTTTGTTGGTCCGATCGCCGCCGCAGGCGGTTGGGGCTGGGAGCGGATCGCGCTCGTGGCTGTTGGTGTCATCATGCTTGGCACAAGCATGATCAAATTCTGCCCGCTTTATCGGATCTTCGGGCTGCGCACCTGCAAGCCGGATTAAAGCCCGATGAGCAATACAGATCAGATCGCCTATTGGAACGGGCAGGCAGGCGAGAAATGGGTTCGTCATGCAGAGCGCCTCGACGCCTTGCTTGAGCCCTTTGCCGACGAAGTCCTCGAGACGGGATTGTCAAAGGAACCGGCCTTGAGACGGCGCATTCTGGAGCTTAGGCTCCGGAAATGAGCCAGAATCCATTCCGCTACTTCAAGACGTCGCCCGAGATCATCCAGCTTGCGGTTATGATGTATGTCCGCTTCCCGTTGTCCTTGCGGAACGTCGAAGACCTTCTTCACGAACGTGGCATCGACATCTGCCACGAGACGGTGAGGCATTGGGTCGACCGTTTTGGAACTTACTTCGCTCACAAAATACGGAAGCGCCGTTCGGAAAGAATGAGGCAATCGCCGCAATGGCAGTGGCATCTGGATGAGGTCTTCGTGAAGATCCGTGGGAAGACTCACTATCTGTGGCGCGCGGTCGACCATGAGGGCGAAGTCCTGGAGTCCTTCGTGACGAAGACCCGCGACAAGGCTTCAGCATTGAAATTCCTGAAGAAAGCCATGAAACGGTATGGCAATCCACATGTCGTGGTGACTGACAAGTGCCCATCGTATCGAGCTGCTCTGAAAATGATTGGGAACGCCGGCCGCCAGAAAACAGGGCGTCATCTCAATAATCGGGCCGAGAACTCTCATTTGCCATTCCGAAGGCGAGAGCGGGCGATGTCTCGATTCCGGCGCATGCGAAGTTTGCAGAAATTCGCCTCAATCCATTCGTCAGTACACAATCACTTCAATTTCGAAAGGCATATCAATTCCCGAATGCGATTTAAACAGAAGCGAGACGCCGCGCTTCGCGAGTGGCGCGACCTTCTCGTCGCTTAGGACCAGATGGTCCGAGAATTATGGAGACTGGTTCGAATTCGTCTGACACCACCTGTCAGCGGAACCCGGGTTGAGGAGGTGATTTCGGGGGCGTAGCGTCAGGAAATGACAAAATCACCGTTTCGCTACTTCAAGACGTCACCCGAAATCATCCAGCTTGCGGTGATGATGTATGTTAGATTTCCGCTGTCTCTGCGAAATGTCGAAGACCTTTTACATGAACGAGGGATCGACATCTGCTATGAAACGGTCCGTCATTGGGTCGATCGGTTCGGGACGTATTTCGCTCACAAGATCCGGAGGCGGCGTTCGGAAGCTATGCGGCAGAGTCCGAAATGGCGATGGCAAGTGGACGAGGTCTTTGTGAAGATCCGTGGGCAGACTCACTACCTGTGGCGGGCGCTCGATCACGAAGGGGAGGTTCTCGAGTCCTTTGTGACAAAAACGCGCGATAAGGCTTCAGCATTGAAATTCATGAGAAAAGCCATGAAGCGGTATGGAAATCCGCAGGTCGTGGTCACGGACAAGCTTCGCTCGTACGGAGCTGCCATGAGCGAGATCGGCAATGCTCATCGTCAGGAAATCGGCCGACACCTGAACAATCGTGCCGAAAACTCGCACTTGCCGTTTCGCCTACGAGGGCGGGCGAAGTCTCGCTTCAGACGCATACGAAGTCTCCAGAAATTCGTTTCAATCCATTCGTCTGTGTACAACCATTTCAATCATCAAATCATATCGAGAGAAGTGCCAGGTTCAGATCGCCACATGACGCCGTTCTTCCCGAATGACGCGCGCTTCTCGTCGCCTAAGACCTGCCCATCCAGGACAAGAGAGACTGTTTCGAGTCTTCTGATAGCACCTGCACAGGACCTATTCAGACAAGCAACTATAATTTTCGATCTGTTGGGAGACTTCTGGGACCCAGACTTCCCGTTCCACATCGGTCAGGGCTTTAGCTGTGTTTAATGCGGTCAGCTCACCCATTGACTCGTGCAACGCATCGCAGGCTCTGCTATGGAGACCGAGACTCTGGTACACAATAGCTGCAGTTTTCAGCGTGCCGGCAAGATCTCTCCGATGCCCGGCTGTATCCGGGAAATCTGCAATCACCCGGCGGCGAATATCCAGCGCCTCCATAATGGCTGACAGTGCAGCGTCACGGTCTCCGAATTCGGATTCGACCCTGCCATCCATTTCAAGCTGTGTGGCGACAAAAGCCCGGGAGGCAGCGTCCTTCGGATCTCCCTCTCGAAGAGTTTCCGCGATCCGGACCGCTTCCTTGCTCGTTTGCAGCGCTTCGTCGCCTTTTCCGGCTTTCAGGTAAGACATTACCAGCGGGCTGAGCGCTGCCATTTTCTGGAGATTGTAATAATAACCGGCTGTGTTCTCTGCGAGGATCTCGTCATAAGCCTTCACGGCATATTCGAGCGGCGGGATGGAGTCTTCCCAGTGCTGGGTATCAGAAAGTCCTTCACCCTCCAGCCGGGCGAAATAGGCGAGCCGGGACAGACGGCGGCGTGGTTCTTCTTCGTATTCGCTCGCGGCCAGTTCGTCCCGATAGCGCCGGGCTTCGGCGATGGCTGTCTCATAGTCGTTCTGGTACATCAGGATCTTCACCCGGTCAGTTCGCGAGTTCCAGAGCCGGAAGAAAAGCTTCGTCTCGTCAGCACCCGGTAGGGTCATGCCGCGTTCGACCAGGGCCAGACCCTCCTCATTGGTTCGGCGGGCCGCGTCCATGTCGAGCTGGTAGCTCATCTCTTGATTGGCTTTCAGCCGCTTCACCCAGGCCATTTCGTCGATTGCATGTACATCATCCGGTGACCGTTCGAGTAGACGGTTGAGAGCCTCTTCCGCTTTCAGCAACAGCGCAAAAGAGGTTTCTGTATCGCCGAAATTCGCCACACCCAGCCCGCCATACAAGTCAGACAAGCGGGTGTTCTGAACGGCCACGTCCATGAGGACGTCATCGGGTGCATTCGGATCGGCAGCGAGCTCGTCCACATAGTCTTTCACGATACCCGCAAGGTTTTCCCGCGCCTCCAGCGAGCCGGGAATATGTTCGATTGCGTCATAGACATCGGTAATGAAGACTTTGCTGAGGCCCCGAGCCTGTTCGAAGCGCGCCGCTGCGTAGTGCCGGGCCTGCTCTGCGCGATTGTATTCATGCAGCGTAACGCCCAGCGCTCCGATGAGGCCGACCAGCGCCAGCGTGCCAAGTGTCATTGCCAGGCGGTTCCGTGACAGGAATTTCCTGAATTTATAAAGTGTTCCGCCCGCGCGGGCTTCGACGGGATACCCGGTCCGCAAGTTTGTCAGGTCTTCGATCAGGGCGTCGACCGAGGCGTAGCGCTCTTCCATATTGTCGGCAGCGGCCCGCGCGATGATGGCGGCGACATCCGCGTTCGGCGGATGGTTCTGTACCAGCGCTTCGAGCAGTTTTCCGAGCGAATATATGTCCGACAAGGTATTAGCCGGGGCACCCTGTGCGCGTTCCGGTGCGCCATATCCAGGCGTAAAACTGAGCGAAGCAAGGGACTTTGCTGATGGCGGCGCTTCGCTTACCTCGGCGAGTTCGTCGGAATGAGGCTTTGCGATACCGAAGTCGATCAGCTTCACGGTGCCGGACTTCGTAACCAGGACATTCGAGGGCGTAATGTCACGATGCACGATCAGGTTCTGGTGCGCGTGGCGGACGGCTGTGCATATGTCCCGGAACAGCCAGAGCCGGTCGTCCAGTCCGAGCCCGGCGGTATCAGCCCACTCGGTGATTGGTTCACCATCGACATATTCCATGACGAAATACGGCGATCCGTCGGGCAGGGCCCCGCCGTCGAACAGGCGGGCGATGTTCGGATGTGAGAGATCGGCGAGGATTTGCCGCTCGCGCTCGAAGCGGGCGATCAGGCTATCGCTCAGCACGCCGGGCCAGATAATCTTGATGGCAGCGATCTGCTTGAAGTCGCCGCTGTCCCGCTCGCCCTTGTAGACCGCGCCCATGCCCCCCCGGCCGATCATGCCCGTGATTTTGTAAGGGCCCGCGCGGTCGGGCGGCGGCGCGTCGCCGGCGTCCCGCTTGGCACCCCCTGTCCTGAGCGCGGCGTTGACGGACCCGTCTGCCTCAAGCAGTGCCAGCACACGGCTGACCAGAGCAGCATTGTCGCCAGCCTGCTTGCGTACCCAGTCTTCCCTGTCGGTGCTCGGCTGCTCCAATGCGTCTGTCAGAAGCTTCAGTGCCTGCTGTTCAAGCGTATCCGCTTCCGACATCCACTTCCTCCGTCATGGCGTCCAGCAACCAGGCGCGCGCCACGCGCCATTGCCGTTTCACTGTCGACTCCGAAGCGCCGACGACTTCCGCAATCTCCTGCAGGCTCATCCCGCCGAAATACCGCAGTTCAACGATCTCCGCCTTGTCCGGATCAATCACGCCGAGGCGGATCAGGGATTTTTCCAGCAGGTCCATGTCGAAACGCTGCGATACGCCTTCCACGCGAGTGACCAAGGTCACTTTGTGGTGGTGGCGCTTGTCTGAATTCTTTTTCCGCGCATGGTCTATCAGTATACGCCGCATGGCACGCGCAGACAGGGCGAGGAAGTGGCTCTTGTCTGTCCACTCGATCTGTTCAAGCTTGATCAGTCGCAGAACGGCTTCATTGACCAGGTCCCCGGTCGACAGGGAATTGTTTCGCTCCGCCCGCAGCAAGGCGGCCGAAACCTGCCGCAACTCGACATAGAGCAGATTGAACAAGGCGTCTCGGGCCTGGGTGTCGCCGTTGCGCCAAGCCTGCAGAAGTTGTTTTGCGTCGATGGAATTTGGCTGTTGCATGCGTCTCCCTCGGCCGGAGACTAGCCGTAGTTGCTACAGGAGCACAAGCGGATACGCCGTTTGGGGGAATGGTTTCAGACGCGCTGACCCTTTTTGCGGCAGGATCGCGCCTTTCTTAATGACGGACACCTTTTGGTGCTCGCAGGCGCATTGTCCAGCGTGCCGGCGCCGTTGTGAGCTTTCGAAAGGGCTTCAAAATGAGAAAAGCATTCACACTGTTCCCGCTGCTGGTCGTGCCAGTCCTGATCTACAACCTGATCGCTTTCTCGGCGGGTGGGGAAACTGCTGCGGGACTACCTCCGGTGCTTGCGAGCCTGGATGCTGTTTTCTTCGAAATGCCCATGATCTCAGGGGTCAGCTGGCGCTTCGAGGTGAGCGACACGCTCCTGTTTCTCGGTCTTGGCGTATTGTTCGTGGAGATCGTGAAATCAACCAGTACCAGGTCAGCCGCGATCGCTAACCACGCCGCATCCATGTTCCTGTTGGTATTCTGTCTGATCGAATTCCTGATGGTGCGGAACTTTGCGACGGCAACCTTCTTCTTGCTGACCATCATGTGCTTCCTGGATGTCCTGGCCGGCGTGATGGTCACGATTGTCTCGGCGCGGCGGGACTTCGGCGTCAACGGCGAAATCGCCCATTGAGCCCTGGAAAATAATTTATGGGGTGCGTGACCCGTTCCCCGGACCCCCTGCGCCTTCTTCTGCAGACACCCTGATCTGAGGAAACCATAATGTCCGAGACGCTGAACCAGATACCGCCGGATGCCTGGCCGCTGATCGACCTGTTGTTCAACCTCACAATGGCGGCAACGGGGATCTGGTTGGCAATCACGGTTTTTGTCCTGTGGCGCCGGGCCTCATCGAACCTCACCCCGGTCAATGCCGCCGAGAAAAGCCGCAAGGCGCAGCCCGATTTCCTGAAGGTCGACAAGAAGACCCGCGCCGAAGCGCTGGAACGGGGCGAAGCCTTCGACAAGGAGCTGGAACGGCGCGAGCGCGAGGCGGCGCGGGCAGAAGCGCACCGCAAGCGCGGACCCGTCACGCTTGGCCAGCATCTGGCCCGCTTTGTCAGTTTCTTCATGTCCTTGTTCACGCTCGCTACAATGATTTTCGGCGCGATTTTTCAGGTCACGCGCATGGGCGAGATGATGAAGGAATACTCCACGGCCGAACGCATCATCGCCGTTATCCAGAGCCATCCGATCTCGTTCACGGTCGCAACGCTTGTGATCGGGTTTCAGGTTTACCGCTTTATTTCCGAACGCAACTGGCAGGAGAGCTGATCCATGGCCTCGCAACCGCTCGTACTCACCGATCCGAACCTCCTGGCTGAATTCGTCCGGGAGACGGAGTTCAAGGCATTCTTCGAGAAGCGCTTTGCCACACCGCCCGATCTTGCTGCGCTCCTGTTTCGCAATGGCGAGCTTATAAACTCGTTCAAGGGCGCGCACTTCTCCGTCGGCGGACTGGCCAACGCCATCAAGGGCGTCGTGGGAGGATCGACCCATATTGCGCTGATGCTGGCGGACCTGAAGCCGTTCCAGGTTCAGGTCCCGGTCACGGCGATGTCCAAAGACCATGTCGAAATTGCTGGTACAGCGACCCTCGAGTTGCAGCTGGACCCGGACAAGCCCTCCAATATCCTCGGCCTCATGGGCGGGGTTTCGCGTCAACAGTTCGATCCGAAAACGGGTGATTCTCCGATCGCCGGCCGCAAGGCGCTGTCGCGTATCGATGTGATCGACCGGATCGCGCCACACTTCGCAGACCGGGTCATGGAAGCCGTCATTGGCAGAATGGACGCCGCCGATATCCGGGGAGAGACCGGCCTGCAGGACAAGATCCAGGCCGACATGATGCAGGAAGCCGAACGCATTTGCGGGGACATTGGTATCATGGTCCGGGCGGTCTCGGTCCAGTGGGCCCTGAATGCCGTCGAGCGGGAAGAATTCGAGCGTGCCCAGGTCGCGCGCCAACAGGAAGCGCTCGATTACCAGCTGGAGCTTCTGAAGCGGGAGGTCGCCCGGCAGTCCGAAGCGACCGAGGTCAAGGTTACGGCGAATGTCGATCTGGCCAAGCTTGAAAATGCCAGTGAGGACGAACTCGCTCACATGGTTCTGGAAAGCGAGGTTAACTTCCTGGATGCCCGGGAAGCGGCCACGAGACGCCAGGAAATGCAGGCGTTGGCACATGAGATTGAGGTGCTGCGGACCGAACGCGCCGCCAAGATGGAAAACCAGCTTGCCGAAGCCTCGCACCTGACGGATCTGACCAAAGAGGCGGGCCATCTGCGGGCGACAGAACGCAGTATAGAACTGCTCGATGCCCAGCATGTCGCCGAGATGAAGAAGATAGGTGTCCTGACGGATATCGAGCTTCATGAACGGAAGGAGCGTATTGAGCTGGACCTTGCCCGGGTTGCCGCCGAACAGTCCGCCAAGAACCTTTCCACCTTGATGGACCTGGAATCGGGCGAGAAGGACCGCGACGCCGATCGCGACATCAAAAAGGGCAATGCCAGCAGCGCCAACCGGATTGCAGAGTCCAAGGCAGATGCCGACAGCCGTGTCGCTCAGCTGCAGGCGGGCGCGCGCATGACGCCTGAGCAGATCCTCGCGATCAATGCAGGGCTTTCCGCCGATGTGGCGGATGTTCTCAAGGAGCAGGCCCGGGCCTCGTCCACGGCGGGTGATAACGCCATGGAGTCCATGCGTGAATTGATCAAGGGCGCTGCGGAAGAGCGCGAAGCCAGCCGGGCACACGAACTGAACATCCTCAAGGCCGGAATGACCGGCGCAACAGGTGTGGCCCATGGCGCGGGCGGAAAATCCGGCAGGGATGATGCCTCGTCCGACATGGATGCCGCGCCGGCCAGGGTGGAGTGTCCGGAGTGCGGCCGCGTCCTGCCGGCAAAGGCAAACTTCTGCACTGGCTGTGGCCACAAGATGCGGACCTGATGTTGATGGCGGCTGCATCCTCCTCCGTTTTGCCCCGGCGTACCCAAGCGGTGTGTTGCTACACCTCCGCCATGGACAAGGAAGCCACCTATTGCGGTGACTGCGGAAAGCCTTTGATCCGTTGCATGGCGGCAGAAGAATGTGGCGGCCTGCTGGATGACCAGGGGCTTTGTACCGTGTGCGTCGCGCCTCAGCTGATGATTGCGCCGGGCGCTCTGACCGCAGCAAAGGTCGGCAGCGCGATCGCTTTGCCGATATCGATTGCGAACCGTTCGGCGATTGAACGTCCGCTCTTCGTGACCAGACTCTGGAGCCGGGAAGCTGCAGGAGCGTGGCGTGAAGAGCATCTGGGCTGGGAACGGCTGGATGCGGGGCAGGCGCGCCCGGTGACTATCACGGCGAGCCAGCTGACTCGGGCGGGGGCACACAACATCGAGATCCTCATCGCCGTTTCCAGCCGCTGGCGCTGGCGGGAAGAGAGCTATGCCTTTTCCGCTGACCTGAGGCTGACGGTCGAAGGTGACGAAGAAAAGTCCGGGCCGGTCGTCACGATTGGCGGGGAAACTGCCGGACACGGCAATACGATCTACATTTCGGGACAGGGCGACAAGCGAGAGGCACTTCAGGCAACCACGGAAGCGGTCGAGCTTGAACTGGTGCGGGCCGAGCGGGAAGAACGCAGGCTGGGACTGCGAGGGCTCAGCGAAACGCTCTGGATTCCGAAAAACACAAAAATGGCCTGGCGCGGATTTCCGAAGGAGGACACGCCGCCGAACGGTCCCATCCTGACGCCGGACGGAATTCTTGCGGTGGGACGCACGCGGAGCCGCTGGAGTGGTGGCCCGGGGGATGTGAGGCTGCTGGCGGAGGCGCCGGATGGTGGGATCGACGAACATGCCAGCCGCCTCATTTCCCGGCGCCATTTCGAGCTCTACGTCGAATGCAACCGTCTCATTCTCCGCGTCAACGGGAGCGGAGGTGTGCGGATCAACGGAGAGGCCTATGGGCCGGGCAAGGAGATCGCCCTTCGCGATGGCGACCGCATTGAGCCGCTGGTCAAGGTGGACGGGGCGCTTGCCCTGACCGTCAGGTTTCAGGTCGAACACGGATCCGTCGCCGAGGTGGCCATTACGCGTGTTCCGAGCCTCAAAAAGGAAGGGTGAGACGTTGGACAAGTGCCCGAAATGCAATGCCGCCCTGGAACCCGACGCCCGGTTCTGCCCTGAATGCGGAACAGCGATAGCGCCCGTTCCCCAGCCGGCCGTCGCGGCTGCTGCGTCCGTTACTTCCCTGATGACAATGGGTGGGCTCGAAACGCTGGACGAGACGCAGACCCAGTCCGGCGGAGCCTCGCATGCTCCGGCGCTTGAGCCGGGAACCGTCTTCGCAGATCGCTACGAAATCGAAGAGATCGTGGGGCGCGGTGGCATGGGGGTTGTCTACAAGGCAAGGGACAAGCTTGCCGAAAAGACGGTTGCGCTGAAGCTGATCCGCCCTGAACGCCTGGGGGGCGCGAACGCCATCAAGCGGCTGATATCGGAGGGCATTACCGCACGCGACATCCGGCATCCGAACATCGTTGCGGTTTACGATGTCGGGGAGGCGGGCGGACAACCCTTCGTCTCGATGGAATACCTCGGCGGCCAGTCTCTGAGGGCGTGGCACCGGGAGAAAGTGCAGCAGCGCGAAGACGTTCCGCTCCGCGTCGCAGCGCGCATCATAGCGGAGACGCTCGACGGCCTGAAAGCGGCGCACGATGCCGGTGTGATCCACCGTGACCTGAAGCCGGAAAACATCATCCTGATGGATACACCGACCGAGCAGGCGGCGCCGCTGAAGATCCTCGATTTCGGCATCGCGCGGGCGGCAGGCGAGCGGCTGGAAAGTGGTACCGGTACGGGGCTCGGCACGCCGCGCTACATGGCGCCGGAACAGATTACCAATCCCGATACGGCAGGCCCGCCTGCGGACCTCTATTCTGTTTCGGTCCTGTTCTACGAGTTGCTGGTGGACGTCCTGCCACAGGGGCATTGGCAACCACCCTCGGGCGGCCGGTCGGATGTGCCCCAGGGGATCGATGCATTGATCGAAAGAGGGCTTTCCAACCGTCCGGCCAACCGGCCACAATCGGCGCAGGACTATCGCAAGGCGCTGGTGGACGCAGTGAACCTGACCACGACGGTGCGCAAGAGCGATACGGACGGCCCAAACCCGCCTCCGAAAAAGGCGTTGCTGTGGGGCGGTATAGCAGCAGCAGCGGTCCTCGGTGTGGTGGTCGTAGCTGCGTTGATCCCGAATGACGACGGAGAGGGGGACTCCACCTCCTGTGCCGGGCTTTCCGGGGAGGAATATCAAGCTTGTATGGGATACCCTATACCGGATCCGGTGCCTGACCCGGCGCCTGTTCCGACACCAACACCGACGCCGAAGCCAACTCCAACTCCAACACCTAGGGCCAATCCCTATGCCAGCCTCAGCGGGCAATGGAATGACGGGTATGGCGCAGTCTATTCGATGCAGGTCGGCGCAAACGGGCAATTCAGCGGCTCGGGCTATGCAATGGATGGCACGGCTCTGCAGTTGAGTGGTAGTTTTTCCGGCACAAGCGGAACCTACACCGTCGCTGCGCCCGCCATGGGGATGTCGCTGAATGGCATGATGGAATGGGACCGGGGTTGTCACATCAACTATCAGACCTATGACCCATACGGACAATATATCCTCCAGCAGGGGCAGATGCACGTGAACCATATGCCTGGGGATCCATGCCCATGAACGACCAGCCAGACCAGCCGACCGTCGCGGCCGGATATCCGACCCATTGCTGGAATTGCGGCTACCCGCTGGGGGTGTGGAGTTTCGAATGCCCCGGGTGCGGCGCCAACAATACACCTCTTTCATCGCATAATGGAGGGCAGACCATGTCCAATAGCTGGAACAATTATAGTCTGGGCGGATGCCTGTTCGAGGAGGCACCAAAGCCCGCGCCTCTCCTTGCCGCGCCGTCAGTGACCCTGCCTGAGCGGATCGATCTGCGGATCCACTGTTCACCGGTCGAAGACCAGCTGACGACCAATTCCTGCGTGGCGAACGCCGTCATCGGCGCGCTGGAGCTGCACCAGAAGAAGGCGGGCCTTCCGCTGACAGACCTTTCACGCCTGTTTGTCTACTACAATGCGCGCAGCCTGTCCGGCACGGAGGGTCAGGACACAGGCAGCTTCATCCACCATGGCATGGCCGCCATTCTCGCCTATGGGGCCTGCGAAGCCCGGCTGTGGCCTTTCGAAAAGGCAATGGTGACGGTTCAGCCGCCCGCGAACTGCTACCAGAATGCTTCGCAATACGAGGCTGTTCAGTACGCACGTACACCGCGTGGCGTGCCGGCGCTCACAGTGCTTGCGCAAGGCCTGCCTGTGGTCTTCGGCATGTTCGCGCCGGGGGAGTATTACCAGATCGCCGCCCAGACCGGCGTGATGCCAAAGCCGGATCAAGTGGTCACGACCCAGCCACCATCCGGGCACGCCATGCTCATCGTTGGGTACGACCTGGCCGACAAGACATATCTTGTCCGAAACAGCTGGAGCGAAAAATGGGCGGATCGGGGCTATTTCCGCATCCCGTTCGAAACCATGGATGCCTGGACGAAGACAGAAGACTTCTGGACAATCGGTGCGATCGAGCAAGCAGAGGGGTTCAAGCTGACCGGGCCGAGCATGATCGACTCCATGAAGGGGGTCGGAGTGACGCCGGAGGTGCTCCAGGCGGGAGGAAGCCGGCTTGACCGATTGCGGTCAGACTTGCGCTCGCGCCTGTCGAGTGACCTGGAATCCGCTAAACGAGATTTCAGAAGCCGGTTGCGGGATTAGAAGGCATTCAGGAGGTGGGGATGTGCAAGGTAGCCGGAGCTTTTATGAAGGCCAGCCTCTTGCTGGCTCTGGCAGTCACCGCGATGGCGGGGTGTACCACGAATTATGGTGCACGCGCAGTGGCGCCCTCCGGCTACCAATATAATTATGCGATTGCACAGTCGCAGGATGAACAACTCCTACTGAATATCGTCCGCCTCCGGTATCGGGATACGATCGTGTTCATGGACATCGGTAGCGTCACAACGCAGCGCCAGTATGTGGCTGGAGTATCTGCTGAGAACATGCTTCCGTTCAAAGGATTGAAAGAAGGATCAACCCTGCTGATCCCGGGCGCGACGTATAGCGAAACGCCAACCGTCAGCTATGCCCCGCTGAAGGGAAGCGAGTTCGCTCGGAACCTGCTTTCGCCGATTTCCGCCGAGACAATCGTCCTGCTCGCCAATTCCGGCTGGAGCATCGAGCGGTTGCTCGCCTGCTGCGTTCAGCGGCTGGGTGGCCTGGCAAACGGACCGCGAGCGTCCGGGCCGACCCCTTCAGAATTGCCGGACAATTCGGATTTCCGTGAGGCGGCCAGCATTCTCCGCAAGATCCAGCGGGATGAGCGGGTCTACGTCGAATACCATGTCATCGACGGCGAAGAAGGGGCTGAGACCTATCTGGTGATCGATGCACAGGAGGGGGCTGAATGCAGCCGGCTTGAGACTCTCTTGTCTGCAACGGATTGTCTCATGCAGTTCCGCCTGGTTGAACGCAAGGACGAGTTCGGAGCCCGCGAGCTGCTGGCGAAAACCAGAACGGTGCTCGGTGCGCTCTATACGTTGTCTCATGCTGTGGCTGTCCCGCCGGAACATACCTCGGCCGGTCTTGTCACCATCAGTGAGATGCAGTCTGCAAGGACAGCCAATTGGGATCAATTTCTAGCCCATCAGTTCAGTGTCAAAAGTGGACGCGAAAATCCGGATGGGGCGTTTGTTAAAGTCCAATATCGCGACCACTGGTTCTGGATCGATGATGCAGACCTGGAGTCGAAAACAACATTCAGCCTCGTATCGTTCCTGTTGTCTTTACAGTCGGCAGAAAGCGATGGCGCTTCCCCACTGCTGACGCTCAGTGCCGGGTGATAAGGGGCGATCCGCTGGTACGCTCTCTGTCCATTATCAGGTTATGGGCATTGTCAGCGCAATCGGGCTTGGGGCGGCGCGACCTGGCGTTTAGGCTCAGGAAGTTACAAAATCGTCCTGGCATTGTCAGCGGAACCGGGGTTGAGGAGGTGATTTCGGGGGCGTAGCGTCAAGAAATGACGAAATCACCCTTCCGCTACTTCAAGACGTCGCCAGAGATCATCCAGCTCGCGGTCATGATGTACGTTCGATTTCCGCTGTCGCTGCGGAATGTTGAAGACCTGTTGCATGAGCGCGGTATCGATATCTGCCACGAAACGGTCCGTCATTGGGTCGATCGTTTTGGAACTTACTTCGCTCACAAAATACGGAAACGCCGATCAGAAAGAATGAGGCAGTCGCCACAATGGCAGTGGCACCTGGATGAGGTCTTCGTGAAAATCCGTGGGAAGACTCACTATCTATGGCGCGCGGTGGATCATGAGGGCGAAGTGTTGGAGTCCTTCGTTACGAAGACGCGCGACAAGGCTTCCGCATTGAAATTCATGAGAAAAGCCATGAAACGGTATGGCAATCCCCGGGTCGTCGTAACGGACAGGTGCCACTCTTATCGCGCGGCTATGAAAGAGATTGGAAGTGCCGGCCGTCAGGAGTGCGGCCGGCATCTCAACAATCGCGCAGAAAATTCCCATCTTCCTTTCCGCCGACGAGAGCGGGCGATGTCTCGTTTCCGGCGTATGCGAAGTTTGCAAAAGTTCGCTTCAATTCATTCGTCTGTATACAACCACTTTAATCACCAAAGGAATATCGAGAGCAGGGCCCGGTTCAAATCGTTACGTGACGCCGCTCTTCTCGAGTGGCGCGACCTTCTCGCTGCCTGACACCTGCTCATCCGGGAAAAACGGAGACTGGTTCGAGTTTGTCTGACACCACCCTCATTAGAAGATGCGATGAACTCAAAAACGATCAAGATCTACGCCGACATCAGGCAAAATGGTGCTGTTCGGACAGTAATGCTGGGCGATTTTGGATCAGAATCCAGTGAAAAGGGTCTGAAAGGATTTCATGCGGCTTGTTTGTTCGGCCGATAGTTGGCTTTGTGTTCCTCGTATTGCCGAGAAGGCATAAAGTTCGTCATCAAGTGATGCGATTTTCTTTTCTGCCAGACTAACCAGCGGCATCTTAGAGTACGGGTAGTTAGGACATTGTCAGCGGAACTGAGCTTGAGGCCGCCAATCCTGACGCTTAAGCTCGAAAAATGAACCAGAACCCATTCCGCTACTTCAAGACATCACCGGAAATCATCCAGCTTGCGGTCATGATGTACGTTCGATTTCCGCTTTCACTTCGAAACGTCGAGGACCTGCTTCACGAGCGCGGTATCGACATTTGCCACGAAACGGTCCGCCACTGGGTCGATCGGTTCGGTACTTATTTTGCACACAAGATCCGGAGGCGGCGTTCGGAAGCTATGCGGCAGAGTCCGCAATGGCGATGGCACTTGGACGAGGTGCTTGTGAAAATCCGTGGTCAAACTCACTACCTTTGGCGAGCGGTCGATCACGAAGGTGAGGTTCTGGAGTCCTTCGTCACGAAAACTCGGGACAAGGCTTCCGCATTGAGATTTGTGAGAAAAGCTATGAAGCGCTACGGCAATCCGAAAGTGGTGGTGACGGATAGGTGCCATTCATATCGTGCGGCCATGAAGGAAATCTGGAATGCCCGGCGCCAGGAGTGCGGCCGACACCTGAACAATCGCGCTGAAAATTCCCATCTTCCGTTTCGGCGACGAGAGAGGGCGATGTCACGGTTCAGGCGCATGCGAAGTCTCCAGAAATTCGCTTCAACCCATTCGTCTGTATACAACCACTTCAACCATCAAAGGAATATCGAGAGCAGGGCCCGGTTCAAATCGCTACGCGACGCCGCTCTTCTCGAATGGCGCGAGCTTCTCGCTGCCTGAGACCTGCTCGTCCGTGAAAAACGGAGACTGGTTCGAGTTTGTCTGACAGCACTCAGACGACAGCTCGCCAGTTATGGTCACGCGGAATTTGTGACGGATCCTTCTGAATACAAGCCGGTAGAATCTGCTGAGAGTTTGTAAGCATCGTCTGACTGCCGAAGGGGAAGGCGGCAATTGCGCGATTGGGCCATTCGATCGATGAAATCACACAGAGTATGCGAATTGTTCCCATTGTTTGTGAAGTGCCAGGCCCTATTCAACGAGGTCAGGCGAGGAGGCGGGCGTGGAGTTAGACCAAGCGTTTTCGGAAGCGCGCCGAGATGATGTCAAGCGCGACGACAGTCAGAAAGATCACAAGAAGAATCGTTCCGACTCGGTCGTATTGGAACATATCGAACCGGCCCTTGAGCTCTTGACCGATCCCTCCCGCGCCCACCAGGCCGATAACTGTAGCCATCCGTATGTTTCGGTCGAGTATGTAGAGAGACAGGCCGATATAGCTCGGCAACACTTGAGGCAGCACTGCGATTCTCAGAATTGTGAACGTTCCCGCTCCGGCGGCCTTCATGGCGTTCTGAGGGCTCACATTCGCTGCCTCGACGTCCTCGGCGTAGAACTTTCCAAGGAACCCAATACTGTGGAAGGTTAGCGCCAGAATTCCGGCGATTGGGCCGAAGCCAAACGCGAGTACAAGAAACAGTGCACTGATGAGTTCAGGTATCGAACGAAGGAACGAGACAAAACCTCTTGCGCATGCATAGACGAGAGGGTGGGGAGAGTAGTTCGATGATCCAAGCCAGGCGAGCGGAAGGCTAAATATAATGGCGATCAGGCTTGCCCATATGGCAATCTCGATTGTTTCCAGCATTTTGCCCAGAACAAAGACGAGGTATCCAATTGGTTGGACAAGAAAACGTTGCTCTTCAGTGATGATGCCCATCTGAAGAGTATCCGGATCAAGGGTTGTTGTCTCTACGTACTCTGTCTCTATGCGGGCCCAAAACGGGAGAGCGTTCGCGTCAAAATCTTCGACCAGATCGAGTGGTCTTTTTTCCGATATGGCGATCGGAAACATATCGCGCGTCACACTTTCCACGCCGCGACCAATCTGTGATCCTTCAGAAAGACCTGCCAGCTCCAGCGAGAAACTGCCTATCTCGATAGCCATACGGTCCAATTGAACCCGTTCTGCCGAAAGGCAGGCCACAAAAAGTATGGCGAGCAGGCCGACAACCGATTTCCATCCGAAAGGTTGCCTGAGACGCCAATCTGGTACGGAAGTCCTTGTGGTCATTATCGACATCTAGGCGATCTCCAGCTGTCGTTCAGGTGCGCTGGCTTCGATGTTGAAAATCGAACGGATCGTATCGTGTGTGAGCGCGTCCGGCGGTCCATCGAAAACAATGTGTCCATGCTTGAGGCCAATGATGCGGTCCGCATATGCTCGCGCGAGATCAATCTGGTGCAGGGAGCAGAGTACGGACGCGCCGCGTTCATTTGCTGCATTCTTCAGCAAGCTCATGACTTCGGCAGAGGATCTGGGGTCAAGGCTCGCAACCGGTTCGTCGGCCAAGATAAGACGTGGATCTGAGATGAGCGCACGCGCGATACCTACTCTTTGCTTCTGACCGCCTGATAGCTTGTCCGTGGTACGATTGGCATGCGCTTCGGTAAGTCCCACGCGCTCCAACAAAGCGCATGCTTTTTGTTGTGTTGTGCGAGAGTAGAGTTGAAGCGCGACGCGCCACCAACTGACCGAAGGGGCGGTGCCCGACATGACATTTTGCGCAGCGGTCAAACGGTCTGACAGCCCAAAATCCTGGTGCACCATTCCCATGTCTTGCAAGCGCTTTCGTGAAAGTGGTGTGCCGTGCAGCCGAATATCTCCGGCATCCAGCGGTGTCAGGCCAGCAATACACTTTAGCAGCGTAGACTTTCCCGATCCCGAGGCCCCTAACAGGACGCAGAACGATCCTGGTTGGATGGCGAGATTGAAATTGGAGAGAACATTGGTGCCAGTCTCGTACGATTTGAATACACCTGAGAGGGCGAGCGCCGGGGTGACTTGTTCTGTCATTTGAATTCCAGGTTTGGAGACAGGCGCTTAGCCGCGTTTTGCGGAATCGGCCTTGCGCAATAGTGCCGCCATGTAATCGTCGTTCAGAAACGACGTGGCGTCGACGACGCTATCGAACAGTGCTTCTCCCGTCTCTACGTTATATCGGTCCACGCGTTTGCCGCCATATCCGCGAATGGCTTCCGGATTGATATCTTTGTTCGTGTGGACATTGCCAATCGCCTGCCTGAGTTTCATTTTGATATCGCTGGGAAGTTGAGTGTGCATTGCGATCGGCGGATTTGGAATGGGTGCGGACTTTGCAAGTATCTTGAAGCTGCGCGCGTCCAGGCCACCCTGGTTTACCGCGCGCTCGAATGAAATGAAGGAAGCACCTGCGGCGTCTACGTGTCCGTTTTTTAGCGCTAGCAGGCTGTTGGTATGACTTCCGGTAATTCGAATGCTCGACAAGTCTCTGAGCGGATCAACATTGACCTTGCGAAGCATGGCGAGCGGGTAGGAAAAACTGCTGGCCGAGTGGCTGGACCCGAGCGCGATGGAGTGTTCCTTGAGGTCTGCTGTTTGTTCGAAATCTGAGTCTGCTGAAACGAACAGTCCCGCGAAATAGGTCGAAGAACCGTTTCTCTCTTCGACCGCGAGCAACTCGGCGCAGCCGCGGTCCCGCGCTTCGATGTAGGAGGCGGGGCCAAACCAGGCGATGTCTGTCAGTCCAGCGCACATTCCTTCAATTACGGCGGCATAACTTTGCCCCGTGCTGACTTGAAATTGCAAACCGCTTGACTGCGTGATGGCGTCGAACAATGGCTGAAAATCTGCCTTTGTCCCATCCTCGGTCCCGCCATCGGCAGGGATCAGCATGACTCGGATTGGCTTTTTGTGACTTCCAATTTGGTCAGCTTGCGCTGTGACGGGCAGTATGAAGACAATACAGAGGAGCGTGAAGATTGCGGGTAGACTACGCATCTCGATAACCCAATTCTCGCTTGGTGAGGCGCGTTCAGACCGCGCGAAGTTGATGTGGGATTGAGTAGCAGTCCGACATGACATTGGTGTTACGAAATTCATATATCTTTGATAAAATTTGAGTAGTATTCAACTCAAACGCTAACGATCTCGAGGAATGCGCATGGCGCAGAGCAAAACAAAACGTAAATCGGCCCCTAAGAAGCGTTCCGATGTCGCGATAGTGGACAATGTGATGACTCGTATCCGGGTCAGGCATCCGTCCCTGGGTCCGAGTACGCGGTCCATTGCTGACTATGTATTGGAAAATCCTAGAAAAGTGGTCGGAATGTCTGTCACCGAACTTGCTGAGGCGACGGGGGCGAGTGATGGGAGTGTAATCAATTTCTGTCGTCAGCTGGATTTGTCCGGGTTTCAGCAGTTGAAACTGAGCCTGGCGCAGGAAGTTGTGCAGCCGGTTCAGTTCATTCATGAGGACCTGCAGCCGGGCGATGATACGGGCACGGTTTGCCGCAAGATGTTTCATGCGGGCGTGCAGGCGTTGAAGGATACGATGTCGATCCTTGATGCGGATGCGGTTTCGGCGGCGGTCGACATCATACGATCTGCAAAACGGGTCGAAATCTATGGAATAGGGTCTTCCGCACCGATTGCCGAGGATGCCCAGTATCGCATGTTGCGCATCGGCCTGGACGCGCGCGTCGTGGTGGACAGTCATGTTCAGGCGATCAGCGCATCCCGCACCGGTCCCGATGTGGCCGTTTTGACCATCTCCCATTCGGGGTCGACGCATGAAACTTTGGCGGCGACACGCCTGGCGAAGGATGCGGGGGCGAAGACGATCATTGTGACGAATTTCTCAAGTTCACCATTGCAGGCATATGCAGATGTGAAGCTGTTCACGATGGCGCGGGAAACCAAGTTCCGCACCGAGGCCATGACCAGCCGCATCGCGCAATTGTGCGTGCTGGATGCCCTGATCGCAGCGCTGGCACTGGCTGATTATGACCGTGCGACCGACACATTGCGCAAGACCTTCGACGTGTTGTCGCTGAAGCGGTTCTAGCGCGCATCGACGCCCATCAATGCCTCGAACACATCCGGTGACCGGGCGGAGGTGAGGATCGCCTGCATGCCAAGGGCCCTCGCGCCAGCGATGTCGGTCGCGGGATTGTCCCCCAGCATGGTGACCTTCTCTGGTGGCAGGCCGAGCGTGCGGCAACCTTCGTGAAACATGAGCGGCGAGGGCTTGCCAACGATGTCGATTTTTGTCGCGTCCAGTTCCACACAGGCGCGAATGGCCGCGAGGAGCGAGCCGGTTTCGGGTTTCAGGCCGCCATCCTGAGCCGGGTGAGTCAGGTCCGGATTGGCGACGATGAGGTGGGCGCCCTTCGCGAGCGCGTTCACCGCGCGCTCCAGCCGGCGGTAGGTAAAGCGCCGATCTCTCAACAGGACCACGACATTGGCGTCTTCCTGTGTGAGGCCCAATCCGAGCTTCCTGGCGACTCCGCGCATGTGTGGATCCCCGAGGACCATAGTGTCGCCTTTGTCGAATTGTGTCGCGCGATGTAGCGCCTCGATGCCGGCAAGTCGTATTTTGTCGCGCGGGAGTCGTATTTCGTCGCGCTCCAGGATCTCCTGGAAGTCTTCCTGCGTGCAGGTTGAGTTGTTGGACACGATGGCGACGCGATCCTGATGAGCGCGGAGGAAGGCTGCTGCTTCCGGGGTGAGCGTGTTGCCAAGGGCGCAGCAGCCGTCCCAGTCGACGAGATACCCGGCGGTGGTCTTGCTGATATTGATTATTTCCTGCAGGCGCGAGGCAGCATTCTCGTAGGCCATAGTCAACTCCGGTGACGGCATGTTCGTGATGAGTTTTCCTCAATTACAAAACCATCACGATGTAAATATCATTCATACAATGTTTTCTTAATCTTCATGTAAGTGTCGCGTTGCGGCTCTAGAGCAGCCTCGTGGCAGAGAGCGCCCACCAGCGCCCGGCCACAACCCGCCGATGGTGGCGGTCCCTGGGGTTAGATGAGAGAGACCAGCGATGAGAATTGAGACAAGCAGAAGTTTGAGAGTGGGGTTGAGTGCCCTGATGGCGACGGCAGCGATTCCCGCTGCACTGGCGCAAGAATCTGAGACGGGGGAGAACTCCCGCCGCCTTGAAACCATCCGCGTTGAAGGTCAGGCCGTTGATGCCTCCGTATCCGATATTGCCGTCGATTTTGCCGAGTTCGGAACGCAGGTTCAGCTGATCAGCTCCGACGAAATCGAGACCGGCGGCTTCACCAATTTCGGTGAACTTGCATCGGGCCTGATCCGTGGAGCGAATATCGGTTATTCGCCGGATGAAGGCGAATTTACCATCCGTATCGATGGCGGTACTGATCGCGACACGCTTCTCCTCGTGGATGGCGCGCCTTTCTTTGATCGCTCTTCGCCACTGGAAGACCTTTGGCCAGCCACGGCAATCGATCCGCGCATGATCGAAAGTGTTGAAGTTTATCGTGGCGGCAACAGCCTGTACTTCGGATCAAATGGTGGTCTTGGTGTCGTCAGCGTGAAGACGAAGCGTCCGGATGGCACACTGAAGGGCGAGTTTGGTGTCTATGCCGGTTCGTTCAAGACGCGCGAGTATTACGGCAATATGTCCTTCCCGTTGGACAAGGATGGCAAGCACTCCGTTCTGGTTTACGGGCGTTCCTACGAAACCGACGCGCACGAACTATTCGATGAGTCCGCCTATAGCGACAATGTGCTGGCACTCGGCGGCCGCCACGAATTCCCTTACAGCTTCAACAGCCTCGGCATCAAATACCTCTGGGACATCGCCCCAGAGACCGAGTTGCTGCTGGGCGCATCCTACACCACGATCGATTTCCGGGACTCCTTCCCGCAAAGCACTGTGTTCCAGCCGAACTTCACTGAGTTCCCGATCTATACAGGTGAGTTCAAGCATCGCTTCAGTGACAAGCTGAAGCTGAATGTTGAGGCCCACTATCAGGACCCCCAGCTGAAGAATAACGAGATTGACGCGCAAATCTGTCAGATCCCGCGCCTGCAAGACTTGCCGGCCGACATTCAGACGCTTGCCGCTGATCAAGGGATCTCAGGCTTCTCGACAGCATCTGCGTTTGAAAGCTTCGCTGCCGGTATTCCTGGCCTCTCCGCCGGGTGTGTCACCAATCCTGTCGGCAGTGCAGGTGGCGCATCGGATGATAACTGGAATGGCGGTAGCTCATTCTACATCAATCAGGACCCGGACAGCCCATTCTACGGTCAGCCCTATGGCACCCATGAGAACCCGTTCCCGATTGGCGCGCCGATGGGATATGTCATCCAGTCCACGGCTGGCTTCGGCGATGGCGGCCTGACAAAGGGTTTCGGTACCACGGACCAGCGTGAATCCGGTTATGTCGATTACGGCATCAATGCCCGCGCGACCTATACTGTGAACGAGTACCTTGAAATCGTTGCCGGTATCCAGAACACCAGCTACACGGATAATTCCGACGACTCCTTCGGTGTTCGTGATGTGACGCTGACCAGCACAGGCATCTACGGCGACCTGCGTGTCTCCATGCCGGTACTGGACGGCTTCAGCGGCTCATTCGCGGCCCGTCAGGACTTCAACGACAATTTCGATGATCAGGCCGTCTGGAAAGTTGGTCTGCGTCAGGATTTCGGCCGTGGCATTTATGCTCGCGGGTCGGGCGGTACATCCTACAGCCTTCCCAAGATTGACGAGATCGGGGCGTTTGGTGCCGGGTCCAACATCAACCCGGGCCTGCAGCCGCAGGAAGTCAACGCATTCAACATCGGTGCAGGTATCGACGGCGAAATCTTTGGCGGCACGTACAATGTCGAGATCGGTTACTTCGAAACGGAGATCAAGAATCTGTTCTCCAGCCGGGCCGTCGGCGCGGTATGTTTTGAGTATGCCAATGATGTCGCCAATCCGCTGTTCAACAATCTGATCAACGATACGGCGACCATTGAGCGGAACCGCAACAACATTGTTGCGCCCGATGAGTTCTGCGGAACCGCAGCCGCGGGCCTGAGCGATCCGGGTGAAACGGTTGCAGTGAATACGATCCGCCAACAGGACATTGAGGGCATCACCCTGGATGTCGCCTTCGACTTCGACAAGTGGCAGGCAGATTTCAGCTTCACAGACATGGAATCGCTCGAGCCGAACCCGGTCTACGGCGTTTCGGCACGCCTTGACGGCACAACCACCGATCTTGGCTTTGTCGTGCCGGGGCGGGCAGGGAGCGCTGAGTTCCGTCAGTCGTCCGAGCGTCCGGAGTGGACATTGTCTGGTCTGGTCTCCTACACACCAACCGACCGCTGGATCTTGTCACTCAACCCACGCTGGCAGGGGCCGGAATGGGCTTATGCCGGAACCAGCCTTGCCCGCATGGTGGACGAGGATGGCAACCGTGTTGTGGAAGACCTGAACTTCGGTGATTACTTTGTCCTCAACGGATCGGTTCAGTACTTCATGGGTGATGAGAAGCAGCACCGCTTCCTGATCCGCGGCGTGAACCTTCTGGGTGAAGATTACTTCGAACGTGCTTCAGGCGGATCTGGCTATAGCCGTGATCGCGCGGTCGTGCGTGGGGAAATCGGACCGAACGACAGCGCTTATTACCGCCAGTACGGATGGAATGGTAAGCCGCGTTCCTTCTGGATCCAGTACGAGTATTCGTTCTAACCATTCGATGGCCGGACCCCGCGAGGGCGGGGTCCATGTCCAGCCCCGATCGAATGGTTCTGGTCACCGGCGAAATAGTCCCCTGCCGGTGACCACCCCTTTTCGAACTCAGATGAAAGGAAGTGCCATGTTTTCCCGTAGACTGTTTCTGGCGTCGTCTGGCGCTGCGCTCTGGTTGCCCAAGATGGCGGTCGCGCAAGGCGGCAAGCCTCATTTCACATTGGGGGTGGCATCCGGTTCGCCGCGCCCCAACAGCGTCATCCTCTGGACGCGCCTGGCCCCGGAGCCCCTGCAGGGGGGCGGTATGCCGGTTGGCTCCGCGCAAGTGCGCTATCGTGTGTGCTCAGATGAAGCCATGCGAAACACGTTGCAGGATGGTGTGGCAGAGACATCTGATGCCAAGGGGCATTCGGTGCATGTGCGCATTGAAGGCCTGAAGCCGGGTCGGGAATACTTCTATCAGTTCTATTATGGCGACGAGGAAAGCCCGGTCGGCCGTACACGCACCTCAAGCCCTGACGATGCGTCCGCCAAGATCGCGCTGGCCTATTGCCAGCACTATGAAACGGGTCGCTATGCGGCCTATCGCGATATGGCGGACTGGTTGCCCGACTGTGTGATTCATACGGGTGACTATATCTATGAAGGCGGCGTCAGTCCGCTTGGCGCGAAGATGCGCGATGTCGGCGGTGGCGAGCGCCGTCTGTTCGAGATTGTCCGCCAGCATGATGGCAACGAGATCACGTCGCTGTGGGATTATCGCAATCGTTATGCGCTCTATCGGTCAGACCCGCATCTCCAGGCGGCCCATGCCTGTGCGCCATGGATCGTCGCGATGGACGATCATGAGGTCGACAATAACTGGGCGGCACAGATTCCGCAGGACCCGGAAAAGCAGACGCCACTGGAGTTCCAGGTCCGGAAGTACATGGCGTTCAAGGCGTATTATGAGCACATGCCGATTGAGCAGCCGCCAATCCTGCGCAACATGGAACCGGCCTTGCAGATGTATGGCAAGTACGTGTTCGGGCCGGCGCAGGTTCACTTGCTGGACACGCGGCAATTCCGGTCAGACCAGCCGTGTGGCGACGGGCGCAAGCCCTATTGCGCGGACGCGCTCGATCCGTCCCGGACCATGCTGGGCAAGACTCAGGAGGCGTGGCTGACACAAGAGCTGAAGCGGTCCGATGCGCCATTCAATGTGATTGCGACGCAGATCTGGTACACGTCCTATCGCTACAATGCGCCACCCGAGGGAGCCGTGACCAATCTCGATTCCTGGGACGGATACCCGGCAGCCCGGGAGCGGTTGAACTCGGTTCTGGCCAATGATGTGTCCAACCCTGTGTTCCTGACCGGGGATTGGCACACGGCCATGGCGTCCACCATTCACGAGGATCCGTTCGATACGACCTCAAAACGCATTGGCCACGAACTGGTCGGAGGGCCGATCTCGTCCTACTGCCCGTGGGCCCGTGATATGGAAATCATGCGCGACGCCAATCCGCACGTGGCGCACCTGAATGGGAAGCAGCGAGGCTATCTGCGCGCGACCTTCACGAAGGACAATTGCCGCGGCGAGTTCCGGGTAGTGGAAGATTCCGGGCGTGCCGACTCTCCGGTTTCGACGGATATCGACATCCGCACCAGCGATATGTGATCACCCCCGGTAGGTGAAACAAGAGGGGGCAGAGTTTGAACTCGGCCCCCTCACTTTGTCTTAGTGCACCGGAGGCGCGTACGATGTCAGGTTGATGCCATCTACGGCCGCGATGTACTCGTCGATAGTCGGCGTACGGCCGAGAATGGATGAAAGGACAACGACGGGCGTTGAAGCCAGCAGGGACTCGCCCTTCTTCTCGTCGGAGTCGCGCACAACACGTCCCTGGAACAGGCGTGTGGACGTGGCCATGACGGTGTCGCCCGGCTCGGCCTTTTCCTGGTTGCCCATGCAGAGGTTACACCCAGGGCGCTCGAGATAGAGAATGTTCTCATATTTCTTGCGCGCGGTGTCTTTCGGATTGGCGTCGTCGAACACGAAGCCGGAATACCGCTCCAGAACCTCCCAGTCGCCTTCTTCCTTGAGCTCATCGACGATGTTGTAGGTTGGCGGAGCAACAACGAGCGGCGCGTTGAACTCAACCGAGCCGTTCTGCTTTTCGATATTGCGCAGCATCTGGGCGAGGATCTTCATGTCACCCTTGTGCACCATGCAGGAGCCGACGAATCCGAGGTCCACTTTGCGGTTTCCACCATAGTATGAGACCGGACGAATGGTGTCGTGAGTGTAGCGCTTGGACACGTCCTCATTGTTGACGTCCGGGTCCGCAATCATTGGCTCGTTGATGGCGTCGAGGTCTACAACGAACTCAGCGAAGTATTTCGCATTTTCGTCTGGAACCAGTGGTGGGGTTTCGCCGGACTTGATCCCGGCAATCCTGGCTTCGGCCAGATCGATCAGGCCCTGAAGGACCTTCTTGTCATTGTCCATGCCCTTGTCGATCATGATCTGGATACGGTGCTTCGCGATCTCCAAAGATTCCACAAGCGTGTCCGGCTCGGAAATACAGATCGACGCCTTGGCCTTCATTTCGGCAGTCCAGTCAGTAAACGTGAATGCCTGATCGGACAGTAGGGTGCCGATATGCACCTCGATGATGCGCCCCTGGAACACGTTCTCGCCATTGAAGTGGTCGAGCATCTGCGCCTGCGTGGCATGCACCACGTCACGGAAATCCATATGGTCCTTCAGCGTGCCCTTGAACGTCACCTTGACCGATTGCGGGATAGGCATAGTCGCTTCACCCGTCGCGAGCGCGAGTGCGACCGTTCCGGAGTCAGCGCCGAAGGCAACGCCCTTGGACATGCGGGTGTGGGAATCGCCGCCGATGATGACCGCACGATCATCAACCGTGATATCGTTCAGAACCTTGTGGATCACGTCCGTCATGGCGGGGTAGACGCCCTTGGGATCACGCGCGGTGATGAGGCCGAACTTGTTCATGAAGCTCATCAGTTTCGGGATGTTCTGACGAGCTTTCTGATCCCATACGGATGCTGTGTGACAGCCGGACTGATATGCGCCATCTACGCTTGGTGAAATCACCGTCGCGGCCATCATTTCTAGTTCCTGGGCCGTCATCAGGCCTGTCGTATCCTGTGAGCCGACGATGTTCACCTTGACGCGAACGTCTGACCCCGCGTGAAGAACCTTACCGGGCGCGACACCGACCGCGTTCCGGTTGAAGATCTTTTCGACGGCGGTGAGGCCTTGCCCCTCGTGATGGATCTCTTTGGATTCCGCATAGACGGCCGGGGCTTCAACGCCGAGGATTTCAGCGGCAGTCGTTTGAAGCTTCTTCCCGAAAACCACGGCATAAGAGCCGCCCGCTTTCATGAACTCCACTTTCTGTGGAGTCAGAGCGTTCGAAATGTCGACGAGCTCTTTGCTGCCGTCTTCATTGTAGAGTTTCTTGGTTTTCGTGTTGATCGTCAGGACTGTGCCATTGTCGACGGAATAGAGCTGTTCCAGAACAGGTTCGCCATCTTCATCGAGAACCGGGCCACCATTGTGGTTCAGCTTCTTGGCCCAGTTCTGCAGGTCCACACCGATGCCGCCGGTCACGCCAACAGTCGTGTAGAAAATCGGGGAAATACCGTTCGTGCCGCCAACAACTGGAGCGATATTGATGAATGGAACGTAGGGGCTGGCTTGCTTGCCTGTCCAGAGCGCCACATTGTTGACGCCGGACATGCGGGACGAACCAACGCCCATCGTGCCTTTTTCGGCGACCAACATGACGCGCTTGTCGGGGTGCTGAGCCTGAAGCTCTTTGAGGGCGGCTTGCTGTTCCTTGTTGTGCTCGAACATGCACTGGCCATGCAGTTCGCGGTCAGAACGGGAGTGGGCATCCGCGCCCGGCGAGAGCAGGTCAGTCGAGACATCGCCTACGGCGACGATGAAGGTGACGACTTTGATTTCTTCTTCGATGTCAGGAAGGTTCGTGAAAAACTCAGCCTTGGCATAGCTTTCAAGAATTTCGGTCGCCAGGGCGTTGCCACTCTTGTGGGCGGCTTCAAGGCGGTCTGTGTCTGCTTCGTACAGGAAGACCTGGGATTTGAGGACGTCCGCTGCCGCGCGTGCGATCGCCTGATCGTCGCCCAGCGCCAGATCAATAAGCACCTCAATTGAGGGGCCGCCCTTCATGTGCGAGAGCAATTCGAAGGCGAATTCTGGTGAAATCTCTTCAACCTTATGGGTCCCAAGGATGATTTCTTTCAGGAACCGGGATTTGGCGCCCGCCGCGCTGGTTGTGCCGGGGAGCACGTTGTAGATGAAGAAGTTCAAGGAGTCGGCGCGATGTTCGTGAGCGGGATCAAGGATCTGAGCAACAAGTGCATCTACGAGCTCGGCGTCTTCGATAGGTTTTGGATGCAGACCCTGAATTTTCCGGGTTTCGATTTCATCAAGGTAAGTTGTGTAGATATTCATATTTTTCCCGGCGCTATGTTATTGATTTCAGCTAGAATACTGGCTCAAGCAGTATCATAGCCGGCCGGTTCTTCGCTTTTGTGAAGATGTATTATTTTAGTCAGTTTTCCCTTGCAAGACATTTCCTGCTGAGCGTCGGCTCTCGTTTGAGAGGCGTTCTCAAACGGCTGTACTTCTGGCGCCGTTTTTGAATGAATCCCTTGATCCAAGCGCCGCGCGCTATTCGTTCGTCTCCGAACAATCAGGGATTGGTGGAAATTGACGGCCTTTGAGTATGGCGAGAGACGCAGGGGAAGAGAAATCTAGCTGACTTGACCACGCCGCGTGACGCTCAGATGACTGGCCAGGCGGGTGTGCTCTTCCTGTCGAGACGCGCGACCAGAGTGTCGCTTGCCTGCTGAATCTCGGAATAGAGTTTTTCTTCGTCGATCAGGGTGGATCGGTAATTGTCGATTACGCGAACGCCGTTTATCCACACACTATGAACGCCTCGCCCATCAGCGGCGTAGACAAGTTGGTTCACCGGATCAATGAGCGGGCTCCATTCCGGTCGCTTGCGGTCGTGAAGAACAAAATCTGCTTTCTTGCCTACTTCCAGCGAGCCAATCTGGTCAGACATTTGGGCGGCTTTGGCACCGTTAATGGTCGCCATTTCCAGAATTTGGGTGGCAGGGAAAAGGTTCGGATTTTGGCGACTGTCCTTGAAGATGCCCGCGGAGCAGAACATCGCCCGCATCAAGTCGGACGAGTTGCCGTTATTGGCGCCATCCGTGCCAAGCAGAATGTTGACGCCCTTTTCTGACATCTCGGGGAACAGGCCAGTTGCCGTCGCGCCATATCCGCCTTTCATCGCTGTCATCGGGCAATGTGTGACGCTTGTTTCCGTTTGGGCCAGCAGGTCCACTTCGTGCGTATCCAGATGAACGGCATGTGTGAGGGACAGGTGTGGGCCCAGTGCATCCAAATTGGCGAGGTGTTCAATTGCGCGCGCACCGGCAGTTTCCAGATAATAGTTCGGATCGGCCGGGTCAGCGCTCATATGGGCTGTGACACCAACATGTGCATCTTGGGCGAGATGCGTCGCTTCGCGCCATAATTCATCAGTTGCCGTATTGTGCCCGACCAGACACGGCGCTGCGGCCAGAAGTGTGTCTTCAGTGGCAGGGTATCGGTCTTGCTGGGCCACCATCTTGGCGACGGCGTTTTTTGTGAGTTCGGACTGGTCATCATTTGGATCGAACGCGCGATCCTGCAGCCACTGCCCAAGCCTGCCGCGGATGCCAGTTTCGTTCAACGCTTGGACCGTGGCGTCAAGATCGAGAATTGTGCCGGCCTCGACGAAGCAGGTTGTGCCGGTGCGGAGCATTTCCAGCGCCGCGAGTTTGGCCGAGAGTTGTTCGTCCTGCGGCGTTTGGGAGAGATAGGTTGGGATAAGCCAACCGAATACGTTTTCCTGCCAATCGGTATTGTCGGGAACCAGGCCGCGCGTAATGGGCTCGCCCGTAACATGCACATGGCCATTCACAAGGCCCGGCGTGATCACAAATTTGTCCGTGCCGTCGATGACCGTGTCGGCGCGGAAGTTCTGGAGAATATCCGGAGATGGTCCAACGCCGGTGATCCTGTCGCCTTTCACCGCGATGGCGCCATCGCGAAAGATGCGCCGTTCCTCATCCATGGTGACAATCCAGACATGCTTGATGATCAAGTCAGCAGATGCAGGCGAGTTTGGCTGATTGGTATCCATCGCGTTCTCCGACCGTTCGAGGAGCTGGTTCTCTTGCGACCGATGTTAAACGCGTTTGAGGCGCTGCAATTGACGCCAGGCGAAGGAATTCCTGACAGCCTACAATCTTTGATGCAGACAAGTAACTGGCCGCGCTGGGGCAAGACCCGTCGGGTGACTTGCATCATCATGAGGCGGATAAGTTGCCCTGATCCAGATAAAGTGAACATCGTGAACAGCCAGACAAATGACCTATCGAGAGGCGTCACACTGGCGCTTGTTTCATTCTCTCTGTTTGCAACAAAGGATGCCGTGGTTCGCTTTCTGGGCGGCCAGGTTCCGCCATTCATGCTGGGATTTCTCGGGTGCCTGCTATGCTTGGTGCTGGCACCCCTTGTGCGCGGGCGCGGAGAACGACTGATCCACATCATTCGGCCGAGGCGTCCGAAACTGTGGATTTTGCGCGGCGTGATTCAGACTGTCGGCATCATAGCTGGCATCATCGCATTCACTGAATTGCCTATGGTTGAGGCGTTTTCACTGGTCTTCCTCATGCCGGTCATGATTTCGCTGATGTCGATCGTGTTTCTGAACGAGAAGGTGACACGGTCGACCTGGCTTACGATATTCGTCTGCTTCGTTGGCACCTTGATTGTGCTGCGTCCGGGCATGCGGGAGCTTACGATCGGGCATCTCGCTGCGTTCGTGCTGACCATATGTTCGTCGTCGGTTTTCGTGATCCTTCGCCATATAAAGCATGACGAGCACACGATCTCCCATTTCGGTGCCGCCACGCTTCTTCCGATGGTCTTCTGCGGAATCATGATCATTCCCGACTTTCGGCTTCCTGACCTTTCGCTTTGGCTGCCTATCGCAGTTTATGGTGTTTTCATTGCGCTGGGGAATCTGACAATCATGTTTGCGTCCAGATATGCACCAGCCAACCTTCTGGGCCCCATGCAATATTCACAAGTCGTCTGGGCTGTGGGCTATGGTGTATTCCTCTTTCATGACCCGATCGACGCGCCGACCGTTTTTGGGCTCGTCCTGATCATCGTGGCAGGTGTCTGGAAGTACACGCCGCTTGCCGGAATGCTACGTACTTCGCGAACGCCCGCGTGAACCTGTTTCGTTAGGCGATCTGACACGCATCTTCGAAAGAGAGGCGCGGCAGTCTCGGGTGCAGGTTCGAAGGCTCCCCATATCCGATATTGACCAGAAAGTTCGATTTGACGTTCGTGCCGCTGAAGAAGGCTTTGTCCAGTCCTTGCGGGTCAAAGCCTGACATGGGGCCGCAATCAAAACCCAGGCTGCGTGCGGCCAGAATCAGGTAGGCGCCTTGCAGGCTGCTGTTTCTGAAGGCGGTTTCAAGCTTGATGTCTTCTGGAGCGAACCATTTCGCGGCGGCGGGGAAATGCGGGAACAGCTCCGGTATCCTGTCCGCGAAATCCAGATCATGCGCCACGATGACTGTCAGTGGAGCCGACATTGTTTTTTCCAGATTGCCAGAAGAGAGAAAGGGTTTGAGCTTGTCTTTTCCCTCGCTGGTCCGAATGAAAACGAACCTTGCCGGCGAAGCGTTTGAAGACGTCGGGCCCAGTTTTGCGAGTTCGTAGATACGTTTGCAGTCCTCGTCCGAAATCGGCTTGTCCTGCCAGTCTGAGAAGGTGCGAGCCTCAAGGAAAAGTTGCTCAAGGGCGCCGCGGCCCAGTTCTGCTTTGGTCAAATTCATGTCTATCTCGCATATCAGGCTGCGAATGCAGCGGCGGTTGGGTGCTGGTATGCAATGTGATCGCGGTCGCTGCGCGTTTCTTTGCGGCTACGGCCCTATTTCTTGCGGACGTCGGCAGTGCCAGATATCTGCGGTTGCGACCAGTTGTGCGCGCTTGTTGCGGCGGGCTGCTCAAATATCCATCTGAAGCGGGCAAGAAACTGTGCGGCGCAGATCAAGACTTGCTGCGGCTTGAAATGATTTCTTTTTTGGCAGAGTAGAACGACCCCCAAACGGATCAGGTACCAGCGTGACAGAAGCAAGCCCGGCATTCAAAAATCTGCCCCCTGTCGCGTATGAAGTGACACCGGAAGAACGAGAGGCCATCGAAGCGGCCATCGACAAGGATGAGTTGACGCGCACCGCCTTGGAGCTTGGCAACATCGATAGCCCTTCAATGCAGGAAGCATCTGCAGCTGAATACGTGTTTGATTGGCTGACCCGTGAAGGGTTCGCGCCAAGGAAAGTGGGGGCGACGCCCGAGCGCCCAAACATTATCGCCACGTACGGAGGTAAGGGAGACGGGAAAAGCCTTCTCTTTACGGCCCACCTCGATACTGAGAGCCCGACCTGGGACCCTGATCTGGATGCGCAGAAATTCAGGCCCGAAACGTTGGCGAACCCGGAGTGGAACCAATGCTGGTTGCAGGATGGTGCCTTTCATGGCTTCCCGATTTCGAACGATCGCGGCCCGATGGTGTGCTTCCTGATGGCGGCAAAGGCCCTGAAAGCCTGTGGTATAGACTTGTCAGGGCGCCTCTATCTGACCGCGTCGCCCGGAGAGATCGGCCCCGAGCCGATCGAAGAGGCACGAGGCGTTCAGTACATGGGCAAGGAAATCGGCACGCACTACGCCTTCTATCACGGCGGCGTCGCGCCGGATTATGCCATTGCCGCGGAAGGCTGTGACTTCGGGCTGACTTGGGTCGCATGCGGTTACGCCGTCTTCCGAATTCAGCTTTTCGGGGAAGGGGTATTCACTCCACTTCTCGACAATCCGGAGCGTGCGTCTGATCATCCGAACCCGATCTACCGGTTGGGCGATGCGATCCAGTCGTTACTGGACTGGGGACGAGTGTACGAACAAGAGAATATCTATTCGTCCGATGGCGGCGTTGCGAAGCCGAAAACCCAGATCTCTTCGGTGCGCGGGGGAGTGCCCTATGCGTTCGGAGCTGGCACCGAAATTTGCTCTTTGTATCTTGAGGTCGGCTTGCCGCCGCATGTTGAAGTCGGTCAGGTCTTCAGAAGCTTGCAGGCTCATTTGCGAAAACAGGGACTCGGCGAATTCGATATTGAGCCGGTGGTCGTGCGGCATGGATTTGCTGCCGACGAGACGCGCGTGGGGCCATTGGTGGCCGCTGTGGATGCCGCCACTCGGGACACGCTTGGCGAGCCATTGCAACTTGCCCACCCGGTCTATTCCAGCATGTGGCGCGACCACAACGTTTTCAACATGAACCGTATTCCAGCCGTGACAACCGGGTTCCCCCGTTGGCGCCCGACCCCGGAGGACATGATCAAAAGCACGTTGATTTACGCGCTGACAGCCCTGTCACTCTGTGGCCGGGCGTCAGAATCCGAAGGGGGCGAGATGACTTCCCGGTCTGATGTGTATGGAGACAACCCCTTCGCCAAGCAGGAGCAGGCAGAATGATCAAAGCCGCAATCCCGTTCAAGGCAGGCAGCCAACTCGTCGCGATGAGTTCTCTGGAGCTGCTGCTGGCCGCGGCGACATATTCATCCCTGGGGGTCGTACTGCCATTCATGGTGATGGATCTTGAATGGAGCTGGTCGCAAGCCGGGCTCGGTTTCACCGTGCTTGGCGCCGTCACCGGGCTCGCCTCATCCGTTCCGCCATTTCTCATTCGCAGAATCGGCGTACGAAACACCATTCTCCTTGGGGGAGTGCTCGCCAGTCTCGGCTTGTATCTGCTTCATGGCGTCGACAATCTCATCCAGTACTATCTGGCGGCGGCAATTTGCGGTCTGGCCTATCCGATGATGGCGTCAATCCCGACGACTTTCATGGTCAGTCGTTTGTTCAAGCGCCAGTCCACCGCGCTTGGAGTGGCCGCAACCATCAGCGGCCTGGGCACAGTGGTGGGGCCGCTCATGGTTTTGGGAGTGCTTGCCCTGAAAGGGCAGACCTGGCGAAATTACTGGGAATACCAGGCGCTTGCGATTTTGGCTGCGGCGATACTCTGTGCCGTTATCATTGGTCTCGAACGGAGTTTTCGCCGACCTGCCAAAGAGGAGCTTGAAGTTCCAGAGGTGGAGGATCCCGCTCCGGTCATCATGCCCGACCAGGCGGACTCTCCAGCTTCGCGGTTTGGGCGGAATATTTACCGCACCACCAAGGACTGGCCCGCCAAGCTGGCGATGCAGACCACGCAGTTCAAAATCCTGGCAGCCGCTTATTGCCTCAATATGATGTGTCTCGTCACAGTCACGAGTCTGTCGGTGGGCCATTTGATCGAGCGCGGCGTTTCCGAAACCGTGGCCGGGGGAATGCTGAGCATTGAGGCATTGATTGCCGTGCTCATCCGAGGGTTTTCGGGCGCGTTGGGAGATATTTTCGATCCGAAGCATCTGGCGACGTTTGCGCTGTTCGCGACGATGATCGGGTGCGCTGTGCTCGCGCTGACAACCGATCATGTGATGCTGTTGCTGTATGCGTTCGGGACGGGGATTGGATTTGGCACCACCCAGTTGGCTTGTACCGTTTTGCTGCTCAATTATTTCGGGAGAAAGTACAATCTCGAACTTTTCTCCGCCATGTGTGTGACGGGGGCGATTTCGGCGCTGGGCCCGGTGATCGGAGGGGTCATCCGCGATGTATCCGGCAGTTTCTCTCTTATCTTCCTGATCCTTTCTGTCCTGTCCGCGCTTGTTTTCATGTTCGTTCTGTTCATGAAGCCGCCATATCCGGCGGAAGCGCAAGAGGGGCAGGTTGATGTGCCTGCGGACGCGAATGACGTGCCATATCGTCAACCCGCGGAGTAGCGATCCAGATATTTGGCCAACTCAAATTCGGGTGTGATGAGCCCGATTGCGGAGAACTTATGTCCCCTCACCCTGAAGCGTCAGACCCGAACCCGCCAAAGGGGATGCCGCGTTCTGGCTGGGTCAAATGGTTGAAGCCGGACCCGTATGCGTTGGTGCTGCTTGGCGTCGTCGTGACCGCGAGCATTCTTCCATGTCGCGGCGATGTGGCGATCGGATTCGAATGGTTGACGAAGGGGGCGATTTTCCTCCTCTTCTTCATGCACGGTGCGAAACTGTCACGCGAAGCCATTCTTGGCGGAATTGGCGCGTGGCGGCTACATGGCCTTGTCCTGACAAGCACATTCGTTCTTTTTCCGCTGCTCGGCCTCGCGGTCAGCTGTCTGCCCGATATGCTGATCAGTCCCAGCGTAAAAATGGGCTTCCTGTTCCTGACCATTCTGCCGTCTACGGTGCAATCGTCTATCGCATTCACATCAATGGCTCGTGGAAACGTCGCTGCGGCAGTCTGCACGGCGTCTCTATCCAACATGCTTGGCGTTTTCATCACGCCCTTGCTCGCGGGCTTGCTCATGCGTTCGGAGTTGCAATCGGGTGGCGGGGACATGCTGGGCGTCATGCGCTCGATCATGCTGACGCTTTTAGCGCCCTTTATCATCGGACATCTCAGCCGTCCTCTTATCGGACGCTGGATTGATCGGAACAAGGCGATTCTGTCAAAGCTTGACCGCGGAGCTATCCTTTTGGTTGTCTACACGGCGTTTAGCGCGGCGGTGGTAGAGGGTATCTGGCAGAGAGTGTCCGCTTTGGATATCGCAACGATCTTGCTCGTGAGTGCGGTTGTCCTGACAGTCGTGCTGCTGGTGACACGCAGGACAGCTCACTTGATGGGATTGTCGAAAGAGAACGAAATCACCCTCGTCATGTGTGGATCCAAGAAAAGCCTGGCGAGCGGTGTGCCGATGGCTGCGGCGATGTTTGCACCAGCGCAGGTAGGAGTCATAATCCTTCCCCTGATGATATTTCACCAGCTTCAATTGATTGTCTGCGCAATTATCGCTCGTAACTATGGAGAGCGAGACTAGGCCCCCAGTCCGGCGAATGGCCGGGTCAGCCGAACTGGAAGGCGGAGACTGTGGCATTCATCACATTGTCCGAGAAAATCTTGCGCCCAGCATCATCGCGGGCTGCGCCGGCCGCAATCATTAGCGGAATGAAGTGTTCTTCCCTCGGGTGAGAATTGCGTGCCTGGGGGGCTGACAGCCAATTGCTCAGGCGATTCCATCGCGCGTCTCCTGAATCGGATTCGATTGTGTCCGTCAGCCAGTGGTCAAATTCTTCTGACGGGGCGGTTGCCGCGGGTGTCCGAAACGCGCGCATATTGTGGTAACTCATGCCGCTGCCGATAATCAGCACACCTTCATCTCTGAGGGCAGAAAGCGCCTCGCCAAGGATAAGGTGTTTTTCCGGTGACAGATCCTTGGTCAGCGACAAAGTTAGGATTGGGATGTCAGCATCTGGAAATGCCACCAGAAGCGGCACGAACACGCCATGGTCAAAGCCGCGATCCGTGTTGCGCGGCTCCGGCAACCCTTGTTGCGTGATGAGCTGCGACACTCGTGTTGCCAGTTCGGGGGCGCCCGGGGCCGGATAGTTCAATTCGTAAGTGTGCGGTGGAAAGCCGTAATAGTCAAAGATCATGCCGGGTTTCGACGCTGTCGAGAGCGTGAACTCGTCTTCTTCCCAATGCGCCGAAATCACCAGAAGCGCCTTTGGCTTTTCGGGCAGACTTTCCGGAATACTCTTCAGCCATGCAGCGGTCTGGTCCCACGTATCGGCAGGGCCACCCATCAGACTCCAGTCCATGAAGAAGCAGGGACCTCCGCCATGCGGAATGAACAAGGTGGGCATTCTGGTGGACGGTGTCTCTGGCATAGTCTGTTCCCGATACTGATCCAAAAGGGATTGGTAGGCGACATGGTGACGATTGTCTTGTTGGTGGACGACCGCAAACTTGAACCTGCTCCCCATTTGAGGGGGGTGACAAGCATGCGCAACTAGTTGGGCGCATTTGAACAAGACCAAGTGCCGGCCTTGCAGCCAGATTTCGTACACGGCGTTTGGTTCAAGGAGTTAGGTATGGCGTTGATTGAAGACACCCGGAAAAGCAAGGTTCAGGTCCAGCCCGAAAATCTGCATCATCTGAAGGCGACGCCTGAAACGGTTCACTGGGGATACTTCCATCCAAACATAAAGCCAGCCTTGCACGTCAAGAGCGGCGACCTCATTCAGGCCGAAGCAATTACGCACCATGCGGGCGACGCGCCGGATCTGATGATGGATGAAACCGTCAAGGCGATCTGGGAAGGGGTGAAGCCAGAAGACCGCGCTCCCGGTGTGCATATCATGACCGGGCCGATCTATGTCGAAGGTGCTGAACCAGGCGATATGCTGGAAGTTCGGTATTTTCGCATGGTGCCAAGATGCAATTATGGCTCGAACCTTGCCGCCAATTGGGGGCATCTCTACCAGGAGTTTGGCGAGAAAGAGCGCGTAACAATCTACGAGCTAGACCCGAATTCCAATACGGCTCATGCGCTGTACGCCTATGATTTTGAAGGCAAGTATCTGATTCCGGGGACAATCACGCATTGCCCTGATTGTGACAAGGAGCCCGCTCTGACCGGCGTTCGCGTGCCCGCCCGGCCCCATCTTGGAACGGCTGGGGTGGCACCGGCCGTTGATGAACGCGTCAGCACCATTCCGCCGGGCCTGCATGGCGGCAATATCGACAATTGGCGCATCGGCGCAGGCGCGACGATGTATTATCCCGTGCAGGTAAAGGGTGGCCTGTTCTCGATTGGCGACCCACACGTCAGCCAGGGAGACGGCGAGATCAGTGGCACAGCCATCGAGGCATCGTTGGACGTTTTGTTCCAGATTGTCTTGCGCAAGGATTTCAAATTCCCTTCCCCCTTGCTTGAGACGCCGGACCACTGGATCGTGCACGGGTTCGATGAAGACCTGAACAAGGCGATGAAGAATGCGTCGCTGGATATGCTCCACCTGCTTACCGAGCATCAGGATCTCAGCCGCAATGATGCCTATTCCCTGATGAGCGTCGCGACGGATTTCGGAATCACGCAAGTCGTCGATGGGACGCAGGGAATTCACGTTAAGATTGATCGCAACATCTTCCCGGAGAAGGGCGTCGTGAAAGATCCGGATTGATCCTGCGCGTCGGTGACCCCTGTCAGCCCGGCCAAAATGGGCGTGATCGGCGGCGGAATGGGTAGATGCTGCTCAAAAGTCAGGCAGCGTCACCTGTGTCCTGCAGTGTGAGATGCAGGTTTCATTGACCGCTGTAGTGGCGGTCCGAGGATCAGCATTGGGTGAGGACTGAGAGCGAGAGCGGAACGGAGCCAGTCGGTGCAGTTTACAACCAATGCGTATCCGAAGGAGCAGCGGAAGGACGCTTGGCACTTCGCGTTACAGCGATTTTCCATGGAGCTTCTGGAGCATGAGGGAGAGCTGTATGGCGAATTGGTCAGCTATCGAAGTGCTCAGGATTTCACATTTGTCCGCATCACGTCCACGGAACACGTCATCCGCCTGGACCTGTCGCAGGGCCCCTCCCAGTTCTGGTTGATCATGCTGCTGGAAGGTGACCTCGTCGCCAAAACGGAAACCAACTCCATCGATGTCTCCGAGGGCGATATCGTTTATGGAATTGGCGATCTGGATGTCACGCTCGATTTCAAGCGCGACAATCGCTTCTTGATGGTTCAGGTGCCGGTCACGCATCCGGCACTGCGTCTGCGTTCAAAGCCGCAAGCTGACATCTCCAATCTTGTCTCTGAAACAGGCGTTGGGCGCATGTTGTCAGGATTGTTGCGATCTGTCGCCGACACGATCATGGATGTCGACGATGACCAGATGCGTCCCATTGAGGTGGCGCTGCCTGAATTCATTTCCACGGCGCTTATGAGCGAAGCTTCTACCAAGGAGTTGGGCGGCGCGGCCGGCGTCCGGGCGGCGTTGCTGGAGCGAATTTTCCAGACCATCGAGATGCGTTTGAGTGATCCTGACCTGAACCTTCATCAGGTCGCCAAGGAACACAATATCTCACCGCGCTACCTTCAGAAATTGTTCGAATCTGTTGGCGATAGTTTCGGTCATTTTGTGAAACTCAGGCGGCTGGAGCGGTGCCGGCTGGACCTTCGTAGCCCGTTACATGCACAGCGTTCCATCTCGGACATCTTGTTCCAGTGGGGCTTCAACGATAGCGCGTCTTTCAGCCGAGCGTTTCGAGAACAGTACGGGATGAGCCCGCGGGAGTATCGCAGAGCGCCGCAAGAGGAAGAAGCGCAAGCCGAAGCCCCGCAACGGGGACGGCCGCCGACAGCGAAAGATCAGGCGATCGAATCCCAGGCTGACGAGATGCTGGATGACATCGAACAGGAAACTTCTGACGTATCGGATCTGCCGCACGTTCCGGTCCAGCATGGAGCCCGGCATCACTATTTGCCAGTTACGCCTGAAACCATTCACTGGGGGCATTTCAGCAGTTCGCTGAAGCCAGTCCTGACCGTGGAATCCGGGGATTATGTGACGGTTGAAACCCTGACGCATCATGCGAATGACGACCATGAGCGTATGGTCATGGGAGACCCGGCGATTGAGGATATCTATCGCTGGACTCCGGAGGGTAAAACCATCAACCGACGAGGGGCGGGCGCCCTGGATTCGTCTTCCTCAACAGGGCGCGGCGCGGGTGAGGGCTTTGGTGTTCATATCTGCACTGGCCCGATTGAGATCGCGGGGGCAGAGCCGAATGACATTGTCGAGATCCGTATTCTGGAACTGAAGCCGCGGACCAGCGGGAACCCGAAATATGCGGGGCAGTCATTCGGCAGCAATGCTGCAGCGTATTGGGGATTTCAGTATAATGATCTTCTGACGGAACCGAAACAACGCGAAGTCATTACCATTTATGAAGTCGAGAGCGAGATGGGGCGGTCCTGTGCACGTGCCGTCTACAATTATCGCTGGACCCCTCAGACAGATCCGTTTGGTATTGTGCATGAATTGTACGATTATCCCGGCTTGCCTGTGGACACGAGCACGATCAAGAAAAACTATGATGTCCTTCGCAACATCGAGATTCCGGTGCGTCCGCATTTTGGGGTGATTGGTGTTGCTCCGCCGCAATCCAAACTGGTCGACTCCATTCCGCCAGGCAATTTCGGAGGTAATCTCGACAATTGGCGTATTGCGCCGGGGTCCAGCCTGTTTCTGCCTGTCGGTGTGGCGGGTGCGCTGTTGTCCCTCGGTGATCCGCATGCGTCGCAAGGAGACTCGGAGCTGTGTGGGACGGCAATCGAGTGTTCAATGACAGCGCTTATCCAGCCTATTCTGCATCGGGCGAGCGACAAGAGAGGGCATATCCGGGATCTCGATTATCCTCTTCTGGAAACCCAGGACGAATGGGTGATCTTCGGCTTTAGCCATCCGAACTATCTCAAAGAGCTCGGGGCATCTGCACAGAGTGACATCTATAAGAAGTCTTCAATTGATCTGGCCATGCGGGATGCGTTCCGCAAAGCGCGTCGTTTCCTGATGACCGCACGCGACCTTGATGAGGATGAGGCGATCTCGCTGCTCTCTGTCGGCGTGGATTTCGGGATTACTCAGGTCGTCAATGGGAACTGGGGAGTCCATGCCATTATCCGCAAGGAATTGTTCACGGCGTAAGGGCGCGTTTCCCGGTGATACGGCGAAAATCGCGAGCCCAACAAGTTCTTGTGCGCGCAGAGACAAGAATGGACGGGCCGCCAATGACAGGGTGATGCTGACAAGAAGAGGACATTCAGGGCATGCCGATCACCATCACCGAAGAGTTCATCCAGTCTCTGGCATCTTCAAAAGGAGATGTTCTCGAAGCTGAAACGCTTCCGCCAGAATGCTATACGGACGCCAATTTCTACGAGTTTGAGAAGGAAGCCCTCTTTACGCATGACTGGTTGTGTGTCGGCCGGGAAGAATGGGTGAAAGAGCCGGGCGACTATTTCACCACCTCCACCGTAAACGAACCAATTGTCGTGGCCAGAAATCGCAAAGGCGAATTGAAGGCAATGTCGTCTGTTTGCCAGCACCGCGCGATGCTGGTTGCCGAAGGCAGCGGAAATGCGCGTGGATTTGTTTGCCCCTATCATCATTGGAGCTACTCGCTGGATGGTGATCTGGTCGGCGCGCCGGCGATGAACAAGACTTGCGAATTCGACCGCAAGGCAAATGGGCTTCCGAATTTCAAGGTTGAGGTGTGGGAAGGGTTCATCTTCATCAATTTCGATCAGAATGCTGCGCCACTGGCGCCCCGTCTGACGCATGTTCAGGAAGCGATCAGTGGTTACGACCTGGCCAATGCGGAAGGGCCCCGACCTGACCCGGCGCCACGCCTCATGTGGAACTGGAAAGTCATGTTCGAGAACAACAATGATGGCTATCACGCCAGCCGCCTGCACCACGGCCCGTTGCATGATTTTGTGCCGTCAGAACAGGCAAGTTTCCCCGATGCGCCGAAAGGGGCCGCAGGCTATCTGCGGTTCAACGGTACGCTTCATCCTGACGCGAGCTTTAATCCCACGCAGAAGGCAGTACTGCCGGTTTTTCCGGGACTGTCCGATGAAGCCCGCAACCGGATGACGTTTGCAAATATCCCGCCCAGCCTGTCACTGGTCATGACCAGCGACATGGTCATCTATCTGATCATCCGGCCTGACAGTCCTGAAACGCATTACATGGACACGGGCGTACTTGTGGCGCCCGGCGCGATGGCGGATGAGGCGTATGAGCACAAGATGGAGATGATCATGAATTCGACATCTCATATCATCGCTCAGGATTGGCATGTGGACGAGATGGTTCAACTGGGCCTGCGCTCCCGCTTTGCAAAACGTGGGCGGTATTCCTGGCAAGAAGGCGCGCAAGCGCAATTCAATGAATGGCTTGTCGACCGCTATCTGGCGGAATGGGATAGGCGCGATCCGTCTGCTGTCGGGGCTGCGGTTGCTGCCGAATAGGGCGGAGCAGGCACGTGCACCCTTCAGAACACCCCACGACCTGGCGGTTCCAGACACGATCAGTGCCTACCACGCAGAGGAATGCGGCCTGGGCCAACGCCATGCGGCGGTTGCGACTGCCTTTCGTGTCAGATCCGGAAGGGCAACCGATTGACGGGCGGATGACCATTCAGTCTTCGGCGCTGGGCTTGCAATTCGCACGCATCGAGTCTGGACGCCAGGTCATTGATGGGCGTGAGTTGGAGCAGGGCGCGGGCATATGGTTGCTTGTCCTGCTGAAAGGGAATGCGCGCTTCAGTTCTGACGGCGTGGCTGTAGACGTGACGCAGAATATGATCGTGTACGGCGCGACGCGACACGACTCCCGTCTGGAAGTGAGTGAAGATAATGCGATCCTGTTTGTGCGCATTCCGGATGTGGCGTTGGGTGGCCGACTGATTGCGCCAACCCATTACAAATCCGGCACAATTGACGGCAGCGTTGGTGTTGGACGAATGCTGCTGGGCATGCTTCTCGTCATGGCCGATGAGCTTGGCGACATCTCGACTCAGGACCTGCCCCCGGTTGAGCTTGCCTTGATCGAGTTGCTGACGAGCAAGCTGCTTGAAATTGCAGACACGCGATCGCTTGGTGGCGCGCAGGGCGCAAGAGCGGCCCATCTCCACAGAATCCAACAGACATTGGAAACGCTCCTGTGGGATCCTGATCTGACGATTGTGAAGGCGGCAGATGAGGTTGGTGTTTCTCCCCGTTATCTGCAACGCCTGTTCGCTGCGGATGGGCACAATTTCAGCGGATATCTCAAGAAACGTCGATTGGAGCGGTGTCATGCGGACCTGATCAGTCCGCTCCACGCGCAGGAATCTATTTCCGAAGTGGCGTTTCGCTGGGGCTTCAGCAGTTCAGCTCATTTCAGTCGCAGCTTTCGGGAGCAGTTTGGTTTGTCGCCGCGCGAGCATCGGCGGACAGGGCTGGCAAACCGCGCCCAGGATGAGGCTGAGGTCAACAAATTATGGGGCGAGTATCAAGAGTTTGCCCAAGGTCGCGCCTAGCATGACACTATGCATCATTTGATACCGAATAAGTAAGTACAGGGAATTTATATGCCAAATCCAAACACACTCATCTTCGTTGACTTGATGTCGGACGATCCCGTGGCGGCTGGAAAGTTCTATGCCGAAGTCATGGGTTGGGAAGACGACGTCCGGATGGATGGCCAGTACTGCCGCATGGTGCCGGGTGGAAACTTCAAGAATCCGGATGGGTCGGACAGCGAGATCGGCAATTTGCATATCGGGATCGGCAATGTGAAGAACTTGCGCCCCAACCCTGATCCGGCAGGAGTGGATCCCCGGGCGCTATCGACAGAGACCCGCACATCCCGGCTCTGGGTTTTGGTCAGCGAAGATGATTCGGTTGACCGGATCATGGAAGCGGCGGAGGCGCGCGGAGCAAAGACGCTTTGGCGAAATCATTACTGGAAGGAATTCAATGGCTTCAATGATTCCTTTCAAGACCCGTGGGGCAACCAGATCATTCTTTGGCGCAAAGGCGGAGCAGATCCGGTGATCCCAGAGGGGTATACCAGCGAATGACCGACCTGGCGGGCGCAGACGCTATCGGGCAGCAGGCGGTAACTCGCAAGACGGGTGTGGTCGTTGCTGCAACGGTGGGGAATATTGTCAGCACAACGCCCGCCGTCAGTGCGGTCTTCAGCTTGTTCCTTGTGCCGATTTCGACAGAGTTTGGTTGGCCGCGGTCAGTTGTGTCTGGAGTCCTGCTGCTAACGGCTGTCATGTCGGCGATCATATATCCCATCGCCGGTCGATTGTCCGACAAATGGGGCTCACGGCGCATTATCCTTTTCGGATGCGCTGTGTTTGCTCCGGCAATTGCGGGATTGGCGCTGGCGAATGGTTCCGTACTTCAGTTCTACGCCCTGTTTGCGCTTGTCGGCGCGGCGGGGGCCATCCCGTCAACGCCTGCTTATTCCAAGGTGATTTCCGAGTGGTTCGATGAAAAGCGGGGACTGATGCTTGGGGTGGCAGCAGGGTTCGGCAATGGGCTTGGATCGACCTTGATGCCAATTGCGGCGGGGTTGATGCTGGTACAGTTCGGGTGGCGTGGCGCCTATATCGGGATTGGCCTGATTGTCTTCTGTCTTGGGTTCCCTGTTCTTTTCGCCTTGCTGCGGGACGCGCCTGGCCGGCTGGCGGTGATCCAGAAGGGCGAAAGAGGTGCGCGAGTTTCTCCCGCAACGGAGACGCTATCCGGCGTTAGTCTTGGCGAAGCAGCGTCCATGCGGACATTCTGGATTCTCATGGCGGCTGTCGCCCTTGGCGCCGGATGCATGACCGCCATTTTTACCCATGTGGTGCCCATGCTGATGGATCGCGGCATTTCCCTTCAATCCGCGACCTTGGCCATCAGTATCTTCGCCTTGGTAACTGCGGGGTGGCAAGTCATGACGGGATACTTCCTGGACCGTTTTTATACGCCAAAAGTAGCGGTGCCCATGTTTGCTGCGGCGATCCTTGGCCTGCTTTGTTTCCAGTATGGAACGGCCCTGCCGACCATCTACATCGGCGCAGCTTTGATGGGCATTGGGCTTGGGGCAGAGTTTGGCTGTCTGTCCTATTTTGTGTCCCGCTATTTCGGGCTTCGCTCATTCGGAACGATCATTGGGGTCTTCTACTCCGTCGTCATAGTCTTCCAGGGAGGGGCGCCGGTCTTGATGGATATCGGCTTTGACGTCACGGGCAGCTATGTGACGTCGGTATGGGTGCTCGCAGGTCTGCTCTTGCTTGGCACTGTCCTGATCCTGTTGCTTCCGGAGTTCAGCAAGAACTCATCTGCTCACGATCAGGAGGTGATCAGCTGATGGCAGACCTGACCATATTGGGAAGCGTCAATCTGGATGTTGTGCTTCGTGTTGCCAGCTTGCCAAGGCCGGGGGAAACTGTTTCTGCAACAGGCTCTGATCATTATCTCGGTGGGAAGGGAGCCAACCAAGCGGTTGCCGCCGCGCGGTCTGGGGTCAATCTGGAATTCTATGCCTGCCTTGGAGATGATGAGGACGGGGCATGGCTCATTTCAGAGTTGGAGGTACTTTCTGTGCCTTCGGGCGATATCGAAAAGTTGCCATCCATGCGGAGCGGTCGCGCTTATATCTGCGTGGACGCAGCAGGCGAAAATCACATCGTCGTCGATGCCGGCGCAAATGCTCAGCTCAAGGTCGTTCCGCCAAAGCGGGCCGACGCGAAAGTTGTCTTGTCCCAATTGGAGACGCCGATCGAAACGACACTTGCGTATTGTGCGTCGCTTGCAGGTTCCAATACGACAGCTGTGTTGAATGCGGCGCCAGCAATATTGCGGGCGCGCGATGACTTGTTCCACGTGATGAACATCATCGTGATGAACGAGTCTGAACTCGCATTCTATGCAGAAATTGAGAGCCTTCCGGAAGATATTGAAGATATCACCCAAATTGCGAGGACGCTGCTCTCGCGTGCGGATCAGGTTATCATCGTGACTTGTGGTGCCGCGGGTGCGCTGGTAATCAGTCGCAATCACCTGCACGTAACACCCGCGCGACGCACGAAAGCGCGAGACACAACCGGTTCAGGCGACTGTTTCTGTGGAACCTTGTGCGCGCGACTTGCCATGGGCGACCAACTTGATGCAGCGATGCAATACGCATCCATAGCGGCATCCTTGTCCGTTGAGAAAGATGGCGCCGCCGCATCCATGCCCTCGCGGGAAGATGTTGAGCTGATCATCTTCGAGATGGAGTCGGAGGAGGTTCCCGGATGAAGACCTGGTTGATTACCGGCGTCAGCAAGGGGCTGGGAAAGCAGATCGCTTTACAAATGCTGGAGCAAGGCGACCGTGTGATCGGCACGGTGCGTTCTGAACAGGATCACAAGGAATTTTCCAGTCAGGCGGGCGGGCGCGCCATTGCGCTGCTGCTTGATGTGACTGACTTCGATGAAGTCTCTGAGAAAGTAGCTGAAGCTGAAAGAGAACACGGTCCGATTGATGTGCTTGTGAACAATGCCGGATACGGATTGACTGGAGCCATTGAGGAAACCTCTATTCAGGAAATCAGATCGCTTTTCGACGTAAACGTTCTTGGCGCCATCGCCATGATCCAGGCCGTGCTTCCAGGAATGCGCCGGCGACGCGCGGGGCACATTGTGAATGTTTCCTCCGCCAGCGGGCTTGCGCCGTGGGCAGGAACCGGAATTTACGGCGCAAGCAAGTATGCGCTCGAATGTATTGGTCAGACATTGGCGGACGAGGTTTCGCCACTTGGCATTCATGTGACGAATGTGGCGCCGGGGGGAATGCGCACGGATTTCGCCGGCGGCTCCTTGCGCGCAGTCGAGCCGACTATTCCGGACTACGAAACGACGGCCCATATGGCCCATCAAGTGCTTTCGGAAGGCAAGGGCCGGGAACCAAGCGCCCCTGGCAAGATCGCATCGGCGATTGCGCACCTGGTGGAGATGGATGTGCCGCCGCGGCTGCTGCTATTGGGCGCGGATGCGTACAAATACGCGACCGACCATCTCAGAAGCCAGCTTGATGCTATGGATGCGTTCAAAGAGCTCACGCATTCTGTGTCAGTGGAGGCAGTGTGATGCCTTTTTCAGCAATTCAGCACGCCACAAGAATTCATGTCGCTCGGTGCAAGACCGATGCATCCGGCGTTGATATTCTCAATTCCGAATTTGCTGAATTTCCTGAGCCTGGAGGCCATGATGACGACTGAAACTGTGTGCAAACCTGTGACGACCGCGGCGGCCTGGCGTGGCGATGAGATCAAGGCGGGCGAGGAATGGATCTACCATCTTTCACCTGAGCAGGTAGAGGAATTGGAGGACCTCGGAGCCCGGTTTGTTGAGGTGGATCCAGACCTTCGATTCGTGCAGGCATCTGAGTACCCGCTGACCGCCTGCGCGAATGCGGTGGAAGCCTGGGGCCGGGATGTCGACACGGGGCGCGGCTTCGTGCTGGTGCGAGGATTGCGTACCCATTTGTATTCGGATGCCCTGTCCTCGGCGATCTATTACATTCTCGGCCTGCACATGGGCGATCCGATCCGTCAAAATGAGATGGGAGATTTGATTGACCATATCTACGCGACATCCGACAAGACGATGGATGACCCGACGGCGCTCTCATCAAAGGTGCGTGACAAGCTCGTCTATCATTCCGACAGTTCTGACATTGTCGCATTGATGTGCCTGAGGCCAGCCAAGGAAGGGGGCGCATCCTGTCTGGTGTCAGGAGCCGAGATCTATAATGAAATTCTGCGCCGCCGGCCCGACCTTGCGCCATTGTTGCTGGAGCCGTTTCACTGGGATTGGCGGCGGCAAGATCACAATGCCCCGGCCAACACGTACACATCGCCGGTGATCAGTATCGAAGAAGGCGTGTTCAGCATGTATGCGGGCTCGCTCTATATTCTGACGGCGCAGGAATATCCGGGGGTGCCGAAGCTGACGGACGCACAAAAGGAAGTGCTCGCGCTGTTTGACGAAATTACCTATGAGCCAGGCATGGCGATCGATATGGATTTCCGCCCCGGTGATATTCAGTGGCTATCCAACTACGCCGCACTTCATTCTCGTACGGAGTTCTTTGATCATCCTGAACCGCAACGCAAACGCCATCTTCTGCGCTTGTGGCTCAGCCGGGATGCAGGGCGACCGGTTGTGGAGGGTTTTGGCAAGAATGGTGTCGTGCAGGTCAGGGAAAAGCCTCGGGAAGGTGTCGATGATGAAGTGATCGGCAAATTCCATGTCGCGGACGCTGCCGTGCCCAGAATGATTTCCTGATCAAGCCACAGAAGAAGACGCTGAATGCCCGAACTGAAAGTGATCAAGCGCTCCGGAGAAGAGGTCGTCATAGAGGCAACCGCTGGCCATAGCGTAATGGAGGCCATATCTGCTTCTGGCGCCGAAGATATCGCTGCGATTTGCGGGGGTGCCTGCGCGTGCGCAACCTGTCATGTCTTCGTGGGGGATGAGTTCCTGGATCGTACGGGGGCGGCATCCGAACCGGAAAAAGAGTTGCTCGATTTCTCCGACAATGCACGGCCCCAATCCCGGCTATCATGCCAGATCATCATGACGGAAGAGCTGTCGGGTTTGTGCGTGGAAGTTGCGCCTGAGGAAATGTGAGCGCCTGTGGAAGATGGTCGCCGATCAATAGTTGAGGCGCGAGAAATCAAGAACCGGATGGCTTGTCTTGGTGATAGTACGGTATCGAAATGAGGGAATTGAAGACATGTCAGAGCCAGTTTCTCCAACCAAGTTTGACTTGCCATCCGATACCGGAGGCAAGGATCTGGGCATCTTCATGCCGATCGCCAATGGGGGGTGGATCCTGTCGAGAAACAAGCCGGAGCTCGATGGGTCATATGCCTACAACCGCAAAGTCGCGGTTTTGGCAGAAGAGCTGGGATACGACTTCATCATGTCCATGGCAAAGTATCGCGGATATGGCGGCGAAACCAAACAGTGGGATGCGACACTCGACGCGACGGTCACGATGGCAGCGCTGGCAGAAGTCACCAAAACCGTGAAGGTCTGGACCACTGTCCACACGATCCTGCAAAATCCGGGAACGGTCGCGAAAATGATTGCTACGCTGGATCAGGTATCGAACGGACGGGCAGGGCTCAATGTGGTCACGGGTTCCTACAAGGGCGAGTTCTCCCAAATGGGTATGTGGCCGGACGATGTTGACCACGACGCCCGATACGACCTTGCCGACGAGTGGATCAAGGCCATCAAGGGCTTGTGGACCGAGCCTTCTGTCACGATGGATGGCAAGTATTTCCAACTGGATGACTGTGTTTCGAACCCCAAGCCTTCAAAAAAGCCATTCCTTGTTTGTGCGGGTACGTCTGAAAAGGGAATGCGATTCAGCGCGAACGAAATGGACGCGATCTTCTTGTCTGGCGACGTTCCTGAAGTGCTGGCCGCTGCCAGTAACAAGGTGAAAGGCATCGCCGCCGAAATGGGGCGGTACATCCGCACGTACGCGATGATGACCGTTGTCCTCGGCGACACAGATGAAGAGGCTCAAGCGACGGCGCAGCACTATCGGGATGGTCTCGATGAAGAGGCCCTGCGCGGTATGATGCGCGCCTACGGGTTCCTGGATGCCGAAATCGGCAAGGAGAATGCGTTCGTGAAAAAGGCCAGATCATCGTTCATGTCGCCGCACGTTGCAGGATCGCCTGATACAGTTGTGGAGCGTCTGTCACAGCAATTGGAAGTGTCGGGTCTGGATGGCCTCATGCTGATCTTCCCCGACTATATTGAGGGAATGCCGAAATTTGCGGAAGAAGTGCTTCCAAAGTTGCGCGCAAAGTTTCCGTCTCTCGCCGGGGCGGCATAGATGACAGCTTTGCCGTCTGTATCTGACTTGCCGCATGTCGGGTCCGAGTTGCTCAGCGAGATACTTGATCCTGCACGTACCGCTTTGGTCCTGGTCGATGTTCAGGTGGATTTCGTTTCGCCAGATGGCGTGATCGGGCAGGCGGGCGTTGACCTTCGCCCAGCGCACATCGCAATGGCCCAGATGGCTCGTCTTCGTGAGGCGCTCAAGCAAAAGAGCGGAACCATCTGTTTCCTGAAGGTCGTGACCCGGGATGAAACAGACACGGACGCCTTGAAGAACCTCTATGCTTGGCGCGGCAAGCCGGGCCAGCACGCGATATGCCGTGCGGATGAGGCGGGGTCAGACTATTATCAGCTTGTCCCGGAGGATGGTGATCTCGATATAGCGAAGGTTCTGTTCGATGGGTTTCATGGCACGGAACTCGACGCGGAATTGAAGGCGCGCGGCATTGATACTGTGTTGATGGCGGGCGTGACGACGGATTGCTGTGTCGACCAGACCGCTCGGTCTGCCTTTCATCACAATTTCAACGTCGTCGTCGTTTCTGATGCGTGCGCGGCTTATGAAGAGATACTTCATGTCGGTGCGCTCATGGCATTGGAGAAGAATTGCGCTTTGCTGGCTGACACGCAAACAGTCCTGGACACCCTGGAAGGGTAACACGAAATCGGAGCACGACCGCTCCGACTGGGCGCAAATACAAACTCGGAGTGCGCACAGCGACAATATTGATCGCCCCCGATGTGAGACCTTTGATGCTTGGTCCCTCACATTGACAGGATGGCGAGCATGTTTCGAAAGTGGTTGGTCTTTGCCATTCTGGTCGGCGGCTTCTTCGTGCTCAATGCCAGCACATTTGCATCACTCGGCGTCGTCCTGTTTGTTATGGCGGACGATCTGGGGTGGAGCTACACGTCCGCCGGATTGGGTTTCACCGTGCTTGGGCTCGCCGTCGGGCTGACAGGGTTTCTGCCGGCCTTTCTGCTTCCGCGTATTGGTGCACGACAGACATTTGCACTCGGCTTCGTCCTGGTCGGTGCCGGGTTTGGTCTGGCGAGCGCGAGCGAAGCGCTGATGACCTTTTTTGCGGCCATGTGCTTTGTCGGAGCGGGATTCTCCCTTGCCGGAAATGTCACGGCGGTGTGGTTGATCGGAGAATGGTTCCCGATCCGAACGGCCCGGATGATCGGCCTGTATCTCATGCTTGGCGGCATTGGCGATATCGTGGGCCCAGGCTTGAGTTACTACGTGGTCGAGTGGACGAGTTGGCGTGCAAACTGGACCATTCTGGCCGGGGTTTGTGGCATGCTGGTAATCCTTGGCGCGCTGGCCATTCCAAAGGACAAGACGTCGTATCGGGAACGGGAGACCAATGAGGGCGCGCTGGAGGGCTCGGCGGCAAGAAGTTCCGAGAACTGGAAAACGGCAGTGTTTCGTCCGCTCTTTCTGGTCATTGCGGCGGCGGTAACCTTCAATCTCGCATGCGTCACGACCGTCCACTCAATGGCTGTCAGTCATTTGAAGTTGATTGGGCTATCGCCTTCCGTTGGGGCACTTGGCCTCAGCTTCATGGCGTTTGTATCCTTGGCATTCAAAGGCCTGGCTGGACCGCTCTGTGAGCGGTTTTCGTCGAAACACTTGCTGGCCGTGAGTATGGCCTTGCAAGCTGTAGGGATTGTGCTGTTTGCGATCGCCATGAGCCCGGCCATCGTTGTGGTGTCTTCCTTGCTGTTTGGCGCGGGGTGGGGGATCACCGTTGTCGCGACGATGGTCGTGCTCATTGAGCGTTTCGGCAGGGTACTGGGTGCCCAATTGCTGGGCGTGTCGCACCAGATTTCCTCGGTTGCCGCCTTTGGTCCCTTGGCAGCTGGACTGGCCGCTGACAAGGTCGGCTCATTCGCGCCAGTTTTCTTCGTGTTCGCAATTGCGCTGGGGCTTTTGGCATTGTTTATCCAGGTTTTGAGGGACCCGGGATTGTCAAAGCTTCAACTCACAGGCACGACACAGGAAACTGGTTCCGCCGATGCTCTCAAAGCGTAAGTCCTTGTGAAGCGTCCGCTGTGGCTGCGAATACAACCTGTTGGTGTGTGTGGAGAGTAAGTTTCGTGTTTCTGGTGGTTCAGCTTTTGCAACTATTTTGGCGCTCCAAATCAAGTCAGGACGAGAACCCCAATCTAGCGTGAGATATCGCAAAGTTTGTGATTTTCTGCAGCTTGAGGGGTAATGTCATGGGTCGGAACAAAAGAAGTTTTATGAAGTGTGGTGCTGCTGTTGCAGCGCTGAGTGTTGCGCTGGTTCACGGTGGTGTTGCATTTGCCGATGATGCGGCGGGTGATGAAGATGACATCCGCAACATGAACCAGATAACAGTGTACGGAGAGAAGCGGGAAACCACTCTTCAGGATGCGCCAATCGCGCTGAGCGCTATCACCGGGGATATCCTGGAGCAGGCGGGCATCACGGATCCGAGCCAGCTGAATGGGTATGTTCCCGGCCTCATGATCACGAAAAGTGGCGGGTCTGAGCGCATCGTCACCATTCGCGGTGTAGGCCAGCAGACTCCAGAGAACTTCGCGACAATTCCGGGTGTGTCGTTTCATGTCGACGGCGCGTTCCTGCCAAATTCCATCGCGCTCAATATGGGGTTCTTTGATGTAGATCGCATCGAAGTCCTTCGCGGCCCGCAGGGCACTGTGTTCGGACAGAGTTCAACCGGTGGGTCGATCAACGTGATCACGAACCAGCCAACGCTTGGAGAGTCGAAGGGCACGTTCAAGGCAACTCTGGGCGACTACAACTACGTTCAGGGATTTGCCTCCTATAATGTGCCGATTGGTGAAACAGCGGCGATCCGCGGGTCAATCCAGCAAACGTCTCATGATGGCTATGCGACGGCCACCAGTATTGATGGCGGTTATGAGCTGGATGACGCAGACAATGAGCATTATCGCCTCGCCGCCTTGTGGGAGCCAACGGACAAGCTGTCCACAACGCTTTCCTATACGCTATACAATGACAAGCATAATGGCGGAGCACTGAAGAATATTGAGGACCCCAATCCTGATATTCGCGAAGTCACGCAGGACTTTCCCGCAAAGTTCAAGCTGAGGTCGGAACTTGCCACGCTCAACGTATCGTACGAGCTTCCTTTCGCGACGCTGAAGTCTGTGACGAGTTATCAGGACATGTCGCATGACCAGTCGTTTGACGCCGATCGCCTCGATCTGGCGACCTATGGCGGCTACGATCATGTTGCGACGTGGGCTACAGAAGCCGAAACCTTCATGGAAGAACTGACAATCAGCTCACTTCCGGAATCCGGAATCGACTGGATTGCAGGCGTATTCTATTCGAACACGGACTCGGCTCAATATGTGGTCGAATACCGGGAGCTTGGCGTCACCTCCATTCCCGGCCTCCCAGTTCTGCCTCGTGACACCACTCCGGCGGAAATTCCTTCAAACCTTGCCTATGAAAACATTTCGACCGTCAATCGTGAGTCGATTGCTCCGTTCTTTCAGGCGACAATCCCGCTGATGGAAAACCTGAGCGCAACAGTCGGCGCGCGTTACAATGACGACAAGTATGACGGCGAGGGTGCTTCGTACTATTCAACGCCGACCGCCAGTTCGTTCGCAACACAGACTTGGACCGGGAAAGTCGGGCTTGATTACGATATATCCGAAGACTCGATGGTGTATGCGAGCTGGTCACGCGGTTACAAGCCGGGCGGACTGAATGGCGGAACGTCAGGCGCACTTGTTGTCTCCTCGACATATGATGAAGAGACTGTGGAGGCGATCGAGTTCGGCTCCAAGAACACATTTCTTGATGGCCGCGCAACGCTCAACGCCTCGGTCTTCTTCAATCAGTATGAAAACATGCAGTTCATCGAAGAGGATCCGATCCCCTATGCCGGGGGCATTGGCAACATTCCTGAAGCTGAAACATATGGTATCGAACTGGAGGGCAGCTATCTGACCTTCAACGACCAGCTCATGCTTGGCGGCAATATGGCCATGCTGGACGGGGAGGTCACTGCTGACTATGTGGCGCTGGATCGCCGCCTTGCTGACCTCGCCGGAGATGAAGCGGTGAATTCAGGCGCTACATATCCTTGGTCTTATGACTGGTTTCTCGCGCGTCAGTCTGCAGGCGTGCAGGTCGAGGGCAACACCCCGCCAAATCTCGCTGACCTGACATACAATCTGTATGCGGCCTGGTTCCAGCCAGTTGGTGATCATGGTGAGCTGACGTCTCGCATCGAGAATGTATATGTTGGAGAGTATGAGGCGCGCATTTTCAACACGGCTGGCGCGGATGATGTGCCATCATACAGCCTCTGGAATGCGTACTTCCAGTATCAGCCGAATGAAGCGCCGTGGTTCGTGTCGGCTTCGATCACGAATATTGGAGATGAAGAGGGTATCTCGGGCCGGTTCGTGGATCCTTACTCAAGCGGAACTGTGAGCAATGAGTATGTCCCTCCGCGGCAATTGCTCGTCACATTCGGATTTGAGTTCTGATCTGAAGCGAAGCCAAATTATTAGAAGGAAATAGACGTGTCCGAATTTGACGGCGACAAGACGTACCAGCATTTCACCGCAAATCGAGTCACGCCCTACATGGGGGCCGAGTTGGATGGAATTGATCTGACCCGGCCCCTCTCACCCAGCCAGGCAGACGAATTGCGAGATGCGCTGGCCAGGTTCCAGGTTATCTTCTTTCGTGACCAGGAAATCAGTCATGACGCGCACAAGGATCTGGGGCGATTGTTTGGGCCTCTCGCGATCCATTCGGCGGTGGCTGGCATCGATGGACATCCAGAGATTGTGGCCATTCATGCCGATGCGGACTCAAAATATGTTGCCGGAGAGAGCTGGCATTCGGATTTGAGTGCAGATGAAGAACCTCCACTTGGTAGTATCCTTTATCTTCACACCGTTCCGGAAACGGGCGGGGATACGATGTTTTCCAGCATGTACAAAGCCTATGACGCCTTGTCTGAACGGATGAAAACATATCTCGAAGGATTGGAGGCGGTGCATGACGCCAATCCGGTTTATCATGCTCTGTTCAAGGATTATGATAAACGGTATCCGGTTGCGACCCATCCGGTCATTCGCAGGCATCCGGTGACCGGAAAGAAATGTATCTTCGTCAATTCGTCCTACACGACCCATATTGAGGGATTGTCGGATGAGGAGAGCAAGGCGGTTCTAAACTTCCTGTTCGACCACGTGAAGAATCCGAACTTTCAGATACGGTTTCGATGGAAACCGCACTCCATCGCCTTTTGGGACAACCGTGCCGTCCAGCACCTGGCGGTTTGGGACTATTTCCCGGAAGTCAGATCCGGTTTCCGGGTCACGATCGCGGGTGACAAACCCGTTTCCTAGGGAATGCGATTGTGGTCCGCTAGTCGTGCTCGAAGCTGAAGACAGAGATACCGCGCGATCTTGTATCGAAGACAAGTTTCTTGTTTAGCGGAGCGTGGGCCCTGGATGGGCAATTGTTCCGGTCGCACATATAGCAATTCACTCCAATGGGCGTCGCCTGCATGGCGGGCAGATTGAGTGTCTGCGCATATATCAGGCGGGGGGCGTAGGCGATGTCACACCCAAGGCCGATGGCGTACTTGGTTGGCGGCCGGTCAAAGGCGCCTTCCGACCGTGACATCGTGCGGGCGATTGAGAAATAGGTCGTATTGTCCGGCATCTGAATGATTTGGGTGCGAACCTGGTCAGGCGTCGCAAAGCAATCATGGATATTCCAGAGCGGGCAGGCGCCACCGAATTTCGAAAAATGAAACCGCCCCGCGCTGAAACGCTTGGACACATTGCCGGCGCTGTCCATTCGGACGAAGAAGAAGGGGATGCCGCGTGCATCCGGTTTCTGAAGTGTGGTGAGGCGGTGGGCGACTTGTTCAAAGCTTGCGCCGAACCGATGGCTGAGCAGCTCAATGTCATATTTCGTTGTTTCGCATTCACGGAGGAAGCGCGCATACGGCATCAGCAACGCGGCGGCGAAGTAATTTGCCAGGCTGACGCTGGCCAGGTTTCGCGCGCTGCGATCCGGGAATTTGGCTTTCTCGACATGCGCTTCAATAAGGGGGGCATATTCCAGCATGGCGATCTGGACGGCCAGCTGAAAGCGTCGTCCGGATTGGTGGAGCAGTTCTGACAGATCGATCCTGCGATGGTGCCGATCAAAATAGCGTAGCCTGTCTGGCATGACATGAGCCGGGACAATCCGGACCTGGTAATTGTGTTGCTTCTTCAGGCGGTCTGTCAGGGTGGTATGAGGTTCATCCGTGGTCAGAAACAATTCGGCTGAGAGCGCTTCTGCCGCTTCGTCGATTTCGGGGAAGTAGTTCCGGTTTTCGTGGAAATATTCACGAACGGAATCCACGCTCCGATCCGTCTGTTCCAGCACTTCGACCTTTTCCCGGTCTGCCATTGGGTTGGCGTCCGAATAGAGCCGGATATTCATCTCCTGATGGCGCGAATAGAGACGGAGGAACGCCTTCGCGATGTCCGGATTGGCGTTGACGACATCTTCGACGTCATTCTTGCCAATCGGCCCGGCTTCAAAAACGGGGTCGCGAAGCGCTTCCATGAGTTCGGAGGCCAGTCGGGCGTCGCTTGCGCCGCCCACATCGCTCAGATCGAAATCGTAGATTTGTGCGAGGGACACGAGCAGTTTCGCGCTCACGGGGCGCTGATTGCTCTCGATCAGATTGATGTAGCTGGCTGAGACATCGAGGTCTTCGGCCATTTGGGCCTGCGTCAGTCCAAGCGTGCGGCGAAGCCGTCGAAGCTTCGCGCCAATGAGGAGTTTCTCTTTTCGCTGGCTCATCAAATACCCTGAAGATTTACAAACTTTACAATTACCGTTGGGTTTACCTTACATCGTAAACATAAAAACCCAATAGAAACAATTGCATACTCGATATTCGGAAGAAGTGTAAATAGTGTTGTGTCAATTCGAGTTTGATTGATGAGGCACATTATGACTTTTGTCGAAGCGTTGGAGCGGGCCCCCAAAGAGGCTGACCATATTGAAGTCCTGAAGCGGGTAGAGGGCGTAGACCGGGTGCTGACCGAGGGTGCGCTCGACTTTCTGGTTCGCCTTGAGCGCCGTTTCGGTTCCCGGCGTCGTGAGCTTCTCGCTGCGCGCCGCGCACGTCAGGCGCGGTTCGATGCCGGGGAGCTGCCGGATTTCCTGCCTGAAACGAAATCAATCCGCGATGGCGTCTGGGAAGTTGCCCCGATCCCGGCGGTTCTCCAGGATCGCCGCGCGGAAATCACGGGCCCTGTTGATCGCAAGATGATGATCAACGCGCTGAACTCTGGCGCCAAGATGTTCATGGCTGACTTCGAGGATGCGTCGTCACCGACCTTCGGGAACATGATCGACGGTCAGGTGAACATGCAGGATTATGCCAATGGCAGCCTGGATTACACGGACCCGAAGTCTGGCAAATCCTATGCGCTCGGCGAAGAGACCGCTGTGATGATCGTGCGCCCTCGCGGATGGCACATGGAAGAGGCGCACCTCCTCATTGACGGCCAACCCATCTCCGCCAGCCTGTTCGATTTCGGACTGCACATCTTCCACAATGGCGCGAAACTGCACGCCTCGGGCCTTGGGCCTTTCTACTACTTGCCGAAGATGGAGAGCCATCTGGAGGCACGCCTGTGGGATGAGGTCTTTGAGTTCGCGCAGGAAACGCTCGGAATTCCAGTAGGCTCCATCAAGGCGACCGTACTGATCGAAACGCTTCCCGCTGCATTCGAGATGGATGAAATCCTTTACGAACTCCGCCGCCACATCGCTGGCCTCAATTGTGGCCGGTGGGACTATATCTTCTCCTACATCAAGACGCTTCGGAAGAACGCAGCCTACGTGCTGCCAGACCGTGCGCAGGTCGGCATGGACCGCGCATTCCTGAATGCTTATTCCTTGCTGCTGATCAAGACGTGCCACAATCGCCGCGCCCATGCGATGGGCGGCATGGCGGCGCAGATTCCGGTCAAGAATGACGAGGCGGCAAACACGGCGGCCTTTGAAAAGGTGCGCGCCGACAAGCTGCGCGAAGTGAAGGCGGGTCATGATGGCACTTGGGTGGCTCACCCTGCGCTCGTGCCTGTGGCGATGGAAGTCTTCAACGAGCACATGCCGGCCTGCAATCAAGTACGCAGCCAGCGGACTTTCCCGCCGATCCGTCGGGACGACCTTCTGCGTCCGCACACCGGGGACATCACCGAGGCGGGTGTGCGCACCAATATTTCCGTCGGCATTGAATACACCGCCGCCTGGCTGAATGGTCGCGGCGCTGTGCCGATCCACAATCTGATGGAAGATGCCGCAACAGCTGAGATCTCCCGCAGCCAGATCTGGCAGTGGTTGCATCATCAGGCCAGCATCATCGCGCAGAATGGTGAAGCCCGTTCGTTCTCACAGGACTGGTTCATGGAAATTCTCGGCGAGGAGCTCGCCAAGATCCGCGAAGCCATCGGCGCAGATGCCTATGAACAGGGCCGCTACGAACTTGCCGCAAACATCTTCACCGAAACGGCAACCGGCGAAGACCTGCCAGACTTCCTGACAACCCCCGCTTACGAGGCGCTGCGAAAGCTCGCCTAATCCCCACACTGACTTCACCAAATTTCAAGGAGACAAAACTATGTCCAACCGCCCAACTTACTCTGAACTGCGCGCCGAGGCGCTCAAGCGTTATCCCGACGGCGTGACGCGCGCCGGGATCAGCATAGACGATATCGTCCAGCTGAAAATCCAGAACACATACTCCACGCATCTCGACATTGCCCGCGAAATGGCCGGCGTGATGAGAGCTGACATGGCGGCCTATGACGCCGACCACTCAAAGTTCACCCAGTCTCTGGGCTGCTGGTCCGGCTTCCACGCGCAACAGATGATCAAGTCTGTCAAGCGCATGCGCGGCACGGCAAAAGGCACCTATGTGTACCTGTCCGGCTGGATGGTCGCTGGCCTGCGCAACACCTGGGGTCACCTGCCGGATCAGTCCATGCACGAAAAGACGGCTGTCGCAGAGCTTATCGAAGAGATCTATGTTTCCCTTCGTCAGGCCGACGAAGTTGCTCTGAACGATTTGTTCCGCGAACTGGCCGCCGCCCGGGAAGCGGGTGCAAGCCAGGATGTCCTGGATGAGATCATCTACCGGATCGACACGTTCGAGACCCATGTGGTTCCGATCATTGCTGACATCGATGCTGGCTTCGGCAACGAGCATGCGACGTATCTGCTGGCCAAGGAGCTGATCAAGGCTGGCGCGTGCTGCCTCCAGATCGAGAACCAGGTCTCTGACGCGAAGCAGTGTGGCCACCAGGATGGCAAGGTCACAGTTCCCCGCGAAGACTTCATCGAGAAGCTGCGCGCCTGCCGTCTGGCATTTGAGGAGCTTGGGGTAGACGATGGTGTGATCGTCGCGCGTACAGACAGCCTCGGCGCCGGCCTGACCCAGAAGGTTCCGGTATCTCAGGGGCCGGGCGACCTGGCTTCGGAATACATCAAATGGCTTGAAACCGAAGAGATCTCCGACTCCAATCCGCTTCAGGATGGCGAGATGGCGCTGCAGAAAGATGGTAAGCTGGTCAAGCCAGTCCGTCTGCCAAACGGCCTCTATCGCTTCCGCGAAGGAACGGGCACCGAGCGCGTGATCGAGGATTGTATCGCCAACCTTACGCTTGGCGGCGCAGACCTGCTCTGGATCGAAACTGATACGCCGAACGTCGACATCATCGCGGGCATGGTGAACCGTATCAAGGAAGTCGTGCCAGATGCGAAGCTGACCTATAACAACAGCCCAAGCTTCAACTGGACCCTCAATCTGCGCAAGCAGGTCCGGGCAGACTGGATCGCGGCTGGCAAGATCTCCGAGAATGAATATCCGGAGGCAGAACTCATGTCGGCCCGCTTTGACGATACCGATCTCGGCAAGGAAGCTGACGCACGCCTGCAACGTTTCCAATATGACATCAGCGAACGCGCTGGCGTGTTCCACAACCTGATCACGCTGCCAACCTTCCACATGACGGCCTTCGCCATGGACGAATTGTCGAAAGGGTACTTCGGCGAGAACAAGATGGCCGCCTATGTGCAGACCATCCAGCGCCGCGAAATCCGCAATGGTGTGTCTGCCGTGAAGCACCAGCACGAAGTGGGCTCAGACCTTGGCGATACGTTCAAGGAAATGGTTGCCGGCGAACGCGCGCTGAAGGCGGGCGGTGTTCACAACACGATGAACCAGTTCGAGAACGTCGACTGATCATACTGAACTTTTCAAACGGACCTAAAGCCCAGCCAGTTTGGCTGGGCTTCTTTTTATGGGCCAGAGACCGGAATCCTGCCGGGTGAGTTCCTATTCAAAGGGAGGATCTTGTATCTGCACACCGGGATGCTCAAAGCCGATTTTCCGCCGGCTCCAGACTGGAGCGAAAGCCTCCGTCTGTGAGCTGAGTTTGGCATAAACCGTAAAGGCGTCCAGGTCCGGAATGTTCAGCGGCGCGTTCAGCTCTACCCGGCCCAGAGGCGGGATGGTGACGGGAAGGAGATCTGAAGACGAGGCGTTCCCGGCAGCATCGGCGACGTATAGGCGGACATTTCCGGCGACCGCCTCATACTCATCATTGATGAGGATAAGCGGCACGTCGACGTCTTGCCCGCGCGGATAGGCTTGGTCACGCCATTCCTTCAGATACACAAGCTGAGGCGCGAAAACATCTTTCGCATAGCGTTCCCAGCGTGGTTCGAGTTCAAGATTGGTGACGTCCAGGAAGCTGTCGCATGTCGCGCTGGTTGTGCGAACTTCCCACGTATCCGGCAGCAGGTCCTCATCATTGCATTTCGACAAATACACAAAATGCTGGACACCTGCATAGCCGCGCATGGCCCGCCAATAGGCCGTCAATTCAGAGGTGACGTAGGCGTAGGCTTCCCGGTACTCGTCCGGTGACAGATCCAGTCCGCCTGTCATCGTGTCGAATGCACTCTGTGCCAAGGGTGTCGGGCGACCGAGCTGCGTGATCCAGAGAAAAGCATACTCATTATTGATGAAGGGGTGCTCTGGCGCGTCCGCATAAGTGGCGAACAGGCCCCAAACGGCCTGTGGCGGCTGGCCGTCCATTGTTGAAAAATCATCAAGTGTATAGGCACGATCATTGAGGTTCAGCGCTCCGCCGGAATTCAGCTTGTACGGATGTTCTTCGATAGGGTCATTCGGGCCTTCGGGGCGCTGGTAGCCACCATTCTCCCATTGCCGCGTCGGATCAATCGAGCGAACCCGCGCGATCACCTCGGTCGACATGGGATTATTATTTTCGTTGGCCGCATCCCACCAACCAATGGAAGGATGGTTCCAGCTTTCCCGCACCCAGCCCCGGAACTCTTTCTCAAGCTCGACAATCGACCAGTCCGCAGACTCCGTTCCGCGCGCGACAGACCAGAAGCTGTACTCATCGGCAATGATCAGGCCGACCTCATCAGCAATGTCGTACCAGAAGTTCGGTACCCGGCCATTGTGTGTTCGGATTGAGTTCCAGTGGAAGTCCTTGGGATGACCAGAGAGAAGTTCACGAACCCAGTCCTCATTCCACGGAAGGGTCTTACGTTCCGCATCGCCGAAGAAGCGGTGCAGCGCGACATTCGTCCCGCGCAAATAGTATTTTCGATTGTTCAGATAGAAGCCCTTATCGTCTCCGCTACGCCACTCGGATTTTCTCATCCCGAAACGTGTGGCGCGATCGTCGGTGGCGACCCATTCGCCATCAGCGTTTGCGGTTTCAACTCTGGTCGACACCAGGTACAGATGGGGCGTCTCCGGGCTCCAGAGCTTGGCGTCTTCTATCGTGAAGGTCTGGGTCAGGCTCGTATTGCTACCCGGTGCCAATGTAACCTCGTCAGATATTTGTGGCACGAATTCCTGCGAGACCGGCCAGGAAGCGGCGGACTGGGACACGCGGGCGCCAAGGGCGGTATCGGACGAATTGTGAAGCTCCGTAATGACCGTCACCTGACCTGTGTCGACATCCGTTTCGACCTTCACATTTGCAATGGACGCATCCCCGGTCATGACGAGACTGACACTATCCCAAAGCCCCGGATACCACCGCGCGACCTCATCATCGTCGCCAGCGGGAACAAAGTCGGGCAACTGGCTTCGGTCTGCGCCGAGCCGGACGATGAGTTCATTTTCGCCGCCGTATTTGATGGCCGTGCTGGCGTCGTACTCTGACAGGGTAAACGGTCCGAAATGCTCGCCCAGCTCTTGACCGTTCAGCCAGACTTTGACGCCATAGGCCGCCTTGTGCAGGCAGATATGAGCTTGTGCAGACGGAGTGTTCGGCGCGCTGAATCGTGTGCGATACCAGAACGCGTCGCGTTGTTTGCTCTTTTTGCCCATCTCGCTGAATGAGGGCGTGGCCTTGGTGATCAATCCGGGGACGGGGGCGCGATGAGCAAAAGCTTCGGGCGCGGTGTCTGAAAGCGGGCCTTCCTCCACGTCCCAGACCCCATCTAGCGAGACCGTTCTGCGTACGGCTTCACCAAAGTCCACATGACTGTTCTGGCAGGCGGCCACCGGATAAGAGCCTTGCAGGCTGGCGGTGTAATTCTCGCCCGGTTCAAACGTTCCTGCCCATTCCACAAAGGCGTCATTCTTCATCAGCGCGACGAGAATGTGAACCCGATTGAAATAGGCGACAATGGCGAGAAGAACCACGAGGGCGATCAGGCCAGCCAATATTCTGAGGGGCCATTTCAATCTTTTGAGCAACATGCAGACCTGCCGGATTCTTTGATGAAGAGCGATGGTGCGCCAAAAGTCGTCCAATTGGACTATTTGTCAATTGAAAATTAGTCCGTTTGGACGTATTTTGTGTTCAATCGCCATCGGCCCGCTGCCTGCTCGCGGTGGGCGTGTGCGTTGACCCCGTGCGGCGATCTTCTAGGGTCGGCGCGGTAGCAATAACCTTTTTGAAGAAGACCAAGTTGAGCCAGACCGCCGAGACCCGAAAGCACCGCACTCCGGCTCAGGACCGGTCCGAAAAGAAGCGGGCCCGTATCCTTCATGAGGCGCGTATCGCCTTCGCGCAGGAAGGGTTCGAGGCGGCGAATGTCCGCGACATAGCAGCGGCCGCTGGCACTCGGCATTCAATGATCCGATACCATTTCGGCACGAAAGAACAGCTCTGGCGAGAGGCGGTTCGGGACATGTTCCAGATGCTCGATCAGGCGCTGGCGCTTGACGACTCTGATGGCGAGCCATCTGGCGGTGTCGAGGGGTACAAGGATTTTCTGCGGCGCTATATTCGCCACTGCGCTGCCCATCCGGAGCATGCCCGGATCATGATCTCCGAAGCCATGCGCGGCGGGGAACGACTCAACTGGATTGTCGAGAACTTCCTCGCCCCGCGGCGCGACCTCGTGGAGCGACAGATGGCGACAGCGGGCAACATTCAGCAAATGCCAAAGATGCACCCGCTGTCATTGGTCTACATCGTCTCGTCGATCTGCCAGATGCCCTATGTCCTGGCCAAGGAGTCGGAGGCATTGTTCGATGTGGACGTGCAGGCACCTGAACTGGTCGACGCTCACATAGAGTCTGTGATCAATCTCTTCTTCCAGTATCGAGAGTCGGACGCATCGGGCCAGTGACGGCCGTGTGTGTTTTGATGTTCGTCAGCGTTGCGCTGTTTTCGCAAGATATGAGCCTCGGCATTTTCTACGTGGCCAGCTGCCTGTTTCTCTTCGCTTGGGGTGGTGGTTTGCCCCTGATGATGGGCGCCGTGGCGGAAGTGGATATCACTGACCGGGTGACATCATTACGACCGGTTCTGGCGTTCGCCGGAATGGGGATCGGCCCTGCGCTTGTCGGCTTCAGCCCGGGTGGGCAAGACTTGTTTCAAAGGGTTTTGCTGACGACCAGTTTCCTGGTTGCTATCGCGCTCGCACTGTTCTGCCTGGCACAGGTGGGGCGGCGCTTCATGCTTCGGCACCAGGGTCCGGATTCCGAATTTGTCTTGGTCAGGCGTCGGCGATGATCAGCCGGATGCCAGCTGCTTCGATGGTGCTGGCGTCCTTGTCGCCAAGTCGCGCGTCTGTGACGAGCACATCGATTTCATTCAGTGGGCATACGACATTGCCTGACGAGCTTTCGAATTTGGACGCATCGGCGAGCACGATCACCTCTTCTGCTCGCTCCATGAAGCGGCGCTCGCTGGCGACCAGAACCACATCATCCTGCATCAGGCCTCGCGCGCTGAGAGCGGCGGCGCCCATGAACAATTTGGGAGCGTGGAAGGCGGGAGTGAGGTCTTCACCGAACAGGGGTAGCACTATGTTCTGTTCTGGAAACACCGCCCCGCCCGGTATCAGCACGCGTGTGCCGGGCTGGCCGCCCAGAGCCTGGACGATGTGTAGAGAATTGGTCAGCACCTGCAGATTGAGCCCCTCAAGGAATGGACACATCTGTAATGTGGTTGACCCGCCATCGATCATGATGCCTTCGCCCGCATTGCATAATTGCGCTGCGGCCTGGCCAATGGCTTTTTTCTGCTGGGTGTTCAGAACGACATTCTCATGAAATGGCGTGCCGAACAGTTTCAGATCCGCTTTCGCCTGACCGTCGCTGGACGAAACAGATTTTGCCCCGCCGCGAACGCGGATGATCTTGCCTTCCTCGTCCAGTCGCTCAAGGTCGCGCCGGATCGTGGCCGGTGATCCGTCCAGCTTTGCTTCTATGTCCCGAAAGCTGACAAAGCCGTGCTCTGCCAGCAGGTCCAGAATGATCGATTCACGTTGTGTCGCATGCATGAGCGGTATTTTGAACGACGAACGCTAAGAATCAATCAATTTCGATCAGACAATTCCAGCGCCAAGCCCGACCGCGGCACGTTCCTGGCTCTTTCGTTCACGGTATTGGCTTGCGCGATAGGTGGCGATCATGTCGATTGCGCCGCCCTTGTCTGCTCGCACGGCCGCGAGAAGCGGGGACACGTCCGTCTTGTAGGCGTCCCTTAGCGTCTGGAAGGCAAGCATGACATCATTCGTTTCCTGCGCTGCATGCAATGCGTCTCGGTCTACAAGCAGGGCTTTCGAATACGCCGTCACAATGGCGTCAGCCGAGGACATCATGGACTCGATCGGGTCAGTCACATTGTGCGACTGGTCGATCATGTAGGACGGGCTGAAACCGCCGCGTGGATTGCGTTCGGCTTCGACGAGTTCGTTGAACACAAGGAACAATTGGTGCGGATTGATTGATCCGGAATCAAGATCATCATCGCCATACTTGCTGTCATTGAAGTGAAATCCGCCGAGCTTGTCGAAGCGGTGGAGGCGGGCAACGATTTGTTCAATGTTCACGTTCGGCGCATGGTGACCAAGATCGATAAGGCATTTGCATTTCTCGCCAAGCGTCTGGGCGGCCAGGATGGATGAGCCCCAGTCAGAGATGACGGAAGAATAGAAAGCCGGTTCGAACATCTTGTGTTCAAGCAGCATGCGCCAATCATCCGGCAGGGCAGCGTAGATCTCTGCCGCCGCGTCCAGATACCGGTCAAGCGACCGTCCCAGATCCTGCTGGCCTGGAAAGTTGGTTCCGTCGCCAACCCAGACGGTCAGGTCTGTCGCGCCAAGTTTCTTTCCGATTTCGATACACTCGATGTTGTGGGCAACGGCTTGTGCGCGGGTGGCCGCGTCCGTCGATGCAAGTGATCCGTTGGCGTATGAATGTGACTGGCCCGGCTGATCCTGAAATGTGTTGGAGTTGATCGCATCGAAGCCCAACCCGAGGGCTTCGGCGTCGCGGCGCAGGGCGGAATAGTCTTGGACCTTGTCCCACGGGAAATGAGGACTGACGCGCGGAGTCGCCTGCGACAGCTGGTTGATCACCGCGCAGTCTTCCAGTTTCTCGTGAATATTGGTCGGCTCTCCGGGGATCGGAAATTTCGCGAACCGGGTGCCGCCGCGGCCGGTGCCCCAGCTTGGAACCGCGACGCTGAAATCAGACACTTTCTGGCGTACGTCGCTGATGTTGATGCCGTTGCGCGTCAGTTTTCGTGACAAGGCGGCGTAGTCTTCCTCGACAGCTTCGAGGCGTTTGTCATTCTGTTCGGCGATCAGGTCCGCGGAAATGGGAAGATGTGTCATCGAGGCTGCTCCCGTTTAGCGCGTGAAGGCTTGTGCGTTGCCAGCATCTACATTGAGCATGTTTCCAGTCGATTTGGCAGACATGTCGCTGGCGAAAAAGTACACAGCCTCGGCAACGTCAGCCGGCAACACGTCCCGCTTCAGCATTGAGCGTAGCCTGTAGTGCTCTTCCAGTTCCTTGCCCGTATCAATGCCATGTGCGCTGGCGCGTTCCTTGCGCCAGTCGCCATCCCAGATACGAGACCCCTTGATTACAGCGTCCGGGTTCACTGTGTTCACGCGGATGCCGTGCGCGGCGCCTTCCAGGGCGAGGCAGCGGGCGAGGTGGTTCGCTGCAGCCTTGGCAGAGGCATAGGCGGCGGCGCCATTTGCGGCGGCCACGCCATTCTTCGAACCAATAAAGACCATTGAGCCTTCGCCCTGTTGCTTCATCAGCGTGAAGGCGGAGCGCGCCGTCAGGAAATAGCCTTCAGCCAGTACGTCAAAGTTCTTTTTCCACATTGCGGACGTGGTCTCCTCGAATGGCGCAGACGAGGCAATTCCAGCGTTCGCGACGAAGATATCGCAGCCCCCGAACTCGACCGCGCACGACTTGAATGCCGCAGCAACGGCGGCTTCGTCGGTCACGTCGCAGATTGCGGTTCTGATGACATCCTTGCCGAATTCGCTCTGAAATCCAGCCGCCGCTGCGTCCAGCGCAGCTTCATCGCGATCAAGCAACATCACGCAAGCGCCTTCGCGCATCAGGCGCGCGGCGGTCGCGGCGCCAATTCCGCCAGCGCCTCCGGTGACGACTGCAATCTTGCCGACCAATGGTTTTGGCTTTGGCATGCGCTGCAGTTTTGCTTCCTCCAGCGCCCAATATTCGATGTTGAATGCCTCTTGTTCATCCAGCGCGACATATGCGCCGATGGCTTCAGCGCCGCGCATGACATTGATAGCGTTTCCGTAGAACTCGCCCGCGATCCTGGCGGTGGCCTTGTTTGCGGCAAAGGTGATCCGACCAACGCCCGGAACAAGGACCACGACAGGGTTGGCATCGCGCATGGCCGGGTCATTCGGGCCCGCGCAGCGTTGGTAATATCCGGCATATCCTGCGCGGTAGTCTTCCAGGGAGGATTGCAGGTAGGCCTGATCGTTCAAACGTTCGGGATCGAGCGTGAGTGGTGCGATCTTGGTACGCAGGAAATGATCCGGACACGATGTACCAAGGCGGGCAAGTCGTTCGAAATCGGCTGACCCAACAAATTCCAGTGTTTCTGCATCGTCGGAATAATGGGCAAGTTTCGGCCGGTCCCCGGTCATCAGCGCGCGCAGTTTCGGCATCAGGGCGGCGGCTATGGCGCGCCGCTCCGGATTTGGTGCCACGATCTCGCCACCGAATGCGGGCGCATCTCCGAGTTTCTCATTCAGGTAACTCGCCGCGTCTGCAATCAGCTGGATTGTGTGCTCATAGCAATCCTTGGCGGTATCCGCCCAGCAGATGATGCCGTGACCGGCCAGCATCACGCCCTGAACGTCAGGGTTCTGTTTTACATAGTCCCGGATCATGACGCCCAGCGTGAAGCCTGGCCGTTTCCACGGAAGCCAGCCGATCTTGCCATTCCATATTTCCTGCGTGGCGGCTTCGCCTTCGGACGATGCCGCCAGTGCGATGATGGCGTCCGGGTGGACGTGATCAATATGCGCAAAGGGCAAAAGCGAATGGAGCGGTGTGTCGATGGAGGCCGCGCGGGTGTTCAGATTGTAGGTGCAATGCGGAAGGTAGCCGACCATCTTGTCGTCATCGTCGGGGCCGGAATAATGCTTTTCCAGTTCAAGCAGTCTGGATTGGTAGAGCGTAGCGAACCCCTCGATCTTCATGGAGCCGATGTCGCCACCGGATCCTTTTACCCACAAGACGTCAACAGTCTCACCCGTTAGCGGATCAACACCTTCAAGTTTCGCCGATGTGTTGCCACCGCCAAAGTTCGTTACGGTGAGATCCGATCCCAGCAGGTTGGATCGATACAAGAGCAGCTCAGGAGGGGACAAATCAGCGGCCACATCGTCGTTCCACAGGCTTTCGGGAACGGCGAACTTTGTGGCGGAGCGGGCGAGAGCTTCGGTATCAGTGGACATGTGGGGCCTCCAAACGACATCTTTCGGCTCGCTAGCATTTCAAATTGCCAAATTCAATCATTTTCGCTTAATAATGATCATTGTTGTGGAATCAATTGTTGGAGTATCCGAATGAGTGCCGTCATCGTGCTCGACGTCGGCAAGACGGTCAGCAAGCTCAGTCTTTGGTCTCCTGACGGAGATATCCTGGCGCGGGAGACCCGGGCGAATGAGCGTGTGAGTTCAAATGGGCGCGCCACGCTGGACGTTGATGGCATCTCCGAATGGCTGATTTTCACGCTCAAGAAATTCGCGCCTCTCGCAGAAGTCGCCCACATCATCCCGGTCGCGCACGGGGCAGGACTTGTTGTGGTGAAGTCTGGCCGACATGTCATTCCGCCGTTCGATTACGAAGTTCCCATTCCGGACGATGTTCGGCGTGGCTACGCGGCGGAGAGGGATCCGTTCGAAATTACTGGTTCGCCCTTTCTGGCCGACGGTTTGAATGCGGGGGCGCAACTATACTGGGCGGTGCAGGAGAATGATGCGGTCCTGGATGACGCGACAATCATGCCGTGGGCGCAATACTGGGCATGGTTTCTGTCAGGGGAAATGCGCTCGGAAGGCACCAGCCTGGGCTGCCACACGGATTTATGGGCGCCGATGGAGCGGGACTTTTCGCCCATGGCGAAGCGGTTAGGCTGGGCGCAGCGTTTTGCGCCGGTCGTCTTTGCGGGAGAGCCCATTGGACAATTGCGCGGCGACCTGGCCCACAGGACCGGATTGAGTCCAAACGCTGTCATTCATTGCGGACTGCACGATTCGAATGCGGCGCTCGTGGCGGCGATGGGATTCCCTCAGTTCGCTGAAGACGAGATGAGCATCGTTTCAACGGGTACATGGTTCGTAACGATGCGGCGACCGGAAAAGTCTGCTGACTTGCCCGCTTTGTCTGATGAAAGAGATTGCCTCGTCAATGTGGATGCGTGGAACCGGCCAGTCCCATCTGCACGCTTCATGGGCGGGCGGGAGATTGAGCGACTCGTCGCGCCGGATGCGCAGCGAGTGGACCGGAGGCAGGATCAGGCGCGGTTGATGGACGCTGTGCCGGACGTGATGAGGTCTGGCGCGCAATTGATGCCCTGTTTTGCGCCGGGATTTGGTCCTTATTCAAAGCGCTCAGGTCATTGGATTTCAAAACCCGGAACGGCAGATGCCAGAGGGGCGACCATCAGTCTGTATGCCGCTCTGATGACGAATACCTGTCTTGACCTGGTTGCTTCAACGGGGCCCGTCCTGGTGGAAGGGCGTTTTGCAGGGGCTGAGGTTTTCGTGCGTGGGCTGGCATCCTTGCGGGGTGATGATCAAGTGTTTGTATCGAGTGCGCAGAACGATGTTTCCTTCGGGGCGCTCAGGCTGATCTATCCTGATCTGGAGCCGCAAGGCGTTCTGGAGAGGGTTGAGCCTCTTCCCGAAGACCTCGGCAAATATGCATCTGGATGGGAAAGTCGTCTGGCCGAAGCGGAGTATGACACGGAGGGGCGCTGACTATTTTCTGTCGAGCAGATCGCCGGACAGGTCAGGCACGGACTTCGCGCCCATCAGCACCATCGCAATGCGCATCTCATGTTCGATCAATGAGATGAATTGCGATACGGCAGTCTCTCCCCCCGCGGCCAGTGCGTAGATGTAAGCCCGTCCGAACATGACGGCATCCGCGCCGAGGCAGAGCGCTTTTAAAACATCCAGCCCGTTGCGAAATCCGGAATCGACGAGCACTTTCATTCGTCCGTCGACGGCATGGACGATGTCAGGCAATGCTCTGATGCTGGACGACACGGTGTCGAGTTGGCGGCCGCCATGATTGGAGACGATGATGCCATCGGCCCCGAGGCGGACGGCGTCGTCCACATCGTCACGATCCAGAATGCCTTTTATCACCAGGTTTCCCGACCAGGTGTCGCGAATCCATTCCAGGTCGCGCCATGAGATCTCGGGGTCGAAATTCGCGCCCAGCCATCCGATATAGTCCGACAAGTTTGTCTTTTTCCCTCGGTAGACAGATATGTTGCCCAAATCATGCGGGCGCCCCATCAGCCCGACTGACATGGCCCATTCGGGATGTGTGATGGCTTGGTACATGCGCTTCAACGGCGCGTTGGGCCCGCTCATGCCAGAGTGGGCATCGCGGTAGCGCGCCCCGGGTACAGGCATGTCTACAGTAAAAACAAGAGTGCGCACACCAGCGGCTTCGGCGCGCTCAAGCACATTCTTCATGAAGGCGCGGTCTTTCAGAACGTAGAGCTGAAACCAGATCGCGCGATCTGTCTTGCTTGCAACTTCTTCCAGTGAGCAAACCGAGACCGTTGAAAGTGTGTAGGGAATGCCCGCCCGCTCGGCAGCCTTGGCGGCCTGTACTTCGCCCCTGCGTGCATACATGCCTGTCAGGCCGACCGGGGACAGGCCGATAGGGGCAGCGAGCGTTTCGCCGAACACGGATGTGCTCAGGTCAATCGAATCTGATCCCCGCAAGACGCGTTGCCGTAACCGGATCGACTGCAGATCGGATGTATTCCGCGCGAGGGTTTGCTCCGCATTCGCGCCGCCATCTATATAGTCGAACAGGAATTTTGGCAGCTTGCGAAGCGCGGCAGCACGAAAGTCTTGTGGTGATGAAATGATCAAGGCCGTCGCCTCCCTGATGGTTTGCCGACCACTCTGGCGTGTTCGTGCTTGACGTACAATAAATCGAATGCAATCAACAATGATAATAATCAATCAAAATATGTCATACATGTGCATGTGATTCAGGGGAGGAACATCGCAATGTCGATTGCTGGAGCGGACGCCGCAGGCGCCGTCGAAACCGGTGAGCCGCAGAATCTGGACTTCCACCCGGTTCCGCCTCGCAAGCTTCAACCCGCTGGATATTTCGCCGGAAACTATTCGGGGGAGCATGTTGCAGGTACGGAATTTGTCATCGGCGCATTGTTTGCCGGGGCAGGCGCGGCTGCATCCGATGTGATTCTCGGTTTGCTCGTCGGAAACTTGCTGGCAGTTCTGACATGGGCCTTCATCACCGCACCGATTGCGGTCGACACACGCCTGACACTCTACGCCTATCTCGAGAAGATTGCAGGTCGCCATTTCCTGAAGATCTATTCGGTTGTAAACGGCGTGATGTTCCTCGGGCTGGCCGGATCCATGATCACCGTGTCTGCCTCAGCTGTGCGCGTATTCTACAATTCGGCAGTCCCCGGTGCGCCAATTGCTCCGCAGACCGGAATGTTCCCCACCGACATTCGGTTTGTGCTCATCGCCTTGGCCGTGGGGGCCGTCGTGGTCGCGCTTGCTGTCTTGGGCTTCAAAAGGCTCGCGCAGTTTGCAGGCGCGGTCGTACCCTGGATGATCTGCATCTTCCTTGTCGGCGCCCTGGTGCTCTATCCCTTGCTGGCTCAGGCAACCGGAAGTGCCTTGCCCGCGGTATCAGGCGATGTGTTCTGGCAGGTCCTCTCAACACAAGTGTACCAGCCCACCCCGATGGAGGGCGCTTTCTGGTCCATCCCGAACGAAGCCAAGAGTTTCTGGTCCATTGCGGCCTTTGCGTGGGTCGCCAATCTCGCAATGCACGGATCCCTGGGAGACATGACGCTGCTGCGCTTTGCGAAGAAAAAGTCTTACGGTTGGTTCTCCGCACTCGGCATGTTCATAGGTCATTTTGTCTGTTGGGTCTGCGCAGGCGCGATGGGGGCGGGCGCGGCCTATGCGCTCAATACACAGATAGGTCTGCTGGACCCCGGCGCGGTGGCGACACAGGCGCTAGGCCTTGCGGGGGTTATCGCAGTCATCATCGCCGGCTGGACCACATCCAATCCGACGCTTTACCGGGCAGGACTTGCGTTTCAGAGCCTGAACCCTGCCTGGAAGCGTACCCATGTCACCATTCTCGTTGGCCTCGTCACCATGGTGCTGGCGTGTTCACCCTTCGTGTTTACCCAATTGCTTGGTTATGTCGGGTGGATGGGGCTGATCCTGTCGCCGGTAGGCGCGATCATCGTCGCGGAGCATTGGTTGTTTCCGCGCACAGGGCTTCGTCGGTACTGGACTTCGTATCGCAAGTCGGGGCTGAATGTGCCCGCAGTTCTTGCCTGGGGCGCGGCTCTTGCCATCATCTCTGTGCTGTATTTTGGCGCCGGTGTGCACCAGTTCTTTCTTCTGCTGCCTGCATGGGCCACCGCGACGATTGCCTATCTGGTACTCGCGCGCAGCTTCGGTGCTGCGAAACAATATCCGCAGGCGGAGATTGAGGAAGAGACGCTCGCGATGCGGAAGGCGGAGGAGGCTCGCTATCTGGCGTCGGGCGCGCCAATTGACGAGTCTGGCGGGCACACACTCTTGTGGTGGGGTTTGCAAGCAATCGGCTTCCTATCCCTCGCATGGATGCTGGTGTCCGGCGCGCAACTCCTTTTCGTCGATGCGGCTGCTTACCCAGGTGCCCTTGCCGCATTCCGCGAGAACGTCATCTGGCCAAGCCTTGTCTTCTTCGCCTGCGCGGCGCTGGCGGTGATCATTCGTGGGGAGAAGCGGGAGCTGTCCTGAGCGATTTGAACACGATTTGCCTGATCGCCCGACCAGGGCGCAGCAGCTAGAATGAATGGCAGCTTTCAGGAACAATGAGGCGCGACCGAGCGAGAAGGACTCTGACCTAGAGAAATGTTCTGCATTTCTGGAATTCAGACCATTCCTGGCGGGCGCGAAGGAATTTGTGTCCGCCAAGTCTCGTGCGCTGCTAAAGGCCAAACGGAGGTGGAGGCGCGCGCTACCCTAAGGAGGACTCCGTAGAATGAGTTATAACGAACATGTGAGGAGTTTCTCGACAACTATCACTGGATATTAAGGGCCAGTGCGGTACATGCGCGGCATGAAAGCCGTTTTCAATCTGTCCCTTCCTGTAGCTGCTGTAGCGATTTTGGCAGGATGTGCCTCTGTGCCGCAGCGGCCGGAGGAGGCCGCTTTACCTGTGGGCGGAGATTTTCTCAGTGTGGAGGCAGAGCTTCCGTTCAACACTCAATGGTGGACGCAATTTGGTGACCCCGAACTGACCGCGCTGGTCGATCGCGCCCTGTCTGCCAACAAGTCGCTTGAGCTGGCCTCTGCCAACTTGCGTGCAGCAGAGGCCTCTGCGCTCGGGGCGCGTCTTGGGCGGAGTTATTCGACGTCGGCCAATACGACAGCCGAAGTCGGCCGGGCAGCTCGGTCGGGCGAAGATGTCGATTTGTCTGTTCAGGGCGGACTAGGCGCCAGCTGGGAGTTTGATGCGTTCGGTCGGATTGAGGCTCAGATCGCGGCGGCAGAGTTCGATGTTGAGGCTGCGCGACAGGCACGCCGAGACGTGGCGGTGATCGTCGCCAGCGAAACGGCACGTAATTATGTGCAGATGCGCGGGGCGCAAACACGGCTCGAAGTTGCGCGCAAGAATGCCCAAACCCAGGCTGAAGGGCTCGAATTGCTTCAGACCCTTTTTGACAATGGCCGTGCAACCCGGCTGGACCTTGAGCGTGCTGAGGCACAATACCGGACAACGCTCGCCTCATTGCCCCGCTACGAAGCGACGATCCAGTCGTCTCGAAATGCTCTGGCAGCGCTGACAGGGCGGGCGGCGAACGATCCGGATGCCTCTTTGGCGAACCTCGTCTCCACGCGTTTGGATATTCCGGAACATGAGGGAGCCATCGCAACGGGCTCCCTGGCTGAACTGGTACGGAGACGCCCGGACATCCGCGAAGCTGAAGCGACCATTGCCCGGCAACTGGCCCTTGGAGAGGCGGCGCGGGCCGATTTGTTTCCAACAATTACGCTCAACGCAGATCTGTTCGCGCTGTTCGACGACAGCAACAATGTCGGGGATCTGTCGAGCTTCGGGTTCGGTATTGGGCCGTCCATCAGCTGGGCTGGTCCCGACCTCAGACGCGTCCGCGCTGATATCGCGGTTGCGGATGCCGTCTCCGAAGCGGCAATTGCGCAATATGAGCAGACAGTGTTGAATGCGCTCAGTGAAGTGGAGTCGGCGCTGACCGACTACACCAACGAATTAAGGCGGCGCGACGATCTTCAGCGCGCCGCCGCCTCAGCGCGCCGTGCGATTGATCTGGCGCGACTGCGTTTCGAAGAAGGCCTCGATGACTATCTCGACGTTCTGGAGGCCCAGAGAACCCTGCTGACTGCGGAAGACCAGTTGGCGGAGAGTAGATTGCAATCATCCAGCCTCGCGATTGCTGCGTATAGAGCGTTGGGTGGAGTAGAGTTGATGGACGGAACTCCGCAAGCCGATCCAGAAATGGCATTGGAATGAACATGTTGAACAGATTTGCCTCTCTTTTCGTAAGTGCTTTGCTCTTTTCCGGGCTGGTTGCGAATGCTCAGCGCAACAGTCCTGCAAGTGTGTTTGTCGAACCGGTTCAGGAACGCCATTTCTCTATGCGGATCGAAGCGCTCGGTACTCTGGAACCGAATGAGCAGGTGGATTTGACCCTGAATGCGGCAGACCGTGTCCGTGCGATCTATTTTGACGATGGCGACCGTGTGCATCAGGGCAAGACATTGCTGTCTCTGGCTCAGCGCGAGCAGGTTGCCCTGGTAGAGGCCGCTGAGGCGACTTACGATGAAGCACGCCGCCAGCAGGAACGTCTTGCTCGGCTCGCAGAGCAGCAGGCCGTTTCACAATCCGAACTTGATCAGGCCAATCGCAATCTGGATAGCGCGGCGGCTCAGTTGCGCGCAGTTCAATCACGCCAGCGCGATCGTGTGCTCGTTGCACCTTTTGATGGCGTGCTCGGGTTCCGGATGGTCAGTGTGGGATCATATGTTCAGCCGGGTGATGTGGTCGCCAGGTTGATTGATGACAGCGAAATGAATCTCGATTTCTCGGTGCCATCCACATTCTTGCGGACCCTTGAAAAGGGCACCGCGATTGAGGCGCGCTCTGACGATTTTCCTGGCGAGACTTTCGAAGGCACTGTTGCCTCTATCGACAACGCGATTGATCCTGTCACTCGGTCCGTTCGCGTGCGAGCCACCTTGCCAAATCCAGACCGTCTGTTGATCGCGGGCATGTTCGTGCAGGTCACGCTGGTTGCAGATCCGCGTGTCTCACTGTCCATTCCGGAGGAAGCCGTTCAGCCGGTCGGGCCGCGTACATTCGTGTTCGTCGCCGCCGAAGAAGGTGGTGAGCGCGTTGCACGGCGCAAGGAGGTCACGCTGGGCCTACGCCAGGCGGGACAGGTGGAAGTGCTCTCCGGACTGGTCGAAGGTGAAGAGGTCATCACGGAAGGCGTGATCCGGGTTCGTGAAGGCGGCGCTGTCAGTATTCGCGACAAATCCATGCTGGAGCCGCAGGCAGTCAGCGGGAAGAAAAGATCAGGCAGTTCAAGCGGTTCTTCATCATCTGCGGGACGCTAGAAAATGCTGCTGTCCGATACATCCATCAAGCGGCCGGTATTTGCGTCGGTTCTCGCGCTCATCCTGGTGATATTCGGTCTGGTCTCGTTCGAGCGCTTGCCGCTCCGGGAATACCCGGACATTGATGCGCCGATCGTCTCGATTGATACGAGATACCCCGGTGCATCTGCGCGTTGTTGAAACGCGCATCACGCAAATTATCGAAGACCGGATCGCGGGTGTTGAAGGCATCAGATATATCGACTCCAACTCCAGCGATGGACGTTCTCGTATCAGCGTCGAGTTTGGAATTGACCAGGATATCGACGTTGCCGCAAACGACATCCGGGACCGAATTTCCGGAGTAATGGATAATCTTCCCGAGGACACGGACCCGCCAGAAGTCGAGAAGGCCGATTCCAATGATGATGTGATCATCTGGTTAAACCTCGCTAGTGAAACGATGACGACGCCCGAGCTTTCTGACTATGCGCAGCGTTATCTCGTGGATCGGTTCTCGGCGCTTGATGGGGTGGCGCGTGTACGGGTGGGCGGTTCCCGCGACTATGCGCTTCGGGTCTGGATTGACCGTCGCAAATTGGCCGCGAGAAATCTGACCGTTTCCGAGATCATTCAGGCGCTCCGTAGCGAGAATATCGAAGCCCCGGCAGGCAGTCTTGAGTCCGAGAAGCGAACGTTTACGGTTCGTATCGACAGGACCTTCCGGACACCTGAAGAGTTTGCGGCGCTCGTCATTGCTGAAGGCGCAGACGGATATCTCGTAAGATTGGGCGATGTGGCCCGCGTCGAGCGCGGCACCGTGGAAGACCGCAACATGTTCCGGGGCAATGGTGTCCCGATGGTGGGGCTAGGCATCATCAAGCAATCCACCGCCAATACGGTCGAGGTCGCTGCGGGTGCGAGGGATCTTGCTGAAAGGCTCAACGAAACCTTGCCGGAAGGCATGATCATCGCGCGCAGCTTCGACAGTTCGGTTTTCATCGATGCTTCCATTCGCGAAGTCTACACGACATTGGCCATTGCGGTCGGGCTTGTCACGCTCGTGATCTTCATCTTCCTGGGAAGCATTCGAGCGACCATCATACCGGCCATTACCGTGCCGATTTCCATCGTCGCCACATTCATCGTGCTCTACGCGCTCGGCTTGTCGGTAAACTTGCTCACCTTGTTGGCTCTGGTTCTGGCAATCGGGCTCGTCGTGGATGACGCGATTGTCGTTCTAGAGAACATTGTCCGACGGATTGAGGAAGAGGGTGAGACACCGCTCGTCGCCGCGTTTCGCGGGACGCGGCAGGTTGGCTTTGCAGTCGTTGCAACCACGCTCGTCCTGATTTCGGTATTCGTGCCGATCACCTTCATGCGGGGCGACGTTGGGCGACTGTTTACGGAATTCGCGCTGACCATGGCGGCTGCGGTTGCGTTTTCGAGTATTCTTGCTCTGACTCTGGCACCGATGCTCGCCTCCAAATTGCTGAAGCGCGAGAAGAATACCGGCGTGATGGCGGCGTTGCCGAACGCCATTGATCGTGGGTTTGGTCGCTTGCGCGTCGGGTACGCTTGGGTTCTGGACAAGCTGATCATGCGTCCCATCGCCGTCGGCGCCATACTCATCGCCCTGTTTGGCGGGGCTTATGGGCTCTCCCAGACCATCGAACAGGAATATGTCCCCATCGAGGATCGCGGAGCGTTCTTTGTATCCATCCGCGGCCCTGAAGGGGCGTCCTATGATTACATGGAACGCTACATGGACGAGATCGAACGCCGTATGCTTCCTTATACCGAGAGCGGCGAGGTCAATCGTTTGCTCCTGCGCGCCCCAGGTTTCGGAAGCTCTTCGTTCAATCAGGGCTTCATGATCGTTGTGCTAAATGACTGGTCCGAACGCAGACCTGCGGACGAGATCATTGGTGAAGTGAATGGGAAGCTCTCTGACCTGCCCGGCATCCGGGCCTTTGCCATCATGCGGCAGGGCTTGGGCGGTGGAACGGGAAAACCGATCCAGTTCGTGCTGGGTGGACCGTCCTATGAAACGTTGGTCGAATGGCGAGACACGTTCATCGCAGCGCTTGAGGAAAACAATCCCGGCCTCGTCGATATTGATTGGGACTACAAGGAGACGCAGCCGCAATATCGTATTCAGGTGAATTACGACCGCGCGGCCGATCTTGGTGTAACCGTATCGGACATTGGCGAGACGCTTCAGACGATGCTCGGCTCGCGACAAGTGACGACATATATCGACGATGGCGAAGAGTATGACGTCATTCTTGAGGGGCTGAGGTCAGAGCAGAATACGCCGAATGATGTGCAGAACATCTATGTGCGGTCAGCCCGTTCTGGCGAACTCATCCCCTTGTCCAACCTCGTAAGCATCATGCCAATTGCCGATAGCCCGACGCTCAATCGCTACAATCGCGTCCGGGCAATCACGATCGAGGCCGGACTGGCTGATGGTGCCGCGCTCGGAACTGTGCTGGACGCCATGCAGGCGACAGCGCGCGACGTGCTGCCCCAGGAAGCCATCATCGATTTCAAAGGCCAGTCGCTCGACTTCAAGACGTCGGGACAGTCGATCCTGTTCGTGTTCGCAACGGGGCTGGTCATCGTCTTCCTCGTGCTTGCGGCGCAGTTTGAAAGCTATCGCCACCCCGTCATCATCATGCTGTGCGTGCCAGCCACGCTTGCGGGTGGCATGCTGGGCATCTGGCTGACCGGCAACTCCCTGAATATCTACACGCAGATCGGACTGATCATGTTGGTGGGGCTTGCCGCGAAGAATGGCATTCTGATCGTGGAATTTGCAAACCAGCTGCGGGACGAAGGGCGAGAGTTCCACGACGCGATCAAGGAAGCCTCTCTTGCGCGGTTCCGTCCGATTGTCATGACCAGTTTGACAACGGCTGCAGGGGCGTTGCCGCTCATCTTGTCGAGCGGCGCGGGCGCCGAAACGCGGTCAGCGATTGGTGTCCTCATCCTGTTTGGTGTCATCGCAGCAGCGCTGGTGACAGTGCTGTTCGTTCCAACTGCGTATGCGCTGATTGCACGTGGCACCGGCTCTCCCGGAGATGTCGCCCGGAAGCTGGAAGCGGAAAGTGCGAGCGTCGATCAGGCGGCTGTGCCGGCCGAATAGCCTGTGTCGCTTTTTGTCGCTTGGTGTCGCGGAGACTAGTCGAACTGTCTGCGCAGCTACAAAACATGATTGGCTTGGCCGCGCGATGCCCAGGGGTACGCACCAATGCTGTGAGCGAAGTGTGGCTTCTTCGTCACGACGATTGATATTCCAAAGAAAATGAGCCGCATTCTCAGGAATGCGTGTGCTGTGCGATTGACTTGCAATAGCATGGCTCGTAGGTGCCTTCTAGTATTGAGATGCATTCTCATATCTACTTTCTAGAGGTTACATCATGAGTATTTCGAAGGTTGGCGCAGTCAGCACCGTCGCGCTTGTTATCGGCATGGCTGCCGCGTCGCCGGCATTGGCACAAAGCAGCGACGATGAGAGCCGTCAAGAGACCGTGATCGTCACGGGCACGACAGGTTCGTTCGGCGCGACAAAGAACGAAACGCCCATCGTTGAGACCGCACGATCGCTGTCGGTCGAAACGTCTGACATGTTCATCGACAAGGGGGCGCTGCGTCTCGCTGATACGCTGACCTATGTCGCGGGTGTGACCGCCGAGCCTTATGGCTTTTCCACACGGGGTGACTTCCCGTTCTCCCGTGGCCTCAGCATCCCTCGCTATCGCGACTCCGTTCAGGAATTGTTTGGCAGCTACAATTCGACCCGCGCCGACGTTTACACGATTGAGCAGGTTGAAGTTCTGAAAGGGCCCGCCTCTGTCCTTTACGGTCAAGGATCCCCTGGCGGGATCGCAAACTATGTTTCCAAGATTCCTCAGGAAGACTTTGGTGGTGAAATCGCTGCGGAGCTCGGCAACTTTGATCGCTACCAGATCGCAGGTGACGTGACCGGGCCAGTAGCTGGATCGGACGGAAAGCTGCTTTATCGTGTCGTTGGCGTCTATCGCGATACGGGTACACAGATTGACGAAGTCGACGAGACCACCACGGTTTTCATGCCATCCCTTTCCTGGCTACCGACACCTGATACGAAGTTCACAATCATCGGCTTGCTGCAGGAGACTGACAGCGACGCGGCCGCCCAGTTCATTCCGATTGAAGGGACGCTGGAGCCTCACAATGTGACGGGCGAGTTCATCGACACGGACGTCTATGTCGGCGAGCCTGGTTTCAATCGGTACGACACAGATTCCCAGCAGGTCACCTTGCTGGCTGAGCATCGCATCAATGATGTGTTCAAACTCGAAGCAACCGCCCTGTGGCGCTCTGGTGAGGCCGACTACCATCAAGCATGGCCAACATTCACAGGTGCCAGCCGCTATCTGAATCAATATCTGGGCGCGCCTCTCTTTACCGAGACAACCGTAGCTCGAACCTTCTATCAGGGCGACAACACGTTTGATCAGCTGGCGAGCGATGTCCGCGTGCGTGCGGACTTCACGACGGGCGCGTTTGAGCATCAATTGCTTGCAGGCGTACAATATCAGGACGTCGAAACGGACAGCGATTCTTCGTACTATTTTGCCGGTGGCGTGTTGCAGGGCGATTTCAGCTATGTCTTCGACCTGGCAAATCCGGTGTACGGAAACTACCCAGACCAGGCCGTGTTTGACGCCATCTACAACGACAATCCGGCTTCTACAGTTCAGGATCTCGGCATCTATGTTTCCGACCAGATTTCCTACGAAAACTGGCGCTTCACGCTTGGCCTTCGTAGCGACAATGTCGAAAATGACAGCGGCACAGTCGTTCAGGATGATGATGCCATTTCAACCAGCGTCGGTGTGCTCTACCGGTTCGACAATGGCTTTGCGCCTTATGCGAGCTATTCGGAATCCTTCGAGACTGTCGTTGGTACAGACACGACGACGGGCAACCCGCTGAAGCCGCAAGAAGCGCGTCAATACGAAGTCGGCGTCAAGTATGAGCCGTCTGCGTTCCCCGGACTGATCACCTTGAACTATTTCGATATTGAGATTTCCAATCTCGGAAATCCGAACTCCCTGCCAGGGGCTGCCTCCCAACAGGAAGGCGTCGGCACGCTGAAAGGCTTCGAGTTCGAAAGCCATGTCCAGTTTGACACTGTGTATGTCCAGGCAGCGTTTTCGACACTGGACGCGGAAGATCCGAATGGCTTCCAACTCGCTGCTGCGCCTGAAACTCAAGGCTCGGTCTGGGCGACGTGGCGGCCGGATGGCCAGTGGACCGGCTTCAAGTCAGGTGCCGGCGTCCGCTATGTCGGCGAAACTGTCTCCGAGAATGGTACATTGCGTTACGTGACACCGGACTACACGCTGGGCGACCTGATGGTTGGCTATGAGTGGGACCAGTGGGACTTTGCAATCAATGCCCGCAACATCACCGATGAAGATTATCTGACCGGATGTCTGACGCGTGGCGATTGTTTCCCCGGACAACGCCGGACAGTTGTTGCAAGCCTTCGCTACAAATTCTAAGCCGAGACTCATATGAGCCCAACCGACTACATTTTCGCAACGCTCGCTGCCTTGGGCGGTCTGCTTGGCCTGGCGCTTCTCTACTCAGTGTGGCGCAAGCCGGGGCGTCCGGTGATGCTTGTGGTCGGTTGGGCTCTCGTGCTTTCGAGCCTCCTTGTCTGGTTCATGGTGAACATGGATCGAGGTGTTGCGCAGATCGCATCCATTTTGATGCTGGTCGTCGCGGGACTGATTACCTGGCCGGGCTTGTTGGGCACTAATGGAATGCATGCGCCAATACGCATCAGAACGATTGAAAACACGCCCCCACAGGCCGCATCAATTGTCCAAAAAGCAACAGCCGTCGGTTCGGGTATCTGGACGTTCCTGCTTGCAGGACCTGTCGCGGGCGTGATCTCATTTTATGCAGGAGGCGCGCTGTTGCGCGTCACGGTTCCGGAAACGGGCAATCCTGCAAACGCAGCGGTCGGAGCGTTTCTATTCAGCCTGGTTGCATGGGCCTTGCTGAGTACATTGTTGTTGATGGAACAGCGTAAACTGCATCGGACCCTCTATGCGCTTGGCGCGTGTGCAGTCGCATTGGCTGCAGCTTTCATTTAATTCGTCGGGACAAGCTCATGGCAAAAACGATCTGGCCAAAATCTTCCAGCGCACGTGTGGACTCTGCCTTGTCTGCGCACTCTGTGATGGGGTTGGTAATTAGCGCATTGCTGTTCGTTCTGTGCCTCAGCGGAACGGTCGCGGTCTTTGAAGACGAAATCGAGTGGTGGGAGCAAGCGAACACGCCGGTCGTACATTCGGTTGATCCTGCAATCGTGCAGTCTTCCGCCGATGAATTGCTGAAGCGCGATCCGGATACGACCCATTTGTACGTATATCTCCCTCGTGAGGATTGGCCGCGCTATGTCGTGGGCGGCGACAACGGGTCTTACGCCGTGAGTGAGACCGGGACGTTTGTTGCAAAGCTGGAAGCGCCGTGGAACGAATTCCTGATCGAGCTTCATTACTATCTCACCATGCCGCACAGTTTTGGCATCATAATCGTAGCGATATTTGGCGTGATGCTCGTCTCTATGGCCATTTCTGGCCTGTTGGCGCATCCACGCATTTTCAGGGATGCGTTCCGGTTCAAGCGTTCAGGTCAGGCGCGGCTGGCGCAAGTGGATTTGCACAATCGGTTGAGCGTCTGGACGACACCTTTCCTGGTGGCCGTGGCCGGAACTGGAGCGATGATCGGTTTGTTCGGAGTGGCGGCGCTCGTGTTCGCGCAGACAAATTATGGCGGTGATACCAGCAAGTTGAGCGAAGCCATCTTTGGCGGCGAGGTGCTTGAGCCGGATGAAACACCCGTGCCGCTGACGGGCGTGGACACGGCGATGATCAATCTGTCGCGCGATGTCGTCGATGCCAATCCGTTTCTGATCGTGGTGCATGAACCTGGACAGAAGAGCCAGCACATCCAGTTCTATAGCGACGAAACCGACCGCCTGATTTATGGAGAGACATACACTTACTCAACAGATGGCGAATTGCTCGCAACCGGTCACAATTCTGATGGTCCGGCAGGGCAGCAGATCGCGCTGTCGATGTATAAATTGCACTTTGGCGACTATGGTGGCCTCTGGATCAAGGCGGCTTACTTTGGTCTGGGGATCATGCTGTGCATCATCGTTGCGACGGGCTTGAATATCTATTTCCTCAAACGTCGGGAAAAGGGACGCTCGGCCCCTCGGCTTGAGGCGATGTGGAGCGGCTGGATATGGGGGAGCACCGCAATGCTGCCTGTGACGCTCACAGCCAGCTTGATGGGTATAGGTGTTGCCATGCTGATCGCGGTCTACTGGCTTGGGTCGATCCTGTTGGCCGCAGCCGCCTGCGTATGGCTGACGGCAGCGAAAGCAGGGCGACTTTACAGAGGGGGCGCTGGTCTTGCCATGCTGGCCGCGCCGGCGATCCATCTCATTCGCGGCGAACTGGTGTGGTCAAATCCATACGCGGTTGGCGTGTCTGTTGGCCTTGTTGTCATTGGCGCATTGTTCGTGTTCAGGGCAGTCGGCTCGTTCGTGGAGCTACCCCGCAGCGTGCGCGCCTCTGAGACTGAGGCGGCTTGAGGGCGCTATTCTTTCGTCTCAAGAGCCTGGAACCATGCGCCGTTTGGCCCCTGTAGGGTTACTGACTTGCAGCGTCCGATTCCGGGAAGGTTCTGTTCAACAGCTTCAACCTTTGCATGGTTCGAAACAGGAGCAATATCCTCCACCAATAGCGTGGCGCCCAATAGTCCACGAGCGGGAGGCCGGGCCGTTTCGAACACGGACGTCTGAGAGCCCGCGGGCAAGCCGTAGTTTATGATCCCAAAGTAGGGCTCACTGGTCTTTGTACCAACATTCCAGGCTCTTAGCTTCATGGAATCCGCACTGCCAACAAGTGCGTCAAAGCTCTCATCGTCAAGTCCATATCGATGAATCACTGTCAGGCCGAACACGTCTTCCAGAAAGGATAATGTGGGCTCCTGGTCCTGTACGGGGCCGGAAATGCTTTGGGGCTCGCTGACAAGTCTGTCACGAACCGTCGCAAGAGATTCAAACCTGTCAGGATCACCGCTGATAAGCGCGCAAACAACTCCGTCTGGTCCCCACAGGTGCGCTTCACGGAAGCGTCCTTCTGGTGTGTCATAGTCTGCGACTTCTGCTTTGAAGCGGAATCCGGATTTTTCGATTTCAGCCATGGCCGCATCAAGATCAGGTGCGTAAAAGTCGATCACTTTTAGGGCATTGCTATCGGAACCACGCGCCGGGTTCCGGATCTGGAAATCCGTACCGGGGGAAAATTGGATGAGCCTGACGCCAAATTGCGTTCCGGGCGTTTGAAGCGTGACTTCCAGACTTTCCTGATCCTGTGTTCCCCAGATTTCGGAGGTTTCCGGTGCGGTCCGTTCCAGACGACCAATTTCCTCAAGGCCGAATGCGGCGAAGAGTGCAATGTGTCGTTCTACGTCGCTCGACGAGATGATGGGCCCGTGAATGCGGAGAGTTTTCGGGGTTTGACTTGGGGAGGTCATGAAACCAGATCCTTGATCGGACTATAATGTGGAGCGCGTTTCGTTTGTCAGCGTGATCTTGAAGAGCTTGTCATCTTTGAACCAGTGCCATGTGCGAGCCCGGCTTTGGCCGTCTTCACTGATCTGGATCATCTCACAAACTCGAATGGAGGGGTCATTTGCATAGGTGAAGTTGAGATACACTGTCCGATCGTCGACCTCTTCCATCCAGCCGTCGAGGCGATCTTGCCATTCCAGGCGATTGTTCCTGTGATCTGCCTTCAGTGTTATGCGTGTCTCCCGTCCATCGCTCCAGGTGTTGCGGATATCGAGAACGAAGTCTGCATCTGCTTCGAGCGGAAAAGACGAATGCGTGTCGACCTGGTGCCGGTCTAGCACGTCACCTTCCGGAGTTATGTGGGTGTAGGTTCCTGTCCAGCTGCCACAGCCGCGCGCGAGTAAGGGAAAGTGCTGGGCGGTTTGATTCATGGCGGGAGGCTCCGTAGATTTTCCACCACGGTAAAAGGGTATAATGACATGTCAATTGATGGGGGCTTCTTTCAGGCCCTGTCAGTGGAAATCCCTGCTTCGAGGAATGACCCGGACGTTGCGCGGGTGGCGTCCGCCTGAGCGCTGGGGGGGCGGACCCTTGCGCTCCGGAATGGGGCGGGTGACCTCATCGGCGCGATCAAGGGCCTGCTTCAGCGGGTCTTGATGCGCGTCTTCGGACAAGCAGGCCAAGTCTCCGGTTCGGTCGATCAACTGATTTGCGACTATATGGGTAACATTGTCTGCGGTCTGGACCCGCCCCTTCACCAGCAGGATGCGCGCGCCCATCACCACAGAACGGAATCGCTCGAATACGTTTGGCCATACGACGAGGTTGGCGATGCCTGTTTCGTCTTCAATTGTAATGAAGCAGACATCGCTGGCTGAGCCGGGGCGCTGGCGAACCAGTACGACGCCGGCTGTCTGGACGCGCGCGCCATTTGCCAGGCTACAGGCCTCGCGTGTCGAAACAGCGCCCATCCGCTCATAGGCTTCGCGAAGGAAAGACATCGGGTGATCCTTGAGAGAGAGACGCGTGGTTTGATAGTCCTGCAAAACCTGTTCTGACGCAGGCATGATGGGCAATTGAGGGGCTTGTTCCTGGCCCTGCTCAGCAGCGTCCGCAGCTGCAAACAGGGGCAGTGTGTTGCCGCTGGCCTCGCCGCGTACACTCCACAGGGCTTCGCGCCGACTGAGCTGCATGGAGCCGAAGGCGTCCGCCGCTGCCAACAACTCCAATGATCGACGGCTGACGCGTTCGCGGCGGCGTATGTCGTCCGGCCGGTCATAGCCATGTCCCCGCGCCACCATCAGCGCTTCCATCTCGTCTTCGCGCAAGCCGTCAACTTGCCGAAAGCCGAGCCGTACTGCGCAATACCTGCCATCGGTAGGCTCCAGCGTATTATCCCAATCTGACAAATTCACATCAACGGGACGAATCTCCACGCCATGCTCCCGCGCATCCCGAACGATCTGGGCCGGAGCATAGAACCCCATGGGTTGGCTATTCAGCAGCGCAACGCAGAAAACATCCGGGTAGTGACATTTCAACCAGCTGGACACATAGACGAGGTGTGCGAAGGAGGCTGCATGGCTTTCCGGGAAGCCATATTCACCAAACCCTTTGACCTGATCAAAACAACGTGCGGCAAAGGCGGAATCATATCCCCGCTCAATCATGCGACCGACCATCATGTCCTGATAGTTTCCAATCGTGCCGACTTTTCGGAAAGTGGCCATTGCGCGGCGCAGGCCATTGGCTTCGTCGGCTGAAAATTTCGCGGCATCCATGGCGATCTGCATGGCTTGTTCCTGAAACAAGGGCACGCCCAATGTTCGGCTGAGGATGCGTTCCAGTTCATCTGGGGGGCCATGCTCTGGCGCTGGAGACGGGTAGGTTACAGTTTCCAGCCCTTTGCGGCGGCGCAGATAAGGGTGGACCATATCCCCCTGAATGGGGCCAGGCCGCACGATGGCCACTTCGATGACGAGATCATAGAAGGTGCGCGGGCGAAGGCGCGGCAACATGTTCATCTGTGCCCGGCTTTCGACCTGGAAGACACCCAGACTGTCGCCTTCGCAAAGCATGTCATAGGTCGCCACATCATCTTGCGGAATGGTGGCGAGCGAGAACTCCAGCCCCTTGTGCAATTGAAGCAGGTCAAATGCCTTGCGGATACAGGTGAGCATGCCGAGCGCGAGCACGTCCACCTTCATGATGCCGAGTGCATTGATGTCGTCCTTGTCCCATTCAATGAATGTGCGCTCATCCATCGCGGCATTCCCTATAGGGACTGTTTCGACCAGCGGCCCGCGTGTCAGGACAAAGCCGCCAACATGTTGAGACAAATGGCGAGGGAAGCCAATCAATTGCTGGGTCAGCAGGATGGCGCGGCGGATCATGGGATTGGCCGGGTCCAGTCCGGCCTGCCGGATCTGGTTCGGATTGATGGCGCTGCCCCAACTGCCCCAGACCGTTCCGGCAAGTGCAGAAGAAACATCTTCGGTCAGGCCAAGTGCTTTGCAGACCTCGCGAACAGCAGAACGGGGGCGATAGGAAATCACTGTTGCTGTCAGCGCAGCCTTGTGACGGCCATAGCGCTTGTAGACATGCTGGATGACTTCCTCGCGGCGCTCATGCTCGAAGTCGACATCGATGTCTGGCGGCTCCTTGCGCTCTCTGGAGAGAAAACGTTCAAACAGAAGGCTGGTCAGGGCCGGATCGACATTCGTGATCCCGATACAATAGCAGACTGCCGAGTTCGCGGCCGAGCCACGCCCCTGACAGAGAATGCCTTGCTCGCGTGCCCAGGCAACTATGTCGTGTACGGTCAGGAAATAGCGTGCATAGTCCAGCTCCTCGATCAGGGCGAGTTCCTTGTTGAGGGCGGCGCTGACCTTGCCGGGAACGCCCTCTGGGTAGCGCCAATGTGCGCCGCTCCAAGTAAGGTCAGTCAGGTGTTCCTGTGGGGTCTTTCCGGCAGGCACGGGCTCATCAGGATATTCATAGGCCAATTCATCGAGGCTGAACTGACAGCGATCCACAATCTCGACGGTGCGGCGCAAAGCAGGCTCAAAGCCTCTGAACAGGCGCGCCATTTCTTCCGGACTTTTCAGATGGCGTTCCGCATGGGCCTCCAGCTGATAGCCAGCCTGTTCGATGGTGCAATGCGTGCGGATGCAGGTGAGAACATCCTGCAGGGGGCGTCGCTCCGGAGTGTGGTAGAGGACATCATTTGTCGCAATGATTGGTACGCCGTGGCGCGCGCAGAAATCGGCAATGCGAGCGATCCGTTCACGGTTGCGGCCATGATAGGCATAGGTTGCAGCAGCGTAGACATTGCCCGGCGTATGCGCTGCGAAGCGTTCCAGTGTCTCTGCAAAGGTCGTGTCCAACCGTTCTGGTGGCTGGAAGATGAATACTTGTCCGTCTGCATGTGCGAGAATATCGTCCAGCGTGATCAGGCAGTCGCCCTTTTCCGCGCGCAGCTTTCCGTCTGAAAGGAGACGTGACAGCCGGCCATAAGCGGCCCGGTCAGTTGGGTAACAAATCAGTTCCGGGCCATCGGTTGGGACAAGGCGCGCGCCGATGAGAAGGCGTAGGCCAGCCTCTTTCGCTGCGATGTGCGCCCGCACGACGCCCGCGAGCGTATTGCGATCTGCAACACCGACGGCTGTGAGCCCGAGCTGTTTGGCGGTCAGGACGAGTTCCTCTGCGTGTGAAGCTCCACGCAGAAATGAGAAGTTCGTTGTGACGGAGAGTTCTGCGTACTCAGTCATGCAAAAAGACCGTGGACATACCATTCCGGTGGTCCGCCGCGACCATCTCCGTAAAGTCCTTCGCGGAACAGCCAGTATCGTCGTCCGGATGCGTCCTCGACACGGTAATAGTCCCGTGCGCGGGGCAGGAGTTTTACCGGTTCGGAGGGGGCGTCCAGCATGGCTTCGAGGTCAGCGCGGACATGGGCAATCTGTGCGGCATCCGCACGGGGATCCATTTTGGGGGTTAGCCAGGGGCGGGCCTGCCCACCTAGTGCGGGGGGAGTTTGGGGGGCGGCGATATGAGTCCACCATTCTGGTGCTATGCGTTCTGGCCCGTCGGCGCGGGTTACTGTACGCGGCACGCGTCGCCAGATGAAGCGCAAGGGCGGGCCGTCAGGCACTTCGGCCATAACTGTGACCCGTTCCGGTGAGGGTAGCAGGCGGATGGGTCGTGGCCCGGCAGTCGGGCTGGGTATGGCCGGAATTGGAACGCTCCCGTCAAACCGCGCCTGAGGCTCGGCGCGCTCTGGCATGTGGCTTTCGCGTGGCTGGACCCGGCTGACCGCCCCCTCTCCAAGCCGGGCTGCGATCCGGTCGGCCAAGGCGGACAAGGCAATGGCGTCCATGTCGGTTGAGGCGAGATCGCCTGACAGCGCCATGGGGCTGGTTTCCATGACATCGGTGCGGTGGGCTTCGAGCAGGAGGAGGTCTATGCCAAATCCTGGATCAATCGTGTCAATCCGTTCCCGGAACAAGCGGAGAATATGCTTCGGCTCACGTACAGGGCGGGCGGCTTTCACAGCGATGTCCGACCGGGAGCCATCTGATCTGAAAGCCGTAAGCAGGAAGCATCGTGCGCCGATCCCTGTGGCGCTGAGCGCTTCGCACACTTCCTGTGTTAGCTGTTCAAGGCCGATTTTGATAGCTTCGCTGGTGGCAATGGGCTCCGGACAGTTCAGCCGGGCTGACCGAAGTGGCATCGGGCGCAGAGGCGCAAGGGGTTCATGGCGCAGGCCAAGGGCCTGATCGAGCCGGAGAAGCACAGCATCGGCGGCGGATCGTGATTGAAAACGCCGTCCCAACGCCCTGCGGTCAATACCGTAGAGCTGGCCAATCCGTGTCAGCCCGAACCGCCTTAGCAGGGTTTCGGCATCAGCAGACAGGCGCAAGGCGGCGACGGGCAGATCGGCAAGGCCAGCCTGTTCTTCGCCTTCCTTCAGGCAGGTGCCCGGCGCAGCGCGGGAGAGGGCCGAGGCTGCACCCGGTGTGCTGGCAAGACCCAATTGGTGTGGAATGGCATTCCGTTGCAACAGGCTGGAAAGCATTTCCATCATGGCGTGCTCACCGCCATAGAGGTGGTCGCATCCCGTTGTTTCAAGGATGAGTCCATCTGTGCCATCAATCGCGACAAGTGGCGACAATCGGATCATCCAGTCACCAAGGGCTGCGAGGGCCTTCGCATCGGCGACGGGGTCCAGATCCTCGGCGACGAGATTGGGCGCGCGGGCGCGGGCGTCTGTAAAGGCCAGTCCCTCTGTAACCCCCAATTGTCGGACAGGTTCATTGGCGGCCGCTACGCGCAGGCCCTTGGCGCCGTTTTCCAGCAGCACGAAGGGCTGGTGGGGATCAGGCGCTTTGTCGGAGATGGGACGGGCCGATCCGGTCCTGTGCCCACGACGGGCGCGTCGCAACCGGGTCAGCGGCCAATCCGGACACCACACGCAAAGATAGCGTTTCATCATCAAGCTCCAGATCAAAGGATTGCCCGGCCATGTGCGGGGCCTGGCGGGACCGTTCGAGCACAGCCTTCCAGCGGAGCGCTCCGGGGGCTTTCGGGTCGTAACGGTTCGGGGAGGACGGGCGGGGGGATATACGCCAACGGGCACTGGCGGCGGTGGCACCATCACGGCTGTAAGGCATTAGCAGAAGCACAGGCACGCCGTGGCGACCGGCGGCCAATGCCAAGCGACGAGATGCTGTGAAGTCGGTGTCTTCCAGTTCTGCGATAACAAGCGCTGCGACACCTGAGCGAATGGCTTCTTCAGTCGCCCAGAGGGTTTCGGAAAGTTTGCGGGGCGTGATTGTCAGGCAGGGGGATATATTTGTTGAGATCTCCCGATAGCCAGCTTGCAGGAGGAGACCATGAGACTGTTTCAGGCCGGCTTGGCGGATCCAGACAATCGGGCCTTTGCGATGCGCTCTGGCCGCGAGGGCAAAGCCCGTCATGGCGGCGAAATCCCCATGCGAGGCTTCGCAGATTTCATGCAGGCCTGCATCCCCCAGCCCGAGGGGGAAGGCCAGACTGGGCCGGTCCCGGGGGGGTGACAGATGAAAAACATCCTTCAGGGGAAGTGGTGCATGCTCCATATGTTCATTATTTGTTCTGCCGCAGAAGAGTCAACTGCGCGCCGCTGCTGAGGTGAAATTCCTCAGGCGTGAACGAAGATCAGGAGAAGGATAACGGGCAGGGCGAAGCCTACTGCTGTCAGTGGCCATGTGCTGTTACGGCGAGCGGCCTGCATCTGCAGTAGCCATAGACCAGTCGCGCTGAAAATGATCACGCCAATCGCGAACAGATCCAGAAATAACGTCCAGGCTATTCCCGTGTTGCGGCCCTTATGCAAGTCGTTGAGGTAGGCAACCACGCCGCGATTGGTCTTCTCGAACAGGACGTCGCCTGTTTCGCGATCGATGCTGACCCAGGCATCGCCACCGGGGCGGGCAATACTGATGTTGATGTCGTACTCGGTCCACTCCCCGGTGCGACCGATCAAATCGAAGCCAGTCTCAGACTTCAGGTAACGTGCCACTTCTTTCGGCAAAGGCAATTGTGTGCCGTCTTCCAGAGTCTCCTGAAGCTGGCGTGCCATCTCCTCTGGCAGCACGACTTCTCCCTCAACCACTTTTGGTTTCGCAGACAGAATGCCTGCATGGTTGAGAGTGATCCCCGTAGACGCAAACAGGATCATGCCGACCAGACAGACCGCGCCAGACATCCAATGTATTGTACGCACCTGACGCTTGACGAACATCTTGAAGGAGGCCCGCTTGGCAGCGGCGGCAGGAGAAGAGTTCATGGAGACAGAATCCGCTATTGATGTCGTGTGGGGAGGTGCGCGCCACTGTTGCCCGGCGTCGTAACACGGCCCGAAATGCTCTTGCAAGTCATTCGCATGAATTTGCTGCGATCATTACGTGCCTTTTATGTCGCGCACTCTATTGATCTGTGGAGGTTTCTCATCTCTGAGTTGGGTCCGAATGCGTTACGTTTTGTTAGATCAATGTGATCCTGCACATGCTGCAGCTGTCTTCCATCGTGAGCCGGGCATGCTGTGGCTGGATAGTGCAGATCCGGATCACCCATCGTCGCGATGGTCGTATCTTTGTGTGGTGCCGGTTTCGACCATGCGCCTGACCTCCCAGGCGACCGAAACTGAATTTTCTGCCAGCATGGATATGTTGCGCCGGTGGGTGAAGGCACGACCTCGAACGCGAATTCCTGGCGGACCACCGTTTCAGGGCGGCGCCGCAGGCTATGTGGCCTATGATGCCGCGCCACTCTTCCATAGCCGGTTCCATTCGCGCCATGTTGCACAATCTGATTTGGCGGAATTCAGTTTGTACGACACGCTCTTGGCGTTTGATCATGTGCAGGGAAAGACCTGGATTATGTCCGCTGGTCTCTCGTCTTCTGATGAAAACCAAAACGAGGATCTCGCAGATGAGCGAATATCGAAAGTATTGGCAGCCTTTTCGGGATCAGGCGGACTAGCCACTCCTGTGGCGTCGGTTAAGTGGGCGCGTCCTGACCGGGCCATCGATTACATGAAAGCGGTCGAGCGCACACAGGAATACATACTGGATGGCGACATCTATCAGGCGAACATTGCCCAAAACTGGATAAGTGAAAAATTGGGTGCCAACGATGCGTTCACCAATTATCTCGAGATGCGAAAGCGAACACCTGCGCCGTTCGCGGCTTTTGGCCATTTTGGTGGGCGAATACTGGCCAGCGCGTCACCGGAGCGATTGATCTCTATGGCGGTTGATAGGCGTGTTGTCGCAGAACCGATCAAGGGGACGATGCGGCGGGCAACAGATCCGAAAGTCGACGCTAACATTCAGGCCGAGTTGTTGGCCTCCGAGAAGGATCGTGCAGAGAATATAATGATTGTTGACCTCCTGCGGAATGATCTTTCAGTTGTGTGTGCGCCAGATTCGGTCAAGGTTACGTCACTCTGCAGGCTTGAGACATTCTCCAATCTTCACCATCTTGTCTCGACCATCGAAGGTGATCTGGCCGAAGACAAGGACGGCGTTGATTTGTTCTCAGCAGTGTTTCCTGGCGGATCTATCACAGGGGCGCCCAAATTGCGCGCCATGGAGATCATTGACGAACTGGAACAAAGACCGCGCGGCGCGTATTGTGGAGCGGTTGGCTATGTAGACTTCGATGGTGCTATGGATTTCAACATCCTTATACGTACTATAGACCATCTTCCTGAGGAGAGCGTGCTGCTGGCAGGGGGAGGTATCACGCTGATGTCTGATCCGCAAGGTGAACTCGCCGAGTCGGAGTTGAAGGCGGAGCGGATAGCGCCCGGGTTATTTGCGCAAGAGAGCTCGTCATGATCCTTGTTCTCAACAATCGCGACAGTTTTGTGTTCAACCTGGCAAGGTATGTGACCTGTGCAGGCGCAGACGTGACGGTCATCGATAGTGACCGCATCACGCTGAGTGACATAACCGATCTGGAACCAGACGCGCTCGTGCTCTCACCGGGGCCCTGTACACCGAACGAGGCCGGAATTTGCCTCGATGTCGTGCGCCATTTCAGTGATGCGTTGCCGATTCTCGGAGTATGTCTCGGCCATCAGACGATTGCGCAAGTGTATGGCGGCAAGATTGTCAGGGCGGATCATCCAAGGCATGGCCGCACGACAAAATTGTCCGTCCAGAGTGGAAAATTGTTTGAAGGGCTGCCAAGGTCATACGAGGTGGGGCTGTACAATTCCCTCGTCGCACAGTTTGATGAATTGCCCGACGACCTCGTGGTGGACGCGGTATCGGCTGAAGGTGAAATCATGGCGCTTTCGCATATCTCGAAACCGCTCTTCGGTGTCCAATTCCATCCAGAGTCTATCCTGACCGAATATGGTGCGGAGTTGATTGGCAACTTCGTACGCATCAGTAAGACGTGGTCTCAACTATGAATTTGTTTCAACCATCATCCAGTCCGGTCCATTCCGTTTCGTTCGATGTCAGAGACCGGGGGCTGTTGCTGGCAGACGGGGTGTTTGATACGTCTTTGGTGGTTCGTGAACGGATTATTTTGCGAGAGGCTCATATAAATCGCCTTCTGGATGGCGCTGTCGCTCTTGGCATCCCATTGCAGCGCTCTCAGGTTGCGCAGGCGATGGACCAGGCTGCCCCGCCCAACTCATCCGGAGCGCTGCGTGTTACTGTCACGAGAGGCGCGGGAGGTAGAGGGCTTGCCGGAGACGTGACGGGTGGCGCGACGATTTTGGCGAATTTGACAGACTATGATGTTGGTGCGCCTTTGCCTGCCGTGCATGTCCAGGAGAGCGAGATTCTGCGCAATCCAACCTCTATAGGTTCGCGGTACAAGACTTTGTCTTATACGGACAATGTAGTTGCTCTACGTGCCGCAGTCTCCTCTGGGTTTGGAGATGCGTTTTTCTTTTCGCCAGACGGCAATCTGTCTTGTGCGACGGCAGCGAACGTCTTCGTGCAGCTAGGTCGAAACATCGTGACGCCGCCGGTCAACGATGGGGCCTTGCCCGGCGTGATGCGAAACTGGATCCTTGCGCAGGGCCGCATCGGCGGTTTCGCAGTGTCCGAAAGGTCGGTATCGCGCAGTGATGTGTTGGCTGCTGACCGCGTGTTCCTGACGAACAGCTTGCGATTGTTCCAGCCTGTGTTGGGGTTTGAGTGCACTCATTATGAGCCGTCGCTGCCCGACGGGTGTGAAGCGCTGCGGAGCCAACTGACTGGTCGCTGACCCCGCTGTGGTCGCAACTAGGCCAGAGCTGTGGTCAAAGGCGTCAGATCGAGCTTCAGGCTTTCCGCCACCGCTTCGCACGTGACCTTTCCGTTCCATACGTTCAGTCCCGCTGCCAGGTGCGGGTCTGACCTCAATGCCTCTTTCCAGCCCTTGTCAGCGATCCGCAGCGCATGTGGAAGCGTGGCATTGTTGAGGGCATAGGTAGAGGTTCTGGCAACAGCGCCTGGCATGTTTGCGACGCAATAGTGCACGATGTCGTCCACCACATAAGTTGGGGCGTCATGTGTCGTTGGCTTTGAGGTTTCAAAACAGCCGCCTTGATCGATCGCGACATCCACCATGACGGCGCCGGGCTGCATGATGGAAAGCATTTCGCGGGCGATCAGCTTCGGCGCTGCAGAGCCGGGTACGAGCACGGCGCCGATCACGAGATCAGCTTGCGCGATTTCCTGCTCGAGTGTGGCGCGCGTGGAGTAGACCGTGTTTGCGCCTGCTTCAAAATGCGTCGCGAGGCGTTCGAGCACATCGGGGTTGCGGTCCAGAATGGTCACATCGGCATGCATGCCCACGGCCATTTGAGCCGCGTTGAAGCCAACCACACCGCCTCCGATTACGACCACACGGCTCGCGCGCACGCCCGGAACACCGCCGATCAGAACGCCGCGGCCACCTTTGGCTTTTTCGAGTGCAGACGCGCCAGCCTGCACAGCAAGTCGACCGGCCACCTGGCTCATGGGCTTCAACAGGGGCAATCCGCCTGTGCGATCCGTGACGGTTTCATAGGCGATGCAAACTGCGCCTGATTTCATCAGATCCTGGGTCTGTTCCGGATCCGGGGCGAGGTGCAGGTAAGTGAACAGGATCTGACCTTCGCGAAGCATGGCGCGCTCCGGTGCCAAGGGCTCCTTCACCTTGATGATCATGTCTGAGCTGGCAAACACATCTGTCGCCGTGTCCGCGATGTCAGCACCAACGGCGCGATAGGCATCGTCTGCAGCGCCAATGCCCATGCCGGCCTGAGTTTCGACTAGAACGGTGTGTCCACGCGCGACAAACTCGCTGACGCTTTCCGGGGTTAGGCCTACCCGAAATTCGTTATTCTTGATTTCCTTTGGAACGCCAATCCGCATGCTCGCAACTCCCGGCAGGTGATGTTACCTCTATTTTCGCGGATATCGTATATTTTATGCCCTGATGTCTAGTAAGATTGTATGAATCGTTTCGCGATAGAGAATCATTGCCGAAAAATATTCTATTCGATTGGTGTGGTTTCTGCTGGCTCTTCCCAAACTGCCAAGGCTCGATAGAGCGCTAGGCTGTTTAGCCCATGGTCCAGATTTGCCTGAATGAGTTGCTGTTGGGCGTCATAATTTTCGCGCTGAGCGTCGAGCACGGTCAGATAGTCGTCCAACCCGGACTTGAACCGTTCCTGAGACAGATTCAGTGTTACGCTGGTATCCTCCGCCAGTTGTTCAAGCGCATCCAGGCGGCGCGAAATTGTCTCTGAGACCGCGAGTGCGTTGGCAACCTCCCGGAAGGCCTGCTGGATAGCGCCTTCATAGGTGGCGATGGCTGCGTCAGCGTTCGCTCGGGCGGCATCAAGGTTTCCTTGCCGGGCGCCGAAATCGAAAATCGGGATTGAGACGCTCGGCGTAAACGTCCAACCTGACGCGTAGTCGCCTTCGAACAGGTCCGAAATGTCGCCTCCTGCAACCCCAACACCACCAGACAAGGATACGGACGGGAAATAGGCGGCGCGTGCCGCGCCGATATTAGCGTTTGCAGCGAGCAATGTTCGTTCAGCCTGGATAACGTCTGGACGACGCAACAGAACCGAGGATGATTGGCCGACTGGCAAATTCAATTGTACCGGCGAAGGTGAGAGCGCCACGCTTGCCTCAATTGCCGGCGGCAGATCCGTGCCAACCAGATAACGGAGCGTATTGATGTCTCGCCGTACATTCGCTTCGAATGTAGCAGCCTGAGCCTGAGCAGACGCAACGGATGCGGAGGCACGTCGCAGGTCAATCTCACTGGCCGTCCCGGCGTCGAAGAGGGCCTGAGTGAGCTCCAAGCTTTCTTTCTGGCTCTCGGCGGTTTGTTGAGCAAGGCGCAACAATTCCTTGTCCGCACCCAGTTGGAGCCAGGCTTCAGCCACGGATGCAACGAGCGAGATCTTCGTCGCGCGTTCACCTTCTACGCTGGCGAGATAAGTCTGCAGTGCCGAGTCATTCGTGTTGCGGATGCGCCCGAAGAAATCGAGCTCCCATGCGGAAACACCAATCTGCGCGGATGTGCTGTCGCTGAACGTTGATGAGTACGCTGAGCTGTCATCAAAAGTGTCGCCAATCTGCGCATTGCCTGAGCCATTGAATGAAGGCCATAAGCCCGACCGCGCGGTGATGAGATTGGCGCGGGCCACTTCAACCGTCGCGGCGACCGTTCTCAAGTCGCGGTTCTGTTCAAGCGACAAGGCGATCAGCTCCTGAAGCTCTTCGGACTGGACGACCTGCTGCCAAGTCAGTGTCGAGGCTCCTTCCTGGGAAGGATCAGCAACCGGCAGTTCCGCCGGAACAGGGGCTACGGGGCGCTCATATTCCGGCGCCATATTGACACAGCCTGTGAGAACCAGCGCGCTGAGGGAAGCGGCGAGATAGTGGTGGCGGGTCATGCGGTCTCTCCAGTATTGGCAGGACGCTGGCCGCGAAGGCGCATGGTTACCTGACGAACGATGACATAAAACAGGGGGGCAAACAGCAGGCTGAACGTCATGGCGGCAATGACGCCACCAATCATGATCCAGCCCATCGCGTTACGACTTTCAGATCCCGCACCTGAGCTTAGCGCCAATGGCAGTACACCGAAGCCGAAGGCCAGGGATGTCATCAGCACGGGGCGGATACGAAGACGGACCGCTTCAATCGTGGCAGACACGACTTCCTTGCCGGTTTCTTCAAGTGTGCGTGCGAATTCGACAATCAGAATTGCGTTCTTCGAGGCTAGTCCGACCGTCATCAACAGTCCCACCTGGAAGAACACATCGTTTGCCAGACCGAACAGGTTTGCCGAGGCGACGGCGCCTGTAACGCCGAGCGGTGCAACGAGAAGTACCGAAATTGGCACTGTCCAGCTTTCATAGAGGGCCGCGAGGCAAAGGAATACGAAAAGCAGAGACATGATATAGAGCATGGTCGCCTGATTTCCGGTTTGTTGCTCCTGACGGCTGAGGCCACTCCATTCATAGGTGATGTCGCCCGGCAGCTGGTCGACCAGGCTGCCGATGAGGTCCATCGAAGCTCCCGAGCTCTGTCCGGGGGCTGGCGATCCCTGGATGTTCATGGCGGAAACGCCGTTGAAGCGCTGCAATTGGGGAGAGCCATAGCTCCATTCGCCGGATACGATTTCGTCCAGTGGAACCATCTCACCTGTATTGCTGCGTGCGAACCAGTTCGAGACATCGTCTGGCTGCATGCGGTCGTCTGCATCGCCTTGGACATACACGCGCTTGATCCGTCCACGATCCAGAAAGTCGTTCACATAGGTGCCACCAAAAGCGATGGACAGCAGACTTGTTGCGTCCCCGACCGAGACACCTAGGGCCTGAGACTTCTGGTAGTCCAGATGCATGTTGAATTGTGGGCCATCATCACTACCGTTCGGGCGTACACCCATCAGGCGCGGGTCTTGAGAGGCCATGCCGAGCAATTGATTGCGTGCATTGAGGAACTCCTCGTGGGACAGCCCGCCAGTGTTCTTGATGTATAGGTCAAATCCGCTGGAGTTGCCCATTTCCTGAATGGGAGGCGGAACAATCGGGAAGATGTTTGCCTCATCGATTTGGGAGAGGCCTCCAAATGCGCGGCCCGCAATAGCTTGTACAGTGTTTTCGGCACCGGGGCGCTCTTCCCAATCATTCATAGCTGCGAAGGCAATGCCATTGTTTTGGCCCGCCCCGACGACGCTGAAGCCGGCGACCGTGAAGAGGCCCTTGATGTTGGAACTTTCGTTTTCAGCATAATAGCCCCGAACTTCGTCAAGCACGGAAGCTGTGCGTTCAAGTGTGGCGCTTTCCGGTAGCTGAACGATGGTCATCATTGTGCCCTGGTCTTCGTCTGGGAGGAACGCGGTGGGCAAGCGGACAAACATCAGGCCGGTCAGGGTGATGATTATTGCGAATACGCCCAGCATGATCCAGCGCCGACGCACAATCCGGGTGACCGCCGCCTCATAGCCACTGGTCAGCTTGTCAAATCCGGCATTGAAGGCATTCGCGGGAGCCATGAGCCACGACTTGCCATTCCCGTGAGAAGGCTTGAGCAGCGTGGCGCAGAGAGCTGGAGACAGCACGACAGCTACAATTACCGACAAGGTCATGGCGGCCACGATTGTCACTGAGAATTGGCGGTAGATCACGCCGGCCGAACCGGGGAAAAACGCCATTGGAACGAAAACGGCTGAGAGCACGACGGCAATTCCGACAAGTGCGCCGGTGATTTGCTGCATGGATTTGACGGTCGCATCATAAGGCGACAATCCATCCTCATGCATTACGCGCTCAACGTTTTCGACAACGACAATCGCGTCATCAACCAGCAAGCCGATAGCGAGCACCATGGCGAACATGGTCAACGTGTTGATGGACATGCCGAATACCAGCAGCACGGCGAATGTTCCCAACAACACTACAGGCACGGCAATGATCGGGATCAATGACGCGCGGAAGCTTTGAAGGAATATCAGGATAACGACGAAGACCAGTGCGATGGCTTCGTAAAGTGTCTTTTCTACTTCGTGGATGGAGGTCTCGATGAAGGGGGTCGCATCCACCGGGAAGACGTATTCCATATCTGCGGGGAAATCTTCCGCGAGGTGGCCCATCGCTTCTTTCACTCGTTCGGCAGTGTCGAGCGCGTTTGCGCCAGTCGCAAGCGTGACGGCGAATCCCGTTGATGGATAGCCATTGAAGCGAGAAATGAAGGAGTAGTCCTGTGCGCCCAATTCAACTCGCGCTACATCCTGCAGTCTCACAGAGCCGCCAGCTGACGTCGTGCGGATAAGCAGATTGCGGAATTGTTCTGGTGTCGTCAGCAACGATTGCAATGTCACCGTCACATTGATTTCCTGGCCGGGTACTGAGGGCGCGCCGCCGAGGGCACCCGAGGCGATCTGTGCGTTCTGCGCCTCGATGGCTTGGACGACTTCAGACGGCGTCAGGCCGTATTGATTGAGCTTTTCAGGTTCGAGCCAAACCCGCATTGCGTACTGGGAGCCGAACACCTGGACATTCCCAACACCATCCAGACGACTGATCGTGTCGTAGATGTTCGATTGGACATAGTCGCCCAAATCCGTCTGATTGAATGTTTCGTTTGGCGAGTAGACAGCCGTTACCAGCAGGAAGCCCCCGCTCGCCTTGCTGACCGTCACGCCCTGACGCTGAACCTGCTCTGGCAGAAGAGGTGTGGCCAGGGAAATCTTGTTCTGTGTCTGCACTTGCGCAATGTCAGGGTCCGTGCCGGGCTCGAAGGAAAGCGTGATGGATGCAACGCCGTCCGAGCTTGAGGAAGAGGAAATATAGTCCAGTCCGTCCAGCCCGGTGAGTTGCTGTTCGATAACTTGGGTTACCGCATTCTCAACGGCTTCGGCTGAGGCACCGGGATAGCTCGCATTGATGCTTACCGTGGTAGGAGCAATGTCCGGATACTGCGCGACTGGAAGCGACCGAAGCGCCATCCCGCCCGCAAGCATGATAATGATCGAAATCACCCAGGCGAACACTGGGCGATCAATGAAAAACTTGGCCATGAGTGAGTATCCGGTGTTTCTAGTTCAGGTCGCTTTGGGTTTCGCGGGCGGCAGAAATCTGAGGATTTGCCCGGACAGGGTTTACCGTCATGCCAGCTTGAACCGATTGCAGGTTTGAGATGACGACTTCTTCACCCGCTTCCAATCCATCGAGCACGATCCAGGATTTTCCATCAAAGTCCTCAACCTTGATGAGGCGCTGTTCAACCGTGTTGTCTTCCTTCAGCACCATGACAGATGCTTGGCCTGTCGGCGTGCGCGATACGACGGACTGTGGGAGAGTAACGACGTTCTCGTATGAGCCGGCAACAAACTTCGCGCGAACGAACATACCGGGCAGGAGGATGCCATCCGGATTGGGTACATTTGCGCGCACGGCAATCGTGCCTGCACTCTCATCAACATTCACTTCGCTGAACTCAAGCGTACCCTGAAGCGGGTAGATGGAGCCGTCATTCAAAATGATGCTCACTGGTGTCATGTTGAGTTCTGAAGAGGCCACCTCTCCAGAAGCGATTTGCTGGCGAACGCTGAGTACCCGGTTGCTGGAAACAGTCAGGTCCACATAGATGGGGTCAATCTGAAGGACGCGGGCCAGGGCGTCGGTCTGGTTTTGTGTGACGAGCGCGCCGTGCGTTACGGAAGAGCGACCGATGCGGCCTTCAATCGGAGATGAGATTTTTGTACGGGCAAGGTCGATACGGGCGCGGTCCAAAGCTGCTCTTTGGAGTGCGATATCTGCCTCCGCTTCCTGGGCTGAGGCCATTGCCTGATCATATTCCTGCTGGCTGACGGCGTTGATCTTTGCGAGCTCAGCGAAACGCGCAGCCGTCTCATGTGCGACTTTGGAAGATGCTTGCGCACGGGCCAGGGATGCTTCGGCGCTTCTTACATCTGCTGCATATTCGGCGGCATCGATTTGATATAGGGCCTGTCCGCGTTCGACCAGGTCGCCTTCCTTGAAGAGGCGTTCCTTGATGATGCCTGTAACTTGCGGCCGAATCTCAGCCTCGGCGTATGCGCGTGCACGACCGGGGAGTTCCACCTCGTTTGGAACGGTGGTCAGTTCCGCGGTGAGTGTCTCAACTCGGGGGGCAACAGGTTGCGGTGTCGCGGTGGTTTCCCCACTGTCACCACATGCCGTCGCGAGTAACGCAACGGCAAGGGCTGCAACCGAAAGACTTTTTCTTATAGGTTTCATGGGGATTCCTTGACGAGCCGGTCGGCTCACTTATAAAAATAGAATGAGCGCTCTATCTAGTGCTGCGGTGCAGCAAGTCAAGATTGGGCATGACGTAAATTAGGTGCATAAACGCATGACAGATATTCAGATTTCGAAGACCGCCGCCAAGAGAGAGGCCAGGATTGCCGAAATCCTCGATTGTGCAGAGGTACAGTTCGTTGAGAGTGGATTTCATGGCGCGGGAATTTCGGGCATTGCGAAATCCTGCGGAATAAGCGTCGGGCACCTCTATCACTACTTTTCCTCCAAAGAGGCTCTCATCGAAGCCGTCGTGGAGCGGGAATTGGTGCGGCAGCGGGACAAGCTGGAAGACTTTCGGAATCTCAACGCTGCAGAAATTCGTGATCAGATCGCGCCCCTGGTCATTGATGCTATTGTCAAAAGCCAGGAACCGTTCCGAACTGTTTTGAATTTTGAGATTCTGGCTGAGGCGCAGCGCAATCCTTCGATCGCTGCGATATTGCAGCGATATGACCGAGAAATTCGGGAGGAGTTTTGCGCTCTTCTCGAAAAGGCCGGTATTGGGACGCCCATCATGCGAACCGAAATGCTCTTCAGCCTGTTTGCGGGAATTCCCGCCCGCAATCTGCGCCATCCGGAGCAGGAGCGCTCCCAATTCATTGAGCTGATGAAGCCGATCATCACAGATATTCTTGTAGGGGACGATTGCTCAGGTTGAGGCGCATATGCATTGCGCCGTCTTCATTTTGATGTCGAAAGGAAGGCGGTCATGCTCGCGCGTAGCGTGTCAGCTCCACGGGAAGTAACGCTGGCCATTTGGACAGACCTGCGGTCGTGCCGAGGTTCTGTCACCGGGCGTTCAAAATTTAGCTCTTTGTAGCAAGCAAGACTTTCAACATAGCACGAGGATCCCGAGTACACGGCCCGGGTGATATGGTCCGGAAAGAGCAACCGCGACCTGATTATACGTTCAGCGCCTGCTTCAAGCGCTTCGAGGTTTCGATAAACCTCGAAATGTATATGGGGTATGCGCCCGCGATATGTTCCGGGAAACACCGTTGAAAATCGTACCCGTCCACTCGTGTCAGTAACGCCGATCCCCCTTAAGTAATTTGTATCCGGTTTGTTGTATACAGAGTACTTCCCAGAGGCATCCGCGTGCCAGATATAGATCGCATGATTTGCAAGCGGCGCTCGCCTGTTTGAGGTTGAGAGGAACTGAAGTCTCAGATCAAGTGGCGCGCCGGTGGCGGTTCCTGAAAGGCCTGCGAAACCCCGTTTCAGATCAGATCGTATCAGGCCGGAATTGATCCATAGCTTGGCAAGGCTCTGCTCAAGGCCGAGAAATTGGTCGGCGGGATAAGGCGTGATGGCGTTTGCCGCCTCTACGGGCGCAAATGGTTGTCGCCGTACCGAATTCCTCATGCCTATTGCCGTCCGCGGGGGGGAGGTGCGCGGCGGTTAGAACCCTGAGGTGTCGGTTGATCCATCCGATTTGTGATTTCGGAAGCTGCCAAAAGCTCTGCGCGGGTGAGGTGTCCGTTGTGGTCCCTATCGAATGTTTCGAATATGTCGATTAGACGTGTTCGGAACTCCTGCGGGGTGATGCGGCCGTCCAAATTGCTGTCGAATGCTATAGGATTGGGTAAGGCGTTCGGATTTCCAAGTGCTGTACTTGACCATTGGGTCATCTCGATTGCGGTCCTATAATCGCTCTTTGCTCCAGATACTGACAGCCACTCCATCTCAGTGCCCTGCTGAGCCTCTGAGAGTGTGACTATGTGATCTTTGTTTGTGTCCATTCCAGTAAACAGGAGTGCGATGGGCGGAGCAGACATTGGTTGTGAGGGCACCGGGCGGGCGCGATCATCTTTGTCTCGACCGGTGGGAGGCCCTGGTCGTGAGGATGATGCGCAGGCGGCCAGCAAAAACGCTGCGCCTATGCCCAAAACGGCGAGCTTGGTGGTGGAAGTCCGTTTCGGGTGCCGCCCGGTAAAGGGGGAGGTGAGGGAGGCGTCACTGGGTGAGACGTAGGGGACGCGTGACACCTCCCTCTCATCGCATCTATTGTTGCACCCAAAGGGAGGTTCGGTGAGCAAGGGGCGGACTGGGACTGTCCTATCTGATGCGATGATTACTATGACTGGGCTTGAATAAGAGCTGGTCCTTGCAGACGACGTGGCAGTGAACTTCGGCATTGGGGCATCTCTCATCATTATTCTTCCGGGAAATTCCCCAGAGCTGATGGTGAGAACATGCTCCGTCCATGTTGAGAGGATATGCCGGTTCCGACAAAAGTGATGGCAAGATGTGGCAGTGCGCAACACTGCATTACGGATTTGAAATATCGAAAATCTGATAGCGCGTTCGTCGAACGATTATGCCGCGAATGCAGGATCAAGCCCATCATCTGCAGCCGCGACACAACTTGGCAACAAGTTTATCCTATCTGTAATGATCTGATTGAAATTTCTGTTCAGGAGACTCTGGCGATGCCAGATCCAGCCACTAACGCCCCAGAGCATATTCTGGTGATAGATGACGACCGTGACATCCGGGAAGACTTGCGAGCCTATCTGACCGAGAATGGCTATCGGGTATCGACAGCGGAGAACGCGCCGGCCGCGCGCCGTGGAATACACTCCGAAGAGCCCGACCTCATTCTGCTCGATGTCATGATGCCAGGCGAGGACGGGATCAGTCTGTGTCGTTCAATTGTCCGTCTTACTTCTATCCCAATAGTGTTCATTAGCGCGAGAACTGATGAGATCGACCGTATCGTTGGACTCGAGGTTGGCGCAGATGATTATGTGTGCAAGCCATTCAATCCCCGCGAACTGTTAGCGCGAGTACGTTCAGTCCTGCGGCGCTCGAATGGCAACAACCGAGAAATGACACCCGAAAAGACGCGTTACTTTGAGTTTGACCGTTGGACGCTCGACACGGCAAAACGTTGTTTGACGCGTGATGATGGCGTGATTGTTTCGTTGAGTAGCGGTGAGTTCCAGCTTCTGATGATCTTCATCGCGCGTCCACAGATTGTCATGTCGCGCGAGCGAATTGTGGAATTGTCGCATGCTGAAGGCGCGGACGTATTTGATCGAAGTGTCGACAGCCAGGTTAGCCGTTTCAGGAAAAAAATAGAACGAGATCCCAAGAACCCGGATATTATTCAAACGGTTTGGGGAGGCGGATATGTATTTGCAGCGGATGTAAAAAAGCTGTGATGCTACATCGCTTTGATACACTCCTTGCTCGGATGGTCATGCTGGTCATCATGGCGGTTCTGTCAACCTTCATTTTGGTGTTCGTCATCGTCCAGTTCCAGATGTCATCGCGCGATGACCTGCCGGGTAGAGCTATGCGAGTTGCACAGTCGGCATTGTCTGAGCTGCAAGTACAGGGTTGGCCGCAAAGTCTTCCGGTTGAGGAATTGAAACGCCTCAAAGTGGATGATTACTTCGTCGGAGACCATCCAATAGCGCGACCTGGTTCGAGTTATAGGGAAGAGGAACTTCGCGCGCATTTGGGTCTGGCTGATAACGTTGCTGTTGGAGTGCGCTTTTTCGGGCCAAGGATGGGGCGACCAGGCGATTTCCGCGAGTTGACGGAGTTCGGTCCTCCGGAAGATGGTAGCCGGCCTGCTGGTCCTCCAGATGCGGATGCTTCTCCCCAGCCTCAGCGAGACTTCGGGTTGGGGCAGCGCATTATGGTGTCTATCGAAGTTAGTGAGGGAACGTGGATCAATTTGCGGACAACGCCCATTAAGCTTGAGGGACCCGGACCGGGCTTGTTGCCCGTCGCTGTATTGGTCGTTCTGATGATCGGGATCGGCGTCTGGGCAGCCATGAATGCTATCAATCCACTTCGGCAAATGGCGAAGGCCGCGAATACACTCGCCTCTGATTACACTCATCAACCGCTTGCTGAACAGGGCCCCTACGACGTGCGAGAGTCTTTGCGCGCCTTCAATCGCATGGGGCGCCGGTTAGAGAGCACAGTTGCAGGTCAACGACAATTGCTGGCAGCCATAGGCCATGATTTGCGAACGCCGATTACTTCATTGAAGTTGAAAGTAGAGATGTTGGCCGACGCGAACGAACGTGAGCGAATGAGGCGGGCCTTGTTTGAGTTGGAACGTATCACGGAAGCCGCACTGGCCGCCGCGACTGCTGGACAATCGGGTAAGCCTTTTCAGCCTTTGGATTTGTTTTCGCTAGTAGACAGTCTTGTCGAGGATCTGGCCGATCTGGGGTTGGCCGTTTCTTTTGTGGAGACGGACCATCGACCGATTGTGATGGGACGGTCAGATGAATTGACCAGATCGTTGAGAAACCTGATCGAGAATGCCGTTCGCTATGGCGAGCGTGCTTCTGTTGAGCTGTCGGAACGTCAAGGCATGGCGACGATTCAAGTTCGAGACTCTGGCCCCGGTATTCCTGTGGACGCCATAGATCGCGTCTTTGAGCCTCTTGTTCGCCTGGAGGAGTCCCGCAATCGGAAAACCGGGGGGCATGGTCTTGGCCTGCATATCGCCAAGACCCTTGTGGAAGCCCATGGTGGCCGGATAAGTCTTGAGAACCTGGAAGAAGGGGGCTTGCTGGCGACGATTGCCCTGCCGCTGAAAGCCGATGCCTGAACTCTGCATCTAGAACCGCGTTGATGTGCTGAAACGGAACGATTCAGTTCGGTCATACTCTTCACTTTTCAGGATATGGCGGAAGTCGAACCGAATGGGGCCGAATGGAGATGTCCAGTACACACTCAATCCTGTTGATGCGCGCAGGGATAACTCGTCTTCAATCAATTGGACGGCGTCGCGTCCATAAGTGTCAGTAAACTCAACTGGATCGCTCTTGTCGACGTCACTGAGCAATCCGACAGAGCCTGCCTCGAGAAACAAGCCTGTCTTGATGCCATATTCCTCGGGAAGGTAGTTCGGAATTGAGAGGTCAAGGCTGGCTTGGTAGAAGGCGTTGCCACCAAGTGCATTCAGGCGTTTTACGGTTTCTGTGCCGTCATCGTTCTGTATGATCTGAACGATGCGCGGCCCAAGACCGGCGGTGTCAAATCCCCGGAAACTGTTTCCACCTTTGAAAAAGCGATTGTTGATGCGAACGCCCTGCGGCGTCGTTTGACCGTATTCGGAGTTACCTTCGCTTGTCCCATAGGGTTCTATGTATCCGCCAGACAATCGCAGGCTGGCGACGACACTTTTAGTAATTCCCTGGTAAAGATTCATCGACGCGTTGGTGCGGATGAAATTCACATCTCCACCGAAGCCCGACACATCCTGTCCGAACAGAAGGTCAAAGCCTCCTGTTGGCTCAAGCGGATCGTTCTTCATGTCGAGCAACAGGTTGTATCCAACAATCGAAGAAATCTCCGAGCGTTCACTAGAGCAGAGTGAATATCGATTGAGATAACGGACGTCACAAACATCTACGATCAGGGAACCGTCTGGTAAAGGCACGTCATCGGCGCTCACATAGGTGACCCCTGTGATGTCGTCACTAGTGTCTCCAGGTGTACCGCCATCATCGACTGTATATTCTGATGTCAGTCGTTCTCCGCTATCTTCGTCAATAACAATACTCTGATCGACGACATCGATCTTGTCATTCTGAAGCGTATATTTCAGGCCGAGCTGTAGCCGGTCTGACAAGGGAAAGCCCAATTGCGCGCTGACCCCCATTGACTCCGTCGTATACCCTCCGAGATCAGTGTCTGAATAGTCGAGACGGGTGGCAAATGCGCCAAGTCCGGCTGACATGTTGCGATCCAGGAAGCGCGGCTCGGTAAACTGCAGGTCCAGGATTTGCTGTAGCGCAGACGTTGAAACTCGCGCTGAGGCCGACTGCCCACGCCCGAGCACGTTGCGTTGCGCTACGCTGACGTCGACAAGGAAAGACTCTGACGAAGAGAAGCCGGCAGAAAAGCTCATCTCGCCAGTTGGTTGTTCTGTCACCTTAAGATCCACATCAATCTGATCCGGGTCTGCAGTGGGAAGCTCGGTAACTTCGACATCCTTGAAGTAGCCAAGCGCTCGAACCCGGTTACGAGACCTGTCGAGCAGAACCCGGTTGAAGGCGTCGCCTTCATTGATGCGAAGCTCTCGTCGAATGACGCGATCCAGTGTTTGTGTGTTTCCGACGATGTTGATCCGATTAATATAGACACGTGGTCCTTCATTGACATGAAACGTGACATTCACTGTTTTGGTTTCCATATCTGCCGAGATCTCGGGCCGTACGTCGATGAAAGCATAGCCTCCGATGCCTGCGACATAGGTGAGGCCGTCGATTGACTGCTCGATTGTGTCTCCTCTGAACAGATCTCCCGATTTCGCAGACAGTGATGCGCGCAAGGCGTCAGTGTTGAGCTTCTCCAATTCGGTTTCTACGCTGACCTCTCCAAAACGATAGATCTCACCCTCATCAATCGTATAGGTGATGTAGAAATCTTTCTGATCCGGTGTAAGTTCCGCGACGGCGGATTCTACACGGAAATCATAGTATCCCTTGTTCTGATAGAACTGTCGCAAGAGATCGCGATCGTATTCCATCCGTCCAGGGTCGTAATTGTCGTTGGAAGAAAAGAACTGCCACCACCGCGATTGACGCGTTACGATCTCCTTGCGAAGTCTATTGTCGGAGTATTCCTCATTGCCAAGGAAGTTGATCGCGCGCACGCCCGATACCGGCCCTTCGGTGATCGAGAATATGACATCCACGCGGTTTTGGTCCAAAGGCACATACTCTGGTGTAACCTTGGCGGCAAATCTGCCGGATTGCCGGTAGAGTTCCATTATGCGCTGAACATCAGCCTGCATCCTGGCTGCAGTGAACACCCCCCGGGGAGCGATCTGTATCTCCTCACGGATCTTGTCTTCTGCCATTGCCTTGTTTCCTTCAATCATCACACGGCTGACGATTGGATTTTCGACGAGGGTGATAACCAGCTGATTTCCAACGCGGTCGAACTTCGCATCCGCGAAAAGTCCGGTCGCGAAGAGCGATTTCAAGGATAGATCGATACGGTTTGCATCAAAACTGGAGCCGGGCTCGACGAGAATGTATGACAGAACAGTTCGATCTTCGATCCGTTGGTTGCCATTAACGATAATGCGTTCGATCGTGCCAGTATTTTCAAAGATTTCTGCCTGTGCCAGAGCAGGAAGTTGGATCGGGCTGACAGCTGCTGATGAAAGCAGCAATGAGATCGCTAGGGTTTTGGTTTTACGGCTCATGATTTTGCGTCCTTGAGCAAGGAATTTGGATAGTCGGCGCGACTAAAAGCGAAGTTTGACGGCAGCATTGGCTGTCACGGCGGTTGCGTCGGTTGAAAGCTCGCCATCAATGCCAAATCTAATTTTCAGAAGATCCGAACCCGCAAGTAATGAGAGCCCCAGTGTTGCGGCGTCACTGAATTCCTCGGTGGCTTTCAGGGCGAAGGATTGTTCGTAGCCAACGAAGCCGGCTTCGACTTCATAGGGTGTTGTGGAGAGTGTTGACCGATACCCGATATCAAGTCCCGCCCGAACAAGTGGGCGGTCACGGTTTGATTTCGTGTAACTGGAGTAGGCCGGACCGGTGCGGTTAGGATCGCCGCCGCCCCGCCATACATAGACGAAGCTCAGCCCAGCATCTGCTGTAACCTTGTCAGTGGTCGCGTCGCTGATCCACAAGTTTAGCCCATTGGAAGCTGTTTCCGAATAACTATCTTGATCCAGTTTGAAATAGTCCAGGCCGATGGAAGGCGATATTCGGAAGGGTCCGGCCCCAAACTCTGTAGAGGCGACAGCCGATGCAGCTAATGTCTGACCGTCCCATGTCCCGCTGACTTCGGAGGTGTAGTCTTCAAGGTTGATTTCTCGATAGCTAGAGTGATCGACCTTCGCAATCTGCCCAACCGCTTGCAGATTGATAGGACCCAACTGTTCGGTGGCGTAGAGGCCTATACCAAGACTTTTCATCGTGACAGGATTGGAGCCGCCCGTCTTTTCTTCGAATTTGCCGTCCGTCATGGTGCCCATGATGCCGATTGCATCAATGCCGAAGATTGAGTGGTCATAACCGAGCGCGAGGCCCAGGCCCCGACCATCATAGCCAGGGCCATCGTTTGATCCGTCATAGCTCACATGAGAATAGGTCTCCTGTACCCAGGCGCCGTTGCCAGATTCGCTGGATGCGCGGGCGAACTCCAGATGGTCACTCAGGGCGCCGAACGCTGCATTGGACTGAGATTCCAGGTATCGTGTTGCAGCGTCAGTCCGCTGTGGAAGCAACAGATTGTAGGCTTCCTGGAAATTATGCTCCGTATACAACTGTGTTACGGCCGAGCCGAAATCATCATCATCCATCGCAACTTCTAGTACGGCGCCTAAGGCGTTCGACTGATTGCTATCAAGTTGCAGTTCCTCAGCCGATTTTAGTTTGAAATCGAGGCTGAGCATATCTGTCTCAGAGCTCTCAGTCTGAAGCGAGACGTTGTAGATCCACGGAACATTGTCTGTCGCGAGTTCAGCGGATTCTTCATCGAATGATAGAAAGCCAGCTTCAATCAAGTCCACTTGGAAGTCATCATCAATGAACGACGTTAGCGTGGGACGGATCGTCGTGTCGCTGCCAATGGATGCGGTGCCGGATACAGAAATGAAGGGAGTTGTCTTGAGATTTTGTGGATCAATCTCGAAATCAAGAATTGAAGACCCAGTCACGGCGAGTGTTGCAAGGCTCAAGGAAGTGTCTTCCAAGAGTATAATTTCAGACTCGGAGATTGAGGCGTTGAGGCCATAAGCACGGGTAGTCAGATTTCCGCTAAACAGTGTGGACGACAGAAAATTCAATGTTCCGGATGCGGTGCCAAAATCGACGTCACCTTCAACTTCGGAATTTTCAATACTGAGGCTCAGCGTTGTGCCATCGAAATAGGTGTCCCCAACAAATTCGGAGTTTGACAGAACAAAGTTTGCAGAGCCTTCACCAAAGTAAATGTCTCCTGCGACACCACCGTCCAGAATTTCGAGAACATCGTCGCCGCTACCGAAGAGCACATCGCCGTAAATGGTTGGCTCTGTTACATCGTCTTCATCGATCTCGTCGTCGCCGTTCACATCTTCAGTCGGCGTTTCCTGATACTGCCGGATTGTGGCGCCACCATTTGGGGAAGACAGGTCAATCGCAATTTGTGAGCCGGTCTCATCATCTTCCCGCCCATCAGAGATCAATATCCCTGATATTACGCCCGTATTGGTGATGGAACGCAGAGTGTCGCTTTCATCCAGAATGGCTGTGACCTGTCCACCATATCCATTGGAGGAAGCAGAAATCGTGCCGGAGTTCACGATGGTTTCGAGCTCGCTTCCGTCCGAGATGACCAGCCCATTGGCCACATCGTTCGTGAGCGTGTAGATTGTGGAGCTGATGGATCCGGAGTTTTCCAGCGATCCAATTGACGTGCCGCTGCCTAGTAAAAGGGCGGTCGAGGATGCCTCATAGGCCGTTGCCTGAATCGACCCGGTGTTAAGAATGCCTCCTTCGATGGAGACAGTGCCGGTCTCATCGTTCGACCCGTCGATGGATAGAGCGGTCGCATCGAAGCCGATGTTCTGGCCGGTCGCATAAATTGTTCCGCGATTTATCAGTCCCTGGTCATATGAAAATGTTACGAGGATTTCATCCAAGTCGTCATCGTCGTCGTCATCGGTCGTGTCGCGAACAGTTTCTACAACGCCCGACAAGACGAGTGCCTCATCAGAGTCGGCCTGAATACTCAGCGCTGGTGCAGAGCCGTAGCTGTATATGCGGCCTGCAGTTCGATTTTCATCGAAATCGTCGATTGTGTCCTTTGTCTCGTCGTCTTCGTCCTCTTCGGAGGTGAAGTCGTCCACAGCCCCATTTATCAGCAATCCATGACCGAGGCTTCCGGTGATCCGCACGGCAGTGGCGTTGTCATACAGGTCATCTTCGTCAAGCCGGTCTTCCACGGCCTCCGTGTCGTCGTCGACGTAGATAGGGGCGACATAGTTTGTAGCACTCGTGCTGGTGAATCCTGTAGAGCTGATCGTGCTTTCGATAGTGACGTTCCCGCTGACGTCTCCTTCAAACTCCAGAGCCGAGGCGTTCTGTCCCTGAGCGGTGATGGTTCCGCTGATCAGAACGTCGCCATCGACATCGTCCTCAAATGCCAATCCGCGCGCATTGTCGCCAAACACAGAGATGGTTCCTTGCTGCGTATAATCGCCAGCAAGTGAAGAGCCTACAATCACACCTGCGGAGTCATTTCCTTCAATGTAGAGAATTGATCCGTAATCAAGCAGAATGTCTCCGGTGACTGTCCCGCCGGATGCGACGTTGATCCCGATACGATTGGAGCCTACCGCCAGCGGACCATCATCATCGTCGTCGTCATCTTCGTCTTCACGATCATAATCTTCGTAGAGATCTATCGAACCGATATGAGTGATGTCTGCGGTAACGTCGGCTTGCACGGCAATGGCTGTTACATTGTCAGTGTCTTCGGCGACAATTTCTCCCTCATTGGTGACGGAGTTGTTAGAATCTACTGTGATAGCGGTCGTGCCAGGCTGTTCAGTAAGGTCAATTTCACCATCTTCGGTGACTTCCACATCATCGGCTGAGCCATTATTGGCCGTGGAAGTCTGTACAGGCGTGGTCGTGCTATCGTCGATTTCGACAGCCCAGGCAGGGAGGGCTGTCGACATGAGAAGTGTGATAATCAGCCCACGTGTCATATCTTTCGAAAGATTTGCGCGATGGCGTGGCGCGAACAAACTTAAACAATTGTTATTTAATGAAAAATAGTTCATGTATGCGCGCTCCACGTCGACCGATCCATGTGCGTTACGGGAGCGTTTTGTCTGAACTTTGCCAAATTGTGCCGCGTGTCAGCGAGAGTATGTCAGCCTGACACAAAGTCTGGGCGCCTGGTGTCGCACGGCGTGCAGTTGCGCCGTTGTCATGGCTCGGCAACATTCCTGCAACATGGGTGTGGTGATCCACGACAACAGGCGTGTGAATCAGGTTGCGCAAAAATGTCAGACAGTCGCGACGGATTCTTCAAACTGGTCCGTTTAACACCGTGAGTGACATTCGCAGCCAGAATTGCTGAAAAGAGACTAGAATGAAATTATTCGGGAAACGAGCCCGCTGGACAATAACCGTAGCGATTTTGTTGGTTGCGGCGGGGGGTATTTGGTTTGCCAAATCTAACATCGCCAGTTCGACAGCGCCGACTTATGAAACGTCTGTGGCGACTTTGGGCGATCTTGAGGTAACGATTTCGGCCGCCGGAACTCTCACTCCAAAGGAAACCGTAGAGGTGGGCGCTCAGGTGTCGGGACAGCTCCAGGAATTATTTGTCGATGTCGGTGACGAAGTTGAAGCCGGGCAATTACTGGCCCAGATTGATGCAACCATTGCGGAGAATACGGTAGAAGCCCAGCGCTCCCAGCTGGACTCCTTGAAAGCATCGCGCCGCCAACAGGTCGCGTCGCTAAACCTTGCTCGTGCCGAGGCAGAGCGCGCGGCCATGCTTTGGGAGGCGGATGCGATCGCGAAAGCTGATTACGAAGCCACGCAATCTGAACTGGAAATCGCCGAAGGCAAGCTGGATTCAATTGACGCTCAAATTGCGCAACAGACTTCCAGTCTGAAGGCAGACGAGGCGAATCTTAATTACACGAAGATCTATGCTCCCATTGCTGGCACGGTCGTATCGCTAAGTGCGTCCGAAGGGCAGACGCTGAATGCAAATCAGACAGCTCCCGTTGTCATGACCATTGCAGACCTTTCGATCATGACGATCGAGGCTGATGTTTCAGAAGCCGACGTGCTGAGTGTTCAAAAGGGACAGGCGGCTTGGTTCACCACATTGGGCGATACGGATCGAAAATGGGAGACTGAAGTCAGGCAGATCCTGCCGACGCCAGAAGTCGTCAACGACGTAGTTCTATACAAGGCACTGCTTGATGTGCGGAATCCGGACGGGATTTTGCGAAGCAGCATGACCACGCAGGTTTTCTTCGTGCAGGGCCGTGCTGACGATGCTGTGCTGATCCCGGTCGCTGCCTTGCAGAGCCGTCCCGAGCGTCCGGAAGGGGGCAGCCGCTCCCGGCAAGAGCGTCCCGTTGGAGCGATCTCGCCAGATCGAAGTGAAAGAGGTGGGCGTAGTGAGGCCCTACGTGAGGCGCGTGCACAATACCCTGACGCCACAATGGGAATGGTGCTGAAGCTGAACGCTGATGGCGAAGCAGTGCCTCAGCCTGTTCTTGTCGGACTTCAGACGCGGAGTAGAGCGGAAATTCTCTTTGGCCTTTCCGAGGGGGACGAAGTCGTTACGGGGCAGGTGGAATTGCGTCCAGGACAAACCTCTGAACGGCGAGACAATGACCGTCGTCCACCAATGGGCCCTCCGCCTCCGGCGTAAGGAACAATCGAGATGTCAGAACCTTTACTGCAGCTGCAGAGCATTACGCGCGTCTACGGCAAGGACAGTGCAGAAGTCCGGGCTTTGGATGGTGTGGACCTTACCATTACCGAAGGTGAATTCGTTGCAATTGTCGGACAGTCCGGTTCGGGCAAGTCGACATTGATGAATCTGCTGGGGTGCCTGGATCGCCCGACCGCTGGTACCTATCGCATCCACGGTCAGGATGTATCCAAAATGGACGCGGATGGCTTGGCATCACTGCGCCGTCGGACGTTTGGTTTTGTCTTCCAGCGCTATAATCTACTCGCAAATGTCAGTGCACTGGAAAATGTGGAGATTCCGGCTGTGTATGCCGGGGTGCGCCAGTCGGAACGAAAGACACGGGCGCGAGAACTGCTTGCGCGCCTTGGGCTGAACGGACGAGAGAAAAGCAGGCCTGGTCAATTGTCGGGCGGTCAGCAACAACGTGTAGCAGTTGCACGCGCCCTCATGAATGATGCTGAAGTGATCCTTGCAGATGAACCTACAGGGGCGCTTGATTCTGGTACAAGTAGAGAGCTGCTGGAACTGCTGGAGGGCCTCCATCAATCCGGTCGCACGGTCATTCTGATTACACACGATCAGAAGGTGGCGGCGCGCGCTGATCGAACCATCGAAATTCGGGATGGAAAAATCATTGCAGACTCGGGAGCAGTTCCGAGATCGAAACCATGTTTTGAGCATCGCACTGCAAGGACGTCCCCTTCCTTTATCCTGCAGCTGACAGAGTCTATCAAGACGGCCTTCAGGTCCTTGCGCGCGAACCTTTTCCGAACCGCGTTGACTCTATTGGGTGTTGTGATTGGTGTGGCTGCCGTCGTTGCCATGCTGGCTGTGGGGCAAGGCAGCCAAAGAGACGTCATGGCGCGGTTTGAAGACATGGGGGCGAACCTGCTGTTTGTTCGTCCAGGCGGTGATCGCGGCGCGCGCATGCGAGGGGATGCGATTGCCACCCTGACATTGGAGGATGCGGATGCCTTGGGTGAGCTCGACAATGTGATCGCAGCAGTTCCTTCGCGATCTGGATCGGCAACATTGCGTAGGGGCAACGCGGATCATCGTGGTTCCGTTGAAGGCGTTTCCGAAGATTGGCTTCTCGCAAATAATCGTAGGGTTGAGTATGGCACATTCTTCACGGCGGAGGATGTAGATCGGAGAGTCGGTGTTGTCGTACTCGGAACGACAACCGCCGGCGAACTTTTCGACAATGTATCTGACGCGGTAGGCGAATACGTCTTCTTGTCTGGTGCCCCCTTTGAGATAGCCGGCGTTCTGGAAGAAAAAGGCGCGAGTTCGTTTGGAAGCGATCAGGACGATATTGCGCTTATCCCAATTACGACTGGCATGATGCGGGTCTTTGGTAGTTCGTACCTTTCAAGCATTACCATTGCAGTCGAGGATACTGATGTTATCTCTACGACAGAGAGCGAAGCCAACACACTATTGCTGGATCGGCATGGAACTGAGGATTTTCGAATACGGAACACGGCCTCAATTCTGGAATCGGTTCAGCAAACACAAAACTCCTTCTCCATGCTTCTCGGTGCGGTAGCGTCAATATCTCTCCTCGTCGGGGGGATCGGTGTGATGAATATCATGTTGGTCAGTGTATCTGAACGCACGCGGGAAATTGGTGTGCGTATGGCTACAGGTGCGCGGCGGTCTGACATCCTGGTGCAGTTTATTGTTGAGGCGGTCGTTGTCTGTGCCCTTGGTGGGATGATTGGCATCCTCTCTGGATTTGGTATTTGTGCGATACTGGTGAACCTCGGTACGTCTATTGCGATCACGCCGCTTCCGGCAATTCTCGCCTTTTCTACAGCTTTCCTGACTGGGTTTGTTTTCGGCTTCTTGCCGGCGCGCAATGCTTCGCGCCTTGACCCGGTGCGGGCTCTTTCGGCGGAGTAACTATGACCAAGATTTCCAGCGTTTCCCTCAGCCTTGCGCTCGCAATAGCGGGGTGTGCGAGCGTCCACGAGTCCACGACATCTTCGTCGGAAGTCATCTTGCCGGGTGCGTATGATACAAATGTTCAAACAAGCGAGAATTTGCCGGAACTCGGTCCTTGGTGGACCAATTTTGGGGACGAGGCACTCAATGCACTGGTTACGGCAGCGCTGGATCAGAACCGATCTCTCGAAGCGGGAATTGCGAATGTTGTGTCCGCTCGCGCCGCTGTCACAGTCGCTGATGCGAAGTCTCTGCCGTCGATTTCGGGTAGTGCCAGCACCTCTGTGAGCTCAGACGCCGGTCTTGACGAAATTTCGAGAAGCGCCCGTCTCTCGGCGAGCTATGAGCTGGATTTGTTTGGGGAAGTCAAAGCTTCGCAGGATGCGGCTCGCGCCAGTCTCGAGTCTGCTGAATACTCCCAGCGCGCGCTGGAACTGAGTATTCTGGCCGATCTGGCTACGAACTATTTTGACTTGCAAGTCGCACGTAAGCAGCTTGAGGTAGCGAAAGAGAACCTCAATATTGCGGAACGCATATTTGATATTGTTGAAGTCCGCTACGAGGCAGGCGAGATCTCCGGTTTTGATCTGGCCAGTCAGAAGGCGACGTTGGCTAATGCGAGGTCGCAAATCCCACAAATTGAACAGCAAATCCTTTCGATTGAAACCGCTATTGCTATCCTGGTGGGCGAAACGCCTCAGGGTTTCGAGATCGATAGTGTCGACCTGTATGAGACGAGGCTACCCGTGGCAGATGCCGGGTTGCCCTCTGACCTGCTTACGCGCCGTCCAGACTTGCTTCAGGCTGAAGCAAACTTGAGAGCAGGGCAGGCTGATGTTGTTGCGGCGAGAGCAGCCATGTTGCCCAGCATCGACCTGGGGGCGGGGGTCAGTACGGTGCTGACGTCCTTGTCAGATCCAACGGCAAGCTTGTCCGCTGCCCTGTCTCAGACGATTTTCTCAGGCGGCTCGCTGAAGGCGCAGCTTGAAAGCGCGAAAGCACGTCGCGCAGCACTTCTGGCCAATTATGAGCAGGCAATCCTAACTTCACTACGAGAGGTCGATGTGGCCTTGTCCTCGATCAACACGAGTGCGCTTCGAGAAGAGGAGGTACAAATCGCATTGTCCGCTAGTCGCAATGCGCTTGATTCTGCCGAGCTCAGGTACCGTGTGGGAGCGGACGACCTGACCAGTCTCTTGTCTGCGCAGCAATCTTACTACGCCTCAACTCAAGATGCGCTGGAAGCGCGTCGAGATCGTCTGGCAGCTTCTATCGATTTGTACGTGGCGCTTGGTGGGAGCTACTAGGTGGAGTGAGTCTATAGATTGGAGAGCACCAATTGTGCTGACTCTTCCGGCCACACATCCATGAAATTATAGCCCCATTCAGGCAATTCAATTATCTTCCCGTTCCTCAGCATTGGGGCGGCTCTGCGTGTGCATTCAGTCAAATCGTCGTTGGGATTTAGAATGGTAATTCTGTGCGGGAGAGTCTGAAGGGCGTGCTCTTCCTCTTTCCACCAGGCGAATGCAGCGTGATGGCCCCATTCGTATGCTTCCCCGCCCAAGAGATTCATGGCGAATGAGCGCGCCATCATTTCCATAGTCGCGCCAGGACCACGGCGCTCTACGATGCGTTCCCACATGGTGCTGAAACGGGTGCCTGCATCATCCAGCGGAACGGGCTGGAAATAGTCGTTGAACATTTTGTGTTCATCTGGGGTCAGAATAGTCGCTGAGATCATGACAAGGCTTCCGACACGCTCTGGCTGCGCCATCGTCATCGCCGAGATCACTTTAGAGCCGGTGTGGTTTCCGAATAGATAAATTTTGGGGCAGGCCAATCCTGGTCAAGTGGATTTGACCGGACAAATGTGCGTCATCTTCGGCAGGGAAGGCGTGACTTACTCAGCGGTCCAGTCTGCATTCTTCTCACGCGTGAGGCGCATTTCGTATTGGAAACGGTCCGCCCGATAGGTGGCGGTAATGTCCTGAATGGGGCGGCCGGTCTCATCCTGCATGATGCGGTGAATTCTCAACAGCGGAGATCCAGTTGTGACACCAAGAACTGCCGCAACCGCAGGCTCAGCGGGGACTGCCGTGATTGTTTGTGTGGCTTCACAGGGGCGGTGCCCAGCCTTCTCCAGGAGTGCGATCAAGCTCGCTGTTGCCAAATCGTCCTCGGTGTAGGTCTCGGCAATGTCTTCTGGAACGTAGGTTACCAGATAAGAGAATGGCTCTTCAGCAAGCCGGCGCAGTCGCACAATTCGCTGAACGCTGGCGCCGCGCCCCAGCTTCAAGGCTTCTGCTATGGCCGGGCTCGGGCTGACGATTTCGGTGTCCAGCAATTGAACCTCTGTTTCGAGACCCATGCGTTTCAGGCCATCGATCAAGTTCTCAAAACTGCCTTTGACGGTAGGCGTGGACGAGTCATACGTGACCACGGTGCCGCGGCCTCGATAGCGGCGCACCAGGCCCGCAATAGCAAGCTCATTGAAGGCGCGCTTTACGGTGATGCGTGAAACTCCAAGGCGTTGAACAAGCTCTTGTTCAGCGGGCAGGCGAGACTGCGGTGCGACTTCACCCGATACGATTGCGTGTCGGATCTTGGAGTAGATCTGCTGGTAAAGCGGTACGCTGGAGTTCTCATCCAGGTCTTTCGCCGATAGAGCCAATTGCGCGTCTTCTCTCATTTTATCCCGTCCACTTTTCCATCGTACCGAGGTTGACTCATTGCACCTCATATCAGACATCGAACGGCAAACCCTAAAAGGTATACCAATCGAATGGCTTATTCTGCTTTAGCGCTCCAGATCGCATGTCACGCCGTCAACAGTCTGACAGCAAGTGATGCACGCAAGTCAATACTCGGAAAAATTGATGAAATTTCTGCCAAGATTGCCAACTCAAAATGGTTTCTTGGGGCAGATACCAAACTTGTCGTTTTGCCGGAGTACAGTCTAACCGGGTTTCCGTGGGGCGAGACTGCACCGGAGTGAATCGCGAAAGCGGCCTTGGCACCTGATGGACCAGAATACGAGGCGCTTGCCAAAGCGGCCGCAGACAATGGCATTTACCTCGCAGGGAACCATTATGAGACCGATCCGAGGTTCCCGGATTTGTATTTTCAGGGATGTATCATCTTCTCGCCATTTGGCGAACTCGTACTGAGATACCGGCGACTCATCTCGATGTTTTCGCCTTCTCCTTTCGATGTCTGGGACAAGTATCTGGAAATGGTCTGCCTCCAGCAAAGTGGTCCGTTATTTGAGTTAGTGCCGGCTCCGACTGAAGTGCTTGGCTCTGGTGGTCCAGCCTTGGCCCTGGCATCATGACAAATTTGGCCACCGGCAACGGTATCAAGCTGGTGGAGTGGGAGACCGGTCTGCTTCTTGGCAAGGACTGGCAATTTACCCTCACTACGGCTGGGATCATCTTGTTCGGCTCGACCGTTCCACTTCTGTTTCTGGGGCGGTATCGATATTCCGAGGAAGGTGATTTAGGCGAAGCGCTGACCGAGGCCGAAGAGACCGTTGAGACTGCACACGCCTGAGGAAGCGCTGACTTTCCTCCGCAGTGCGTGCAATTGACGACGTGTGGACTGTCTCTTTAGGAACAGTTCATGGCCCAACACAGAGACCTTCTCACAGCAATTCGCCAGATCACGCGGGCGATCGATCTGAACTCCAAGCGATTGGCGAAGACCACCGGTCTCACGGCGCCGCAATTGCTTGTACTTCAAACTCTGTCGGCAGCCGGGTCGGTCAAGCCGTCAGAGATTGCCCGGCAGGTTCATCTCTCCCAGGCAACGATCACAACCATTGTGGATCGTCTTGAGGCTGCGGGACTGGTGGCGCGCCAAAAGAACGATACCGACCGGCGGACAGTCGATATCGTCATCACTGACGCAGGGCGAGACAGTCTCGAAGATGCGCCGGAAGCGCTTCAGGAAGGGTTCCTCAAGCGCTTCGATTCACTGGAGCTGTGGGAGCAGAGCCTGCTCATCTCATCAGTTCAGAGACTGGCGGCGATGATGAATGCCGGAAGTCTCGATGCAGCACCGATTTTGGATGTGGGCGATCTGCGCCGCGAAGACTGATCAGGTCTCAGCGACTTCAACCATCGTCTCCTGATCCGGCTTGTCCCAGAGCAGGTGGCGATCTTCCAGAACGATCAAATTCTCGCGGCTGATAACCGTGCCACCGGTTTGGTAGCCGAGCAGTTCCTTCGGAGAAATTTCCGGGTGTCGGGCGAGGACCATGGTTTCCTCTGAAGAGAAATTGGTCATTCCGCGTGCGATCTCATCGCCTTTTTCGTCATATACGTGGATGACGTCGCCTTTCAGATACTGGCCCTGAATCGAGATGATGTCCTCATGCAGGACGTGCTCGGGGCTGTGCGACAGGCTGTTGGCGAGTTCATCGCGGATAACGATACTGCCCGCGATCTGAAGCCGATCTGTCAGCCAGGTTGCCCAGGCAGATGCGGGCTTTGTGTGGGCGAGGCATTTCGTATGCGGGCGTTCGTTGAACAACACCGACGATACCGGCGCTTCGTGTTCTCCATTGGCGATCAGGGTCGTGCAGCCTGCATTCTGGGCCATGTTGGCCGCTTGCATTTTCGTGAGCATGCCACCGCTTCCGAGGCTGCTCGTGCCTTCAGTGACTGCGATGTATTCGCTGACATCGTGGACTTCCTCGACCAGCTTTGCGCCGGGTTCTTCCGGGTTGCGGTCATAGAGGCCGTCGATGCAGGTCAGGATCACCAGATGGTCGGCCTGGATCATCTGTGCAACTTTCGCCGCGAGGCGGTCATTGTCTCCGACGCGAATTTCCTCGGTCGTGATCGAGTCGTTCTCGTTCACGATCGGCAGGATTTCGCCTTGTAGAAGGCGGTGAACCGTATTCTTGGTGTTCAGGAAGCGCTTGCGTTCTTCCATATCCTGCAGAGTTACAAGAACCTGCGCGATATCGAATCCAAATTCATGGGCGACCTGCTTGTACGCATTCAACAGAAGCGGCATCCCGCATGCGGCGGCGGCCTGCTTGTCGCGCAGACCCGCAGTCTCGGGAGTCTCGTTCAGCATGTTCAGGCCCAGCGCAACGGCGCCTGAAGAACAAAGAACGACTTCATATCCGTCGTTCCGTAATTTAGTGACGTCTTCTAATAGCCGTTGCATGAATGCCCAGCGCGGTGTGAGAAGGTCTGGATTGGCTAGAAGGCTTGATCCGATTTTCACGACGATGCGTTTATTGGAAGACAAATTTGGCTCCGGTAGTTGCTTAGGGGCGGACATAAGTAGGTTTGGGTTACGATGCAAATAATTAGCTTACAAAAGACCTTGAGAGTTTCTTCATAGGGTCGATACCAAGGGTAAAGACACGACATAATTGGAAATTTGACGATACTGAGGCACGCGGTGGAACCTTGTGCTTCTGTAATGGATTGTTTGAATTCTAAACAAATATCATTATCTGGCGCACCAAGCGGACAAAGGAATACTAGGGCATGAAAACACTATTGGTCGGATGCGGGAAAATGGGCGGCGCGTTGCTTTCCCAATGGATGCGCGCGACAGAGGATGAATACACCATCGTCGATCCGTTCCTTGACCAACCAGTAGATGGGGCCCGGCTCTTCAAGGACATTAACGCGCTTGGAGCGGAAAAGTTCGATTTGCTGATTGTCGCGATCAAACCGCAGATGATCGACGAGATTTTGCCTGCCTACAAAGATGTGCTCGCCGATACCGGCGCGGTGGCCTCCATCGCGGCGGGATGTTCGGTTGCACGCCTGCAATCCGCACTACCGGGCTATCCGGTCATTCGCATCATGCCCAATTTGCCATCTGCGATCGGAGCCGGTGTTGCCGGCCTCTACGCCAGCGGCGATGCCAAGGATGAACACAAATCCGCCGTCGAGACGCTGATGAAGTCCGCCGGGACCGCTGTCTGGGTTGATGATGAAGACCAGATTGATCGGGTGACGGCGGTGGCAGGCAGCGGGCCTGGCTATGTATTCGAGTTGGCGCGCGCATATATCGAGGCCGCAAAGGATCTCGGCTTCAGCGAGGATCAGGCGACAGACCTGGTGCTCGGGACACTTGATGGGTCCATCCGCATGATCCTGCAGACCGGCGACAAGCCGGAAAACCTCCGCAATTCCGTGACCAGCAAGAACGGTACGACGGAAGCGGGGCTCAAGGCCTTGAATGGTGACGGCAAACTGTCAGACCTGCTGAAGGCTACAACTGAGGCTGCCTACAAGCGCGCAATCGAGCTGCGCTAGGCACCTGAACACAAGATCGAAGGATACAAAGTGACCACACTTGATTCCAAATTGAACGCCTACATTTCCGGCCTCGGCCAAAACGCGAAGGACGCGGCCAAGGATTTGCTGACTGCGACGACCGAGCAGAAGAATGAAGCCTTGCGCGCGTCTGCCGCGGCGCTGCGCGAGTCGAAGGACGCACTTCTGGCTGCCAACAAGGCAGACGTTGACAGTGTCGCGGATAGTCGCCCGGAGTCTTTTATTGACCGCCTGCGCCTGAATGATGAGCGCGTGGAGGCGATGGCTTCTGCGTTGGAGCAGATCGCAGACCTTCCGGATCCTGTTGGGCGACTTCTGTCGACAACCGAGCGCCCAAACGGCCTGACCATTGAGCGCGTAGCCGTGCCGATTGGCGTGATCGGCATGATCTATGAGTCACGTCCGAACGTTGGCGCGGATGCTAGTGCGCTTTGTCTGAAATCCGGCAACGCGGTCATTCTGCGCGGCGGATCGGAAAGCAAGCATTCCACGAAAGAGATCGTGGCCTGCATGCAGAAGGGGCTTGAAGCCGCAGGTCTGCCCAAGGCGGCGGTGCAGACTGTCGAGACGACAGATCGCAACGCTGTGACCGCTCTGCTTCACGCCGTTGAGTATGTTGATCTCGTCATTCCGCGCGGCGGACGCGGGCTGGTTGAGTTGGTTCGTGATGAGGCCAAGGTGCCGACGCTGCTTCACCTGGATGGCAACTGCCACAGCTACATCCATGCAGACGCTGATATAGAGAAGTCGCTGGAAGTCGTCCGCAATGCCAAACTGCGGCGCACCGGTGTATGCGGCGCGACGGAAAGCATCGTCGTGGATCGCGCCATTGCTGAGGCAGTGATCCCGCGTCTTGCAGATGTGATGCAGGGGTGTGAGCTGCGCGGCGATGCCGAGGCCCGCAAGATCGCGCCCGGTCTGGCAGAGGCAACTGACGAAGACTGGTCGACCGAATATCTCGATCCAATTGCGTCGGTGAAAGTGGTTGACGGTCTTGATGAAGCCATACGGTTCGTCAGCAAGCACTCGTCAGGTCACACGGACGCGATCCTGACCGAAGACAAAGAGGCTGCCCGGCGTTTCATGACCAGCATCGACAGCGCAGTCGTCATGCATAACGCCTCGACCCAGTTCTCCGATGGCGGAGAGTTCGGCATGGGGGCGGAGATCGGCATTGCCACCGGCAAGATGCATGCGCGCGGGCCGGTCGGCCTGGAGCAATTGACGAGCTTCAAGTATCTGGTTCACGGCAACGGCCAAACGCGCCCATAATGAACCTGCAATGATGCGCGGCCACGGGGGGCGCGCTTTTCCGTATTCACGAGAACAGCGAGAGACATATGACAATCAGCGTTCCCGAAATGATTTCGCTTGGGGCCTATTTCGTCCTGATGATGGCTATCGGCCTTTATGCATACAGGGAATCCACAAGCGATGTTTCCGAGTACATGCTGGGGGGACGCAACCTTCACCCAGCTGTCGGCGCGCTATCTGCGGGCGCCTCGGATATGAGTGGCTGGATGCTCATGGGTCTGCCGGGCGCCATATACGTCAGCGGATTTTCGGCGGCCTGGATCGCGGTTGGCCTGACCATCGGTGCCTATCTAAATTACCGGTTCGTCGCACCGCGCCTGCGAATCTACACTGAGCTTGCCGACGACTCGATCACGATCCCCGACTTTTTCGAGAACCGCTTCCACGATAAAAGCCATGCGTTGCGCACGATCTCTGCGCTGGTCATCATCGTGTTCTTCACGGTTTATACGTCTTCCGGCATCGTCGCAGGCGGCAAGTTGTTTGAGTCGGCCTTCGGCCTGAACTACCAACTCGGCCTGTTCGTTACTGCTGGCGTTGTGTTGGCCTATACCGTGATCGGCGGCTTCCTAGCGGTCAGCCTGACCGACTTTGTGCAGGGCTGCATCATGTTCATCGCCTTGATCCTCGTGCCAGTGATCGCCTTCTTCGTGGTTGGCGGCTGGAGCGGCATGGAGAGCGCGATCATGTCTGCGCCCGCGCACGTCAACCCGGACACCGGAGGCGTTGGGCCTTCGCGCGAGCAATTCTTCGACATGTGGCCAGAAAGCATGACTGTGCTCGGGCTCATATCATTGCTTGCCTGGGGGCTCGGCTATTTCGGTCAGCCGCACATCATTGTTCGCTTCATGGCCATTCGCTCCCTGAAAGACGTGGCCACCGCGCGTGCGATCGGCATGAGCTGGATGATTGTGACCGTGATCGGCGCTGTCTTTGTAGGGGCGGTCGGCGTGGCTTATGTGAACCAGCACGACCTTGGCGGACAGCTGACAGACGCTGAGGCAATTTTCATTCTGCTGTCGCAGATCATCTTCCATCCGCTCGTCGCGGGCTTCTTGCTGGCGGCCATTCTGGCGGCGATCATGAGTACAATTTCCTCCCAGCTTCTGGTGTCGTCCAGCTCAATCACCGAAGACGTTTACAAGACTTTCTTCCGGCGCGAGGCATCGCAATCAGAACTTGTTCTGATCGGACGCATTGCGACGGTCGCTGTCTGCCTCGTTGCCATTGGTCTGGCCTTTAATCCGAACAGCAACATTCTGGATCTGGTCTCGAATGCATGGGCTGGCTTTGGTTCAGCCTTTGGCCCGATCATCCTGCTCAGCCTGTTTTGGCGGGGCCTGACGCGTGATGGTGCATTGGCCGGCATGATTGTCGGCGCAGTCACAGTCCTTGTCTGGCTCTACGTGCCGTTGCTGCCTTCGGAGAATGGTCCTGTGCCGCTGGAGTCACTCGTGTACGCGATGATTCCCGGCTTCTTCCTGTCGGGTCTTTCGGCCTGGCTGGTCAGCACGATTGGCCGCTCTGTTAAGCCGAAAGTGGCAGACGGATTTGATGTCATGTCCGACACAATGACTCAGGAATCCTGATCTTCAGCCGCCCCTCGGTAACAGAGGGGCGGTGACACATCCCGTCACAGGCGTTATGAAATGATAACGCAAACATTTGGGGCGGAGACCGTCAGGCTGACGACCCCGAAATCAGGAAACGGGTCCAGGGTCGTGAGAAACATCGTCAGGCGCGCCGCCATTCTTTTTACTGCAATCGCGACCGCAGGCGCTTTGTCGCCTGCGTTGGCAGAAGACGGGTACGATTTGTGGCTGCGGTATGCGCCACTGGAAGAAGCGTCATACGCGACCCCGCGTCATGTGATGGCCGCCTGTTCAGATCCTTCCGCGACGATCGATGCTGCACTGGACGAGATAGACCGCGCAACTCAGTCCATGCTGGGGGAAGCGCTACCACGCGCTGACACGCTGCAGGGTGGCACGCTTGTTCTGGCCAGCCCGGAATGTTCCGGCATGCTGGAAAACTTGCCTCTACCGTCTTCCTACGAGGTTGGCGTGGACGGGTACGCCATCAAGGAAATCCGTCACTCGGGTCGCCAAATTACCTTGATCTCCGCTCAGTCCGACATCGGTGTGCTCTACGGCACGTTCGACTACCTTCAGCGCATGGCACGCGGCCAGAACTTTACTGGCGTCAACATTGTCTCCCGCCCGAAGACCCAATTGCGTCTTCTGAACCATTGGGACAATCTCGACCGCCATGTCGAGCGAGGCTATTCGGGGCAATCCATTTGGGACTGGCACCGGCTACCAGGATATCTGGACCCGAAGTATACGGATTATGCCCGCGCCAACGCGTCAATCGGCATCAATGGCGTCTCCCTAACGAATGTGAACGCGGACGCGACGGTGCTAACGCCGCACTATCTGGAGAAGGTTGCTGCGCTGGCGGACGTGTTTCGGCCATATGGCATCAAGGTCTATCTGACTGCGCGGTTCTCGGCGCCGATGGAGCTGGATGGACTGCCAACGGCAGACCCGCGTGACCCGGCCGTTCAGGCTTGGTGGCAAGACAAGGCCAACGAGATCTACACTTATGTGCCGGACTTTGGCGGCTTTCTCGTGAAAGCCAATTCAGAAGGACAGCCTGGCCCGCAGGATTACGGCCGCAGCCATGCCGAGGGCGCGAATATGCTCGCGGCGGCCTTGGAGCCGCACGGGGGAAATGTCATGTGGCGCGCCTTTGTCTATTCGGCAGAAGAACCAGAAGACCGCGTGAAACAAGCCTATACGGAATTTGTGCCGCTGGACGGTCAGTTTGCCGACAATGTTCTGGTTCAGGTGAAGAATGGACCGCTGGATTTCCAGCCGCGTGAGCCGTTTCACCCGCTGTTCGGCGCGATGCCGGAAACCCCACTCATGATGGAGCTCCAGATCACCAAGGAATATCTGGGGTTCTCAACTCATCTCGCGTATCTCGGCACGCTGTGGGAAGAGGTGCTGTCAGCGGAGACTCACGCAACGGATCAGCGCGCGCCGGTTGCCTCTGTCATTGATGGCACTGCGCATGACTACGAGATTACCGGCATGGCCGGGGTCGCGAATATAGGCAGCGACCGAAACTGGTCGGGGTCGATTTTTGACCAGGCGAACTGGTACGCCTTTGGACGTATGGCCTGGGATCCTGACGCGTCCGCCGAGGCCATCGCGCGCGACTGGGCGGAGCTGACCTTCAGCCGTGCGCCCGAAGTCGCTGATATCATCACCGGCTTGATGATGGGCTCTCGTGAGGCCGTGGTGAACTATATGACACCGCTCGGGCTGACCCACCTTATGGGGACGGGCCATCACTATGGCCCAGCCCTTTGGGTAGACGATCTGGGACGCGCTGACTGGACGCCGTATTACTACCACAAGGCAATGAAGGATGCGGTGGGTTTCGACCGGACCGAAACTGGTTCAAACGCTGTCGATCAATATGCCGGGCCTGTCGCGCAGAAATGGGCAGGCCAGGACACTGTGCCGGACGAATTGCTGCTCTGGTTCCATCGCGTTGGTTGGGACCATGAGCTGGATAACGGCAACACGGTGTGGGAAGAACTGGTGCGTCGGTATGATCTGGGCGTGTCACAAGTCGAGGATATGCAGACCGTCTGGCACTCTCTGGAACATGAGGTCGATGCCGAACGGTTCGAACAGGTCTCGGCTTTCCTTGCGATCCAGCATCAGGAAGCTATCTGGTGGCGCGACGCCTCCATCGCCTATTGGCAGAGTGTAAACGGCCTGCCGCTGCCTGAGGATGTGGCGGCACCTGCACGTGATCTCGATTATTATAAGAGCCTGAGCTTTCCAAACGCGCCGGGGCAAGGCGAGTAGGTCAGATATTTCCGGTCAAACGCTGGGCCGATGCTGCGAACAATTCGTCCAGAAAGTCGCTGACGGCTCGCACGCGCGTTGTTCCGTGGACGTCTTCATGGACGGCCAGCCAGAAGGCGCGCTCGATGTGCACCTGATCAGGCAGGACATGAACCAGGTTTGGATCGCCCGCAGCGATGAAATGCGGCAGAACGGCCAGCCCTGCACCCTCCCGTGCCATTTGCCATTGGGCCACAATGGACGGACTGCAGAAGCGCGGCGTCAGCCCCGGTGCGATGTCTTCATGATAGCGTAGCTGGCTTGAATAGATCAGATCGTCGACATAGCCAATCAAATCATGCTCGGCGAGGTCGCTGACCTGCTCAACCGGGCGTGTGCGCGACAGGTAATCCGGATGCGCGTACACCTGCAGGACATAGTCCGACAGTTTGCGCACTTTCACGCGACCGGCTTTCGGGCGGGTCAACATGATCGACATGTCCGCTTCGCGCTTCGGCACGCTGACGAAACCGGACACGGCAATGATGTCGAGCCCGATATGGGGGTGGCGCGCTGCAAAGTCGGACATGGCCGGTGCGATGAGCAGGCTGCCGAGCCCTTCGGTGACGCCGAGGCGAACACGGCCGGCTGCGAGGGGGCCGTCGCGATCCGACAGAGCGGCAATTTCGGACGCCGTATGCTCCAGACCCTCCACCTTGTCTGCAACGCTCTGGCCCACCGGTGTCAGCACATGGCCCTTTGGTGTGCGTTCGAACAGTTCCAGCCCAAGGTCTGTTTCCAGTCGCCGCAGTCGTCGGCTTATCGTTGTGGGATCCAGGCCGGTTCGCGTTGAAACATCCGCAAGTCGCGGATGGCGACTAACATCGAGCAGCAATCGAAGATCATCCCAGTTCATCCAATTTTACCTGCGAAATTGCAGCTGATGGCTGCGATATTGTCCATTTACCGGGAATTATACGCAAGTTAGGGTCGCGTCAAAATCAAAGGGAGTCCACCATGCGCGAAGTGCATCATTTCATCGGCGGCAAGAGCGTGAGCGGCACGTCCGGCCGGTTCGGCGATATCTACAATCCGAACACCGGCGAGGTGCAGGCACGCGTCGCGCTGGCGACCGAGGCTGAGCTGGACGCAGCGGTGGCAAACGCCGCCGAGGCCTTCCCGGCCTGGGCCGCCACCAACCCCCAGCGCCGCGCCCGCGTCATGTTCGAATTCAAGCGCCTGCTGGAAGCCAACATCAATGAGCTGGCCGAGCTGCTCTCCTCTGAGCATGGCAAAGTGGTTGCCGACTCCAAGGGCGACGTGCAGCGCGGCATCGACGTGGTGGAGTTCGCCTGCGGTATCCCGCACTTGCAGAAGGGTGAATACACAGAGGGCGCAGGGCCCGGCATTGATGTCTATTCCATGCGTCAGCCACTGGGTGTTGTCGCTGGCATCACGCCGTTCAACTTTCCCGCCATGATCCCGTGCTGGATGGCGGCCGTGGCGATCGCCTGCGGTAACACCTTCATCCTGAAGCCATCGGAGAAAGACCCGTCGGTGCCGATGCGCCTCGCCGAGCTGCTGCTGGAAGCCGGCGCGCCCGAAGGCGTGCTGAACGTGGTGAACGGTGACAAGGTGGCCGTCGATGCCATCCTGAAGCATCCGGAAATCAAGGCCGTCAGTTTCGTCGGATCGTCCGACATCGCACAATATGTTTACGCTACCGGCACGGCGCACGGCAAACGCGTGCAGGCGATGGGCGGCGCGAAGAACCACGGCATCATCATGCCGGACGCGAACATGGAACAGGCCGTGAAAGACATCGTCGGCGCGGCCTATGGTTCGGCGGGCGAACGCTGCATGGCGCTTCCCGTTGCCGTGACCGTCGGCAAGAAGACGGGCGACGAATTCGTCGAGCGCATGCTGGATGCGGCGCGCGACCTGAAGGTCGGCGTCTCGACGGACCCTGACGCGCATTACGGCCCGGTCGTCTCCGCTGCGCACAAGGCGAAGGTGGAAAGCTACATCCAGATGGGGGTGGACGAGGGCGCAGACCTCAAGCTGGACGGCCGCGGTCTCACCATGCAGGGCGCCGAGGGCGGATACTTCATCGGGCCGAACCTGTTCGACAATGTGAAGCCGCACATGCAGTCCTACAAGGAAGAGATCTTCGGGCCGGTGCTGCAGGTGGTCCGCGCGGAGTCTCTGGAAGAAGCCGCGGCGCTTCCCTCCAATCACCAGTATGGCAATGGCTGCGCGATCTTCACCTCGAACGGCCACGCGGCGCGTGAGTTTGCGGCGCAGGTGAATGTCGGCATGGTCGGCGTGAACGTGCCGATCCCGGTGCCGGTCTCCTATCACACGTTCGGTGGCTGGAAGCGCTCGGCCTTCGGCGATACGAACCAGCACGGCCCGGAAGGTGTGCGGTTCTGGACGAAGATCAAAACAATTACCCAAAGATGGCCCGAAGGTGATATCGGCGATCAGGCCTTTATCATTCCAACAATGGGGTAAGCGAGATGAGCACTTACAACACAATCACTTTCGAACATTCCGACCGCGTCGCGCTTGTCACGATCAACCGGCCGGAGAGCCTGAATGCGCTGAACCAGGAAGTCATGGCGGAGGTCGCAGACGTGTTCGCCCGCATCGACAGGGACAAGGATATCGCCGTCAGCGTGCTGACCGGCGAGGGTCGGGCCTTCGCCGCCGGGGCCGACATCAAGGAGATGCAGCCGCAGAGCTTTTCCGACATGTATGTCGACGATTTCTTCGGCCTGTGGGACCGGTTCGCGGCCTGCCGCAAGCCGGTGATTGCCGCAGTGAACGGCTTCGCCCTCGGCGGCGGCTGTGAACTCGCCATGATGTGCGACATGATCATCGCGTCCGACAAGGCAAAGTTCGGCCAGCCGGAAATCAAGCTGGGCGTGACGCCGGGCATGGGTGGCTCCATCCGCCTGACCAAAGCTGTCGGCAAGGCGAAGGCCATGGACATGGTGCTGACTGGCCGCATGATCGACGCGGCAGAGGCCGACAGGATTGGCCTCGTCTCCCGCGTTGTCGAGCATGATGCGCTGATGGACACGGCCATGGGTGCGGCGAGGGAAATCGCGGGCTTTTCCATTCCGTCGATCATGGCGGCCAAGGAGATGGTCGGACGCGCGCTGGAAGTTTCCACCGCTGAGGGCGTGAAGTTCGAACGCCGCCTGTTCCAGGGCCTGTTCGGCACCGCCGACCAGAAGGAAGGCATGAGCGCCTTCGTCGAAAAGCGCGCGGCTGATTTCAAGGACAAATAACGCCGGAGGAACTCATCCTGAGCGAAGTCGAAGGATGGGTTCCGGGTCGTGCGCCCGGTTGATGAGCCCGCGCACTTGCTTCGACTTCGCTCAGCATGAGCGCTCTCTGAGGGCGCAACGGGAGGAAGACATGACGAAGATCGCATTCATTGGCCTGGGCAATATGGGCTCGGGCATGTGCGCCAATTTGTGCAAGGCGGGGCATGAGGTTCGCGCATTCGACCTGAATGCGGACGCTGTGAAGGTCGCTGAATCCAATGGCGCACAAGCAGCGGCGACGATCGCAGAGGCCGTGAGCGACGCCGACGTGATCGTGTCCATGTTGCCCGCGGGCAAGCATGTCCTGTCGGTCTATTTCGGAGAGGATGGTGTTGCGGCGCAAGCTGCGAAAGGCGCGCTGTTTCTCGATTGCTCAACGATTGCCGTCGAAGACGCGCGTGAAGCCGCATCAAAGGCTGAAGCAGCAGGTTTCCTGATGGCGGACGCGCCTGTGTCAGGCGGCACGGCGGCGGCAGACGCCGGCACATTGACCTTCATGGTCGGCGGGCCGGACGAGGCCTTTACGAAGGCAAAGCCCATCCTGGATGCGATGGGCAAGAACATCTTTCATGCAGGCGCCAGCGGGAATGGACAGGTCGCGAAGATCGCCAACAACATGCTGCTGGGCATTTCCATGATCGGCACGTGCGAGGCATTCAATCTGGCGGAAAAGCTGGGCCTCGACGCGCAGACTTTTTATGACATTTCCTCCACCGCCTCCGGCCAATGCTGGAGCATGACGAGCTATTGCCCTGCGCCGGGTCCTGTACCGACCGCTCCGTCAAACCGCGACTACCAGCCCGGCTTCGCGGTTGCGATGATGCTCAAGGATCTGCACTTGGCAGCTGGCGCAGCGAAGACGGCAGGGGCACAGGTAACGCTCGGTGAGATGGCCGAGAAGATCTACGCAGACCTTGATGCCCGCGGGCATGGCGGGCTCGACTTTTCCGGCGTGATGAAAGACCTGAAGCAGGAATTAGGCTGAGCCGAGTGATCGAATGAAATCGCGGATCGCATCCAGTGAGTGCGGTTCATCCAGAAACGGCGTGTGGCCACGATTGGGAACGGTCAACAGCGCGCTGTTCTTGTGGCGACGAAGCATCCGGTTCGCGGTTTTCTTTGCCAGAATGTCAGACCATTCGCCCCGGATGATCAGCAGCGGGATGGATTTCATCGCGGCGAACACGCGCCACATGGCGAAATTCACGCGCCATCCGGGCGTTGTGCTGCCCATCCCTTTCACAATCACCGGGTCATAGTCGAATACGATCTTGCCATCGGCCTGCTCAACGCAGGTTCGTCTGGCAAATGCCATCCAGTCATCGGCTCCATAATCCGGATAGACGCCTGCCTGCGTCTTGCCAATCGCCGCTGCGGCGTCCCCCCAGCTGTCGAAAATCTCATTGCCTCCGGCATAGCCCGCGATGCGCTTCAGGCCAGCCGGGTTCACTTCCGGGCCGACATCATTCATCACGATACCGCGTATCTTTTCCGGAAATGCCTTGGCCATCAGCATGGCCATCAGTCCGCCCATCGACGTACCGATCAGGATCACCTTGTCCAGATTCAGGTGTGCCATCAGCGTGGCCATGTCCTGTGCGTAAAAGGGCGGTTGGTAGGTGGTGCCGTTCGGGTCACGGTCTGATTTCCCGCGCCCGCGCACGTCCACCGAAATGAAGCGTGCTTTCAGGCCGAGCCCTTCAATCATGGGCTCGAAATCCTTGTGGTTCCGCGTCAGCCCGTGCATGCACAGGATGACGGTGTCGCTGTCGATCGGGCCGTAGTCAGCGGCATACAGGGTCAGCCCGTCATGCGACGTGTAGAAGAGGTCGCGTTTGGTCAGGGTTGTGTTTGCCGGGAGGGACGCTGCTTCGCTCATACGATCTCCGCAGCACGTTTGGCGTCGCGTGCGTATGTGCGACCCGCCAGAGCCAGGAACACGACGCTCAGCGCGTTTAGGCCAAGCATGAGTTCAAGCGCCGACTTCAGTGGAGCCTCATTGCCCTGAGCCGCAAAATACTCGCTCAGATAGCCGACGATGCTGGGGCCTCCGCCGATGCCGATCAGGGTGAGGCAGAACAGCATGAATGCCGAAGCGAACGCCCGCATGCGAAGCCCGACCAGTTCCTGTGAGGCCGTATAGGCAATGCTGGCATAGATCAGGCCAATGAATGCCGGCACCACGTTCCAGGCGTATGCCATATTGATCGTGTCAGCCTGCAGGAACATCCACGCGAACGGCAGGGCGATGGCTGCACATACGGCGATCATCCACGGACGCCATGCCAGGTTGCGCGCGGACAGCCGGTCACAAACGCGGCCCAGGAGGATCGCGCCCACGCTGCCAACTCCGCCAATCAATAGACCGAGAGGAATCGCAATGTCGCTTGGGCCAACATCATAGGTCCGCTGCAGATGGCTTGGCGTCCAGGCGAGGAAGGCATTGGCGGAGATGCAGATGAGGCAGCAGCCAGCCAGCATCAGCAGGAAAGAGGTTTGTCCCCCAATGAATTTGAGAGTCTCGCCGAGGGTGGAGGCCTGGCCGTCATCGCTGCGTTGCTCGATGGCGCCGCGCTTTGGTTCGCGGATCGTGAAGCGGACAATGGCGGCCAGTATCAGGCCAGGAATACCCGCGACGAGGAATGCGGTGCGCCAGCCAAAATACTTGTAGACATACCCGCCGATGACAAATCCGGCCAATACGCCAAGCCCGATGCCGGCCGTGTAGATACCAAGCGCGAAGGCTCTTTCTTTTGGCGCATACAGGTCTGAGATGATCGATGTTGCGGGAGGTGTTCCGCCTGCTTCTCCGACGCCGACGCCGACGCGCGCGAGCAGAAGCTGCCAATAGGTTTGGGCAAAGCCGGAGAGCGCAGTCATGCCCGACCAGAGCGCCAGCGAGATGGCCAGAATGTTCCGGCGGTTGCCCCGGTCCGCCCACATGGCGATCGGGATTCCAAAGGTTGCGTAGAATGCGGCGAAGACAAAGCCGGTCAGCAAGCCGATCTGGCCGTCCGAAATCTGGAGTTCCGCCTTGATCGGCTCGATCAGGATCAACAGGATCTGACGATCAATATGATTGAAAGTGTAGACCAGCGTCAGCAGCGCCAGGACATAGGCACGCGAGTTGTTCCGGGAGGTCTGGGAGGGGGCAGCCGCAGTCTGTGTCATGAGCATCCTTCAGGGTGCGGCGATCCGCACGCAACAATATGCAAGGTCCTGGGAGGGGCGGGTCGGCAATCCGATGTGTTCAGATTGCCGACCCGCTCAGCTGATTAGAAATCAACCGAGATTGAGGCAGTCAGCGTGCGTGGCGGGCCGTAGAAGGCGGAGTACGCACTGTCGAAACCAAGCTGGCTTGGCGTAACGAAGTTATAGCCTGCGACGCGATACTCTTCGTCGGTCAGGTTGCGTCCGTGAATGCCAAAGCGCAGGCGTTCAGAGGGAGACGTCCAGACGAAGCTGAGATCCAGCAGCGTGTAGGCATCGGGGTCGAGCGCTGGGCCGCCATTCGGGAACAGCACGTTCGTACCCGGCGCAAAACCTTCATTGTCGATGTTGAAGAGATTGTATTCGTCTCGATAGGAGGCCGAACCGGTGATGGAAATTGCCCCGAACTCCGGTCCGAAATCGCGCATATAGTTCAGGGACAATTGGCCCTGCAGTTCCGGCGTATTCTGCGTCACGAACTGGTCGGCGATGTTGGTTCCGGCGGAGATGATCTCCTGAATCTCTGCGTCAATGTAGCCGAGATTGCCCATCAGCGTGAACTCGTCATTGATGAACCAGCTGCCTTCGATCTCGAGGCCGGTGTATTCAGATGAACCGGCATTGAAGACGGAAGACACGAATGTGTCGTTCACGCCGTCATTGTCAGAGTCTGCGCCGCTTTGCACAGTGATCTGCTGGTCGGTGTATTCGGCAAAGAAGACGGCGGTGTTCAGCTGCAGGCGGTCATCAAAGAAGCTGCCCTTCACACCGATTTCATAGCTGTCGACCTTTTCAGGACCGAAGCCTTCTTCCGACAGGCCGAGCGGATCGAGGTCTGCCCGGGCGCGGGGGTCAAAGCCGCCGGCCTTGAAGCCCTGCGCGAAGGTTGCGTAGATATTCAAGTCGTCGGTAGGCTGATAGGATACCGAAATCCGCGGGGTGAATTCCTCATCTTCCCGGTTCAGGCCAGTATAGCCGGTCTGGGTCGCAAGGAAGATGGATGTGGAATTGGTCGGATCAAAAGAGGCCGATCCAAGACCGAGCCAAAGCTCGCGAGTTACGTCTGCCGTTGTTTCGTCTTTCGTAAAGCGGCCGCCGAGGGAAACACTCCACTGGTCGGTCAGATCGTAGGTGAAATCACCGTACAGGGAGAAGTTCTCCTTGTCCTGCACACCGGCCTGGTAGACTGTCACGCCAAGGGCGCTGAGCAGCAGGTCGAATGCGCCATCTGCCGTACCGTCCAGATAGTAGACACCGGCGACACCCGAGAGACGGTCGCCATTGTAAAGCAACTGGAATTCCTGGCTGAACTGTTCGTCGCTGTAGAAGGCGGGGACGTCAAAATCCGGGTTTGGCAGGGCGTCGAAGTCAATCGGTGTGACGGTCGAGCCTTCGCGGAACGCCGTGATGGATTTCAGCGTGAATTCATTGTTCACGTCCCACTGGCCAGTCAGAGAGAAGCCCTCGGTTTCCACCGAGTTGTCATCGCCGATCCCTGCGCGCGTATCATAGACATTGTCTGTGACTGGCAGGGTGCCATCTCCACTCGGGATCAGGCGGTGGCCGTGTTTGGCGTTGGAATCGTCTTCTGACTTGTCATAGGCGAGCCGGAAGAACAGGGAGTCTGTCGGGGCCCATTCCGCGCTCAGGCGATAGGCCAATACGTCCTTGTCGTAATGATCGGCGCCGGTGAAGAGGTTCTCGCCATAACCGTCGCGCTGATAGCTTGCGACCGCGCCGCCGACTGTGAACGTATCGCTGAGCGGGACGGAGCCGGAGAGGATGGCGTCCATCTGGCCATAGGAACCGAAATTGACCTTGGCTTTCAGGTCCGGCTCATCTTCCATTTTTGCGGTGACGTATTTGATTGCGCCGCCAATGGTGTTGCGACCATACAATGTGCCCTGAGGGCCACGCAGGACTTCGATCCGTTCAATGTCGAAAATGTCGAGGATCGCGCCTTGTGGACGAGCGATATAGACATCGTCCACGTAGAGGCCAACGCCTGGCTCAAAGCCCCAGAGCGGATCTTGCTGACCAACACCGCGAATGAAGGCGATCAGTGTGGAGTTCGAGCCCCGGGCAACTTCGATCGTGGCGTTCGGCGTCGAGCGCTGGATGGAGGTGATGTCGACCGCGCCGGTGGCTTCCAGCTGTTCACCGCTGAAAGCAGAGACGGAAAGCGGAACGTCGATCAGGTCTTCCTCGCGGCGTTGCGCGGTGACGGTGACGCGGCCAAGGGTGCGGGCCTCTTCAGCCGTGTCTTCTTCAGCGTCCTGCGCATGCGCAGCGTATTGGCCTGCGGTCAGCGCGAGCGCCGAAACGAGACCGAATCTCAGCGTAGTGAATTTGTGATGTCCCAATTTTTCCTCCCAAGGGCATTCTTCTATTTGACGGGATTTTTCCAGAAACCGCACATGACGGCGATGACATATGGGTTCAGCGCGAGTGAACATATTCGCTCGCGCAAATCAGGCTTGAGCGGTTTCGACGCCAGACTTTGCATAGGCTGCGGGTGACACGCCGCGCATTTTCTTGAAGGCGCGATTGAAGGCCCGCACGTCAGAATAGCCGAGGGAATCGGAAACCTGACTGACGCTGATACCCTGGCTGAGCATCAGGCCGGCCCGTTCGGCGCGGCTCTCCTGAAGAATATCTCGGAAGCTGGTGCCTTCTTCGCTCAGGCGCCGGCGCAGGGTGGCGACGCTCACGTCGAGACGCTGGGCCACAGCAGCTTGGGTTTCATATCCATCCGAAATCAGATCAGAGGTCCGTACGGCGAAGGCCCGCACATCGGCGGATGGGGCGAGGCCGTCGAGATGTCGGATGACGCGCGCAAAAATGCCATCAGCGGTCAGGTCCACTTCCGGGGCGGGCGTGATGGGCTCGCAGGCAATGTCGATGTCGTAGATCAGCTCGTAGGCCGCATGGCCGTAGCCGATGGGGACTTGCCAGAAACCCAACTGGCCATTCCCGTCATCGTGCCGGTTTCGCAGCAGGCTCACGCGTTGCAGGCCGCGACCGGCTGCGCCGCCGGTCAGGCTGTCGAGCAGGGCGTGAGTCTTGATGAGCAGCGCGTCGCCCACGAAATGTGTCAGCGCGCGATCATCCCGAAAGCGATAGGGGAAGGTGGAATCATCAACGACCAGCGTCAGGGTGCGGTCGGTCTGGCGCACATAATTGTAGCGCCCGCCATGCATCATGTTGAAATGCGATGCGAGGCTGCGAATGGCATCCTGCAAAGTGGCGGCGGCCTGTATCTGTGTGACCACGAATGTGCCGGTCTGGTAGAGCAGCTTTCGCTCTGACAGCTGTGCGGTCAGGTCATCAAAGGATCGGGCGATTTCGCGCTGGATGCGGTAATAGTCGACGAGGTCAATCCGCGTACCCGGCGCATCACGGCGCTTGCCTGGGTCGATGCCCAGTCGGTGCAGCAAACCGTCCACATCCACGCCGGACGTGCCCGCCCATGAAAGGATCGGTTCGATCTGCTGGAGTTCAAAACTGGCCCGGGCCGTTGTGGTCGACATGGAGCGCTTATAGCAGGTTTCGGTATCGAAAACGTATCCTGATTCCAGAGGAAGTTTCCGATTATGTCCTTCCCGCAACAGGTCTAGCGATAATAGGCGCAGAGCGTGTTGACGAGTTCGCGGCCGATACCGCCGGCGCAGCGATAGTAGATGGTCTGCGCATCGCGGCGGCTTTCCACCAGATTCGCCGCACGCAGCTTTGCCAGGTGCTGAGAAACGGCAGAGTGCGACTGGCCAGTCATTTCAGCCAGTTGGTGAACCGGTCGTTCGCCTTCATTCAGGGCGCACATGATCTTCAGCCGCGTATCGCTCGACATGGCCTTCATCACCTCTGACGCCTCATGGATGCGCTCTGACATCAGGTCAAAGGCGTCCTTGGTCTGGGGTTTTGCGTGTGCAGCCATTTATTTTCAATCTCGCTTCAGATTTCAGAACCAATTCTGTCCAATATGCGTATATATGCATCAACAAAGTGCAAAACAGGGGCCGATCAGCAGTTGACCGGTCTCTGAAAGCTGAAACTGCCGGTATTACGGGGCTTTTGCTGAGCTTCAAATCTTGCCGGAATCTGTGCAAGGCTTTATGCGCCCCCTATATGCGTTTCGGCGGCGCAACGGACCGCCTTGATTTGGAGACTGCATGTCGAAGGAAGAACTGATTGAATTCGAAGGCACGGTTGTAGAACTGCTGCCGAACGCGACGTTCCGCGTGAAACTCGAGAACGACCACGAGATCATTGCCCACACGGCTGGCAAGATGCGCAAGAACCGCATCCGCGTGCTGACGGGTGACAAGGTGATGGTCGAGATGACCCCATATGACCTGACCAAGGGTCGTATCACCTACCGCTTCAAATAAGAGATATGGCGTCCTCAGGGCCTGTTCCCCTGATCCTCGCCAGTGCGAGTCCCCGGCGGCGAGACCTGCTCGCCCAGATCGGGATAGTGCCGGACGCGATCTGCCCCACTGATATCGACGAAACCCGTCGCAAGGACGAGTCTCCCCGCGCGCTGGCCGAACGGCTGGCGCGAGAGAAGGCTGCGGCTTGCCCGGAAGCGGGCTTTGTACTGGCCGCTGACACCGTGGTTTCGCTGGGCCAGAGGAACCTTGAAAAAGCGGCCGACGCCGAAGAGGCCGAAGCCTTCCTTCGGCTGCTGTCGGGCCGGGCGCATCAATGCATTACCGGCGTGGCCGTGAAAGCGCCGGATGGCCGGGTGAACAGCCGCACCGTGATGGCCCGTGTGAAGGTGAAGCGGCTGACCGATCACGAGATTGCCGCCTACATCGCCAGCGAGGAATGGCGCGGCAAGGCGGGCGGCTATGGCATTCAGGGCATGGCCGGAGCCTTCATTACCCATATCAGCGGCAGCTACACCACCATTGTCGGCCTGCCGCTGTATGAGACTAAATCCCTGCTCGAAGGCATGGGGTGGCAACCGAATTTGCAAGATAATTCTTCTGCTGCCTTGAAGCACTCCGTTTAATCTTTAGAACGATTTCTTCCATCGTATGATATTCTAATGATTCCAGCTGTTTGGGGGCGCGTAATGAAATTTGCACTGAGTGCATTAAGTTGCATTTTCTTGGGAGCGTGCACTACTACCGCATCACTTAATTTGATCGCGCCACAATTCGAACGTTTTGATAGTCCGCAACTGAATCAAATGGCCAAGGTCAACATAGGGGACACTGTTCTTCGGAAAGGCGAACTCTATAATTTCGACGCTATCACAGTCGCGTCCCCCTTGTCGCTGGATGGCCCAGCGTTGATGCCAGATTTTAAAATACCCGCTCAGACAATGACTGCGAAGTACGATTTTGAAGAGTTTGTATTTTACCAAGGTGAAAATATCATAATAAGAGATTTGGGCATTCCGCGCGCTGAACCAAGAGCTGGAATTTGCTTGCACAAGACCAATTCAGGACTTGCGAAGGCGTGGATTGGCGTCGGAGCTGCTTGCGTCGGCCCGTCGATTCCGCGCCATCAAATTCAAAAAACCAAGGTAGAAGCGATTACTGCGCCGTCATTCGTACAAGAAATCATCTACAATGGGCGTGTCGAGAATTCGGTGAAGTTTCTGTATCGAGAATTCTCGGGTAACATCGCTCGCCCAGCGTTTTCTCAGCAAGTTCAATACGATCTGGACGAAGGTGAGGTGATTGGCTTCAAACAAGCTCGTATCAGAATTATCGAGGCGTCCAACACTGAATTGACTTTCGAAGTACTGGAAACCTTTCCTGATCAATAAACGAGGAGGCAGAACTACCTCTGCTCCTCGTCGGCGCCTGCTAGGCCCGTTCCCAGCTGGTGATGGCCAGCAGGCTCAGCGCCACAACCCCGCCCACCATCAGCCAAATCGGGTCCGCACTGGTCACGAGGCTCGCGTCCTGGCGTGCATCGGTCACGGTCCGGGTGACGATCTGGTCCAGTCCCGTCCAGTTGGCCAGCAGGCCCGGCAACTGCATGGCGGCAACGCCTGCGCCCGCAATGCCGACTGCACCCAGCAGAAGGCGGCGGAACAGGGATTTACGTCGGATGCCCGTCATGACCTCATCCACAAAGGGTGCGGGATCCATCTTGCGGTCTTCTGCCGCGAAGAGATCGGTCAGGTCTGAATAGGTTTCCTGGTCTCGCATCAGATTACTCCATCACGCCACATGGCTGCTTTCAAGGTGTTTGCGAAGCGCCGCCACGCCGCGCGTCACATGGGATTTTATGGTGCCAAGCGGCCAGCCGGTCGCTTCGGCCGCTTCGCGGTGGGACAGGCCCGAGGCCACACACAGCACCACGCAGACCCGCTGGGCCTCTGACAGTTTCTCCAGAGCCCGGTTGAGATCCATCTGGTCTCCGACCTCATCGGATTGCGTGCGTTCAAACGGGATGATTTCGGCGGTTTCGTCGAATTCGATCTCGATCTTCTGCTTGCGGCGGGCTTGCAGGTATTCCCGCCAGCAGATCGTGCAGACCCAGGCAGAAAAGGTGCCGCCCGCGTATGAGCCGATTTTCTGCCAGGCCTTCAGGAAGGTCGCCTGTGCAATGTCGTCTCCGTCGCTAACCGAGCCGGTCAGGCGGCGGGCCATGCCGCGCACGCGAGCCTGATGGCGCCGCACGAGTTCGGCAAAGTCTGCCTCATGCCCTCGCGCAGCACTTGCGGCCAGGTCCGGATCGCTGCGCATGTCGCGCCCTCCCTCGGCAACCAGTCTCAGCTCAGCCCCTTTGCTCACGGCGACCCGCTGCCCAGAGGCCAAGATAGGCCAGACCGATGAAGACAGGGAAGGACGCAACGCCGATCATCGGCTTGACGGCTTCACCTTCTTCCATGCCGACCATGAGGCCCAGGAAGCCGAAGGCGATGCCGACAGCCATGAACAGCACGCCGCGGCGCAGGTCCGCGCGGACGGGATCGGTAATCAGGGCGAGTTTCTCCATCGCCTCTCCGGTCAGGTCCTGGCCCTTGTCGACGGCATGGCGCACAGTTTCGTGCAGGGTCAGGCGCTTCTTGAAATTGTAGTGACTGACCAGCCAGACGATGCCGGCAATCGATCCGAAAAACGCGATAGGGACGATGATGTCTTCACTCATTAGAGGGCTCCTTCAAGCAAAATGTGGCGGCGGATTTCTGCGCCTTTGCTGAGTAGATGCAGGCAGGATCGTGTTTGGATGCAGGGGGCAGACATTTTTCTTTCTGCCGCCTCCGCTTGCCCCAGGCAGGCCCGGCGGCTAATCGCGGGGCAATGGTAAAGCTGAGATCCAAGAAGAATCGCAAACCGCATGTCGCGCCGGACCTGTCGACGCCGCAGGGGCGCGCCCGTGCCCGGCGTGAACTTGTCTGGGGCGATCACGGATTCCTGCGCAAGATGTTCTCGAACCTGCACCAGATCTCTCCGGAGATGTGGCGTGCAAACCAGCCATCGCCGAAGAAGGTGGTTGAATATGCCGAAACGCTGGGCATTCGCACGATCCTGAATCTTCGCGGCACCAGCACCAAGGGCTATTACCTTCTGGAGAAGGAAGCCTGCGAAAAAGCGGGAATCACGCTGGTCGATTTTCAGGTCTTCTCCCGCGACACGCCAACGAAGGAAGCCTTGTTCGCGGCGAAGGAATTGTTCGACACAATCGAGTATCCGGCACTGATGCATTGCAAATCCGGCGCAGATCGCGCGGGACTGATGTCTGTTCTCTACAAATTGCTGCGTGAACAAGTGCCTTATGAAGAGGCAATCGAGCAATTGTCGCTGAAATACCTGCATGTGAAACACGGCAAGACCGGCATGCTGGATGCCTTTTTCCAGACCTATGCCGACTATAATGCAGGCCGCGATCCGGCGGATTGGAAACCCTTCCTGGACTGGGTGGAAGAGGATTATGACCGGTTGCAGGTGAAGGAGGATTTCCTGCGCGAGTTCGGCAAGGGCGTTCAGGTCGACAAGATCCTGCGACGGGAATAGGCGCTTTCCTGTTGGTTAATTTCATGCTTGGCTGGGCATTGAAGTTTCCGGAGCTGCCAGAATGCGCGTCCTGACCCTGTCCTGCCTCTGCTTGGCGATGCTGGCTGCCTGTAGTCAGAAATCGGACCGCGAGCTGCTCACCGAAGCCTGTATTGCCGATGGCGAAGCGCCAGAAACCTGCGCCTGCATCAGTGGCGTCATGGAAGAGAAGCTGAGCCCGGACCTTTACCGTCGCACGGCTGCTGCCATTGGGCGCGAGCGCCGGGATGTGGGCGATTTCGTGGAATCACTGTCGATGAGCGAACAGCTCGAATTCGCTGGTACGCTTTCGGCCATGATCAGTTGTGAATTGTCAGGGCAGGAGGGGGAATGAACCCGGCCTGTCGCAAAACAGTTTCCCGCCAGTCATGGGATATTCGTTTGTCACGTGTAATCGGGTGACGCGCGGAAGCAATCCGCATAGAAATAGCTTGGAGTTAAGGAAGGGGATCTCATGAAGTTCTTTATCATCAACAGCTTCCGCACGATGGTATACGTTGCCTACATCGCGATCATCGTCGCGGGCATCGCGCTGGGTCTGTATAATCGCGGGGAGTTCACCGGCGAACTGCTCGGCCTGACCGGCACGCTGGCGCAGGTGGCAGACTTTGCTGTCTTCACCGTCGGGGGATGGATCGCGGCCAGCCTTGTCTGCGGCCTGATCGTGACGCTGCTGGACATTCGGGACGACATCAACGACCGCCTGCCAGACGCCCGTCGCGACGACTGATCGGGGCCGATGAACCGCCAGGAATATTCAAGGGCCATCGAATCATTCGATGGCCTTTTTCAATTGGGAGGAACAAGAAAATGACATCACTCGAAGTGGCCGCCGTCTATGTGGCCTTGAACATGCTGCTGCTGATCTATCTCGCACTCCGCGTGGTATCCGTGCGCCAGTCCGCGCGGGTCTCCGTCGGGACCGGGGGAAACGAGACGCTGGAACTGCGCACGCGGGTCCACGGCAATGCGACCGAGTACATTCCGGCCATGCTGGTTGGCCTCGTCGTGGCTGCGATGATGGGACTGCCTGCCTGGGCCATTCACGTGGGCGGCGGATTGTTCACACTGGGCCGGGTGATGCACATGATCGGCATGGGCGGAAACATCCTTCCGCTGCGCGCAGGGGGCATCCTGCTCAGCTGGATTACCATGATCCTCGTTGCCGGGGCGCTGCTCTATCACGCCTTCGCCTGAACTGAGCAGTTGCGCGAAACCGGCGCAAAGTCCATCTAGCCGGAATGGCTGATTTTACGACACCGCCGGCCGATTTGCTCGCCGGACTACTGGACCATTGCCGCAAGGAAGGTGCAGACGCCGCAGACGCCCGTATAGGCGTGACCGAAGGCGTCAGCGTCTCCGTGCGGGATGGCGCACTGGAAAGCATTGAACGCGAAGAAGGCCGCTCGGTCGCGCTGCGCTGCCTGTATGGCAAGCGTCAGGCGCATGTCTCCGGCGCAGACCTGTCCCCGGAAGGGCTGAAGGCGCTGGCCGAGCGCTGCGTGGCCATGGCGAAGGCCGTGCCGGAAGACAAGTATTGCGGCCTGCCGGATGCAAGCGTTCTGGCCACTGGTGATCTCGATATGGATCTGACCGGCGAGCCGGAAATCCCCGCCGAGACGCTGGAGGCGGACGCGCTGGCGGCAGAAGCGGCGGCGCTGGGCATTTCCGGCATCAAGACCGTGGCCGGGTGCGGCGCATCCTGGAACCGCTCGACCCGCTGGGTCGCGGCCAGCAATGGCTTCTCCGCCTTCAAGACCGGCACATCGACCAGTCTCGGCCTGGCGGCTGTGGCGGAACGCGATGGCCAGATGGAGCGGGACTATGACAGCTGGTCTGTTCGTTTCACCAAGGACCGCCCGACCGCTGCAGAGATCGGAATCACGGCGGGTGAGCGCACCATTTCCCGCCTCGGCTCACGCAAGCTGAAGACCCAGAAAGCGGCCGTCCTGTACGACCGCCGGGTGTCGGCGGGCTTGCTTGGCGCGTTCCTCGGCGCAATCTCCGGCCCGTCCGTGGCGCGGGGCGTCAGCTTCCTGAAGGACCGGATGGGCGAGCAGGTGTTTGCCGATGGTATCCACATCATCGACGATCCATTCCGCCCGATGGGCATGGGATCGCGCAGCCATGATGGTGAGGGCCTGCCGGTGCGGGAGACGCACCTGATCGACAATGGCCGCCTGACGACCTGGCTGCTGAACGGACCGTCTGCCCGCCAGCTGGGGCTGGAGCCGAATGGCTTCTCCGCGCTGGGCTTTGGCGACCCACCGGGCGTAACGACATCGAATTTGTACCTGAAGGCCGGCGACAAGACGCCGGGCGAACTGGTCAAGGCCGTCGGCAAGGGGCTGCTGGTCACTGACATGTTCGGCCCGTCGATCAACCCGAACACGGGCGATTATTCTGTCGGCGTGTCGGGTTTCTGGTTCGAGGATGGCGAAATTGCCTATCCGGTGTCGGAAGTGACGATTGCGGGCGATTTGCCCTCCATGTTTGACCGCCTGATCCCGGCCTCTGACCTGGAATTCCGGGGCACACGGGATGCGCCAAGCATCATGATCGAGGATATGAGCCTTGCGGGCAGCTGACCGCACCCTGTTTGAAGACATGAAAATCCTGCGCGAACTGGCGCAGGAAGCTGGCAAGCTCGCCCAGTCCTTCATGCAGGGGGACAATCAGGCCGAGACCTGGCACAAGACGGGCGGCAGCCCGGTCACTGAAGCCGACATGGCGGTGAACCAGCTGTGCGCAGACCGGCTGACGCAGTTCCGCCCGGAATATGGATGGCTGTCGGAAGAGACGCTCGACAATCCGGATGCTCGGCGCAGGGACCGTTGCTGGGTGGTCGACCCGATTGATGGTACGCGCGCCTATATTCGCGGCGACCCGTATTGGTGCATCGGCCTGGCGATTGTCGAGGAAGGCGAAGCGGTGGGCGGCGTGCTCTACGCGCCGGAGCTGGACGAGTTCTATGAGGCCCATCGCGGGCAGGGCGCGTTCCTGAACGGCGCGGCGATCCGGGTCAGCGAGTGCACCAGCGAAGAGGGCTGCCGCCTGATCGCCGCCGAGCAGATGCTGGAGCATCCCGGCTGGCCGGAGCCGTGGCCGCCGTTGACCATTGCCCGGCCCAAGCCGAACTCCACCCTGTTGCGTATGGCCTTCGTGGCGGCGGGAAAATGGGATGCCACGCTCGTCCTGGGCGAGAAGTCGGACTGGGACCTTGCCGCCGGGACTGTGCTCATCGAAGAGGCAGGTGGTGTCGCGACGACACATCGCGGTGAAAAACTCATATTCAACCGGGCAGTACCTGCACAACGTAGCGTCATTGCTTCTGGAAACGCCCTGCATCCTCTGTTAGTGCGCAGGTCAGAATTTGTGACTATACCTGACCCACAGGAAAGGGCGCCCAAACCCGCGCCTGCAGACACTACGGAGCCAGTCAAAATGGGCGATACGAACGTTCAGACCAAACAGCTTCTTCACATCGTGTTCGGCGGCGAGCTGAAGGATGTGACCGAAGTGGAATTCGAAGACCTGTCCAAGGTCGACTTTGTCGGTGCTTTCCCGAACTACAAGGCCGCCTACGACGCGTGGAAGAATGCCGCGCAGCGCACGGTCGACAGTGCCGAGACCCGCTACTTCATCCTCCATGCCCACAAGCTGCTGGACCCGGAGACGGGGGATCATCATCACGTCTGAGGTGGTGACAGCTGAGGCCCCCAGACAGACGGGGAGCCTGAGGCGCCTGTTTGCAGCCTATTTCCGACCGCACCTCGGCTGGTTTGCGGTCGGTACGCTCATGGCCCTGCTGACTTCGCTCAGCGCCATGGGCTATTCGCTTGTGCTGAAAGAGCTGGGCGACCGGCTTCAGGCAAATTTCGGAGACGAGGCCGCTGCGCCGATTGCCGGCCCGGACTGGATCTGGTGGATTGGCGGGGCCATCGTGGCCCTGTCCTGCGCGCGGGCGCTGACGCTCTACCTGATGACGGTGTTCAACAATACCGGCGTCCAGCGCGGGCTCGTCTCGGTTCAGTCCAGCCAGTTCGATTCCCTCACGGATGGCGACTATGCCCGCGTGGCGGCGGATGCCTCGGGTGATTTCGTCTCGCGCTTCATCAATGATGTGAACGCGATCCGCGATGCTGCGCTGCGCTTTGCCAACAATTTCACCAAGAGCACAATCACCGTGATCGGAATGTTCGGGGTGATGATCGTGATCGACTGGCAGCTGACCCTGTTGCTGCTGGTGGCCTATCCCATCGCCTTCGGGCCCGTGATCGGGCTGGGCAACCGGATTCGCAAACGCTCCAAGCAGGCGCAGAAACAGGTGGGGCAGGTGACATCGCTCTTGTCGGAAGGTTTTCAGTCCGCCCGCGTGGTGAAGGCCTATGGCCTGGAACCTTACCAGAAATCCCGCGCACGTCAGGGCTTCAAGGAGCGGTCGAAACTGTTCCTGAAAGTGCTGACCGACCGGGCCGCCGTGGACCCGATCCTGGAAGTTGCGGGCGGCGCGGCGCTGGCGGGCATATTGGGCTTTGCCGCCTGGCGTATGTCCGAAGGGGCAATGACGCTGGGCGATCTGCTGGGCTTCATCGCAGCGCTGGGCATTGTCTCGCCTGAGCTGCGCGCGCTCGGCACGCTGAATGCCGTGGCGCAGGAAGGTGGGGCCGCCGCAGATCGCGTGTTCGAGATTGTCGATGCGACAACCCACATTGCCGACGCGCCGGACGCCGAGCGGCTGACCCGGGCAAGTGGCCAGATCGAGTTCGACGCCGTCACCTTTGCCTATCCGGACGGGACGCGCGCCCTGAACGGGCTGTCCTTCAAGGCCGCGCCGGGAGAGACCGTGGCGATTGTCGGCCCGTCGGGCGCGGGCAAGTCCACCGTCTTCAACCTGTTGATGCGCCTCTATGATGCCGAGACCGGCAGCGTGCGTGTCGATGGCCATGATGTGCGGCGTGTGATCGGGGATACGCTGCGCGCCAATATCGGCCTCGTGGCGCAGGATTCTGCGCTGTTCGATGACACGATCCAGAACAATATCGCGCTGGGCCGGCTGGGCGCGACCAATGCCGAGATCGAGGCAGCCGCCAAGGCGGCCAATGCGCATGAGTTCATCTCCGCCATGCCGGAGGGCTATCAGTCGCCAGCGGGCGAAATGGGCCGCAACCTCTCCGGTGGCCAGCGCCAGCGCGTGGCCCTCGCCAGGGCTATCCTGCGCGGCGCGCCGATCCTGTTGCTGGATGAAGCGACCTCGGCGCTGGACGCGGAGAGCGAGGCCAAGGTGCAGGCGGCGTTGGCAGAGTTCTCGCGTGGGCGCACCACGCTGATCATTGCGCATCGCCTGTCCACCGTCCGGGCGGCAGACCGCATCATCGTGATGGAAGACGGCCGCGCGGTCGAGGAGGGCACGCACGACACGCTGATGGCCTCCAGCGGCGCGTACAAGCGCCTCGTGGAACTGCAGCTGAGCTGATCCGATACCCCACCCGCACGTGCGACGCCTGTGAGGGCGCTTCGGTCGTGGGCTGAATTTTCCACAGAGAAATGCGCGGTCAGGTGTCCGGCAAGGGCAGGGGGCCCTGCGTGAAGACACGCGGGATGTACGCGATGCGGCGCGGAGAGGGCGCGGCAAGGGGCGCAAGGTCCCGGCGTTCGCCGGGATGAGCGGGGTCCGGGCCGGAGAGGGCGGCCTGATAGGCTTTGGAGGGGGTGAAGCTGAACGGATCGGGCTTCAGATCTTCCGGGGCTTTCTCAATCCAGTTGAGATAGACATTGCGGCGCCGGTCAATCAGCGTGCTGAACACGACGCCCTTGCCGCGCACCGCGCGCACATACACGCGGATCATCACGATCTGCAGCCAGATCCAGAACCGGTAGGGTTCCAGATGCGGCGACAGCGGGCCGAGCGGGGCGAACAGCGAGTCCATGCCGCTTAGCCTGCCACAGCGCGAGGGCCTGTCGGATACGGGACAACGAAAAACCCCTGACCTGCATGGCAGATCAGGGGTTTTCGGTGTTCAGGGCTGGGGAGAGGCCGGATGGTGTCCCCGGATCAGCCGAGCGCTTTCTCGATTTCGCGCGCTGCAGATTCGAACTGGTCGACGGCAGTGTCTTCAGCGAGCAGGCGGCGGGCCGCCTCTGTCGCAGCGTCGGCAGCCGCGCGGCGAACTTGCTCGGTTGCCTCGGCTTCGGCGCGGGCGATGCGGGCTTCGGCCTGCGCTTCACGGCGGGCGAGGCGTTCTGCAATGTCCTTGCGGGCCTCTTCCATGATGCGCTTGGCGTCTTCCTTGGCCTGGGCGATCATCGCTTCGGCTTCCTTGTCGGCATCCTGCTGGCGACGCTCAGCCAGAGCGAGGGTTTCAGCAGCCTGCTCACGAAGGTTCTGGGCTTCATCCAGCTCTTTGCGGATGTCATCCGCGCGCTTGTCGAGACCGCTGGTGATGGCCTTCAAGGCGCCCATGCGCCAGGCAATCAGCAGGAAGACGGCAAGCGCCAGGAATGCGGTATGCGTGACCGGATCGGTCAGCGAATACATCAGGCCGCCAACGAACCCGCCGCCATGCGAATCGGACGCCGCAAAGGCGGGCGATGCGGCCAGCGCGGCCAGGGTCAGGGCAGGGACAAGACGAAGGGTCATCTGCGTGTCTCTTAGTTCAGCGCCGCCGAAACGGCTTTCTTGAGGTCTGCTGCCGACGCTTTCAGCCCGAAACGGCTGGTCATGGCGTCCGCGGCATCCACGGCAATCTGTTCGACGTTCTGCATGGCGTTTGCGCGCAGGGCGGAGATCCGCTCTTCGGCAGCGTCCAGCTTCTTTTCGATCTCGGCATCGACGCGAGCGGTTTCAGCAGTCATTTCGGCTTCGACCTTGGCGGTGGCCTTGTTCGCGGTTTCGCGAGCCTTGGCCTTCGCCTGAGCGATGCGCAGTTCGAGCGCCTGCTGGGCCTCTTCGGCCTGCTCGTTCAGTTTTGCAGCCTGGTCGAGGTCAGATGCGATCCGGTCAGACCGTTTCTCGATCGTGTCCGACATCTTCGGCAGGATGAAGCGCGAGAGGGAGAAGTACAGGACCGCGAATAGGATCGCGAGCCAGAACAACTGGCCCGGCATGTGCCATGCCTCGAAAGGCGGGAATGGCGGCGGGGCGTCATCCGGCAGGTGATGGGCAGTTTCCGCTAGCAGGGCGAGCAGCATTTCAATACCTCTGGTGCAGCATCAGGCTGGATCGGGCCGGAGACGTTTACATCCCCCGGCCCGTTCTTGGCGTGTTCGAGTTGGTCTTAGACCACGAACAGGATCAGGACGGCCACGAGGAACGACAGGATGCCGAGTGCCTCTGCGAGAGCCATACCGATGAAGAGGTTACCAGTCTGCTGTGGAGCAGCGGACGGGTTGCGCATGGCAGCGTCGAGGAACGAGCTGAAGATGTTGCCCACACCGATTGCGGCACCGATCATGCCGAGCGTTGCGAGGCCAGCGCCTACGTATTTCAGACCGAGAGCGATATCGCCTTCCATGGGTAGTCTCCTGTTTGGAATGCAAGGGTTTCAGTATTTTGCGGCCCGTGAAGCGTGTTCGTTAGGCTGCGTCAAGGTTTTTAGTGTGCGCCGGGGCCCACACTGGCGAAGAGGTCCTTAGTGTGACGGGTGCAGTGCGTCGTTCAGGTAAACGCAGGTCAGGATTGCGAAAACATAGGCCTGAAGACCTGCCACAAGAAGCTCGAGCGCGTTGAGCGCAACCCCCATGCCGAAGGCCAGCAGACCCACAACACCCATGAACACCGCGCCGGACAGGGCCGCGCCGATGAGCTGGGCTGCAAAGGTTGCAAACAGTTTCAGCATGATGTGACCGGCCAGCATGTTGGCGAACAGACGCAGCGCCAGCGTGACCGGACGGGCCAGGAAGGAAATGATCTCGATCGGGACGAGGATGAGATAGATCAGGAACGGTGCGCCGGACGGGGCAAACAGCTTGAAGAAGCTGAGGCCGTTCTTCCAGATGCCGAAACCGATGACGATGGAAATGACGAGCATGGCCAAGGCGCCGGTGACAACCAAGTGGCTGGTCGTTGTGAAGGCATATGGCACCATGCCGATCATGTTCGCGAAGAAGACGAAGAAGAAGAGCGTGAAGACGAACGGGAAGAAGCGCAGGCCTTCTTCGCCAGCCGTGGAGCGGACCATGTCCGCCACGAAGCCGTAGCCGATCTCGGCCATGGACTGGGTGCGGCCCGGTACGAGCGCTTTCTTGGAGGCGGCATAGCCGAAGAAGGCAATGCACAGAACCACGCCGAGCAGCATGAAGCCGGACGCGTTGGTGAAGGAAATGTCCACGCCGCCAATGCTCAGGTCCAGCCACTTCGTGACCTGGAACTGGTGGATCGGATCAATCGCGGTGTTTTGCAGAGCGAAGTTCATTCGTTCCCGGTCCCGTCTGTTGGAGCCTCCGGCTCCTTTAAGTGTCCTTGCGCCCGGGCATTCAGTTCCCGATAAGCGCGCATCATCGCTCGAATACCTGCTGCGAAGCCGAAAGTCCCGACAATCAACAGGCCCCAGGGCTTTGTTCCTGCGAATGCGTCAATCCAGAAACCAATCAGGCCTCCGACAAAGATGCAGGCGACAAACTCCGCGCCATATCGCAGGGCATAAGCCCCGGCCGAAAGACTTCCATCATCTGGTTCAAGCTTGCGCTTGGCTGCCTCTTTTGCCGCTCGGGCCGCCTGAGCCTTGGCGATGCGTTCACCGAGGTCGTTCGGGCCTTCACTGGACATGATATGACAAGCTTCGCGCGTGCGAATCCCTTCTGATGGGGTGCCCCCCGGATTTCGGCGCAAACTATGTATACGGGGCGGGCAAGTCAACCGCGATTGCAGAAAGCTAGACGCCTGATTTTATTGAGTTTCTATTGTTCAGGTGTGCGCTACTCCGCCGCAACAAGCTCTTCGGCTGCCTGCAGGTCCACAGAAACCAGCTTGGAAACGCCTTTTTCGCGCATCGTGACGCCGAAAAGACGGTCCATCCGGCTCATCGTGACCGGATTGTGCGTGATCACCACAAAGCGCGTATAGGTACGCTGGCGCATCTCGTTCAGCATGTTGCAGAAGCGGTCGACATTGGCGTCGTCCAGCGGAGCGTCCACCTCGTCCAGCACGCAGATCGGGGCAGGGCGGGACAGGAAGACCGCAAAGATCAGCGCTGCCGCTGTCAGGGCCTGCTCTCCGCCCGACATCAGGTTCAGCGTGCCGAGCTTCTTGCCGGGCGGCTGGGCCATGATTTCGAGTCCCGCCTGAAGGGGGTCGTCCGCATCGACGAGGCGCAGCTCGGCCTGCCCGCCGCGGAACAGGGCCGTGAACAGTGCCTTGAAGTGCTCATTCACCGTCTCGAACGCGGTCAGCAGGCGTTCGCGGCCTTCGGCGTTCAGCTTGTCGACGCCCTGGCGCAGCTTGGCGATGGCCGCGATCAGGTCTTCCTTCTCGGTGACCTGTGAGCCGAGGCGTTCTTCCAGCTCTGCGGCCTCTTCCTCGGCATTCATGTTCACGCCGCCGAGTTGGTCTCGCGTGCGGCGCAGTTCGTCGGCCTTGCGCTCTGCGTCGCGCGGGGAGAATTCGCCCATCTCTTCTTCGTCGAGGCCCGCTTCGGCAATCGCCAGCAGGCCTTCGGGCGTGCGCTGGAAATTGTTGCGGGCGATCTCGACCGATTCTTCGAGACGGCCTTCGGCGTTTTCGAGCTTCACTTTCCAGCCAGCCAGATTCTCACGCGCTTCAGAGGCTTCATTGGCGGCGCGGCGGGCGGCCTGTTCGGCTTCGCGGATCGCGGTTTCTTTTTGGGCCAGCTGGTCAGCGACGCGCTTGCGCTCTGTTTCCAGCGTTTCGACCTCATTGCTGCGGGTCTCGATCTCGCTGGCGAGTTCTTCCGGCCGCGCCTTGGCGGCGAGCGCTTCGGAGGCTGCGGATTTGCGGCGCTCGATCAGGCGGCCAACGCGTTCCTCGGCTGAGGCGATGCGGCCAGACCAGGTCTTGATGTCCCGCTCCAATCCCTCGCGCCGGGCAGCGGCCTGTTCCCGGCCACGGGTGATGTCGGTCAGGCGGCCACGCGCTTCGACCTCTTCAGTGCGGGCCTCGGCCACCATTGTCCGTGCTTCCGCGAGGCGGGCCTCCAGCGCACTTTCATCCTCTGCCGGGCCTTCAGGGGAGATCATGGCCAGCGTTTCATTGACGATGGCAAGGTCTGATTCGGCGCGGGTCAGTGCTTCGCCGCTGGTGTCGCGCTTCATCGCCGCGCGTTCAGAGGCCTGCGCCTCCTGCGAGACGCGATTGCGGGCTTCGCTCAGCGCCCGTTGGGCCGGGGCGATTGCCTGACGCAAATCACGCAGATTCGTTTCGGCGGCCTGACGGGCCTCGCGCGCCGCGACCCATTCGGCTTCGCGCGCTTCATAGGTTTCTGTCAGCGGGCCAAGCTCGGCTTCGGCCGCTTCCAGTCGGGCCTGCTGCTCCAGACGGGCGGCGGCGCTGACGGGGGCATCCGGCGTGCGGATATAGCCATCCCAGCGCCAGAGATGGCCTTCGACCGAAACAAGGCGCTGGCCCGGCTTCAGCTCAGCCATCAGGCGCTCACCATCCGCCACATCCACCACGCCACACTGGGCAAGGCGCGCAGCCAGTTCGCCTGGGGCTTCGGTCACGTCCGTCAGCGGGCGTGCGCCATCTGGCAGGGTTTGTCCGGCGAGAGAGGCTCCGCCCCAGAACATGGCCGCGGACCGGTCTGTCGGTGCTTCAATGTCATCCCCAAGGGCGGCGGCGATGGCCTTTTCGTATCCATCCTGCGTGCGGATGCGCTCCACGACCGGCGGGGCCTTGGGGCCTTCCGCCTTGCGGAGCAATTTGCGCAAGCCGGCAATCTCGGCTTCCAGCGCGCGAACTTCCTGTTGCGCTGAGTCCCGTGGGGGTTGGGCCGAGGTTTCTGCTTCACGGGTTTCGGCCAGCTTCGCTTCTGCGGCCTCTACGGCACGTTCCGCCTCGTGCAGCGCCGTTTCGGCAGATTGCTCAGCCGTCTTGGCGTCTCTCAGACGGGAGGTGAGGGTCACCACGTCTTCGATGCGGGACATCTCGCCCTTGAGGCGGTCGATCTCTGCGGTCAGTTGCGACTGGCGACGACGCTGGGCGGCGGCATTCTCTTCAGACGCGCGGCGTTGGGCGCGGACCTGTGCCAAACGTTCTTGCGCTTCGTCGGCAGTCTTTTCAGCTTCGGCGAGGCGCATGCGGGCATTTTCCAGCGCACGGCGCGTTTCGGCCTCAATCTCTTCATTGCGGGCTTCGTCCAGCACCGGCAGGGAGGAGAGTTCGAACTTGGCATGGGCCAGCGCGTCTTCAGCTTCCAGCTTCTGGTCCTGTTCGCGCTCGATGTCTTCCATCAGACGGGTCGCTTCGGCGTCGAGGCGCTGATGCGTTTCGGCGGCGATTTTGCGCTCGGTTTCCAGTTTCGCCAGCGTGATCCGGGCCTGGCCCAGCTTGGCAGCGGCGATGCTCTCTGCTTCGCGCAATGGGTTCAGGCCCTCGCTGGCCTCGATGCGCTCACGCTCGCGCACGGCATCTTCGCGGGTTTTCTCTTCAACGGCGCGGCGTGCGTCTTCCAGCTGGGTGCGGGCGGTGTCGCAGGCGAGCTTGGCCTCGTGCCAGCGCAAATGCGCAATCAGCGCGTCGAGGGCATGGATTTCTTCAGACAGGCGCTTGTAGCGGCGCGCCTTTGCGGCCTGCCGCTTCAGGCTAGCCAGTTGGCGTTCGACCTCGGCGGAAACTTCGGACAGGCGCTCCAGATTGGTCTCTGCGCCATTCAGCTTCAGCTCAGCCTCGTGACGGCGGGAGTTGAGACCCGCAATGCCGGCGGCCTCTTCGAGGATGCGGCGACGGTTCTGGGGCTTGGAGCCAATGAGTTCGGAGATCTGGCCCTGACGCACCAGCGCCGGGGAGTTCGCCCCGGTGGAGGCATCCGCGAACAGGAGCTGGATGTCCTTGCCGCGCACGGTGCGCCCATTGAGCTTGTAGGTGGAGCCCGCGCCCCGCTTCAGGCGGCGGATGATCTCCAGCGTGTCAGAGGCGTTGAATTCCGGCGGCGCGGTGCGCTTGGAATTGTCCAGCACCAGCGTGACTTCCGCCGTTTCGCGGGCCGGGCGCCCGTCTGCACCTGAGAAGATCAGGTCATCCATCTCCCCACCGCGCATGGCGCGGGCAGAGCTGGCGCCCATCGCCCAGCGCAGGGCTTCGAGTAGATTGGACTTGCCGCAGCCATTCGGGCCGACGATCCCGGTCAGGCCGGGTTCGATCGGAACATCCTGAGGGTCCACGAAGGACTTGAAGCCAGCGATACGGAGTTCGGTTATCTGCATGCTGGCTCCCCCATATCCTTATTCGCCTGCAGCCTCGAGTGCGGCGTCCAGTGCGGCAGTGACCTTCTCGGCAGAGTTCATGTTGGCGAACTGGTGCACTTCACCATTGATGATGAAGGTCGGGGTGCCGGTCACGCCATAGGCCTCTGCGGTCTGGTACACATCCGCCATCTGCTCGCGCAGCTCGCGATTGTTCATGCAGGCATCAAAATCAGCTTCGGATTCAATGCCGTGGCGCTGTCCGATGGTTTGCAGCATGGCTTTCAGAACGCCATTCTGGGCGGATTCAACGATGCCGGACTGGTATTCGAAAAGCTCGTCCAGAACATCGAAATACTTGTCTTCGCCCGCGCACATTGCCACGAGGTAGGCAGGCACGTCCGGCCCGTGGATCGGGTATTCGCGGAATACGAACTTCACCTTGCCGGTGTCGACATAGTCTGACTGAACGACCGGGCTGATGTCATCATGCCAGTATTTACAGGCCGGGCAGGTCGGGGACGCGTATTCGATCAGCGTGACCGGCGCATCGGCATTGCCCTTCACATGGCCCAGTTCGCTACCGGCGCTTACCGTGCCGCCTGCCGGCGTGTTGGCCGCGCCGGAGTCACCGCAGGCAGCCAGGGCCAGCGCGGAGAGTGCGGCAAGCGCAGTGCGTCGTGAGAAGATGTTCATGGTCATAACCTTCGCGTTAAGAATTGAGTCGGTTAGGTTGCCAATTGGTTAACTGCAACCCCGGTGTCTGTTAACTATTCTGCCTGTTCGGCAGGCGTTTCGGAAAGCGCGGCCAGCTGCTCATCCAGATAGGCGGCAAAAGCGTCGGCGGATTTGAAATCCTCATCGACATATTTCTCCTCGCCATTCACGATCAGGGTGGGCGTGCCGCGCAATTCGTAGAGTTCGCTGGTTTCCTGCACTTCGATCATGTCGAGGCGGATATCCATGTCCTCGTAGCAGGCATCGAACTGGGCCGGTGTGTTGATGCCGAACTCCGCGCCGATATCCAGGAAAGTGTCGAGCACTTTGCCGGCCTGCGCGGATTTGATGATCTCCGGCTGTTTCTCGAAAATCGCATCAGTGATCGCGAAAAATTTGTCAGGCCCCTTGCAGCGCGCCATGGCGATGAGGGCCGTATCCACATCGTTGCGCAGTGCCTCGCGGAAGATGAAACGGACCTTGCCGGTTTCGATATAATCCTGCTCGACGCGCGGCATGATCTTGTCGTGGAAGAATTTGCATCCGCCGCAGGTGACGGAGCCATATTCGATCAGCGTGATGGGCGCGTCTTCCGATCCCTTTGAGTGCCCGATCGACAGATCATCCGCGAGCGCGGGCAGGGCAAGCGCGGCGGCAGAAATGAGGGCGGTCAGAAGGGGTTTCAGCATGTCGGGGCTCCTTGCGGGCAGCGCGGATGTCTAAAAGGGCAGGTCACCGCCTGTACCGGACGTGTCGGCGGGCGGCGTGTCTTCTGCGGTTAGCATGGCCTCTCCAAGCGCAACAATTGCGGCGCGCAGCTTGTCGTCCTGGATGCGGGCGGCGGATTCCTGCAGCGCCTCACGCTCGGCGCGGGTCAGGGGGCGTGTCTTGCGGCGCATCGGCTTGGCAGGCTCGTTTCCGAGTGCGCCCTGCTTGATCTTGATCGCGGTGATGTCACCCCCGGCAGAGACCGAGACACGCTGGCGCAGCGTTTCGGACTGGTGCTGCACCATCGGCGCGGCCTGGGGCACGACGAGCAGGGTGAGCACACGGCCATCCTTGCCGCCACTGAGTCGTTCCGGGCGGCAGTATTTGTAGAGTTGCTCCCCGGCAATCTCGCGCCAGCGCTGGCGGAGGATCTGGATGGGGGGAAGTTTCTTGGCGCCGGACTTGCGCCCGATCCGCTCTGCCGACAGGCCGATCTGGCGCATGCCCGGATGGGCGCGCGTCGCCCGCTGGTAGCGAAGGCGGATCCGCGCGCGGGCTTCCTCAATGGGATCAAGACTTGATCTCGTGACCATTCGCACGAGATTGCACGGCTTTCGGGCGAGGAAAAGGCATGGCGCCGGCAAAGCACAGAGATTTGAACAGCCTGCCGGGCAAATTGCTGCCCTGGTTCGAGCGGCATGCGCGCGATTTGCCGTGGCGGACGCTGCCGGCTGACCGCGCCGTGGGAGAGCGGCCCGACCCTTACCGCGTCTGGCTATGCGAGATCATGATGCAGCAGACCACCATCCCGCACGGCACGCCATACTTCCACGCCTTCACGGAGCGCTGGCCAAGTGTCGAGGCGCTGGCGGCGGCGAAGGATGAAGACGTGATGAGCGCATGGGCCGGGCTTGGCTATTATGCGCGGGCGCGGAACCTCCTGAAATGCGCGCGTGAAGTAACGGCGCGCGGCGGATTTCCGGAAACCGAGGCAGAGCTGCGCAAGTTGCCGGGCATCGGGCCATATACGGCGGGCGCGATTGCGGCGATTGCCTTCGATCAGAAAGCCGCAGCGGTGGATGGCAATGTCGACCGTGTGTTCGCGCGCCTGCTGGCCCTGAAGGGCGAATGGGCGGCAGAAAAGAAAGTGATCGCGGAAACCGTCCGCGCGCTGGTGCCGGAAGATCGGCCCGGAGAGTTCGCCGAAGCTCTGATGGACCTTGGCGCGACCGTCTGCACGCCGACCAAGCCGAACTGCCTGATCTGCCCCGTCTCGGATCTCTGCGCTGCGCGGGCCGAAGGGGAACCGGAGCGCTACCCCATCAAGCCTGCCAAAGTGGCCAAGCCTGTGCGCTACGGAACCGCCTATGTGCTGCGCGTGAAGGATCAGGTCCTGCTGGTCCGGCGCCCGGACAAGGGCCTGCTGGGCGGCATGCTCGCCCTGCCGACGGAAGACTGGGTGGAAGGCGGCTTTGCCGAAACCCGCCCCCCGGCAACGGCAGAGTGGGAAGACATTGGCGAAGTGCGCCATGTCTTCACGCATTTCGCGCTGCGCTTTCGGGTGATGCGGGCCGAAGCCGCACGCAAACCGAAGATCCCCGGCGCGATCTGGACCAATGCCAACGCCGTCAAAGGCCTGCCCAGCGTCTTCGAAAAAGCCTACAAACTCGCTTTGAAGTAGGGAGCGCTCATCGGGGCGCGCAACCAGAAAACGTCATCAACGCGCGATTGACTAAGCCGATCGATTGCGGAAGGTAGAATTCTGTTTTGGGTTTGATGAGTTTGGGGGCAAACATGAAAACCAGAAGGCGTTCAGACAATTTCCGAAATCCGTTCGTTGTGTCAGGGCTGTTGCGCCTTGCTCGCGCGGTGATCGTTTTTCTGGTGGGATTGTTTGTGCTGTTCCAGGCGCTTGGCGCATTCAGTAATGACAACATGCCTTTGATGATGCTGTCAGGTTTTGCTGCGTCGGTGCTGATCCTGTCAGGCTTGACGGGACTGAAGCAGGCTGTGGACAGGCTGACCGGGTTCGAGCCTGATCCACGCTCTCCAGCCGACCTTGCTGTGCGCTCGCAAGGTGGCAAAGCTGTCGCATCCATCGGAAAGGCGCAACGTTACTCCCCCGGGGAATTGTCGGAATTGCTGGATGTGGGCTCACCGCCAGAGGGAAGTATACAGGCTGGCTTACTGGGCCGGTTGGCAGAACTGTTCTTGCCCGGACTTCGATTTTCGCCCCCCGAGATTCGCCTTCTGATTGAGTACATTTTTGCCTGCCTGATCGGCACATTGATTGTGCTGGGTTTGGCGCTGTTCTTCGTGGCGGCCTCAAATACAGTCGGCCTGGAAATGACGGGAAATACGAAGAGCATGTTCTGGTGGGTGCTTGCGACCGTCTTGCTGGCGCGGTGGCGCATGTTTGTCCGCTCCTCCACGCTGACCATGCAATTGGCGCAGATGAGAAATGCGTCGCCCGGCACCCTCAGGGGGCTGATCTTCTTCCTGGCGCTGCTTGCAATCGGGGGCGTGCTGGTGTCCAGCCTCGACTATGCGGCGCTGGGAGTTGACCCGGCCAGTGCCAACGCATTGATGAGAACGTCGGATGCAAGCGTACCACAGGGGCTGGTCATGCTGATCCTGGTGTTGGCCGCGGCGTTGTCGGGCGTAGCTGTTTTCTTCTGGTTCGTCAGGATGGCGCGATTGAGGTCGCTGTCAGGTGAACTGGATGAGGGCGTTACGCAAATCCGCTTCCAACGGGATGGCGTGGGCAATTCTCGCCAGTTTGCCGAAGCCATGATCACGGCAACGCAGGACCTGTACCCAAATCAGGCCATCCGGATCTACAATACGGGGCCGCGCGTGTATGCTGAGACGCAGCCTCAGCTTCAGAAAGCCCCAATCGCGAAATATGTGCCATTTCTGGCGGAAGGGTGCGGCAACATTCTTTTGCTGGTGGCTGCATTGGCGCTGGCGTTTCGAATTCCGGAAGTGGAGGGTCTGGAAAGCCTTTCCGCCGTTCTTCAGGCCGGGAACGAACCCAGCGACGAAGCCATCGTGAATGGATGGCGCGATCTGGGGGCCATAGGACCCTGGATCCTGGTGTTCCTCATTTTCGGCGGGTTCGGGAAATGGTTCATCGGACTCTCCGAAGTGTTCCTTGGCGAAACCAATTTCAGAAGCTTGTTCTTCCGGGCAGAGATGACCGGAACAGAAACAAGCGTGACGCAGGCCATCGGCAATGCCTCATTCGACACGATGAAGACCGAAATCGATATCCCCTTCACGAATGGCGTGGTCGAAGGGAGCGCAGTATTGGTGCACTCTTGCGCCTTTGCCCGGCCAAACAAGAATGGACTGATGGGCCCGCGATCCATTCTGGAGTTTGGCAGCGACACGGACGAGTTGAAGGAAATTGTCGCCACGGCGGTGAAGTCACTGGACGATTTGAAGTTCATGCCTCAGCTACAACGTCGGGATGCCGCCGCCGTACAGGATGTCGTATCGATCAACACCCAATACGCCAAGGCCGTGCAGCATGGGGCGGAAACACCAAACGTGCTGGGCATGAAGTCGAACACACCTCAACAAGTCTCTCATGACAAGGACACCTCGTCCGGCTCGGATGAGGAGTCCTGACGCCGACTGGGAACAACGTCGGATCAGAAATCGAAGACTGAAAAGTTACCGCTAACACTGGACAAGGCTGTCGGGTTTGGGGAATGTCCCTTCAAACAAAGAGGGCGGAGGCGGATTCGTGATTCAGAAGCTTGGGCTAAGCGCATTGGCGATTGCCATGCTGGCGGGATGTGCTGAACCGAACAGCGCCGAACTGGCGGATGTGTTTGGCGACCACATGGTCATCCAGAGAGACCAGCCGGTGCGCGTGTTCGGCACCGGCGAGCCCGGAACCGAACTGGCGGTAAAACTCGATGCGGCCGAACGCACGGTTACCGTCGCCGAAAGTGGCGCATGGCAGGTGGAGTTTGCCGCTCTGCCCGCGGGTGGCATTCACGAAATCTCTCTCCATGAAGGCGGTCGCAAGCTGGATCATGTCGGCGATGTTCTGTCAGGTGATGTGTTCCTGTGCTCCGGCCAGTCGAACATGAAATATCCGCTGAGGAACATGCCTTACGCGCCGCAGATCCTTGAGGAGGCGAGCGAGGAAAATATACGCCTGCTGAATATTTATCAAAAGGCAGCGCTGGAGCCTCAGTCAAAACTGCCCGAGCCGACCGCATGGAGCAAGGCGACGCCGGAAGCCGCGGAGTGGTTCTCTGCGATGTGCTATTTCACTGGGCGAGACATTGCCGAGACTTATGATGTGCCGGTCGGCCTGATCCAGTCAGCCTGGGGCGGCTCTCGTATCGAATCCTGGATTGATGCCGAGGTTGCGGGCGCGGCGGCGGAGCATGCCGAACAGGTTGAGTTGCTGCGCACTCATGTTGATGATCCGGTCAAGGCGGCAAAGGATTATTCGGAAAGTTGGCAGGCGAGCTGGCTGGCCGATCCGGCAACGGGTGGAGACGCAGTTTGGGACGCGCCGGACAAGGGCGACTGGGCAGCGGTGCCCGGCCAACTACGCGACTGGCGCACATGGGGAGACCCTGAACTGGCCGATCACAAGGGGATGGTGTGGCACAAGGTGAGCTTCGATCTGACAGAGGCGCAGGCCAGCCAGTCAGCCAGTGTGCACATCGGGTCAATCGACGATACGGACGTAACCTGGATGAATGGTGTGGCGATTGGCACCACGTTCGATTGGGGCGGATTGCGGGTCTATGACGTGCCGGCGGACCTGTTGAGGGCTGGGCGCAATGTCCTGCTCGTCAATGCGCATAATGATTATGGCGAAGGCGGCATGAATGGTCCGGATGCGGAGCTACGGCTTGAGCTTGCCGATGGCAGTTCGGTTTCGCTCGCGGAGGGCTGGACCTATCGCAAGGTGCCGACGGATGTGACGCGGCCCAAGCCTGCTCCCTGGCAAACCATTCAGGGATATTCGATGCTGCACAATGCGATGATCGCGCCATTGGAAGGCGTCGGGCTGAAAGGCGCGATTTGGTATCAGGGCGAGTCCAATGCCGGGGCCGGTGCGGCTTATGAGGAATTGCTGACTCTGCTTGTTCAGGACTGGCGCGCAAAGTTCGGCGCGGACCTGCCTGTGGTGGTGGTTCAGCTGCCGCGCTTTGGCGCGTTGCCGACAGTGGCCGGGGAGCCTGGCTGGGGCATGGTTCGGGAATCCATGCGCCGGGTCGCTGCGCAGGATGACCGGGTCGGGCTGGCCGTCACCATAGACCTTGGTGACCCGTATGACATTCACCCCGCCGACAAGATTTCAGCCTCCAATCGGGTCATCCGTGTCGCGAAGGCACTGATCTACGGCGAGGCGATTGACGGGCCGAGCGGGCCGGTCGCGACAGACGCCGAAATTCTGGCGGACGAGATTCGCGTCTCATTTCAGGGAATTGATCAGGGGCTGGTCACGATCAGCTCCAGCAATGTGACCGGCGTCGAGCTTTGCGATGGCGCGGCTTGCCGGTTTGCCCCGGCGACGCTGGACGGGGATGTCATGATCATTGAAACCGATGGCGCACAGGTTTCGGAAATCCGCTACTGCCAAGGCGACTCGCCGCTGTGCAATCTGTTTGACGGCAATGGCCTGCCGGCAGGCCCGTTCTGGATGCAGATCGACTGAGGCGACTTATTCGGCCGGCACCATGTCGGGCGCGTCGCGGCGGATGGCGCGGCGGATGACATCGCCATAGCCGTGCGAGATGCAATCGAACTCATCATAGTATCCGCGTGAGGACAATAGCGTGTGCAGCCGCTTCAGCCGGTAGGGCGGGATCGACGCGAACATGTGATGCTCAAGGTGATAGTTCACATCATTCGGCGCGATCAGGACACGTTGCCAGAAGGGCGCCACTGTCGTGCCGGTGTTCAGGCGTGGGTCCAGGCTGGTGCGATCCAGTGCCGTGCCATGTTCACCAATCTGGCGCAGGCGGACAATTGCGGGGTAGACGAACAATTCAGCCGCCCACCACATCAAATAGGCCCACGGGGCGCCGACCGCTGTCAGCACGCCAAGCAGGCCGACATGGAAAGTCAGCCAGGGCCAGTGGCGAGAGAGTTTGAAACTCCGGATCTTGCGCATCGTGTCGCGAAACCCGGTCTGCCCGGTCAGGTCGCGCACGAATTTGCGGCGCAGGCTCTCTTTCGGAACCGGATAATTCTTCACGAAGATGATGTCCGGATCGTCTGGCGTGCCGGCATATTTGTGGTGCTTCAAATGGTAGGCGCGATAGGCGGGCAGGGAGATGTTCATCGGTGCGCCAGCAATCCAGTGCCCGACGAACTCATCTATTTTCGGGCTCTTGAAGAAGGCGTGATGCGCGCAGTCATGATTGATAATACCAAGGCCGAGCTGCCGCCCGCCAAGGATCAGCACGCCGCCCAGAATGGTCAGAGGGTTCGGCCAGATGATCGCCACCGCGAACGCCGCAATGATCAGGCCCCAGTTCCAGCTAAGCGTGGCCAGAGCGCGGATATCGGATTTCTTGCGCAGCTCGCGCAATTCTTCCTTGGTAACGGCTTCCGACAGCTTCATCTTGGCGGACATGGCAGGCCTCCCATCCTGTGCTTTAATCGTTTATTACATAAAAAGGCAGTATGAGTCAATTTGTGTATTATTATGAGCCCCTGACCCCCGAAGACGTTTCGGCCCGCGCGCTGGTCCTGTCCCTGATGAGCAGCACGGATGCGTCGCCGCAGGCGATCGGGCGGTTGATCCACGCCGCGGCCCTGTTCGGGATCGAGGCGTCGACCTTGCGCGTGGCCGTTACGCGGCTGATCAAGGATGAATTGCTGGAAAGCCCTGAGCGGGGCATCTATTCCCCCGGCCCGAAGGCGCAGGCGTTGATGCGGCGGGTTAAACAGTGGGAGCATGTGGCCGGGCGCATGGTCGACTGGAATGGTGACTGGCTCGTCGCGCTGACCAGGCATCTCGGCCGCAGCGATCGCAAGCAGCTGCGTGCGCGGGAGCGGGCATTGGCCCTGTTCGGCTATCAGCAGACGGAGGAAGGCTTCTGGGTGCGGCCCGCAAATCTGGCAGGCGATCTGGAAAGTCACCGGGCGGGCCTGACAGAGATCGGCGCGGACGAGGACATTATCCTCATGCGCGCGTCCGACATGGCGATGGCCGGGCCGCAGGATTGGGCGAGCCTGTGGTCGCCGGATGCGCTGTCGCGCTCCTATGCGCACGCAATCGACACAATGGACAAGAGCATGGCCACGCTGGACGGGAAGGCGGTGGATGCAGCGGCGCGCGAGACGCTGCTGATCGGACAGCCCGTGATCCGCGCCATCAACTTTGATCCGCTATTGCCGCCAGAGCTGGGCGATCAGGATGGACTGTTGCGAATGGCGGACAAGATGCGCGCCTACAACAAGATCGGACAGGCCTGCTGGCAGCGATATTATGCCTCCATAGAAAAAGCGGCGCAGGAGTGATCCCGCGCCGCTTCGTTTTCTGATGGTCCGGGGGCGGTCTAGTTCAGCCCCATTTCCTCGCGATAGCGGCGACGCAGCAAGTCGATCGGCGCAAGGTTCCGCTTCGGGTCTTCATAGTGCCAATAGGTCCAGCCATTGCAGGCCGGCGCCTGTTGCACATGCGCGCCGAGACGATGGATCGAGCCGGAAATGGTGCCGGTCGTCAGTGAGCCGTCGACGCGGATGCGCGCCTGATAGCGACGCTGCGGGCTGAACAGGCGGTCGCCGGGCTTCAGCCAGCCGCTTTCCAGCAGCGCGCCAAAGGGGACGCGCGGCAGGGATTTCTTGCTCTTCTCCGTTTCCAGCACCGCGCCTTCGATCGGCTCAATGGCCTTCAGGCGCGCACGGGAGAGGCGGATATAGGTTTCGTCGCGCTCGATGCCGACATAGTTGCGGCCAAGGCGCTTGGCGGCGGCGGCGGTTGTGCCCGTGCCGGAGAACGGGTCCAGCACCGTGTCGCCCGGATTGGTTGTGGCCAGCAGCACGCGTTGCAGCAGGCTTTCCGGCTTTTGCGTCGGGTGGGCCTTCTTGCCGTCTTCATCCTTCAGGCGCTCGCCGCCGGTGCAAAGCGGGATCATCCAGTCAGAGCGCATCTGCTTGTCGTCATTGAAGACTTTCAGCGCATCATAATTGAATGTGCATTTCGAGGCTTCGGACTTGCCCGCCCAGATCAGGGTCTCGTGGGCGTTCTGGAAGCGGGTGCCCTTGAAGTTGGGCATCGGGTTGGATTTCAGCCAGATCACATCATTCTGGATCCAGAAGCCCTGATCCTGGAGGATCGCGCCAACGCGGAAGATGTTGTGATACGAGCCGATCACCCAGATGGCGCCATCATCTTTCAGAACGCGGCGGCATTCTTCCAGCCATTGATGGGTGAACAGGTCATAGGCGTCGAAACTGTCGAACTTGTCCCAGTCATCGTCCACGCCGGCCACGTGCGACTGGTCCGGACGGGTCAGGCCGCCGCCAAGCTGCAGATTGTAGGGCGGGTCGGCAAAGACGAGATCAACCGACCGGTCCGGCAGACGGGACAGGATGTCGATGCAATCGCCCTGCATGATCACGTTTTTCTGTAGTTCCATAGGTTCAGCCCCGCTTGCACAAGATGTCGTATCGAAGCGCGAATCAGTGCCGGAGGTCGGTTTCTGAATCCCTAATTATTGCGCATCCGAATCAGCCCGGAAATATTTCGGGTCCGAAACTAACAGCGAAAATGACCTGTGGATAGAGTTGTGGATAATCCTGTGCACAAGGCTCGGGAAACCCTGTGAAATCAGCGTGGGCATCCTGCTGCTGCGTCTTACTCGGGAAATGTCCTTATCCCGTTTTCTGCCGTGCGCATTACGGTGCGCGTCAGTCCAACGGAGAAAGATCATGACTGAGGCTACGATGAAGGCTGCCGTGGTGCGGGAATTCGGCAAACCGCTGGTGATCGAGGAGGTGAAGACGCCGAAGCCGGGGCCAGGGGAAATTCAGGTAAAGATCGAGGCGTGCGGCGTATGCCATACGGATCTGCACGCCGCGCGCGGCGATTGGCCGGTCAAGCCGCAACCGCCCTTCATTCCCGGTCATGAAGGTGTGGGCTACGTGTCCGGCGTTGGCGCTGGCGTTACGCATGTCAGGGAGGGCGACCGCGTGGGCGTCCCGTGGCTCTACTCGGCGTGTGGACATTGTGAGCATTGCCTCGGCGGATGGGAGACCCTGTGCGAGAGCCAGCGCAATACCGGGTATTCGGTGAATGGCGGCTTTGCCGAATATGTCATCGCCGACCCGAATTATGTCGGGCACCTGCCGGACAATATCTCCTTCGTAGAGATTGCGCCGGTCCTGTGCGCCGGAGTGACCGTCTACAAGGGGCTGAAGGTGACCGACACAAAGCCCGGCGACTGGGTTGCGATTTCCGGCATTGGCGGGCTGGGCCATATGGCAGTCCAGTATGCGCGCGCAATGGGACTGCGTGTGGCCGCAGTCGATGTTGACGAGTCCAAGCTCGCCCTCGCAAGGCAATTGGGGGCAGAGGTGACGGTGAATGCTGCCCAGACGGATCCGGCGACTTTCCTGCGCAAGGAAATCGGCGGGGCACATGGCGCCCTTGTTACAGCGGTTTCGGTGAAAGCGTTCGAACAGGCTCTCGGCATGGTACGTCGCGGCGGGACCGTGTCGCTGAATGGCTTGCCGCCTGGTGATTTTCCTCTGTCCATCTTCAACATGGTGCTGAACGGCATCACGGTGCGCGGTTCAATTGTCGGCACCCGCCTCGACCTTCAGGAGTCGCTGGATTTTGCAGCGGCGGGCAGGGTGCGCGCGCACACGGCTACCGCGCGCCTGGAAGAGATCAACACCGTCTTTGACAAGATGCTGGAAGGCGGTATCGACGGGAGAATTGTGCTCGATTTCGCCTAGACATCCAGTCGCATCTGGCCGCCTCTGTCCTCGACTACGCGAAACAGATCCGTGCGCAGGGGCTCTACCGGGTGGTTCATGTCGAGCTTTGCGATGGCGCGGCCAAACCGTTTGGAAATCAGGTCCGCCATCGGCCCGCCGCCGCGCATGCGTTCATGCCAGGTGGCGTCATAATCCTTCCCGCCGCGCATTTCCCGGACAAGGTTGATCACCCGCGCGGCCCGGTCCGGCACATGCTGCACCAGCCATTCGAGGATCAGGTCCTTGATCTCATAGGGCAGGCGCAACATCACATAGCCCGCCCGGGTCGCGCCATGATCGGACACCGCTTCCAGAAGGCTTTCAATCTCGTGATCGTTCAGGCCGGGAATGATTGGCGCGGTCATGGCGGTGACCGGAATGCCCGCATCGGCCAGTGCGCGCATCGTGTCCAGTCGTTTCTGGGGCGTTGCGGCGCGCGGCTCCATCTTGCGGGAGAGTGTGCGGTCCAGCGTGGTGATGGACACGCCGACACGGGCAAGCCCGGCCTTGGCCATGGGCGCGATCAGGTCGATGTCCCGCTGGATCAGGGCAGACTTTGTCAGCAGGCTGACCGGGTGGCGATAAGCGTACAGCACTTCCAGCAATTCGCGGGTCAGGCGCTGTTCCCGCTCAACCGGCTGGTAGGCATCCGTGTTCATGCCCAGCGCGATCACACGCGGCACATAGTCGGGTTTTGACAGCTCCCGCTTCAGCAATTCGACCGCGTTCTCCTTGTAGAAAAGCTTGCTCTCGAAATCGAGACCGGCCGAAAGCCCTTCCCAGGTATGCGTGGGCCGGGCGAAGCAGTAGATGCAGCCATGCTCACAGCCGCGATAGGGGTTCACAGTCCGGTCAAAGGAGATGTCCGGCGACTTGTTGTAAGTGATGATCTTGCGGGCGGTATCCTTCATCAGGACCGTTTCCAGCCGCCCGGCATCATCCTCTATCGTGCCCCAGCCATCGTCAAAGGCATGATGAGTCTGCTTTTCATACCGGCCAGTCTGATTGGAAACGGCGCCGCGCCCGCGATGTTCAAAGCGTTCCTGCGCGGCGTTGGTGTCCATCAGTGTGACGCGGCCCTTGGGCGAAAGTTTCTGTCCTGTCCTCATGAAGAGAACAGGCCACAGCGTCAAGAACAAATCAAGAACATTTGTTGCCGCGTCTGGCGGAAACCTGTGAAATCAGATGCCCTTCAGGGAGGCGAAATTATCAAACACCTTGCGCACGCTGACGGGCATCTCGCGGTCGAGCACATCTGTCATGACGTGCATCTTCTTGAACTTCTCTTTGCTTTGCAGCTCCGGCGTCTTGCGCGCGACCATGCGCCAGTCTGAAAAGATCCGCAGCTGGGCTGGTTCAACAAGGACAGTCGTCACTGAAACGTGTCGCTTGTCGGTCAGAATGCGATTGTAGATATTCTCGACATTCGATTGCGGGCCTTCCAGCAATTGCAGGAAGTTCAGGCCATTGAACAGCAACACACCCGTCAGGCTCTGCACCTCGTTTACGCGCTGAGCCGTTGCCACGATATCGTCGATATCGCTTTCCTGAATCGTGTCGATTGCTGTGCTGATATAGATCAGTCTTTTCATAGGTGTCCTGTTGCCTGAGCGCGCCCCCCTTGGACACCGCTTCCAGATTTTGTTCGATAACTTAAATCAAGTTAACAGAGATTGTCAGCACTCCAGATTTTCCAATCTTCCTTCGTGTCTACGTCCTGTAGCGTTGGCAACAGGGCCACGCAAAAGCCGGAAGGCAGATTCTTGCGAAGATCGGCCATTGCGTGAGGCCCTGACCAGCGCACGTTTTCAAACATAGGTGGCAAACCGGGCCTTTTGTTCAACCCGAATAGCCAGAATCCGCCATCTGTCGCCGGGCCGAAGATGGCGTCATTGCGCGACAAGAGCCGCTCGGCGCGCAAGAGCAGGGCGGGGCTGATGTCCGGCGCATCCGTGCCGATGAACATGACCGGCCCGTTTGGGGAGTCAGCAAGCCCTTTTGTCAGCTTCTCGGTCAGTGTGCCCGGCCCCTGACTGACGCGCGGCAGATGTGGCGGCAGCAGGCCCCCCAGCGTTTCGCCCAGCGCGCGGTCGGGTGAGAGATACAGCGACACGTCCAGCCCGCTGGCCGCGGCCGCGCGCATGGTGCGGGCCAGCGTGAAATGGGCAATGCGGCGTGCCTCCGTCCGGCCCATACCCGCGGCAAGCCGTGTCTTGGCAAGGCCCATACGCGGCGGCTTGGCATAGATGAGAAGCCGGGCGCGGCGCATCAGTGATACGCCTTTGCCAGCGTCTCCGGCTTTGCCCCGAGCAGGAACCGCGTCAGCAGGGCGGCATTGCCCCAGGCCCGTTTGCGCCAGCCATCGCGTTCGTATTTCTCGGCGGAGGTGCGCGCTTCAGCACTCAGGAATGAGAGCCGCGCCTTGCCCAGCGCCCGCACGATCATCACGTCTTCCATCAGCGGCACATCCGCATAACCGCCAATCTCGTCATACAGCTTGCGGGAGACCAGCAGGCCCTGGTCGCCATAAGGGAGGCCAAGCCAGCGGGCGCGGCGATTGGCGCGCGCCTCCAGCCAGCGGGCTGCGCGATCATCCGAGCGATACTTGAGCGTAAAGGCCGCCGCCTTGCCGGGCCGAGTGTCCATATGGTGCGCGGCACGTTCGGCCCAGTCGGGGGAGAGATACGTGTCAGCGTGCAGGAACAGCAACCACTCGCCCCGCGCGGCCTTCGCGCCGGCGGCAAGCTGTGCCCCGCGCCCGCTTGCGCCGGTCACCAGTGTCGCGCCTGTGTCCCCGGCAATGCGCGGCGTTGCATCATCAGAGCCGCCATCAGAGACAATCACCTCACGGATCAGGCCCAGCTCCAGCCCCGGCATCAGCGCCTGCAGACAGTCCGGCAGGCTGGGGGCGGCGTTCAGTGTGGGAATGATGAGAGAGAGTGGGGCGGCCATGAATTTCCCCTAGCAGGCAATTGTGCGCTGCGGAACCGACGAGCGGTTAACACGTTCAGCAGGGACAGAATTGAACAAGGATCCCTCACATGCCGTCGATTTACGAAACCCTGAAGAAAGACCATGACAAACATCGCGAGTTGCTCGCCCAGCTGGCAGAGACGACCGGCGATTCCTCGCGCCGTCGCGAGCTCTGGAAGCAGTTCTATTATGATGTCGGTGGCCACGCCGCAGCAGAAGAGGAAACCTTCTACAGCCCGCTGATGGAGAAGGAAGACGGCCAGCCCAAGGGCCGCCATTCGGTTGCCGAGCACAAGGAACTCGACGACATCATCCAGGAACTGGACGAGATGGATATGAGCTCCCCCGGCTGGATGACGCGCTTCAAGACGCTGCGCCATGACTATGAGCATCACATCGACGAGGAAGAAGAAGAGATCTTCCCGGTGGCGAAGAAGGTTATCGGCAAGGATGAAGACGGCGCGATCAGCCAGTCCTTCCTCAAGCGCAAGGCACGCGAACGCAAGATCGTAGACGAAAAGGCCGAAGCCGCTCTGGAGGAGTGATTATCCTCCCAGTTCCCCAAGCCGCTGTTCGACCAGCAACAAGTCCCGCCATGCGCGGGATTTGTCTTGTGGGCGGCGCAAAAGATAGGCCGGATGCAGGATCGGGATCAGCGGCGCGGCAAAGCCGCCCGCCGTTTTGTACACATGTTCCGTGCCGCGCAGCCGCATGATGCCATCCGAGCTTGCCAACAGGGATTTCGCCGGAACGCCGCCCGCCGCGATGATCACTTTCGGCTGGGTCAGCTCGATCATCCGGTCCACGAAGGGGCGGCACACAGCCAGTTCCTCGGCTTCGGGATTCCGGTTTCCGGGCGGGCGCCAGTAATTCACATTCGTGATGAAGGCATTTTCCTTACGGTCGCGCTGGATCGCGGCCAGCATACGGTCCAGCAATTGTCCGGCCGGACCAACAAAAGGGACACCGCGACGATCCTCTTCCGGACCGGGGCCTTCACCGATCACCATCAGGCTCGCGCCCGGTGTGCCATCATAGACGGCGGTTTTTTCTGCAGCGGCTTTCAGGGGGCTGCCCTCAAAGGCTTCGATGGCCGCTTTCAGCGCTTCGACCGAATCACACGCCGCAGCGGCGTTTCGGGCCTCTTCCACCCAGTCGACTTTCTTGCGACGCGGACGCCGTACAGGCGTTGGAGAGACTGCAGGCGCGGCTGGCGCGGCGCCCTCGGCGACCTTCAAATAGGCCTGTACCGTGGCGTCATCGACCTCCACGCCCATGTCGCCCCACCATTCGGTGAGGGCCTGAATTGCATCAATTGACGCAGGGGCGGGCATCTGGACGCTCTGGACCTTCCTGATAGACGCTGTAATTGCTTTACCAAATGGGCTTATGAGCGGGCAACCTATCACCCGCAAGGAGGAGAAACCAATGGCTGATGACGCTATTCAGCGCGAGTCGATGGAATATGACCTGGTCATCGTCGGCGGCGGTCCTGCGGGTCTGTCCGCGGCGATCCGCGCGAAACAGCTGGCACAGGAAGCTGGCGAAGACATTGAAGTGGTCGTGATCGAGAAGGGCGGCGAGATCGGCGCTCACATCCTGTCCGGCGTGGTCATGGACCCGGTCGGCCTCGACAAGCTGATCCCTGACTGGCGCACGCGCGATGATCGCCCGCTGAAGACAGAAGTGACCGGCGACAAGTTCAAATTTCTCGGGCCAAACGGCGAAGCGGACATTTCCTGGTTGCCAATGCCGGGCTTCATGAAGAACCACGGCAATTTCACCGGCTCGCTGGCAAATGTGGCCCGCTGGCTCGGACAGGAAGCCGAGAATATGGGCGTTGAAGTCTTCCCGGGCTTTGCCGCGTCAGACCTGGTGCTGGGCGAGAATGGCGAAGTGAAGGGCATCGTGGCCGGTGTCATGGGCATCGCGGCGGATGGCTCTCACAAGGCCGACTATGAGCCAGGCATGGAATTGCTCGGCAAATACGTCCTGTTTGCCGAAGGCGCACGCGGCTCGCTGACCAAGCAGCTGATCGCCAAGTACAATCTGGACGAGGGCCGTGACCCACAGAAATTCGGCATCGGCCTGAAAGAGCTGTGGTCCATTCCGGAAGAGCAATTCAATGAAGGCTATGTCCAGCACACGATGGGCTGGCCGCTCGACAACAAGACTGGCGGCGGCAGCTTCCTCTATCACTTCCGCGACAATGGCGAGCCCTTCGTATCGGTCGGCTTCGTGGTTCACCTGAACTATGAGAACCCGTACATCTCACCGTATCAGGAATTCCAGCGCTTCAAGCACCACCCATCCGTTCTGCCACACCTTCAGGGCGGCAAGCGCGTGGCCTATGGCGCGCGGGCGATCACCGAGGGCGGCTTCCAGTCCGTTCCGAAGCTGGCCTTCCCGGGCGGCGCCCTGATCGGCTGCGGCGCCGGCTTCGTCAACGTGCCCCGCATCAAGGGCAGCCACAACGCCATCCTCACCGGCATGATGGGCGCAGAAGCCGCCTATGCAGCCATCAAGGGTGGCCGTCAGGGCGATGTGCTGACCGATTATGAAGAGGCTTACAAAGCGTCTTCCGTCTACAAGGAGCTGAAGCAGGTGCGGAACGTGAAGCCGCTCTGGTCCAAGCTCGGTACGGCGATCGGCATTCCGCTCGGCGGTCTCGAAATGTGGATTTCCAGCCTGTTCGGCGGATTCTCCTTCTTCGGCACACTCAGCCACGGCAAGACCGATGCAGCGGCGCTGAAGCCTGCGAAGAAGTTCAAGCCGATCGAGTATCCAAAGCCCGATGGCGTGATCAGCTTCGACAAGCTGACCAATGTGTCCTTCACCAACACCTATCACGGCGAAGACCAGCCTGTTCACCTTGTCGTGAAGGACATGGCGCTTCAGAAGGCGTCCGAGCATGACGTGTATGCCGGTCCGTCGGCGCGCTACTGCCCGGCCGGTGTGTACGAGTGGATCGAGGAAGGCGGTGAGCTGAAGTTCCAGATCAACTCGCAAAACTGCATTCACTGCAAGACTTGCGACATCAAGGATCCGAATCTGAACATCAACTGGACCGTGCCGGAAGGCGGCGGCGGCCCGGCCTATCCGAACATGTAATCAGGCCTCTCAGGTCATGGTTTCCGGAAAGCGCGGTGGGGTTAACCCTGCCGCGCTTTCTCCATTTCGCGCCTTGCTCTCGCCGCATCCGGCTGCTTCACTCACAGCCAAAGCGAATTCGGAGCAAGCCTCGTTACCATGCATTTCAGACTGACCTTTGCCGCCTCTGCCCTGACCCTTTCCGCCATGATGAGCGCCTGTGCCACCGAACCGGCCCCGGCGCAGCCTGTCGCCGAGATCGACGCGCCAATTGTTGAGAGCAGCATTCCGCTGTCACCGGCCGCGCGCGCCACGGCGGTCATCGGCGACAATGGCATGCCGGTCGGCATCTCCGCATATCCCGCGCCGCTGGACGCGGTGAAGGCAGGGGACATGGCCGCGTTTCTGGAAATGACCTCCGGCCTGTCCCAGGAAGACCGGGACGTCAGCCCGCTATTCGATGCCTTCCTCGCGCTGGACCGCGCCGCTGATGGCGACATGCTGGCCGCGCGCAACATCCTGCAATCCTCCAACAGCCAGGATGATGAAGACGGCGAGACCGGGTTTTACGCCTTCCTCGACGCATGGCTGCTGGCAATGGAAGGCAAGCCGGACGAAGCGATTGAGCGCCATCGTGGCGCTGCGGGCTCCATGCCCGGCCTGACCGGGGACCTCTCGCTGGCCGCCATGCTTGAGGCGCTGGGCCGACCGGAGCAGGCGCTCGCCGTCTATGAATTCATGACGCCCGCAGAGATCGAGGCCCCGGAACACCAATTCGACCCGAAGGGCCTGCTCTACAGCCATGTCCGGACGGTGATTTCCCGCCACGCCTTGCTGCTGCAGCGCCTTGGCCGGATCGAGGAAGCGAAGGCCGTGTATCAGAAACTCGCCGATGCCGAGCCGGAAGAGGCGATCAGCTACGCCGCTGCGCTGGAAAGCCTGGAAACGGGCAAGAACCTCGACAATGAAGCGCTGGACGTGCCCGCCGCCTTTACCCAGTCGCTGGCCGACGTGTCCCGCGCCCTGCAGGAACAGCGCATCATCCGCACCATCATGATGGGCGGCCAGATCGAAGGCTTTGACGACCAGCGCTCGGCGTTTGATCAGGTGGCATTGCTGATAAATCCGGAAGACGAAGGCCTGCGCGCCGCTGTCATCGACCAGCTTTACGAGCACGCGCTCTATGAAGGTGTCGCCCATGTCGCGATGAGCGCGCCGGAAGATACCGCCTCGTTGCAGATCGCTGCCGGGCAGGCGCTGATCATGTCCGGCAAGGAAGACGAGGCCCGCGCCGCCGTTACTCGCGCGCTGGAAATCACCGATGAGGATGACCGGTTGCAGACGCTCTATGGCGCGTTGCAGCTGCGCACGATGCTTCACGACAAGGACGGGTCGACCGAATTGGTGGAGGAAGTGATCACATTGGCCTCCAATCAGGCCGAGCGTGCCTCCGCCCACGGGCTGGCCGCCGAGATCAATGACCAGTTCGGAGACCTCAAGGCGGCGGCCTACCATGCCGAGAAGGCCCGGGAGCTGGACGATACGCACGACCGGCGCATGGCGCTGGCCAATGCGCTAGGCAAGGTGGGAGAGATCAATCCCGCGCTGGCCATTTTGCGCACAGAGCTTCTGGGGCGTCCAAACGACCCTTACACGCTGAATTCACTCGGATATTTCCTGATCGAGAATACTGATAAGTACGAAGAGGGCTTCAAGATCCTCTACCGTGCCCGGTCACTGGCAGAGCGGGATCCCTATATCGCGGACTCGCTCGGCTGGGCCTATTATCGCCTCGGTCACCTGAAGGATGCGCAGCGCCTGATCGAACAGTCACGTGCCAAGCTGGAGCCGCACAAGCATTGGGAAATCGAAACCCATCTGGGCGACATCTACTGGCATCAGGGTGATGAGGAAGCCGCGCGCGAAGCCTGGCAAAATGCGATCGAGGCCCGTCCACCGGCAACGCAGCGCGCTGAGCTGGAAGACAAGCTGGCCAATGGCCTGACGACGCCAAAACCAGAGCGTCAGGCCCTGCCAAGCGTGTCCATCGGTGACGGCGAGATCGACCGGCAGGATATCTGACGAAACTGTCAGGCAGCTGAGACCTTTTACCCGCCTCCGACGCGCCTTACTATCGCCGGATATCAATGCGATTCCGCGATGCGAACGCTGACGGGAAAACTATGTCGAACGAAATGAATCCGCACATGCAGGAACCGGAGCCAAAGCGCAGCTTCCTGCCGGGGCCACCCTGGGTCTGGACCTGGGCAAGACGCCTTCTGATCCTCGGCTTCGTCCTCGCCGCGCTCGGCTTCGTGGCGCTCTGGATGTATTTCGCGGCGCTTGGCCGTCAGGTGCCGTCCATCGACAAGCTGAAACAGTATGAGCCGCCCATCACGTCGCGCGTCCACGCCGGCGATGGAACGCTGATTGCCGAATTCGCAAGAGAGCACCGCGTCTTCGTGCCGTATGAGTCGATCCCGACCCATGTGGTGCAAGCCTTCGTGGCGGCGGAAGACAAGACGTTCTTCACGCATGGCGGACTCGATTACAAAGGCATCGTGCGCGGCGGGGTGAACTCCGCCAAGAACAAGATCACCGGTTCCGGCGGTCTGGAAGGCGGCTCGACCATCACGCAACAGGTCGCCAAGAACATGCTGCTGACGCGCGACCAGAACCTCACGCGCAAGGCCAAGGAAGCGATCATCGCCCAGCGCATGGAGAAGGAATTCACCAAGGAAGAGATCCTCGAACTCTACCTGAACGAAATCTATCTCGGCTATCGCTCCTACGGTGTGGGTTCTGCGGCGTTGAACTATTTCGACAAGTCGCTGCCTGAACTGGACCTGTCCGAAGCGGCGATCCTCGCCTCTCTGGCCAAGGCCCCTTCGTCGGTGAACCCCTATAGCCGCCCCAAGCGCTTGCTGGCGCGCCGCAACTATGTGCTCGGCCGTATGGTTGATGATGGCTACATCACGCGCGAGGAAGCTGAAGAGGCGATGGCTCTGCCCCTGTCCACGACGCGTCGCCTGAAGGGTCCGGAATACGCCGCGGCGACCTATTTCGTGCAGGAACTGCGCCGTGACCTCATCAAGAATTACGGCGAAGACACGCTGCAACAGGGCGGTCTGTCAATCCGCTCGACCATCGATACGAAACTGCAGCTCGCCGCTCAGGACGCCCTGCAGAACGGCCTGATCGCCTATGACCGTCGTCATGGCTGGCGGGGGCCAATCACGCGTCTTGATCCCGAGGCTGACGATGTTCTGGAACAGCTGAACGACGTCACGCTGCCCGGTGGCTATGGCACGTGGGAAGCCGCGCTGGTGACCAGCACAGGCTCGCGCGGCGCGCAGCTTCTGCTGACTGACGGCGCGACCATTCCGCTGCCCGCCGAGGAAGTCGAGTGGGCCGCGACCTACAAGCCTGCTGAAGGCAAGGGTGGGCTGAATGTCGGCGACGTTGTCCTGGCTGAGCTGAAGCGCAAGGTTCTGAATGCGGATGAAACGTCTGCGCCTGCGGACCCGCAACTGGACCCCGACGGTGATGAGATCGACGAGCCGGAACCCGAGCCGATGCTGGTGCCGGTTGGCAATGCCATCCTGCGTCAGGTACCGGAAGTTGACGGCTCCCTCGTGGCGCTGGACCCGCATACGGGTCGTATCCTTGCCATGCAGGGCGGCTATTCCTTCTTCAAGTCGAGCTATAACCGCGTCACGCAATCCAAGCGTCAGCCGGGTTCCAGCTTCAAGCCCTTTGTCTATGCAGCGGCGCTGGAGCGTGGATACACGCCGGCTACGCGCATGCTGGATGCCCCCTTCGTGGCATTTGATGTGTCTACGGATGATTACTGGCGCCCGTCGAACTATACCGAAGGGCGCACCTATGGCATGGTCACCCTGCGTGTCGCGCTGGAGAAATCCCTGAACCTCGTCACCGCCCGCGTGGCCCAGGACATCGGCATGGAAGCGGTTTCCGAACTGGCCGAGCGGATGGGCGTCTATGAAGATCTTCCGCCCTATCCGGCCATGTCCCTCGGCGCCGGCGACGCGTATCTGATCGATGTTGCGCGCGGCTATGCCGGCTTCGTGAATGGGGGAAGGAAGATCAACCCGACCCTTCTGGACCGTGTGCAGGACCGTCATGGGCGTACCCTGTTCCGCCATGACGAACGCCTGTGCGAAGGATGCTCTGCGGACGAGTGGGACGGCGCGGAACCGCCGCAACTGGCAGAAGTGGGCGAGCAGGTGCTGGACCCGATCATCGCCTATCAGGTGACGCATATGCTGGAGGGCGTGGTAGAGCGCGGCACAGGCCGCCGGGCCCGCCGGGTCGGCAAGCCTCTGGCTGGTAAAACGGGTACTACGGATGATTATCGCGACGCGGTGTTCATGGGCTTTTCGCCTGACCTCGTCGTGGGCGTGCGGGTCGGCTTTGACGACAATCGATCGCTCGGCGAAGGCGAAGCGGGTGGCTCGGTTGCCTCACCGATCTTCACGGACTTCATGGAACGCGCCCTGGCAAACGAGCCAGCGACGCCATTCCGCATCCCGCCCGGCGTGCGCCTGGTGAAGGTGGATGCCCGCAATGGCGAACTGCCCGGCCCGGATACTGCTGTCATCATCGATGAGGCCTTCCGCCCCGGCACAGAGCCTGGCATGAGCGCCTTCACCGACACCAGCGACTGCTTGTCCATTTCCGGCAATTGCGGGGGCGGCACGGGCAGCTCGACCAGCGGGTTCGATCCTGAGCGCGACGCCGGAATTGTCGAGGAAACCGATGAGGGCTTCCCGTTCCAGCCGGCCCAGCCACGCCCCGCGCCTGAAGCGCCAGTGGATGACAGTCTCGGCGACGTTTACTGACGCAGTTGCTTTTGACGCAGGAAGGCGGGCGCGCTATGCCCCGCCTTTCCAGTTTTTATCGAACAAGATCACAAGAGGCAGATCCCATGTCCGCAGAAATCAAATCCCTTACAGACCAGATCCGCCAGTCCGCCGATTTGCTACGGAGGCGTCTTTGACTGGGATACTGCCACAAAACGCCTGGATGAGCTGACCGCGCTCTCCGAACGTCCCGATTTCTGGGATGACCCACAGGCCGCCCAGGCCATGATGCGCGAACGCCAGCGTCTGGCTGACGGCATCGAAACCGTCGAAACCCTACAGCGCGAAGCTGACGATGCCGAGGAATTGCTCGAACTCGCCGAAGGCGACGAAGACATGATCGCGGACATCGAAACCAATCTGAAAAAAGCCGCCGAGCGCGCCGAGAAGGCAGAGCTGGCTGCCCTGCTTTCGGGCGAGGCCGATGGCAATGATTGCTTCATCCAGATCAATGCGGGCGAGGGCGGCACGGAAAGCCAGGACTGGGCAAATATCCTGCGCCGCATGTATGTCCGCTGGGCCGAAGCGCACAATATGAAGGTCGAGGAACTCGACGAGCGCGAGGGCGAAGAGGCGGGCATCAAATCCGCCACGCTCCAGTTCAAGGGCGAGAACGCCTATGGCTGGCTGAAGTCTGAAACCGGTGTGCATCGCCTCGTGCGGATTTCGCCTTTCGACTCCTCCGCGCGGCGCCATACCAGCTTTGCCTCGGTCGCGGTGACGCCCGTGATTGACGACAATATCGAGATCGAGATTGATCCCTCCGATGTGCGTACAGACACATATCGCGCGTCCGGCGCGGGCGGTCAGCACGTCAACCGGACAGACTCCGCCGTCCGCCTGACGCACGAGCCGACAGGCATTGTGGTCCAGTGCCAGAACGACCGGTCGCAACACCGCAACCGCGATCAGGCCTGGCAGATGCTGCGCTCGAAACTGTACGAGCTGGAACTGCAAAAGCGCCGCGAAGTCGCCGATGCCAGCTATGCCGGCAAGACCGATATCGGCTTCGGCCACCAGATCCGCTCATACGTGCTCCAGCCCTACCAGATGGTGAAGGACCTGCGGACCGAAGTGGAAACCTCCGACACGTCCGGCGTGCTGGATGGCGACATCGACCTCTTCCTCTCCGCCGCCCTGGCCGCCTCCGTGGCCAAGAACGAGGACGAGGAATAGGGGGCTTGCCTCACGCAACCCAGTCCGGGGTCTGTGCGTTCGTCCTGAATGGACGATCTGCTGACGCTATCTTTTGACAGCCAGATGCCTCTCGGGGTTCTGGCTGTTCGCCTCATCGCGGCTTCCGTGGCGGGATTGATTGTCGGGTTTGAGCGCGAAGTGAGGAACCGGCCTGCAGGCCTGCGCACACACATGCTGACAGCGCTGGCATCTGCCGTCTTCATGTTGATCTCTATAGAGATGATCCACTCATTCGGCAGCAATGACGACACCACCCAGCTGGACCCGACCCGTGTCGTGCAGGCTGTCACGGCGGGCGTCGCCTTTCTGGCAGCAGGCACGATCATTCACGGCAGCGGCTCCGTCAGAGGGCTAACGACCGGGGCGAGTATCTGGCTCGCTGGGGCGATTGGCCTTGCCTGCGGTGCTGGTTATTTGCGTCTCGCCTTTCTTGCCGTCCTTTTTTCTGTGTTGATCCTGCTCCCGATCCGGATGCTGGAGACGCATCTCTTCGGGAAACAGCCCATTGGGGAAGGGAAGGATGATGAGTAGTGCCGCGCCGGCAATGTGGGAGTATCGCATCTGGCCTGATGACGCCGGGGCGATGGCGTATCAGCTTCAGACGACGCTACACTTTGTGGAAGAGTTGCCACGGACCGATACCTATTTCATGGCGACGGCCCGTGCCCCCGCCCAGGCAAAGCTGAGAGGCGGTGCGCGGTTTGATATCAAGGAATTGCTGGCAAGGGAGGCGGGGCTGGAGCTTTGGCGTCCCGTAATCGCCGCGGAGTTTCCGTTTGATGATGAGGATCGCGCGACGCTAGCCCGTCTCTATCCAGCCATTCCGCATTCCCTGCAGAGCCTTGCGGCCCTGCGAGATGCCTTTCTGGCCGAAGGTGCGGAACTCACAGTCGACAAGAAGCGACAGATTGCGACTGAGCCGGGTGGCCTGCGTGCGGAGATAACGTCGGCCTCATTGGGGGAGGGCGCGCGGACCACGCTTTGCCTGGAACATGAGAGCGCCGTCGAACTGGCCCGGCATGTGGATCGCTTCGGTTTCAGCGATCTGCCCAATCTCAGCTATTCCGTCTGGCTGAGACAACACCTTTAAGCGAGCGCTGTGGCTGCGAGGCAGGTGATCACGACGGCCGACAGGATGAGGCGCAGGCGCATCCACCAGCCGGGCGCCAGCGTTCGCTGGACAAACCAGGTCTCGATGCCGAGCAGGCCGATATAGCCGATGATCAATCCCAATGCGGCGGAGCTGTGGCCGCCGCCCGCAGCGAAGAAGGCCCAGAGCGCAGGCAACACGCTGAGCCCATAGCCGACGACCGCCTCGCGTCCGCTGGATTTCGTCGCAAAGCCCCACAGCACGCCGGACATGAAGGCGAGGATGATCGCGCCGTAGAACACCTGCACATACGGCCCGACAAAGCGCGCCCCGAAGGCGGCGCTGCCAAACTCCTGCAGTGCGGGGATGAACAGGCTGAGCGTCCCCCAGACGAAGGGGATCAGCCCGGCAAGGCCAAGCGCCAGCGGCGCGGCGGGTATCTTTTGTCTGGTCATGCCTGCGAATTAGAGTGATCTGCCTCAGTGTCGAGGGCGCCGCGCGAGGGCCCTTATCCCCTCAAGTCAGGGGGATAGCGGGGACGGGGTGCGTTAGGAGGCATTTGGCGTGTGGGCGCGCACATGGCGCCAAACGCGGGGGACAGGAAATTTTTTCGTCCCCGGTGCGCGAAGTCGGGCCATGATGGCTGGTATGAGATCGCTTTCGCCTGACGCCGAGATATTCCTGGAAGACAGCTGGATGATGCTGGGCAACATCTTTGCGTCGCTGCTGGATCTGTCCCGGCGATCGGTCGGGCAGTCTGTGACGCGTCGGTATTACAATTTCGTGCTGCGGCGGTTGCGGGCGGGGGAGGCGATGCTGCGCCGGATGATCCTGATGCTGGCCCTGACGCTGGAGGTCGAGCCGATCCTGCCGCGCGCGCAGTCGAAACCAAGCGGACCGGACGCGCCTGTTTCACCTGCAGACAGCGCGCCCCGGCCTGAGCCATTTGGCCCACGCACGCCGACACCTTTCCTGCTCTGGGAAGCGGATGCATCGCGTCGGCAGACAGAGCGCTTTGCAGAACCGCCGCGCATCTGGACGCTCGGCATGGACTGGAAATTGCTGCCATCGGAGCTGCGCGCCCTGAAGGCTGCCGAAGCCCCAGCGGCCATTTCCCTCCAGCCCTTGCAATTGCGCCTCAAGCGTCTGGAGCTGGCCTTCCGAGACCCGGATGCGGCGGCGCGGCGCCTTGCAAGATGGCGCGCGCGGCAGGCCGGGCTGAGAACGCTTTGGCGGGCGCAATATGAATGCGGTGAGGCAGAGCCAAAGGCGCCGTTCGGGCGCACCTCGCCACTGGGGCGAGCCCGGCGACTGGCCTCGCGCACCACACTGCCGGCGGACTATCGCCAATGGCTGGATGATCTGGACATTTATGCGCGCGATGAACTGATCAATTCATCCTGATACGTTCTGAAATGATAATCGCCCGCCCTCTGTCTGTGGCAGGGGCGGGCGAAGCTATGGGAAAAACGTCAGGGCGCTACAGCACGTCCAGCATTTCTGCGACCAGTGGGTGGCGCACCACATCCTTGCCTTCGAGGCGGACGACAGACGCGCCGCCCAGCTTTTCCAGCCGTTCGGCTGCCGTGGCGAGTCCGGAGAATTCCGGCAGCAGGTCCGACTGGGCCGGGTCGCCCGTGATCACCATTGTGGAGTGCCAGCCGAGCCGCGTCAGCAGCATCTTCAGCTGTGTGTAGGTGCAGTTCTGCGCCTCGTCGATCACGATGAAGGCATTGTTCAGTGTACGCCCCCGCATGAAGCCGATGGGGGCAATCTCGATCACGCCCTCGGCCAGCATGTGCTTCAACTGTCCGGGCGACAGCCGGTCCGACAGCGCGTCATAAAGCGGGCGCAGATAGGGGGCCAGCTTGTCTTCCATCGCGCCGGGCAGGAAGCCGATCTGTTCGCCTGCCTCAACTGCGGGGCGGGACAGGATGATCCGCGCGACCTTTCCTTTCTGCAGGGCCTCCACCGCCTTGCAGACGGCGAGATAGGTCTTGCCTGTTCCCGCCGGGCCAAGCGCGGCGACAAGGGCTTTTTCATCCATCGCCTTCATCAGTTCGGCCTGGTTTTCCGTGCGGGGCTTTACCGTTTTCTGATATTTCTGCGTACGCCCATTTTCTGCACGCTGATGATCTGCGCGAGTTTCGGAATCGTCCGGGTGCCAGCCTCGGCCGCCTTCTATGGCTTGCAGCTTCGGGCCCTTTCCACGGGCGCCCTCCTCGAACCACGCGTTCAGGTTCACTTCGGAACCGTGCTTCATCCGTTTTGCTGCATTGCGTTTACCCATGGAAGGTCTCCTTGGTTACGGGCAAGAAAAAAGCCACCGGCGGACTCGCGCGATGGCTTGGCGGAAACTGGGAGGAAGAAAAGGCCGTCCGCCCCGTGGGCGGTGTGGCCAGGTCCCGGGACGTATCACCGGGCGGCGGGGTGTGACAGGATCGTGTGATGACCGTCTCCAACTCCGAATCTGTTGATGATTAGAGTGTAGCAAGGTTATCAGAAGATTAAATGAAAATTCCGCCCCGGATAAAAAGAGGAAACCCCATGGCCATTTACGAGATTGACGGAACCCGCCCACAGCTGCCCGAGAGTGGCAATTACTGGGTGGCCGAAAATGCGCAGGTCATGGGCAATGTTGTCCTGAAGGAGAATGCGTCGATCTGGTATGGCGCAGTGCTGCGAGGCGACAATGACCCGATCACGATTGGCGAGAATTCCAACATCCAGGATGGCAGCGTGCTTCACACGGATGTCGGCTGCCCGCTGACCATCGGGCGCGACGTCACCGTCGGCCACATGGTCATGCTGCACGGCTGTACGATCGGAGACGAGACTCTGATCGGCATCGGCTCCACCATCCTCAACAATGCGAAGATCGGGAAGAATTGCATCATCGGGGCCCATGCCCTGATCCCCGAAGGCAAGGTCATTCCGGATAATTCGCTCGTCATGGGCGCGCCAGGCAAGATCGTCAAAGAGATCTCCGACCACCAGGCTCAGGTGATCAAGATGTCAGCGGTCCATTATGTCGAGAACTGGAAGCGTCACCGCGCCAGCCTGAAGCGGATCGATTAGGAATCCGTCTCGTCAGGGCGCAGGAAGTTCACCGCGAACTCCACGCCGTTCGAGCGCACGACCCGGCCACGCAGATTGCCTGCTGTCACGACTTCGCCGATTGGCGGTGTCTGGAACTGGCCAGTGGTCTTGAAGCTCGCGCCGGTCAGAGAGATGTCCATGACGGTGCACGGGATCTGAAGACCGTCCTTGCGGGCGATGAAGGCCGGGCCACCGGTCGGGAAGCGTGCTGCCGCGCGCTGTTCCGGGGCTTCCATAAGATCCTTGTTGACCAGCCAGCTAAGACGGTCAGCCAGTTTCTTGCGCTTGTGAGGCACGACGTTGAACTCAACGGCAAAGCCATCCTTGGAGGTGCGCACGACCCGGCCCGCCACGCGGCCCAGATCGTCGAAATAGCAGATCACATTGGCCCCATGTTCCGGCACGGTCGCAGCGCGCAGATAGGCGCCAGAGCAGGACAGGTTTTCAGTGACAAGTTGATGGTCTTCGCTGGATTCATCCAGGAAGCAGCCTTCAAGTTCCAGGTCGACTCGCTGATACTGGCGGCGATCTTCCTCGTTTTTGATCACGGGGTTGAATTGAGGCACAGACAAATCTAGTGCGGGCATGTGGATTCTCCTGAGTCCGTTACGGCAACCTGTCTGTTCTTCTCCATCAAGCCTTTACTTAGCTGAGTTTCGTTCACAAACTGTTGCGGAAAACAGAAGGATTCACGCCAATCCTTCACCATAAGGTTTATTGGGAGGTCCTCCGGTGCTGGAGACATACGACTATATTATCGTGGGCGCAGGAAGCGCTGGCTGTACACTTGCCAACAGGTTGAGCGAAGATCCGCGTATCAAGGTCTGCCTGATCGAGGCCGGCAAGAAAGATAACAACCTCATGGTGCGGATGCCCGCCGGAGTTGGAAACCTGATCAAGGCTGAGGGGGATTTCAACTGGGGCTTCTGGACCGAGCCGCAGAAGCATATGAATGGTCGCAAGCTCTGGTGGCCACGCGGAAAGGGCTGGGGCGGCTCCTCTTCCATCAATGGCATGGTCTACATTCGCGGCCACGCGCGCGACTATGACCAGTGGGCGCAGATGGGCCTGCGCGGCTGGAGCTTTGCGGACGTGCTGCCCTATTTCAAGAAATCAGAAGGCTATGAAGGCGGCGACAACGACTTCCACGGCGGCACCGGCCCGCTGAAAGTGTCGGAAAGCCCGCTCTCTTCTCCGGTTTATCGCGCCTTCCTTCAGGCAGGTGAGCAAGCTGGCTACAAGAGCACGAAGGATTTCAACGGCGCCGATCAGGAAGGCTTCGGCCGCTATCAGCGCACGATCCACAAGGGCGAACGCTGGAGCGCGTCCTATGGCTATCTGCGTCCCATCGTCGGCGTGCGGGACAATCTCACCGTGATCTCCACTGGTATGGTGACGCGCGTGCTGATCGAGAATGGCCGCGCCACGGGGGTGGAAGTCGTTGAAGGCAAGGGCCGTCTCACGCAGGAGATCCACGCCTCGGGTGAGGTCATCGTCTGCGCGGGCGCGGTGCAATCGCCGCAATTACTGCAGCTGTCCGGCATCGGGAATCCTGACCATCTCGGCCGGTTCGATATCCAGACCAAGGTGAAGTCCCCGAATGTTGGCCAAAACCTGCAGGACCATCTGGACGTCACCGTCATCCACGAGATGACCCAGCCGATTTCCGCTTACTCCATGCAGAAAGGCATCAAGAAGCTGGGCGTGGGCATCCAGTATCTCGTGAACCAGACCGGTGCTGGTGCCGACAACCACCTTCAGGCCGGCGCGTTCCTGAAGTCCCGCGAAGGGTTGGAGATGCCCGACCTGCAGCTCCACTTCGTGAATGCCATCATGATGGATCACGCCAAGCACCAGGCCAACAAGGATGGCTACACGGTCCATTCCTGCCAGCTGCGGCCGGAAAGCCGGGGCACGGTTTGCCTCGCTTCCGCAGACCCGTTCGCCCATCCGGCCATCGATCCCAATTATCTGGAAGCCGAGGAGGACCGCCGCGCGATGCGGGAGTCGGTGAAGATGATCCGCGATATCTGCGGTCAGAATGCGCTGCAGCCCTTCACCGGCGCCGAGATGATGCCGGGCGAGAGCGTGAAGACAGACGAAGAGATCGACGCCTTTATCCGACGGTGTGGCGAAACGATTTATCATCCCATCGGGACGGTCGCGATGGGAGCGAATGAGGACAGCCCGGTTGATGGGGAGTTGCGTGTGCGTGGTGTAGACGGTTTGCGGGTCGTCGATGCGTCCGTGATCCCGACCCTGATCGGCGGCAATACGAACGCGCCAACCATCATGATCGCCGAGAAAGCGGCAGACATGATCCTCGGCAAGCCGCCGCTGGAAGCGGAGGCGCCGGAGACGGTTGCGGCCTGATCAGGCCGCGCCTGCGCTAGTGGTAATTGTTGGCGACCAGCTTCAGCGTTGGCTCGGCAGGTTGGGAGTCTGGCGGTACCAGCATCGCCACGCGGTGACGCCAGATCGGACGCCCTTTGAGTTTCGGCACGCCGCCCAGCGTCTGGTAGAGGCCGAGGAAACGGGTTGCTGAATTCGGCATGCCAGCCTGCTCCAGGGGCATCGTCGTGATCTCCACCTCGACACGCTGGCCTGTCAGGGTTTCGCCGCGACCTCGGATGACACCCGGGGCGCCATCGGTGCGGACAGCCTCCAGGAAGCCGCCAATCATTGCGCGGTCCGGGCCGGTCCAGAGATTGAGGAAGTCGTGATTGGGCAGGGAGCGTCCAAGCAGGTCAGACACGCCGTCACCGGCCGTCCGGAAGATCCAGGCGCCATCATCGGTTGCCTCGATCATGAAGATGTTGGCGATCAGGTCCGGATGGTCGTTCGCGCGGGGCGTCCGGTCTTCATTGGCAACCGGATCAACGCGCATGCGTTTCCAGGCTTCCAGCATGATGCGGGTGTTCGGATGTATAGACCGGTCTTGCATGATGGGCGTGGGCTCCATTGATAGTTTGTGGGCCCAGCCGGGCCAGCGTCGGAGTCGTAAACCGCAATATATATTCCAGTTAGCAATTCCCCCGGCTGGGGAATTACAGGGGATGAAATCGGGGAATTTCCCCGGTCAGGAAGTTTTCGAAGTGCCCGTACACGGCCATTCGCTCAATTGTGGGACAGGTGAGTCTCGACTCGGAACAGGATGAGACACGAAATTGGAGCGTTGAGGGGAGTTGATTTGATTCGCCTGTGCAATGTCTGGATGGATTGCATGACCGAGCGCGCAAGATCGTGCTCATTTCTTCGTCAAAAGCAGCGTTATGCGGCTGCAACACCACAGTCTCGGCAAAACTCCACTCTTAACTCATGGTGATGCCTTGCCATGCCTACCTGTTTGTTTAGTCCTAGGTAGTACAGCGCAGCTGAAAAAAATTCCTCCCAAACCAAAAACAGAAATTTGCTCAAAGGGACCAACACGTGAAATCCAGAAAATTTGTTGTATCGGGTGCACCGAAGTTCAAATCGGCGCTCACCCTCAGCGCGGGCTTTGCCGCGTTCGCCGCTCTCTCCATGCCTGCCATCGCACAAGACGCGCCGGAAGAAGAAGAGAGCCGGACCCTCCAGACTGTCACCATCACGGCCACCAAGCGCGAACAGACGCTGCAGGATGTGCCGGTGGCGGTGTCCGTTGTTGATGAGAGCGTGATCGAGAAGGCCGAGATTGTCGATTTGGGAGATCTGCAATCCGTCGTGCCTTCGCTTCGCGTTAGCCAACAGCAATCCTCCTCCAACACCAACTTCATCATCCGCGGCTTCGGCAACGGCGCGAACAATGCCGGCATCGAGCCTTCGGTGGGTGTGTTCGTCGATGGCGTTTACCGCTCGCGCTCGACCTCCCAGATTTCCGATTTGCCAAACCTGCAGCGCGTCGAAGTTCTGCGCGGGCCGCAATCGACCCTGTTCGGCAAGAACGCCTCCGCAGGTGTCATCTCCATCGTGACGCAGAAGCCGCAATTCGAATGGGGCGGCAATGTCGAAGGCACGGTCAGCAACTATAATGGCTACCGCGCTGGCGCATTCGTAACCGGTCCTTTGTCTGACACGGTTGCCTTCAGCCTTGGCGGCAATTTCAACACGCGCGATGGCTATGTCGAAGATCTGGGCGATGGCCCGGACACGAACGAGCGCAATCGCTGGGGCATTCGCGGTGACCTGCTTTGGGAGCCAAGCGACGACCTCTCCTTCCGTGTGATCGCAGACTATGATGAGATCGACGAAATCTGCTGTGCTGCCGCGAACGTCGTCAACGGCCCGACCGGCGCGGCCATCCTGGCGCTGGGCGGAAATCTCGTTGCCGAAGACCCGTTCTCCTATGAAGTGGCCTACAATTTCGGGTCCGAGAACCTCATCAAGAATAGCGGTATCTCCCTGCAGGGCGACTATGATGCTGGCGCATTCACCGTCACCAGCATCACGTCCTACCGGACGTCTGACCTCAGCACGAACCAGGATTCTGACTTCACCAGCGCAGACCTGCTCGGGCGCAAGTCTGACGATGTCGAAATCGAAACCTTCACACAGGAAGTCCGCCTGACCTCAAACGGCAGTGGCCCGCTGAGCTGGATGATTGGTGGCTTCTACTTCGATGAAACCGTCGATATCGAAAACCAGCTTCTCTATGGCAGCGACATTCGTGGCTATATCGACATTCTGTCGTCTGGCCTTCTGTCATCGCTTGAGCCTGTGGTGTTCGGCGTGCCGACCGGCACCTTCTTCCAGCCAGGCCAGGGCTTCACCGAATTCTATGGGCAGGACGATACGTCTGCTTCCCTATTCGGTACGATCGACTATGAAGTCACCGACCGCCTGACAGCGACCTTTGGCCTGAACTACACGCAGGTAAACAAGAATGCCTTCTCGAACGCGGTTTCCACGGACACGTTTGCGGCAGTGGACCTGAATACGGCTGCGCCGTTCATCACGCAGGCAACGGCAGGCGGTCTGTTGCTGCAGGCTGGTGTGAACCCGACCGATCCGGCCGCTGTCGCCGCCTTTGCAACGGCGTTCCCGACAGAGTTTGCAACCATTCAGGCAACGGCCGCAGGTGCGCCCGGCGCATTGCAACAGCTGCAATTCCTGCCGCCATTCCTGAACTTCCCGAACGCCGTGGAAAGCGGCTCGACGGATGATGAGGATACGTCAGTCACCTTCCGCCTTGCCTATGACGTGACGGATTCCGTCAACGTGTACGGATCTTATGCAACCGGCTTCAAGGCGTCCTCCTGGAACCTGTCGCGTGACAGCCGTCCAACTCCAGCCGACTACGCGCTGCTTGCGCAAGGCGGCCTGTTGCTTCCGAACCTGACCACCGGCACGCGCTTTGCCGGACCGGAAGAATCGAAAGTGTTCGAGCTGGGCGTGAAAGGTGCGTATTCGGACTTTGCGTTTAACGTCGCCATCTTCGACCAGACGATCGAAGGGTTCCAGTCCAACGTCTTCACGGGAACGGGCTTTGCGCTCGCCAATGCGGGTGAGCAATCCACGCAAGGCCTGGAACTGGATGCGCAGTGGAATGCCACCGACAATCTGCTGCTCAGCTTTGCCGGCACGTTCCTTGATCCGGTCTATGACAGCTTCGAGGAATCGGCGAGCGGCGACATTTCCGGTCAGAAGCCTTACGGCATTCCGGAAGTCTCCACATCGACCGCGGCGACATACACATTCAATGTGAAGAACTATGACGCCTTCATCCGCGGTGACTGGCAGTACGAAAGTGAGTCGGATTATTTCGACGAGCCAGCCAACCAGGCACTGATCAATGATCAGAAGAAAGTCAGCACGTTCAACGCATCGGCTGGCCTGACCACAGAATCGGGCTTGAGCTTCACGCTTTGGGGCCGGAACATCTTCAACGACGAGTATATCACCGTGGCGTTCCCGGCTGTGGCCCAGGATGGCTCCATCTCCGGCTATCCGAACCAGCCGGCAACTTACGGCCTGACAGTCCGCAAGACGTTCTAGGGTTCACTCGAATCACGAACTCGAAAGCCCCGCCCATCATGGCGGGGCTTTTTATTTGGGCCGGTAGGCGGTCAACAACACGATTGCGATGACCAGACAGCCCATCTCGAAGCCGACAAAGGTCAGGAATCGGGAAGAGGGCACGTCCCCGGCAATCAGCCCGGCGATGCGGGCGAACATGTAGCCGCCCATATATGTCGTGATGAACCAAAGCGCTGGCCGCACCATGCGCGGGCGAATCAGGCCGGAGAGCGCCAGCAGACCCGCACCGAGGCTGACCCCGCCATAGATGCCGCGCGCTTCATACACGCCATTCTCGCCACCAATCGTAACGCCAAGGCTTGCCGCCATTCCTGTTGGATCAAGCAGGGACCATATTCCGAACGCCAGAAAGCTGGCCGCCATGAGAAAAAGGTAGATACGAATCATCATGCGAGGAGAGCTAGAGCAAACGCAATGATCGGAAAGGGCGGGCCTGCGCGAAGTTCGGCGACGTATTTCTGTCCTTACGGGGTGGATTTTGCCCGTCACGCCCCATCTGATGTGAAGCAAACCGGACAGGAGATCGCTTATGCGCCAATCGCGGCGTGCGCCCCCCATTATCAATGCCCCGCCATTCGTTACGGCGTTGGCCTTGGGAATCATCGCGCTTCACGGCCTGCGGATCCTCGCAGGATCCTCGCTCGACCTGTTCTTTGTGGATCTCGGCGGGGTGTTTCCCGATCGATTCTGGGGATGGATCGCCGGACAACAGGTCCCTGGAGGCTACGCGCCCTATAATAATGCGTTGGAGGCACTGATTCCTTTGGCCGGAACGGCGCTTGTTCATGGCAGCTGGTCACACGTCCTGATGAATACGATCATGCTGATCGCCGTCGGGAAGCCGGTCTATTCGGTCTTTGCGCGGCTCTGGCGCTCTCAACTCAGTGTAAATCTGGCGTTTCTGGGCCTATTTGTGGCTGCGGTCGTGGGTGGCTCTCTCGCGCATCTTGCGACTCACTACCCCTCTGGTCCGCCGGCCATTGGCGCGTCTGGTGGTGTTTCAGGGCTGATTGCTGCGGCTTTGATGATCCAGAACGGCCTGCCCGCGCAGCTTCTGGAGCGCCGATTCCTTTCGGCCAGCGCCGTATTCCTTGTGGGTAACATCGTTCTGGCATTCCTCGGGCCGTCATTGTTCGGGTCCGCAATCGCCTGGCAGGCCCATATTGGCGGCTATGTAGCGGGCGCAGTGCTGTTTCGCTTCATGGTGCGCCATGCAGGACGCGCACGATTCGGCACCTGATCGCGTCTTCCAGGGAAATATGGTAGGCTCCTACCATACGAGGCACCCAAAAAGGGGCCCAAACGCCAGGGAGGACGTGGATGACCATAGACCAAATTCTGAAAGACAAGGGCTTCGCCATCATTTCGGTGAGTGCCGGAGAGACATTGGCGGCTGCAGCGCAAACGCTGGATGCCAAGAGAATCGGCGCGGTCGTCGCGCTGGATGATGATGGCAGCATTGTCGGGGTACTTTCAGAGCGGGATATTGTCCGCCATGTGGCCCGGCAGGGCGCTAGCGCACTGAACTTGAATGTCGGCGACGCGATGACACGCGACGTAATCACGGTGGAATCCAGCTCCAAAATAGACGATGCGCTTCAGCTGATGACGGATCGCAGGATTCGTCACTTGCCTGTTTTGACCGGCGGGAAGCTGGCCGGTGTGATCTCGATTGGAGATTTGGTGAAGTGGAAGATCGCGGAAACTGAAGCAGAAGCAGAAGCGATGAAGTCTTACCTTTCAGCGCAATACTAGGCGAAAGCCCCCGTATTCATTGGGCTGTTTCAATTCACGCTCCAGACTGGCTGAGTTGCGTCTGAAGTTTCGCTGCAGTTTTGTGATGAAATCCTGCATTAGGGGGTTGCTGGATACGGGGGGCGGGAGTACATCGCCACCTCCGCTGACGAGGCCTTCGGGTTTCGGACGCGGGGCCCGGTGACGGAGCGCCTGACTGGCTACGGAAGTTTTCAATTCTTCCCCAGGCAGGACCCGGTGTCGGTTCCCTGAAATCGCTCGGATCTGCGAGCCGGACATGCTTCGGCCAACGGGATCTTTTGCGTCGTAAACAGGGCAGTTTGGATGGTTAAACATTCTACTGCAGGCGACGCAAAATAGGGTGTTGACGGGAAGAACGGCGGTCCATATAAGCCGCCACTCGCTGACGAGGTCTTCGGATTTCAGAGGCGGCCCGGCAACGGGGTTTGGCCAGATTGGAAGACTTGATTTTCCGTGGACAGACAATGGTGCCGGTTTCCTGAAACGCTCGAATTTGCGGGCCGAATATGCTTCGGCCAACGAGTTCATTTGCGCCAATATTGAAGCGGAAATGGTGTCTGACACCTGACTGCAGAAGAGGCGGAAAAGAGTGTTGACGGGAAGAACGGCGGTCCATATAAGCCGCCACTTCGCTGACGAGATCTTCGGATTTCAGAGGCGTCCCGGCAGCGGGTTTTGATCGGTTCGGAAGTCTAATTCTTCCGCGAGCAAAACAAGGTGTCGGTTTCCTGAAACGCTCGAATATGCGGGCCGAATACTTTTCGGCAGGCAGGTTCATTTGCGCCAAAATTGAAGCGGAAACGGTGGCTGACACCTGACTGCAGAAGGGGCGCAAAAGAGAGTTGACGGAAAGAACGGCGGTCCATATAAGCCGCCACTTCCGCAGAAGATGCCTTCGGGCTTCTGAAGCGGGTCCGCTGAAAAGCTCACCTGGTTGGTGAAAAAGTTCTTGAACTTTTCGTCGAACAGGGGCTATATATGCGGTTCCTCGAAACGCTCGAATTTGCGGGCCGGATCATTTCGGCAGGCGGTTCATTTGCGCTAAAATTCAGGCAGTCCGGATGGTCAAACATCTAACTGCAGAAGGCGCAAAAAAGAGTGTTGACGGGATGATCGGCGGCCCATATAAGCCGCCACTTCCGGACGGGCCCACGGGCTTCTGACGGAGACCTTCGGAGCTTCGGTTCCAGCTGTTTGACATCGTAAGAGATTAGGAAGAGAAACGCAGGCGGCGTGATAGCTTGCGGATAAGGCTTCGGCCTTTCCAAACGATCACGACGGATGCGTTTCTTGAGAGAAAATTCTTTTTCCATCGACCAGGTCATACTGGTCTTTGTGACTAAGGGTTTCTCGTCAAAAGAACGCAATACTTAAATGCTTAACAGCTTGAGTAGCCGTCCATATTCCAATGGATGGTTTTCGTCAGATCAACACTCAACTTGAGAGTTTGATTCTGGCTCAGAACGAACGCTGGCGGCAGGCTTAACACATGCAAGTCGAACGACATAGTGGCAGACGGGTGAGTAACGCGTGGGAACGTACCTTTCACTACGGAATAGCTCTTGGAAACGAGTGGTAATACCGTATACGCCCTCCGGGGGAAAGATTTATCGGTGAAAGATCGGCCCGCGTTAGATTAGCTAGTTGGTAGGGTAATGGCCTACCAAGGCGACGATCTATAGCTGGTCTGAGAGGATGATCAGCCACACTGGGACTGAGACACGGCCCAGACTCCTACGGGAGGCAGCAGTGGGGAATCTTGCACAATGGGCGAAAGCCTGATGCAGCCATGCCGCGTGAATGATGAAGGCCTTAGGGTTGTAAAATTCTTTCGCCAGGGATGATAATGACAGTACCTGGTAAAGAAGCCCCGGCTAACTTCGTGCCAGCAGCCGCGGTAATACGAAGGGGGCTAGCGTTGTTCGGAATTACTGGGCGTAAAGCGCACGTAGGCGGACTTTTAAGTCAGATGTGAAATCCCGGGGCTCAACCTCGGAACTGCATTTGAAACTGGAAGTCTAGAGACCAGGAGAGGTTAGCGGAATACCGAGTGTAGAGGTGAAATTCGTAGATATTCGGTGGAACACCAGTGGCGAAGGCGGCTAACTGGACTGGTACTGACGCTGAGGTGCGAAAGTGTGGGGAGCAAACAGGATTAGATACCCTGGTAGTCCACACCGTAAACGATGAGAGCTAGTTGTTGGCAGGCATGCCTGTCGGTGACGCAGCTAACGCATTAAGCTCTCCGCCTGGGGAGTACGGTCGCAAGATTAAAACTCAAAGAAATTGACGGGGGCCCGCACAAGCGGTGGAGCATGTGGTTTAATTCGAAGCAACGCGCAGAACCTTACCTACCCTTGACATCCCGATCGCGGTTTCCAGAGATGGATTCCTTCAGTTAGGCTGGATCGGTGACAGGTGCTGCATGGCTGTCGTCAGCTCGTGTCGTGAGATGTTGGGTTAAGTCCCGCAACGAGCGCAACCCTCATCCTTAGTTGCCATCACGTTTGGGTGGGCACTCTAAGGAAACTGCCGGTGGTAAGCCGGAGGAAGGTGGGGATGACGTCAAGTCCTCATGGCCCTTACGGGTAGGGCTACACACGTGCTACAATGGCAGTGACAATGGGTTAATCCCCAAAAACTGTCTCAGTTCGGATTGTCGTCTGCAACTCGACGGCATGAAGGTGGAATCGCTAGTAATCGTGGATCAGCATGCCACGGTGAATACGTTCCCGGGCCTTGTACACACCGCCCGTCACATCATGGGAATTGGTTCTACCCGAAGACGCTGTGCTAACTTCGGAGGCAGGCGGCCACGGTAGGATCAGTGACTGGGATGAAGTCGTAACAAGGTAGCCGTAGGGGAACCTGCGGCTGGATCACCTCCTTTCTAAGGATGCTCACGGATTGCTTTGCTCACGCGAAGCTCTGTGGCTCTATAGACAGTCCACTTTGATGGACAAAAAACTATGCGGCTGTCGCGCCGTCTCCGTTTCTCTTCCTTCGTTCGTTGTTCAGGCTTGCTATTGGTAGGTCTGGATACTAAGCGAGCCCCGCGGGCGCTTTATCGCCTGTCTTCGACTTTGACCGCGATGGGCCTGGCCCTGAGAGGTCATGGGCCGGTAGCTCAGGTGGTTAGAGCGCACGCCTGATAAGCGTGAGGTCGGAAGTTCAACTCTTCCTCGGCCCACCATCGAAGCCTGCGGCAACGCAGGGCAGGGCATGCGACCTGGCGGGACGCCAGACTATACGGGGCCATAGCTCAGTTGGGAGAGCGCCTGATTTGCATTCAGGAGGTCGTCGGTTCGATTCCGTCTGGCTCCACCATCGCTTCTTGCGAGGGTTACGAACGAAAGAAGTTTAGTCCGTTTCTGGGGCCATTTGGTTCCAGGATATTTGTTATCGTAAGGGAAAGATTGATCCGGCTGGTTTGCCGCTCAGAGCCTTGTGCTCTTGGTATTCCAGCTTCAGCCGATAAACGTGAGTGTCATAGGAGTATGACATCAAAAGCTCACGCCAAAGGGTCAGTCTGCAAGAAACCAACATGTCTGATCGAGATTCAGGTGTGTGGAGCGCAAATGCGTTTTCCACTGCACATGGATTTCAAATAACGATCAAGCGTCAAAAGGGCATCCGGGGGATGTCTTGGCGGTAAGAGGCGATGAAAGACGTGGCACTCTGCGATAAGCACCGGGGAGGCGAGAGCACCCTTTGATCCGGTGATTTCTGAATGGGGAAACCCACCTCCGAGATGTTGGATAATTCGAGCGCTTCGGCGCTCGACGTGTCTAACATTTCAATAGTGAGGTATTTTAACCTGAATACATAGGGTTAAAAAGCGAACCCGGGGAATTGAAACATCTAAGTACCCGGAGGAAAGGACATCAATTGAGACTCCGTTAGTAGTGGCGAGCGAACGCGGACCAGGCCTGGTCTGAAATAAGGAGAAGTATCTGGGAAGGTACGCCATAGTGGGTGATAGCCCCGTATCCGTAACATGAAGACCTTTTAGAGTAGGGCGGGACACGTGAAATCCTGTCTGAACATGGGGGGACCACCCTCCAAGCCTAAGTACTCCTTACCGACCGATAGTGAACAAGTACCGTGAGGGAATGATGAAAAGAACCCCGATGAGGGGAGTGAAACAGATCCTGAAACCGGATGCCTACAAGCTGATGGAGCTCTTCGGAGTGACATCGTACCTTTTGTATAATGGGTCAGCGACTTAGTGTTGCGTGCAAGCTTAAGCCGTTAGGTGTAGGCACAGCGAAAGCGAGTCTGAATAGGGCGACTGAGTACGTAGCATTAGACCCGAAGGCAGATGATCTAGATATGGGCAGGCTGAAGGTGCGGTAACACGCACTGGAGGGCCGAACCGTTGAACGTTGAAAAGTTCTCGGATGACCTGTGTCTAGGGGTGAAAGGCCAATCAAATCTGCTGATAGCTGGTTCTCCGCGAAATCTATTTAGGTAGAGCGTCACGATTAGACTCTGGGGGGTAGAGCACTGAATGGGCTAGGGGTCCTCACCGGATTACCAAACCTTCTCAAACTCCGAATACCCAGAAGTTATGCGTGGCAGACACACGGCGGGTGCTAACGTCCGTCGTGAAAAGGGAAACAACCCAGACCGCCAATTAAGGCCCCCAAGTAATAGCTAAGTGCGAAACGATGTGGAGGTGCTGAGACAATCAGGAGGTTGGCTTAGAAGCAGCCATCCTTTAAAGAAAGCGTAACAGCTCACTGATCAAGCGCCTCTGCGCGGAAAATGTATCGGGACTAAAGTTATTCGCCGAAATTGCGGACTCGAAAGAGTGGTAGCGGAGCGTTCCGTAAGCCTGTGAAGGTGAACCGTGAGGTTTGCTGGAGGTATCGGAAGTGAGAATGCTGACATGAGTAGCGACAAACAGGGTGAGAGACCCTGTCGCCGAAAGACCAAGGGTTCCTGCGTAAAGCTAATCTGCGCAGGGTTAGCCGGCCCCTAAGGCAAGGCCGAAAGGCGTAGTCGATGGGAACCACGTTAATATTCGTGGGCCAAGGGATGAGTGACGGATTTCGAAAGTTGTATTCCCTTATTGGATTGGGAATGCAGCCTGGAAGTTCCTGGAAATAGCCTCCCATTAAGACCGTACCCGAAACCGACACAGGTGGTCAGGTAGAGCATACCAAGGCGCTTGAGAGAACTATGTTGAAGGAACTCGGCAAATTACCTCCGTAACTTCGGGAGAAGGAGGCCTCACATTGGGCAACCAGTGCTGAGGGGCACAAAACTGGGGGTTGCGACTGTTTATCAAAAACACAGGGCTCTGCGAAGCCGTAAGGCGACGTATAGGGTCTGACGCCTGCCCGGTGCCGGAAGGTTAAAAGGAGAGGTGCAAGCCTTGAATTGAAGCCCCGGTGAACGGCGGCCGTAACTATAACGGTCCTAAGGTAGCGAAATTCCTTGTCGGGTAAGTTCCGACCTGCACGAATGGCGTAACGACTTCCCCACTGTCTCCAACATAGACTCAGCGAAATTGAATTCCCCGTGAAGATGCGGGGTACCAGCGGTCAGACGGAAAGACCCCGTGAACCTTTACTACAGCTTCACAGTGGCATTAAAGAACTTATGTGTAGGATAGGTGGGAGGCTTTGAAGCAGTGTCGCCAGATGCTGTGGAGCCAACCTTGAAATACCACCCTTAATTTCTTTGATGTCTAACCGCGCCCCTGGATGGGGCCGGGACCCTGTGTGGCGGGTAGTTTGACTGGGGCGGTCGCCTCCTAAAGAGTAACGGAGGCGCGCGATGGTAGGCTCAGACCGGTCGGACATCGGTCGTTGAGTGCAATGGCATAAGCCTGCCTGACTGTGAGATCGACAGATCGAACAGAGACGAAAGTCGGTCATAGTGATCCGGTGGTCCCGAGTGGAAGGGCCATCGCTCAACGGATAAAAGGTACTCCGGGGATAACAGGCTGATGATGCCCAAGAGTCCATATCGACGGCATCGTTTGGCACCTCGATGTCGGCTCATCACATCCTGGGGCTGGAGCAGGTCCCAAGGGTTCGGCTGTTCGCCGATTAAAGTGGTACGTGAGCTGGGTTCAGAACGTCGCGAGACAGTTTGGTCCCTATCTGCCGTGGGTGTTGGATACTTGAGAGGATTTGTCCCTAGTACGAGAGGACCGGGATGAACACACCTCTGGTGGACCTGTTGTGGCGCCAGCCGCATTGCAGGGTAGCTATGTGTGGACTAGATAACCGCTGAAAGCATCTAAGCGGGAAACTAACCTCAAAACCAGGTATCCCTGAGAGCCGTGCAAGACCAGCACGTCGATAGGCCGGGTGTGGAAGCGCTGCGAGGCGTGGAGCTAACCGGTACTAATTGCTCGATAGGCTTGATTGTTGAAATTCATGTGTAGTTGAAAGCGTATTTGCTTCTACACAGTCTCGATAAAGAACATGTTGGTATAATTCCCTGACTGGTTTCCGCCGACCCGGTGGCTATGGCAGGGGGTCCCCACCCGATCCCATCTCGAACTCGGTCGTTAAGCCCCCTTGCGCTAATGGTACTACGTCTTAAGGCGTGGGAGAGTAGGTCGCTGCCGGGTCCGCAGAGCCCAGTCATACAAACTTGCAGACACATCTTTCCATTACGACGATTTTGGTCGCGTTTGCGGCCTGCCGCCCGGATTTTCCTGGCGGATTTGTCCGGCCCTCGCGGCCGGATTTGCATTTCAGGGGTTAGCCTCTTAAATGTAGACAATGCTGACGCGGGATGGAGCAGTCCGGTAGCTCGTCAGGCTCATAACCTGAAGGTCGTAGGTTCAAATCCTACTCCCGCACCCAAATAAGCCCTTGAAATCCTTGTGGATTTTGAGGGCTTTTCTTTTGCGCTTTGCTCCAAAGATTCGGCTGGGTTACACATGGGTTACACGAAAAACGGAAGAATCGGGAGCTTGGGGGAAGGTGCCAAATTCCTGTGGATAACTTTTTTGGGGTTCAGTTCAGGGTGTTGGTAGAGCCAATCATGGAGAAAAAACTCAGGCAACGCTCGTGGTCATAGGCCATCATGGGCGCATTGTCGTTCTCGTCTCTGACTGCATCTAAATCGCGGAGCAGAGACCGGAGCGTCGGAAACTCAGATGGTATGAGTTCAGCAAAGTCTTTCACGAGTTCATGGTAGCGTTCATGATCGCAGAGCATTGCCGCAACCAGAGCATTTGGGTCTCGGCGTGTTTCTGCTGCGATATGGGTTGCAATTGATTGGAAGCGCTTAGGTCGGGTCTCGCTCGCCCATTGGTCCAAAAGTGTCGTGATTGCCGCTTTTTCCAAACGGCCAGCTTCGGTGAACTCGAGTCCCAGGCCGGTTCGCCGAAGTTGTATGAGATCACCCAAACAGTATCTTTCTCGTCCAGCCGACCGCCGATAGAGGTTCGCCAAGAGCCGGTCGACGATGAGATAGTAACGCTTTCGAGTAGAGCTCTTCGCGTGCACATCAATCAGAAAGCGTTCACGAAGGATCTTCGTAGGCTGCCCCAGATCAGAGCTTTCTGTCTCCAGGATGGTCGCCAAATCCGTTGGACGCGACGGTCTATCGGAAAGAGCGATTGCGTGGAACAGGCGGCGTGCGCGGATTGGCAGCTCTCTTAAGTTAGCCAATAGCCGTTCGAGCTCGATATCAATGAGTAATTCGTAGACGTCGGATGCGCTGGCATCTGGAGAAAGGCTTGCGAGTTTGGCAAAAGTCCAGGTGTGTTCAGGCCGGTCTTCGAAGGCATGTGCGGCAGCAGCTGCATTCAGTCTGACGTTTTCGGTCGCACCTTCAAGTTCCAGCATAATTGCGGACGCATCAATGACCGGTAGCCGCAATGGCGCGAAAGCCTGAAATATCCGCCGTTCCGGTCGTGACTGGGTTTCCTGCGATCGCGCGGTCGCCACGATCATGATCTGAGCATGCTCTTGCATGAGGTCACGGAGCCGGGATTGCGCTGCAGCACTTGAGAGTCCTGCATTCATAAGCAGATCGAGACCATCGATCAGAACCAGACAAAGTGTTTTCTCCGGAACTGCCTGTAGCGAGCGGTCCAGCAGGTCTTTTTCAGCGACCCATCGCTTGTCGGTACCGCCTCCCCAATCGACGGCTAGCGGCAGATCTCTGTCTTGATCCCGCGGTGTTTCGAGGCTTGCGCGGATCTTCTCGATAAGCGTTTCCGGCGCTATCGTTTGGCTTTCGATTTCTGAGATCGTCGTAACAACGACATGCCCGGTTCGCAGCCGGTTTGCTCGTTCTGCAATGAGTTGGAGCGCAACAGTCTTTCCACTGCCGGGGACGCCTGTGATGAGCACATGTTGTAGTGGCGGGCGCTCTGCAGTGATGTTGCTGCGGACATATGCCAAGGCTCGGTCCACAAGCCGGGCCAGTCGGTTGCGGGCGCCTTCAGCGGGCGGGATGAGGCTCATGGTCTGGAACGCCACCATGTCTCTACAACTTTGTATGCGAATACAGCCTCACGTGTTTCTGGATCGGTCGCGATAAAGGCGTCCTGTTCGAGCGCGATCAGAAGATTCTGAATTGCGTCGTCATCCATGCCTGTTTCCTTTGCCGCTTCTGCCAGAGCGCCGACATCGCATGGGTTTCGAGCGGCCAGTGTTGAGAGGATTTTGCGCGCGGTGGGCTCTTCATCACCGTAGTGTTTCAGTCGCTTCGAGAATTGCTCAAAGAAACTGATCTCGAACTCGCGTCGGTATGTGCCTTTTAGCGCGGCCGCGACGGCTTCAGGCGTTCGTGCGTCCTCGCTTTCAATCTCGATCATTGCGCGTTGCAGAAAGCTCGGAAACGTATCGGCTGTTGTGGCGATTACCGCATCAGCCAATTCGTCGCTCCACCAGTCCAGTTCAAAACCTGCTGCAAGCGCCCGGAGCATGTCCTTTGCGTCGTCGTCTTCCAAAGGTGGGATCGTCACGCTGACGAGATCATTGAGGTGATCCATTTCCAGCCCATGCTGGCGTGCAATTTCTCGGATCCCGATCGAGCCAGCAATAGCCATGGGGATGCCAGCTTGCCGCCACCGGCGAAGCGTCGCCAGGAATGTATCTATTGTGTCCGGCGTTACGCCGGCCTCAATTTGATTGTCGCAAAAATAGGGTAGTTCATCGAAGAAGAAGACAATCGTCTTGTCGGACTCAAGAACTTGTTTCTCGACCGCCTCAGCCAGTTGAGCCCAGAATTCCATAAACAGCGAATCATCCGCTTTGCCGCCGCCGGCTTTGCCGTCGCTGAAGCGCTTTATCGCTTCTGTGAGAGCTTCCGGTAAGAAGGGAAGTTGGGTCCAGCGCTGGAGGAGTGATTTACCCGTCTGTTCAGGCAGTTGCTTTAATAGGCGTGTGACGAAGGCCGTCATGCTCACGCGACCTTCCAGGTTGAGTTCAATCACGTGAAATTTGTTGTCTTCGGAGAGAAGACGCTTGGTCTCCTTCATCACCGAGGATTTGCCAGTTCGACGCGGGCCAAACAGGGCAATGCTGCCGCCGCTTTTCAGCGTTCGTAGCGTTTTTTTTGGTCAGTTTGGGCCGGGGCCAGAATTTGGCTCCATCGACGCCAGCGCCATAGTGGGGTTCGAGTTTCTGGTTCATGCTTGTTTCAGTATATACCGTGCCGCGCATAAACCCTCAAGCATTTCATCTCGAAATCGGTATATACCGAAACGCGCAGGTACTAGCGTTTCCACACCATGACGCCTGTGCCGTCTTCAGCATTCTCGAAAAACGCCGCCCGTATCGGCGCTGCAAAACTCGGATCGTCCAGCTTGACCGCAAGATAAGGCGTTTCGCCATCCTTGCTTTCCTGCCGCCAGGCGGCTCCCAATTCCGCCCCGCCGGCATAGAGCCGGTAATCAGGCGCCTCGTCGCTGGCTTTGGTCTTGTTGGGAACAAGCTGGGCTTTGACATTGATGGTCATGGTCCGGATGGTTCCGGTGTATTTCCCATCATTCAGTGTGAATGATCCAATCTGTGCCATGTCTGCTTTATCCTTTCGTGCTGGCTTGGAGGGCTTTTCGTGCCCGTTTGAACCCGGCATCTGAGCCGAGAAAGCTTTCGAGCATGGCGGGGATCAGCGCTTCGGGCTTTTCCTCCACGCCATAGGTTTGACGGTAGATTTCGGCATAGTCGCTGAGCGCGCTCGCAAGGTCCGGATCAACTGACAGGTTCATGCGCACCGGTGTTCGGTCGGGCAATTGTTCAAGGCGGAGAGGCATTGGGTGCGTTCCTGTTCAGTGAGGCCGGAGAATGAGGTCGCGCGTCACCACTACGCGCACGGGCCAGCCGGGACGGACACGGATGGTCGGCTGGATGCCGAGATTGCGGTCGACGACACGTTGGCCGGCCTCGTTGATCGTATCGGTGGTGCCGCGACGGATGGCGCGTTCGATATCGCCGTCGCCATCTGAACCGAGTTCCGCGCCAATCCCCAGAATGGTCGCAAGCCCAGCTGCGGCGAAGACGCGGTCCCAGTGATGGTCAGTGCGGTCAGACAGACCGGAATAACCTTGTGCATCGGCGCCCGGCGCTGAGATGACGATCGAAGACCCGTCCGGAAAAATGATCCGGTCCCATGTGACCAGCGCCCGGTCCTGCCCGAAAGAAACTTCAGACTGGTAGCGCCCGATCAGGCGCGAGCCTTGCGGGATTAGAAGATAGGCGCCCGTCACCGTGTCATAGACGGGCTGAGTGACCTGGGCGACGATGGCGCCCGGCAGGTCGGAGTTGATGCCGGTGACGAGGGAAGCCGGGATCAGCGTGCCTGCCATGACCTGATAGGGCGAGACGGCATCCTGGACGCCATACTCATTATAGATGTCGGCGGCGGCGGGTTCACCGGTAAAGGCGAGCTTGCGGTTCTGAAGATTGGGATCGGCAGCTCCGAAGGCTGACGGTATGCCTTGCGGCATTGCGGTGAGAGCCAGCAGTTCGGAGGTGAGATCCGTACCGGACCGTGAGCGCGCGTCTCCGCGCTGGGCCAGGGCCGCGTCTCCGGTTTCCGATTGCAGGCGGAAGAAGACCGGCGCACGGGCGGCTTCCTCTGCCATCGCGGCGTCCCGCATGCGCCGGGCGCGCGCGGCCTCGTCGGCCGGGTTGGGCCGGAAATCATCCTCGAACCTTGTGACATATTCCGGCTCAATGCCAAGCTCGCGTTCGGCCGCCAGCATGGTCGAACCGAGATCGCCTGAGAGCGGCGGGCCGAGCCGGGCAATTCGGTCCTCGACCTGCGCCAGTTCGCCATAGCTGGCTGGCAAGGTGGAGAGCCCATCCGGTTTGCGGGTATTGGTCGTGTTGTAGAGTTCCTGTCCGGGCGGGCCGGCCGCGGTTGGCGGCTTCAGCGCGATGCTGGCGGCGGCAAACAGCGCCAGTACGCCAAGCCCTGCACCGACCATCAAAACCTTGCGGTTGATCCGTGTGACGGGTTTCGGGTTTGAGCGGATCTTCAGCCGCTCGGCATGTTCATCGAAGGGAATGGGCTCGCTCATGCTCAGCCCCCGAAAAGGGCCGCAAGCCCGGTCCGGCGCTGCGTGCGGGCAATGCGCACAACGGTCTGGTTCCTCTCGCCGAGGCGCAGCTCAGCCGCGCGGAAGAGGCGGTCGACAACATAGTAGCTGCCGCGGACGCGGTAATTGACGAGTTCTGCATCGCCATCCTCGCCCAGGACAAAGAGCGGCGGCATGTCGGTCGTGGCAATATTTGCTGGCATCTGGATATAGACTTGGCGCCCATCATCGAAAACGCGGATTGGTTTCCAGTCCGGATCATCGCCGCTCAAACGGTAGTCGAAATTCAGCCCTTCCAGCACCAGTCCGCGTTCGATCGAGCCTGCTCCCCTTGCGATGGCCCGGCCATTGCGCGCGGTCAGTTCAGCCAGCTCATCGGCCGGATAGCGCCAGGAGAGCGCAGCCATATAGCCGCCATCCACGCTTTCCAGTTCCAGATGATAGGTGCGCCGGTCCGTGGCGATCATGAGATTGGTGCGGATGCCGGCGCTGATCGGCTTGACCAGCACATGCGCGCGGGCGGTCGGGCCAGAGCCGGAGACGGTATCTCCAACAACCCAGCGCACCGTGTCGCCGGCCGAGACCGAGACCAACTCCTCGCCCGGTTGAAGCGCGATATCGCTGACCTGACCGGGGCTGGCATAGAGCCGGTAGAGCGCGCCTTCCGTGTAGGGATAGATCTGGATCGCATTCACATATCCATCAACCGAGGGTTCGATCAGGGCGTGTTCGCGGCCCTCGCGGATGGCTTGCCTTGGTGAAACACTTGGCGCTTCAAGGCTGGTTTCGATCGGTTTCATCTGACCGGGGAGCGGCAGCGCAATGGCGGTTTCGACGATCTCGACCGGCCGGTCCGGTTCATCCGCGAGGGGGACAGCGGCGACGAAGGCAGCCTCGTCGAAAGGCTGAAGCTCTGTGGTGGTGGCGCAGGCCGTGGTGAGCGCCAGGGCGGAGCCTGCAAGGATAAAGCGGATCATTATTCGTCTCCTGTCACGAGGTCTTCGCCCCAGTTGAGTGAGTGGATGTAAAGGCCGAGGGGATTGGCGCGCAGCGTCGCGGCATCACGTGGCGGTTGCGTCACGATGGAGAAGAGCCCGGTAAAGCGCTGGGCCTTCATCAGGGCGCCATTTTCATAGGTCTTCTCGATCCAGCGAGCCTGGAAGCTGTCATCGGAAACACGCACCACGCTGACCACATCCACGGTGCGCGATTTGCGCCCGACGTCAGCGAAGGGGTCATTGGTCTGGGCGTATTCGCTGAGCGTGGTTGCGGCCCTATCCGTCACAAAGTCATAGGCGCGCAACCAGTTCTCGCGCACGACAACCGGATCGACGCTCAGCCCACGCACATGGGAAATGAAATTGGCCAGGTGATGGGCGATCTGCGCATCGCTCGCGACATAGCGCTCTGTGGCTGGAGCGACGGCGCGGGCGGCGCCTGTCTCATCGACTTCGACCACATAGGGCGTGACAGTGGATTGCAGGCTCCGCCAGACTAGCGCACCGGAGGTAACGAAGCAGAGGGTCAGACAGCCAATCGCCATCAGCCGCCAGTTTTTTGCCTGCACGCGGGCGGAACCGATGCGCTCGTCCCAGACCTGCCCCGCCTTCTGGTAAGGCGTTTCAGGGAACGGGCTTTGCCCATAAGAAGTGGAAGATCGTTTGAACATTTATTCGTCCTTGTCTTGAAGGCTGGGGGCTGCGCCGGAAGAACCGCGGTCGCCATCGCGCAGGGAATGAGCGGCGACCTGGCCGGCATGGCTCATTCGCTGCTGGGTCTGCATCCGCCGCGCCCAACCGGGCTCGCCCGTCGAAGAAGTCTCGCTGCCGCCGCCGACGGGTGAGCCGCCAGTGGCCGTCCAGGCGCCCTGGCTTCCACGCCGGTATGCTTCACGGAGAGAACCCACCGGGCGGCTGGCGGTCCGCCTTATGGCGTCTCCGCCTGCGCGCGCGACACCAGCAACACCGGCGGCCACAGCGCCAGCGCCGGACGCGCCGGAGGCGACCGAGCCGAGCGTATAGGAGGTGCGCGCTGCCCCGGCCATCGAGGCGCCCGCCTTGACTGCGGATGAGGCCCCTCCAATCGCCGCGCGTCCGCCCATGCCGGCGACAAAGGTTCCGGCGGCGACACCCATTGCTGCGCCGGCTGCCGAACCTGCGCCGAGTTGTGGGGCGCCGGTAATAAGCCCGCTGGCAACGCCCGGTGCGAAGATCCCCATCCAGAAGAAAACGATTGCAGCCAGCACGGTCCCCATGACCTGAGCAAGCGTGACATCAGCGCCTGTGCGGAAGGCGTCGGTGACGGACGCAAAGAGGGTTGAGCCGATGCCGATGATGACAGCCAGCACCATGAGCTTGACGCCGGAGGTGATGACATTTCCGAGCACACGCTCGGCTAGGAAGCTGGTCTTGTTCCAGAGTGCGAAGGGGACGAGCACGAACCCGGCCAGAGTCGTCAGCTTGAACTCAAGGATGGTGATAAAGAGCTGCACAGCGAGGACAAAGAAAGCCACCATGATCACCGCCCAGGCGATCAGCATGACAGCAATCATGATGAAGTTGTGGAAGAAGCTGATCGGTCCCAGCATGTCAGAAACTTCTTCAAGCAAGGGCTTGGAGGCATCGAAGCCGACACTGGCGATGAAGCCGGGCCGCAGGAGATCGCTGGGCGTCATCGCGCCGCCGCCTGCGGTCACGCCCAGCTCGGCGAAGCTCTCAAAGATGATGTTCGCAAGGACGGAGAAATTGCCGATGATAAAGGCGAAGACGCCGACATAGAGGACTTTCTTCAAAAGCCCGGCAATGACGTCCGTGTTCTGTGCCAGCGCCCAGAAGAGACCCGCCAGCGTGATGTCGATGGCGATCAGCGTGGTCGACAGGTAAGCGACGTCACCCGCCAACAGGCCGAACCCGCTGTCGATGTAGCGAATGAAGGTCGCAAGGAAGGTATCGATCACGTCCATGGGGCGGCCTAGTTTTCCAGGAAGGACTTGGTACGGGCGCGGCCACGCTCGGCTTCGGCAAGCTCCCGGGCGCGTTCGAGCGCTTCGGCCCGATAGTAGGATGCCATCATGCTCTCCATCTGAATGAGCTGTTCGGTCTGGATCGCTTCGATCTGGTTGCCGGCCTGGACGGCCTGCAGATTGCCAACGGCGTTCTGGCTGGTCTCGATCAGGCCGGCGATCGCGTCGGCATCGGTTTCATTGTCTTCCAGCGCCGCTGACACTGTGACCAGCGTGTCGCGATAGGCGGTGCGGGACTGGCGCCAGCGTTGTCTTGCGTCTTCGACGAGGACTTCCTGACGGGGAGGTTCCTCGCCATAGGTTTCCGGATAGACTTCTTCGTACTCGCGTTCGACCTCTTCGACGCCATAGCCGATGCCTTCAGCCTCCCGCATCAGTTCCTCGATCCGCCTGATGCGATCGAGGATGATCGCTTCGGCGACATTGACGGGCAGGGTTTCCAGATCGCGGGCCATGTTTTCCAGCATCTCGATTTCATGGGCGAGCTGTTCGATCTGGTTGGTGACTTCCTCAACCGCCTGAATGGCTTGGAGGATATTCTGAACATGATTGGCCGGGTCATAGACCGTCCATTGGGCTGAAGCTGGCGGTGCCACCATCGTGTTCAGCGGCAGCGCGCAAAGCAGGACGCAGGGCAAAAGGCGTTTCATGGAGGGCTCCTATTCAGCGGCGATCATGTCGGTGGGCGGGAATGTCGGCTCGGTATCCGGCGCGTGTCCCGGCCAGCGGGCGAGCAGTTCTGCAGCCCAGGCGAGGCCCTTGGCGTGGAGGAAAGTTTCGGCGAAGTCTTCTGGTTCGGCTTCCGCAAGTGTCCGGTTGATCCGTTCCTGATCGACCGGGCTGGACGCACCGCAGAGGGCGAGTGCGATGGGACCGAGTCCCAGTTCGAACACGCGGCAGCCGAGCGGCGATTGGTAGTAATAATCCCGTTTTGGCGTGGCCTGGCTGATTAGCTCGATCTGCCGGGCATTGAGGCCGAACCGTTCATAGGTTTCCCTCGATTGCGGCTCCTGCGCGCGCTCATTCGGCAGGAAGATCCGTGTCGGGCAGGATTCGATCAGGGCGGGTGCGATGGAACTGTTTGCAATGTCGGCGAGCGATTGGGTGGCGAACACGACCGCAACATTCTTCTTGCGGAGGGTTTTGAGCCATTCGCGGATACGCGCGGCGAACAGCGGATCGTCCAGGAAGAGCCAGGCTTCATCGAGGATGAGCATCGTCGGGCGTCCATCGAACCGCGCTTCCAGCCGGTGGAAGAGATAGGTCAGCACAGGCAGGGCCGCGCCCTTCACATGCATCAGCTCTTCCATTTCGAAGCAGACCGTGCCGGCAAGCGTCAGTGTTTCATGATCGCCATCGAGCAGGCGGCCATGCGGGCCTTCCAGGGTGAAGGGATGCAGGGCGGATTTGAGCGTCTCGTCCTGAAGCATCAGGCTGAGACCGGTCAGGGTACGCTCGGCTTCGGGTGCAGAGGCGAGTGCCTGAACACCTTCCCAGAGCCGTGCCTTGAGGTCCGGTGTCATCAGAACGCCTTCATGGCTGCAGAGCCCTGCCAGCCAGTCGGCGCCGAAGCTCGCGCCGGCATCACTATCGATATCTTTCAGCGGCTGGAGGCTTGGGGCGTCCTCACCGCCAAGGTCGATATGTGCGCCGCCCATGCTGAGGGTTGCCGCGCGGGCCGAGCGGCCCTTGTCGAAGATGAAGACCTGGGCATTTTCATACCGCTTCCATTGCAGGGCGAGGAGGGAGAGCAGCACGGACTTGCCCGCGCCAGTGGGCCCGACGACAAGCGTGTGACCGACATCGCCGACATGGAGGTTCACGCGGAAAGGCGTTGTGCCATCGGTCTGCGCCTGAATGAGCGCTGGTGCGCTAAGGTGCTGGTTCTCGGCTTGGCCTGCCCAGACTGCAGACAGCGGAACCATATGGGCGAGGTTCAGCGTGTGCAGGATGGGCTGGCGGACATTGGCATAGGCATGCCCCGGCAGCGAGCCGAGCCAGGCTTCGACAGCATTGAGCGTTTCGCGGATGGCGGTGAAGCCGCGGCCATTGATGATGCGCTCGGCGATACGGATATGTTCGTCGACGGCGCGGCGGTCTTCATGCGCGACGGTGATGGTGGTGGTGACATAGCCGTAGGAGACAAGGTCTGAGCCAAGCTCCTGCAAGGCGGCATCGGCATCGCCGGCCTTGTTGTCAGCGTCAGTGTCCAGCAGCGCGGCTTGCTCATTGAACATTGTCTCGCGCAGGACGGCGCCGATGGATTTGCGCTTGGCGAACCAGTGGCGGCGTTTCTTGCCGAGCACTTTCTCAGCTTCGGCCTTGTCCATGGCGATAAAGCGTGTCGCCCAGCGGTAAGAGAATCCCTGCCGGTTCAGTTCGTCGAGAATCCCGGGCAGGGTGGAGGCCGGAAATCCCAGTATGGTCAGTATACGGAGGTGCGCGTCACCGATCATGGGCTCGAGCCCTCCGGCAAAGGGCTCGTCCGCCAGTACGGCGTCGAGGAAGACCGGCAGCTCCGGTGCTACCACGGCATGGCGCTTCGTCGAAATGGTCGAGTGGAGATAGGTGAGCGTCTCGTCATCACTGAGGTGATGGATCTCCGCGAGACAGGTCGCCAGCAGGTCGAAGACACGTGCGGCATGCTGCTCGAACGTCTCCAGCCGGTGACGCCAGGTTTCTGCGTCTTCGCTGTCGGCACGCTCGATGAGGGCCTTTTCCGCGCGGCCGGTCGCATCGGCCGGCGGGAGCCAAAGCAGGGTCAGGAAATAGGCGCTTTCAAAACGACTGCCGGCTTCTTCTGCCTGTAACCCTCGCTCCTGATCGACGAGCCAGGAGGCCGCGTCCGGGAAGCTGCACTCCGGATAATCATGCACTTCATCTCGCTGGGCTTCGAAGAACAGCGCCCAGCCCGAACCGAACCGGCGCAACACATTGTTGACCCGCGCCATGACGGAAACCAGTTCTTCTTCCGTCGAGCTTTCAAGGTCAGGCCCGCGATAGCGGAACGTGGTCTGGAAGCTGCCATCCTTGTTGAGCACGACGCCCGGCGCGACGAGACAGGCCCAGGGCAGATAGTCGGCCAGTAGTTTTGGGATTTCGGAATATTCTTTGAGGTTCAGCATTGCAGATGCTCCTTGTGACGGGTCGAGCGGCTGGCGACGGCCATGAAATCCGGGTCAGACCGCGCCATGAACACGGCTGCCGAATGGCCGAGCAGCCAGATCAACAGGCCGGGGATCCAGAGGCGGAGGCCGAGCGCCAGAGCGGCGGCCAGCGTCCCGATAGCGATGGCGGCCGAGCGCGGCGCGCCCGCCATCAGGATCGGCTCGGTCAGGGACCGGTGCAGGGGGATTTCATAGCCTTCGGCCATCAGATCAGGGCGCCACCGCCGAAGCTGAAGAAGGTCAGGAAGAAGCTTGTGGCTGCAAACGCGATCGAGAGGCCGAACACGATCTGGATCAGTTTGCGCATGCCGCCGCTGGTCTCGCCGAAGGCGAGCGTCAGCCCTGTCAGGGTAATGATGATCACGGCGACGATGCGGGCAACCGGTCCTTCGATCGATTGCAGGATCTGGTCGAGCGGTCCCTCCCAGGGCATGCCGGAGCCTGCGGCATGGGCGGGGCCGGCGATCAGCAGGCCAATTCCGATGATTGCTGCGGCCTGAACCGTCCGGTTCACGGCCTTGATGTTTGTATAGAGTTTCATTGCGTGTCTCCTTGCGCGATGAGGGAAAGCTGGGGGCAGGTGAGGGGTTCAGTGACGTAGGCCTCGCCATCGAAACCGGTGACGCGGAGGGCTTCCTCGACCCGCCGCTGGCCACCGGACCGGCTCATATAGATGACAACATCGATGGCTTCGGCGATCAGGTCGAACGGCGCGCGGTTTGTGGCTTCAAGTGTGAGCTGTTCAAGACGCTTGAGCGCGCCACGTGCCGAATTGGCATGCAGGGTCGTGATCCCGCCCGGATGGCCGGTGTTCCAGGCCTTGAGGAGATCGAGCGCTTCGGCCCCGCGGACTTCGCCGACGATGATCCGGTCGGGGCGCAGGCGGAGCGTCGAGCGCACGAGATCGCGCAGCGTTACCTGATCCCTGTGGGTCCGGAGCTGGACAGCGTTCGGCGCCGCACATTGAAGTTCCCGCGTGTCTTCCAGGATGATGACACGCGTGTCCTCGAAGGCCGTTTCGGCCAGGAGCGCGTTTGTGAATGTGGTCTTGCCCGACGATGTCCCGCCGGCAACAAGAATATTGGTGTGTGCGCCAATGGCCTCGCGCAGGGCAGCGCACAGCGCCGGCGAGAGCGCCTGCTGCCCGACATAGTCTTCGAGGGTGAAGGGCGTGGTGGCGGGTTTGCGGATCGAAAAGCAAGGCGCTGCTGAAATGGGGGGGAGAAGACCTTCAAACCGCTCGCCTGTGCCGGGAAGTTCGGCAGAGACGATGGGGGAGTTGCGGTTTGCGGCTTCTCCCGCCCCGGAGGCGACCAGGCGGATGACCCGTTCCCGGTCGGAAGCTTCAAGGCGATGGTCGCAAACCGTCAGGCCGATGCCAGCGGTCTCGATCCAGACCGAGCCGTCGGGATTGGCCATGACTTCGATCGTGCCGGGCGCCTCTAACGCCTCGCGGACAACCGGGCAGAAGGCGGTGCGCAGCATGGTGTTTTGGCGACGCACCGTTTGATTGTGAGAGCTATCACTTCGGATCATGTACCCAGTCCCTCATTCGAACTGGGGTAAGCATCAGAATTTGTCTTGAAAAATGGGAGTCAGAAAAGAGGGAAGAGTTCAGAGAGAATGGGAAAGTGTAGATTATTGGCCTTGTCAGCTGAAGGCGCAGAAGGAGACATTAGCTTACAGGCTTTCGCCTAATCAAAGTTGACGCTGATTGGTTTTTGGGGAGCAACTAGAACGACCCCCCCATAATTGATTAGGACTGAGCCGGAAGCGTTGGAGCCCGCGCGTCAGCGACGCCCCCACTTGCACACTATCCCCGGAGCCCACAGATCGGGGTTGGTGACAAAGTAAGAAACGCAGAATTCGCCGACTCGTGATTGAATAAGAAAATCAAACACATTGGGAATTTTATGGACGAGACGCTGCTGCCCGCGACTACGACATGGCCGAGAACGAAGACATTCAAACCAAAATAGAGGTGGCGTCGCAAGAAGGCGCATTGCTAGACACGATCGCTGAGATTGACTTCGATCAGCTTGAAGCAGCCGGATCAACTCTCGCAGATTTCCATCGTAAGGGCACCACAGACGGGCTCGCTTATTTTGAGTCTCTGTCGTGGAGCGATTTGTCCAGCCGCGATCAGATGCGCAATGCGACCGTGTTGGAGGCTTTTCTCAGCAATCTTCAAGCACAGGCCGAGCGCATTAGCAGTTTCATCCACGCTGTGGCGGACGAAATTCATCAGAACAACACCTATCATTTGCAGAATGGTTTCCAGAATTGGGCCTCCGCCAATGGCGATCAACTTCCAGCCCTTGCGGATCTCATTTCCGCAGGTTCAGAAGACAGCCCATTTCTAACACCGCTTTTGCATGCCTGGTGGTCGAATGCACCTGAAGACGCTTTGGCCACCGCAATTACGTTCTGCGACGATGCAAGACCGCAAATTAGGCAAGACGCCATCTTTGCACTCGGCGCTTTCAAATATAACGGTGTGGAGAGCGCCGGTCCCGCCATCGCCAAGCTGAGCACTCTTCTGGACTCGCAAAAAGATGAGGCACGCCTGACTGCGATTGCGGCAAGCGCCAGGCTGCTCGATCAACTCGAAGCGCCAGTGGATGAACTCACCGCAAAATTGGAAGCGCTCTGCAAAGACCCTGATCCTGATACACGACACGCGCTGATCGCGGGACATGTCCACAACAAAACGGCTTATCCGGAACAGCTGAAACACACCGTCTACACGCTGATGAAAACCGTTACGGCGGATTGTCCAGGCACGCTTGATCGCATCGATATGGCGTTTTACAACATGGATCTGGATAAAGACCGCGAGATGATCTTCGACATTTTATCTGCCTTGCTAACGCAGGAGACAGATGCGCCTTCGCTGGAAGTCTTTGATTCGCTCACGCACAAGATCGAAACCGCAGACCACGGTCTGCTTTGCTGGTACGCGACACGCTGGCTTTTGGACGGTGACTTTCGCATCTGCACGCAGCTTTCGGCGTTGTTTCCGCCGCTCAATCGTTCGCCGTATGATTTCGATCTTTCATCGTTCAACCTTACGCCGGTTGAAGTTTTTTATCTCGCCAGGAAGATCTACGCCTACTTGATGTTCAATCATGGCGCGGGCGTTTCATTGTTGATCGCCTGTCTCATGGCGTTGAAGCTCGACCACCGAAAACAGCTGGAAGCCGATATCGCCAGCTTTTGGCTACGCAACTTTCCCGGCGACATTGAGATTTTCAAGGTTGCGATCGAGGCCACGCCGCGCAAAGGATTGAAATCGTCCGTCATGCGCCTGAGCGCTCATATCGATACATACGAAAAGCCGCTGCAAACGCTGCCAAAGAACCCGGCGTTGCGACCATCGACCATGGAACGGCGCATTCAGGCGGAGTTGGCGCGCGAGCGCGGCCGGGATGTCGGGCGTATGGCGATGAAGAAGTCGATCCTGGTTGATTTGGTCCATACAAGCCATCTGCTTTATGGGCGCGCGTCCGTGACATATGTGTATCGCGGTGAGGGGGAAGAACCGATCCGGCAAGTCATGCCGATGCGGAGTTTCCAAACGTCAGCTCCCCTGCCGAAAATGGATGTCCTGTTTCCGACGCGGTTAAACTATCTCCTATACCGATTTCGTCGGGAGAAGCGCCCGACATGAAGCTGCTGCTGAAACAATACCTCGCGTCCCTCAATGAACGCGATGAGCTGGATGTTATCCTGCCGGATATCATGAGCGAGGTCGGCTACACCGTGATTTCCCGGCCGAAACGGGGAACGACCCAGTACGGTGTGGATGTCGCCGCCACTGGACCACACCCCGAAACGGGCAAAAAGGCCTTGTTTCTGCTTTCGATCAAATCCGGCAACCTGACCCGCGACGAATGGGCAACCGGCAAACAGGCGCTACGCCCGTCACTGGAAGAAATTCTCGACGTGTACATTCCGAAGCACGTCTCTAAACGCTATCAAAACCAGCCGAAAGTTATCGCGGTTTGTTTCGGCGGCGACATTGAGGAAGACGTGCGCCCCCGCATTGACGGGTTTATCGACAACCACACGGTTCCAAACGAAATAGAATTCGCCGAGTGGAATGGCGATTACATCGCGGACTTGATTGCGACCGGTCTGTTGCGCGAGAATATCTTCTCCAAATCGCTTCAGACCTCATTTCGAAAAGCCGTGGCTTTAGTCGACGAACCGGCTGTCTGTTATGCGCATTTTCACGATCTTCTCGACGGCCTTACCGCGAACGCGCCTCTAAAGCCCGCCGACCGCCTGCGCATCGCGCGGCAGATCTATCTTGCGACATGGACCGTTTTCGTCTGGTGCCGTGATGCGGACAACCTTGAAGCTGCCTATCGTTGCAGCGCCCTCGCGTCGCTCAGGATGTGGGACCTTTGCAAAGAACATTTTGGCCTGAACAAGCCAGGGCAAAGGCTTGCTGAAGCGATGGACAAAATGTTTTCACTGTTTCGAACTATTGGCGCGGCGTTTATCGAAGAGCATGTGGTGCCATATGCAGCAATTGACGATGGACTCGGTGTCGCTGTGCCGTCTGCGGCCAGCGTTGATATTAATCTCAAGCTCTTCGAGTTGCTCGGGCGCGTCGCGTTGCATGGGCTTTGGCTGATCCACACAAAGGCGTTTTTTCGTGACGACGTCCCCGCTGACTTTGTTTCCGCGTTGGATGCTGAAATTGAAAAGACACATCAGCTGATCGTCGATATGATCGATAACAATCCGGTCTTCTTCACGCCGCTCAAAGACGATCACGCAATTGAGATCAATGTGACTGCATTGTTCCTGATGCAGGTGGAAGCGCATGCGTTCCTGTCGAACTGGATCGAGCAAATCGCCATGTCGTCGATATTCAGTTTTCGCAGCAATGCGGCTTACCCGTGTGTGTTTCAGGACTATTCCGACTTGGCTCAGCATCCAAAGCAATCAGAGAAGTACCAGGAGGAAGCAACGATTGGCAGCGTGCTTTATCCGACACTCGGCGTATGGCTTTCGATTTTCAATAATACCGAAGGCTTCGAGGCACTTGCAAAGTTCCATAAGGATGACATGGCGCATTCCACCTGGCAGATGTGGATACCAGACGCATCAAGCGAACAGCACTACTACGCCAACAGCGATATACACGGTTCCGCAGTGACGCATCTGGACATGTCGAATGGGCCTGGTGGTCTTGTAGAGCAGATTGAAAAAGAAATCGCCGCGTGCACCGACTTCATGGATCTGTCCCCTGTCAGGTTTGGGCATTGGGCGATCATCTTGATGGCCAGTTTGCACCATCGGCTTCCAGTCCCGCCTCATTTCTGGACGATGACCCTCCTGCCAAAAATCGACGCTGTCCCAGAAAAAGTTGTAGAGGAATAGAGCGCGCACCGCCTAGATCGTGCGGTCTGAACACCTTAAGCGGCAGTGACATAAACTCGCCCCAACTAAGGTACCAGTCTAATGTCCGGTATCCGGATAAGGTTTCCGTAGAATTTCCATCTACAAATCAGAAATCGCGCTCGCCACCTGATCCATGAACCGGTTGAACCGCTTCTGACCCAAAGCATGCGCCGCGTTACGGTCGATGTCAGGAAGGGGCGGTGTTGCCGTCAGCCAGTACTGGACGAAGAGTGCGATGGTTTCATTTGCCTGAACCAGGTCCCGCTCCAGCGACGATAGCTGCACCTCCAGACGCATAAGCCTCGCAGTTACGCCTGCGGCATGCGCGGACGCTCCGAGTGGATCAAAAAAACCTTCCAGCGCCTGTTCGACGACCTGATTGATCGTCACGCCTGTAGGGGCGGCAACCTCCTTGAGGCGGCGGTGCATGTCGGGACTAAGACGGAGATTGATGCGTGGCTTTGCCATGGCTGTTAGAAATCCGGAAGCAGATCATCATCGCCCTTGTCGAGCCCGTGTGCCTTGCGAATTGTATCCTGCATTTTCTGCGCAGAGATCTCCTGGAAATCACTGTCATCCGACAGAGTGTGGTCCGGCTCTGGCGCTTCAGTCTCTGGTTCCAGTGTGTCGTCGGTTAGGGGGATCTCCAGTGCGAGGCCACCATCGCCCTGCGATAAAGTACCTGGTTGAGGCTCACCATTCACTGCGTCCTCAAGCAAAGGGTGCGGAGTCCGTATGTGTGTGCACCAGTCATCATTGCCGGCTGCGTTCGACTCCAGCGCAACAATGTCTGCCTCCCCGACACGTCCCGTAAAGTTTCCGTCCTCAAAATAGCGGAGTTTATGGGCACGCACGGGTGGGCTGCCGGAGACGAGCACCAGCTCCTCACGGGCCGGCAGTTGCATGACTTCGCCGGGTGTGAGGAGCGGGCGTGAGGTTTCCTGCCGTGACACCATCACATGCGCGAGCCAGGGCGCGAGGCGGTGGCCGGTGTAGTTGCGCTGGGCGCGTTGCTCCGTTGCCGTTCCAAGAGCGTCGGAGACCCGCTTTGCTGTGCGTTCGTCATTGGTCGCGAACGCCACCTTCACGTGACAGTTGTCGAGGATGGAGTTCATGGGGCCGTAGGCTTTTTCGATCTGGTTCAGGGATTGAGCGATCAGGAAGGCGCGAATGCGGTAGCCGGCGAAAAAGGCGAGGGTCGTTTCGAAGAAGTCGAGCCGTCCGAGTGCCGGAAATTCATCCAGCATCATCAGAAGTTCTCGCCGCCGGCTGCCCTGTTCCGGGTGGACTTCAGTGAGGCGCCTGCCGATCTGGTTCAGCAACAGGCGGATCAGCGGGCGCGTTCGCGATATGTCTGAGGGTGGGACGACGAGGTAGAGCGAAACGGGATGGTCTCCGTCCACCAGATCCGCGATCCGGAAATCGCTCCCGGATGTCACCTTGGAAACCACGGGATCGCGATAGAGTGTCAGGCAGGTAATGGCGGTTGAGACGACACCTGATCGTTCATTTTCCGATTTGTTGAGCAACTCCCTGGCCGCCTGAGCGACGACCGGATGCACGCGCGGGGCTGCATCGGTCCCGAGGTGATTGGTCGTCATCATGATACGCAGGGTCCAGCTGATCGTGCGCGAGGGATCGGAGAGGAACTGCGCGGCACCTGCGAGCGTCTTGTCCTTTTCGGCGTAGAGGACGTGCAGCAGGACGCCTGTCAGAAAAGCATGTGCGGTGCGCTCCCAATGGTTGCGCCGTTCGAGCGAACCTTCCGGGTCGACCAGAATGTCGGCGATGTTCTGGACATCACGCACTTCTTGGTCACCGCGCCGGACTTCGAGCAGGGGGTTAAATCGGACGGATGCCGGGTTTGTGGGGTCGAAGCGCAGGCAGCGTGAAAACCCCGACCGCCATTTTGAGGTCAGGGTCCAGTTCTCGCCCTTGATGTCATGGATGACGGCGCTGGAGGTCCAGGAGAGTAGCGTCGGCACGACGAGACCGATGCCTTTGCCGGAACGTGTCGGGGCGAAGGTAAGTACATGCTCCGGCCCGTCGTGCCGGATGTAGCGATTGTTCCATGTGCCGAGGAAAACGCCGGATTTTGCAAGGAGACCCGCACGCCGGACGTCCCGGCCTTCCGCCCATCGGGCCGAGCCATAGGTTGTGACATGTTTCTGGTGGCGGGCTCTCAGGACGGAGCCGGCGACGGCGGCCATGGCGGCGAGCAGGCCGCCGGATGCCGCGATAAAGCCGGCTTTCATAAAGAGACCGGGTGCATAGGCCTCATAGGCATACCACCACTGGAAAAGTCGCCAGGGCTTGTAGACTGGCTGATCGCCAAACCGGAACCATGCGTGTCCGAGAGCGGTCTGATAACCGAGTTCCCCTGCAATCCACTGGGTTGCACCCCAGACAGCTGCGAACACGATCAGGAAGCAGATCAGGATCTGGCCAAAGAGGATCTTGGTATGGGTCATGCGCGCGGTCTCGACTACAGGTGACGGCGTGCCATTGTCCCCACCGCATGGCTAATCCGGTAGTCGGAAAACCGGGAGAAGGCGGGAGATGCGCCATTAACGCGATGGGCCGCGTTCGCGCCCCATCATCCAATCGATGCCAGTGGACTTCCGCGTCAGGGAGATATCGCGGCCAAGCCCGGCACCCATGCCGGTGCGCATCCGGACAAGCGTAAAAGCCCCTTCCTGGCCAACCAGCGCCATGCGGCCCTGATGTGTATCGATGATCTTCTCGAACCGGCCGGAGAAAGTTCCGCCATGCTCTAGTGCCTGGAATGTCCGCCCTGAGGCACGCGCTTCCGCAGCCGCGAGGCCGGCGAGTTCGTTGGCTTTCAGCTGCTCGCGTGCCTGTGCAGAGAGTGCTGTTTCCTGTTCTGCGAGAAGTCCACGACTGCGCAACACTGTCATGCGTTCAAGCCGTGCGCGGCGTACTTCTCCGCCAAAGCCTGTCTCTGCCAGACGTTCAGGATCGACCTCGTCGAGCCATGTCAGCGCGTCGGCCTCAACCAGCGCGTCCGGACCTGCACGGCTTCTCAGAAAAATATCTCTCGCGCCGCCGCGCGCCTGTTCGTAGGCGGCTGCACGGGCGAGATAGTCCTCCCCGATCTTCCAGTCTCCGCTTGCAAGACGCTGGACAATGCCGGCACGGCGTAAGGCTTCGAGTCGTCGCTTGTGCGCCAGCCGGTAGGCTGGGGAGGATTCCGGGTCGAGGCTGGCATGGCGATCTTCCGACCAGGTGCCGTCCGACAGAGAAGCGATCCGGGCAATCGTATGGTCGGAGCGTCGTGCTTTCGCTTGTGTGAACCGGATGTCGGCAATCGCACCTTCGGGAACGTCAACCGGGCGCTGGCCAGGTGCAAGCGGGATGAGCGAAACCTTTCCATCCGTCCGCTCAAGGATGAGGGCATGACGGTCCTCCATTTCATCGAGTATAACGGTGCCGGCGATACGACCGGTCAATGTTGTTCCGGCCAGTCTGGTTCCATCCAGCAACTCAAGCCGATTGGCGACGTCGAAGCTCCGATATCGGGCCGCCATCGACCGGATGATGTCACCTTTGCGGCCAAGCTGCTTAAGCGTTTCGGTCCAGCCGGGTTTCAAGTGCCAGCTGTTTCCATCACGGGTCGCCAGACCGAGCCGTTCCAGATGGCGAAGCCGCTTGATGCGGAGCGAGTGATCGAAGTGGCCACGTTCCGAGGCAGGCTCTCCAAGAGAAATCCTATCATTCTGCATGTCCTTTTCGATGGCGCGGTCGAGACCGGTCATCCGGTCGGCTGTGACGTCCCGCGCATCCTGGCTCAGGATTTCAAGATCGCGCCGGGGTCCGAGGCGCTCTGTCAGCTGGCGTGAGGCGCGCTCGCGCAACCCACGCATCAGATAATTGCGGTCGATGACAAGATGGTCGCCGGTGGCATCCCGCCCGCGAATAACAATATGCGTATGTGGCTGGCCGGTATCGTGGTGATCGACGGCAATCCAGTCCAGCTTTGTACCAAGGTCTTCTTCCACACCGGCCATGAAGGCGCGGATCTCAGGCTTGAGGTCTTCGAGCCGGTCCGCATCCTCGGCCGATACGATGAGGCGGAACTGGCGTTCATCCCCGGCGCTGCGCTCACGGAACGCCCGTGTGTCCAGGTCTTCCGCGTCGCGGTCATAGGCCTGTCCGCGCTCGCCGTCCCGACCGGCCCCATCCCGCTCAATATAGCCGACATGTTCGGCGAAGGCTTTGGCTCCGCCCAAACGTCCAGCTCGGGCGATGTGCACCTTCACAACGACGCGCCGCATTCGGAACGCCGGATAGGGCGTGCCTCGCATGCGCGAGACGGAGGCTGCCTGCGCGCCCCTCACACTGCGTGACTTTCTGATCCGTCGGTTGCTTGCTTTTCGTGACAGCCGGGCCACGCGTTTGCGGATGGCTTTTCCGAACCGTCCCGCACCACGCTGACCACGATCCCGAATCCGGCCAAGCCTTGGCTCGAAAGGCGTGTCGCCGCTCATTGGTGCGAATTTCTGCAGGCGCCTGCCTTTGCCCAGGTACTTACAGGCAATACCATTGGAAGAGGCGCCAGGGGCAGGCGTTCATTTGCATCACAGGCGCCAAAAATAAGATGTGCAGACAAGGCTTTGAGGAGCCGGAGGCGCCTGCCTCTCAATCTTGCCCTGACGGTACGCTGAAGAGTCCTTTCCCTGCTTCTCTCCCGCCTTCCTGACACTTCCTCAGACGCCGGATGAATGATCATCGCTGATCTGTCCAAACTTCACTGACTGTACCAGCGATGTCGCTCGTATCAGTCATGCCGAAATAACGTCCATCAAGAGACCTTGGATGGTCATTCAGGAGGAAAATTTGCCCTTGGCCGAGCTTGAAACATCCTTCCCATACGGGCAATTCCATGCCTGTAGAGTCATGTTCCAGGGCGATTGCGGCCACATTCCCATTGATCGAAATCGATCCCTCATATCGGCAAATTTCATCGCCTTCACTGGCTGCAACATGCTTGATAAGAGGCCAGTACGGTCCGGTATAACCTCGATCATGTGCCCAGACCGCTTCTGGCGCTCCGGCTGACACGAGTGCCCAATCGCCGATGCGGGGAGGGCGCTCGCTCAGCCAGTAGAGCCCTGTTGGCGCGCTCGGCGTCCGGTTCCAGATCAACCTGGCCTGAAGGGGCAGACAGGCAAGAAGGATGAGCCCTATGCCTGTACCTGCGAACGCGAGATACCGGAAACTGACCATCAGTTCCGGCGCTCCGGCCGGTGGGGTTCGCCTGTGTTCTTCCATTCGCGTTCCGACGACCAGCGGTCTAGTTCTTCGCGGGCATAGAGGACACGCCCGCCATGTTTCCGGTAGCGCGGGCCGCCACCCGCCCAGCGGAAATTGTCGAGTGTCTGGCGTTTCAGGCCGAGGTAATCCGCTGCCTGAACAACACTCAGAAACGGACTGGTATAGTCTTTGTCCTGTGTTTGTGCGTCCATCTTTTGTCTCCTTTCTGATGGACTGAAATCTTACGGGATATTGTCTGGGCCCTGGAGAGTCGTTTTCACCGAGGATGAAAACGACTCCCTCGAACCGGCTGGGTCAGAGCAGGTCCCGATAGTCCTTTTCCATCAAATCACGGCCTTTTCTGATCAGGCGACGCGTGCGGGATTTGAAGGCATGAACGCCCGTGTCCCAGTCCGATTTGATTTGATCCTCACCGAATATCGCCGCGCCGATCTCGCGCTGCGAGGCGCCTGCAAGGGAGCCGTCAAGGGCGATGAGCGTCCGTTTGAGCTTGTCAGGCGCATAGCCCCGGAGTGGGCGGCAATCAAACTTGAGCCCGCAACAATGGTCGGCGAAGTCCTGTAGCAGGCGGAGATTGTCACGGATCAGGTGCCGTGCGCCGATCTGCAAAGTCAGATAGATGGCAAGTGGGACGGGCGCCTCTGACGGATCAATAGCGAGTTGCGCGGTATAGGTGTCGGAAGCGATATTCAGCTTGGTGCGTCGCCCCGGAACCATGAGAAACGTCTTTCTGCCGGGAATGTTGCGCCAATTGAGCGGCCTGTCGCTTTCACGCAGTTTTTCAGCGATGGCCGCAGCCGCATCCATATTCGCCGACATGATGTCAGGCAGCCAGAAAGGCGTCGTCTCATAGGCGGACTTCCTCGGGTCCGGCAGAAAGTGAAGTCCGAAATGTTCGGCTACCGGACAACGGATGGGCTGACGAATGAGTGTGCTGCCGTCGCTGCGTTGAAGGACGGCTGGCGCAAATGCCGTAAGAGATCTGTATGCTTTGAGAAGGGCGGGGTCACGGCGTTTGAATTCCCAGGCCCAGCCCGAATAGGGCAGGGTCAGGAGCCGGTCATATAGCCCGGTATGATAACGCCACTGTCCCCTGTGCGTCATTGCCGTCCCACCTGAGAGGGCGGCAAACCGGCGGAAGACCGAAGCAGGCGCTCCACCGGATGCGCCCAAACATACAATCAACCATAAGATGCAAATCGTGGGCCAATACTCACTCAGATAGAAGAAAACGCCCGGATCGGGACTGATCCGGGCGTGTCGGCTTGGCATCTGGTGCCGATTAACCTTGCGGATTCCAGAGGATGACGTGGCGGCCATCCTGGCCTTTGACGGGCGCAAGGTTCGCATAGATCTTGCGCGGGCCGATCATCGGGTCTGCAAGGGTGAGCGAGACATATTCGCGTCCCGAAGACTTCGCGGTGCGGAACCATCCACCGCCGATGTCAGAGCCTTTCTGCCCGGCGAGGACGCGAAAATCCGGCTGGGTCTCGGAGGTCTTTTCGCTGTTGCGGATGATGCGGATGGGCGCGTTGAGGCTCATCATGGCGAGGGCGCCTTCAAAGCCGGTTTCGGTTTCGGACACATATCCAAGTGCGTTTGCCATTTTCAAATCTCCTTTGGCGTTTGTCACTGCGAGCCCCCGATGGGCTCCGTTGACGCCCGACCGGGGGGACGGCGGGCGGCGGGTCTGAACCCGGAATGGGGCGCAGCGCAGCGGAGCACCGGCGCGGCGGAGAATTTTGTCTGGCGGTGAATGCGTGGGACGCGCAGAGGAAAATTCTTCACCGCGCCGGTTTCAGGCCCGCCGTCTGTCGTCCAGGTCAGGGGCAGGAAACGAAGCGCATCGGGGGCGGGGTTCAACGCCGCTCGCCGGAAGATTGAGGGGCAATCGCAGCGATGTGCGACCGCGCCGGAAAGACCGGGCAAAGACGATCCTTCCCTGTTGAGCCTCGCCTGTGTCCTGCCTTCCAGCCAGAGAAAAAGGCCGCCCGGCTCATGCCGGACGGCCCCCGCATCGCCGGGCTGATCAGAAGGCGGATCAGGCGGCAATCTCCGCTTCGCTCAGCGCTTCGGGCGTATCGGTTCTGTCCTGCTCAGTCTCGAACAGGTTCTTGATGTTGCCCCACGCATCGGCGGGTGGACAGGCAGCGCCAACGACATAGCGGGTCGGCGCGACTGTCATCCAGCGAGGCCGCCAATCGGGGTGAGGCTCACAGCCATTGCCTGCGATGCGGTTGCGGACAACCGTTTTCTGCGCCTTGGCGGTGTCTGTCAGAACCGCGCGGGCCGTCGATGGCGAAGCGATGTCTGCGACCATCTGATTGATGACGCGCTTGTCGCGCAGCAGGTCGAAGAACGCCTCGTCCGGCGACCAGAGCGCGGCGAAGTCCGTCCCGGTGACATGGGCGGCGGCTTCCACGGCGTGCGAACCTGACATCAGGGTTTCACCCATCGCCACGGCAAGGATGTGCAGGACATCCGCATCGCTCAGACTGAGCAGCCGCGCGAAAATCTCGCAGGGATCGCCGCCGAATTGTACGGTCGCAACCAGTGTGGTTTCATCATCGTGCCCGAGCGCGGTGAGCGCATGAGCGCGATGGGCGAAGAACTGCTTTTCACTTTCTGAGTTCGCAAGGCTTTCCGCCGTGGCCTCCTTGCGGGTGTTCTGTTCCTCGACATCGACCCGCCAATGGCCGGAGCGCGTCACCAGATGCGCCACGGCGAGGCGCAGCGCGACGCCCGGATGATCGCACAGCGTCGCGCGCACGGCGGCGTGACGGTGGAGCGCGATATACTCCGCCATCGGGCCGGACATTTCCGGCCTGTCGGATTTCGCCGCGCCGCCCGTTGTCTTGGCCGTTTCGCCTTTCAGGATGCGTTCGATCTTCTCGATATCCTTGTGCGGCAGATAGCCTTCATGGGCGGTGACGGTCCCGTCATGGCGGGTCTCGACATAGACTTTGCCGCCCTGTTTCCGGCTGCGTTTGCCATGCTCCCAAGTGGGAAAATGCTGGCCGCGATCCAGAATAACCACATCATTCCAGCCCTCGCTGCGGTAGCCCGCCGCCATATCCGCGATGGCTTCATTCTGGCGCGCCCAGAACAAATCCGTGTCCGCGAAAATGGCGTTTTCACCGAAGAGATCGGTTAGGACGACGCCGTCATACGCTTCCATGTCGAACAGCGCCTTGTCGGTGGTGATGCGCCCGCCGCCTGTCAACCAGTCCTTGAGGCGTTCGCCGCGCGGGGCGTAAGCGTCTTCGGAATGGTAGAGTGTCAGCCAGTCGGCCTGCTGGCTCTTGGTGGCGAGCGTCAGGGCGTAAAGCGTCCGCTTATCGATGGCTTCGGCTTGATACAGCTTTTTTACGTCATCCGTCAGGGCGGTCAGCGCCAGTACCCGGCGTACCATGAGTTCGGTCACGCCGAACCGCTCGGCGATGGCGGAGGTCGTTTCGCCTTTGGCGGCGAGCTTGGCGAACACCTCGTATTGTTCAAACTCATCGGCAGGCAGATGGGTGGTATTCTCAACAAGGGTCGCTTCCAGCGCGGCGATATCGTCGCCAGATTGCATGACGAGGCAAGGCGCTTTTTGCGGTTTGCCTGTCTCCTTGGCGAGGCGTTTGAGGGCGAAAAAGCGCCGCCGTCCGGCGACGACGCCGAAAGCATCGCCTTCCTTGCGCACCAGCATGGTCTGCAAGACGCCGCGCGATTTGATCGACGGATAGATGTCGGAAATGTCCGGCGCCTTGCGTCCGTGGCGCATATTGAGCCGGGACACTTTCAGCTCGTTGATGGGGATATATTTCAACTGCATGGCATGGCCTCCTATGAATGTGCAGTGGGGTTTTCCGTGCGCGCTTCAGCGCACGGGGCGGTTTTCGAGCCAGAGACGGTAGGCGCGCTGCGCCGCCCTCTCGCTCTCGAAAATGTGGAAACAGCCGCAGACAAGGATCGCCCACGCGCCGATGTCGGCGGGGTCAAGTGCGGCGAGCGCGGCGTCCAGTCGGCTGATGCGGAAGGGGGGATAAATCTTCACGCCGCCGCCTCCATTGCGTCGGCGGCGCCGTCCGGTTCCGGTATGGCGCAGGCGAGGATAAAATCAGCGGCCTTGGAGGCGAGCGAGGCGGCCCGGAAGATCGCGCGCTTGTCCTCGCGCAGGACATCCAGCCATGAGCCGATATAGTCCGTATGCCGCACGGTCGGGGCGATGGCCTGATCGGCGCAGACAAAGGCGCTGGTCATTTCCGCAACCAGTTCCTCGCGGGCGTAGTCCTTGGTTCCGAATGCGCCTTTCAGGTCGCGGGCGAGGCGGGTCTTGTGTCCCGTCCAGTGGCCAAGCTCGTGAAAGCAGGTGCGGTAATAATTGATCTGGTCGAAGAAAGCCGGTTGCGGCGGCACCTGAATGAAGTCCTGCGAGGGAACGTAATAGGCGCGGTCGCCGCCGATGCGAAAATCAGCGCCGGTCGCCGCGATCAGCGCTTCGGCGTGCGGAATAATCTCCCGTTCGGGCAGGTCTTTGGCGTGGGCGACAAGATCGTCGGGCAGGCCGTCGCACTGATCGGCGTTGAAGACGGTATAGCGTTTGAGGAATGCGATCTGCCGGGCGTCTTGTCCGGTCTCTCTCGCGCGCTCGCGCTCATCTTTGGGCGTGAAGCGGTCGGCATAGACCACCATCGTTCCGCGCTCGCCCGTGCGCACGCATCCGCCGAGCGCCAGCGCCTGCTTGAAAGTGAGCCATGTCTGGCAGGTGCGCTGATGCTCAATCGCCGCGCCCCATAAGAGCAGGATATTGATGCCGGAATAGCGCCGCCCGGTCGCCCCGTTCTCCGGTAGGCCAAGCGGCGTCGCCGTGTCGGCGCCGCCCCAAGGCTGCACCCACGGCGCGCGCCCTTGCTCCAGTTCGTCAATGATACGGCTTGTGACCTCCTGATAAAGGTCTCTCCGCCGGCTCTCCTGTTTGTGGCGCTGCGCCATCCTTGCCTCCTCATCCCCGCGTTTTTTCCCGCAGAGGCGGGGGCGGTGAGAGGCCGCTGGCCAGATGGCGTCAGGTGCGAGCGGAAGGGGTCAGGTATGACAACAAGAACATCGGGACGATCCTATGGACGCCGCCCCCCTTCCGGGAGCGCCGCCATCTGGCATGCGCGCCTCCGCCCCCGTCTCGCAGGGAAAAAAGAAACAAAAAAAGCCGGCGCGTCAGCGCCGACCGAATCTCTCAACAGAGGATTTGCAGATTGCGCCAGGGATGGACGCCGCCTGGCCGAAACCGGCCGCAGGACGGGTTCGGTTCACGAGAGCCCGGTCCGGCGTCAGCCGGAGGCGCTCAAATCAATTGGCTGAGCGAGAAACGAAGGTCTGAATCCTGGCATTGAGCCGCCATTTCATTGATGACCTGCCGACTTGAGACAATGATCGCGCCGCAATTACGCAACCGTGTTTCAAAGTCAGCCCGAAATTGCGGTTCTGCCGTCGAGCACCAGTCCGAAACAATGAAGACCCTGAACCCGTCAACGAGCAGACAGAAGGCGGCACGGGTGACGCCTCCCTCAAGTACGTCCCCGGTCAATAGAACAGTCTGGCGCTGCGTGCGTGTGACTTCGGATGCAAGCCGCGCAGCGGAGGATTTGAAGTTGCCGATCGTCTCTTCAAATTCCACAAGCGGGGAAGAAGTTATGACGGATAGCTCCCGGAGCTCAGGACAGGGCGATGGTCCTTCGCCATTTCCGGCGGAGATCCGGAGGAGACAGACATCATCAGATCGGATGAGGAGCGAATCGGCCAAAACGTTTACCCCATCGGTTGGAAATAAGCAGCAACAGTGAACCCAGCCAATCGAGTTGTGATCTTTTCCGATTTATCGTGATGCTTGATGTGCATTCTGCCATGAGAGAAACCTCATGAATCATTGAGATTATTGTCGTCGCTGCAGTTCTTCTGTTCTCGTCTTCATCAGATCGAGGGCGACATCGACGATCATGTCTTCCTGGCCACCGACCATGCGTCGCCTTCCAAGCTCCATGAGGATAGTGCGGACGTCGATTCCGTAGTCCTGAGAGGCTTTCTCCGCATGCCGCAGGAAGGAGGAATAGACACCCGCATAGCCAAGAGACAGCGTTTCACGGTCCACCTGAACCGGGCGGTCCTGCAGGGGACGGACGAGATTTTCGGCGGCATCCATCAGCTGGAAAAGATCGCATCCGTGGTCCCAGCCATATTTGTCGGCCGCCGCGATGAACACTTCCAGTGGGGCGTTGCCGGCACCTGCGCCCATACCTGCCAGAGAGGCATCAATGCGGATAGCGCCGTGCTGAACAGCGACGACGGAGTTTGCGACACCAAAGGACAGGTTGTGGTGGGCGTGAATGCCGCGTTGCGTTTCGGGCTTGAGGACTTTGTCATACGCTTCGAGGCGAGCTGCGACATCATCCATGTTCATGGCACCCCCGGAGTCGGTCACATAGACGCAGAGGGCGCCATACTCTTCCATGAGTTTTGCCTGTTGTGCCAACTGATCCGGCTCTGCCATGTGGCTCATCATTAGGAAGCCGGAAACATCCATCCCAAGCTCACGCGCATAGGCGATGTGTTGCTTCGAAACATCCGCTTCCGTGCAATGTGTTGCCACTCGTACGGAGCGAACTCCAAGATCGTAAGCGCGTTTGAGTTCGGTGATTGTACCGATACCCGGCAGGAGCAATGTCGTGACCACAGCATTCTCAACCACTTCGGTAACGGCTTCGATCCATTTCCAGTCAGTTGTCTTGCCAAAGCCATAGTTTACGCTGGAGCCCGCCAGACCATCGCCATGTGCAATCTCGATGGCATCGACACCGGCCTGATCCAGAGCCTTTGCGATCGTCTTGACGTGCTCGATATCGTATTGGTGACGCACCGCATGCATGCCATCGCGCAACGTCACATCCTGAATGTAGAGTTTCGGGGGTGTTGTCATGCCGCTGTCTCCTTCTGGCTGAGTGCCACAATCCGTTCTGCCGCCTGAACCGCAGCGGATGTCATGATGTCGAGATTACCGGCATAGGCGGGCAGATAATGGGCTGCGCCTTCTACTTCGAGGAAGACAGAAACCTTGAGGCCGGTGAATTCCATGTCCTGATCCGGCAGGTAGAGCGGGCGATTGTTTCCGAACCTCTCGAATTGCACGGACTGCTTGAGGCGGTAGCCGGGAACAAAGCTGCTCACTTCATCGATCGTATGCTGGATCGATGCCCGGATGGCGTCCTCATCTGCATCGTCGCAGAGGCAGTAGACCGTATCACGCATCATCAGCGGCGGCTCTGCCGGGTTGAGAATGATTATGGCCTTGCCGCGCTCTGCGCCGCCGACTTTTTCGATGGCGTGAGACGTGGTCTCGGTGAATTCATCGATATTGGCTCGTGTACCTGGCCCGGCGGATTTTGAGGCGATGGAGGCGACGATCTCGGCATAGCGGACAGGCGAGACCCGGTTCACGGCGGCAACGATCGGGATCGTCGCCTGACCGCCGCAGGTGACCATATTGATGTTTGGCTCATCGAGGTGCTCGTCGAGGTTTACCGACGGGATCACAAAGGGTCCGATCGCAGCTGGCGTGAGGTCGATGATGCGCTTACCGTGTGCGCGAAGCACTTCATTATGCTTGGCATGAGCGCCGGCGGACGTCGCGTCGAAGACGAAGACCACGTCGTTGAATTCCGGCATCTTCACAAAGCCATCAATACCTTCCGCAGTCGTGGCGATCCCCATCCGTGCGGCACGCTTCAGGCCATCCGATTCCGGATCGATCCCGATCAGCGCGACGATTTCCAGAAGTTTCGACCGGCGTTTGATCTTGATGATGAGATCCGTGCCGATATTGCCGGACCCGATGATCGCGCATTTGACCTTTTCCTGTTCGGCCATGGCGGTTGTCCTTTCTAGTTTGTGCTGACTGTGAAGCGAACGCTCCCCAGTCCGGAAATGGTTGCTTCGAAGGCATCGCCCGCGGCGATCTCCACCATCGGTCCGAGTGCGCCGGTCAGGACCACATCGCCGGCTTTCAGGCCTTCGCCGCGCTGGGCGCATGTGCGCGCCAGCCAGACGGCAGCATTCAGCGGATGACCCAGGCAGGCGATGCCTGCTCCGTAGGAGGCAGGACGGCCATTGCGTTTGAGAACCATACTGGTTTCCGCAAGATCGACATTCGTCAGCGCGCGGGCCGATCCGCCAAGAACGTAGAGCCCGGAGGAGGCATTGTCCGCGATCGTGTCTGAAATCCTGATGTCCCAGTTGCTGATCCGGCTTCCAACGATTTCGATGGCGGGCAGGACATGGTCGACCGCCCGGATCAGTTCAGCCTGTGTAATGTCCGGCTGGTCGATATCATGTTTGAGGATGAGGGCGATTTCCGCTTCGGCCTTCGGCTGCTGCAGGTCTGAGAAGGGCAGTTCGGCGCCATCCGGATATTCCATGTCCGCAAAGAGGACACCGAAGTCTGGCTGATCGACCCCAAGCTGCGCCTGTACGGCTGCCGATGTCAGCCCGATCTTCCGGCCCACAATCCGACGGCCCTGTTTGAGCCAGCGCTCGGTGTTGATCGCCTGAACGGCGTAGCCTGCCTCGACAGAGAGGCCGATGGTTTCGCGTAGGGGGGCGATGAATTTTCCGGTCTGATGAGCTTCGAACAGAAGGTCTGCCGCCGCCTGATACATGTCTCGTTTCACAAAATACTCTCCGGCAATTTTGATAATGCTCGGTCCCCTATGAGTTTGTGCTGTGAAAAATGGCAAGTTGCGACGACTTGATGATTCCCATAATGTGGGAAAGTGCTATGTGAGGTGGTCTATGGTCGAAGGCTCAAAATCATTGGACAAAACCCTGTTACTCCTCACCGAGTTGCTGACGTGTCCGAATGAAGCAACGGCTCTGCAACTTGCCGAAAAGTGCTGCCTGCCCAGGGCAACGGCCTATCGGCATCTCGCAGCTCTTGCGCGGCATGGGCTGATTTTCCGTGATCGGAATGGCAGCCTCTTACCCGGAACGATGCTGCTGGAAGTGTTCGATCAGGCTGATTTCTCCCGTCGATTGGGGGAGGTGGGCCGTCCTGTTGTTTCAGCTCTGGCGAAAGCAGTCGGCATGGTCTCACATCTCGGGATTTTCGAACAGGACATGGTCACTTACCTCACCAAGTCTGAGCCGGAAGGAGAAGCCGTGTTCACGCGAGAGAGTCACCAACTTGAGGCATATTGTTCCGGGATTGGGAAAGTGTTGCTTGCCGGGCTGAGCAGTACGGAACTGGATAAATATCTATCTGAAGGTGCTTTCCCGTCACTGACAAAAAACACCATCACCGATCCGCACGCACTAGCAAAAGAAATCGGGGGTGTCCGCAAATCCGGGCACTCGGTTGATTGCGGAGAGATAGAGGACACCCTGTTCTGCCTAGCCGTTCCGGTCGTCGATCCAAAGGGCCGGACAATTGCCGGACTATCAGTTTCTGCACGTACGCAGGAACTCCTGGAGCGAGATCGACCGGCCCGATTGCTGGATTTGCAGAAAGCTTCCGAGGAAATCAGCAGGCTACTGTACTAGAAATTCGCGATTTTCCTATGCGGTGAAGCAGGCTGGGGCACAGCTGCCAATACTGTCTGTTTGGCGGCTGAAGTCTGTGCTGACGCGGTCGATCTTGCGGAAACCAGCGCGGGCTCAATCGTCTGAAGCCACGTGAAAAGTTCATGCGGAGCAATGATGTCGCTGGAAAGCGGACTTCTCGCAGATTTCGGTTGACTTACGCAAAAAAATAATTTTTTTAAAAAAAAAGAACAAAACGTCTGCGGCGAGTCTTCGAGCCACATGACGATCAATCGGGAGGAGAAACATCATGCCCAATCTTCAGGGAAACGCAGTGCTTATAACGGGCGGTGCAACTGGCATCGGTCGCGCCATCGTTCGCCATTTCGCAAGTGAGGGTGCTCGACTTTGTGTGATGTGCATCAGTGATGAACAGGCAGATTCGTTGCGCGACGAATTCGGCGGGCAGGTTGCTACGATTGTTGGTGATGTACGCAATTTGAAGGATAATCAAAAAGCGGTTGCGCAGACTGAGGAGCGTTTCGGGCGTCTTGATACGTTCATCGGAAACGCTGGCGTCTGGGACTTTATCACGCCTCTGGAGCAGCAGCCAGCAGACCTGATTGAGAGTATTTGCGATGATCTCTTCGGCATTAACGTTAAAGGTTATGCGCTCGGCGCTTATGCGTGTCTGCCTGCGCTGAGGAAGTCAAAAGGTGCAATGATTTTCACCGCATCGACTTCGAGCTTTTTCACGGGTGGCGGTGGTCCCATTTATGTTGCATCGAAGCATGCTGTTATTGGCCTGATCAAGCAGCTTGCCAAAGAGGTTGCACCAGACGTTCGCGTAAACGGCGTGGCGCCTGGGGGGACGATTACGAATTTGTCTGGTAGCCCCTCTTCTCAGCATGCTGGGGCCCGCATGTCAGAGATCCCAGGCATCGGTCCGCTGCTCGAAGGCATGACGCCGCTGGGATATGCGGCGGAGCCTGAAGATCACGTTCCGTTGTATGCGATGCTCGCTTGCCGGGAGTCGTCAAAATACATGACAGGCACGACTGTATTGTCGGATGGCGGATTGGGGGTCGGTTGACGCGAGAAATAGGTCTCGGCCCATGTTCGGTTTTCGTGCGTTGAATTATAGTCTTGGGGGGGGGAGCAAGAGATGAGGCTCGTATCTCTGCGGGAATTGGCTTTTTTGAGCATCTGTGTCCTGCCTTTTGTTTTGTTCAGCCCGATGTCTGCCGCGCCGCAGGCGGATGAGGACGGCGGCTTGCTGTCTTCCAATATTGATTTTGCGGGAAGCGGGCGGGTGCGGCTGGTGCCCGACAATTTGTTCGCAGTGGATTTTCAGGATGAATCAACAGGCTGGGCGGGGGGCTACTACGGCACAATCCTGAAGACCGAGGATGGTGGTGAAAGCTGGAGAAAAATAGAAATTCCCTATACCGACTTGATCCGGCGCATCGATTTTTCCGATGAGCTGACAGGTTTTGCGGTGACCAGTCGCGGCCGCATCCTGAAGTCCGAAGACGGAGGCATGTCCTGGGCAGTGTCTCACACGGAAGCACGCACAAATCTCCGCGACATCTATTGCCTGGATGCCCGGACCGCATGGGTCGTCGGCCATGAAGGTACAATTCTGTACACGGCGGATGGCGGTGACACCTGGGTCGGTCAGTCCCTGACGGGTTTCCAGGGAAGGGATCTGCCCCGGCTTAACGGGATTGCCCGATTCGAGAGTGGTCGTCTGATCCTGGTCGGGGAATTTGGTGTTGTCGCCACGTCCACCGACAACGGGTCGCACTGGAGCGTTCTGGGTGGAGCAGAATCCTCCGTCACCTTTACGTCCGTCGCCACGTGGGGCAACCACGCGATGGCGGTCGGGTTGGGGGGGGCTTTGGTTAAGGTGTCCGAGTTGCCCGGAAGCGCTCTGGAAACAGGTGAGGAGCTTTCGCTTCAGGTCGAAAACGTGAATTCCGGAACAGAGGAGCATCTTTTCGATCTCAGTCTTCAGCCGTCCGGCGATGGGTTGGCCGTCGGGCAGGGCGGGGTGTTGAGGCTTGTGGCCGGTGCTCCGGACTCGCATCTTGCGCCGATTGAGAGCTTGCCCGGGTTTCGCTGGTACGGCGGCGTCTCCGCGGTCGACAAAAATGGAAATTACATCGTGGTCGGATCAAGCGGGGCTCTTCTGACAGTGGAACCTGCCCGGCTTGTCGCCCATCAAATGGTTCGCTGGTGAGCAGACACGCTGCGTCTCCATCTCCAAGTATCTAGGGTTTATTGTTGTGGTAAAATTTATCTCCGATATCGTTGTCAGGTTTCCTCGTTTCATCCTGGTGCTGGCCCTGATCGTGACATCGGTGGCCGGGTATTTCGGAGCCACGGGCGTCTCTCTGAAGGTCGTCCTTGAGGACATGCTGCCGGCCAATCACCCGAATGTTGATCTGTACAAGGAATTCAGTGATCAGTTCGGTGGTGTCAACAATGTACTGATTGAGGTGCGGAGTACATCCGGTGACATCTACAATAGCGACTTTCTGGAAATCTATCGGGAAATTTCCGATGAAATCTACTTTCACGATTCAAATGTGAGGCCTCTTTTCGAGGCGGCCAATCTGCGAAAGACGCGGTCTGTTTCCGGCCGTGAAGGCCAGATCCTTGTCCATCCGCTCATGTGGCCGGAATTGCCGTCGGACGAAGCGGGTATGACGCAGTTCAAGCAGATGGTGCGCAGCCAGTTCCTCGGGGGGCTGGTGTCGCTTGATGAAACGGCAATGATGATTTCGGCCGAGTTGTCGGAAGACATCGATACAAGACAATTCATTTCATTCGTAGACGATCTGAAAGCGCAGTTTGCCGAGGAGGATGTTGTCATTTCGGTCGTCGGGAGGCCGGTTCTGCTCGGTACCGTGAAGAAGTATCTGCCTCATATGCTGCTGGTCTTTGCAGCTTCTATACTGGCCATTGCGGTCGTGCTTTATATCTACTTCCGGTGCTGGATCGGAGTTGCCGTTCCCATGCTGGTGGCGTTTGCCGTCACGATCTGGGGATTTGGTGCCATTGGAGCGGTTGGGTACAATCTTGATCCGCTTCTGCTGCTGCTTCCGTTTTTTGTATTTGCGACCGTTCTGTCGCATTCGGTTCAGTTCGTCTCACGAGTGTTCGATGAGGTCGAGAATTATCCATCCATGAGGGGCTCGGTCGGGGAAGGGCTTAAGCGGCTTCTGTTTCCGAGTACTGCTGCAGTCATTACGGATGCGGCCGGTTTTGCGGTTCTGGCACTTGTTGCAATTCCAAGTATACAGTCTCTGGCGTTCATCTGTACGTTCTGGCTGTTGACGCTGACGCCTGGAATTATTGTCGCAGCTGCCTTCATGGCTATCCTTCGCAAGCCGAAATCGTTTCGCACGACCCTGCCGGGGCAAGGTGTGCTCGCAAGGATATTTGGGCTGCGCGCCTCACGCTTCGTCTTCATGCCGGCATTCCTGATCGCCCTACTGGGGGGGGTCGTGGTCTCGCAAGGCCTGAAGATAGGCGACGCCGAAGGAAGCCCCATTCTTTGGCAGGATTCCGAATACAACAACGATGTTCGCAGGATAAACTCAAGTTTCGACAGGGTCGGCACGGATGTGATGCAGGCGTACTTTTCCGGAGACGGGGAAATCATGCTGGATCCGAGAGTATATCATCAGATCGAGGCTTTCGATCGCTACGTCTACGAGCGTGTCCCTGTCGCAACCCGGGCGCAAAGCCTGGTCCCAATTGTCAAGAATATCAACATGGTGCTCTGGGAGGGCGACCCCTCCTATCAGATCGTTCCGGATACCGAGGACGAGATCGGTCTGAACATCTACATGTTTCGTTCCGGCGGCGAGCCGGGAGACTTTGCCGCATACACGAATTCCGAATGGAGCATCGGCAAGCTCGCGATCTATACGAGTGAACACAGTGCGGACACGGTGAATGCCCTGCAGGCGGCGGGCGACCAGTTTTCAGATGAATACGCTTTCGAGGAAGATGAGCCACGAGTCCAATATGCCGGTGGCCAAGTCGGTCTCATCAAGGCCGCCAATGATGAGGTTGAACACAAGGAGAATCTGCTCCTGGTTGCGATCATAATCGTGATTGCGTTCAATCTGCTCTGGCTCTACCGGTCTCCGGCCATTGCGGCAACGATCATCCTTGTGCTGACGACATCCCATTATATTACCATGAGCGTCATGACGCTTATGGATGTAGGCATGAACCTCAATACGCTGCCGCTGGCTGCTTTGGGCCTTGGAAGGGGGGTGGATTACAGCATCTACCTCGCTGATCGGATTCGGGACGAGATGCTCCACGGGTTTGATTTCAAAGAAGCCGCAAAGCGAGCATTCAATACGTCCGGTGTCGCTGTCATTGTAACAGCATTGACGATGATTCTGCCCCTGTTGCCTTGGTACTTCCTGTCACCAATAAGGTTTCAGGCCGAAATGGGCGTGCTTCTGGCGATCATTCTTCTCTTCAACATGGTTGGGGCGCTGACGGTAGTTCCTGCTTTGATTGGCATTCTGAAGCCACGTGGGTTTCCATTTTTCCGGTCGGAATTCGAACCAGAATTTCAATCTACTGAGGATGAAAATCCGGTAGGAAACCGCACAAAATTCCAATCAATATGAGGGAGAATAGGATGACTAAAAGTGCACAAAAGTATAAATGCATGAGTGTGTCTCATTGGATACCTGGAGCGACCGCGTTGCTTGCTCTGATCGGCTTGTCGTCAACAGCAAGTGCTCAGTCGCTTTCGGATGCTCTCGGGCTTCCTGATAATGTCTGGGTCGGAGGAAGACTCACACAGGGAACCGGTGTCTATTTTGATCGCTATGGCGACGACAAGGTTGGCATTGGTCCTTCGCAGTTCGTTGCGCAAATTCAGGCAGAATGGACACCGAACAACAATGTAACAGTTGTGTCGGATTTTTGGCTGAGAGGGGACTGGTATTACGATCTGGATGACGGCGAGGCTGTTGGACCGGGCACGCCGGATTTTTCCCAAGGGCCTCCATTTCGAGATCGCTTCGATTTCCAGCTTACTGACAACGGCTCTCTCGTAATGCCGCAGCCGTTCGGCAATGATGGCAAGGAGAGTCGATTTCTCGATGATTTCGAAGAAGACATCATCCGGGAATTTTCAATTGCTCTCGCGGATTCCGAAGGGCGGGCCAATCTGAAACTTGGAAAATTTCAGCGTGGGTGGGGCCAAGCGGACGGCCTCCGGCTGCTGGATATCCTCAATCCCCAGGACCTGCGGCAGAGGTCCATTTTTACCGATACCGAGGATCTCAGGATTTCGCAATGGAGTGCGGCTCTGGCACTTGATGTGAATGCGCTTGGTATAGGCGCACCCTTCACTGGATTGGGCATGAAAAACTCCTCGTTGGAAGTCGTCTACACTCCCATTGTGCGGCATAGCGAGTTTGTCGTGAACAATCCAACCCCAAATTCGAGCACTTCAGGGGGGCCTTTTGGCCTGCCATTCCCTCGCATGGTCGAGGGACAATCGGGCTTCGGGATGCCCTTGCTGGGAGCGAAGCTGACAGACAAGGAGACCGAGGCGTGGGAGGATTCGGAGGTCGGACTTCGACTGAAGTTCGACACCCTAGGAGGGCAGGCGACGATCAATGGATTTTATGGCTTCCAAGATCTTCCCATATTAGTCAACACTGGTGCCACAGTTCACATCGGCACTTTTCTCGGAGACGAGAATGCAATAGGTGTCGTGAATGTTCCGATTGATCTTGCGACGACGATCGGGGCCATGAATGGGCCTGGGCAATATGTGGATTTTATTCAGTCTCTTGCTGCGGGAACCGCGGCACCGGGTGACTTTCCGCTTATTCCGTCTGGCTGCTTGGACATTCTGGATCCCGCTGGCGGTGGGGTCCCGTGTTCCATAACTGCTGATTTCGACATGGATTATACTTACCGGCAAAAGACTGTAGGCTTTTCCTTTACCCGTGACATGACTGAAATTCGTCTTGGAGGAAAAGGTGTCTCTCCGGTTCTGCGTCTTGAGGCGGCCTATGAGTTCGATAAGCCTTTCAACAAAGGTACGATCGATGATCCGTTCATCCCGGGGCAAGTCATCGTCGGTACACCGGCTCTGATTACAACCCGAGAGGACACTGTTGCGGAAAGGGATCAGGTGTCTCTGTTGATCGGAGTCGACTTCAATCTCTGGGTTCCTGGCTGGGAGTCTCAGCGCAGCTCGATTTTCATGACCACCCAGTTCTTCGAGATCTATACCGAAGACGCTGACGGCCTGCTCTTTCAGGCGCCGTATGCGCTTACAAATGTGGAAGAACATCAAGAATTCCTTACACAGACATATTCTAAAGGTCTGTTCAACGACAAGGTGATCCTGGATGGCTTGGCAATCTGGGACATGGATAAGGGCGGCGTCGCCTTTAGGCAGAGGATCGACTTTGCCGTAGGCGGAGGAAGCTGGAAGCCGAGAATTGAACTTGGCTATTTTGGCGGGAAGGAAGAGCAGGGCCTTTTGGGCCTCTATAAAAACTCAGACTACGTGGAGTTTTCACTGACATACCAATTCTGAAAGCCAGGATGAAGGTATGGCTACGCCAGTCTGAACGAACAAAATGGAGAGTGAAATGCGCAGTGCGAAACTGAAGAATATACTAGCCGGAGCGGCTGGGTTTGTCGCCTTGGCGGTGGCAAGCACCCCTGCCGCCCAGGCTCAAGAAGACTATATCGCCAAGTGGAAGGAGTTTGCCGCTGAAACGGGGCTGCCCGAACATCAGGCCTGGGCAGATATGCTCGACAATGATGAAACGAGAGCCCTGGAAAAGGAGTGGAGCGACTATCGCGGCTATACTGCGACGTCACTTATCGAAACGGCTAATCTTCCTAAAGATCTGAAGCCGGGCCTGATCATTACGAAGGATAACCTGGTGTCCATGCCATGGCTGGCGGATTATCTTCCCCAGTTCTGGATGGACCGCCTCAGCAATGAATGGATGGGGATTGAAGGCATCAGGATCGTCCCGACGACCCACTACTACATGCAGAAGCCTTTACTCGACGCCACAAAGAATTTGGGTCCTGATCCATTCTCGATCAACGAAAAGGGAGAGCTGATCGACAAGAACGGACAAAATGGGCTTCTGACGAAGGCTGGCCTTCCCTTCCTGAATCCTAAAAATGGCGACGAATTGAACTGGCTGTTCAATTCCCACGGTGTGGGCACGGAGGATCTTTGGTTCAACCCGGTTGTCATGACCGGCTGCAGCGCGAAGAATAAGGTCGAGCGCACTTACACCGCAAACATGTGGTGGCGAAAGATGGCAGGCAGGGTAGGCAAGGCGCCTCTCGGGAATGTCCCTGGGTTTGAAGGTGTGGCAGAGGCTGGGGCTCTTCTTCTGACATCTCCTCGAGATGTCCGCGGACTGGCAGGTGTGCGGGTGCGCTTTGCTGACGCCGACAAAGACGACAATTTTAAGCTCTTCATCCCGACCTTGCGCCGAACACGCACCCTTACGGGGACCAACGGTCAGGATCCGATCGCGCCGTCTCTTGAGCTGACCTGGGATGAGTGGCGCAGCCAGTGGGCTAAGACCGACAAGCGAAAGTTCAAGTATACGATGGTCAAGGAAGGCTTCGTGCTTGCCGCGCCCGAGGTTGGTGCAGCCTATGACCCTTACCGTTCCGATGATGCTCGCTGCGGGCTGACAGGGATCGTGGACATGGAGCTGCGGCCTGTGTGGGTCTACGATATCGATGACCTGACAAACAGCTACCAGTACTCCAAGAAGCGCGTCTGGGTAGACAAGGAACTCTACTATACCCAGTGGATGGAGATGTTCGACCGTCGCGGGAATCTGTGGCGGGCATGGGGCGATTCACGTTGGTGGCAGCCAACCACGGGCAAAGCCATGTGGCGCACTGTTATCATTCCGAATGTCATCTCGAAACGTCATACGATAATGAGCCAGACTTCGGACTGGGAAGGTGTTGATGAAATGGATAATGCCCTATTCGATATCGATAAGCTTAGAGACAAACGCTAGTCTCGCCAGTTCGCCGTGTCGGTGCTTCATATTCACACAAGAGCCGACACGGCATTACCCCATTGCATGTCGCGCCCATCTCGTTTGTCGGCGGTCGTGCCCGCCCCGCGCTGGTATATATGGCGGTGCCCGGGCACCACATTATGGAGAAGTCTCATGAACAAGTACACAGAAGTCTACGAGCATTGGCAAGCTGATCCGGAGGGCTTCTGGGAAGGCGCGGCGAGTGATCTGGATTGGCATCGGCCATTCGACAGTGTGCGGAGTGATTCTGATAATGGGGCTACGCAATGGTTTGCTGGCGGTGAATGCAATATCTGCTGGAACGCGCTCGACCGTCATATCGCAGAAGGCAGAGGAGACTACGTTGCCCTTGTCTATGACAGCGCAATGACTGGGGCGCAGGCGCGCTACACTTATTCTGAGTTGCTTGAAGAGGTCTGCGCCATGGCTGTAGTTCTCAGGGATCTCGGCGTGGAGAAGGGTGACAGGGTTCTCATCTACATGCCCATGGTGCCCGAGGCGGTAATCGCCATGCTCGCCACAGCGCGTATCGGTGCAATTCATGTCGTCGTCTTTGGCGGGTTTGCGGCAAAGGAGTTGGCAACCCGGATTCAGGACGCCAAACCAAAAGTGATTTTGTCGGCATCCTGTGGACTCGAGCCTGGTCGAATCGTCGAATACAAGCCTCTCCTCGACGAGGCGATCAGGCTCGGCCTTTTTTCTCCCGATCATACAGTAATACTGCAGAGACCTTCTCATGAGTGTGAATTAGCAGGGCAATCAGAACACGAATGGTATTCGCTGGTGCAAAAAGCGAAGTTGGAACCCGGGCATACTTCGTGCGAGTGGGTCGGTTCGAACCATCCGCTCTACATCCTCCACACTTCGGGAACCACCGGTGTGCCAAAAGGCATCGTGCGCGACCATGGCGGGTATATGGTGGCGCTCAAATGGTCGATGACCAACATATACAATGTCAAGCAAACAGATGTGTTCTGGGCGGCATCGGATGTGGGCTGGGTCGTGGGCCATTCGTATATTGTCTACGGTCCGCTTCTGAATGGAAGCACGACCCTTCTTTTTGAAGGAAAACCCGTTGGAACACCGGATGCCGGAACCTTCTGGAGGGTCATCGAGGAGCACGGTGTCAGTACGCTGTTTGCGGCTCCTACCGCGATACGCGCGATAAAAAAGGCTGATCCGCAGGGCACGTTATTGGCAGAGTACGATTTGAGTGTGTTCAACCAGCTGTTTCTTGCCGGTGAGAGGGCCGATCCCGATACAATTCAGTGGGCTGAAAAAATTCTAAACGTGCCAGTAATTGACCATTGGTGGCAGACGGAAACGGGTTGGCCCATTGCCGCAAATCCGCTCGGTCTTGAACAATTACCAATTGTCTATGGATCGAGTTGTGTCCCCATGCCTGGCTTCGACGTACGGATTGTCAATGATGGTGGGTCTGAACTGGCCAAGGGGCTTCAGGGATCAGTTGTGGTGAAGTTGCCCCTGCCACCTGGGTGTCTGGTTACTTTGTGGCACAATGAGGAAGGCTTCGTAGACTCTTATTTTTCGGAATTTCCGGGATACTACAAGACGGGTGATGCCGGATACATCGACGATCAGGGATATCTTCACATCATGAGTCGTGTCGATGATATTATCAATGTCGCCGGGCACAGGCTTTCGACCGGTGCTATTGAGCAGGTCGTTGCGAGCCATCCTGATGTCGCAGAGTGCGCAATTATCGGCTTAGCAGACGAACTCAAAGGGGAAGTCCCATTCGGGATGCTTGTCCTCAATGATGGTGTGCAGCGTTCCGAAGGCGAAATTGTTTCGGAGGTAATAAATTTAGTCCGTGCAGAGATAGGCGCAGTCACAGCATTTCGCAAAGCCATTGTTGTGGCTCAGTTGCCCAAAACTCGCTCCGGAAAGATTTTGCGCAGAACGCTTAAGTCTCTAGCCGATGGCAAGGAATATAGCATGCCCGCGACCATTGATAACCCGGGCGTACTTCAGGATATCGAGATTACGCTGAAGAATAGTGAATGAACATTCGGACAATCTGGGATCGTTTTAGTTTGAATAGTGATCAATATGGAACTGAATAGAGGTGCAATTATGAAGGCTTATGCTTACTCCAAGACGGGTCCAGCCGAAGAAGTATTTCAAATTCAGGAAGTTCACCTGCCGGAACCTGGCCCGGGAGAGATATGCGTCCGGATGCAGTGGACCGGTGTGAACCCGTCAGATGTTAAGACCAGAAGCGGACATATTCCGTCGGCGATACCTTTTCCAAGAGTTCCGCATAGTGACGGGTCTGGATACATCGAGTCGGTTGGAACCGGGGTAAGTAATTTCAAACCGGGCGATAGGGTCTGGGTGTGGAATGCTGCATGGGGGCGAAGCCTTGGGACGGCTGCTGAGTTTGTGATTCTTCCGCAAGCACAAGCTCAACCCTTGCCTGATAATTGCCCATTGGAAGTGGGTGCCTGTCTTGGGATTCCGGCTATGACGGCATGTCATACGGTGGTCTCGAATGGTGGCGTTTCCGGGCAAACAGTTTTGGTCGCAGGAGGGGCTGGAGCAGTCGGTCATTATGCCATTCAGGCAGCCAAATACGCAGGCGCGCAGACAGTCATTGCGACTGTCAGCGCGCCGGAGAAGGCGAAGCTCGCAGAAGAAGCGGGTGCGGATATTGTCTTAAATTATCGCACGGATGATCTGGTTGCGGCGATTAATGAAGTGACCGGCGGTCGAGGTGTGGATCGCATAATTGAAGTTGATGTCGCAAAAAATGTTGCAACTGATGTCTCTCTCTTGTGCGAGGGAGGGGTGGTGCTCGCTTACGGAAGCAGCAGTAAGGAGGTGGTCGTACCATTTTCTGCGTCCATTGCGAGAAACATCACATACTGCTTCTTTATCGCTTACAAGCTTTCGGACACAGCTCGGCGTGAAGCACAGAAACTTCTGTACTCGATGCTCCAGAGCGAGAAGATGATCCACAATATCGCTTTGAAGTTGACGTTAGACGACATTGTCAAGGCACATCAGTTGGTCGAAAGCGGGCAGGTGGCGGGCAACATTGTGTTGGAAGTTAACTAGGTCGCGCGACGCAGTGACGGCGTTCGTTTAGAGTATTGGGAGCTTAAGAGGTGTTTGCGCCCCGTTTCGTGATTGGATGCACACTCTTTGGAGAACTGCGAAGATGGTCTGCGCCTGTGGGCCTTGTTCGAGCCATACAGTCTCCTTTGGCGGAGGAGGTATGCTGCATTCAGTCTGGTGCCCCTTGCTAGGCCGGGGACCTGGACGCAAGTGCGGCTGAGATTCTGCAAGCTTTTCGATGATTGGCTTATTTTCAAGGTCGAAATTTGTTGACAGGCGAAAAAAATAATTTTATTTGAAAAAAAGAACAATATGGTCGAGGAAACATTCAATCAAATGGCTGAACAAGAATTCTCTCGTAGTTCTGCTGCGGTGGATGCCGATGGCGCCGGCAGCTTGATTGAGTCGACTTATGGTCTGCTGAGCTCCGACATAATTCATGGCAAATACTCACCTGGTGAGAAGCTGAAACTGCAGTCTTTGAGTGACAATTACAGCGTCAGCGTAGGGACGGTCCGAGAGTCGCTATCCTTGCTCGTGTCCGACGGTTTGGTTCTTACGCAAGCTCAACGGGGCTTCCGCGTAGCGCCAATGTCGATTGGCGATTTTCAGGATCTTACAAAGGCCCGGGTTCTGCTGGAGTCCTCCTCGTTGCGGGATAGTATTCTGCTTGGCAAGGACGACTGGGAGGGGCGGGTTGTCCAAGCATACCATCAGCTATCCCTCGCAGAGAAAAGGCTGCAAGCGGATCCTGTCACCAATTTTGATTTCTGGGAACTGAGAAATCAGGAATTCCACGATGCCTTAGTTTCTGCCGCAGACTCCCGATGGGTCCAACGCTTTCGGGAGGTCCTTTACAAGCAAGCAGAGCGATATCGGCGCGTTACGACATCTAAGCGAGCTAATCCCGGCATTACCGTTCATGAGGAGCATCGGCAAATTTACGAGTTGGCCATGGGGCGTGATGCGGAGGGCGCAGTTGAAGCGCTTTCGACACATATTTGGGCTTCATTCGAGTTCATGGAAAAAAGTGGTCTGCTAATAAAAGATCAGGGTACAGAATAAAAAGCCCGATTAAGAACAAGTGGGCAATTTTGTTGCTTGGAAAAGGTTGAGGAAAATGACTGCAGGAAAAACAAAAACCAGACTGAATATTGGCGCGGATCCCAGGGAGTTTCAAAAGAGACCCTCTTGGACCAATGAGGATATCCTCGGTCTTCTGGATGAAGAGGATGGCACGCTCGATCCTCGTATCTACACGGATGAAGATCTCTACAGATTGGAGCAGGAGAGGGTGTTTGGTCGAGCCTGGATCCTGTTGGGGCACGAAACCCATGTGCCCAAGCCAGGAGATTTTCTGACGACATATATGGGGGAAGACCCAGTCATCCTGGTTCGTCAGAAGGATAAGAGTCTGAGGGTCTTTCTGAATCAGTGTCCCCACAGGGGTATGCGCATTTGTCGGACGGATGGCGGCAATGCAAAGTCCTTTACCTGCAGCTATCATGGCTGGGCCTACGACCTCGGGGGGAACTTGATCAACGTTCCTTATGAGTCTGAGGCGTTTTGCAGCGATTTCAACAAGTCGGAATGGGGACCAACTCACGCGCGCGTCGAGACATACAAAGGACTGGTCTTCGCGAATTGGGACAAGAACGCTCCTACCCTGTTGGAGTATCTGAGTGATGCGACCTACTATATGGATCACATGTTGGATCGCACGCCGGCCGGGACAGAGGTCATCGGCGGAATGCAGAAATGGATTATCCCCTGCAATTGGAAATTTGCTGCCGAACAATTCTGCAGCGATATGTATCATGCAGGTACCGTGTCCCACCTTTCCGGCATTGAGGCTGGGTTACCAGAAGGTATGGAGCTTTCCGATGCCAAGATTCCGACTGTAGGGTATCAGTTCCGGGCCAAATGGGGTGGTCATGGTACGGGTTTCTATGTCGGGGAACCTGGCATGCTGCTGGCGATCATGGGGCCGAAAGTCACCGAATACTTGACGGACAGCGAAGCGGCCAGCAGAGCTGAACAGCATCTAGGTAGTGCTGAAAGGGCGCGCCAGTTGCTGGTTCAGCACATGACCGTCTTTCCGACATGTTCTTTCCTTCCGGGTGTCAACACTGTGCGTACATGGCAGCCTCGTGGGCCACATGAAACGGAGATTTGGGCATTTACGGTTGTTGATGCGGACGCGCCTGAGGAGGTCAAGGAGGAATACCGTCGGCAGACATTGAGAACTTTCTCAGCGGGCGGTGTGTTTGAGCAGGATGATGGCGAGAACTGGGTCGAAATTCAGAGTGTCCTGCGTGGCCATCAGGCTCGCAAGCGCCGTTTCAATATCCAGATGGGCAAGGGCCGATCCGGTGTTGGAAACAAGGATTTCCCGGGCAGTATTGGTTACGTTTACAATGAAGAAGCGGCGCGGGGGCTGTACCGTCAGTGGATCCGCATGATGACGGAACCCAGTTGGGAAACTCTGGGGCCGTAGCGGCAGCCAGGCAAGAGGAAAACAGAAACTGGCCGCATAAGCTAAGTTCCGAGAAGAAATCACTGAAGCACCACGCACAAAGGAGTGCCTGGCCGCTGATGGGATCGGGGCATGCGGCTGACAGGAGGAAGCGATGATTGACGAAAAGATGCAAGCGGCAACCCGGCAGGGAGACATAAGCCTTGAAGCGCTCTCGCTGCAACATGAGGTAGAGCAGTTTTATTATCGAGAAGCCCTTCTTCTTGATAGACATGAGTTTAACGATTGGTTCGACTTGCTCGATGAGGATATTCGCTACTTCATGCCTATACGGACGAATAGGACCCGTCGCGAGCAAAAGAAGCTAGAGTACACCAAAGATAACGAGTTCGCGCATTTCGACGATGACCTCACCATGATGCGTGGACGTCAGAGAAAGCTCATGTCGGATGTGGGGTGGTCTGAAAATCCTGCGTCAAGGACTCGGCATATTGTCGGAAATGTTCTGATAGAGGAAGAGTTATCTGCCTCAGAGCTGAGCGTCGTCTCTTCCTTTATCGTGTACCGCAACCGCCTGGAACGCCAGGTCGACATATTTGCGGGGGAGAGACTGGATGTTTTGCGTCGGGCCGAGAATGAACTCGGATTCAAGATTGCAAAACGCACGATTCATATCGATCAGAGTACTATTCTGTCGAACAATCTCAGCCTGTTTTTTTGAGAGGCTGTCATGGCATTCGAGAAAGTCTGCAATCTGGAGGATGTGTCCGAAGGAGAGGCGCTGCAGATCGAGACATTCGAGGAAGCGATAGCCGTCTATAATGTAGGTGGGCAGATATTCGCGACTCAGGATCGATGCACACATGGGGACTGGTCACTCGCAGACGGCTTTCTTGAAGATGGCGTTATCGAGTGCACCCTCCATTGGGGAAAATTCTGTGTACGAACTGGTAAGGTAAAGGCGCCACCAGCCTGTGATCCACTGACAATTTATCCCGTAGAAGTTCGTGGAGGTGAAATCTTCGTTGACTACGAGGCGGGAAAGGTTGGTGAGTGATGCAGACCGTCGCAATTGTTGGAGCGGGGATAGCGGGTGTTACGGCCTGTCGCTCTTTGAGAGAAAGCGGATTTTCGGGGAGCATCATTCTATTCGGCGATGAGGCGCAAGAGCCTTATGACCGGCCTTCCCTGTCAAAATCGACCCTCAAGACGGGGGGGCCTCCACCGCCTCTGGCCAAGCCGGGTTGGGAACAGGAATTCGATGTGGAGATGCGGCTTGGTGAGCGCGTCATTTCGGTCGATTTTCATGCAAGGTCCCTTGTTCTTGACCGGCAGCGGAGCGTGACCTTTGACAAGCTTGTCCTAGCTACAGGGGCGCGTGCAAGGAGTTTGGCGGCTGCAAGATCTGCTCCACCGGGCACCGTTCATGTTTTGCGGACGTTGGCAGACAGTGCCGCCTTGCGAGAGGAACTTGGTGCGGGTCGGCGAGTGATCATCATTGGCGGTGGTCTTATTGGTTGCGAGCTGGCGACAACTGTCAGAACCATGGGGTGCGAAGTTGTCCTCCTGGAGTCGTCAGACGAACTACTGCTGCGGGTTCTGGGCAGGAAGATGGGGGCATGGTGCCGTGATCGGCTAACCGGACTTGGCGTGGAAATTCATTTGGGCGTGTCTGTCACGAGCATCTCCACAGATGCTGGCGTGCGGGATGTCCGTTGCTCATCGGGGCGCCGGTTTACTGGTGATGTCGCCATAGTCTGCGTTGGCGCGGAGCCTTCGGTCGAGCTTGCCCGGGATGCTGGGCTTGCTTGCAATAGAGGGGTTCTGGTTGACGCCTGCGGGCGAACGGACAATCCGGCCGTGTTCGCAATTGGCGACGCTGCCAGTTGGCCCTTGCGTAATGGAGGGCAGCGTAGCCTTGAGACCTATCTGAACTCTCAGAGCCAGGCCATATGCGCCGCATCCTCTGTGGTTGGTCAGGCGAAGCCGGCGCCGCAAATTCCGATATCCTGGACGGAGATTGCGGGTTCTCACATTCAGATGATGGGAGACGTGGAAGGGCCGGGTGCAATCGTTGAGCGCAAGAGCCCAGAGGGGGACGCCAGCATGTACCTGCGCCTGCATAATGGCGTAATTCAGGCTGCGATTTCCATCGATAGGGCGAAGGATTTTGCTTTTGTGACGAAGCTCATTGAGCGGGAATTTGAGGTCGATTCGAACATGGTTGCGGATGGGGCGACAGGCATGCGGGATGTTTTCAAGGCTGCATCCCGTGCGGACGTAAAATGCTGAGTGAACAAACAAATCAAAATATCGAAGGGAGAAAACAATGGCTGTAAAGAAACTTGGATACCTCGGATTCGGCGCTTCGGATATTGAAGCATGGCGGTCCTACGCGACGAAGACACTGGGCTTGATGGATGCGGGATCGAAGCGCGATGCTTTGTTGTTACGGCTGGACTCGCGCGGATGGCGGATCGGAGTCCATCCGAGTCCCAAGGATGACATCCTCTACGCCGGATTTGAAGTTGAGAACAAAGCCGACATGGAACGTGTCGCTCAAACGCTTGAGCAGTGCGGTGTCCCAATCCAGCGGGCCAATCCGGAGGAGCTGGCGGAACGTGCCGTCATTGATTTCGTGAAGTGCAAGGACCCATCAGGTGTCACGATCGAGATTTATTACGGGGCAAGCGAACTCTATGAGGTGCCGTTTATTTCTCCTGCCGGGGTGTCCGGTTTCGTTACCGAAGATCAGGGGCTGGGGCATTACGTCCTGAGCGTTGACGATCTTGAGCAGTCTCTGGATTTCTATATCCGGGGGCTCGGCATGGAACTTTCCGACATCATCGACTGGCAGATGAACCCAGAGGTGAAGCTTCAAGTCAATTTTCTGCATTGCAACAGGCGGCATCATACGCTGGCTCTGATCCAGGCGCCGGCCCCGAAACGGCTGCACCATTTCATGCTGGAAGTGTCCTCGTTTGACGATGTTGGCAGGGCATATGATCGGGTTATCGATCAAAATCAGGTCGTGATGACCATGGGACGTCATACCAATGATCATATGTATTCCTTCTACGGAGCGACGCCTTCAGGGTTTGCCGTAGAATATGGTTGGGGGGCACGGACGATCGAGGCTGATTGGTCCGTTGTGCGATACGATAGTATCAGCATGTGGGGGCACAAGTTTATGGGGATGGGGGCCGCTTAGCCGGTCGGCAAACTTCTGAGTAACGGCATCAATGTCAGGGTGTTATAGATTTGAATTTACAGGTGAAGTATGTCCGAAACAGATACCGAGATTAAGCAAACTAACCCAGAAGTTGCGAAAGCAGTCAATCTGAATGGTATTCGTACTAATTATCACGATCTGGGGGCAGGCTTCCCTGTCATGCTGATACATGGCTCAGGCCCGGGAGTTTCGGCCTGGGCGAATTGGCGGTTGGCCATGCCAGGCCTTTCAAAGGTTGCCAGAGTAATTGCGCCAGACATGTTGGGGTTTGGTTACTCAGATCGTCCAGGCAAGGAATATTACAATAAAGACCAGTGGCTCAATCAATTGTTGTCGCTGATGGATGCTTTGGAAATTGAGCGTACCGACCTTGTTGGGAATTCTTTTGGAGGCGGAATCTCATTGGCGATGGCCATTCGATACCCTGACCGGGTCCGACGTATCGTTTTGATGGGGAGTGCTGGACTGGATCTTGGATTGAGCGATGCTCTGGACCAAGTGTGGGGGTACACACCTTCGCTAGATAATATGCGCAGATTGCTTGATATATTCGCATATGATCGGGCTCTGGTCACCGACGAACTTGCCGAACTGCGCTACCAGGCGAGTATTCGTCCGGGGTTTCAGGAATCGTTCTCAGAAATGTTTCCGGCACCCAGGGGGCGCTGGCTGACAGAACTTGCCAGCGAAGAAGGGCTTCTCAGAGAGATACCTCATGAGACGCTGGTTATACATGGGCGAGAAGACTTGGTTGTGCCGCTGGAAAATGGCTACCGTCTGGCTGAATTGATTCAACGATCCCAGCTTCACGTTTTCGGGCAATGCGGCCATTGGGCCCAAATCGAGCATGCTGCCCGGTTCGAAAAGCTGGTCATCGATTTCATAATGGAGAAGGGCAACTCGTAAAATTATTCAGTATGGGAATTAGACCAGATTTTTGGCTTGGTCGGACCAAAAGGTAAGAGGGGTTCAATTCCCGGAGAATGTCGACATTCAGTTTCAGCGCTCGCCTAATGTATTCCTCCCACAGTAGCGGGTGTTGCATGGGGTGCTGAGTGCGCTCAGTGGAAGTGCTCAGTACCCCGCTTTTTTATTTCGTTGGCGACAAGAATATCCCCTCAACAAAACCTTAAGCGAAAGGTTGAAAGTATGTCCAAACGTAAAAACTTGATGTTGCAGCTTGAAGGGGCCCGTATTCATGCTGTGAGTGAAGGCGAAGGTCCACTGGTTGTTCTGCTCCATGGCTTTCCCGAGTCGTGGTATTCTTGGCGGCATCAGCTGACCGCTCTAGCACGTGCCGGGTATAGAGCGGTTGCGATAGACCACCGTGGTTACGGACGCTCATCCAAGTTTCCTGCTGATGATGATTATCAAATCAAGTCGCTTGTTTCCGACGTGAAGGGAGTGGTGAGTGCACTTGGCGAGGAACGCGCGGTCGTTGTTGGGCATGATTGGGGGGCTGTCGTCGCTTGGACCTGTGCCTGGCTGCATCCGGACGTCTTTCATGGTGTAGTTGGCTTGGCCATTCCTTTTTCCGGGCAAGGGTTGATCGCATTGCCCGGCTCACCCTTTGGCGAAGTGCCTCCAGACCGACTTCACAAGGATATTGCGGGTCCGGGCCAGGATTTCTATCAGGATTATTTCGGGGCTCTCACGCCGGCCATTACAGAATTCGAAGCAGATGCTAGGGGTTGGCTTCTCGACGTGTATTGGGGCTTTTGCGCCGAAGCAATGATCGGCGCCGGATTGAGGGATCTGCTAAAGCTGCCACAAGTTGACGTTATCCGGCAAAGTCCATTGTGTATTCCCCGCGGCGCAAAAATGCGTGACCGAATAGAGGCTCCTGACGCTCTTCCCAAATGGTTAAGCGAAGAAGATCTTCAATTTTACGTCAACGAATTCGAGGGGTCTGGACTCGCCGGGCCGTTGTCATTTTATCGTTCCATTTTGAAGAGTTGGTCACAGTTATCTGCCCACAAGGATATCAAGCTGACTTCAGCTTCGATGTTCATCGGCGGCGAACAGGATGTGACAACAGGCTGGGGACTTGAGGCCATCCAGAATGTAGGCATCTACGCGACCAATTATATAGGATCTCACATCCTTCCAGAGTGCGGACATTGGGTGCAGCAGGAATGTCCTGATCAAGTTAATGATCTTCTCGTTGATTTTCTCAAACGGGTATGAAGACGGTTCAATTTATTTTATTTCACAGGCCCAAGACAAGACAACAGACATCCTTCTGAAAAATAGCATGCATAGTTAAGTTTGACGGTCTGCGCTCGTTTGCTTGGCCCACTGTAAATTAGTAATTTAATGGCCAGCTATTGCACACGTCACTCGGGATTTGTGACACCAATCGCCCCGGCCAACTCCGAAGAGATTTTATCGGCTGCGCTAATGGCCTGGAAGTCTGCAAGGTGCGCGTAGCGCGCTGTTGTCTGCGGTTGGGAATGGCCAAGCAGTTTACCGACCATTGGAAGGTTCTCTCCCAGTGAGACCGCGCTTGATGCGAATGTGTGTCTGAGATCGTGCAGGCGTGCATCATCGAGTTTGGCAGCTCCCCTGATGCGTCGCCAGGGCTTCTGCATGTCGGTGAGATACTGTCCTTCGATCTGCCCCGTGATCACATAGGCATTCTTGGCAAGGCGAGGGATAGCCTTGAGAACCGTAATCGCAGCATCACCAAGATAGACGGTCTTTCGGCCGGTCTTGGAGTCGGGAAGCCGCAACATATTTCGTGTGAAGTCTACGTGCTCCCACTTAAGTTTCTGAATCTCACTCAGACGGCAGCCAGTCAGGACTAGAAGCCTCACACATGCGACAGCAGATGGCGCGAGACTCTCCTCATCCTTCAGGGCCGCGCCGAGCCGGCCGAGTTCCTCGACCGAGAGAAACCGCTCGCGCTTGGTCTCCTTGTATTTTTTTACACCCCGGCAGGGATTGGAGAGTTCTGCGCGCATTCCCCAAAGTTCTGCCTGGTTGAACATAACAGAGAGCACTCCGAGTGTGCGATTGGCTTGATAGGGCTTCTTCCTGAGACCATGATGAAGAGACGCAATGTCAGTTCGGGTTATGTCTGAGATCAGATAGGATCCCAGCTTCGGATTGATGAAGAGTTCAATTGAGCGCCGATATTCACGTTGCGTGCTCGGCTTCAAATGGACAGGGACATATTCCTTCAAAAAGCGTGTCGATAGGGACCTAACCGTGCCGGTCTCCTTGATCTTCTTTTTCTCCGCTGTCGGGTCGATCCCGACGGACAGGTCGTGAAGGATTTTCATCGCCTGCTTACGGGCCTCTTCGGTTGTCAGAACGCCGTGCTTGCCGATGGTGATCCGGCGCATTCGGCCACGCTCGCGTGACATGACAAAATAGGTTTTCCGGCCGGACTTTCGCACGCGCACGCCAAAGCTTTTCAGCGCGTCATCATAGTAGTCTCGATCACGATCTTCCGGGTAAATGATGTCCACGGCACGTTTGGTAAGTTTCATGGCCAGGCTCCTGCGCTATGCAAATTCGAGCCGACCTTCAGGCAAACCTGAAGGTCGGCGGGTCAATGAATGCTGCAGTTCCCGAGGCGGAGACGCGATAACCTGAAGGTCCAGGGTTACAAAAGCCATGTCACAACCTGAAGGTCGCTCTGGGTTACACATGGGTTACACCTCACTAGGAACTGCTCAGAGAGCATTCGTTAGGGGTGGATCAAAAAAGTCAATAATAACATATTGGTATGGGAGGTTCCGAGAAATGCTGAGAGCGGGTGGGAAATCAGAATATGCGCTCTCATAACCTGAAGGTCGTAGGTTCAAATCCTACTCCCGCACCCATCATAAGAGTAGTTTGGCCGTCCTGAGAAATCAGGGCGGCCAAATCGCCTTTTATAACAAGGTTATAGCCGCTCTCATTTTTGCGCGGCTCAAGGCAAATCCGTTGGATGG
>Ga0189274_100026_pt1 | contig 262509 bp, 244 predicted proteins | sample N5B1minimetaG_FD_130323 | JGI IMG/M metagenome (GOLD analysis project Ga0189274, IMG submission 130323) | Marine microbial communities from the Costa Rica Dome - N5 B1 mini metaG | ecosystem: Environmental > Aquatic > Marine > Oceanic > Photic zone | place: Costa Rica: the Eastern Pacific... | reverse complement strand
ATTAAACAGTCTATTGAAACTTATAATAATCAAAGACCACATCTTAGTTTAAATATGAAAACACCTAACTTTATACATGAAAAAACCGAAGAAGAGTACCTCCTTCGGTCTTAAATTTATCATTAAAAACTGTCAACCTATTTTAGGACGACTCATATTCTTAAATTCGACATCACCTGAGCCTAACGTATTTTGATTTATTTTTAATAAATGTTCATGGACTTCTTGTTCAAGGTTTCTAATGAGTCCGGGTTATCTCGTTTTAATTTTATTGTGATGAGTATGTCATCTCCCAATCTGGGTATCGGATTATAAACCTCCAGTTCGCTATTTTGAGCTTTTAGATTGGAACAAGTAAATAATATCGCAGTAATGAGTAGAATTCGCATGTATGGAAAATAATTGCTAACACCCAAGTATATACCATGGTTGAAATTTAGCATATACTCAAATACCTAATTTAAGTGATTTGGTTGATTTAGCGTAATTGTATTTAATATTTTCTGCTAATAGTTTAATTATTAGCTAGCCCAAATCCCCCTTTTTAAAGGGGGGTGTCCTGACAGGTTATTGTCAGGACGGGGGATTCTCATGTTTGCGCCACTTGATCTATAAACTCATGAATGGTATTCAGGACAAAATGCATTTGATGCTTTACGTCCAAATCATCAAAACGAAGAAAAGACAGACCGAACTCTTCAAGGGCTTTCTGACGAGCTGCATCTTTCAATGGCGCCAGATCATGGTAATGACTCTCACCATCAATTTCTATCACCAGATTAAGTTTTTTGCAATAAAAATCTACTATATATCGTCCAAGAGGTTTTTGCCTGTTGAAACTGTATCCTTTGAGTTGACTTGCCCGCAGCTCCTGCCAAAGCAGCACCTCCGCCAGTGTGCTATTATTTCGAAGGTATCGCGAGAAATCTCTTAAGTTTTTGTTATACGGTAGAAAATACATTTTTACATTTCAATGTTATGTAAGGGTGTTAATTTATAAAAAATCCCCCTAACCCCCTTTTGAAGGGGAATAGATTGTGCTAGTTGACCTAGAAATGATGTTTTTTAATGGGATCCTGAATAAAGTTCAGGGTGACTGTATCGGGGTGATGCAGGACTGGTCAGCCATAAAAAAAGGCTATCTCAAAAGTACACGTCATTCAGAACGGAGTGAAGAATCTCTTTGATTGAGCGTAAAACCGACAATAAGACTCTACGCTTCGCTACCGATGACGTGTTCGAAAGTTTATTAAAAATCCTCCCTCTGACTCCCTCCAAAGGGAGAAAGAATCGGCTTCAACCACGTCATCTTGATTTGTAAGTTTGAAAAAAGTTATGCCTCTGAGTGACGCCTAGATGATACTTTTAGACAGCCTTTTACTTCCCAAAAGGATTGAGTGCCGCCAAACCTCGCTTGCCTCCACCCATTTTATTCATGGTCTTCATCAGCTTCTTCATGTCCTGGAATTGCTTCAAAAGATTGTTCACCTCTTGTACGGAAGTACCACTACCTGCTGCTATTCGTTTTCTTCTGCTTCCATTCATTACATCCGGTTGCTCACGCTCCTCGGTAGTCATAGATTTGATGATCGCTTCGATAGGCTTAAATGAGTCATCATCAATATCAATACCTTTCAATGCCTTACCCATACCTGGGATCATGCCCATCAGGTCTTTAATATTACCCATTTTCTTTATTTGCTCTAATTGAGACAAGAAGTCGTTAAAATCAAACTGATTTTTACGCATCTTCTTATTCAATCGCTTGGCTTCCTCTTCATCAAAGGTTTCCTGCGCTTTCTCAACAAGTGAGACCACATCACCCATACCGAGTATTCGGTTGGCCATACGGTCTGGATGGAAGCGATCGATAGCTTCCATTTTCTCACCATGAGAAATAAATTTGATCGGCTTATCTACTACCCTTCTAATAGATATCGCAGCACCACCACGTGTGTCACCATCTAATTTGGTAAGCACCACGCCATCAAAATTCAATCGCTCATTAAATACCTTGGCCGTATTTACCGCATCCTGACCTGTCATTGAGTCGACTACAAACAAAGTCTCAGATGGGTTTAATGCTTTATGCAAGGCAGAAATCTCGTTCATCATCTCCTCGTCAACTGCCAAACGACCCGCGGTATCGACAATTACAACCTTGGTACCATTGGCTTTTGCCTCTTTAATAGCATTATTGGCAATTTTAACCGCGTCCTTATTCTCAGGTTCAGCATATACATCTACTCCTATTTGCTCACCCAATACTTTCAGCTGGTCAATCGCGGCAGGCCTATAGATATCACAAGCAGTTAGCATTACCTGCTTCCCTTGCTTCTTTAGGTAGTTGGCCAGCTTACCACTGAAAGTCGTTTTACCCGAACCCTGTAAACCAGAAATAAGTATTACTGCCGGATTTCCTTCTATGGTGATATCTTCCGAAGCGCCTCCCATAAGGCTGGAGAGCTCATCATTGGTAATTTTGGTAAGTAATTGCCCCGGAGATACTGCAGTAAGCACGTCTTTACCCAGTGCTTTTTCCTTTATCTCATCCGTTACTTCCTTAGCTACTTTGTAGTTTACATCGGCATCGATTAGCGCTCTGCGTATTTCTTTAATTGTAGCAGCAACGTTTACTTCCGTAATACTCCCTTGTCCTTTAAGGGTCTGAAAAGCTTTATCTAATTTATAACTAAGATTGTCAAACATAACTTTGTAATGATTTTAACCAGGGCATACCTATATAGGCTGCAAAATTAAAGATTTTAATGCTTTTTAGATAAGAAAGTATGAAAGACTTTTTAAGTAAGGCTACAGTACATCACGGTATAAAAATAATGGATAGGCCTCCCCTGCTTTAAACTCCTTTTCACTTTCAGGTAATTGTAAAAAAGCATCGGCCTCCAGCAGATTAGCCAAATCACCAGAGCCTTGTCCTTTAACGGGCTCCGCGATTAGACCCCCAGATTCATCACTGCTCACGCGTACCTGTAAGAAATAAGTGAGTGCTGGTGGAAAGCTAAAATCGGCCTTTAATTTGGCGTAAGTCGTACTCGCAGGAAGGCCCGCAGACATTTGCAACCAGGGCTTTACGTATTTATAGAAGCACATAAAGGTAGATACCGGGTTGCCCGGTAGTGCAAATACTATTTTGTCATCTGATCTTTTACCAAACCAAAATGGTTTGCCTGGCCTTTGCTTTATTTTATGAAAAAGCTTTTCGACTTTCAGTTTTTCTAAAACATCAGGCACATAATCCTTTTTACCTTTCGATACACCTCCACTCAAAATCACCACATCATGTGTTTTAAAAATATCCGTTAACCCTTTCTCCACTCCTTCTAATGAATCCTCCAGATGAAAATTATTACTGTTGCAACGCAATAATTGTAAGGCAGCCGTTATCGCATAGGTGTTCGATTTTCTAATTTGATAGGGATGTGGTGACTGGTCAATATTCACCAATTCATCCCCCGTGCTGACTACAGCAATGCGAGGCGTTTTTAAAACATTTACATGTGTCTTACCTACCGTTGCCATTACTGCGATATCTGCGGCAGATATTTTTCTCCCAGTACCGATGAGCACTTCCTTTTTCTTTCTGTCAGTACCTCTTAAGTGTATGTTTTGAAAAGGAATCACCTCATCTAAATTGATGGCAACCTCTTCTCTACTGGTGAAAGTAATGTCTTCATACCTCACAACAACATCTGTATTTTGAGGTAAAACAGCACCGGTCATTACCTCCATACAATAAGATTTATCGCTTAACTTTTTCTGAGCGGCACCAGCCGGCTGCATGTCTTCGACTTTAAATTTCCTTATACCCTCCTGCCAGGCATGATGATCTATAGCTACACCGTCCATCATTACACGGTTAAAAGGAGGAAAATCACGGTCTGCAATAATATCCTCGTTTAACACACACCCTACAGCCTCTTCAATGGGTACCAATTCACTTTTGGAATGTAATAGATTTTGAAAGACAATTTTTTCCGCTTCTTCTACAGCTATCATTTTCGTATTTTTGATTACCATGAGCAAATTAACACATATCGATGGGGATGGCAATCCTAAAATGGTTGACATTTCTGATAAAGCCATCACAGAGCGAATTGCAGTTGCAGAAAGTATTGTAGAAGTACCCAAAGAGGTAATGGACTGCCTGGAAGAGGGTGAGATTACCACCAAAAAAGGCCCTGTTTTTCAAACCAGCATTATCGCAGGGGTCATGGGTGCCAAAAAAACATCAGAACTTATCCCATTTTGCCACCAACTTGCACTCAACAATTTTAAAATTGATATAACTACAGATCAAAATAAGATCATCATCAAATGTACAGCTAAAGTAAGTGGTAAAACGGGTGTTGAAATGGAAGCCCTGACCGGAGCCTCCATAGCTGCATTGACGGTATATGATATGTGTAAGGCGGTGTCGCACGAAATAGTAATCAAACAAACGCGCCTGATAAGCAAGTCAGGAGGCAAGAGTGACTTTCAACGCAATGAGTAAACTTTACGGGCTCGTACTTTGTGGTGGCAGCAGCACAAGGATGGGGCAGGACAAAAGCCTTCTTAACTACCACGGAGTACCTCAACGTGAGCATATATTTCAATTACTTAGCAAACATGTAGATCAATGCTTTTATTCGGTAAAGCAGGGCACCACTTCAGGTCAAATGATAGTTGATAATTTCGATATCCAAAGCCCGCTAAATGGTATTTTAAGTGCTTTTGAGCAACATGAAGATGTGGCCTGGTTGGTAGTTGCCTGTGACATGCCGCTTGTTGCGGATCAGCATATAGAAAATTTGATTCTGAATCGAAATCCGAATAAGCAGGCTACCTGCTATGCTGGTACGGACCATAAGCCTCACCCCCTATTCACAATTTATGAGCCTAATGCCAAAGAAAAGTTGATCGCTCATAGTAAGATGAGTAAGAGCCCAAGGGCATTTCTCATAAATGAATCTGTCAAGATTATTGATGAACCGCATAAGGACTTTCTAACCAGTATAGATTCGATCGCTCAATTTGAAGCATTGAAAAATCGCATCTAATTACTCCCAATACAGATCGAATTGTGTAAGAATTTCCATATCTGGGACACTTGAATTCCACAACCCTAAATCACAAAAAGACTGTGCTGCTTAAACGTATTAAATAAGTATTGATTTATTATACTCTAGTTTTTAGGCACTTAACTATGATCTGGCCTTTCTTTTATTTATTGAACAACAATTTTCTCGCATCATAATTGTAGTACAGTAAATCGAACCAAATAATGAAGTTATGAAAGACCAAAAATTTGATTCTATTTACAGCAATGAAGGAAGCGATACTATCGCAAAGGAATTAACTGGAATACTTATCGGTAGTTTTCTAGTGGCTCTTACCGTGGTGATCGCAATATTTATGATAGTTTAAGGATGGGCGGAGACCCATTCTTCGCCATCCTCAAATATCTCCTTTTTCCAGATAGGCACCGTTTGCTTTAAGGTATCTATTGCATACTGACAGGCTTCAAAAGCTTCCTTTCTGTGTGGTGCTGATACAGCAATAACTACCGCATCTTCACCAATATTTATTACTCCCGTGCGATGATGAATGGCAATCTGCAGCACGCTCCATTTTTCATTGATCTGGTTGCTTATTTTCAATAGCTCTTTTAAAGCCATCTCTTTGTAGGTTTCAAACTCTAACCGCAATACATTTTTATTAGCAGTTTGATTTCTTACTGTACCAATAAAACTGCAAATACCACCCGCTTCGTTTACCTCTACGGATCGTATGATCTGGTCCCTATCAAGTATTTGATCAGTAATTTTTATCATTATCCTCCGCTTACTGGTGGTATCAAGGCGATTTCGTCTGTTGAGGATATATTGGTGTCAGGCTGGCCATATTCATTATTTACAGCCACCAATAGAGATTTTAATTTAATCAACTGAGGAAACTCTGATGTTAAAGCTTCTTTCAAACGAGCCACGGTAACATCTCCCTCCAGCTCCAGTGCATATCTTTCTGAGCCAATAATATCTTTGGTAATACCAAAAAGTAATATGTCAATTATCATGATCACTAAGTTATTTTAAAAGCTAATCACATCATAAAGTTACTGAGGAACTTTGAAACGCTACGCTAAAGTTATTTGATAAGGCAACGACAACCAATGGCAAACGTTACCAGATTTAGCGAAAAGCATAAAAAAGAGTAGTTTTGATTATGGCCACTAAAAAACTGATCGACAATTGGGGCCGCCCAATAAATTACCTCAGGCTGGCAGTAACTGATCGCTGCAATTTGCGGTGTTTTTACTGTATGCCGGAAGAAGGTATTAACTACCTGCCAAAGGCTCATTTACTCACCTACGAAGAGATGGAACGCCTGGTACATATCTTCTGTGATTTGGGCATTGATAAAGTCAGAATTACCGGAGGCGAACCGTTAATCAGACGTGATGTGATACCATTCTTATATAGAATCAAGGATACGCCAGGATTAAAGACAATAAATATCACTACAAATGGTTTGCTCACTGAAAAATACCTTGCCGACCTGAAAAAGATCGGTATAAAGTCAGTAAACCTCAGCCTGGACACTTTAGATGCGGAACGTTTTCAGCAAATCACCAGAAGGAATGAGTTTGACAAGGTGTATAGAACACTCAACCTACTGGTTGAAGAAGGTTTTGACACCAAAATCAACATGGTGGTAATGGCAGACAAGAATACGCAAGATATCGTCCCGATGGCTGCTTTGAGTATTGATAAGCCTATTTCTGTGAGGTTTATAGAGGAGATGCCTTTCAATGGCTCAGGTGAGTCATCACATCCCATTCCATGGGATAGCAACACGATTATCTCCGCATTATCTAAGGAATTTTCCCTTACAAAAATTGAAGACCCTAAAAATTCTACCGCCTCGCATTATCAGATTGATGGGGCACAAGGAAACTTAGGCATAATTGCCGCTTATACACGTACATTTTGCGGCAGTTGCAACAGAATCAGACTTACCGCTCAGGGTGAATTAAGAACTTGTTTGTATGCCAATAATGGATTAGACTTAAGAGCCTTGCTCCGATCTGGCAAAGATGACGAGGCTATTTCCATGGCCATTATTGAAGCTGTCAATCACCGACACAAAGATGGCTTTGAAGCGGAGAAATCTCGTACAAATACTTCTGATTGGGAGTCGATGTCAACCATTGGTGGCTAATGGATGAATCATTAACACTGGCTTTACTATTTTTCCTTATTGCCGCGCTTTACTCATCGGTAGGTTTTGGTGGCGGTTCCAGTTACCTCGCCATAATGGTATTGACAGGAGTCGATCTTTATTTACTAAGATCAACAGCTTTAATGTGCAATATCATAGTAGTAAGCAGTGGCACTTATTTGTTTGTAAAGGCCGGTTATTTACGAACGAAAGAGGCTTTAGTAATTGCAGCCTTGAGTGTCCCGATGGCGTTTCTGGGTGGCTATCTACCACTAAATACAAGTTTAATATTTATACTACTTGGGTTTTCGTTATTCACTGCAGCTGTCCTGTTATGGATAAAAAAGCCTATTGAGGCAAATGAAGATAAAGCTAAAAGGCCGCTAAAAAAGGCTACTACAATAGGTGGAGGTATCGGCTTTCTATCAGGCATGGTAGGTATCGGTGGCGGCATATTTCTTTCGCCTTTTTTACATTTTATAAAATGGGATAAGGCCAAATACATCGCTGCATTGGCGAGCTTCTTTATTCTGGTCAACTCTATTGCAGGGTTGGCTGGTCAATGGCTTCAAAATGACATCCATGTAGATCTATCATGGTCGTGGCCTATGTTGATAGCCGTATTTCTGGGCGGTCAAATAGGATCAAGATTGGCTACCCGCCAGTTTAATCACAATACGATTAGAAGAATTACAGCCGTTGTAATCATGATTGCTGCTTTAAAGATTTTGAATGATCATCAGTTGTAAATAGATGGGTTCCTTAAATTCTTGCAGTGCTAAACAATTCATTGAATGATCACTCGTATATTATTTTTTTTATGGCTTCAAACTTTTCTATTTTGCAGCCTCAGAAATAAACCAACATGAAAAACATCAAGTTTACTCAGCATATTCTACCTCATTTGATCGCAATCATCACCTTTTTGATTGTAACGGTCATTTTCTTTAAGCCCTTCTTTTTTGATAATAAATCCCTGGATCAGCACGACATCAACCAATGGAAAGGTGGTGCTCAGGAGCTCATCGAGCATAGAGAAGCTACTGGTGAAGAAGGCCTGTGGACCAATTCCATGTTTGGTGGTATGCCCGGGTATTTTGTAGATGTACAGTGGAGTGACGGCATTATTTCTACCATTAAAACAGTTTTGGTGGCTGGTTTGGCTCACCCTGTGCGCAACATATTTCTGGCTTTTATTTCTTTTTATATTTTACTCCTGGCCTTTAAAGTACGACCATACCTTGCAATTGGGGGAGCGCTGGCTTTTGGCCTATCGTCATTTTTGATTATTGGCCTCGGTGCGGGCCATAATGCCAGGATAGGTGCCATCGCATTGATGCCATTGGTATTGGCCGGCATTCACATCACTTTTAAAAGACACACAGTTTTGGGCTTTGGCGTCACCGCGGCAGCATTGGCTCTTGAACTTAGAGAAAATCACCTCCAAATCACCTATTACCTTTTGCTCATGGTATTGGTGTATGGTTTGATCATGCTCATCGAAGCATTCAAACAAGGTGAGTTAAAACCATTCTTAACCAAGCTAGGCGTGTTAATTGTTGCTGCGCTTCTTGCTGTCGGGACATTTGCTGGTAAGTTCTGGTCCACTTATGAATATAGTAAATACTCCATGAGAGGCCCTTCTGAATTATCAACCTTAGGAGATGAATCGGATAATACGGATGGTTTAAAAAAGGATTATGCTTTTCAATATAGCAATGGCATTCTTGAACCTCTGACTTTACTTATACCTGATTACTTTGGGGGCGCTAGCTCTAACTACCTCGTACAGGATGAAGAAAGTGAAGTATTGAAAGCTTTACAAAGAGCGGGTGACCAACAAACCGCTAATCAACTCGCCAGATACACAAGTGCGTATTGGGGTAATCAGCCGCTGACAGCACCGTATTATGCTGGCGCTATTATTTGCTTTCTTTTTGTCGTAGGGCTCTTTTTAGCAGACAGAAAAATCGCCATTTGGCTTGGGGCAATTACTGCACTGGCTATTGTATTAAGTTGGGGAGATAGCTTCAAAGTATTCAACTATTTTATGTTTGATTATTTCCCTGGTTATAACAAATTCCGATCAGTGACTTTTGCCTTGACAATGGCATTTGTAGCCATGCCGCTATTGGGCTTCATAGGTTTAGAAAAATTATTATCCACAGGAATAACAAAAGCCACTCAAGTGAAATTACTCGTTGCCCTTGGCTCCACAGCCGGCTTCTGTTTGCTAGTCGTGATGTTTGCCGGCATGGCAAGTTTTACCAAAGAAGGTGAATCTCAACTGCCTCAGTGGTTTTTGAATGCACTTACCTCTGACAGAGAGAGTCTGATGCGTTCCGATGCATTTCGCTCTTTCTTATTTATAATTATTGCGGCTATCGCCATTTACTTAAGGTTAAAAGATACCATATCCTACCCGGTAACTGCAGCTATTTTAAGTCTGGCTATACTTATAGACTTAGCGTCCGTGGACAGGCGCTATTTTGGAGATGATAATTATCGCAGGACTACCGACAGAAGCTTCTTTAACCCCACTGAGGCTGATTTAGAAATTAAAAAGGATAAGTCAAAGTATAGGGTATACAATTTACAAGGTGCCATGAATGAAGCGAGGACTTCATACCACCACCACTCTATTGGCGGGTACCATGGAGCAAAAATGCGCAGATACCAGGATTTATATGATTATTGCATAGCAAACGAAACTCAGGAGATGATCCAAAGTTTGCAAACAGGAAATCGTGACCTCTCAGACTTTGGTGTGATCAATATGCTGAATACCAAATACCTGATGTATGGTGCTCAGCGCAATGCTATTATTCCAAATATTCATGCCAACGGAAACGCATGGCTCGTATCAACAGTAGAAAAAGTAAATTCTCCTGATGAGGAACTATCAACAACATGTGACCTCAATACTTCTTCTACCGCTGTGATTGATGCGAGTAAATTTCAATTGAACAAAACCGCATTCAATACCAATGGAACTGTAACATTAACATCATATCAACCAAACAAAGTTGAATATCAAGCCAATGTGGAGGGTGAAAGTTTTGCTGTGTTCTCGGAGATCTATTATCCGGTAGGATGGGAAGCCACTATCGATGGAAAGCCTGTTGATATTTTGCGTGTAAACTATGTGCTAAGAGCATTGCAAATACCCTCAGGGGCGCACAAAATCGTATTCGAGTTTAAGCCAGACTCCTATTACATCGGAAATAAAATCACTTTTGCTTCATCGATTTTACTACTATTGGTGTTGTTGGGTAGCTTAGGCTATAGCATTAAAAGAGCTATAGAATAAACTATTTAGCCAGGGCGTCCAGTCGTTTGAGCAGCGGTGGATGAGAATAGTGAATAAACACATACGATGGGTGCGGATATAGATTACTTAGATTATCCACAGAAAGTTTTTTCAATGCATTTTGAAGTGAATCACTGTTGTATGTTTCTTTAGCATATGCATCGGCTTCAAACTCATTTTTCCTGCTCAGCATATTTCCTAATACACCTAATACCTTAGAAATTGGTGAGTATAATATTCCGAAAGCAATCAGGTTAATATGAACAGCCAACTGATCAGCGCCTAACGCCAACGATAGGTTTTTGTTAAAGATCATAAGTGACATAATAAATAGCATAAGGCCAGTTTGCAATATGGATATACCAAAACCGTATACAATATGCTTTTTCTTAAAATGACCCACCTCGTGGGCTAAAACGGCTACCAATTCTTCAGTGGTATGATTTTCAATCAATGTATCGTACAATACAATTTTCTTTTTCTTTCCTAAGCCTGAGAAAAAAGCATTAGCCTTTTTTGACCTCTTGGACCCATCGATGATATAAATATTGTCAAGGGGAAAATCTACCTTTCTGCTATAATCTTCAATGGCAGACTTTAATTCACCATCTTCTAAGGGTGTAAGCTTATTAAAAAGCGGAAGAATAAGAGAAGTGTAAAACATATTAATAAACAATATGAATACTCCGGCTATGATCCAGAAGTACAACCAGAAATCAGCACCAATCTCTAAAATCAAATAGAGCAAGGTGCCCATAAGAAGCCCTCCAATAATAGAGGTAAGTATATAGCCCTTAAGTTTGTCAACAATAAAAGTTTTGACCGTTGTTTTATTGAAACCAAATCGCTCTTCGATCACAAATGTGCTATACACCTGAAATGGAATGTTAATGATATCAGATGCGATGAATAAAACACCAAAGTATATCAGAGCTAGTACAATTTGATTCTCAAAATAAGGCCTTAGAATAGCATCCAATTCTCCAAAAAAACCAAAAGCAAGGATTACAAAAGAGAGCACAAAACTAAAGGCAGAAGTCAGAAAAGAAAACTTACTTAATGTCTTATTATAACGCTGAGATTTAGCGTATTTCTCCTGATCATAGAAACTACTTATCTCCTCTGGCAGCTCTGTCTTCCGTGACTTCAGGTTGATGTAATCCAGCAACTGTTCGAAGACATAATCAACGGAAATAATAACTAGAATGATAATGAGGATACTTTCAGGACTCAATGACATAGTTTGTTCTTTAAAACGACAAAGCTAACCTAATATAATCTATAATAACAACTAGTCTCATTATGGGAATTATTCCATTTTATAGACTACCTCTCAAATTAAATAAAGTATAAAATTATGTATATATCTGTTTTTCAGATACTTACAAGTTACGGCACACTTGTTGTCAATTAGTTGGCATGAGAATATGACAATCATGAAAATTATGAAAACGATAAATACACACATCCAAAGACTGATTAGAAGCGACCTTTTCTTTACGGGCTTAGTTTTTTTAATCGGGGTTATTGTTTTTCTTTTCGAGCTTATTTTCTAATTAATCCCTCCTCTTATTTAGAATCTTTTAAAATAAAAGTCTGTGTTGTTTGCTATTCGGTTGGCGTGTAACTTTGGCAACGTTTGTTTGTTACACATCAAAACTCTGAAGAATCTAAACAATGAGCTGGTTTACTAACGCTATGTCAAGCACCCTGGGACGCAAAGTATTAATGGCGCTTACCGGGTTATTTCTTATCATATTTTTAATTGTTCATCTTACTGGTAACCTTCAGCTATTGATGGATGATGGTGGTAAAGCATTTAACATTTATGCTAAATTCATGACCACAAACCCAATCATAAAAACAACATCTTACCTGCTGTATGCTACTTTCCTGGCGCACATTGTATGGGCAATTATACTTACTGTGCATAATAAAAAGTCGCGACCAGTTGGATATGCTGTTACGAAAGGAAGTACAAATAGCACGTGGAGCTCAAGAAACATGGGTATACTGGGTACTATCATTTTCATATTCCTGGTAATACACCTTAAAAACTTTTGGTATGAAATGCATTGGGGTGGAATACCAAAAGTGAATTACGATGGAGAGGAAGTTAAAGATTTGTATGCTGTTGTTAACGCATCATTTTCACAAATTTGGTACGTTGTATTATATGTTGTAGCCATGCTCGGATTGATGTTTCACCTCTTTCATGGGTTTAAGTCGTCTTTTCAGACCCTTGGTCTCAACCACCCTAAATACAACCCTGTAATACAAGTAGTCGGTTATGCATTTGCAGTGATAGTACCTGCGTTATTTGCATGCATTCCGATCATTATGTACTTAAATAATCTGTAATTGAATTAGTATGAAATTAGATTCAAAAATACCCGAAGGGCCTTTAGCCGAAAAGTGGTCAAAACATAAATTCAATATTAAACTGGTTAACCCCGCCAACAAGCGTAAATACGACATTATAGTAGTGGGTACAGGCTTAGCTGGAGCTTCTGCTGCAGCATCTTTTGGTGAGCTGGGTTACAATGTAAAAGCATTTTGTTTTCAGGATAGCCCCAGAAGAGCACATAGTATTGCTGCTCAAGGAGGTATTAATGCTGCCAAAAACTATCAGAATGATGGTGACAGTATTTTTAGATTATTTTATGATACTGTAAAAGGAGGAGATTACCGATCTAGAGAAGGTAATGTACATCGTCTTGCAGAGGTAAGTGTAGATATCATAGATCAATGTGTTGCGCAGGGTGTACCCTTTGCAAGAGAGTATGGTGGCTTATTGGCCAACCGGTCATTTGGTGGTGCTCAGGTATCACGTACGTTCTATGCCAGAGGCCAGACAGGTCAGCAATTGCTACTAGGTGCTTATAGCGCCTTAAGCAGACAAGTAGCCAATGGTAAAGTAACACTACATGCCCGATCTGAAATGTTGGACCTTGTGATGGTAGATGGCAAAGCCAGAGGTATTATTACAAGAAATTTGACAACAGGAAAAATAGAATCTCATAGCGCTCATGCCGTTGTATTAGCTACAGGTGGGTACGGCAACGTTTTCTACCTATCTACCAATGCCATGGGATCAAATGCTACAGCCGCATGGAGAGCACACAAAAAGGGAGCATTCTTTGCTAACCCATGTTTCACTCAGATTCACCCAACCTGTATTCCTGTTTCAGGCGACCATCAATCTAAATTAACATTGATGTCTGAGTCGCTCAGAAATGATGGAAGGGTATGGGTGCCTAAAGACAAAGCTGACAGCGAAAAAATACAAAGAGGTGAGTTGAAACCTACAGACTTACCCGAAGATAAAAGAGATTATTACTTAGAAAGAAAATATCCATCATTTGGTAACCTCGTGCCGAGAGATGTAGCATCAAGAAATGCGAAGTATGTATGTGATGAAGGAAGAGGTGTGAGTAAAACTGGATTGGCAGTTTACCTTGACTTTGCTGATGCCATTAAGAGAGACGGTCGCAGTACGATCGAAGGTAAGTACGGCAACTTATTTGACATGTACCAGCAAATTACTGGTGAGAATCCTTACGAAACACCAATGATGATCTACCCTGCTGTACACTATACAATGGGTGGCCTTTGGGTTGATTACAACTTAATGACAACCATCCCTGGATTGTACTCGATTGGTGAAAGTAACTTCTCAGACCATGGTGCCAACAGACTCGGTGCAAGTGCGTTGATGCAGGGTCTTGCTGATGGTTATTTTGTGATACCTTACACCATTGGTGATTATTTGGCGCAAACGCCTTATGACAAAATTTCTACAGATCATGAAGCCTTTAAAAAGGCTGAAGCTGATGTAAAGGCAAAGATTGATAAACTGCTTAACATCAAAGGAGATAAAACAGTAGATCAATTCCACAAGGAATTGGGCCACATCATGTGGGAATACTGTGGTATGTCTCGCCATGAGGAAGGTCTTAAAAAAGCTAAGGGCGAAATACAGACACTTAGAAAAGAGTTTTGGGAACGCGTAAAAGTAATTGGAGAAAACGAAGAGTTGAACCAATCACTTGAGAAAGCCAACAGAGTAGCTGACTTCTTAGAGCTTGGAGAATTGATGATCGATGATGCACTCAACAGATCTGAATCATGCGGGGGTCACTTTAGAGAAGAATCACAAACTGAAGAAGGTGAAGCTTTAAGAAAAGATGATGAGTTCTCTTACGTATCTGCCTGGGAGTATAACGGACCTGAGCAACCAGAAACGCTTAATAAAGAAGATCTGGTTTTCGAAAATGTTAAATTGACACAAAGAAGTTATAAGTAGATGTTGGAAGCTGGAATTCTGAACTTAGAATCTAGAACTTAGAATTTAGAAGATTTTAGGCTAGGAACTTTTAGTTCGCATATCAAAAAAAATAAGAATAGGATTATAAACAATAACCGAAATGAGGATTACACTCAAAGTTTGGAGACAAAAAAACGCTAACGATAAAGGTGGTTTTAATAAGTACAATCTGGATGATGTATCTCCGGACATGTCATTCCTTGAAATGTTTGACGTACTCAATGAGCAATTAGTGAAAAAAGGAGAAGACCCCGTTCACTTTGATCATGACTGCCGGGAGGGTATTTGTGGCATGTGCAGTATGTACATTAATGGCAAACCACATGGTCCACAGCAAACGACCACCTGCCAATTGCACATGAGATCCTTCAAAGATGGCGATACTATTACCGTTGAGCCCTGGAGAGCTAAAGCATTTCCTGTGATAAAAGATCTCGTTGTTGATAGAAGCTCTTTTGATAGAGTAATCCAATCAGGTGGATATGTTTCGGTAAATACGGGTGGCGTACCCGATGCCAACGAAATTCCTATTCCTAAAAAAGTAGCTGATGAAGCTTTCGATTCTGCAACATGTATTGGGTGTGGGGCTTGTGTAGCAGCTTGTAAAAATGCATCTGCCATGTTATTTGTAAGTGCCAAAGTCTCGCAACTTGCTATGCTCCCGCAAGGAAAAGTAGAAAGTAAAACACGTGCGGAAAATATGGTGGCTCAAATGGATGCTGAAGGTTTTGGTGCATGTACCAATACAGGCGCCTGTTCGGCAGAATGCCCTAAAGACATTAGCCTAGAAAACATTGCCAGAATGAACAGAGAGTATTTAGGCGCTAAGGCAAAATCCGAAAATATGGATTAAGTTATTAGGTTAAGACACTTAAGAAAGGCTACTCAATTATTGGGTAGCCTTTTCTATTTATAATGACTCTTAACCTCTAAAATGTTTATGAACTACAATAGCTGAATATATAGCCCCTGGCAACCAAAAGATGATCGTTAGCAATAAGCTCAACCAAAATTCTCCGGTAATACCATAGGTTAAACCCACGCCTAATGGCGGTATAATAATTGCCAATATCATCATTACTATATAATCTGCATCTGCATCCTGCTGTTTAAGTGCTTTGACATTCTTCTTGAGTTCTTTATTTAATTGCTTTTTTACCTTTTTGCTTTCTTTCTTTAAGGCTCTCTTTTCTTCTTTAACTGGTAGCTTCTTTGCTTTTATGGCTTCCGCTTTAGCTTCGTATTCCTTTACCAACTCTTTTACTTTAGGAGGCGTTTCAGGTAAATCAACGGGCGCCTTACTCGCAGTTAATTTTTGCGCATCAATTTCGAGCTGTGGTGGTTCAACCGCATTATTGACTTCAGTCAAATTCTTCTCCTTTTCTAATGCAGGTGTCTCATAAAATTTAGTTGAATTATTGAAATGTGCCCCATATTTTGGACTGCACGCCCCAAATACCAAGGCAATAAGACAAATTGTGAGAATAGAGTGGTATAATCTGTTTTTCATAATGGTTTTGGTTTAGTTTTACATTTTAATCAAAAGCTGTAATTAATGACCGAATCACGTATTGTTATCACTTGCCTTCCCAGAACTACAGCAATTGTTAAACAAGAGTTAGAGGCATTAGGTTATGAAGCTGAGGTCACAAGCAAGCTTGGAGTAGAGACTACAGGCACGTATCACGATACCATGTTGCTCAATTTACATTTGAGGTCAGCAACTCGTGTACTCTACCACATCAAATCATTTAAGGCCGACACACCAGATGATCTATATAAGGAACTCTACAAGATCGAATGGCATGACCTTATCAATCATAGAGGGTATGTCAATATCAATGGTTTTGTTAGAAATGATAAAATACTTGATACCAGATTTGCCAATTTGCGCGCCAAAGATGCCATAGTTGATAAAATTTCGAAAATGAAAGGTTCGCGCCCAGACTCGGGGCCAAACACCGATAAAACTGTTCTCTTCCTGCATTGGATAGAGGATGATGCCAGCATTTATATCAATACATCAGGTGAAACCATAGCCAAACATGGGTATAGGAAAATACCATTTAAAGCACCTATGATGGAAGCTTTGGCAGCTGCCACTATACTAGCTTCAAAATGGGATCAGAAAAGCCCTTTTATCAACCCTATGTGTGGCAGTGGTACATTGGCAATAGAAGCTGCTTTGATTGCTACTAATACTGCTCCAGGATTATTTAAAAGTAATTTCGGCTTCATGCACACCAACCTTTTCAATAGAGATGAATATATGGAGCTAAGAAAGTCAACCAAGGAAAGAAAAAACAAGAAATTAGATTTTAAAATTGTAGCCAGCGATATGAGTATGATGGCTCTGGAAGCTGCAAAGCAAAATGCACAAACAGCAGGCGTAGACCATTTGATAGATTTTCAGCAATGTGATTTTAGAGAAACGCAAATGCCCGATGAGCCAGGGGTTATTTTCTTCAATCCGGAATATGGTGAACGACTTGGAGAAGAAACTGAATTGGCCCTTCTTTATAAAGAAATGGGTGATTTCCTCAAACAAAAAGCACAAGGTTATCTGGGATATATATTTACTGGCAACCTGGATTTGGCCAAAAACATTGGCCTGAAAACAAAAAGAAGAATCGAATTTTTCAATGGCAAAATAGATACTCGTTTATTGGAATACGAATTATATGCTGGCAGCAAAAAAAATTCGTAAATTGATCTAATGAAAGCGCAATTTTTTGACCTGGGAAAGTCATTTTTTAATTCACTCCCAATACAGTTGCTGATCAATCATTTTAAGAGAAATCAGGTGTTGTTGTTGTGCTGGGTATTCCTGTTTCTGATTGTCTCTGGTAATTTTGGCAACTATTTGGGTATCCCCTATCTGTTTTTAGACCCGGTTTATATCAATGAAGTAAATTTCAGTAGTTACTTTATTATTGGCGTGGCTTTAGCAGGCTTTAGTATTGCTTTCCATATTACAACTTACATAGTCGATGCACATCGCTTCTCATTTCTAGGTACAGTACCCAGACCTTTTACAGTGTTTAGTTTTAACAATAGCATCATACCATTCACTTTTCTATTTGTTTATGTCATAAATATCATCCGTTATCAGATTACTAATGAGAGCTCTGAGGCTGACAAGCTTTTCATAGACATACTTGGGTTGGTCTCCGGATATGTGGTAATGACGCTCCTATTGTTTTTGTATTTCTGGTTTACTAATAAAGACATCTTCAAGTATGTGGTGTGTAAACTAGATGAAAAACTAAAGCAAAACATTAAGGCAACGCGGGCGAGCGCCATGAAAAAACTCAATATCGCTCGTAAAAAACAAATCAAGGTCGATAGTTATCTCAATCTAAACTTTGAGTCGAAACCTGTCAGTAAAGAAAGCTTTTATGACCGCAATACTATTTTACAGGTGTTTGATCAAAATCATTTCAACCTCGTAATTATTGAGATACTAATTTTCGTATTGCTTTTATTGATGGGGATTTTCAAAGATTACGAAGTTTTTCAATTGCCGGCCGCTGCTAGCGTAATCTTATTCCTCACAATATTTGTCATGTTTGCAGGTGCATTTTCCTATTGGTTTGGCAACTGGTCTGGTTCCGCTGCTCTGATATTGCTGATAATTATAAATTTTTTGGTAGCAGAAAATTTATTCAACACACAATACAAGGCGCATGGCTTGAATTATGAAAAAGCACCCACACCCTACACCCTACAAAAAGTAAACGCGGGAAGCCGTGAAAATTATCGTAGACAAGACAAAGCAAACACACTTAAAATACTGAATAACTGGAGAGCAAAGTTTGATTCCACGGAGCAACCAAAAATGGTATTCCTCTGCACCAGTGGTGGTGGGCAAAGAGCAGCCTTATGGACACTCAACGTATTGCAAAATGCCGATAGCCTGACTGATGGTGAACTGATAAAAAACACCATGCTCATTACAGGTGCATCTGGAGGCCTTATCGGGGCGAGTTATTTCCGTGAACTTTATTTACGACAGCAGTCAGATAAACAAACTAATCTTTATAGTAAAAAACATCTCGATCAAATTGCAAGTGACAATCTCAATGCAATTATTTTCAGCATGCTGATGAATGATATGTTCGTTGGGTTTCAAAAATTCGAATACAAGAACTATAAATACAGAAAAGACAGAGGATACTCTTTTGAGCAACAGCTCAATAAAAATACAGGATATATACTTGACAAGACTATATCAGACTACTATCAGCCAGAGGTGAATGCTGATATACCTATGCTGATTATGGCTCCGACTATCATTAACGATGGTCGCAAACTATACATCTCACCTCACCATGTGAGCTACTTGATGAATGCGGGTGATTCAGCCTATCGCGCAGACAAAGTTGATGGAATTGATTTCTTAAGATTTTATGAACATCATGGGGCAGAGAACCTCAGATTTTTAAGTGGTTTACGTATGAGTGCCACTTTTCCTTACATTACCCCAAATATTACATTGCCGAGTGACCCTCCTATGGAGATAATGGATGCCGGAATTACAGATAATTTTGGCATATCCGATGCAGTGAGGTTTTTATACGCTTTTAAAGATTGGATCTCTGAAAATACAAGTGGCGTTATCATCTTATCGATACGAGATTCAGAGAAAGATGGTGAAATAGAAGCGGAAAAAAATATCTCACTTTTTGAAAGGTTCACACTACCTATAAGTAGTATCTACCAAAATTTTGAAAGTCTTCAGGACATTAATAATGACAATAAAATTGAGTATGCAAGATCATGGTATGATGGAACTATATCACGGGTAGATATACAGTATGAACCCGAGGACAATGCCATGCTAAATTTGTCTACATCAGATAGCCTCAGGATGGAAAATACAAAACGTGCTTCGCTAAGTTGGCGACTTACAAGTCGTGAGAAACAAAGCCTCATCGACAATATAAATAGTCCAAAAAATCAGGAAGCATTGTATAAATTGAAACAATTGTTACAATAGACTTATCTTGTTTTCATCACTTTGCGTGAAAAAATTTGATCTGCATATCTGATTTGTAAAATATACAGCCCTGCTTTCAGCACAGATAAGTCCAGCTCTAAAGAAGATTGTATATCCTTTTGTTCCACATACTTAACTGATCCACTAAGGTCCATGACGGATAGCTCAACATCACTAGCTTCAGGCAGGTTATAAACTGTGAGTTTATCATGGAAAGGATTAGGATAAGTCACTATAGACGTTGCTACTAACTTTCTGGTAACACTTACCACAGATGAATGTGAATACTCTCCATCAAAGTCTACCTGCTTGATTCTATAATAAGTTGTTGGAAATAAAGGATTGTTATCTTCATAAGCATACGTACTCCAATTATTGGTACTACCAGACCCTTTTTGAGCACCTATTTGCTGCCAGATAATGCCATCGGCACTCTGTTCAATTATAAATTTATCACTGTTAATTTCTGTCACCGTAGACCACTCTAATACGTTAACATTCCCATTTTCATAAGCCTTAATAGCTGCCCAGTCAACAGGTAAAGGACTCGCATCACTTGTTCCACTAAATCTACCAAAAGCATCTAAGTTGTTAGCAGACATTGAATTTTCAGTGGTATTAATTGTAGTTGATTTTCCCATCCAAATACCTGATATAGCTGCATCATTGGTTAACTCTAATGATGGCTCTAACTCCGAAGGCACACTTCCTAGGTATGATTCATCATAAAAAAATTTGATATTATAATCATAGTTGGTATTTCCATTTTCCGTGGCAGATATGTCAATATAATAATTAAACACATTGTACGACATGACATCTGCAGGCCAGTCTCCACCATACAACTGTACACTTAAGTCGTCAGGGAGATCTGATCCGGCATTAAACTCTATTTCTACCCATTGTCTTTCATTTAAACTAAAAGTATAAGTTGTTTGCGTTGCTAACGGGCCTGGTTGTGTATTGACAGATGGAGGGTTTGTAGATGGATTAATCGTAAATTCATAGGCTCCCAAATCAGATGCACCTTCTCCTACCGTTGTAGGGCGAGTCACTCCTGCAAAATCGTTATTAACATCCACAATAGGCTGACCCATACCGTGCACACTCCAGCTATCAGTATTGGTATTGTCGGGCAACAAATTGGTAGTACTGGTATAGCCAGGGTCTCCATGGAAAGAGCTAGATTCATTTAAAGCTGTTAACCTCCATGAAGCCATGTCTGTATCGGCATCAGTTAGCAGGTCAGCCAATGACCCTATCAGACCAATATAATTGTTGGTATAAGATGTGTTGGCGTCAATATGGTAGCCATTATAATTTAAGTTATCAAATTGCACATTACATGTTTGGGCAAATATGGCAAGCGCTGAGGCATTACCACCTAAAGTAGATACCCCGCCAAGTGTATTTTTGATTATATTATTTCTAAAATCTACACCTGTAGTGTTGTCGGCAATAGCCAGCCCCATAGACACCGATGTAAGAAAGTCCATCTCCTCTCCCAATAAGTAAATCGAGTTATTGTAAATATCAAATCCCGATTGAGTATACGTCTGTAACTGACCCACCTCACCACCAAGGCCGAGGAAGATAGCTGCCGGGTTAAAATACCCGGCATTTGCTGTTGAACTGGCCCCATTACCAGATACATTTCTAATTACATTATTTTTTATAGTTACCCCAGAGTTGGCCAACCCCGTATAAATATCCATGCCATGTGCACTAAGGCTACTGGTGGTATTGCCATCAAAACCAAGGTTAAAAATTTCATTCCTTTCTACCACAAGGTTTTGAGTGTTATGATCAAGCACAATGCCTACATCAGCATTCAGGTCTGTCTGATCAAAATTACCTATAGTGTTTCGGCTAACTCTACCGCCATTTACACCAAGTAAGTGAATACCCCTCTCCTGAATGGCATTAGTTGTAGTAGATTGCATTTCATTATCTATGATATCAATGTTTGTGGCATAGGCTGTACTATTAAATCCACCGATGCCATTTCTATCTGCCCCATCTATATGAATGGCCTCTCTTACACGGCTTATGCTATTATTTTCAATGGTAATATTATCAAAAACTGCCTCATCACTAAAGTGACCTGTAACTGATGATCCATGTAAGCCGGCTACGATGCCATATCCATAAGTTTGGTCAGAGGTTGAAAGGTTTGTATGTTTAATTTCAATATTTTCCATAACATCAGATTCATTCGCACCAGCTAGATAAATAGCCATAGGAGCATTGGAGATACTTCCGGCTAAATCATCAATGATTGTAAGGTCACGACTTGTACCTCCTACTGTATTTGAGCCATCAAACGCCACATTACTTACCCCCCATAGAGTAAACACACCATGGTTATCGGTATTACCTGTAAAGGTGTTGGATGATTTTGTAATCGTAGGTGTCGGATTTGTAGCAGGGTCAGGCTTAAATGTAATATTATAGGTAGCCATCCCAGGAAAAGGATTTGTTGTACCATCGCCAATTTCCAAAGGAAAAGTTTCAAAGTCAGTTGTATACTCTTCATCAGTAAGATAAAAGTTGACATCTCCTGACAAGCCATTTGCATTTAAATAAGTCACTGCCTGGGTAATTGACCCAAAGTCAGTTGTACCTGTTCTGCCTACGAGGTAATCTCCTGACAATGGAGGTGTAGCACTTGATGTTGCTGTTATAAGCACATTGTCGATTGCACCCGGGGGCTGATTTCTTATAATGGTATTGTTCTCCCAGGTAAATACTAAAAGTGTAGTATTTGTTGAGGAGTTAATAAAGGATTTATTAGCAGCACTCAATGTAATTGTTCCTCTTACCCAGTTGGTATAACCATTTAAACCGGTGGCCAAGCCTACCGAGTTTGTTCCATTTAAATTAGCCGGTGTTGGCACTGTTGTACCCGGATCCAGATCAACAAGATAAACGCTCATATAATCCGAAATACTACCTTCCACTCTAAAGTCAAATTGTATTTTCATTTCATCAGAGGTAACAGTGCCTGGCCAATTAGGAGCAACCCAGGCTGCAGAACCCGTGCCGCCATTGCTGTATACGTTATTAGTACCGTCATTTGAAACAGCTAATGCACCAGAGCCAGTAGTATAGCTGCTGTTTAGATTTAATATGAACCATTCATTCGTATGGGGAGTAGATTTACTCCAACCGGGTGCAACACCTTCAAAGTCTTCAAATAAGACCACGTCCTGCGCCAAAGAGCTACCTAAGCAGCCCAGAGTACAAATAATGATTAGTAAGTATTGTTTCAAAATCGAGAGGTTTTTTTTATTTTTATATAAAATAATATTGTTTTAGTGCAATAAAAAATTGTTTATCCCTATGACAGTACATATGTACCATTTCCTATCCTATTGCCCTTTTTTATATAATGGTTGGATAAATGTACTTTACACAATACATTATTATAAAATAATTAGATACGGTGTGCTTCTTACTCGCTGAGCTGTTACTTCGACTCGTTTAATGGATTACTGGTTTAGGCGATGGAAGGCTTACGGCTGTTAGCAAAATCACTCTTTAATGAGTACTTTTGCAACCCAATAAGTTTAATTTCTCAGTAAGCTTTCATAGTAATTTAAAAAGCGTTTTATATGAAAAAAGTTGCTCCTTATAAGCCTAAAAATAAAGTAAGAATTGTAACTGCCGCAAGCCTTTTTGATGGGCATGATGCTGCCATAAATATAATGAGGCGTATCATACAGGCTACAGGCTGCGAAGTGATACATTTAGGACATGATAGAAGTGTTGAGGAGGTTGTAAATACTGCCATACAGGAAGACGCACAAGCCATTGCCATGACTTCATATCAGGGTGGGCATACTGAGTACTTTAAGTATATGCACGACTTATTGAAAGAGAAAGGCTCAGGACATATAAAAATCTTTGGTGGCGGTGGTGGTGTTATTCTACCAGATGAAGTGAAGGAACTTCACGACTATGGTATCACCAGAATTTACTCACCAGACGATGGCAGAGAAATGGGCTTACAGGGAATGATCAATGACATGATCAAACAGTGCGACAACCCAACTGGTAACAATTTAAATGGTGAGGTAAAAAATCTGACTAAAAAGGATAGCCAATCCATTGCTCGGTTGATATCTGCCGCAGAGAACTTCCCTGAAGAATCTCAAAGCGATCTTAATGAGGTGCATAAAATTGCAGATAAAATCACCACTCCTATTTTAGGAATAACAGGCACAGGAGGTGCTGGAAAATCCTCATTGGTAGATGAGTTGGTCAGAAGATTTTTAACTGACTTCGAGGATAAAACAATCGCTATCGTCTCAGTCGATCCGTCAAAGCGTAAAACAGGCGGTGCACTGCTTGGTGATCGTATTAGAATGAATGCCATAAAAAATGATCGCGTTTATATGCGTTCATTGGCTACAAGGCAAAGTAATCTGGCGCTTTCTAAACATGTTAAGGAAGCTGTACAAGTTCTTAAGGCTGCCAAGTTTGATCTTATCATTTTAGAAACATCAGGAATTGGTCAGTCAGATACAGAAATTACAGATCACTCAGATGTAAGTCTATATGTAATGACACCAGAGTATGGAGCCGCTACTCAGCTCGAGAAAATTGACATGCTCGATTTTGCTGATGTAATTGCTATCAACAAGTTTGATAAACGTGGTGCACTGGATGCACTGAGAGATGTAAAGAAACAATACAAGCGCAATCACCAGTTATGGGAGACAAGTGATGATGACATCCCTGTCTATGGCACCATCGCCTCCCAGTTTAATGACCCAGGCATGAACAGGCTGTACAAGGAAGTGATGGGTAAAATTGTGGAAAGAACAAACTCCAAAGATTTAGCCTCTACTTTCGAGATTACAGATGAGATGTCTGAAAAGATCTTTGTGATCCCACCAAAAAGAACAAGGTACCTTTCTGAAATTGCTGAAAATAATAGATCGTACGACACGTGGGTAGATGAGCAATGTAAAATTGCACAGAAGCTATATGGGTTAAGAAAGTCAGTAGAGACGCTTAAAGATTCTGAAATTGAAGATAAGGACCGCTTAATAAAAGGCCTGGAAGAGACATTTGAAAAGATTTCGCTCGATTTTGACCCTAGAAATAAAAAACTGATCGTAGAGTGGGAAGACAAGGTTAAAACATATAAAGACCCGATATACTCCTTCAAAGTACGTGACAAGGAAATCAAGATAAAGACTCATACCGAGTCATTATCTCACTCTCAAATACCAAAGGTTGCGTTGCCAAAATACGAAGGCTGGGGGGAAATTTTAAGATGGAGTTTACAGGAAAATGTACCTGGAGAGTATCCTTATACAGCAGGAATATATCCATTCAAAAGAGAAGGTGAAGACCCAACCAGGATGTTTGCAGGTGAAGGTGGGCCAGAAAGAACCAACCGAAGATTTCATTATGTAAGCCTTGATATGCCAGCTAAAAGGCTGTCTACAGCGTTTGACTCTGTAACACTGTACGGAAATGACCCTGACTACAGACCAGATATTTATGGTAAAATAGGTAACTCAGGCGTTTCAATCTGCTGCCTGGATGATGCCAAGAAACTTTACTCTGGGTTTAACCTTGCAGACCCGATGACCTCGGTATCTATGACAATCAATGGACCTGCACCTATGCTTCTGGGCTTTTTTATGAACGCGGCCATCGATCAGCAATGCGAAATCTATATTAAAGAAAATGGCCTTGAAAAGGAAGTAGAAAAGAAAATTGAAAAAATCTATGACGAAAAAGGCGTTACTCGTCCTCAATACCAAGGTAAACTACCTGACGGCAACGATGGATTAGGACTTATGCTTCTTGGGGTGACTGGCGATCAGGTATTACCTAAAGATGTGTACGAAAAAATCAAGGTAAAGACGCTGTCATCAGTAAGAGGTACAGTACAGGCAGATATATTAAAAGAGGATCAGGCGCAAAATACCTGTATTTTCTCTACTGAATTTGCCTTAAGGTTGATGGGAGATGTGCAAGAGTATTTTATAAATGAGAATGTTAGAAACTTCTATTCAGTTTCAATTTCGGGTTACCACATAGCCGAAGCTGGAGCAAACCCTATTACTCAGCTGGCATTCACATTAGCCAATGGATTTACATATGTGGAATACTACCTCAGCAGAGGTATGGACATCAACAAGTTTGCGCCAAACTTATCTTTCTTCTTTTCTAACGGCATAGATCCAGAATATGCAGTAATTGGGCGTGTAGCCAGAAGGATATGGGCAAAAGCAATGCGTGAGAAATATGGTGCCAATGCCAGGTCTCAAATGCTGAAATATCATATTCAGACATCCGGCCGATCGCTTCATGCTCAGGAGATTGATTTTAATGACATAAGAACAACTCTACAGGCTCTTTATGCCATATACGATAACTGTAACTCACTGCACACCAATGCTTATGATGAAGCCATAACTACCCCTACAGAAAATTCTGTGAGACGTGCCATGGCAATACAGCTTATTATCAATAAAGAGTTAGGCTTAGCGAAAAATGAAAACCCTACGCAGGGATCATTTATCATTGAAGAACTTACGGATCTTGTTGAAGAAGCTGTGCTAACAGAATTTGACCGCATCACAGAACGTGGTGGTGTGCTTGGTGCCATGGAAACCATGTATCAAAGAAGTAAGATTCAGGAAGAAAGCTTGCACTATGAAACATTGAAACACACTGGAGAGTATCCAATAATAGGTGTGAATACTTTTTTAAGTTCGAAGGGCTCTCCTACTATAGTACCTCAAGAAGTAATACGAGCGACCAAAGAAGAAAAAGAATATCAGATAGAAATGCTCAATAATCTTCACAAACACTATGCAACAGCTTGTGATAATACGTTGAACGAAGTGAAGGAAGCTGCTATTAAAAACGAAAACCTATTTGAAGCACTGATGGAAGCCTGCAAAGTTTGTTCTCTGGGACAGATTACTCAGGCCTTGTTTGAGGTAGGCGGACAGTACAGAAGAAATATGTAGGCACTCAATTGAGGAAGAAATTATCCTTGATTTTTGCCTCTTGTTTTAGAATAAACTTAAGATAACGAAGCCTTTCTTTAAGAAAGGCTTCTCTCTTTTTAATATCCAACAACTTCAGGTACTTAAGCCTATCATCGATATTAAGTTGAAGCTCATTGGCAATATCATGAATATCAAAGTCTCCGTCTATATCTGTGCTTTTTCGCATGACTAGTAGTTCCCTAAAGTCACTTAGCAAACTATCCGATACCTGTACATTTTCTGTTGCATTTAGAGGAGTGATTATCCCCCCGGGATATAGTTTTGGAGTAAGCTTGTTATAATAATTTGAAAGAATAAACGTGTCGGTGCATTTCACCACAATATCCGATTTACCCGAATCGTAGGCTTGCACCAGCGCTTCTAGTTCTACTAAAGCGCCTAGTCTATCTTTATTAAGACCGTGAGAGTAATAAATGCCAAATGACATATCACCTGATTCTACATCTGTAACCAATTGGCGATATCTGGGCTCAAAAATGTGTAACGGGACTCTCTCATTCGGTATAGGCAAAATAGGGAGTGGAAACAATGGTATTTTAGCCTTTTCAATCATACATCATGTCAACAAACAGTGGTGTTTATTGTTTGTGGGTCAAGGTGTTAATAATTGATATTTTGTATATTTGAAATCGACCTCTTTATAAAATGAGCCCAAACAGTGATTTATCAGTTATAGCAAACCTCCCCTTAGAGCTGGAGGAATTTGCTAATATTGGTGTTTGGCATTATAACTTACTTACCGGAGAAATCACATGGTCCACCGGGCTTTATCATATTTATGAACTAAATGAGGGTGATTTCGATGGCACTTTCGAAAATTACAGACTGTACATTTATCCTGAAGATGTAGATCTCGTCCAAAGGCACATTAGCGAGGCCATTGAAAGTAAATCAACCTTTTCATTTACAAAAAGAATAATAACTGGAAAAGACAATAGGAAGACCTTAAAAACCTGGGGTACTATTGCGCTAGATGAGTCAGGTGAAGTTGAACGACTATCTGGATTTTCGTCAGATATCACCGAGTCTGTTAATGCCGAAAGGGCACTCATTGAAAGTAATGAGTTTAATAAAAAATTGGTCGACAACACTGCCAATGCCATATTAATACAAGACTATGATGGTAATATTTTATATGCTAATGAAACCAGCGCGAAACTTATTAAAGCCCCTTCTGTAGATGCCCTTATAGGTCTGAACACCTCAAAATTTCATGACACAAAAAAAGAGACTCTGATAAAAAGTCGATTAGAACAGATAAAATTGACAGGCAAACCTGCTCCAGTAATGGAGCAGGAATTTACCTGTTTTGATGGCAGTAAAATGGTCGGTGAGTCTACCGTAATACCCTATGAATACAAAGGTCATGATGCAGTACTCATCATAGTTAATGACATAACGCACCAAAAAAAGGCTCTTCAGGCATTAGAAAATTCAGAAGAGCAGATTCGATTCTTTGTTAATAACATGCCTGTATCCGTTGCGATGTTTGATAAAGAAATGAATTATATCGCATGCAGTGAAAAATATATTTCTGACTGGTGGGTACAGGATCAAGAAATGACACCAGATAAAATTGTGGGTCTGAATCATTACGAAATATTTCCTGACGTTAAGGAAGAATGGCGCAAAATCCATGGCATAGCACTTGCTGGTGAAACACTATCACGCGAAGATGATTCCTTTGTGAAAGCCAATGGTAAAAAAGAGTGGCTTAGATGGAAAAATACACCCTGGAGAAATGCTCATGGGGAAATTGGTGGCATTATACTTTTTACTGAATTTATAACTGCTAGAAAAGAAGCTGAGGAGGCTATTGCTAATAGCAGAAACAGGTTAAATACACTGATACAAAACCTGCCTGGCATGGTTTACAGCTGTGGTCCTCCACCAGATTATAACATGCGATTTGTTAGTTCAGGAGCTGAAGAAATTACAGGATACACAACTGACGCATTCTTTGGTGAAGACAAAATATATTTTGAAAAAGTTGTTCACCCGGATGACCTGTTAGAAAGTAGAGTTGCCATTAAAAAAGCTATTGATAAAAATGAGCAGTTTGACATTAGCTATAGAATTTACACCAAATCAGGAGAGATTAAGCACCTTCATGAACGAGGTCAGGCTTTATTCAACGACAAAGGTGAATTAAAATCCATTGAAGGGGTAGTAACCGACATCTCGGATGTAATGATCGCTCAGCAGGCACTTAAGCAAAGCAAGGAGAGTTTAGATGCTGCACAGAGAGTTTCACATTTAGGCAGTTGGGAGTTTTATCTTAATACAGGCGAGGTGATTTGGTCTGACGAATACTATCGCATTTGTGGAGAAAAACCAGGAGCTTTTAAACCAACTTTCGAAATAGGGGCATCATTTATACACCCTGAAGATATTGAAAGAACCCAAAAGGCGATTCAAAAGACCATCGAAACAGGAGTTCCTTATAAACTCAACAAAAGGATTGTACGCAGAGATAGCACCATCAGATATGTTGAATCGCAAGGAGAATTAGTAAAAAATGAAGCGGGTCAACCTGTTAAGGTGATTGGCTCCATGCAAGACATTACTGATAGAAAAATTACCGAAGACCAGCTTCAGGAGAGTCGCCTTAGGAACCAGGCGCTTGTAAATGCACTTCCTGACCTGCTGTTTATTACAACTACAGATGGCAAGTTTCTTGATGCTCAATTTTCTGATCCAAGCCAGCTGATTTTACCAAAAGACGATTTTATTGGAAAAAATATAAATGAATTTCTGGATCAGGAAACTTCTGAGTCATATGTAGAAAAAAGTCGTCAGGCAGAACGCACCAAACAACCGCAAACTCTTGAATACTCGGTCACCATAAAAGAAGAATTAAAGTATTACGAAGCACGAATAGTCAAATATGCAAAAGGAAAGGTACTTTCTGTGGTTAGAGATATCACAAAAAGTAAAATTAATGAGAAAAACCTCATTAAAACAACCGAAGAACTCACTGATACCAATGCCGAACTTAAACAATTTGCATATATCACATCTCATGATCTGCGTGCTCCAGTTGTAAACCTGGACACGCTACTACAACTATACAAGTCAGAAGAATTTACAGAAAAAGAAAAGGAAGAAGTATTAGGTAAAATAACTTCTTCTATCGATCAGCTAAAATCAACGCTTAATGATTTAATACAACTAGTTGCCGTAAAAGACGAAACAAAAACTGAGTTGGTTGAAGTGAAGTTTGAAGATATTGTAAATGCCATAACTAACAGTCTTGAAACACAAATAAGTGATGCCGGGGCTACTATAAAAAGAGATTTTAGCGAAGTTCCATCAGTAATTTCTAAAAAGACCACTGTTTACAGTATCATTCAAAATCTCATTTCAAATGCAATCAAATACAAATCTGATAGGCCTCTAGAAATTATTCTTAAAAGCTCAAATACTGAAGACGGATATACCTGTCTGTCTGTTATTGACAATGGAATAGGGATAGACTTAAAACGCCATGGGGATAAACTATTTGGCATGTATCAGCGATTTCATGAAAATAAGGAAGGAAAAGGTCTTGGATTATATATAATAAAATCACAAATTGAAGCTTTGGGAGGGTATATAGATGTACAAAGCGAGGTTGGTGAGGGTACTACTTTCAACGTTTGTTTTAAACAATAACAAATGACAGAATCTATAGATAAATTGGCCAATGTGCTCGTCATTGACGATGACGAAATTTCAAACTTCATTTATACTAGGGTAATTTCGGCATCTGGAATAGTTGAAAATATCAAATCATGTATGAGTGGGCAAGAAGCGCTCAATTACCTAAAAGAGCTAAGTGAAACAAACCCTGAGCAATTTCCTGCAATGATATTTCTCGATATCAATATGCCAGTAATGAATGGGTGGGACTTTCTTGATCAATACAATCAGATTATTCCAGAACATATACAGTCAAACAGCATTCTTTGTATCCTTTCTTCATCAGTCTATAAAGATGATATTGATAAAGCCAATACTTACACCCAAGTTAAGGAGTATGTGCCTAAGCCACTCACAACTGACTACCTAAAGACTTTATTCAAAAAGCACTTCTCATAATTCTCAATACGCCTGCTATCAAGTATCTTCGCTAATCAATTGGTGCAAGCAACATTTATTATGAAAATTACTACTAAATACTTATCAGATCACGAGTACGAAGCGTTTAATGCTGCCGGTAACAAAGTTTTTATCGACATGAAAGATGAAGATAAAACCGGCCAATCTCCTATGGAAATGATATTATCCGCTTTGTGTGGATGTGTTGCCGTAGAAGTAGCTCAAATGATTAAAAAAAGAAGGAAACAAGTAGCAGACCTCACTATTACAGCTGAAGGAACACGAAAAGAAGATCATCCGAGAGGTTTTACACAAATTAAAATGAACTTCATTTTGAAATCTCCAGACGCAAACAATGAAGAGCTTGAAAAAGTAACTCGACTTTCGCTGGAAAAGTATTGCTCAGTAGCCGAATCACTAAAAGCAGATATTACCTTCGAGTCTAAAGTGGAACAGTAAGCTACATTAGCTTACCATTTAGGATCACTTTATCAATCAATTCGCTTCCAAATGAATATGGGATAAAGGCGATTGATGGAATCTCTTTTGTAATAAAAACACTTCCTGATTTGCCTTTTGTAATGCTACCGTGTGTATCAGATACTTCCATGGCATAGGCTGTATTTATGGTAGCAGCATTTATAGCTTCCTCAGGAGTCATTTTCATTTTTACACAGGCCAGTGAAAGCATCAGTGACATCTTGCCACATGGTGCACTCCCTGGGTTATAATCTGTGGCTAAGGCCAGAGGTAAACCCGCATTTAACATTGCTCTGGCAGGCGGGTAACTCGTGCCAAGAAAGAATGCCGCTCCCGGAAGCATCGTAGGCATTACATCCGTATTTTTCAACACTTCTATTTCTTCATCACCCATACTTTCTAAATGATCAACACTTAGTGCACCGACCTTTACTCCTACCTGCACACCTCCCGAAATATGTAATTGGTTTGCATGGATTTTGGGCTTCATACCATGTTTCTTGCCCGCTTCCATCACTCTTTCGGTTTCTTCAGGAGTAAAAAACCCCTCTTCACAAAATGCATCAACATAGTCTGCCAATCCTTCTGCTGCCACTGCCGGGATCATTTCATTTATAACTTTATCAAGGTAAGCTTCCTTAGTAGTTTCTTTAGGTACGGCATGTGCACCGAGAAATGTAGTCTTTATGGTAAGTCCCGTGGCCTCTCCTATTCTTTTGGCTACTCTTAACATCTTCATTTCATCTTCTGTAGTCAATCCGTAGCCACTTTTAATCTCAACAGCTCCCGTGCCGAATGAAATAATCTCCTTTGCACGCACCAGGGTTCTTTCAAACAGTTCATCTTCAGATGTCGCCTGCAGCTTTTTGGCTGAGTTTAGGATACCACCTCCCTTAGCCGCTATATCTGCATAAGACATACCTTTGATCTTATATACAAACTCTTCTTCTCTACTAGCTGCAAACACCAAATGTGTATGGGAGTCAACAAAACTTGGGAACACAAAGCGGCCTGTGGCATCGATAATCTCATCGGCCTCGTTTAACTTGCAGTCTTTCATCTTGCCGAAATCTGCAATTTTATCATTTTCTAAGTATAGAAAGGCATCTTCAAGTACGGGCAAATGGTCCATTTCCTTACCGGCTACCCACTTCACGTTTTGCTCCCTTACCTGAACAAGTCCCTTGATGTTTTTTATTAAAATCGACATGATGTAAAAATAAAAAAGGCTAAAACACTATACATGCTTTAGCCTAAGTATCTTAAATTTTGTTTTTATTATCGGCCAAATGCCTCGACTGAGTAATTTAAGTTGGTGCTGAATACAGGGAAACTAATCTTAACCAAAGCATAAAAGCCTCTTCCGCTTATGCCCGGACGCATACCTACTTCTCCACCATAAGCCCATCCCCAGGTTCTATTAAATCTACCTTCCATACCAGCTCTAAAACCAATAATTGAGGTATCTATGGCTTCAGAAGAAAAGCTATTGCCCTGATATGAGACATCGTCTACACTTATAGCAGGAGCTACCAATAGGTCAAGGAATACAGTGAAAATTAAATCATCAACGCCCTCCTGATATTTGTTATCAAAATCAACAGCAATATTCTTAATCCATGACATAGACCCACCGGCATAAATACCACCTACCGACATATTAGTAAATGCCTGAAACTCTTCTTCGCTGTTTGATGGGCGTGTAACAGGTAATGTTTGACCGTCTTCACTTTCCAACGCCTGTATTGTTTTACCCTGGTTCTCCATGATCCTGTTAAGGTCTAAAGAGGTGTCATAAAAGAAGCCACCCAATCGTGCGCCATAGATTTTTCTAACCTTACACGGTATGTCTGCATTTATTGGAACTCTTGCTGCCCACTTGCTACCCTTATAACTTTTCTTATAAAGAAACATGGATGTTTTAGAGCTCTCCTCAAAATCCTTGATGTGGTAAGTTGCCCCTGCCTCAAAATAATTATAAACGGCCGGCTCATTATCAACATCGCTGTTTTTATCCGCAATATCTCTGACAAGATCAAATTGCTGAGTGTAGGTTTTTCTTGCATGCGCATTGAAACGCATTTTGTCTTTATGGAAATAGGTAGCCTCTAAACCAAAGCCGGCATTGATATTTGCCGTAAATAACTCTCCGTATATCGGCTGAAATTGAACAAACAGGGTATTGATAGCATAAGGCTCATCGTACAATTCCTCGTAGGTAACTGGGTTTTGATCTGAACGATTTTGTGCTATTGTGAATACATTGGCCCCGAAAAGCACGATTAAAAAAAATAGAATCTTCTTCACAACTTGTATATTAAAAAATTGATCTCTTGATAAATATCTGCAATTTAAACCATAAAACTAATAAAAAATGCGCACAAACATCAATTTGTACATCCATCACAGTATGCAATTTATCGGCTAAGACTGGTTTTGGTAACTCAAAATCGCGATTTTTTATTTATTTTCCACGATTAATATTAATTTAAACTTTCATAATCACTGAAATGAGAATTAATCGGAAGACCAACAGCTGCCTAAATTGCGGGTTTACATTAGATAGAATCTACAACTATTGCCCCAATTGCGGCCAAGGTAACCATGATGATAATGTGTCATTCGGCACGCTCGTAGGTGATTTTTTCAGTACTTATTTTGCTATTGATTCAAAATTTGGCAAAACTGTCAAACCTTTTTTTCTTAAACCAGGATACCTCACCAATCAATATATCTCTGGAAAAAGAGCCACTTATGCCCACCCCATCAGGTTATACCTGATCATTAGCATATTTTATTTTTTCATGGTGACCATTGCAGCTCACAATCTTGCAGATGAAAATGATGGGGAGTCTGCCATTAAAACATCAAACACATTTGACATACTCAATGGTGTAGCTGGCCTTAATGATAGTACTGCACGTTTGATTACAAAAAGTATGACGGGCCGGCAACGCAGCCTGCTTAAAAATGAACTGGATGACAAAGATTTGGAAGAGCTAAGGGGTTTTCTAAGCACCCTTGATACTACTTCGCAATTAAAAATCAGAACATCAATAGGAGATTCAATAGCAGATAGCCTTCAAATCTTTAAACCGGACTCACTTTACTTACTTAAAACAAAAAAGAGCGCTTCAATTAAAGAAAAAGATGAAGACCTGGATGATGAAGATGAATTTATAGTCTCAAGAATTAACACGGTCAGAGTAAAAGAATTGGACAAGGACTATGAACTGACTGATGAGCAGATTTATGACTCTCTAAACCTTGGTGAGTTGGGGTATTTTGATAAACGCATGGCTATACAAACCATTAGAGTTACGAGAGCTGATAATGACCAGATTGTATCATATATCGTAAAGAATTTTCCGCTAATGATGTTGGTACTTATACCAATTTTTGCGCTTATACTGAAGCTTTTATATATACGGAGAAATCAACTTTATATTAAGCATTTAGTCCATGCATTGCATCTTCATACATTTGCATACTTCACTTATGGAATCTTCATTCTTATAACATTTTTCATTGTCACACACGAAGAAATCGGTGAGGTGATAAACCTGATAGGATTTGTTATTGTTTCAGTCTATGCTTTTATATCTTTCTTAAGAGTCTACAAACAGCACTGGTTTAAAACCCTTATAAAATTTAACATAGTAGGCGCTATATACTGCTTCAGTATATTCCTCTTTTTCTTATTAGAAATGGTTGTGTCCCTGCTACTGTTTTAAGCATGCAGTAGCTCTAATACTTTATGATTGGCCCCGACAAGATGGTTCAGCGTATCTCCTTTAATCTCTGTAGAAACAAATAGCGTTTCAAATTGAGAAGGAGGAAGATAGACACCTTCTTTTAACATGTGTTGAAAGAACTTTCCAAATAGTGCGGTGTCACAAGTCTTAGCTGTTTCAAAATCAATCACCTCCTGATCTGTAAAGAAAAGGCTGTACATCGATCCGATATGATTCATTGTATAGTTAAGTCCCAGCTTTTGTAAGCTTGATTTTAACTCACTTACAATATTGGCTGTGTTCTTTTCAAGCTCTGTATAAATCTCCGGGTTGTCATTCAAGGTATGTAGCATTGCCAGACCAGCTGCCATTGCTACAGGATTGCCAGACAGTGTACCTGCCTGGTAAACGGGTCCTGATGGAGATACAAAATCCATAATTTCTTTCTTACCACCATATGCCCCTACAGGCATTCCTCCACCGATGATTTTTCCTAGCGTTGTAATATCAGGTCGTACTCCAAATACTTCCTGAGCACCACCTTTTTCCAGCCTAAAACCGGTCATCACCTCATCAAAAATGAGTACAATACCCTCCTGATCACAAATATCTCTTAAGCCCTGAAGAAAGTCTTGCTTTGGAATAATACACCCCATATTGCCTGGCACAGGCTCAAGAATAATGGCCGCTATATTGTCCTTATTTTTTGCGACAAGTGATTTTACCGCTTCAATATCATTAAATGGAGCTGTTAAAGTATCATTAGCCACTCCTTGTGTAACTCCAGGGCTATTTGGGGTTCCCATAGTCATGGCTCCACTACCTGCAGCTATTAAAAAAGAGTCACCATGGCCATGGTAGCAACCTTCAAACTTTATAATTTTCTCTCTTTCAGTATAGCCTCTGGCTAGTCTTATAGACGACATTGTGGCCTCTGTTCCTGAGTTTACCATGCGCACCTTTTCTATTGAAGGTACCATTGTAGTGATGAGCTCAGCAATCTCTATTTCTTTCTCTGAAGGTGCTCCAAATGATAAAGAGGATTTAACAGCTTCGGTCACTGCTGCTTCAATCTGAGGGTGTGCATGGCCAAGTATCATTGGTCCCCATGAATTGATCATGTCGATGTATTTATTATCATCTTCATCATACATGAAGGCACCTTTGGCACTTCTGATAAAAAGCGGATCTCCCCCTACTGCTTTAAATGCTCTGACTGGCGAATTAACGCCTCCTGGAATAAAATTTTGTGCTTTTGCAAATAGTGATTTACTGTTCTCTATCTTCATCTTCAGTTCCTTCTCTATTTAAATAAATTCTCATTTCTTCGCCCTCAAAACTTAACACCGGCACTAACTTATTGTTGTTTGAATTTCGGTAGTCGTAACCTAAAGAAATAAAACCCGGCAGGTAATCAACCTGGTCCCAGCCGATCTGGAAGTATTTGCCATATTGGTACAAACTATGGCCTGCCAACATCATCACCTCATAGCCATCTTCCGTGAATTTTGAGGGTGACTTTTTATGTCTTTTTACATATTTTTCTCTGAATTGCTCATACCCTAACGTATCCTGAATGGTATACCCAGGTGCGTAAAGTATGGCGTTTAAACGACCGTAAGCATCATAGTTTATTGCCGGAAGCTCCATCCAGTCTGCTGAACCTATCACAGTGATTGAGTCACCCCTTGTTTCTACCGCACTTATCACTTTAGATGAAATGAGGTCATTAGAAGAAGCCACGAATATATGCCCTACACTATCTATACCTATGGTAAACTTCTCACGAGCTTCTTCTGTGGCAGCCTCTTTGATTTTTTCATCTGATATCAACAGTAAGTCAAGAATTGCTCTGGAGCTATCTCGTTCTATTTTTTTTGTGATTATTATATTGAAGCTATCCTTTTCTAACTCATGCTTATAAGTATATGCCAATACAGAATCTCTCTTGAAGTCTCCATAAAAAATAATACCTACTTTATTCCTCACTCGATCTTTCACAAAATTTGCTACTCTACTGCCTACTGACTCACTACTAGGTTTATATAAAAATGAAAACGGATTGTTGCCTGTAATATCAGAGTCAGAAAAGAATGGATTTATTACATTTATTTGATTTTTATAAGCGAACTCGCTTACCAATGAAGTGGTATGAGAATATAAAGGCCCCACGATCAAGTCCATACCCTTTAGTTCATCCTTAGCTAAAATGTTGGCCGTTTCGGTGCTATCGCGCTTCGTATCATAAGCAAATAACTTTATGTTGATACCGATACTTTTAAGGCTATCAACAGCCAATTGCAGGCCTTGATAAAAATCCAATACGATATAGTTTACCTGACGTTTATCCACGGGCTCTAATGTCTCGACCATAAAAGGCAGCATTACAGCGACTTTGTATTCCTCTTTAAAGACCGATTTTGTAATAACAGGCACATTAAGTGCTTCATTATCCAGATCAAACTTTAATATCAACGATTCCAATAATTCCTGATCTCTTTCGGCCAATGGTTGTGCTGAAATCCTTTTGGCCAATACCTGTGCCAATACTGCTTCATCATCATTGTTTTCATAGAGATTTTTCAGCGTTGAAAGGCTTTTGATCTTATTTAAATGATATTGCTTAAGAGATGATACAAATTCCTTTTGACCTTTATCATCTGCTTCTTTTAAAACGTTTAGCGCACTATTGTACTCCTCATTTTCAAAATAAATGTTAGACAACCAAATATTTACCTCATTGAGCTTAGACCACTTGGGATACAACTGTTTGATCTGCAAGAGCATATTTTTAGCCATGGGCAAATATCCCTCACGGTAGGCTGATAGGGCATAGTAAAACGAGGCATAAGTCGCGTAAGGATTATTTTCGTCTGCCTGTATCAATGGCTTGAAAGCCTCCATCGCCAAAGCATAATTGCCTTGAGTGAAGAACAATTTGGCTCCGTTGTAACGCTTTTGATAGTCGGACTGCTCATCCTGAGCTTGAATACTACCAAAGCCAATTAGTAGACAGATAATGAAAATAGTCTTTTTCATAAAATAGGTTTATTCCCACTCAATAGTAGCAGGTGGTTTTGAACTAATATCGTAAACAACGCGATTAACACCCTTTACAGTATTTATAATCTTGTTAGATATATCAGAAAGAAACTCATAAGGCAAATGACACCAGTCGGCAGTCATACCATCCACACTGGTTACAGCTCTTAGGCTCACTACTTGCTCATAAGTTCGCTCATCGCCCATGACCCCTACAGATTGTATAGGCAATAAAATCGCTCCGGCTTGCCAAACTTCATCATATAATCCGTTTTCTTTAAGGCCATTAATAAAAATATGATCCACTTCCTGAAGTATTGCTACTTTTTCAGCAGTAATATCTCCTAATATTCTAATACCAAGTCCAGGTCCCGGAAATGGGTGACGGCCTAGAATTGCCTGATCTATCTCCAAGGTTTTCCCTACCAATCGCACTTCGTCTTTGAACAACGTATTCAACGGTTCTACTACTTTTAGTTTCATAAAATCCGGTAGGCCACCCACATTATGATGCGACTTAATTGTAGCTGAAGGTCCTTGCACAGAAACAGACTCAATTACATCAGGGTATATCGTACCCTGGCCAAGCCATTTGACATCCTTAATTTTGTGTGCTTCATCATCGAAAACCTCGATAAAGACGCGCCCAATTGCTTTTCTTTTATCCTCAGGATCTGTTAATCCATTTAACGCTTCATAGAACCTTGATTTCGCATCAACCCCTTTGACATTTAGTCCCATATGTTTGTAGGAATCAAGTACATCCTCAAACTCATTTTTTCTCAAAAGGCCATTATCTACAAAAATACAGTGAAGATTTTCACCTATGGCCTGGTGAATCAGCGTGGCAGCAACACTAGAATCAACTCCACCTGATAGGCCCATTACCACTTTATCATTACCCAACTGCTTCTTGAGGCTTTCTATCGTAACTTCTGCAAAAATATCAGGCGTCCAGTCTTGAGCACACTTAGAAATGTGCACTACAAAGTTTCTTAATACTGTTTTACCCTCAAGGCTATGTGTTACTTCGGGGTGAAACTGAATACCGAAAGTTTGCTCATCTTTTATTTTATAGGCAGCTACCTGAACGGATGGTGTGCTTGCGATAAGCTCAAAGTCATCAGGGAGGGTAGTGATTGTATCTCCATGTGACATCCATACTTGAGAATCGATTGAAATCTCTTTCATCAATTCATTGTGCTGATCAACTTTTGAGAGTTTGGCCCTGCCGTACTCACGCACTTTAGATGGCGTAACATCCCCACCATTCTTTTTTGCCATGAGTTGCGCACCGTAGCATACACCAAGTACAGGCACCTTCTTTCTATAGGCCTCCAAATCAACATTGGGGGCATCACCCTGCATTACCGAGCATGGACTACCAGAAAGAATTACGCCTTTTACGTCATCTGTTAGTGCTGGAGGGTTATTATAAGGGTGGATTTCACAGTAAACGTTGAGCTCTCGGACTCTCCTGGCGATAAGTTGAGTATATTGAGAGCCGAAATCTAAAATCAGTATTTGTTCTGCCATGGCGCAAAAATAGTATGCCTAATGTGGAAATACTATTTTCTTTTGCAGAAAAGAGATAACTAATATTGCCTTTGATTAGTTAATGTTTTACAATAACATATGTTGGCATAGTTTTTACTTACTAACTAGACAATCACAAAGAAAACGAAACAATGAAAATCAACATCACAATCAAACTGTTAGTCTATAGTGCTTTCTTCACCATTTTTTTGGCTGCTTGCGACAAAAACGATAATGTCGTTCTTTTTTCTATCAATGATGATAAAGAACTTGGAGCACAGGTAAGTGAGCAAATTGAAAATGATACAACTTTCAATTTGATGAGTCGCAGTGAGTATCCTGAGGCCTATGCTTATCTCGATGGTATGGTAAATGAAATCTTAAATAGCGGTGAGGTAACCTATAGAGATGAATTTGTTTGGGAAGTTACTTTAATAGATAATGACTCCACTTTAAATGCCTTCGCTACTCCCGGTGGCTACATTTATGTGTATACAGGTTTAATAAAATATCTGGATAACGCAGATGATCTGGCCGGTGTACTTGGTCATGAAGTGGCGCATGCAGATTTAAGGCATACGAGCCGTAACCTTCAAAAAATGTATGGTATTCAGATTTTATTAAGTGTGGTTTTAGGACAAGATGCCTCTCAGCTTGAAACCATTGCCGGTCAGGTGGCTGGTACTGTTGCAGGATTAAGCTTTAGTCGCGAATTTGAGGAAGAAGCCGATGCCGAATCTGTTGTATATCTTGCCGCAACGCATTACGCATGTAATGGTGCCGCTTCATTCTTTGAAAAGTTGGAAGAAACAGGTCAGAGTAGTGGGGTGCCAGAATTTTTGAGTACTCACCCAAGTCCAGCCAATAGAGTGGCTGATATAAATGCTCAGGCAGATGCACTTGATTGTGATACCACATTAAGTGGAGATGACTACGCTGGCTTTAAAGCTTCGTTGCCTTAAAATGAAAAGAGCCTGTCTCAAAAGTTACCCGTCATTCAGAACGCAGTGAAGAATCCCCTAGAAAAGGTGTAATAACCGACACTAAGACTCCACGCTTCGCTCTGAGTGACGCATGGTCTAGACTTTTGAGACAGCCTCTTTTTTGTTTATTTCTTCAATCCAGGCTGACGGTTTAGAAACTCATCATAGAGCTTGGTATGTCTGCTCTCTAATGGGATCATCCATCCTTCAATGAACACATATTTTACTTGTGTTTTAGTTTCAAAAGGGTCTCCATCTGTTACAAACAGTGTTGCGCTTTTACCTTTTTCGAGTGAACCTAGCTTATCATCCACACCAAATATTTCAGCAGGGATAATAGTGATCGCCTTTAATGCTTCTTCTTTACCCATTCCATAGGTAGCTGCAAAGCCTGCATTGTAAGGTAAGTTTCTCACGTTCTCGGCATCTCCAGATTTGATCGCTACCTTTACCCCAGCTTTCTGCATTACGCCAGGATTGGTATAAGCTCTGTCATATCTATCGTATTCGCGATTGGGTACACTTAATACAGGTCCCACGATCACAGGAATGTTGGCCTTAGCAATTTCGTCTGCTTTTCTCCAACCCTCTGACACTCCCGTAAATACCACATCGATATCTTTGTCAGATACCCACTCAATGGCTGCTTCGATATCACTCGCTGCATTTACTTCAATTAAAAGTTTCTGCTCACCTCTCACAACAGGTAACAGAGCCTCCATTTCAGGGTAATACTCAAGTTTTGCAGCATTGCCCGATGCTTTAAGCGTACTATCAATGCGATGGTATTCATTAGCACGCTGCCACACTTCATTAAGCTTCTTCAAGGTTTTTTCTGCCTCTTTTTTAATCTCATCATCAGACCTTCTGTCCCATCGGCTGCTTCTTCCGGTTGTTGGAAAATTCATAACGATACCTTCAAAACCTGCATACATCTGATCTGGCGTATAGCCATGTAGGTTTACCAATGAAGCTGTACCGGGAAATAAACCACCGGCAGGAACAGCAAGTGAAGTAGTCACTCCGCTCACTCTAGTTACAGGTATAAGAACAGAGTTAGGGTTTACAGCTGTCAAAGCCTTCATTTGAGGTATTACATCACCGATTTCATTGTAATCTCTAGTACGCGGATCAGAATTTACTTCCACAAGTCCTAATCGTCCTCCGCCCTCTATCATTCCAGGATAAATAGTTTGCCCGCTGCAATCAATTTGCTCGGCTCCATCAGGGATAGTTACATTAGCACCAATTTCTGCAATGATGCCGTCCTTTATGACAATTGTGCCATTATTGATCGTTCCGTTCGTAACTGTTTCTATGGTTGCATTAGTGAGTGCAAAAGTGCCCGTTTTTCCTTTGGCATTTTGACCAGACACTTCAATACTAAAAGCAACCAGTAGAAATACGATAAATATGTGTTTTAAATTTTTCATAGGTCTGCTCATTAGTTTTTGAATAAAAATTCGGTGCCTTGCATACATCTGTCAACTGTATGATCATTTTGTGAAAATGTCACATCAATTTTTTCTTCCGGATTTACATAGATACGCATGTCATCCTGGTCATTTTGTCTATCAAACTGCAACACACCATCTATGATGGTATACATCGGTATAGCATAGATTGATAAAGGATGATTATTAAAAATCGCTATATCTCCTTCTTTACCCTCTTCTATCGAACCTACTCTGTCCTCTATTCCCAATTGTTTAGCTGGGTTAATTGTAATCATGGAAAGTGCATCTTTATCTGTCAATCCACCATATTTCTGAGTCTTTGCAGCCTCATGATACAGGTGTCTGATCAATTCGCCAGAGTCTGAGTTAATTGAGGTAACTACTCCATTTTCAGAAAGTATAGTTGCATTGTAGGCAGTGGAGTAATACACTTCAAATTTATAAGCCCACCAATCTGCAAATACTGATGCTCCTGCACCAAATTCAGCTAATTCAGGGGCTACTTTAAAACCTTCATTTACATGTTGAAATACAAGTCTTTTGATACCGAAATCTTTGCATACCTGCATGAGCATATAAATCTCATCTGCTCGGTAAGAGTGACAATGAATGATGATTTCGCCTTTTAATATATCCGCCAGTGTCTCAAGCCTAAGGTCATATTTAGGAGGAGCTCCTTTGAACCCTTTTTTGCTTTTATTAGCGTTATATTCATTCCAGGCTGCCATATATTCCTGAGCTTCCGAAAATGAATTTCTAAAGACTGCTTCTACGCCCATACGAGTTCTTGGTACCATGTTATTACCCGCACCATGCACTCTGGTAGGGTTTTCTCCCAAGGCAAACTTAATTGTTCTTGGGGCACCTTTCATTTTCAATGCTTCAGGATCTACTGTGCCATATCTGTGCTTAATTGTCTCGCACTGACCCCCTACCGCATTAGCCGAGCCATGCATGGCATGTGAAGTGGTAACTCCACCTGCAAGCGCTCTGTAAATAGACACATCTAAGGGGTCAACCGCATCACCTGTAAATACTTCTGCTGTAACAGGGCTTGTTGCCTCATTTACAGCGTCCAGGGCAATATGTGAATGGGCATCAATAATACCCGGCATAACATACATGCCTGTAGCATCGATTGTTTTTGCTCCTGAAGGAGCCTTAAGGCCTTTCCCTATCTTAGAGATTTTACCATCTCTAATAAGGACATCGGTTTCGGCCAGGTCACCATTGGTAATGGTAAGTACCGTTCCATTTTTAATGAGTACATCGCCTTTTTGCTGAGCCGAAGCGGCAAATGCCAAAAGCAATGCAAGAATTAATGTGATATTATTTTTCATGATATTAATCTTTAAGTCTTTTATTGTTCTGGAATTCTCTCTCCTTCAACCGGAAAACTTCCATAAGAGCCAACGGTCATCGTGCCATCGAATGTCTCCCCATCAATAGTTACAGAAACACTGATTGAAAGCATATTACCACCCGCATTTATCTGAAAACTATAGGTCATGCTAGTTCCACTGATAGCTATATCTGATATACTCGTAGTTTCTCCAGTCTGGCTATTTGTCATTTCACCAGAATAATCACCTGCTTCGCCAGTGATTTTAAGTGTTCCTGTTGTCGTGCCCTGAGGTGTCTCAGTAGAATAACTCCAACTACCTTTAGGGTCTATGTCCTCGCCATCTGATTTTTTCTTTTTCGGCTTATCATCGTATTCAAATAACTTACCATCAACAAAAACCATTTTTACATTCGATTTTTCATCAAAATAAGGTTTATCTGAAATAACAAGATTGGCAATTTTACCAGCATCTACTGTTCCCATGGTGTTTGAAAGCCCTAAAAGCTGTGCAGGCGCAGTTGTTAGTGCTGTAAGTGCTGCATCTTCGCTCAAACCATTTGCAACCATTTTCGACAAGTTTGATTTTATGTCTTTACTTTTTGCCTCAAGTGTTGAAAAGCCAAATTTCACACCGTTAGCGGTAAACAAAGCAGGCTGTTTGTAATGATTCAAAATCATTTCTTTCTTTCTTGCATCCAGTCGTTGTTGCTCTTCTTCAGCAGCAGTAAGTTCTTTCTTAGTATCTCCCTCGTCTGTATCAGTAGAGTCCTTTTCTTTCTCTTCTTTTAACTCAGGCAGTTCTAATGAAAGGAATACCGAGGCATTTGCATTTTTAATTTTATCAATGACATCCCAACCCTGCTTCACTTCTCCAAGCATAAGGTTAAAGCCAAGATCATTCTTTAGTATAAAAACTCTCTGAATGTCAAGTACACTTTCTGCCTTAAACGCTACAGGAATGCGCTTGTCTATTACCGGATAAAATGCCTCTAGCACTCTATCTGATACTGGGCGTTCCATACCTGCACCATCTTGTTCGTATCGTTGCTTATATGATTTTGCATAACTGGCATTTCTATATAAGTCGCGATATTTTGCCATTACGCCAATAACAGTATTTGGATAAATACCAGATGCCCCTCGCAGTTGGCTAAACAGCGATGTTCCGGATCTATACACCATTTCATCAGGCGTATCGCCAGAAAGCAATACAATGGCTCCTGATCCTGGCAACATTCTACCTTCGGGCACTACATGTGCAGCAGTAAATCCCAGCTTACGCCAGTCGTCAACCGATTTGTCAGAAGGGTTTAGCAGCCCTCTTACATCCCGATCAGGCTGAATGCCTGCAATATCATTAGGGGGATTGCTGGGATCATCAACATCCTGATCCTCCTCTTCTTTTGGCATATCAACACCTACATGAGAGAGGCCGTCAATAAAACCAGCATATAAATACATTGAATCCGCCTTGATGATTTTTGCATCAGCGGGAATAGAAACTGATTTGCCTACGGCCGTAATCATACCATCTTTCACTACGACAGTTCCCAGCTGAATGGTTCGGCCTGGAGCCTGTGTAATATTCACATTGGTAATGGCGTATGTACCCGTAACGGGAGCAATTTTTTCATCCTGACCATACAAACTTGAGGGTAAAACCCCGATAAACAGTATGATCACGAGCTTCCATACTACAGCATTGTGAAGTCGCTTCATTTATTGTGTGTTTAGGTTAATAAAGGATTGAAGGTAAGCAAAATATGAAGCAACCGTAAAGCAATATACATGAACGGTTAAATGATTACGTGCTCCTAATGTTTTGGCTCACTTCAGGCATTTTGCAATTCACTACATTGATCTTACAATTGAGTACAATACACTGGTTTGTATGATAACTTGTGGGCATCATTGTATCGTATAAACATGTAAACGCCACTGCAGGGCTAGTCACATTAAAAATAATTTTATGAAAAATTTAGGTCAAAAACTCAAAATAAAAGGATGGGTAATACTTGTGGCACTATTGGTCATAAGTGCCTCAGGTGTTGCTCAAACGGTGATTAAATCTGATGAAAACAAGGAACGAATCGTAATCACTAAAAATAACAACACCTGGAAACATACAAGCAAGTCCGGCTTAAGCAGTTTCAATATTGAGTATAAAGGAAAAATAGAAGTAACTGATGACGATAAGGACATAAAAAGTATCTCACCTGGTGGCTATCTTGAAATCAGTAAGACAACTTTCGGCAGTAAACGTGAAATTTTAGTCGAGGCAGCCTCTGGCGGATCTTTGAGAAGAGAATACTATGAGGGTAGAGCAAAAACCGAATGGGAACCAGCGGGTAGAAAATGGTTAGCGGAAATATTACCTGAAATTGTAAGGTCAACAGGTATAGCTGCAGAAAGCAGAGTAGATAGGTTTTTTAAGCAAGGCGGGGTCGATGCTGTAATCAATGAGATTGGAAGATTAGATGGCAACTATGTGGTGGCTATCTATGGTAAGTTGCTGTTAGCCAAAGATGGACTTAGCAATAACGATCTTAAAAAAGCCATCGAAGGCATCTCCAATGAGCTAGACTCTGACTATTATTTGGCTGAAATATTAAAAGATAATGCCTCAAGATTCTTAAAAAATGATGCCACTGCAGATGTTTATTTTGAAGCTGCCACTAAAATAGGCTCTGATTACTATGCTACCGTAGTCTTAAAAGAAGCACTAGATAGTTATAAACCCAGTGCTTCGTCTTTAGCAAAAATAATGGAGGCCAGTAAATCGATAGGTTCAGATTACTATCAGGCATCCTTATTGACTCGGGTATTGGAACTAGATGATCTTGATGGAGAACTTTTGGCTGAAGTAATCGAAACTACCAAGGATGTAGGCTCTGATTACTACCAGTCGCAAATCCTTTCTAAAGCGTTAGATAAAAAAGGATTATCATCCAGCTCATATAATAGTCTTATCGTTGCAGTATCAGATGTGAGTTCTGATTACTATATGGCTAGTGTATTTTCAAAACTGGCCGAAAATAAACTGAATGAAGACGTCATAATTAAAATGATAGATTTGGTAGATGAGAAACTTTCGTCTGACCACTATGCCTCAGTGGTATTGTCCAAGTTAATGCAAAATCAAGATCTATCTTCAAGATCTGTAGAAAAGATTGCTAATGCCATTACAGGTTTAGGGTCAAGTCACTATGCTTCTTCGGCCATCAAATCGATTAGTAAAAATGACAACCTATCCAAAGAGAGTTTGATATCGATCATAAAAGCAATTAGCAACATAAGCTCAGATTACTATACAGCAAGTGCATTGGAGTCGATTGCTCCTCTTGTAAAAAGAAGTGATGAGTCTGTAAAAGATGCCTATAGAGCAGCTGCTAAAAGCATAAATTCTGATACCTATTATGGTCGTGCTATGCGCGCCATAGACTAACTTACCAATAACAACTGGTCATGATAAGCTTCAAAAGAATCACTAAATTGATTAGATTGAACTTATCATGGCCTTCTTATTTAAACTATCGAGCTCATGCGTAAATACCGATTGCGGTTTTTAGTCTCAACCTTTATTGGTATAGTATATTTCATTTATTTGCTATACAGCGAAGTGGGGTACCTTGTTTGGCGACCAAACTATTTTATCTACCTACTAGCTAGTATTGTTTTAGCTAATTTTGTTGGCTTTGGCATATATATTTCTGATAAAAAGCTAAACAAATGGCTACCATGGAGAGACCATATTAGCTCCAGGTTATTGCTTGGCTTTCTGAGCAACATATTTATGTCATTAACGGTGATGGCAGTTGGTGCTTACCTCTTTTTTGGTTTGTACTTTGATCAGTTTGATCTAGAGATGCTTATGACAGAACATCAGGTGCCTATGATCAAACTTTTGATCATCACTGTAATAGCCTCACTGGTCTATACTATTATTTATTTTGCCTTATTTTCTTACAACCAATATGCGGTGGTACATGTTGATGCGGCTAAAAATCAAAGGGTGCAACTTCAATTACAATTTGAGGCCCTGAAAAGTCAACTTAGTCCACACTATTTATTTAATTGTCTGAACACGATCTCTTCACTTGTTTACAAAGACACGATGTTGGCGGAGGATTTTATCAGGAGACTGGCCCAAACCTACCAATACATACTTGCTAATAATGAAAGAAGGTTTGTGCTTTTGGAAGACGAGATAGAGTTTGTAAAATCTTATAATTACCTTTTGCAGGTCAGGTTTCAGAATAACCTGCATCTGGAAATAAACCTACCAACAAATATCCTGCACAGTAAAATTCCTCCACTTACACTTCAGATGCTGGTAGAAAATGCAGTAAAACACAATGTAATTAGTAAAGACCAACCTCTTAACATTTACATATCGGCAATAGATAACACAGATATAAAGATTACAAATACCAAAACGGCCACACCTGCCAATGTAAGTTCCTTTCATGTGGGGCTGGAAAACATTAAAAAGCGGTATGGGTACTTTACCGATAAGAAAATAAAAATTGAGAACAGTGATAAGTTTACTGTGCAGCTGCCAGTAATCAAAAATGAAATCGCACGATCAGCCTGATGAAAAAGATATTTATACATAATCCATTTTTCAGATTGCTGGTACCTCCTGTTTATGGGGTACTTATTTACTTACTCATACTTTTAATCAACAATGATGTCAGTCAGATCTCGGAGATTTTCATGGGGCAGGAAGTATATGCCTGTATTGGGTTAAGTTACCTGCTTTCAGAAGTACTAAGGCTCAATATTTTAATTAATGATAAGTTTTTCCCTTCAGGATTCAGCACCGTTAATAGAATGCTATTGCAATCCGCAACGGGTATTTTTCTATCGATTATTGTTATTTCAATAGCCATATCGGCTTATTTCGAATATGTACTTGAGTTTAGCATCACCGAAACTCAGCTCATTGTATTTAATAGCATTTATGTTGTCAGCAGTTTACTTTTCAACTTGCTTTATTTCAGTAACATATACATGTACAAGCAAAATGCCGAGCGACTTGAAAATGAAAGGTTGCTAACCGAATCAGTTGAGGCAGAACTAGCTCAATTTAAAAATGAAGTCAACCCACTTTTACTTTATGATGCACTTGAGACATTAATCACACTAGTTCATCGAAATACTGAAGAAGCTGAAGACTATATTGATCATTTATCTGGCATTTATCGATATATATTGAGCCATAGAAAGGTAGAGCTTGCCACCCTGGGTGATGAATTAAAAGCCGTTAACCATGTTATTCATTTGCTTAATTATAAGCACGAAAATCACATCACGCTAGAATGCCTCATCAAGGCAACGGATACACCTGTAGTGCCTGGGACTTTTCCCACTTTGATAGAAACGATTGTTAGAAACACAATAATTAATAAATACACGCCTTTACAAATTAAGCTCTATCTGGAGCCCGAAGATGGCTACATCGTAATTCAAAGTAAGTTAAACGATAAGCTTATTGCTGATGAGAGAAGTAAAAGCACATTGGAAAACATTCAGAAATCATATAGCTACTATACGGAAAAGCCCATGGTGAAAGTAAAGGCTTATGATTTTAGTTATTTTAAAATACCTTTGATGGAATTAAAGGAAGAAGAAGTAGCCTGACTTTATGAAAGTATTAATAATCGAAGACGAGGTGCCTGCGGCAGAGAAACTTGAGCGATATCTGCAGCGATATGATAGTAGTATTGAAGTTCGGGAAAAACTTGCTTCAGTTGCTTCAGCAGCTCAGTGGCTACAATCAAATCAAAATGAGATAGACCTCATTTTCATGGACATACAGCTCACTGATGGAAAAAGCTTTGAGATTTTTGAACAAGTGGAAATAAAGAAGCCCATCATATTTATTACCGCCTTTGATGAATTTGCCATAGATGCTTTTAAAGTTAATAGCATCGATTATTTATTAAAGCCCATCACATTTGAAGATTTGAGCAAATCGCTGGACAAGTTGAAAAACTTTAAAGCCAGCTTATCTACTCAATCGCCTGATATACATCATCTAAAGGACGCACTCAATCAACTACAACAAAAATCATATAAAACCCGGTTTATGGTTAAGTTGGGTGAGCACATCAAATCGATCACCACGAGTATCACGGAATTTTTTTATGCAGAAGGAAGAAATGTGTATTTATATACCTCGGAGAATCGGAAATTCATCATTGATTTTAAGTTAGAAGAGTTGGAAGAGTTACTTGACCCTTCACTATTTTATCGAGTAAACCGCTCATACATTGTGAATATAGAAGCCATCCAGGACGTAATCGTTTACTCCAATAGCCGATTAAAAATTATCCCTAAATTAGAATTTGATAAGGAAATTATTGTTAGCCGAGACAAAGTAGGGCCATTTAAAGAATGGCTGAGTGGTGGTTGAAACATCATACTCCTTACAGGTTTTGGAAACCTGGAAGGTGTAAATTTCGAAGCCTAACCCCCTACCCTTTTAGCCTTATATCCTTCTTTTTCCAACACCTGCATTACCTTATCTCTCAAATCGCCTTGAATTAAAATCTCACCATCTTTGGCAGAGCCACCAACACCACATTTCGACTTAAGTGTTTTGCCCAAATCTTTCAAGTCATCTTCCGTACCTACAAAGCCTGTAATCAACGTCACTTGTTTGCCTCCACGGGCCTTTTTATCGAGTTGCACACGTAAATCTTGTTGGTTAGCGGGTAAGGTTTCCTGTTCTTCCTGTCCTTCGTAATCGTAGTCAAAATTATCGCTGGTAGAATATACCACACCCTCCCGGTTTTTCCAGTTGTCTTTTTTCTTTCTTCCCATAGTATTACAAAGTTACGAGGTTATCGATATCCTAAAAATCAGGACAAGGGATTTGCATTACATGCTTAGGCGGCTTGCGCGGGTCTTTATTTGACCAGGAATAAGATAGTGAAAGCTCATGAGCTCCACCACTGGCAGAACCAAGTTGTGAAATTGTATAATCGTAGCTATAGCCGATATTCAAGACATCTCCCTGGCCACCTTTTTTGGTAAAACCTAGCAGGAGCACTATTGACTCATTGTTGCTAAATCCCTGAACACCTTTTGTAGGCAACCCTCTATACCAGGCTCCAATAATCATAGGCTCCAGTGTAAGGTAAAGTCCTAAATCCAGCTGATCAAACTCACCTTGTGTCTTGTATTGAAATGTAGGAGTTAAGCTTCTTTCCTGAGGTCTGGCATATAAGCCGCTACCTACTGTACCAGGGGTAAATGGTATTTTTACACCTCCATGAACCGACATCTTGCGTGGTAGTTCTTTGGGATCAGCACTCTCGCTGAATGCCTGATTGGGTGTATTTAAATGATTAAGGGTAACTCCAAGGAAGACATTTTTTGTGTATAATATACCCCCAGCAGATAAATCTAAAAAGCTTTTACTCGTATTGCTAAAGCCTTCACTGGTAGGCGTAATTATATCACCCGTTGCAGGGTCAAATTGATCGCCAAATGTAAGATCACTAAAGTTTAAGCTTCTATTAAACCATGCTGCCTGAAAACCTGGCCTAAATGTAAGCCAATCCGTGATATACAATTGGTAAGCATATTGTAAGCCTACAGTGGTTGAGTTTAAGCCACCCACAGCATCACGCATCATCAAAAGACCGACACCACTATTTTTACTTTCTATAAAAGTGTCAAAATAAGCAGAAAAGGTAACGTAATTGGCCTCAATGGCCGGCCATTGGTTTCTATAATTCAATCCTACTCTGGACTGTTGTGTAGCACCTGCAAAAGCAGGGTTGAGGTATAATGGTGCTGCGTAGAACTGTGAGAACTGCGGGTCTTGGGCAGTTACCTCATCAGGTGCCAGCAGCATCAATAGAGAGATAGAAAGTAATAAAAGTTTTCTCATCAACTTTAGTCCGATAATTGCTCTAATAAGCAAAGTAGGAATTAAAAATCAATTATTAAATACAACCAAAAATAAAGAAACAAAGTTGTATCGCAACACAGATCACTTAAAACAACTTAAAATAATGCCCAGCGGACATAAAAAGAAAATATGTCAGCAGGCTGCTTTCATTAACGGCTTTTTGTTGTTTATTGTATAAATTAGTACTCGTTGTTTTAAGATTTTTCTTGTAGGTAACACAATCAGAACTTATTGATCGTAGTTATTTATAAACGAATTAATAGATTATAGCATGCCAAAAGCAATTTTTCGCAGTGTCCTTTTTGTTCTAGTTGGTCTTACTTCTTTTGCTCAAAGTCAAAACAGGGATATCTTTTGGCATTTTGGTAGCAATGCCAACAGCATAGAATTTACCAAGCCTGATATGACGCCCCAGCTCATCAATTTGCCTAATAATTTAGGCACAGGAGGTGGCGCTGTAGCCTCTGATTACCTGAATGGAGCGCTGTTGTTTTATACCGATGGCGTAGATGTATATGCTGCAGATGACACACAATTGGTCAGCCTTATAGGTAGCACAACCAGAAATCAATCTGCAGTAGTAACACTCAACCCTGCTGATGCCGATACCAGTGAGTATTTCATCTTTCATGTAGATAATGCTGGCCAGATCAGACTTACTGTCTATGATAAAAACCTATTTAGAAATAATGCCTTTCCTCTACCTCCAGATGGAGATATTGACCCTGCTCGCACCAATGTAATTGATCCAAATTTACCAGCAACAGTGCTTTCTGAAGGGATGATTGCTATGGCTAATGACCAGCAAAATGGATTCTGGCTTATCACACATGAACAAGGTACAGCCAACTACAATATCACAGAGATTGATGGAACCGGCATAAATACAACGGTAGTACCCATCGCAGGAGCACCTACAGATGTCGCAAGTTTTTCCTATAGTGCAGCCAATAATCAGATTGCAGTTTCTCCGAGCAATGCGGTTGAGGATATCGCAATACTAAATATTGATTTAGCCTCAGGAGCATTAAGCAACTCGGGGATTGATTTAAGCACAGTAACCACTGCTGGTATTTATGATACCGAGTGGAGCAGCACAGGAGAGTTTTTATACATTTCAGGTAATTTTGGTAATGCAAATGATGAGCTCAAACGCGTAAATGTTACCGAAACCCCGATTGCAGATAGCACCATACTCACCAATGGTATTGTTAACAGTTTTGGGCTACAATACGGTGCCGACACAGCCATTTACCATATATATGAAAATGCAGCTGGCGAGTTTTTAGTTGGAAGAATAGAAGACCCTAACAATGAAGATGTCAATCAAACGTTGTACAACCCATTGGTATTTCCTAATAATGTAGACTTTCAAGGGCAGCAGTTTCCTGCTTTTTTACCTCCATACAATTTCTTAAATATAGATTTTACGTTTTCAGGCACCTGTGCCAATGCACCTACATATTTCTTTCCACAAGTGACACCTGATTTCACAGCCATTCAATGGGATTTTCTGGGAGATGGCAATTTTGTCCCGCTTACTGGTGGTTCATTTACGTATACAACAGCAGGCACCTATAACGTAACCATGCGTGTAACTGTAGGAGGTGCTGTGCAGACAGTGACCAAACCCGTAACAATTACCGATTTTGATTTAACACTACAAATTGACCCACAACAACAATATTGGTGTACCGATGATTTCGGAGACCGGGTAGATCCCGCTACGAGTATTGTAACCTACACAGCCACAGCTAGTGGTGCGAATGCAAGCGGAGCTACCATTCGATGGTCCAATCAAACAGCAGCTAACGCCAATGCTACTACAACTTTCGTTGAGCCAGGTACTTATTATGTTGTAGCAACTGATCCAACCACAGGTTGTGAGGTGTATCAGGAGCAGCAAGTATTTGAATATGGTGTACAAAACAACTTTGCCTTTGTGTGGTATTTTGGAGACCATGCAGGGCTTGACTTCAACCCACTATTTGACACACAAAATCCTGGCCCTATTACCCCGATAGACTTTGGAGGTACCGCATTCAATGGGGGAAACGATATGATATCTCCACAAGGCTGTGCTGTGTATTGCGATGCCAACGGAGATCCTTTGCTGTATAGTGACGGACAGGAAATGTATAACAGGGCAGGAGACCAGCTCACCACAGATTTAGGTGGCAATGAAAATGCCACACAATCTATTTTTATTGTAGAAAATCCGGGAGATGCTACACAATACTTTCTGTTCTTTACTCAGGAAGTACCTAATAGCACTGGCGCCACACAATATGAGTTTAGCTATGCTGTGTTTGATTTGAAAATGCTCGATGGCGATGGTGATTTAGTACGTGATGGTGGTGGAAACCCAATAATTACAACTCTTTTCAATAATAGTACAGAACGGATCACAGGTAATGCCAATTGGGTAATCGTGCATGAGTATGGCAATGATATTTTTAGAGCCTATCCATTAGTCGCGCAAGGTGTTGGCAACCCGGTGTTTAGCAATGTTGGCCAAATACACACTGCCACAGCTACGAGTGGTAAGGGTTATATGAATTTATCAGCCGATAAGTTAGCAGTAGCGCTATCGATAAGCAGCACAGAAAATTATATTGACCTATTCGATTTTGATGTTAATACCGGAGCCATAACTCCAGTTGTAACCTTAGATTTTCCTCAGAATGGGCAAGTTTATGGCGTAGAATTCTCACCAGATAATCAAAAATTATATGCTACGCTTTTAGATCAGGCTGGTGGTTCAAGTATACATAGGTGGGTCATTGATACTACCACTGTTGCAGGTAACACTACTGACCCACAATTCATACAAGATTCCGATTCCTTGATTGTCACAGAAGGCACAATAGAAATGGGTGCATTACAACAAGGGCCTCAAGGCTCGATATATATTGCTAAAAATGGTGCAACAACATTAGCAAGTCTTGATGACCCAGACAATGTACAAGACCCGCAGTTCAATTTAATTACGGGAGATTTTAGCAATTTAGGAAACAATACAGTTGATGGCGGTCAGAATAATAGCCTCTTTGGTCTACCCAATTTTGTTGACTTTAATGGAAGTAACACACCATCTGCCAGTCTTTCGGTGTTAAATGGCTGCCAGGGTGATCCACTTACTTTTACCATGCTAAATCCCTTACCTGACCCTCAGATTGAAAGTTATGTAGTGCAGGTATACGATGCTAATAATAATGTCATTGATCAGTCTCCTACACTTGACGCTAACAACACCACATGGAACTTTACAAATACTCAAACTCCGGGTAACTACGAAGCACAGCTGTTCATTTTGAATACCTGTGGGTTGGCAACAGCGTCAGACCCGAGACAACCATTTGTGATCAATCCTAATCCAACGATAGGCCCGATTACAGTCGTTCAACCACCATCTGTTTGTGGGGCTAATGATGCAATTGTAGACATCGAGTTTACGGCCAACAGCACGCAAACCTATTCAATTGCAGGACCAGTTGCTGTTCCCACTACCACAGTTAACGGTCCGGCAACTGAAACAATCAATAACTTAAGCGCTGGTTTTTATACACTTACTGTTACCGAAGCATTTACATCTGGCACATGTTCCAGCACATTTAATTTTACAATTAATGATCCCGTACCATATACGTTAACTGCGTCAGAACTGACCGCAGCAGACTGTAATGATGAAAATGGTGAGGCACAATTTCAACTCACTGGCCCCATGCAACCTGCTACCTACACCTGGCAGTTGCGCACAACTTCACCCGGTGTATTGGTCGGCAGTGGGGATCAAACGTCATCAACAGTGAGTGGTTTAGCTTCTGGTGACTACTATTTTAGGTTAATAGACAACGCAGGCTGTACAAGCAGTGATGCGCTTACAATCACTTTACCACCAGATCATACCTTAACCATTGGCACCATTGATCCCTCTTGTGATCAACAGCCAATTGTATTTAATATTACAACCGATACGAATCAACCTGTGACGGTCAATGAGTTTTTAAACGGTACAGTGGGCAATGAAATATCAAACTACACTATTGTTGGCAATAACGACTCCATTAGGATAGACCACCCGGGTGGTGGAGATCAATCTATTGAATATGTGGTTGTGGCTCCGGGTGATATTGATGGCCCGTGTTCTGTAGCAGAGCTAATTACCGTCTCTTTCGGCTCTTCTGATCCAAGTCCGTATGTACGAGCAGCCACCTATTGTGGGTTTGAACTGGCCGATGACAAAAACACTGTTTTTCTCGATAACAGTCCGAGCGGTTTTACCAGTGTTAGATGGTTTGATAGCAGTGGTAATGAAATATTGGCTTCAAACAGTGATCCTGAAGATTATGAGTTTGAAAATGATACATTGAAAGTTAGAACCAGTGGGCGTATCACCGCGGAACTCACCAATGTGTTTGGTTGCGTGACAACTACAGAAATCAATATCATTGAAGACTGTAAACCAAGGGTGAATGCACCAACGGCTTTTAGACCGAACAGTGCTATTTCAGCCAATCAAACATGGACAATATTCCCATTCCTGGTGGCCAATGATGAGTTTGAATTATTTATTTACAACAGATGGGGTGAATTGGTATTTCAATCAAGTGACCTGAATTTCATGGTGAACGAAGGCTGGAATGGTGGATACGATAATGATCCCGGCAGACCGGTACAAGGTGGAGCCTATGCTTTTAAAGTGCAGTTTAAGAGCTCTTTTGAGCAAGAAACAGCAGAATTACAGGAAAGAAGAGGTGGAATAACACTTATTCGATAAATTTGTTACTACAAACGAATCAACGATTAAAAACAACATGAAAAGGATATTGTCAGCTTTAGTAATACTATGTGTTGCTATGGCATTTAAAAGCGATCAACTTTTTAAGACAAACTTAAAAATTAACGTCAGAAATGAACTGGGGAATGTAGAAGAAGGGGTATCTGTTCAGCTTTTCAAAACTGAAGAGGATTACCGAAATGAAGAAAATCCTGCTACAGATGTACAAATGACTGACGATAAAGGTGATGTAAAATTTAAAGACCTTGAGCCAATCATCTATTTTGTGAATGCTGAAAAAGGCGACAAGAATAACATTGGTGCAGGTGTACAAACTGACACCCTTCAGGAAGGCAAGCTTAATAAAATCACCGTCATTATAGAATAATTGCGTTTTGCATAGACAAGCTCTAATTAACAAATTAGAAAACTACAACCCTGAATTCGAAGCTGAGCGAGAGTTCAGGGTTCGTTTTTTGGACTTTATCAAAAATAATCCCGACTGCTTTGAGCGTACCTTACTAGAAGGGCATATCACAGGTTCGGCCTGGATTGTAAATCATGACAGCTCCAAATTTCTCATGACTCACCACCACAAACTTGATCGGTGGTTGCAGTTGGGCGGGCATGCCGATGGTGATTCAGACATCATCAATGTAGCTACCAATGAGGCCTTGGAAGAATCTGGCCTCAAATCAATTAAATTGATCTCACAGGACATTTTTGATATCGATATTCATACAATTCCGGCACGTAAGCAAGACCCTGAACATTTGCATTATGATGTGAGATTCCTTTTTGAAGCTGATGAGCAAGAACCGCTTGTTGTTAGTAATGAGTCTAAGAACCTCGGTTGGCTTACTTATGAAGAGTTGATTAAAACATGTGGTGAGAATGATTCCATTTTTCGCATGGCTGAGAAAACCAAGAGAAAATCCCTACTAAAGAATTGACCTGACAGGGCGCTCCTAACGGAGCTTATTGATAACATCAATTTTTGAGCTATTAACAGATCGCTCCTACGGAGCTTGGGTTATAATTGATTAAAGGCTATTGATAGGTCGCTCCTAACGGAGCTTATTCTGATTATTTTAATAATCCATTTCAGCCCCAGCGGGGCGAACTGTTAATAGACAATTAGGAACCTATAATGAAGCACCGTAGGTGCGGCCTGTTTTCGAAATCCTGAGGTTGTATTTTGTTATGAAATGTAAAAGTAAAAAGGGGTGCCCTCTCTCCAAAGCCCCCTTTTAAACTTTAAAAACACTAAGTAACCATGAAAGCAACCATAACAGTTAACTTTCAATATCTAAGATAGCACAGTATGAGGTAGGTGGAAAATCAAAATGCCTACATAACCTATGCATGTAATATTATCTTGAATTACGTACTTATTTGGATGTTGCCAATAACATAGCCGATGCTATCACAACCAACCAAAAATCGTAATGGTCGATGGCAGGTATCACAACAATAGAAAGCCTCATTAAAACAGCTAAAGCAATAATTATTAAAGCCACTAGACGAATGGTAGATCTTGATTTGTTGCTCATAGAATGAATATATTGGTTTCTAATTAAATATATATAATTAAAAATAACCTCACCCTGAAAAAATTAATACTTTTGCGGTGCCATGGCAGAAATAGGCAAAGACGTAAATAAAGCAGTTAAAATTTTACAAGAAGGTAAGCTTATTGGCCTTCCAACTGAGACCGTTTACGGATTGGCTGGCAACGCCTTAAATGCTGAAGCAGTAGCCTCAATTTTCAGCACAAAAAATCGCCCTTCATTTGACCCGCTGATTTTACATACATTCAGTTTGAGTGAGTTAGATAAGTATGTAAGTAATATCCCTGAAGCAGCTAAAATACTTGCAGAACGACTCTGGCCTGGCCCTTTGACACTTCTATTAAAGAAAAAGGATATAATTCCCGATCTTGTTACCTCAGGTATGGATACTGTAGCCGTTAGAATTCCAAATAAAAAACTAACACTTGACCTGCTCGAACAACTGGAATTTCCATTAGTGGCCCCAAGTGCTAATCCATTTGGCTATGTAAGCCCCACCAGTGCTCAGCATGTAGATGATCAGCTGGGTAGCAAAATTGAATATATTTTAGATGGGGGTGCGTGTGAAGTAGGTATTGAATCAACCATTGTTGGTTTTGATGAGGAACGATCAGTGATCCATCGCCTAGGTGGCATTAGTAAAGAAAAAATTGAAAGCCTGATTGGCAAAGTTGATTTAAAGCCGCATTCTACTTCAAATCCTAAGGCCCCTGGCATGCTTGCCAGCCATTATTCTCCGGGGAAACCTGTTGTAATCGGAGATATAGCTGCATTGCAGAAAGAGTTAGGTGAGTCTACTCATGTGGGAGCCATTTCTTTCAAAAATGAAATACCCAACATTGCTAAAGAAAAACAGGTGATTCTATCTGCTGAAGGTAATCTTACTGAGGCGGCTAAGAACTTATTTGCCGCACTTAGACATCTGGACAAACAAGAAATAGACTTAATACTTACAGAATTAGTACCTGACCATGGCCTCGGACGAGCCATCAATGACAGACTCAAAAGAGCTGCCGCTAAAAAATGATACTTATTTTAAAACATATATAGCATAATGAAAACTATTGACGACTTAAGTTTAAAAGGAAAAAGAGCCCTCATACGAGTTGATTTCAATGTTCCTCTAAATGATCAATTCAAAATCACGGATCATACACGTATCAAAGCTGCTATACCGACCATTAAAAAAGTATTATCTGAGGGCGGTGCTGTAGTACTTATGTCGCACTTAGGCAGACCAAAAAACGGACCTGAGGAAAAGTTTTCATTAAAGCATTTAATTAAGGATCTTTCTGATCAACTAAATGCACAAGTAAAATTTTCATCTGACTGCATCGGAGAGGAAGCTGAGGCAATGAGTGCTAATTTAGCTCCTGGAGAAGTGCTTCTTTTAGAAAATCTTCGTTTCTACCCAGAAGAGACTAAAGGTGACGAGTCTTTTGCTAAAAAACTCTCAAATCATGGAGATATTTACATCAACGATGCTTTCGGCACAGCTCATAGGGCGCATGCTTCAACAAGTATTGTGGCGCAATATTTTGAAGAAAAGGCCGCTGGATACGTGATGGCAGCAGAGTTAGCTAATGCTGATAAAGTATTACAGGAGGCCAACAAGCCTTATACGGCCATCATGGGTGGAGCGAAAATATCTGATAAAATTCTTATCATAGAAAAGCTACTCGACAAAGTAGATAACCTCATTATTGGAGGAGGTATGTCTTATACTTTCTTCAAAGCCATGGGGGGACAGATAGGGTCTTCTTTGGTTGAAGAAGATAAATTAGAGCTTGCAAAATCACTGATTAAACAAGCAAAAGAAAAAGGCGTAAATCTTGAGTTACCTTTTGACTCTATTATTGCAGATAAATTTGGCAATGATGCGAATACCGATGTTGTGAGCAATACGGCCATTCCAGATGGTTGGATGGGACTAGATATTGGCCCTCAGGCGAGTGAAGTGTTCTCAAACATCATTAAAGATTCTAAGACTGTACTTTGGAACGGACCCATGGGTGTATTTGAGATGTCAAATTTTGCCAATGGTACAATCAGCATAGCTGAAGCTACAGTTGAAGCTACAAAAAATGGTGCATTCTCACTGATTGGCGGTGGCGACTCAGCCGCAGCAGTCAATAGCCTGGGTTATGGGGACAAAGTATCTTATGTATCAACAGGTGGTGGCGCCTTGTTAGAATATATGGAAGGTAAAGTACTGCCGGGTGTAAAAGCCCTGAAAGGTTAAATCAGGATTTAAAATTTAAAATTCAAGATTCGAAATCACTCATAAATCGAATCTTGAATTTCGAATAATGAATCAACCTAGGACTAATCTCCATTTTTCATCATATTTTAGTTCGCCAGCATCTACCATTTCTCTGATTACATCTAGAAAAACCTCCTGCTCTTTTGGGTTAATTTGTTCAACCACTTCATCAATAGTTAAAGCTTCTTCTTCTACCAAATGTCTTATTTGCTGATGATACTTTGTCTCATTCTGTGCATGATTCTTTCTCTTTTCTGCTACACATACATCGCAAACACCGCATTTATCATAACTAACCTCACCAAAATACTCGAGCAACATGAGTGTTCTACATCTATGGTCAGCGTTTACATAATTGATGATGGCTTCCAGTTTTTCGATAGCCATTTTTTCCCTGTTTTTTAATCGTGCAGTATTTAATCTTAAATCCTTTACGTTTTGTCTGGGAGTAGTGAATATCAATTGAGGTTTGTCCTTCTTTTCATCATATATGATGAGCTCCAGGTCAGCCAATTTTCTCAAACCCGCTTGTACGTTATTAACAGATGTGGCCAATAATTTAGCTATTTGAATCTCTGAAATAGTGACAAATCCATTAAACAATTCTCCACCATACAGCCGAAGCATGGCTTTAATAAACGCATCAAAAGTGGAGTTGGCTATTTGGAACTTATACAATTCATTATTATCAACACAAATATGAACCTGCGATGGACTATGAAAACTTTCATTGAGTTGGATCAGCCCCTCCTCTTCTAATTTTTTTAATCCATAAAAGACTTCCAAATGATTGAGATTATACTGTTCAGCAAACTCATGCACATCAAAATCAAACCCTTGAAATTCACCACTACCTACTGCTAATTTATAATAGTTCGCTAATGCCTGATACACCTGTTTTAAATAATCAACCGATGGATGCTCTTGATTGAGACGTTCTTTAAGCATCTCAATGTCAAGTTTATGATAAATAATTACGGCAAATGCCTTTTTCTCATCTCTACCGGCCCTACCCGCCTCCTGATAATATGACTCAAGATTATCAGGGATATCCATGTGAACTACCACGCGTACATCTGGCTTGTCGATACCCATACCAAAAGCATTGGTAGCCACAATAATTCTGGTTTTGTTTTTAATCCAATTGTCTTGCTTAAGAACACGCTCCTCATGAGAAAGGCCAGCATGATAGTAATCAGCAGAAAAGCCTCTTTTTAGTAGAAAGGCAGCGACCTCTTTGGTTTTTTTTCGTGTCCTGGCATATACTATCGCGGTACCTGGTACACTTTTGAGTACTTCCAGCAATTTTCTTTCTTTATCTTCTTCTTTCCTTACCGCATAGGATAAATTGGCTCTGGCAAAACTCTTTTGAAAATGTTTATGACCATCAAAAAACTTGAGTTTTTCAACAATATCCTTTTGCACAACAGGGATCGCGGTGGCTGTAAGTGCTATAATATTAACTTCAGGAATGACCTCACGTATCTCTGCAATTTCAAGGTATGCCGGTCTGAAATCATAACCCCATTGTGATATACAGTGAGACTCATCAACCGCCAGCAGGCTGACCTTCATTTTTTTTAGGCGCTCCTTGAACAGATCCGTCTTTAGTCGTTCCGGAGAGACATAAAGAAATTTCGTTTCACCATAGATACAATTATCCAGTTTTATGTCGATTTCTTTTTTACTGAGCCCAGAGTATATTGCTGTGGCCGAAATGCCACGTTTCTTAAGTTGCTCTACCTGATCTTTCATCAGAGCAATCAGAGGTGTTACCACTATGCACACCCCTTCTTTTATCATAGCAGGCACCTGAAAGCAAATAGACTTGCCCCCTCCTGTTGGCAAAAGTGCCAGAGTATCACTACCCTCGAGTACAGCATTTATAATATCCTCCTGTAAGGTTCTGAATTGATCATAACCCCAATATTGCTTCAATATGGACTGTGGGGAATTCATTGATTAATTTGAAATTGCATAATGTAAGGCTAATGACATGACTATTTAAACCAAATTAAATAATTTGCCCATCAATAAACAGAAACAATAAAAATCGATGCCCTACATAGATGTAATTGCACATGAAAATGCTGAAGGTGAACTAAAATCTATTTATGATGACCTTGTGAAAAAGCGAGGCAAACTTGCTGAAGTACACAAAATCCAAAGTTTAAATCCAAAGTCTATAGTCAACCATATGGATCTTTATATGACGATTATGTTTGGCAAGTCTCCTTTGAAACGCTATCAAAGGGAAATGATGGCTGTCGTAGTTTCATCAAATAACTCCTGCCCCTATTGCATTAAGCATCATGCAGAAGCCCTCAATCATTTCTGGAAAGATGAACATAAAACAGAGATGCTCGCTGAGGATTACACTCAAATTGACCTGAATGAAACGGATCTGGCCCTTTGTACTTATGCAGCTCATCTCACAAAAAATCCAGCAGACATCGAGGACTCGAATATCATTAATCAACTAAAGAAAGCAGGTCTTGATGACAGGTCAATTTTAGATGCCGCTTTGGTAGTAGCCTATTTTAACTTTGTAAATCGTATGGTTTTAGGCCTCGGTGTGCAACTAGAAGACGATGGTGGGGGTGGATACTCCTATGATTAAAAAGTGCCTGAAAAGAATAACTATCTTTTCAGGCACTAGAAATGTGATTAGTATAATGGATTAGCCTTTGAGAACCTCAGGCTGACACCACATTACTTCACTGACTGCAACAGCTTCACACCTGTATTCCCCAGGTGTTTCGCCAATATCTTTTTGTACTCTACTGAATTTGTATAGCCACCGTTCTGAGCGAAAAATTCATCCATTAATGGCTGCCAATCACTATTCATTGGCATGATAAAACCAAACTTCTCTGAACCTTGATCTCCAACAGGGTGACGCTTCACAGATTTACCGTTTTGTATTGCATCAAGATAGAATGCTACATCAAGATAAGTAAATGATTTACTGTCCGTTAAGACTTTATTGAGCGCATCAGGAGATGAAGCTACATAAGAAATTTTCATGCCCGGATAATACTTACTTTTAATATCTAGTAGCCTTCTTTCATTGAGTGTACCTTTTGCTGTATAGGCTGTGAGGCCTGCAAATGTGTTTGAAATGCCACTCATATTTGAAAGTGTAGCAACGCTTGGAGGAGTTATTAAAACAGCAAAGTTGGTAATAAATGGAGGGCTAAATTTAATTTCACCTTTACGTGCATCAGTAATAGTGATATTACCTAAGCCAAAAACACCACCATTACTTGCTTTTACTTTATTGTACATGCCACTGAAGCTACTGCCATCACCTACATACTTGGTCGATAGTTTTACCCCCTTGGTTCTATTTACATAGGCCACAAACTCTTTCATAATGTCAACACAGATACCTGTTAACTGACCGTTTTGCTTATACACAAATCCGGGAGTTTCTACATAGGCAAATGACACAGTACCAGACCCTTTGCTCTGCACAGCAGCCCAGGTGTCGCCACTGTATTGGGCTGAAACTGAGCTTATAAAACACAACATGGCCACGGCCATAGTGCTAAAAAATTGAATCGATTTCATAATGATTACTTTAGATTAAAATCCTAATTAACAAAATAGTACAATCAAAAGCATCAATTTTAAGGCCAAAATTAACTTAATGTAAGATTTATTGTTATTTCGTACAATTTTTAATGATATGAGGATATAGCTGCTCTAAAAGTATTACAGTGTGCATCGACTAAATCGGTTAACTTTTGCGAGTAACCGCCACCCATCGTGATCACCAATGGAATCTGTTTTGCGTGGCATGCATTAATTACAAACTCATCTCTTTGCTTTAAACCATTCTTGGAAAGCGCCAACTTCCCTAATTTGTCAATGGCCAGCACATCTACACCTGCCTGAAAATACACTATATCTGGTTTAACCTTATTAAGGAGATCAGGTAATACCTGATGTAATTTTTCCAGGTAAACTTGATCAGAACAGTTGAGCGGAAGCGCCACATCCATATCAGACTCTTCTTTATGCAAAGGGTAGTTGTTCTCCCCGTGCATTGAAAACGTAAATACACGTGTATCATTTTCAAATATCTTGGCTGTACCATTACCCTGATGTACATCCAGATCGACAATGAGTACTTTGTTTACTTTATTGGTCGAAATAAGATCTTTAATTGAAATAGCGATATCATTCAGTACACAAAATCCCTCCCCATGACCTGCGTACGCATGATGTGTGCCGCCAGCCAGGTTGATGCCAACACCATCTTTAAAAGCATTTTGAGCAGCTGTAATTGTCCCTGCTACACTATTTTGTGCTCTTTTTAAGGAAGTTGCAGTGACAGGTAATCCTATTTTTCTAATCGCTTTCCTATCTAAAGAGAGCGTTTTTAAGCATTCCCAGTATTCAGGTGTATGGACTTTCAAAATTTGCTCCTCGGTGGCTAATCCCGGGTCAAACACTTGTTTTTCAGCAATGGTGCCTTCATATACCAACTGCTGTTTTACCAACTCGTATTTCTCAATAGGAAATCGATGCCCTTCAGGAAGCTCATAGATGTATTTATTAGAAAATGCTAGCTTGATCACTCCCTATCACCACTCAATGGGTGTCTTGTTTAAGAATGAAGCAATCCCTTTTTGACAATCTTCTGTCGCACGTGCCTTAGCATTCATTTTAGCCGCATGATCAAGGCCATCTTTTACATTCATCGACTGTACATCGGCTATCATTTGTTTTGTCAGCGCCATAGACTGCCCACTGTTTTTGGTGATCAGCATTTGGGCAAATTCAGAAACTGTACCTTCTAATTGATCTGCAGGAACTACTTTTGTTACCAAATCGTACTGTTTAGCTTGCTCCGCATCAATTAATTCACCGGTAAGCAAAAGCTCTTTGGCCTTCATTTCTCCAATTTTTCTTAACAAGAAAACCTTTACAATGGCTGGAATAAAGCCGATTCTCACTTCCGTATATCCAAATTTGGCTTCTGGTACGGTAAACCCAAAATCACATACTGTAGCAAGCCCACACCCACCTGCAATGGCATGGCCCTGAATCTGAGCAATTACGACTTTGCCCATCGTATAAATATGTTCAAATAGCTCTCTCAAATGATTGCTATCTTCAAGATTTTCCTCGTAGGTGTTTTTTTGCAATTGCTGGATATAGGCCAAATCGGCACCAGCACAGAAAGCTTTACCATTGGCTCTAAGCACAATCACCTTCACATTATCATCAGCTTCAGCCTGACGGAAAGCATCTTTGAGCTCAGTTACCACATCATAGCTCAGTGCATTGCGCTTATCTGGACGATTGAGCGTGATATACCCTATTCTACTATCTACTTCGTATTGTATGAATTCCATTCTACTTTATATTTTAATTGTTTTAGCTCCTTTATGGTAGACTGAATAATAAGGAACATTTAGCGAATCAGCCTCTTCTTTGAGTTTTTCAGCATAATACCATTTTAAGGATCCATCGAAAATAATCTCTTCAAATTCAAAATTCTCTTCTATCCACTGAATGTCTCGATTGTATTTATGAGTTAAGACTATATAGTCAAATTGCAGTTTTGATTTTAAACCTTCAAGCTGATAATCAACTTTGTCTAGCAATAACAAGTTTACACCTTTCCAACTGAGTGTATTAAACGTGGTCGTATCTTGCTGCGGTAATGTTGAAGAAATTTTATGATTTACGATGCCTGCATAGAGGCGGTTTGGCCTAACATGAAAAAGCAACCCTTCTCGATCCTTACTGAATATTGAATCTGTAAATAAATGACTTTGTGCTCCATCAATAATATCAATAGCCGTGTGGTTATTCACTCTATAAATCACAATCGATCGATTATTTTCTGCATCTAAGGTTTGTCGCCATTCGATAGCCGCAAATAAAACTGCTGTGACTAACACATAGGCAACATATTTAAAGCGCTTTCGCTCAAAAAGAAACAAAGTAAACATAATCCCGGCTATAATCAGCCAGGACTGTGGGGTAGTGATTTCTATATCTATAATCTGACTATATGGTATTTCACTTAAGGTGAAAACTACGTAATTGACCACAAATATTACTTTTTGCATTAGCCAACCCACAAAACCAGCGAGTACCTGTATTGGACTCACGGCTAATAGTAAAAGACCCATACATAGAATAATAAATGCTCCTGGGATTACGGCCAGGTTTGACACCAGAAAGAAAGTCGGAAACTGATGAAAATAAAGTAAAGTCAATGGAATCGTAGCTATTTGAGCAGCAATTGAGACGGCCGTAATAGCCCATATTTTGTCCAGAAGGTAATTATCTATTAACCACGCATTGTAGATTTTGGGCTGAATGTAAACGATACCAAAAACGGCCAGGAATGATAACTGAAAGCCTACCGACATGATTAAATACGGACTAAACATCAACAGGATGAACCCGGAAGCAGCAAGTGTATTGTAAATATTGGTATTTCTACCAGAAGCCTGTGCCACCGCTATGAATGAAAACATAGTAACTGCTCGCAATACTGAAGGTGAAAACCCCGTAACTAAAGCATAACTCCAAAGCACTGCTAAACTTACAATAGCCAGTAGCACATTACTCCATTTAGTCTTTCTAAAGGGCTTAAAAAGCATGAGTACAATACCATAGATAATACCAACATGCAATCCCGAAACCGCCAAAACATGCATGGCTCCAGAAGCCGCATAAGCATTTTCAGTATCTCGGTCTATGCCATCTTTTACGCCCAGCACCAGGGCTTGAGCAATATTGTTTTCTCTATCAGAAGGAATATATTCAGCTAAAACAGCTGATGCTTTTTTTCTTACCTCAAATGCCTTGGCTAGTATGAAGCTTGGTTTCTCATGACCAATTTTGCGAAAGTCATCAATGAGATAGTCCTGGTGGTATACATTTCTGAACGTAAGAAATCTTTTATAATTAAATTCACCAGGGTTCATGGGCGGGGATATTTCTGAAGGAGCACCACTAACCATAATTACATCTCCATAAGCAAGTAAATCATTTTGCTTGTCAACATAGACATAAATTCTCCCTTTGGCTGTTTGCCAGCTAGATGAATCAGTGTTCACAGACTGAACCTCTACTTCATACTTGTAAGTGTTTTCTTTTTCCTCAGCAGGCCTATCCACCACCCCAGAATAGTGTGTAATACCTTTGTAGTGCAACAGGTGATTATCGAGCAAACTCTCATTTTGAATTGTAAGATTGAGATAACCCAACAAATAAATTGAAGCAAACGCGAATGATCCCTGTACCCAGCTTGAGGAATAGAAATAACGTTTGGTAAGTAAGACTTTTGAAAGAAGGTACAACAAAGCAGATACTCCAAAGAGTTGCAGAGCTGTATTAATTGACAAGAAATCACCAAAGTAAATGGCTGATAGTATACCAAACACAAAGAAGAATGTAATCCTCACAAAGGCATATGGTACCCAGCGTAACATAAAAGGCTAGAGGGTTCTGGACATCTTTTGGTGCTCGATATCACACTCCAGGAATCGCTCACCTTCTGGTTTGAAGTTAAATTTCGAGTAAAGTGGCATAGCACTTAATTGGGCATTGAGGTAGAGTTTTACCTCGCCAGGATAGTTTACTTTAATATGCTCAAGCATCGACTCGATGATAAGACTTGCTATCCCTCTTTTTCTAAACTCAGGCAACACGGCAAACCTTTCCAACTTAATGCCTTCGGTTGTTTCTCTATACCGTCCAGTGCCACAAGGCACATCTGCTTCATGAGCAATGAAATGTTCAGAGGTTTCATCAAACTCGTCAAACTCGTCTGCTCTGTCAATTTGCTGCTCTTCGATGTATACCTTTTCCCTTATAAAAAAGGCTTCATTCAACTCATGATCAGTATCAACATGCTTTACATTAATCATTACTTATCGAGATTTTCGTGATCTTCGTATGCCGTTATGATGTCTTTTACAATTTTGTGCCTGATTACATCTTTGCCTGTTAGCTCTATAAAACCGATACCTTTCACATCTTTCAAGATTCTAGTTGATTCAACTAATCCTGACTTCTGTTTTTTAGGTAGGTCGATTTGAGATGTATCTCCTGTAACAATCACCTTAGAGTTAGGGCCCATTCGCGTCAAAAACATTTTAATCTGCGATGGAGTTGTATTTTGTGCCTCGTCTAATAAAATAAAGGCATTATTGAGCGTACGCCCACGCATATAGGCCAATGGTGCGATCTCTATCACGTTATTTTCCATATAGTATCGCAACTTCTCAGAAGGTACCATATCAAAAAGGGCATCGTAAATTGGCCTTAAGTATGGATCTAACTTTTCTTTCAAGTCGCCCGGTAAAAATCCTAACGTCTCCCCTGCCTCTACTGCAGGTCGTGTGATGATTATTTTCTTAACCTGCTTGTTTTTCAAGGCTTTTACAGCTAGTGCCACTGAAATATATGTTTTACCTGTTCCGGCAGGTCCGAGTGCAAATACCAAATCGTTGTCACTTACGGCATATACCAGCTTTTGCTGATTGATGGTCTTGGGCTTTATCGTAAAACCCTTCGTACCGTAAATAAGTACCTCTTCTTCCTCAGGGAGTTTTTCTTCAGCTTCTTTAGTAAGGTAGTTCTGCACGTTTTCTTCCGTCACCTTGCCATACTTATTGTAGTGCTCCATGAGGGAAGTTATAATGTCATTGATTTTTAGAATCTCGGTAGTACTGCCCTTGATTCGAATTTCGTTGCCACGTGATACAATCTTGCTTTTTGGGAAGGCTGAGGCTACTTCTTTAATATTTTTATTTTCTACACCGAGGAAGTCGATGAGTGAAATATTTTCAAGGGTGATGACTTTTTCTACCAAATGCTAATTAATTTTAAATGAAATTTTATGTGGGTAAAATTTAACTAATTTTGTTCTACAAAAATACTCAATAACAGGTGTCGCACAAAAAGTAACACTATTTTAAGTCAAATAGTTGACTTAACACCACAAACTAAAAAATCATCGGACTGCTTATATGGCCATAATTACATTTTTGTCAGATTTTGGAGAGAGTGACCATTATGTAGCTGCCGTAAAAGCCAAAATACTTTCATTAGATCCGTCCATCGATATTATTGATATCACTCACAATATTGAATCTTGCGATATTGCACATGCCGCCTATGTACTTAAAGCCGTGTTTAGAGATTTTCCCGAAGGTTCTGTACATGTGGTTGGCGTAAATACAGCAGGACAGCCGGGAGATCAATGTATTGCTATAAAACTGGAAGGACATTACTTTATAGGCACGGACAATGGGCTGCTGGGTTTAATCAGCGACCATGAAGCGGAAGGTCAGGTAGTATTACCGGAAGAAAACGAATCTGGTAATAGCTTTCGGGCCAAACAAATATTTGCTCCTGCAGCTGTAAAACTTGCCAATGGTGATGCTATTGAAAGTATCGGCAAGCCTTTGGATCAGTTTAAAAAGAGCCTTGGTAGACACCTAAAAGCTAACAAAAGCCTGATTGCCGGCCATGTGATAAGAGTTGACCATTATGGCAACCTGATTACAAACATCGACAAGACGACCTTTGATATTCTCAGCAAGCAGAAAACTTATAATATTACCTTTGGCCGAGAAAACAGCAGGCGCACACATGAGAACATCAACAAAGTTGATGCGGGTGATGTGTTCATTATTTTTAATGACCAGGATTATTTGGAAATAGGCATCAATCAGGGAAATGCATCTGAGTTGCTCGGTTTAGCTTATGATAGCCCGGTGATGATTAATTTTGACGAATGAATTCGATTTGAGATTTAAGATTTAAGATTTGAGGCATGTTGATTAGAATAGTAAGAATGACCTTTCAGGAAGATAAAGTGGATGACTTTTTGAAAGTGTTTGAAGCGAGTAAAGAAAAAATCAAAGGTTTTGAAGGTTGCGAGCATCTTGAGCTACATAGAGACTACCATGCCCCAAACATTTTCTCTACTTATAGTATTTGGGTAAATGATGAGGCCCTTGATAACTATCGACATTCAGAATTATTTAAAGGCGTTTGGAAGCAAACTAAGGTCTTATTTAAAGACAAACCGGTGGCCTTTTCTAATAGAAGGTATATTGTGGTTTAAGTGATATGTTTGTCGTATGCTATTGTATTTGAATGCAGGATTCAACATATTTGCATCCCAATTTCAAACAAGCCCAGGTGGCGGAATTGGTAGACGCGTTGGTCTCAAACACCAATGTCTTCGGACGTGCCGGTTCGACTCCGGCCCTGGGTACTACAAAGCCTGATAATCTAATGATTGTCAGGCTTTTTTGTTTTTGAAGCACACGATGAACGCCTTTCAGGTCAAGCCCTTTTCTTAGCCTTAATTTCCGTATGAAGCCAATCTTCTGCTTCCTTTTCGTTGAGAAAGACCTTGTAGTTGAAATCACGCTGACGGGTTAATGACTCAAAAAATTTACCCATTTCAATATCATGTTCATTTGTGATTACTGAAACCGTCAAATCCTTAAACAGGTAGGCCTGTTGCTCATAAAGGCGTAAAACATTGAAAGCATCTATGTGGCTCACATTGTATTGCATTTCTCGATAATCAATAAGCAAAAAGTACACTTTCAATTCTTGCGCTTTTGAGGCAAGATTAAGTGCTCCTTCCATCATTTCTGAAAGACTATTCCTTACACCATGCCCTTTGATGTATAGGTAATTGTCTCTCATTTCAAACTTAATATTCGTATCCATCGCACAAATGATAGTCTGTAATAAGATCAAATTTAGGCATTAGAGATATTTTTCAATTCGATTTAAGGTGAGAAATTATTTAGATCACTTGACTTCTTTGAACCTCGGCCCTTTTACAAATCTACCTGGCATAGCCCCAGTATGCTCACCATCCTTTAACACTTGCGTGCCATTTACCCAAACATGCAACACGCCTTCTGCGTATTGGTGTGGTTTTTCAAAAGTGGCATTATCATTGACTTTCGTAGGGTCGAAAACCACTACATCGGCATAGTTACCTGCTTTTAACAACCCTCTTTTCTCAATTTTTAAGTTCTGAGCAGGTAAGTGAGCCAGCTTTCTGATCGCTTCTTCCAAAGAAATTACTTGCTCATCCCTTGCAAACTTCCCAAGCACTCGGATAAACGAACCATAGGCTCTGGGATGTGTACTTTGCTTAAGAAAAACACCCTCCGTAGCATAGGAGCCGGCATCTGAGCAAAAACTCACCCATGGTACAGCCACCTTTTTAGCAATATTCTCTTCCGACATAGAAAAGTAAACTACTTGTATGCGACTGTCGTCCTCCACGATCAGGTCCATCATAGTTTCAGCTGGTGATTTACCCAACTCCTGTGCTACTTCTGTAAGTCGCTTGCCTATGTATTTTCTCAAAGATTCGTTTTTGAATCCAACCAGCAATATACTTTCAGGTGGGTTGGAGAACTCAATTTCACTCAAAATACGTTCTCTTAAATCTGGGTTGGCAAGCCGTTCGATAGTTGCTTCAACTCCACCCTCTCTTACCCAATCGGGTAGTTGTACATGTAGCCCGGTAGAGCTTGCCGGGTATGTATAAATATCGGCCGTTACATGAAGCCCTTCGTTACGTGCAGCCTCAATCATACTGATGGCTGAGTCCAGCTTATTCCAGTTGTCTCTACCAGATGCTTTAAGATGATACACTTCTGCTGCTATATCTGCCTCCCTAGAAATAGTTATTAATTCATCAATGGCTTCCAACAGTCTATCTCCTTCATTACGAATATGAGAAATATACATACCATCATATTTGGCAGCGACTTTGGCTAACTCTATCAGTTCTTCTGTGTTGGCATAACCACTGGGCGCATAAAGCAGTGAGGATGAAATGCCTACTGCGCCTTCTTTCATCGCCTCATCTACCAGTTCTTTCATTGCTGTTAACTCTTCCTCCGTAGCTGGCCGGTTTTCAAGACCAACGACATATTCCCTCACAGTGCCATTACCTACAAATGAAGTAACGTTGGTCGATATACCTTTGTCCTCTAAAAATTGTAAATACTCACCGAGCGTAGTCCATTCAATATCATATTTAATATCCACCTGATCTTCTTTCATATCGATTTTCATGCTGTCGGTAAGAGGCCCCATAGACCACCCTTCCCCTAAAACTTCCAGTGTAACGCCCTGTCGAATATCGCTTTGAGATCTACCATCCTCGATTAGCGATGAGTTTGCCCAGCTCAACATATTAATAAAACCAGGCGCAACAGCCATACCTTTTAAATCGATTACTTCCTTTCCCATTGCAGCACTCAAATCTCCTATGGCAGCAATAGTATCACCGATAATAGCAATATCACCAGCATATGATGACTCACCAGAGCCATCGTAGATCAAGCCATTTTTTAAGATGATGTCATATTCTGTTTTTGGCGAACATGAGACAATGATTACGCATAGTAGCACAAGAATATTTTTCATAGTAATGATTGATGGTTGTTTAGAAATATAGTGATTTTCTATTTCAATATTCCTCAACTCACAAATTATCAGTTATTTACATCCGAAAATCCCTGAGTTTCGTTAAATTTAATTAACACTAAAGATTACCACTATGAGATATCCATTAGCAGCATTTGGCGTAGTAGCCATCTTCATTTTTGGCTTTGTTTTGCTATTTACAAATTACAATCAAAGTGCCGCCACCCAATTTAGTGAGGTGATAGCTTCGGAAGAAATTGATGAATGCTATGACGAAACTATGACAAGCTGGTTTATTGAGTTTAACAACAAGCAGGAAAAAGGAGCAACTATGAATGAAGCCGATGAAGAAGCTTCAAAAAAGGCCTTGAATAATTACGGTGAGTGTATTGCCAAGGCTTATTAATAAGGTAACGAAGAACGCTTAGATTCTTCCGGCACCATAATTTTTTCTCTCTCAAGCCACAATATTATTGTGCACAACCCAATTACACCGATGTTAATCAATATTTCAAAATATTGAAAGAAGGCCCAATGTGTGTAAATGGCGCCAAACATGATGATAAGCTGAGTAATTACTGACGCTACTCGAGATCTTTGAAAGAACAATCCCGCTGCACTTACTACTTCAACCAGCCCAATTAAATACATGAATGGAACTGTATACCCCCAAACATAGAAGGCAGATTCCATGTCACCGTTCAGTTTTAGAAATCCCAGATACAAAAATTGAAATGCAATAGGTATTATTAGCATCCACTGAAGTAACGCTTTCGCTTTGTACGACATTGTTGTATTTATTTTGAGTTTTGACCTTTAAACAGCATAAGCTGCTCGATTTATTATACGACACCTGTTGCTATTGAGTTATTGCTTTTTGACCAATGAACAGTTGCTACCCATCAACAAAGCCTTCTCATCCATAAAATGTAGTTTATTTTATAATTCAGGTATTGAAGTATATTTGCCCTGCTATGAAAAAAATAGTCCTCTTACTTCTGTCAATTGTCATTTGGTTGGGTTGTGATACCAAAGAAAATGAGCAGACGAAAACCATAATTGCTTTTGGATCTTGCTCCCATCAAGATAACGATGAGCAACTCTGGAATGAGATTACCGCAGAAAATGCTGATCTTTTCGTTTTTCTTGGTGATGTAATATATGGAGACACCCAAGATATGACATTGCTCAAAGCAAAATATGATAAACAAAAGAGCAGGGATAGCTATCAAAAACTGATGAATTCTACCCCCATCATCGGAGTATGGGATGACCACGACTACGGCATTAACGATGGCGGAAAGTATTACGCTAAAAAAGACAGCAGCAAGCAACTATTACTAGATTTTTTTGATGTACCTACAACACATGGGGTTCATCAGCACGATGGAGCGTATGGGACTTACACTTTCAATATTGATGGTAATGAAATCAAATTTTATCTGTTGGACACAAGGTATTTCAGAGATACGCTCGTAAAAGACACAACTGGTAACGGCCGGTATGTTGTAAACCATGAAGGGGATATTTTAGGTGAGCAACAATGGCTATGGCTTGAGAAAAACCTTGAAAATAGTACTGCAGATCTTAATGTAATCGCAAGTAGCATACAAGTAATTGCAGAGGAACACCCCTTCGAAAAGTGGTCTAATTTTCCTAAGGCAAGGAAAAGATTACTTGACATAATTGAAAAGGCTAATGCAAAAAACACAGTGATCATTAGTGGAGATCGACATATTGCAGAACTCTCGAAGATTGAGCTAAGCAACGACAAAAAGCTCTACGATTTTACGTCAAGTGGTTTAACTCATACATGGAGTGAAGCCTGGGATGAGCCAAACCAACACAGGATAGGAGATTTGATCATTGCTAAAAACTATGGACTCCTAATTGTCGATTGGCAAAAGGGTAAACTCGAATTTATTGTAAAGGGAGATGCAGGTAAAACATTACTAACGCATACTGCGGAAATTGAATTATAACAGTTACTAGATAGTATGTTATTCCCTACTAGATCCTACTGTTAGAAACCGGCAATAAATATGACCTACCTGATGATTAATCACCACATATATACATAGAGATATAATAAACCCATAGGGAATAGGCCCTCTTTATGTCTATTCAAAGTTTTTCTTCAACTCATTCTTGAATATCCTCAATAAACAGACAAAACTATACTTTGGCATATTTCTTGATTCTATAGTAATAAAGGAGGATTAAAATGAAACTTAAATTAATTAAAAGACTTACAATGTTCAGCATAATGCTAGCTTTATTAGTAGTGAGCCCTGTTGTGGCTCAGGAAGCTGCACCTGAAACAGAAAAGTCTAAGAAAGAACAGAAGAAAGAGGCCTTAGCGGCCAATTTAGAAACAATTAAAAAAGCTGCCCAGGACAGCATGTTTATAATCGAAGCAAATACATTGAGAGGCAAAAATACCTTTAGCCAATTTGTTTCATCTAATACGAACTTCATTAAATTAAACGGTAACGAGGTAATTATTCAAACTGCCAATCCATTTATGATTGGGTATAACGGATTAGGAGGCGTTACCATAACAGGTGAGGTATCTCAATATAAACTCACAGAAGATGAAGATGGTGTAAGGATTCTACTACAGATGACATCAGCAATATTGGGTCATTCCACCCTAAATATATCTGTTTCTGCTAGTGGCAATTCAAATGCTATAGTGAGAACAGGTTATGGTGGTTATTTGCAATTAAACGGAGACATGAAGCTGTTACAAGAATCAGGCTACTATGAAGGTATGTCCATTCTTTAAGCCATCACAATTTAAAAACTAAGGGGTTTCTCAAAAATGAGAAACCTTTTTTTATGAATTTTTTCTACGTTAGAAAAGTTATAGTACCATTGATCATGTTTTTAAGAGATTCTCACATCATAAAACAACTTCATACGTATATTAGAAACAATACGCTCAAATTGAGTAACAATACTTTAATAAAAAGAGGATGAGGAAGACGCTTTATAAGTTTAGAATAGTAATTGTCGGGCTAGTGCTTACTGCTGGAGTATTGGCCTTTAACAACCCGAGTGATCGTTACTTTGAGATTGCCAAAAACCTGGACATATTTGCCACACTTTTCAAAGAAGTAAATGCGCTCTATGTTGATGAGGTGAATCCTAATAAGGCGATCAAAACAGGCATAGATGCGATGCTCTCTTCTCTTGACCCTTATACAAATTACATCCCTGAAGACGACATAGAAAACTTCCGCACACAAAGCACAGGACAATATGGTGGCATTGGTGCTGTGACTACACGTGTTGAAGGCAAGATCAAAGTCTCTATGGTTTTAGATGGTTATTCCGCACAGAAAAACGGTCTTAAAATTGGTGATGAGGTTATCAAAATAGATAACATAGATATTCGCGGAAAGTCTAGTGAAGAAACCAGTGAACTTATGAAAGGACAGGCCAATACTGCTGTGTCGCTCACAGTTTTACGCTATGGAAATGAAATACCACTCAAGTTAAATTTTAAGCGTGAGAAAGTTAAAATAAACAACGTTCCCTACTTTGGAATGACCACTGAAAACGTAGGGTACATTAAGCTGACTGAGTTTACCATGGAGGCCGGTAAAGAAGTAGCCAATGCCGTAGAAGACTTAAAGGATCAAGGGGCCGATAAAATAGTATTAGACCTTAGAGGAAATCCCGGAGGATTGTTGCTGGAGGCAGTAAATATCACAAACGTGTTTATCCCAAAAGGTAAAGAAGTGGTATCAACACGAGGAAAGATTACGGAAAATAATACCGTTTACAAAACGCTTAACAACCCGGTTGATACTGAAATTCCATTGGTCGTACTAATAAATAGCGGCAGTGCATCGGCTTCTGAAATTGTTGCGGGTACCATACAGGATTATGATCGGGGCATTGTAATTGGTAAAAAATCTTTTGGCAAGGGTCTGGTTCAAATCACGAGGCCTCTTTCTTATAACTCTCAACTAAAAGTTACCACAGCAAAATACTACACGCCAAGTGGTAGATGTATTCAAGCTTTAGATTATAGTCATCGAAATGAAGACGGCAGTGTTGGGAAAGTCCCGGACTCATTGAAAAATGAGTTTAGAACGGCTAATAATCGGATTGTGTATGATGGTGGTGGTATAGATCCCGATCTGGATATAACAAATGAAGAGCTGTCTCCTATAGCTTATACACTGTATACTAAAGGCTTAATTTTCGATTATGCCACTAAGTACTTTTATGAGCACAAAGAGATCAGCGGTTCAAAAACATTTCAGTTAAGTGATGAAGAGTATAACGACTTCAAGAACTGGCTTTCAGATAAGGACTACAGCTATACAACACAAGTGGAGCATCATTTAGCACAGCTAAAAGAAGATGCCCGTGAGGAGAAATACTATAAGGACATCGCCACTCATCTCAAAAACCTCAAAGCAACTCTAAGTGAGAGTAAAAGCAATGATTTGAATGATTTCAAACATCAAATAAAAGAATTGCTGGAAGAGGAAATCGCTTCAAGGTATTATTTTCAAAGGGGTGCTGTAGAGTCAAGCTTTGATGAAGATCAGGCGTTAATCACTGCTATTGAGGTATTAAATGATCAGAGCCGCTATAGTAAGATACTGCAATAATAAAGTATATTTTTACTCCGAGATAGCGCATTTCTTCGAGACTTAAAGTCAACTATTCCTTATATTAAGCACTCTTTTCATTTGAGTGCTGCATTATGATAAAAAAACTTAAGCAACTTGGCCCGGGCATTATGATAGCCGCAGCTTTCATTGGCCCTGGCACTGTAACAACCGCTACTCTCGCAGGTGCAGGTTTTGGTTACACCTTACTTTGGGCCATATTATTTTCAATCGTTGCCACCATCATTTTACAAGAAATGTCAGCTCGCCTGGGTGTAGTAGGCGGACTGGGCGTTGGTGAAGCACTTAGGAAAAAATCTACAACCAAATTTTTAAAAGTGGCTACTATCATTCTGGTAATTGGAGCCATACTGATAGGGAATGCAGCCTATGAGGCCGGAAACATCACAGGAGCGATTTTAGGATTTACCTGGTCTACGGACTACTACATCAATCCACTGGTAATAGTTATTGGGCTGATTGCATTTTTGCTTTTATTCAGTGGTAAGTTCAAACTCATAGAAAAATCTCTTATTGTACTGGTCTGTACGATGGGTTTTGTATTTCTCGTTTCGGCCATTCTTTTAAAGCCTGATGTAGGCAAAATCATCAATGGTTTATTCTCACCTACATTACCAGAAAATGCCAGCCTTATGGTCATGGGCCTTATTGGTACCACGGTTGTGCCTTATAACCTATTTCTGCATGCTTCTTCTGTAAAAGAAAAGTGGAAGGATAAGTCTCAACTTTCCTTGGCCCGATGGGATACCGTGCTTTCAGTCACGCTTGGTGGCGTAATTACCATGGCTATTTTAATTACATCAGCCATTGCCTTTGAGAATGGTCATGGGACTGTCGAAGGCCTGGGTGACTTATCAAAGCAACTGCAACCAATTTTAGGTGATTGGTCTACTTATTTTATTGGTTTCGGTTTCCTAGCTGCAGGCTTGTCTTCTTCAGTTACCGCACCCCTTGCAGCTGCCTACGCGACATCAGAAATATTGGGTTGGAAATACGACCTTAAAGGAAAGAAATTTAGGATCATCTGGTTTGCGGTACTGGCGACAGGGATTATATTTTCCTCTGTAGGCCTTAAGCCAACAGCAATCATTTTGTTTGCTCAAGTGGCTAATGGTTTGCTTTTGCCTATAGTTGCTTCATTTCTACTTTGGGTAGTAAATGATAAGGAGATTATGGGTGAACATGTCAACCATAAAATGGTGAATTTTATAGGCATAATTGTTATATTAATCACACTAGGCCTGGGGTCTAAAAGTGTTTTATCAGCATTTGGTTTTTTGTAATGAGTGGAATTAAAATTGATATTAACTGTGATATGGGTGAAAGTTATGGCCGATTCAAAATCGGTAATGACGCAGAAATTTTCCCGTTTATAAGCTCATGTAACATTGCATGTGGTTTTCATGGTGGTGACCCATTACACATAGAAGACACAATAAAGCAAGCCTTAAAATATAAAGTAGCCATTGGCGCTCACCCCTCCTACCCTGATTTGGCCGGTTTCGGAAGAAGACAAATGCACTTGGAGAATGATGAATTAAAAGCTCTTATAAAATATCAGGTGTCTGCACTTAAAGGAATGACCGAAAGCCTTGGAGGCAAGCTTACTTATGTGAAACCTCATGGAGCTTTGTACAATTCAGCAGCAGAAAATATTGACGAAGCTCAAGCTATATGTCAAGCTATTAAAGAATTAGATAATAGCCTTATGCTTATGGGACTTTCTGGCAGTCCGATTGAGACAGTCGCAAAAGATCACGACATTAGCTTTATAAAAGAAGCCTTTGCAGACAGGCGGTACACACCAAATGGCAGGTTAATGTCCAGGTCTCTTGAAGGTTCGGTAATTGACAACCCTCAAGATGCTGCCAAACAAGTGCTTGACATCTGCATTAATAACAAAGTCTGCAGTTCAAACGGTAGTTGGGTGCCATTGAAAGCAGACAGTGTCTGCATACATGGTGACAACTCCAATGCTGTTGAAATTTTAAAGGCTATCAGAAAGATGGCAGAAGAGGAGCAAATTCTTATAGAAAGTATCACTACCAAATGATCGATATTATCAGATATGGTGAGTCGGCCCTTTTAATCAATTTTAAACAGTCGATTGATATTGCCATCAATCAACAGGTAATACAACTCAATAATAGACTCAAAAACCTGGATGGTATCGAGTTTCTTATCCCAGCGTATAGCTCACTTACTGTTGGTTACAATCCACAAATCATAATTGAGAAAGCCCTGACTGAGTTTATTAAAGCCAACATAAGTACAGAGACGGTTGCCAGTACAAATCGTCTAATAAAAATACCGGTTTGCTATGACGAGCAGTTTGGCCTGGACATAGCTGCATTATGTAGCGATAAAAATATAACTAAGGAGGAGCTTATTGAAGTACATACAAGCACGACATATCATGTGTACATGTTGGGGTTTATTCCCGGTTTTGCCTACATGGGCAAAACCGATGAAATTTTACATTGCTCGAGAAAAAAAGAGCCCAGGCAAAAAATTGAAGGTAGAAGTGTAGCAATTGCTGGTGCCCAAACGGGTATTTACCCGACAGATGCTCCCGGAGGTTGGCAAATTATTGGAAAAACCCCAATTGATGTTATTCAAAAGTCAGCAGAAAAGCCATTTCTCTTTCAACCCAGTGATCAGGTGCAATGCTACCCAATCGGAATTGACAAGTTTAGAAAGCTTGAAGAAGCCTATAAGCAAGGTAGCTACGAAGTTGAAATAACCAATGAGTAAGTTAACCTTACATATCAACAAACCGGGATTACAAACTACTATTCAGGACAAAGGCCGTAAAGGACAACAGCATCTGGGCGTACCTTTTGGAGGCCCAATGGATGAAAAATCAGCTGATGGAGCCAATTGGCTTGTTGGCAATAAAGCTGGTTCTGCCCTTTTAGAAATGACACTTATTGGGCCTGAAATTGAATTTCAAGGCAATGGATTTATAGCCATAACAGGTGCAAACCTCTCACCTCAAATCAACAATAAAGAAGTTGCGTTAAATAAAACTCTGACAATTTCGGACGGTGATATTCTTACTTTTGGAGCATGTAAATATGGTTGTCGCAGTTACCTGGCTGTGGGCGGGGAATGGCTTGTGCCAGATTGGCTTCAAAGTGTTAGTGCTTATAGCAATATTTTTACCCCACATAGTATCTTCAAAAAAGGAGACACGATTGATATAAAAATAACTCGACCTTCATTAAAACAGCTCTCAGCCTCTCAGAGCATGATTTTCCCGCAGGAAGTGAGGGTGAGAGTCACCAAAGGACCAGAAATAAACCAATTCTCCAAGAATGAACTAAATCAACTTTTGCAATATGGTCATTTGGTATCTAAAGAGGCAAGTCGTATGGGTTATAGATTATCCACAAAGCTCAGAAACTACACTAGCCAATCTGAGTTAATCTCTTCAGGAATTATACCAGGCACCATCCAAATAACCAATGAAGGGCAGCCAATTATACTCATGAAAGATGCACAAACTACGGGTGGTTATCCTCGCATAGCTACTATAATAAAAGAGGACCTAAACATTGTAGGACAGCTAAAGCCAGGTGACACCATTTGGTTTGCTTTAATATAACAAACAGGAGGCTGTCTCAAAAGTCAACCGTCATTCAGAACGTAGTGAAGAATCCGTTAGAAAAGGTGTAATAAACGACACTAAGACTCCCGCTACCTATGACGTGTTTGAAAGTTTATTAATCCTCCCTCTGACTCCCTCCAAAGGGAGAAAGAATCGGCTTCAATCACGTCATCTGGATTTGTACGTTTGAAAAAAGTTACTTCTCTGAGTGACACATGGTCTAGACTTTTGAGCCCGCCTCCTGTTTTACTTATTGTTGAGTTACAACTATCTTAAGAATAGCATTTCTCTGTATTTCACCAGTGGCCAATCCTCATCATCAACCAAAAGCTCTAACTTATCAACTGCATAGCGGATTTTATCAAAGTATTTTTCCTTAACATCATCACAGTATGCAATGGCTTTCTCCCGATTATCTTCAATCTTATTGAGTCGCTTACGCTCCTCAATCATATTGTGAACTTCACGCTTAATAGTAGCAATGTGGTCCGAAATAACTTCAATGGTATTTAACACTTCGCCATTTTTAACCCCTAGCTCTTTTAAGCCCAATGCGTTCTTAATCAACTTGTTTTGATAAGCAATTGCAGTTGGCACAATATGGTTCATTGCCAAGTCACCCATCACACGAGACTCAATCTGAATCTTCATGATATAACTCTCCCATCTGATTTCGTTTCGAGCCTCCAGCTCTTTAGGACTCAATACATTGTGTTTGCTAAAAAGATCAAGCGAGTCTTTATTGAGGTAAGCATCAAAGGCTCTTGGCGCATCATTGATGTTTGATAGCCCTCTTTTTTCTGCTTCTTTCACCCACTCATCCGAGTAGCCATCTCCTTCAAATCTAACCGACTTAGATTCTTTAATGTATTTTCTCAATACATTCACAATAGCCACTTTCTTTTCTGTTCCTTTTTTCACTTCCTTACTTACTAAATTATGGAAGTCGGTGAGTTGCTCTGCAACAATTGCATTAAGAACAGTCATCGGAGAAGCAGAGTTTTCATTCCCTCCAACTGCTCTGAACTCAAACTTATTGCCAGTAAAGGCAAAAGGAGAAGTTCTGTTTCTATCCGTATTGTCTAATATTATTTGAGGTATTTTATCAATACCCAACTTCATATACATGTTGTCACCCTTCTCTACTTTCACATTCCCACGGCTTTCTAACTCATCCAGTACGGCATTGAGTTGAGAACCAATAAATACAGACATGATTGCCGGTGGTGCTTCATTTGCACCAAGTCTATGATCATTTCCTGCCGAAGCGATACTTGCTCTAAGTAAATCGGCATATTTATGTACCGCTTTAATCGTATTTACAAAAAATGTTAGAAACATCAGGTTATCTCTTGCACTACTGCTTGGCTGAAAGAGATTTACACCTGTATTGGTAATCAAAGACCAGTTGTTGTGCTTACCAGTACCATTGAGGCCTGCGAAAGGCTTTTCATGAAACAACACTTTCAATTCATGCCTTTCAGCTACTTTTGACATAGTGTCCATTAATAGCTGGTTGTGATCTGTGGCAACATTAATATCCTCAAATACCGGTGCCACTTCAAACTGGCTAGGCGCTACTTCGTTGTGACGTGTACTTACAGGAATACCCAGTTTAAGAGCCTCTTGCTCAAAATCCTTCATGTAATCGTAAATACGAGGAGGTATAGAACCAAAATAGTGATCATCTAATTGTTGTCCTCTCGCAGGATTGTGACCAAAAACAGTTCTACCCGCCATCACTAAATCGGGGCGGGATGAGTAAAGCGCTTTATCAATAACAAAATATTCTTGCTCAATACCCAGGGTAGCTTTTACTCTGGTTACTTTTTTATCAAACAATTGACAAACCTTAACTGCCGCATTATCAACAGCCTCTACTGCTTTTAAGAGTGGGGCTTTGTTATCGAGTGCTTCACCTGTGTAAGAAACAAAAACGGTAGGAATACATAGTGTAACACCATAAATAAACATTGGAGAGCTAGGATCCCAAGCAGTATAACCGCGAGCCTCAAACGTACTCCTTATTCCTCCGCTTGGGAATGAAGATGCATCTGGCTCTTGCTGTACAAGCTCACTTCCTTTAAAATTCTCCAGACCTGTTAGGGAATCGAAAAACGTGTCGTGTTTTTCAGCTGTGGCCCCAGTTAGTGGTTGAAACCAGTGTGTGAAGTGTGTAGCTCCTTTTTCCATAGCCCACAGTTTAGCCGCAGAAGCTACTGCATCAGCCGTGTCAGTATCAACTTTGGTACCTTCTGCAATCGCATTTTTTACTTTTTTAAAGTAATCAGGCGACAGTAATGCCTGCATTTGTTGCAAGCCAAAAACATCTTTTCCGAAAAAATCAGAAATTTTACCTTCAATCTCGACCTTAATCTTAGGTCTGTTGTTTGCTTTTTCTAACGCTTTGAATCGTAAGTGAGCCATAATTGGGTTAAGTTATACTTAATACGGCTCGAAGATACACTATTTTTAATTAGGTAGGGTAAATTTCAACCCTATAATTATGTATTTATGTTTATTTTAAAAGAGATAGGGTATTTTTTAACCCAAATATGCTCACATGCACCATGTTTTGTCATAAAAAAAGGTCACCGTTTCCGGTGACCTGTGAATAATCTATTCAAAATGAATATCAGGAGACCTTTACACTCTCCTCTTTTAAAGTTGGGTAATCTGTATACCCCTCAGCACCTGGCGTATACAAAGTATGAGGATTCAGTTCATTAAGAGGAGCCCCTTCCTTCATTCTAGTAACCAAATCCGGGTTGCTTATAAACGGCCGACCGAAAGCAACTAAATGTGTGTCACCAGATTGAATATGATCTTCGGCTTGTTCTTTGTCATAGCCACCATTGAGAATTATAACTCCTTTGAAGTTATCCCTTATAATGTTTTTCAATTTCATGGGTACTGCTGGGGCTCCTGTACTCGAGTGATCAACAATGTGTACATAAGCAATATTCAGTTTACCCAGCTCTTTGGCTATGTATTCATAAGTTTCATCAACGCTATCATAAGTCGGCATGCCATTAAACGGACTATGCGGTGATAATCTTACGCCTACTTTCTCTGAACCTATCGCTTCACTTATCTCTTGAGCCACTTCAATCAAAAACCTACTTCTGTTTTCTACACTTCCACCATATTCATTATCAAGCTCATTGACTTCAGCATTTATAAATTGCTCAATTAAATAGCCGTTAGCAGCGTGGATTTCAACACCATCAAACCGAGCCATGATGGCATTTTTAGCAGCTCTTACAAATTCATCCTTAGCCTGATTTATATCTTGCAAAGTCATTAGCCTTGGAGGAGTATGAGGCTGAGGACCTTCTTCATCGGTATACATCTCTCCTTCCATAGTTTTGGATGTTGGAGCCACAACTTCTCCATTTTCGCCCAGATTGATTTCATGTGCTACTCTGCCTACATGCATTAACTGAAGGAATACTTTAGAATTACCGGAATGAATCGCCTCCGTTACTTTCTTCCAGCCATCAATTTGCTCCTGACTAAACACTCCGGGTATTCTAGGATATCCTAAACCATTAGCTGAAGGTGAGGTACCTTCGGTTATTATCAAACCTGCTTCTGACCTTTGTGCATAATACTTAGCCATAAGATCATTGGGGGCATTATTTATTGCTCTACTTCTTGTAAGTGGTGCCAGCACCACTCTATTTTTAAGTTCTAACCCATTTTCTAAAAACGGTTGGAATAATTTTGCTTTGCTCATTCTTAATATTAATGTTTAAACATTGATTAATACTTAATGAACGAGCAATCAATTGTAATGTTTCAATGTTTAAACATTTATTTTATCTAGAGGGTGTGATTTACGCCTAGATTTAGAATATGGAATGAAGCGTAATCGGTAGTTGATGGAAACTGTTGATACCAATAAATATAGCCAACATCGAAAGAGATGTGATCTGATACCTTATTTTTCAATCCAACATAAAGCCTATTCTGGTCAAAAATATTGTTAACATTTGAGTTAGCGGCATTAAACATCGCCTCCGAGCTTATGATTCCTGACCATGTGCTCTCCTCTCCCAAACTTCTTTCCAATAACAAGCGGTAGCGAAGTCTCATTGAAAATTCATTGTCATCAGCAAGATCTCCATTTACCACATTTCTGATCCAGCGTTCTTCGGCCATAAATCGATGTTTAATCATCCATTTACCCAATTCAGATCCGTATGAAATTTCCTGATGAGGTCTTAACTCAGGTCTCACCACTACTACCTCATTTCTATCTATAGGAAGTGCCTGTAGAAAATAGCTAAACCCTCCACCTATCGTAAGTCCATTATTTAATGATTTGGTAACTAAGGCTGTTGCCTTAAATTGATGTTGCCTGTCAGGCAATATAAATCTTCTTGATTGCGCAGAAAGAGAAACCTTTGTACCACCCTTCAGTGGCTTGATCAGGTTATATGTACCCCATAAAAAATTATCTCGCTGTACATTCTTTTGGCTATAAGTATCACTTGCAGCAACTATTAATAGCAGTATTAATGTCGCTACACCTGCGCTTCTTCTCATAAATGCTTACTTATTATCTTCTTTAGAATTACTCTGTGCCTTGATGTCTTCTTCAAACTCAGCTTCATCACCATACTGGTCCTCGTAAAGTGCATCGAGCTGTTTTGAGAACTCTTTGTTATACTTAAGCCACTCCTCAATGGCGTGATAGAATACCTTTGCAATATCATTTACACGACTACTGGTTGTGATGCCTCCTATTTGAAAATCTTTTTTACCTAAAAGCGGAATTTCATCAAAGTTATCCTGATACAAAGCTTCAGCATAAGCAATTGGTCCTTCTACTACCCTGGTTAGATAAAGGTTTCTATGATATACTCCATCAGATTTATCACTTTTTATGGAATATTTAGATGTAAATTCAAATTCGTTTTCCGAAGGCAAAGCATCGACATTTAAATCATTGTGTAATGCGTCAATGATATTTTTTGCAAAAACATCAGATTCTTCAAGGTCATACGACACAAGTAGTCTAAGTAGTTCAAAGCGCTGATCAGTTTGATCTTTTCCGTCTACCTCAAACCCAAGGAATGCACCCGGTATAAAAACCATGCTATAGTTTTCGCTTACCGGAGGCAAATACTTATCATCATATCTTCTACTACCTTCACTCGCATTTAAATGAATAACGAGTGTAATATCAGGGTCGTATTCATTGATTTTTTCAGCTCTTTTTACAAAATCAAGGTTTCTGAAAACATCATGAAAGAGGATAAAGTCGGGTGCCTCTCCTGACATTAGATAATCAAATTTTTCTCTATTAAACCAGTCGTTTTTATAGCCGTAAAGTATATCTTCCTTATAATCTGTTGTACTCTTCCACTCCTCAAAATTTAAGTCAAAAGCACTCTTGCCATAGTCGTGTGTGAGCATTACGTCCGCTCCTTTTTCTTCAAGAATTTTCTCCAGAGACAGTGCAGTAGTGTATGCCAGATTGGCTTCAAAAAATGTAATATCTTCTTGTTGATTGAAGTAAGAGCCTTCTACTTTAACATAGCGCTTTTCTAATTGTGCTTCTTCAAAATTTGAGGCCATATGGCCAGGGTCAATAGCTACTTTCAATCCTCGCATTTCACTCACCGGATACCTTGCCGGATCGACATGTGAATTTTTTATTCCGTAAAAATAGTGTTCTCCTTTTCGCTCCAGTATGTCGATGATTTCTTCATCTGTTTTTTCATCTAACAGTTGAACAAAATGAGGCATCTCTCTCCAGTAAAGCACAAATTGTGGTCTGCTGATCTTTTTATTTGTGGGGTACACGTATACCCCGCGATCATTTATCAAAACATTATCGAAACACTGTTCTTCTTTACATAAAAACTGAAGGTTTCTGGTTACTCTGTCTTTGTAAAATTGCTTTACCGGAATCGGCTCAATTTTTTGCGCTTCCAGGTTAAATGCAAGTGTGCTTAAAAGAATAATTACTAGTGCTTTAGATATATTTTTCATCGGAGTAGATTAAAGAAATAAACTTTGACATTTTTTACTATAAATCAAAATAAAATGCATTTAAGCGGCAATATTATTTTCCAAAATCAAATGCATCATATGAAACAAACGAGCCCAGTACAAAAAGGATCAAAACAAACGATATTAATACCAAATCTGTTTGACCAAAATTAATTTGCCTCCTATCGCCAGTTGACCCAAACTGTGGCTGCGTATTTAAAACCACAATATCTAATACCATCTTAGGCACTGCCAAATGCTCTCTTACAAACATAGCTAAATTCATATTACCTTTAGCCTCGTAGCCAATGGCACTTAGTCCAAAATGATAAGCGAGGAAAATAGCTCTTTGTAAATGAAATCCCTGACTAACAATGAGAATTTCTTGCAGTCCAAAAGTTTCTTTAGATCTGACGATAGAATCTAACGTTCTAAATCCGGCAAAGTCCATTCTTATAATATCAGGTGGAATTCCTTTCCTTACAAGACTTCTTTTCATGTCTTGTGGTTCATTGTATGATGCATTATTATTATCACCGCTCACCCAAATCTCTTTAACATAACCGGCCTCATATAGCTCATGTACGGCTTCGATTCTATAGGTATAATAGACATTCTCACTTTTACCATCTTGTAAAAATTTATTGGTACCTAAAAGTAGCACCGTGTATTTGTCCTTTTTTATTTCCTCGGTTTTACCTGCTATGCGCATATTGACAAAAAAGTCAACAAATAAATTAGATAAGAACATAAATAATAAAGCTGTGAACAACAGACTTAACAACCTTTTCGACAACCAGAGTAGCCCATCCAATACGAAAGTTCCGGAATAAAATTTATTGAGGCGGTATAGTAAGAAGTAGTCGACAATACCGTGCATGATCATGATACACGATGCCAGAAAAACAAAGCCAAGAATGCTCCAGCTATCCATATGTTGCACATAATCTGTGGCATCACTGTAGACCGTGGAAAGCGAACGTGTACCAGCATTTAAGTCTGAAAGTACCGCTGAAATATTGCTGTAATAAAACGGCAACATGAATAATACAATCAAGATAAAAACTACTGCGAGGAAGATTAGAAATTTTAGTCCTTTCATTAAAAGTTACGCTACAAACGATGACAGACTACTTGAATATTCATGCTTAGATAAAAGTAATAAACAAAGGCCATAAAGATAAACGAGTTAAAATAAGATTGAAGCAAGAGCGATTTTTTTTGAACAAAATTAAAGTTTAATAATCTGCTAAATTTCAATACAATTTAACTTTTTAAAGAATTTGAACAATTTAAAGAAATTGTATTTTGTCAATTTTATTAAATAAAATTTGGTTTTAAATTTAGCTATCATTAAACTTGCACCCGAAAACATTATTTAACCAGTAAACCAATTATTATGAAATCTACTACTACAGTAAAAACACAATCTAAAGCTGAATTAATCAATAAATTAGCTAAACAAAATTTAAATAAATCAACAGTATCTACGTATTGCTTAACTTGTTCATCATTTTAATGATAATTGATTAGGTGATGAAAAATATTTTCAACTCACTTAATTAACTAATAATTAATCAATATTAATATATCAAGATTATGACTATATTAGATGAGCTTGAGGGTATAGAAACGTTAGCATGTGAGGATGAACAAAGAATTATTGAGTGCTTTGTAGACAGGTATGATGTTACATTAGAAGAAGCAACTGAAATTTTTAAAGAAACCAAAAAGTGGCTTTGGCTCGCAGCTCAAAATGAAGATGAGTCAATGTTTATCGATAGACCCTTACTTATACTTGATGAAATGTGGCACACTTTTATCCTTCACACAAGGCAGTACTACAACTTCTGTATTAATAACTTCAAAAAGTTGGTTCACCATAATCCGACTCCACCATCAGAAAAAAAGGTGTTAGAGAAAGAATTGAAAGATAACCCATCTGAAGTAATTAGCAAGCATCAGCAAAGAGTAGAGAAACAATATAGTGTAATATATGATAAGCTTGGGCCTGAAACTTTATTAAAATGGTACGATACCATTGCTCAAAAATATACACCAGAATATATTCAATCTATTAGGCGTGTATAAATATTAAAACATAAAGGCTTTTATTTAAAATCAGCCCATCTTATTTTAGCCCATCTTACTATTTAAGATGGGCTATTTTTATGCTAAAAAAAGCAATCATTTGTATACTACTGATTCATATCCAATCAATCACGTTTGGGCAAAATACAGATGAAATATTCATCAATAACTTTGGTCAAAAAGAGTATAAAGCATCAAATTCTAACTGGGATATTGCTATTGGTCATGAAAACATTATGTTTTTTGCCAACCTTGGAGGACTCCTAACATATAACGGTGCTCAATGGAATCATACACCTAGCTCATCTCCAATAATTAGTATCCATGAGGACAATAAAAGAATGTACTATGGCACGAACATGGATTTTGGATATGTTGATATTGAGTTAAACGGAACCTTCGTTTTAAAATCACTATCCAGGCAATTAAAAAAAAGAACAAGTCCAATTTGGAATATTTCTTCCTGTAATGAATTCATTTATTTTATTTCTAATGATATAATCTACCAATGGAACGGACAAGATCTTGAAGAAATCCCAGCTGACACGGGTAAATATAACACAACAACAAGCTGTTTAAACTCATATTTGTACTTGATCAAAGAACCTGAGGGACTGATAAAACTAAAAAATGGTGAATATACCACTTTGAAGGGTACATCCGGTATTGCTAATGATCACCTGATTATGGTTCATGATGATGACGGTAAGCTAAGTTTAATTACCCGTGAAAATGGTAAGTTATTGTACGATAATGGCAAGTTAGTATCTCATAAATCTAACCTTTCCAATATTAACAGGGCCACATCTCTAAATTCAGATGTATATAATTATGCTTTCGCTACATTAAGTGAAGGTATATTATTATATGATAGCAACCTTCACCTTCAAAAAAGAATAAATAAGCAATCAGGCCTTTACAGTAATGCCGTAAAGGAAGTACATCAAGATCACAATAACAATCTATGGTCGGCAATGCAAGAAGGTCTTGCATTTATCGAAATTAATTCACCCTGGACAACATTTAAAAGAGAGAATATTTCGGGAACTATTACATCAATTAGTTCTATTGATTCTACCCTCACGGTAATTGGAACAACAGAAGGTCTTTATAATATCAGAAATACTGAATTAACCAATGAGGATAATTTTACAGATCGAATTTGGTATATAAATAAATTTAAAAATCAAACATTGGTTTCTTCTGTCAGTGGCCTCTTTAGCGTTGATTCCACTGGTATTCGAGTTTTGAACAATCGGTTATTGTATCCATTAATAATCCAAATGAATTCTAAAATCATAGCAGCTCATTCGTCAGGTATTTCAACTATCAATAAAGATTTCACAAACATTATTAATGATATTTATACCATCAGAGAAACCTGGGTAGATTTTGAAAAATTCAACACATCATCAATTGTCCTAACAGCTAAATACAAAGGGGTCTATATATTATCTGATATCGATACCGATAATCCAAAAGTAATGCTTTATGACCAACACAATGGTTTGCCTGATGTTGAGGAAATTCATCTGCTACAGCATAATAATAAGCTACTTTTTACTACATCAAAAGGCTTATATGAATTTAAAAATGAGAATCCTGATTCGATAAAATTTACCCCATATATTCGCGACCTGAAAATTACCAGACATATTAAGCATGCGGAAAAAGATGAACTTGGAAATATCTATTTCACTTTCCAAAGGGGTCTTTATAATCAATTAGAAAAATACGAATTACAATCTAATGGAGAATACAAACGAATATACAAACCATTTAAAAGACTTCCGGATATGGAAATTACTGAAATTCATATCAAACCAAATGGTGAGTTGTTGGTAGGGGGTAGTGAAGGACTATTTAAATATAATCCATTAGTAAAAAAAGACTATGAAAAGCCATTTTCAACAATTTTAAATAGGGTGTCAACAAGTGACTCCTTGCTACATGCAGGGCATTATGCTCATAACGATAATAGTAACATTGCCCCTATAATAACATCAAGCCAAAGTAAGCATTTAATCCAAAGCCTACCCTATACGCACAACAATATAATGTTTGAATATGCCGCTACATCCTATGAGTTACCCAACAAAAATCAATTCAGCTACTTCCTGAAAAACAACGACCAATCATGGTCAAAATGGAGTACTGAGACTAAAAAGGAGTATACAAATCTCCCAGCAGGGGATTACACTTTTATGGTGAAGTCTAAAAACATCTATGATACAGCCGGTCGCACAGCTACCTATCAATTTACAATTTTGCCACCCTGGTATCAAACCACCTGGGCGTATATCGGATTTGGCATACTAAGTATTCTATTCGTTTGGTTTGTGAGTCTTGCTTACACCTATCGGGTCAGAATGCATAGAAGAAAGCTTAAGTTGATAGTTGCGGATAGAACCTTTGAGGTTATAAGCCAGAAAAAGGAAATTGAATCGCAAAACCTCTTGCTTAAAGATCAGTTTAAAGAAATATCAAAGCAAAAAGATGAGATACAAGGCAAAAATATTGAGCTTCAACAGTCTCAGGAAGAGATTCTTACCATCAATGAAAAGTTAAAAGAACTGAATCAACACCTTGAAAAAAAGGTTGAACAGAGAACAAATAAAATAAAGTCAACACTTATAAAGCTTAAGAAGACAAACAAAGAGCTCGACACTTTCATTTATAGAGCTTCTCACGACCTTAAAGGACCTATCAGCAGAATCCATGGTCTTACTTCCCTTGCTAAACTAGAAACTAAGGACAGCATTAACACTAAGTACTATGACCTGATTGAGCATGCTGCCCTTGACATGCAGGGGCTACTATCCAAGTTAAGTCACGCATATGAAATCATGAACAAAGAAGTGGTTTTAGAGACTATTGACATCCCATTTTTGCTTAGTGAAATTAGAAATGCTGTTAAATTCCTGGATCAGGGAACAAAATATAGTTTTGATATTCAAGAAAAACTTTCACTGCAATCCGATAAGTATCTGTTGAAAATCATCCTTGAGAATGTAATTGAAAATGCTCTCATTTTCAGACAACGTAACAAAGAGCACGAAATAAGTATTATGTGCTTTGAAGAAAATGACAAATTCCATTTTCAAATTGCTGATAATGGTATAGGCATAAATCCTGATCACAGAAACTCAATTTTTGAAATGTTCTTTAGGGGTTCTGATCAGTCCAAAGGTAGTGGGTTGGGCTTATATATAACCAAATTAGCTTTGGATAAGATCCATGGATCCATTGAGGTAGAGAGCACTCTTTATCAATACTCTAAATTCACTATTACTATTCCTGTTCGCTAGCAGTTTTCTGTCGGGCAAATGTGCGATAGCAAAACATTAGCAAATTAAACCCTAAATAAGCCATTAGAATAATAAAGGTGTTTCGTGGGTACAGGCTTTCCATAAAATATGCAGTGATTAATACCAATGGTGTAAAGAGGCCCGCACTTCTCTCTAGGCCGTCTAATAAAGTCGCTGTTTTTAACTTTATAGCATATATAGCGCAGTAGATAGAGACGACAGCAATAGCTTGTACCAAAGACAAAGACAATGCTGCAAATATGGTTGTAATGACAACTGACCCAATGAATAACCACGCGCCATAAGTCACGTTTTTTGTAGCCACAAGTAAGCGTAAAGCATATAACAGAAACCCAAACGAGATTAGTAGAATGACTACATCAAATAAGATAAATGAACCTATCGGAAGATTGTAATAATCATTAGCAGGTTTAAGATTACTCAAAAATACGATACATGCTAAAATTAGCAGTAACTCTGTTTGCCCAATACGAGGAATAGTTAAAATACCTGTTTTAAATTGTTGGTAATATGTAAGTGAAGCACATACTAAACCCAAAGAAATAAAAATAAGGTAATTCAATTCATTAATTTCAAAGAGGCTAATAAGCATTGTAGAAATAACGCCCAAATTAATTATGTTCAACCCTCCGAAGACAACCTCGGTATTCGCAGTAAACATGTTATTATTTAGTAAATATTGGCTACATAAAGCGCTTAACAGCACATATAAGACAACCAACATTGGGGCAAACCACTGATTTGCCATTTCTAAAGGGCAATAATTAAACACAAAAACGCCTATATATAATCCAGCACTGGGCAACAGCAAAACAAGGAATCGGGGAAGTCCGCCTGGTAAATAATTGACCATTGTATTTATATACTTGTTCAATCGAGCATTGACAACGGAATTATTTTCTCTATACAGTTTGTATTGATCCATAAGCTTGCAAAGAAATAGAAAATTGGTGGGCGGAACTAGAAATAACAGCTGACAGTGCTCGTTGGAGAAAATGAATATCCCAAATATCCTTTTATAGCAAAGTCTAAGCGGTTACCATTTCTGAATTTTTACTATAAAAAATTGGAACAATGGGGCTTGATATTACGTTTATGCCCAAAAAAATCAGAGTATGATTAACTTTTCTTTAAAGAATAACAACTGGAAAATAAGAATAAGGAAACGTGTAGATGCATCCTATCAGAAGAATTTTAATAATGCACTCTTAAATCTTGAATTGAATCTTCAAGAGGAAAGAATCAGGACTCCGTTTAATTTGTAACAGTCAAAAAAAGGTGAACCTGACGATTCACCCTAATTTGTTAGTTTGATTTCCTCACAGACCCTCCGCTGCTACTATCGGTTTGGGATTTATTAGGACTCCCTTTGTAGCGAATACTTGCCCCACTACTCGCACGAGCATCTATCTCCTCACTGGCACTTACTTTGGCACTACCAGCACTACTAGCTCTCACCTTTACAATGCGGGCATCAAGATCATAAGCATCAACACCGCCTGCACTGCTGGCGCTAATGGTTAAATATTTAGACTTACCAGATACTTCTAAATCGCCTGAACTGGAAACACTTACATCCAATTCAATAACATCTACCTCCACTTCTACATCTGCAGCACTCGAAACGGAAATATCCAAATCTTCTCCTTTGATTACGCCCTCTGAAAACACACCTGAAGCTGAACTGGCTGTAATGCCTGAAAGCCTTTTGTAGGTTACATATACTTTTACCGAATGGTTTCTATGATTTCCATCATCTAAATGAATTTTAAGCCTTGAGCCTGACACTTCCGTTAGTACCTCATCAAGAGATATTCCCCGCGCCTCAACCCTTACTTTCTCGCTAGTTCCTGGCTTTAAATAAACTGTAATGGCTTGAGAAACTCTGATTTCTTCAAAAGAAGAAACTTTTCTTTCTTCAGTTTCCTGTGCCTTGGTAATACCAGCTACGAGCACCAAAGCAATCACTATCAATCTTCTCATACTATTCATCTCATTTAAAATTTATCTCCGAGTAATACTTACAACCTAAAGACATTCAACTAACGTAACAGTTGCATGTAGGTTTGAAATATTAATTTAACCATCAAGTAAGTCCCATATGATCTAACCATCAATCTTGACATTCTTCCATTTATAAAGTGATATTATATTTATCAAAAATTTGATTATATTGGTTCGACATTATTAATATCTTTAGCGTAAAGTAAATAAAAGCATTGTAATTATAAATCATTAAAAATGGTTAAGGAACAATTAAACATACTGATACAACTAGCGGCAAGTGACAATGAAGTTGCTGAAAAAGAAGCCCGACTTATAAAAATGATTGGCCAATCTAACGGGGTAAGCAAAGATGACATTGAGGATATGTTGAAAAATCCTAAAAGGCCTATAGGTGATATGAATACACTTACTGATGATCAGAAGTTTGAATATCTCTATAATATTGTTCAACTAATGAAAATTGATGGACAGGTATTTAAAAGTGAAATCGTATTCTGTGAAGATATTGCACAGCGTCTTGGCTATAAGAAGGGTGTAATTGGAGAACTATCATCTAAAATATTTAGTGACCCTTCCATTACGTCAGATCGGAGTCATTTAAAAAAGAAAGTACAGAAATACTTAAAATAAGTTAATAAAAGCCGTGTTAATCACGGCTTTTTTTTGACATATGCTCTACCTTCCTACCCTCAAGAGTTAGATAGCTACCAATAGCCTCGGCTGTCAGACAAGAATGGATGGGTAAAATATACATAACATCCCCAACCTCATATCTTTTGTGATCATGTGTCGTTAGCTTCACAATGCCGTGCTCTTGAGATATTGCTCTCACATAAGCATCGGTAAGTGGCTCCCAGGTATCATTTGCCACAGGAATCCCAAAGATTGCCTGACCATCCTTCACAATAGAGTCCTTAGAAAAGTGAATCGCACCTCCATGCACACACACTTCTAATTCATTATTCTTCTTGGCTACCACAGGACAACACAGTGCCACGGCAATATCCTTAAATTCACAGGATCCAATCTGAGTTTGCATAACATCATAAAAGACAAAATTACCAGGACTCAAGGCACTAACACCTTCAAAAGTATCCACCACACTACAAGATGGCGTATCACCCCAGCAAAATTCAACATCATCACCATCTATTTTCTTAATACTTGTAAAATCATTAAATGCCTTGTTTGCAATAACATTAATTTCATCTTTTGACCTGGCATCATAGGTGTGACCCGCATGTGAGTAATAACCTATGAAGTTTAACAGCTCTGATTCAATAATGGACTCTTTGGTTTTTTGTATCGTCTCAATATCATCATATCTAAATCCTGACCGGTTGCTACCGCAATCTATTTCGATATAAACATTGACCGGATGTTTCAACCCGGAGGCAAGCAATGTAGGTGTTTCCTGACTCGACACCAGTATATTGAGTGTAACCTTGCTTGCCAGCTCATTAAGCGATTCTATCTTTCTGAGGTTTACAGGGAAGGCAATCGTAATTTCATCCCACCCATCTTCAGCAAAATATTGAGCCATTTTAACTGAAGATACTGTAATAGCTGTCACTCCCTCCTTTCTAAACAACCTGCCGATATCATGGGACTGGTGTGTCTTAAAGTGTGGTCGAAGTTTGATACCATGCCTTTTAGCTTTATCAACCATTGCTTTAATGTTCCGCTGACACCTTTCTTCATTAAGTATGAGGGTTGGTTCTGTTATGTTAATCATAGATTTAAGTAAAAAAACCGCTTAACATAGTGCCAAGCGGTTTGATTGTTCATTTTGTAACAAGTTTTACTCTGCTGATGCGTTGCTAACGGGCACTTTTAGTCGGGCTTTTTCCCAGGCAAAGCCTAATCCATCTGCTTCAATCGTGTATGTTAGTCTTTCTTGATTGTCTTCAGACCATTCAGGGCTCACTTCCACTCGTAGCACATCGTTCTCTTCAGTATAGTTATATGCCCCCCACGAACCATGCTTTTCTCTATCCCAATCCGTGTTAAGAATTACAATCCAGTCAGCATTTTCGTTTGGTATCAAATAAATGCCATATTTCCCAGCTTCAACACGGGTGCCATCGATCATCACATCACTGCCAAACTCTACCGCTGTTGTTTCATTGGCACCAGCCCTCCATACAACTCCATATTCTTCTAATCCTCCCCAGATTTTTCTATCCTTAACAGCCGGAGAACCATAGTCCATAACTACACTTACTCCATCTATGGTTCCTTCAGCCTTCTTTCTTGGACTTGCAATCGGGGCATCATCTTTTTCTTCTTCAGTAGCTTCTACTTGTTCTTCAGTAGCTACTTCCGTAGAATCATTTGCTTCTTCAGAAGTCTTTTTAGACTCACACGATGTAATAAACATCACAGATGCCAATAACAGGCACCCTATTAAATTCATTTGTTTCATATCTAGGTTAATTGAATTGCGCATTTAAGATCATTAATATTTGACGATAAAACAAGTTTAGTCCTTTTCATACACCAAGTCTCCATCCACGAAAGTCATTACTACCTCTGTATCTAAAAGCTGATCATCAGGCACTTGCATAATATCCTTTGAGAAAACAGTGAAATCAGCCAGTTTGCCGACTTCAATAGATCCCTTTATTTCTTCTTCAAAGGTACCATAGGCGGCATCTAAAGTATAAGATCTCAAGGCTTGCTCTCTGGTCATTTTTTGTGCTGGTTCATAACCACCTTCAGGTGTGCCTTCCAAAGTCTGTCGGGTTACGCTGGCATAATAACTGGCAATAGGATCAATAGGCTCTACAGGTACATCTGTACCATTTACAATAGGTATTCCAGACGCTAACAATGCCTGCCACATATAAGCGCCTTCTACAATTCTCTTTTCTCCGAGTCGATCGATGGCCCAAGGCCTGTCTGAAGACATATGTATGGCTTGCATGGCTGGTATTACACCAAGTTCGGCAAACCTCGGTATATCTTCCGGGTGTAAGTGTTGGGCATGCTCGATTCTAAACCTGTGATCTTCTGCTAAATCAGGATTTGCAATAAATGCTTTTTCATAACGATCTAAAATTTCTCTGTTCGCTCGATCTCCAATAGCATGGGCACATACCTGGAATCCATTTTTCAAGCCTTTATTAGCTGTCTTAGCTACGAACTCCATTGGTAATGTTTCATGGCCAAAGTGACCTGGTCTGTCGGTATATTCTTCTAACAACCATGCGCCTCTGGAACCTAAAGCTCCGTCACAATTAAGTTTAATAGACCTGATGGTAAGCCAATGGGCTGTATCGACCATTATTCCTCTCGCATACCATTCCTCTAATAACTCACGATCCCAACCAGTGAGCATAGCATAAATCCTTACTCCCATTTGATCATTGGCTCTCATTTCATTATAGAGGGCAATGGTTTCTCTACCTATACCTGCATCATGAAAGCTCGTGATACCATTTCTATGACATGCCTCTACTGCCAGCTTAAATGCTTGTTTATTTCTTTCTTCAGTGGTTTCAGGTATATGTTTGGCAATGAGTCGCTGAGCGGTTTCGTTAAATACACCGGTAGGATTCCCTAACTCGTCTCTTATGATTTCGCCACCTTCTACTTCGAGGTTTTCTAAGCTCTCAGTCGACATGGGTAACACACCTGCCACTTCCATCGCTTTGGCATTTGCCATGGCTGCGTGGCCGCTGGCATGTTTCAGGTAAATAGGATTGTCAGGCGATATTTCACTCAGTCGGTCATGCGTAGGAAAACCCTTAATCATTTTCTCTGGTTGTGGGTCCCACTTGCTTTGGTGCCAACCACGACCAGTAATCCATTGACCAGGTTTGGCTGCATCAACAGCTTCTTTTACTTTATCTAAAAGCTCATCATAACTTTTTACTTCGAGGAGATCTACATTCAACTCATTTTCACCCAGCCCCATAAAATGGCCATGGCCTTCAATAAAGCCAGGTGTAAGTGTATTGCCATTAAGCTCAACGATACGTGTAGCTTTATCGATCCAATTTGCGGCACCTGCCACATCTCCCACATAAACAATTTTATTATCAACGATAGCGACTGCTTCTGCTGTAGGTTGATCTTCATTCATGGTATAAATAGTGCCACCTTGAATGATCATATCTGCCGCAACCTTTTGCTCCTTGCCGCTGCAGGCAGCTAAACAAGTGATAAGTAAAATTGACAGGCTTTTAAATAATGTCTTCATTTATTTTCTGTTATATTCAACATCTGATTGATTTTGGGAAGTTATCAATCAAATTCCAAAATAACCAAACGAACTATTTATGATGAAGTTTAAGTCATTTAAGCGGTATATTATTATCATTATTTTACTCATAGCAGGTATAAGCCAGAGCAATGCGCAAGAAGTTGGGCTTTCTTTTTCATATTTTGTTCCTAAAAATGGCTACGTCTCTACACCAGTCAGTCCGTTTTCTATCAGAGGCATTGGTGTTGATGTGGGTAGATTTTTTGCCTTGCAAACAGGCTTTTCTTTGTACCGTATGGCTGGTTTAAATATCATAGATATTGACGACTTCGAAAGTAAAGAACCGCTATTAGGACCTAACTTTACCATTATGATACCTCTTGAGCTTGTGCTTGAGTTTGAGGGCAATGTGCAGGAGTTTAGAATCAAAGGCGGTGGATTTGGATTTTATGGATTTGCCAATAAGCTCAACTACGGAAATATCGATAAAGCCATCAGGGAAGCTGAAGGTTGGGTAGTAGCAAATGCAAACTTTGACCATGACCATGGTATTGGTCTGGGTTTCTTTTTCGGTGCCGAATATGTTGTACGCGTAACACGACAGTGGGGTCTTTCACTAGAAGGTAATTATTTTATTGGCGATGCAGACATTGGTTTAAATGGCACCTACACCGGTGGACCGATGGCCGGGCCACTTGAAACAAGAACGGTGGACTATCCTGACTCCAAAGTCGATTTTACTGGCCTTGAGATAAGCATTGGGATTTTATTCGGCACAAATTGATCTGATTTTGAAGCTGATAGAAGTAAATGATTTGGATTTCACTTCAAAGAAATCTCTGCTTGAAATCTGGAATAATGAATATCCTGCGCAGCTACAGCACGAGGATTTGAATGCTTTTGATTTGTACTTAAAACCTCTGATCAATCAGAAGCATATGTTACTATTGGATAAGTCAATCGTTAAAGGTTGGTATTTTGAATTCGATAGAGATAACGCTCGTTGGTTTGCTATGCTACTAGATCAATCCGTAAAAAATAAAGGGTGGGGTAGTCGAATGCTTACTAAAGCAAAATCAACGGCTACAAATCTTTCAGGCTGGGTAATTGACCATGACCGCTATCGAAAAGCAAATGATGAGACCTATACATCTCCGCTTGGGTTTTATCTTAAAAATGCTTTTAAAGTGATCAGCAACCAACGCCTTGAAACGGACAAAATATCTGCCGTGAAAATAACCTGGCAAAGCCTTTAATGCTTAATAAGAGGCATCAATAATTTTATCAGTTGGTCTTTGTTTAATGACTTCAAAACTGCCCTACGGTCCTCCTCAGATTTTGTGAGTTTTTCAAACTGCTGTTCTGTCAATTGCTCTTTTAATCGCACCATCAACTCCGCATCTTTCGACTTTACACCATTCAAGTCCAGTTCATCTTTGGCAATTTCCATGATTTCACGGCCCTTCTTCTTGCACATTTCCTCAGGCCTGTAGGTTGAGCTTGCATCTCTCAGCGCCCAGCTACTATAGTCAATTTTAAGGCTTTCGATTTCTTTGATTTTTGAGTCATCAGCACCGAAAATCATTTTGAGAATGTAAGCAGCCGAACTCTTCCATGCTTCTAAATCAAAATCTTCAGCATCTAGTTTATTTATCTGTTTATCTATGAGCAAGAGATATTTTTCCTTCAAAGCTTATCTGTTTTTAATGGTTGAAATGATTGATTGACACGACTTAACTATTCTTTCTCTAAACAGCCAAAATAAAATACATTAAACGGAAGTATACTTGCTTCAAAGGTCTTATTTCGAACTGACACATCTTCTTCCAGCAATGTACGGGCCTCACTTTCATCTTTGACTTTTAATATAATCAAGCCATTATCCCCATATCGAGCTCCAACGGCAATTTTACCATCATCCTTTAGCTTTTTTAGGTGAGCTGAGTGTTCCTTAAAATAGGGTTGTTCGCTGACAGTCAAAGTGGTGTCCCAATTGCTACCAATGGTGTAGGTTAAAGCAAAATATTGATACTCAGATTCCTGCCCAAACAGGTTACAAGAAATCATAAGAAGGCAAATCAGCAATATATTTCTCATGTTAATGTGTTTTTTAGCTAATAAATACTAACTAAAAATACACATTAAAAAGCTCTAATGGCTACATCCATAAAATAATGTACGATACCTAACCAAATAATATCTCTCGCCTTACAGCATGTAAAAAGTACAAAAACACTTATTGTCCCTGTGACAAGCGACATTAATGTCATATGCCACCAGGGATCACCATCTGCGATCATACTGGGAAGATGTCCAATGGCGAATAAAATTGATGGTACCGCAAGGGCTATCTTTAAATTAGATACCCACCTCAACCTGACGAAAAGGAATGCTATCACCATACCTTCCAAAAAAACTGCGACAAAATTAGCTAGGTTTTTTGGGACTATTCCCCGACTTAAAACTTCAACCCAGCGAAATCCTTCGGCTCGCAACAAAAGAAAGGTCGCCACTCCTAAAATTGCTGCAACCAGCCCAACCGATAAACGCTTATGAATTGCATGAAATGAAATTAATACCGACTCTAAATGCTGCTTACGCCACCAAAGACATAGAAACATCGGACTGAAGATTATCAGGTTGTTGACTATCCAAACTGCAGATGGATATTGTTTGCTGGATAATAAAAATCCTGCTTCATAAAACCGACCTATAACAAAAATAAGCACCACGGCTAACAGGCTAAAAATAAGCTCTTTTACAGGCTTTTCAGGGCGTTCATCTTTTAGTTGACCCCATAGGTCAAAACTCAAAAACAGCCTCCAAGCGACCAGGCAGGCAACTAAGTAACCGGATATTACTGGTAGGTAGAATACTAATTCATTTTGCTGAATATCTTCCATTATTTTTCGTGTTTAATGATGACGTACATGCTCATTGGGCCTCCAATATATTTTTTTACTACATCGAGGCTTGTCTCGCGGTAGTACATTTTGCCCACGTATGGTGGTGACTGTGAGAAGTACACTGAGCCCTTGTGCTTGGGGTAATGATCAAGTACCTCTATTGTTGCAATGATATCTTCATTTATAGTAATTACATGATCAAGATCTATGTCAATAGGTCCTTTTCTCCGAACCATAAACGGTTGGCTCTGAGCCAATTTCTCAAAAATTTGATTTTTATAAACTGAATAAATATTCAACCTAAAAAGGACAGAATCGAATGAATTATGATTTAGGTGAAATCCAAAGCTTTCAATTAGGGCAGGTGTATTTTTTACCCTGAATTTGCTTCCAACTTCCCCACCTAAACTACCTTTAGAAAAGCCAGAAATGAGTAACCCGGCCGTACTTCTATTGCCTAATTCTTTAGACAAAAATCTATTGCCTAAAATTTTAACTTCATCCAGCTGTTTGGAAGTTTCCACCAACGTAATGATGCAAATAGTATCGCCAATTTCATGTATTGGAATATTTTTCAACTTATAGCCCACATGAGAAAAGCTCAAGGTATCCGAGAGGTGATCTACTGGGATTGTGAGTTTAAACTCACCATCAATCGAGCTAACTGTGCCAATACCTTTAGTAGCAATGCCAATATTTGCATAAGGAACAGGTTTACCGCGTGCATCAATTACACTACCAAGTAATATTTTTTGAGCTTGAGTGTAGGTCGTAAATGCTAACAGGATGAGTACAATTCGTATAACCATGGTATCTTTTTTTATCCTAAACCTAGAGTTTACCTCAATGCATTTTAACCCGACTTGTCTGAAAGCTTGATTTTAATGTCTAAAATCTGTGGATTCATTTAGATAAACTTTCCAGCATAATCCTGAAATCAGTATTTTCATGTTTGAAATCTGATGAAAATGAAAGTCAGCTATAGCATTCTATTAAAACCAAAAAACATCCTACTCACGTCAGCAATTTTTACACTGGTGATTCAATTCATTGTGTATCTACATCCGTCTAATCAGGGATGGTGGAATAATGAAAATTTTAGTTGGCTGAACCTGCTTCAGTTTGTATTTATAGATCAAATTTTAATTGAATGTATTACTGTGGGCATCTTGTTTTCCCTCATCTATGGATACACGCACCTGTTGAGATTGTATTCAGTCAACCTCAACTTTAGAGGAATAGCGGCCTATGAGTTATCTTTTTTACCAATTGTACTTTTAGCTTTTTTTGTATTCAACCCTTTTACACAAACCATCAGGTTTTTGTATTTAAACCTCCCAAACCCGGACTGGAATGAATATTTTAGCGAATACCTGTTTGCCAAACAACTATACTTCACCTATACACCTATAATATTTCTTATTACTTATGCGGTTGTAAACATCAATTTGGTCACAACCTACCTTAAGAAAAAAAGTCATGAAACACCTTCCTCTGACAACAAATTGTTTATCAAAGTACATTCGGCTTTTGGTGACAAGCTACTGGATATTGAAGCAATTGAATACATCGAAAGGCTAGGTAGAAAATATGCCATACAAACATCATCTGGCACCTATTTCATCACCAAAACGATGAACGAACTGGAACAAGAGCTGCCTGATGATATGTTTGTCAGGATTAACAGATCCACACTTGTCAGGATTAATGAGGTAGATCATTATGCTTACTGGGAAAACGATAAGTATACATTGAAACTCAAGTCAGGTCGTGATTTTGTGATGTCAAGACAAAGACTCAATAAAATAAAGGAGCAGTTAAATACAATTGGTTAACACTGGCCTCATCCATACCTTTGCCATCCTGTGAAACTATCGCATCAATTCTACAACAAATCAAAATCCCAGAAGAGGGTATATTATCTAAAAATTGTATTGGCCATTCTATTGGCAGTAGGAACGGTTGCTGCCCTGGCTATTATTTCAAAAATATACCTGATAGTTATTTTTGCCCCATTCATAATTCTGCTATTCGCACCCTTTCTCGATACGCCTAAAGGTATCACCAGTGGCACATTGCAATATCAATCGCCTTTGTTGATTACACAGGATACTAAAAAGAAGATTATCATCCATGGAGGAACACTTTTTGACTATTACTTTGTCCTACACAATCAGTTTTCCAAATCATCAAGAAAGAAAATAGTAATTATTGGCTACCTGAGAGGCCTTTTAAATCTTATAGCAGCTTATGAGATGAAGCGTATTGATGACCGACCCATTGAGGGCACATCCTACATTATCAATCAAAGAACGGCTGAAAAAATCGGGTTGTCACCCACAACAACTAATGCTGCACAATACTTGATCTTGATTTTAAATTATTTGGTTTTAATGATATCTTACAGCTATGTGAATGGAAAATTGAGTTTTCCTAAACTAAGTGAGATCAAAACTTACAAAAGTTCTATAAGTAACTTAGCGGAAAGAAAACAATTCATTCAGGATCTTGAAAGATTTTTAACACAATCCATCAGAGATGCAACTGACTAAACAACTTTTACTTTTATGTGCCCTGCTGTTTACAATTACTCATGGTTTTGCTCAGGAAAAATCCGTTGAGTTAATCATATTAGGCACAGTTCAGGATGGGGGCTCACCACATATTGGTTGTAAAAAAACGTGTTGCAGCGATTTGTTCGCAAAACCTGATAATACACGAAAAGTGGTGGCACTTGGGGTTGTAGATCATGCCAAGAACAAGCGTTATCTTTTTGAAGCAACTCCCGACTTCACTAGTCAGATGAGACTATTAAATGAGGTGAGCAATGCTACAGGTGTACCTGACGGCATATTTCTCACACATGCACATATGGGGCATTACACGGGGCTCATGTATTTAGGAAGAGAAGCGCTGGGTGCCAAAGAAGCTCCAGTTTATGCTATGCCAAAAATGAAAGCTTTCCTTGAGAAAAATGGGCCTTGGGAACAGCTTGTGACAAATAAAAACATTGCACTACAAACTTTGACCAATGAAACAGCAGTTGCCCTTTCTCCTAATCTAAACGTGACTCCTTTTATAGTCCCCCACAGAGACGAATATTCAGAAACAGTAGGCTACATCATTGCAGGGCCCAATAAACGAGTGCTATTTATTCCGGATATCAACAAATGGGATAAGTGGAAGAAAAGCATAGTGGAAGAAATCAAAAAAGTTGACTATGCCTTTATAGATGCGACCTTTTTTGATAATGCAGAAGTGAATTACAGAGACATTTCAGAGATACCTCATCCTTTTATAGTGGAAAGCATGCAGTTGTTTGAGTCCTTGTCATCTGAAGAGAAAAGTAAAATCCATTTTATACATTTCAACCATACTAATCCCGCGCTGAACCCTGAAAGTGAAAAGTATAAGATAATAATAAAGAAAGGTTTCAAAGTGGCCCAATTTGGCACCACTTTGAAACTTTAATAATTATAAATCGCTTTTGGTGAGCTTTCTGCTAACTGCTAAATAATACAAGCCTACATAAACGACCACAACTAGAATTGATTCAAGTGTTATAAAATCTTGAATCTCCTGAAATATATACTTTGGAAATGGTATTTCAATCAAATTGGCATTGGCCTGCATTGGAAAATACTCCCCAATTACCTCTATTTGATCAGGTAGTGTTGCTATAAGAATCAGCTCAATTGGCCTATATATCAGCAAAATAAATATTGTCAAGGCAGACCTTTTTAACAAAACCGTTAAAAGTACAGCAAAGAGCAAATAAGCAAGCAAGTCTAGAAAATACACAAATACAAATTGTAGTCCTTGAAGTATGTCAGCAAATTCAATTGCCGGAGAATAGATCATGCCTGTCAATAAGCAAGTTAAAAATACTAATAGAGCACTCCCCAACGATAACAATAAGGTGGTAGATAGTTTTGATATTAGAAAATCGGTTCTACTCATCCCATCAATTATATTTTGACGAACTGTCTTATAAGAGAATTCATTAGAAACTGAAAGTACGATAACCATCGCTAGAAATATCTTAACTATGGGATAAGAATAGACATATGTTACGTTCTGCCAGATATCTGGAAAGTATAAAACCGGGATTTTCATTGGATCAAATTCATCCATTTCAGCTCCAATTCTTTTTAACCATTTTAACACTTCCATAAAGCCTATGGGCACGGAAATAATTAAGAAAGAATAAAGTATAAGCAGAACATTGAAAGGCCTATAATTTGTGAGCTTTATTAAATCTATTTTAAGTAATCTAAGCATTGTCTGATTCGGCTAGCAGTTCTAAAAATTGTTTTTCAAGACTCTTTCTTTGCGTAAGCAAGTGCGATACGATGATGCCCTTACTAAAGAGATAGGCATTTAACTCAGTGGCACTGGTACCGTCTTTTAGAGTGACAACAAAGTTTTTCTCATCTCGCTCAACTTTTGTACTCGCCTCATACGCTTCCAACGCTTCCATCAAGCCGGATTCATTATCAACACCTACTTCAATGGTGGCCGCTCCTTTATTTACATCTTCAACACTTCCAGAGTATATCAGCGTACCTTTTTTCAAAACGCAAAAATGTGAACACACTTTTTGCACCTCATCGAGTAAATGACTCGCCAGGATAATGGTCTTTCCGTCTTTGGCAATTTCTTTAATCAGGTTTCTTATTTCTGCAATCCCTTGAGGATCTAATCCATTAGTGGGCTCATCGAGAATCATCACCTCAGGATCGCATAACAAAGCAGAAGCAATTGATAAGCGCTGCTTCATTCCAAGTGAGTAGGTCCTGAACTTATCATCCTTTCTTTCAAAAAGTTCGACACGCTTGAGCACCGGCTCAATATTCTCAACTGGGGCACCCTTTATCTTGGCTACAATCTCTAAATTTTTGGTAGCCGATAAATAAGGATAGAAAATTGGCGTTTCTAAAATAGCCCCAATGCGCTTTCTTACTTCTTTTGTGGGGGGTTGTCCAAACCAGGAAAATTCTCCGCTGGTTTTGTTAATCACATCCAATAAAATGCCTAAGGTAGTGGTTTTACCACTTCCATTAGGGCCTAAAATACCAAATACGTTACCTCGCTGCACATCAAGCGAGAGGTCTTTCACCGCAGTGACTCTCCCATAGTGCTTTGTAAGGTCTTTAATAGATAAAACTGTCTCCAAAATGTTAATTGATAGGTTCGTGGACGAATATAAAAAAATATACGCCACTTGTCACATCATGCATGACAAGCGGGCGTAGTTGCAGTTTAATGCTAGTCTATGCTCTTGACTTTAGAAATAAGGTTGGCCAGCTGATTCATAGGCACCTTACCCTTCACATCCAGCACTGAAAGTGATTCGTCATCAGTCATCACAAAAACAAGGCCGGTAGTTACTCCATCATCTTCCTGAATGTATACCTGCACATTCATACCCTCATGCCTCATGGTCATAAGGTCTTCAAAGTCTTCATCCTTATAGTCAGCAATGAGCTCTTTGATTTCTGACGGCTCTATTTTATTGGCTTTTCTATCAATTCTTAAAAATTTCATTTTATCAATATCCTTGATAAGCTCTGCGAAATCTTCATCGTCTGTTTGGTTGAGCATGTTCAACGTATTGTTATAGAAAAACAGGCCAAAGGCATCGTCATATTTTTCCTGAAGTGATTTTGTCGTTTTGCTTTGCGCTACTGTAAGTAATGGTAGGGCTATAAGCACAAGCGTTAAAAGCTTTTTCATGAGTTCTGAGTTTTAATAAATGAAAATATCACCCGATGGCTTTCACCTTCGAGTGATCAACTATGGATGAATTGTGAACTTTATTTCCACTCTTTGTGATGCTTCACAAGGTATGACAAGTCCTTCATTTCAAGACTTCCGTTGATATTTAGTACGGCAAAGTCTTCTTTCTCCTGAATCAACACAAGCATGTTCTTTACAGTATTATTATCACCTTGAGTAAGAAAGTACACCTTGTCAGAACCATCTCTGGCTGTCATCAGCTCCTCATAATTTTCCTTGCTTAACTCGTCTCTCATTTTGTCGATATCAGAAACATTGAACCCTGTCTTATACATCGGTATAGAAAGAATCTGCATTGATTTGATGTTATCCGCAATGCGGCTAATTGCTTGCGCTTCTTCATCTGACTCATCCCAGGAGGCTATGTTTGAAAGTAATTCGAATAATCCTCCACTTAATGAGACCACTTTGGCATCTCTGTCATCTTTATACTTCTGATGGAACTTCTCAATCGTCTTGCTTTGTCCAAAAGCTGTCGATACTGAAACTATTGCTGCGAATAATATTATTACTGTTCTTTTCATAATTGTTGAATTTTTGACCTGTTAAAAATTGATTTATTGTTATTGAATTAGTTTTTCTTGTCGTTTAGTCTTTCCAATCCTTCAAGCCCATCTATATCCATGGCGCTAGAAATTTTGGCGATCTGTTTCAAATCTATCTCACCAAATAGGCTGAGTATGAAAAATTCTTTGTCACCACCCATCACCATGAGCAATTCGCTTATTTTTCCATTCTTTTCTTTAATCAGAAACTTCATGTCTTTGTCTTCATCTCTGATGCTCATCAGCTCATCATATTCGCCTTTTGGAAGTTTGGCCAACGCTTCTTTATAAAGTGCTTTGCCATTGTCTGTATTATCCTTTGCCAATATTTTAAGACCTTCCAGCTTACTGATGGCGTCAAGCACCTGCTGATCCTCTTCATCTTCCACTTCAAGATCTGTGAATAAGCCAAACATGCGGCTTGTAATACTCACATTTGAGAAGTTTTCATCAGACTCGTACTTTCCGAAAAATTTGGTGATGGCATCTTGTGCCTGAAGTGACATGCTTAACATTACTCCCACCATTATTATCATTACCTTTTTCATATCTTCTTTCTTATTTTATGCTTTTTATAATTCTGAATCTATATCTTTTGCTTTTTGTTGTGCATCGTTAAATACACTTACTTTTCTTGCTTCTTCTCTGCCTCTCTTAAAGTTGGCTGAGATCATTTGCAATGCTTTTTTAGTTTCTTCAAAGGCCGCCTGAGGATCTTCAAACGTATCTGTCAGGTAAGGCTTAACCTCTTCCTTTTTATCGATGTACTCTTCTTTCACAAAATACCCAGCGGTAACTACTACTAACACAACTGCCGCCACACGAGCCATATCATAGAAGAGCTTTACTACTTTACCTTTTTTAGGCTTGCTCAATGCTTCAATCTTATCTATTACTTGCTTATCGAAGACATCATCTAACTTGCTTGTTTTCTTTTCGAATTCCAGGAAGGTGAAAAATGGGACATACTCTTTCAAATGAGGCGGCACCTGGGTGCCATTAAAGAACTTCTTAAGCTCTTGCTCCTCCTCGAGAGTGGTCTCACACTCCCAGTATTTCGCCAACAACTGCTCTATTTTATCGAAGTCCATATGCGTTTATATTTACTAAATTTTCTTTAATCGATTTTCTGGCTCTAAAAAGGTTTACTTTCACCTGGTTCATGTCCAACTCGAGGATATCTACAATTTCCTTGTAGCTGTAGCCCTCTACATCTCTGAGCTGAATTACCTGCCGCTGTTTTTCTGGCAGTGATGCTATTAACCGATTTATATTTGCCATCGTATCATTTGATTCTACATTGCGATAAGGAGTTTGCTCCTCTCCGTCACTCATATCGAAGCCTTCCTGAAGACTGTCAGTATATTTGTACTGTTTAGATTTCAACCTATCTAGTGACATGTTTCTGGTTATGCGCATACACCAGGCTTCCATATTTTCTAAATGGTGCATTTCTTCTCGTTTATTCCAAACCTTAATAAGCACTTCTTGCACAATATCACGAGCTTCATCTTCATTTTTGAGAAACCTAAAAGCGAAGCGATAAAGCTTATCTTTTACAGGTAATACACGCATTTTAAATGTTTCTAAACTCATGCTTCAATAGGGAGACGACCGGTCCAACGTTTTGTTACAAGGTACATTGAAATTTCTTCAAAAGAATTAAAGTGTATTAGTCAAATTAGTACCAAACCATTAAACTTTTTAGCTACAGAATCGTTTGTAAAGCCTATATTCGCAACTTGTTTGTATTTTTGCAACAAAGAATCAATTGAGAAAGGGAACTACACATACCGCAATTTTCATTAATGCGTTATCAAAAAGCATTACTATTGGCCTACTATGCCTGTTTTGCTTCAAAGTAACACTTGCCCCATATTGTCTTAATGAGGACATCAAAATAGTCTATGAGATGAGTACTGAGGGTGAGGAAGAAAAAAAGGATAATTCAGAGTCTAAAGAAGGTGAATCTAAAAAGGGGTCTGAAGAATTTATACAGCATATAAACATTTTTACCGGTCTTAATGAAGGCATTGATCCTTCATATTTTTCTCACATTGCCTTTTTTAAAGACGTTATAAGTAAGCTTATAACTCCCCCACCACGGAACAGCTATTACATAGCTTAAGCAAACATATATTAATAAAGTAGCCGGATTGGCTAATTACTTTCAAGGGTTTAGAACAAAACCCTCAAAACCTGTTTATATACATAAATATTTATTTTAAAAAAATTACTTCTTTAACATGAGTCATTTTAACCCTCTTAAAAATTTTAAATCTGATATACCTGCAAGTATTGTGGTATTTCTTGTCGCCTTGCCATTATGTCTTGGTATAGCACTTGCATCAGGCGCTCCACTTTATTCTGGACTGATTGCAGGTATTGTTGGTGGTATTGTTGTAGCCTCACTAAGTGGTTCTCCAGCAGGTGTTAGTGGACCCGCAGCTGGCTTAGCCGTAATCGTTCTTGGAGCCATTCAAAATCTGGGATTCGAAGTTTTTCTAATGGCCGTAGTTTTGGCTGGTGTTATTCAGATAGTAATGGGCTATGCCAAAGGTGGAATTATAGCATATTACTTCCCTTCGTCTGTGATAATGGGAATGTTGTCTGGTATTGGTATCATAATTTTTATCAAACAAATACCACATGCTTTTGGCTATGACAAGAGTCCTGAAGGGGAGCTTGGCTTCTTTCAGATGGATGGTGAAAACACTTTCTCTGAATTAGTAAATATGCTTGACTACATTAGCCCTGGCGCTTTAATCATTTCGATGGTGGCCTTGGCAATTCTTCTGATCTGGGAAACTAAATTCATGAAAAGTCAAAGGATATTTCAAATTATTCCTGGACCACTGGTCGCAGTACTCAGTGGTATTGGATTAAACTTATTCTTTAAATCAATTCCTGACTTAGCATTAAGTTCAGATCATTCGGTAAGTGTACCAGTGGCCGATACTTTCAGTGGTTTTTTGAGTAATTTCACTTTACCAGACATTTCTGGTCTTCAAAACCCGCAAGTATACATCACTGCTTTGGTGATAGCTGTGGTAGCAAGTTTAGAGACTTTGTTATGCGTAGAAGCTACTGACAAATTGGACCCATACAAACGAGTGACTCCAACCAATAAGGAACTTAAGGCCCAAGGTGTTGGAAATATCGTTTCTGGATTGATTGGTGGTTTGCCTATAACTCAGGTGATTGTGCGTAGTTCTGCTAATATTCAGTCTGGTGCTAAAACTAAGGCTTCAGCCATTATACATGGATTCCTAATACTAGGTAGCATCATTGCAATCCCTCATTTCTTAAACCTGATCCCTCTGGCAACGCTGGCTGCAATTCTTTTTGTAGTAGGTTACAAGTTGGCCAAGCCTTCATTATTCAAGAAAATATATAAACAAGGCAGAGGTCAGTTTGTCCCTTTTGTGGCTACAATTGTAGGTATCGTTTTCACAGACCTATTAGTCGGACTTGGAATCGGATTGGTTATAGCGATAATCTATATCCTCTTCAACAACTATCAGATTACTCACTTTGAGAAAAGTGTGAGTCAGGACGCAAACGGTAAGAAGAAAATCAAAATCCAATTGGCTCAGGAGTTGACTTTCCTAAACAAAGCTACAATCTTGAAGACACTTGCTGCTATTCCAGATAATACGGTAGTAGAAATTGATGCTAGCAATGTGCGTTACATGCACCATGATATATTTGAAATTATTGAAGATTTTAAAACAGGTGCGATAGAAAGAGAAATTGAAGTAACAACTGTACAACTTTATGAACCAGTTGAAGCTAAAGCGCCTACACGTTTTAATATATCAACAGAAGATGATGTTAAAACACGCGTAGAAGAGACTGTTTAATAGTTAACATCATTTAAAAATCATAAGTCACTATACTTAGTAAGCGTTATTGAGTATAGTGACTTTTTTTATTAGGCTACCTTCACTACCTGATCCTCCAGGATCACATAAACCTGATCTCCCTTTAGTGGTTTCTGTTTTGCCAAGCCTGTGAATGCACCAAATGCAGGTATTAGACCTTTTTTTTCACCAAAGAGAAAACAAGGCAAGCGCATTCCCTGCCTTCCTCGGCCTCGAAGTACAACACCAGGATGTATGTGACCTGCCAAATTATAGTACTGATCATTGAAATTTTCCAAAGGCTCGTGAGAAAGTAATAGCTCACCTATAGTGATCGGATCGGGGTGAATGATCATCTCGTGCTTGAGATACTGGTAATCGCTCATAATGTCATGATTACCCATAACCAATTCAAAAGAAATATCAGGAAAGCTTCTTAGTGTCTGACCAAAAACCTCCCACTCTTCATTGTAGTGACTGTGAAATAAGTCTCCCATAAAAATAACTCTTTTGGGTTCTTGCTGTTGTAACTCACTAATCAATCGTTCTAAGTTTTGTGCGTTAGTTTTTGGTGGGACCGCAATCCCCGATCTTCTGAAGTGATTAATTTTTCCTAAATGTAGATCTGCAAGTAATAAAATTTGCTCTTCTGCCAGAAAAATTGATTTTGAAGGGAGTAATGTCAGAGTATGACTTTTTATGCGGACTATTTCTTTCACACAAACAAATTTAATTAATCAGTGAAATAATATTGTATGTGACGGTTGAGATTGATAAATTTAAAGCTTGTTTAAATAAATTTTTAGGAAATTTATTGAATGTATTAAATTACATTTATGGTTTTAGTTGGGTTTATAATAGCGTTAATCACCTCTTTTTATTTATTAGCAAGAATCAGCGACCACTATTTTGTGGAGTCGTTAGATAAGATTGCTGCTAAATTAAAGCTCTCACACGAAATGGCTGGTGCCACATTGATGGCTATCGGTTCAAGTGCTCCTGAATTATTTGTTGCAATAATCTCGTTGGTTAGAGCAGGTGATCACCAAGCAATTGGTATTGGTACCATTGTGGGTTCAGCGTTATTTAATATTCTCGTGATTATAGGTGCTTCAGCCCTGGTTAGAAGTGCTAAACTCATCTGGCAACCTGTTTTCAGAGACTTATTTTTCTACTTAGTCGCGGTCGTTATTCTATTCTTAGTGCTACAAAGTGGTGCTGTCACTTTACTGGAAAGCTTAATCATGGTTGGTGTTTATGTTTTATATGTACTAGCCGTACGATATGGAAAACTGCTTTTTAATTTTGCAGATGGTGACATTATGGATGATGACGAACCCTTTATTGATGATTCACTTGATGGCTGGAAAATAATATTTAAACCACTTCATTTGATTTTAGATCGAATATTTCCTCCAAAAGAAAATTACTGGTGGACGTTCCTATTCTCCATTGGTGCTATTGCATTTTTATGTTGGGTTTTGGTAGAAAGTGCCATTGGCATTTCCCATATATTAAACATCCCTGAAGTGATCATCGCTTTAACTGTGCTGGCCATTGGGACATCCATACCGGATATGATCTCATCGGTAATAGTAGCCAAACAAGGAAGAAGTGGCATGGCTGTTAGTAATGCCATAGGCTCAAACATTTTTGATGTGCTTATCGGATTAGGTCTTCCATGGTTACTAATACTGGCATTTACAGATGATGGTATATCTACTTCAACTGACAGTCTGTTTGAGTCTGTTGTGTTATTAATAGCCTCTGTTGTGTTTATTTTTCTTACGCTTCTGATAGGTAAATGGAAAATGGGCAAAAGGACAGGCATCTTCTTAATTGCTCTTTACGTATTTTATCTCGGACGAGAGATCTATAAAATATATGTGCTTTAGTATATTTGACTGATTGTCAGATATTTTGCATAACCTAGCAACACCTCCACCGTTAGGTTTAACATGAGATTATTCATTGTTTATATCTTATTAATATCATTCGGGTGGCTTCTTTCTTCCTTTGATTTTAACTCAAATGAACCAAATGACAAGTCATTTATTATCATAGAGCTTTTCACCTCTCAAGGCTGTTCTTCATGTCCTGCAGCAGACAAGCTATTAAGCAATCTCATGGCAAGTAATGATCGCATTTTAGCTTTATCCTTTCATGTAAGCTATTGGAATTACCTCGGTTGGAAAGACCCCTACAGCAAAGAGGAATTTACAAACCGTCAACGAAAATACAGTCGTGTAATGGGACTCAGTCGTGTTTATACTCCTCAAATGATTATCAATGGGCAAGATGAGTTTGTAGGATCAAATAAAAAGTATGCCGAACAATCATTAAAAGAAGCACTAAGTAAAAATACACTGCATAAAATCAAGCTTTCATTGAATATTGAAGGGAAAAGTATAAAGGGACAATACACGCTTGCGGGTAGCACATCTGGCTATATGATAAACCTTGCTCTCGTTGAGCGCGATGTATCAAACATCGTACCCCGAGGAGAAAATAGTGGCCGAACGCTGCATCACGATAATGTGGTGCGCTCATTCAAAACTATTGAGGCGCACAACACGGGTGAAGTCTCGATAAACTTACCATCAGGAATTGCTATTGAAAAGAGCATAATTATTGCTTATGTACAGCATAGTGAGACGTTAAAGATTACGGGGGCAGCCAAGCACAATTTAAACTAGCACCCGCTCACTGACCTCATCAAAAAGTGGTAACCTCACAATAAATTTTGTTCCGTTTCCTTCTTCACTCTCCACCTTAATTGCACCATTGTTCATTTCAACAAACTCATAGACCAGTTGTAAGCCAAGTCCTAAACCTTTTTCTCCTGCGGTACCAAAAGCACTTTTACGACCATTGAGTTTAAAGAGGTTTTCCATAGTTGATTGAGACATACCAAGACCATTATCTGCAATTTCAATGACGGCCATTTCTCCTCTTTGTCTGGATTCAACAGTAACTTCTCCACCTTCTTGCGTGAATTTCAAGGCGTTGCTAATCAGGTTTCGAAGAATGGTCATGGTAGAGTTCTGATCCGCCCAAATAAATAGTTGATCTGGTGCATTTACTTTTAACAAAATGGACTTCCCATCAGCCATATTGCTAAATACACCTGCAGTTTGTTCAATTAAACTGTTTATCTCCAATTTTTCAGGGACATTTGGAAAATGACCTTGCTGCTGCATGGCCCAGTTGAGCAAATTATCTAACAGACCTGACAAATGATCTACTGAATAGTCAATTTCATTAGCTACTTCTAAAAGACCCTCTTTATCGTTGTTTTTGAGAGCACCTTTAATGAGTCTGCTTACTCCAGCAAAAGCACTTACAGGCCCTCGCAAATCATGAGAAATGATGGAAAAAAACTTGTCCTTAGATTTATTGAGCGATTGTAATTGGCGCTTTTGTACCTCAAGTTGCTTGTTAATTTTACTTTTATCTCGATTGTTCTTAAAGACCAGACCCAACAATGACAAAATTAACAGTCCTCCACCTGTGGTGGCATATATTATGATTTGCTGATTTCTCTTCTCTGTTGTGAGCAGGTCGACTTCAGCTTGTTTTTGGCCTACTTCATATTCGGTACGTAGGTCAGCCATTTTTTGAATCTGCTCGGCATTGATTAAGCTGTCACGATAAATGTGGTATGTGGATTGGTATTCAAGAGCTTTCTCAAAGTTCCCATAAGATTTGTAAATCTCGGAAAGGTGTTTCGAAGCATCTTGGATAACATTTTTAAAGCCATATTTAATTGATAGTAAATAACTGTTCTCAAATAATTCTAGTGCTTTTTTTGATAATCCTTGTCTTCTATAGGCCTTAGCCAGCTCCACTTGGGTATATGCTATCTGAATATAAATTTCATTCTCTTCGAATGCTTCATAAATTCCTGGCAATAACTTTTCTGCTTTTTCAATCTCATTTAAACCAGCAAAAGATAATGCTCTGGCTACTTTACCGTAAACGCCTAACATTTCTTTAAAGTAGCCATCAGCTAAGCTTAAATGGTAATCAGCTGAATCAAGATAAACAAGGGCAGTATCAAAACTATTTAAGGCATAGTAAGTGTACCCAAATCGCACATAAGATTTGCCTATCAGTATATTATTAGAAAGGCTTTTAAACACTTTTAAGCCTTGATTAAGGTAGTTCTTAGCCCTTAAATATTCGCCATACTCATAATAGATTCCACCAATGTTAAGTAAGGCATGACCTTCTGCATTATCATCACTCGTTTCTCTTACAGCTTGAATCGCATTGACATAAGCCTCAAGTGCCTTACTGAGGTTTCCCAGATTAAGATGTCCACCACCAACAGAAGTGTGACCTCGTCTTAATAATCCTTTTTGGTTTTGAGCTCCACTTTCCTCAACAAGTTTTTCACCATAATAGATGGTTTCCTCAGGATCATTTACTAAAATCAATATTTTTTTTAGCGTCTCAAGTCTTTGTATGCTCCCTTGTCCCTGGTTTGATAAAACAATTTTCAGACTATCTATTTGCTCCTGTACCTGAGCGAATACAGATGCATATCCAAAAACAAGATAAAAAATTAAAAGTAGCTGCCTCATTATATATGAATCCGCAAAGATCGGTAATCATAACGAGGCGAACAACTTAATTACGAAGCAACCTCCTGACTTACAGACTCAAACAGCGGTAGTTGAATGGTAAACTGAGTACCCTTACCTTCTTCACTCTCCACCTCTATGGTTCCATTGTTCAATTCAACAAACTCATAGACCAACTGTAAGCCGAGGCCAAGTCCTTTTTCTCCAGAAGTGCCGAAATCACTTTTAGTGCCTTGAAGCTGGAAAAGTGTTTTTAATTTTTCTTCTGACATCCCTACTCCAGTATCGCTCACAATTATCACTGCCATATTTTCATGCTGCTCCGCGGCTACCTTTACTTCGCCACCTGATTTTGTAAATTTCAAGGCATTATTGACCAGGTTTCTAAGGATGGTCATTGAAGTGTTTTTATCAGCCCAAAGGTTTATCCCATCGGGCACATTTACCTCCAGGTCAATTTGTTTGGCATCTGCCATATTAGAGAATATGCCTTTGATTTCGTCTGAAAGAGCTTTCAAACTAAGTTTTTCAGGCACATTCGGAAAATGACCTTGTTGCTGCATCGCCCAACTCAGTAGATTATCAAGCAAACCCGAAAGATGTTCTACGGATTCATCAATGTGGTCTGATATCTCTATCAAATCATCATGCTCTTTATTTTGTACCGCATGCTTGATGAGTCGCGTAATACCTGAAAAAGCACTTACCGGACCTCGTAAATCATGAGAAATGATAGAGAAGAACTTATCTTTTGTGCTGTTGAGCGCTTCCAACTGCGCCTTTTGATCTTCCAGTACTTTGTTGATGCGATTTTTATCACGGTAATTTTTGTAAACCAGCCCGAGTAAAACTACTACAAACAAAGCGCCTCCTGCTGTGGAAAACAATATTACTTGTTGCGTGCGCTTCTCTGCGGTCAGTAAATCTACTTCGGCTTGTTTTTGACCAACTTCAAACTCGGTTTTCTGATCGGCCATTTTTTGAATTGTTTCTCTATTCAAAATGCTATCCCTATATAATGCATATTCCTCATGAAAATTGAGTGCCTCTCGATAGTCATTTTTTAATAGATTAATTTTGTAGATACGAAAGCTAGCATCTTGAATTCTCTTTTTAAGTCCATGCTTCTTGGATACATTATAACTTCTTAGGGCATAATCAATTGCATTGTCTAATTCATTTTGATCGAGATAGATATCGGCCATGTATATCAAAAATTCTGCTACTGTATCCCAATGATTTTGTTTATCGAAATATTCAATTGCCTTCTTAATTTCCGCTTCGGCTTCCAGATCCTTGTCTATCCCAGCATATACTATTGCTATATTCCCTCTAATTATGGCGTCATAACTACCATAAGTGGATGCTTTCGCCATAATTTGAGCCTTTTGAAAAAATGATAATGCAGAGTCGTACTTTTTTTGTACAAGAAATAAATCTCCAAAATTGATGTACACCATTGCTGAATAAATAGAGTCGTATTTTGATAGCGTCTCTTTGTTTAAAAAGTTTTCTTTTGCCAATTGGTAGTACTCATATGACTTTTGGTAATCTTCAACCGCCTTGTATGTATCGGCAATGGTAATATTAATAATTGCTACTTTTGTGGGTGATACCTTGCCAGCATAGTTGAGAGCTTCAAAATAACTTCTCAATGCCATCTCATAATCTGATAGTAATGAATGAGCATTACCTTGCTGAAGATACCCCCGCATTAGCCATATCGGATCCTGCCCTTGAGCTTTTCGTATCAGTTTATTTGCATAATCAAGTTTAATAGAAGGGATCTCATAGCCCGAGGATAACGTGTTATACACATCAAGAATGGTTGAATCGGGGTACTTTAAGAGGTCAATTGATTCTAAACTGTCTAAAGTCTCAGTACTTTGTGCTTGTGAAAAAAAAGAAAGAGAAAGCCCTATAATAATTAAGGGCAATCTCTTTTGAAGTTTTAGTTTACAGTTTATTGCTGACATTTATTTTTCTGGTGGATCAGTAACTTCTACATCTGGGTCAACAGTGACATTACCATCATCTTTAGTTTGAACTGTAATATCATAACCGTCTGCTTGCCCCCTGAAAGTGTTTCCACTCACAACACCTGTAAATTTAGTATCTTCTCCATCTTTTTTAGGTTTTTCACTCCATATATCTTTCCATTTATATCCTGGAGGCAGTTTGTCTTTTATTCCTACTTTGATGTTTATGATTTTTTTAATACTATCATCAACAACTTGCCAGACTACAGTATCTCCTGCAGTTGTTCTTGCCGTGGCGGAAGTTTCTTCCATCACTTTCCATTCCTCAGAAGGGTCATTCCTCCACATAAGGTTTGGTGATTGGTAAGTAAGGTAAATTGTAATTGTATTAGGCATAACTCTATTAAGTTTTAGTTAGACACTTATTATTTAAGCCACTCAATTTAAAATATTTTTATAATAAGTCTTAATAATTTAATAATCATTTGAACTGCAACTGCATTTTTTTTACACGATCGGCCAGTTTTTCCGAGGTCAATTTTTCTCTTAACCTGTCTACCATAATGGGAAATGAAAAGGGTGTAGGCTTTTCAGGCTCGGTGACAATAAACTTTTGTTGATTAATTCGTTCTAAAGCCGCTCGTAACCGAGCTTCTTCTAATTGGAAGTCCATCACTTCTTCATAGGCCTGCATGAGCAACAGGTTTTCATTTTCATAATCCTGAAAAACATCGAAAAACAACTGTGATGAACTCTGCAAATGTCGGTCTTTTATCTGCTGCCCCGGATACCCTTTAAACACAAGGCCTGAAATGGCCGCAATATCCCGAAACCGCCTGCGTGCCATCTCTATCGAGTTGATACTGGCCTGTATGTCCTGCCACAGATTATCAACACCCAGCAAATCAGTTTCCAATGCTTCATATATAGGTATTTCCTGGTCAGACAGTAGCTCGAAGCCGTAATCATTCATGGCTATGCTAAACGAAATGGGCTGAATACGTGCGATGCGATGCGCCAGCAACGCGCCCATGCCTTCATGTACAAAGCGTCCCTCAAATGGGTACATCAGTACATGAAAGCCTTCCTTTGATTCAAAGTATTCTATCAAAAATTCCTCACTATTGGGCAAGTAAGATCGTTCCTTTTGCAATGCCATCAGTGGTTTTAAAAAATGCACTTCAGGGTCGGTTGTATGTTCATTGCGTGCTATTTGATCAAGCTTTTTGCGCAGCATCACAGACATTTGTGATGACAATGGCATGCGTCCACCTTGCCAGGAAGGCACAGCGCCTGATTTTCTCTTACTGTTTCTTACTTGAGCTACCATGTCCTTGATGCGTACCAGTTCAAGGTTTCTCCCCGAAAACCAAAATACATCACCCGGATTTAAACGTGATATAAACCATTCCTCAATGGTTCCAATATACTTTCCACTTACATATTTCACTTTCATAGAGGAATCACTCACAATAGTGCCTATTGACATGCGGTGCCTCATGGCCACTCTTCTGTTGGTCACTTTGTAAATACCCTCCTCGACTTCTACCTTTCTGAACTCATCATAAGCTGTGAGAGAAGCTCCTCCTGTCGTGATGAAATTGAGAAGCCATTGCCATTCATCTTTTTCTATGCTGCTGTAGCAGAAAGTACTTTTAACTTCTTTATAAATCTCATCAGGCTTAAAGCCATCTGAAACAGCCAACGTTACCAGGTATTGAATGAGCACATCGAATGAACGCAAGTAAGGAATGCGATCTTCCACCAGACCTTCTGTAATAGCATCGCGTATGGCGGCTGCCTCTATGAGCTCCAGCGAATGTGTCGGCACGAAGTAAATTTTGCTTAACGCCCCAGGTTGGTGTCCGCTCCTACCGGCTCGCTGCATAAAACGCGCCACCCCTTTCGGACTGCCGACTTGTATGATAGTTTCCACCGGTCTGAAATCAACACCAAGGTCGAGGCTTGAAGTACAGACAACGGCTTTAAGTTGTTCGTTGTGCAAGGCTTCTTCGACCCAGTCACGCAACTCTCTGCTAATAGAACCATGGTGTAAAGCAATTATGCCGGCCAGTTCTGGTGCTCGTTCGAGCAGTTTCTGATACCAAATTTCTGCAAAAGAGCGGGTGTTGGTAAATATGAGCGTACTGGTGCTCTGCTTGATTATGGGAATTACCTTATCGAGCAACTGTGTACCTAAATGACCTGCCCAGGGCAAGGTTTCAAGCTCATCTGGCAATACTGAGTCTACTTCTATGTTTTTTTTGATATCAGCCTTTACTAAGGTGTATTGCTCATTCAATGCTTTTTCGCCCAATAAAGCCGCTACAGCATCGTCCATATTACCAATGGTTGCCGATATCCCCCAAACTTTCAGTCGCGGACAAATGGCCTTAAGTCTAGAAAGCCCCAATTCCATTTGTACGCCTCTTTTTGAGCCAATCAGCTCATGCCATTCGTCACACACCACAGCCCGGAGATGCTTAAAATATTGTTCATACCCTTTCTGCGCTAACATAAGCTGCAGGCTTTCAGGGGTAGTAATGAGAAACTCTGGCGGAGACTTTTTCATTTGCTGCCGCTCTTTGGTAGAGGTATCTCCAGACCTTACGGCAACCAGCCAATCTACCTCCAAACCCTCTATAGCTTTGCCCGCTGAGTAGGCAATTTCTTTGGCCAGGGCCTTTATGGGTGTAATCCACAATACACGCAGGCCATTGTTTTTGGCGCTGCTTTTCTCACGTATAAATTCTAGTAGAATCGGTACGACAAGTGAGTAGGTCTTGCCACTTCCTGTGGGTGCATTTACCAACCCATGTTGCCCGTTGAGGTATGCCTGCCAGGCTTCTTGCTGAAAAGGAAATGCCTCCCAACCCTTGGTTTTAAACCAGCTTAAGCCCTTATTTATGAGTAAATTATGGTTTTGCACAGGCAAGACTTGATCAATGGTTCTCTAATCTAGAAAAACAGCGTTATATTTGATTAGTTATTTCAACCTAATTCAATAACATGAGCTTTTTAAAAAATTCGGTAAGAAAAAAATATAATGTCGACCTTGGCTTGTTGATATTCAGATTGATCGTTGGTGGACTGATGCTTACCCACGGTTATGGCAAGTTTATGCGAGTACTGGAGGGCAATTTCCAGTTTGCCAACCCCATAGGCATTGGTGAGGGACCATCGCTCGTGCTGGCTGCATTTGCCGAATTTATTTGTGCACTGCTCATCATGTTTGGTCTTTTTACACGATTGGCTTCCATCCCATTAATCATTGCTATGGCCGTGGCTGCATTTATTACCCATGGGGGTGACCCATTAGCTGACAAAGAAAAAGCTTTGCTTTATTTAGCTGCTTTTATCGTATTGTTCTACAAAGGTGGTGGTAGGTATTCACTTGACAGAATGTTTTTCTAATGACCCACGAGGAAATCATAATCGATTTTTATACCTGCTTTAAAAATGGTGATGCCGAGGGTATGGTAAAGCACTATGCCGACAATATCACATTCGAAGATCCGGCATTTGGCATTTTAGAAGGCTCTGAAGCTAAAAATATGTGGCGTATGCTTTTAAGCCGTGCGACAGACCTATCAATAACCTTCTCTGAAGTGTGGGTCGATGGCAATAAAGGAGGTGCACATTGGGAAGCGCAGTATACATTTTCAAAAACCGGACGCAGGGTACACAATAAAATAGATGCCGAATTCACTTTTGAGCAAGGTAAAATCATTTCCCATCAAGATCATTTTAACTTTTGGAAATGGTCACAAATGGCACTTGGTCCGTTTGGGCTTTTCTTTGGTTACACTCCTATAGTGAAAAACAAGGTGAGAACCACCGTAAAGAAAGCTTTGAAAGCCTATAGTCAAGCGCAATAATGAAAAGCGAAAAATTGCAATATCCCAGCCATCAGAAACTATTAAAAACAACGGGCATTGCGTTTATGGCTCTCGGTCTTATATTATTTCTGATTGGTTATTTTGAAATCGCTGACCTTGACTTTTTTGCCTACCTCGTAGGCGGTTTTGGATTCTTTATTTTTGGCTACATCTATAAAGTATCCATAGACCCTGGCAGAGGCAATGTAAAAGTCACAAAAGGCTTTCTAATACCGTTTGTCCACAAGGAATATCACAAATCAGATTTTCATAAGGTAATTGTAAGAAAAGAAGTAAGCCGTAATTCGAATCAAAATTCCTCACCCGGCACCTCGAGTTTTAGCATAAAGTATGCTGTTGTTTTGATAGCTACTGATACGGAAGTAAGAATAGACTCATTTAACAAAATTGATGAAGCTTTCACCTGCAAAAATATGCTGGAAAGTCAGCTAGACATCCCTCAGGCTCCCAATGAAGTATTAGAAGAAAAAAGAAAAACTATATCCGCCAAAATAGGCCTCATCATTTTACTGGTTGTATTAGGTGGAATTGGCTGGGGAATCTACCTGGCTATGACTGTGTAATATTTTTAGTAAATTCCATAAACAAAATTTTACAAAGATGGATATCAAAAGCAACGTTGTCGGCTGGTTTGAACTCCCTGTAAATGACATGGATCGGGCAATTAAGTTTTATGAAACTGTATTTGGTTTTGAGCTTTCAAGAAATACGATGGGACCTCTAGATATGGCGTGGTTTCCCTGGGTAGACAACGGTCAAGGTGCCGCAGGCTCTTTGGTGCACTATCCAGATTTCTACAAACCAACCAGCAATGGGTCTCTTATTTATTTTACTGCTCACTCTGGAGATTTGAGTATCGAATTAGCCCGTGTAGAAAAAGCTGGAGGACAGGTAATTCAAGAGAAAAAGCTCATTACGGAAGATGTTGGTTTTATGGGTTTATTTATAGATACTGAAGGCAACAGAGTAGCCATGCATTCTAGGAAATAATACATTGCTCTTAGATAATCTATCCACAGATCGCTTAGAATTCCGAAGGCTAAGCTTGGCTGATAAAACTGCCTTAATGGAATTTTACGGAGATTCTGAGGTAACCAAATACTACATGTTTGAGCACGACCCGGAAACCAACTGCACTAAAGGTATCGAAAAACAACTTTGGCGTTATAAAACTTATAATGTGGGTATGGCTGGGTTAATTGCCAAGGCTAATAACAAACTCATAGGTATGTGTGGTTTGCTGCACCAAAATATCAACGATCAGTTATATCTGGAAGTTGGCTATGGACTCATGAAACAATATTGGGGAAATGGATATGCTATTGAAGCAGCAAAATATTGCCGTGATTATGCTTTTAAAAACAAAATGGCCGATGTGCTTATCTCAATAATACACCCTGATAACATCAGCTCACAAAAAGTAGCCTCTAAAAACGGCATGACCATTAACGAAAAGCTTGAATATAAAGGTCACTTAATTTATCAATTATCTAAAGAAGTATGGGGAAATCTATAAAAAAACTATCACATTTTGCTGCAATCTTCCCTGTTGAAAATCCTTTAAAGACAGCTCAATGGTATCGAGAAAAACTTGATTTCGAAATTACATTTGAATGGGGAGAACCCATTGGCTATGTTGTGACAAAACAAGATGAGGCCGTAAGTATACATTTTGTAGAGAGAGCTGATGATTTTATACCCTCAAAAAGCCATAATTCATTGTATATATTCTGTCATGATGTTGATGCACTTTACAATGAAGTAAAATCAAAAAATATAAAGGTGATATCCGAAATACAAACTCACGACTACGGCATGCGCGATTTTGATATTATTGATCCGAATGGGTTTGTGATAAGTTTTGGTTCAGGAGTCTCTTAAGACTTGTAAAAGCAAAAGATCTGTGAGAGACAGACCTTTTTGCTTTAAACATGAAAATATATATTAACCTGGCATGTTGTAGTAAAATCGTTCATGCACAATTTTATTGTCTTCCCATTTTTTCACAGAAACCTGTTCCATTTTCACTCTGTTGCCATCTTTGAATGACGCATCCATCCACACTTCAGCCATGGTAACACCATCATCTTCATTGGAGGTCATACTTTTAACTCCTCCTCCGTGCATTTCAGCTAAGCCGGATACAAACTGTTCCTCTCTTTTTCTATTAGCATCTTTGCCTTCCGTTGTTTCTCCAGTTGCCTCAACCATTACAACATTATCAGCATAAAACTTCTCAAAGGCTTCGAGTAGTTTGCCTTCAGCAATCATTGACTGTACTTCTTGTTCTTTTGATAGGTAGCTCATGGTAATTTTGATTTTAGTTCATGTACTTTGTATCTCATGTACGTAAAAAACAAATTCAATGTTTAAACATTTAATGAATAATCCATGATGGTTTACCTGAAAAGAGGTATAACATACAGGTAAAATCCATAGTTGATAAGAAACTGAGAAACATATGCCAGAACTAGCGCTACCAGCCCTACAGCTACTCCTTTCACTCCTGTGAGTTGAAAAAAGGTCTTATACACCCAGAAATTATAAGCAATGGTGATAATAGAATATACAAGTATAACCTCTTCTTTACTCATAGGCCATATCAAAATAATAGGCGCAGCAAGCACCAAAAGGGCTAATTGCTGTGCAGTAATGTAAATATTGAGAATCAAATGCTCTGTGAAGTTGTACTTAAGCCATTTGAACACAACGTATGTGGTAATAGCAAAAACCGGGACTGTAATTACATTTATTACAGTAGTGTACTCTTCAGCAAACATTAAAAATTGTTCGAGTTGAGGCAGAAAAGACTTGGTCGAATACATTCCACCCACATCTTCACTTAAATATACCTCGTACCTAATGGCAATAAATGTTGCCAAGGCACCAATCAGTAGGAGAAATTTTCCAGGAACATACAAACTAACACGTTTACCCTCCAAATACGCTCTTATAGCCTTACCAGGTCTGAGTGTAAGTACTTTGAGTGTACGAAAGAACCCGTTTTCGATATCTAAAGAAGAGAAAAATGTCTCTCTCAAGAAATATGAAAAGTGAAACCGATGTACTCCAGCATTTTGACCACAGTGATTACAAAAATTTCCTTCGAATAAAGTACCGCAATTTTTACACTTCATATTCTAAAATAGTGATATCATGAAACAAAAAAGGTCTGCTTGTTTGCAGACCTATGATTAAATGGGGTATTGCTCCTCACATCTCGCTATCTTCTCCATATTCAAGACTCACAACTTTGGCTTGTTCTGAGCTCAGATAGGTTACAATATATAAGTTGTCATAATCTTTATCATCTAATTGGCGATAGCGATCTTCACCTACCAATTTGTTTAGAATGACTGGTGTTGTATTGGAGTGCCCCGAAAAAAGTATTGTCTTTCCTCTATTGTCATTGATAATACCAATTACATCATCAAGCTTAAAGGGATTATAATCAAGCACTTCCAGATCACGAGCTTCTGCAAGAAATTTTACTGTTTGCTTCGTGCGCTTAAAAGGTGTCGAGTAAATAAAGTCTATTTCAGTATCCTGCAATACACGTTGGAGTTCACCCGCTCTTTTTTCGCCCTCTTCAGTTAAATCAGGATCTCCTGCTTCATCAAAGCCTTTTTCTGCATGTCTTACAAGTATAATCGTTGTGATCTCCTGGGCGTACAGGCCAGATCCACAGGCTGCGAATAACAATAGTATCAGTAATCTCTTCATATTAATTCTTCTGTTTTTTGATATGGTCCGGAATTTCGCAATTATCGCGTCTCCGTGTATCTGTTAAATGAAAAATTTTCCACCCACCTTTGGTTTTAAATAATTGAAAGGCATCAACCCCACAATGGCTAAATGCATCTCCCAGATAAAAAGCATAATCTGTCCATACTTGAGCTAGCAGACCATCAATTTTAATTTCTGTATTCCAAATGGGTTCGTCATATATTTTATCATGCGGACTCGCAATTGCCAGCTTAAACTGGTGTAAACTCCCCTGGTTTAATATTGGATTACCTTCTTTATCATAGGTAGCCGTAAACATTTGTACATCAGGCATAAATGACTTACCAAGCATGGTACTGTCACCCGCCCTCATGGCGTCAAAAACATTTAAGACAACCTTATAAACTTCTTTTTCCTCCAGGCTGTACTCTTTTTCCTGTGCTGCACAGACCATCACAGGGAGTATAAATGCTAAAACTATCAATCTTTTTTTCATAATAATCTAATGTACACCTTATGCATACACCCTTGAAAATATATTATTTAAGCGGTAAACACAATCTGATTGTAGTATTCTGTTATCTAAATTATAATGCTAACTTTAAGATTAAACTACCTATTTAAAATGCGTAAAACGTTTTTTATCCTAGTTGTCTTATGTTTTGGTTTGAATGCAAGTGCACAAACAAAGCTCGATAGTCTTGAAAAAGAGCTTGAAACTGCACAAAATGAAGAGCGAGTAAATGTGCTCAACGAGTTGAATATTTATTATAACCAACTCAACCCCACAAAAGCACTGGAGCTTTCCAAACTGGCGCTTGATTTAGCTACAGAGCTTAATTACAAAAAAGGTAAAGCCGCTGCATTAAATAACATTGGCGTTATTTATAAAAATCAAGGTATTTATGACCAGGCGCTTGAGTTCTACATCGAATCGTTACGAATAAGCACTGAAATAGATGACAAAAAAGGCCTTGCTTCTACCCTCAACAATATTGGTACCGTCTACTCTCTGAAAGGAATTTTTGACCGAGCGCTAATTTACTTTATCGAGTCATATGAGATATTTAAAGAGCTGGACAACCAACAACAAATGGTTGGTGCCCTCAATAATATCGGAAATGCTTACAGTGATAAAGGTCGTGAGGATAAGGCTTTAGAATATTATACACAGGCCATTGACCTGTCGCTTGCTTTGGGTGCAGAAGAAAGGGTCTTCGATCCGCTTAGTAATGTTGGGAATATCTACTTCTATAGAAACGAATTAAATGAGGCGCTCAACTACTATAACCGCTCGTTGGAGATGGAACGCAAGAATGGAAACAAATATGGCGAAGCTCTAGCGCTTTCTAATATCGGAGAAGTTTATTTAAAGAGAGGTGAGTTAAACAAAGCTGAGAGTTATCAAAATGAGGCATTAGCAATTGCCTCAGAAATGAATGCATACCCCATTTTAAGAGCAATCTACCGATCACTTTCACAAGTATATAGCCAACAGGGTAATTACAAACAAGCCTTTGAAACACGCTTGCTTTACGACCAGGCCAAGGAGCATGTCTATAATGAGGAAAGCAGCAGACGCATGGCCCAATTAGAAGTAGCCTTCGAGCTTCAGCAAAAAGAGAAGCAGTTGGAAATGATGAAACGTGAGCGTGAAATTCAGGAACTGCAAATTGAGAATAGCCGCATCGTAATTATTCTAGGATTGATGGGTACCATTATTATCATAGCTGCGGGTTTTATTTTTATAGCTGTGAGAAAGAAAACAAAAGGTTCTTTTTATAAGAAATGACTTACCAGGAAGCCAAAGACATTCTACATGAAATGACCGAAGGTGAAAGCCTCTTACGACACGCCAGAAGTGTTGAACTTGTAATGGAAGCTTATGCTAGCAAGTTTGGAGAAGACTCCACCGAATGGGCAATGACCGGCATGTTGCATGATGCTGATTACGAAAAATATCCTGACAAACACCCCAATATAATTGTAGAAAAACTCAGGTCTTTAGGTGAGGACAAGATAGCACATGCTATTTCTGCTCACTACACCAAATGGAATGTGCCCTACACCAACAATCTGGATAAGGCACTGTTGGCTTGTGATGAGCTCACAGGTTTTATCATTGCTTGTTGCCAAGTCAGGCCAGAAGGCATTGAATCCATTAGCTTTTTTAGTAGAAAAAAGAACAACGTAAATAACGGCTCAAATTGTCTTGATGTATTATGAACAATTCAAAATCAGAATATTCTTCAAGAAATTTCCTTTTCAAATACCTACCACTTAAATTTGACACAAATTATAGCTATCAAATAAAATACTACATACCATGGAACAATATGTCGGTGACGGAGCAAACCTTTTTATTACCATTGTAGCCTGCCTTGTTGCTTTTGGAGCAGCATTAAATGCACTTGATGTAATTAAAGTGAAAAAAGAGAATAAATCAGACGAGGAATAATTGTACTCGTATAGAAATAAGAAAAGCCATCCCGATTGCTCGAGATGGCTTTGTTATTTTAAGGGTTATCTAGATTAACCTATTTCAACTAACTCTATATCGAATACTAAGTCTTTTCCCGCCAATGGGTGATTAGCATCTATCTCGATAGTTTCTTCCTCAACCTTTGTCACAACTACAGGGATATTCTGGCCATTTGGCTGTTGCATACCAAGTTGTTGTCCTACTTCAGGCTTTAAATCTTCAGGAAGTTGCGCCTTAGGCACTTCTACTACCATTTCGTCATTTTTCTGGCCATAAGCCTCTTCAGCAGAAAGTTCAGCAGTCTTTTTATCTCCTACTTTCATTCCTGTTACAGCTTGATCAAAACCAGCTATCATCATTCCCGCTCCAATTTCAAATTCTAAAGGTTCACGGTCTTGTGATGTATCAAATACAGAGCCGTCAGTTAGCTTTCCTGTATAATGTACTTTTACCTTGTCGCCTTTCTTTGCTTCTGACATAATAATTTTTCTTTATTCTTAAATTGCTATTTTCCCTGATTTTCAAGGAGGTGCAAAGTTAGACAAAAGCCTAACCAATAAAAAATCAGGGGATAAGTGTACCTTTTTCTGGCCTGCGTATTATGTGTGTGTTATTCATTTCCGATAACAGCGTTTGACATCTGTCTGTGGTGGAACAGATGTTACTTTTAAAAGGCGGAATATCCGGCCAACTGAGCCGAAGACAGGAAGGCCGGATATTTTACTTATACGAAAATAGATGCTATCTTTTAAATAATGTTCTTAACCTCAACCCTACAACCTGAGCAAAATACCGCAAGTCTGCCTTCTATTTATTTGGCAATCAAGGAGATCACTCAGTATTTTCTACAGCAAATTTTCTATACGGTAGAAACAAGTGCCTACCATCGTACAGAAAAAGAAGTGCTTGCTGAGTATGAGATCATCAAAAAATGTCAGAAAAACCCAGAGCATTTTGCTCCAATATATCTTAAATATCACGATCAACTATTTTTGTTTATACATAAGCGCGTAGACCATCTTGAATTAACAGCAGATATTACCTCGAAAGTTTTTTTAAAATGTCTTAAAAATATTGGGAAGTATAAATTTCAAGGGGTTCCATTTTCTGCGTGGCTTTATAAAATAGCTATCAACGAGGTAAATAATTTCTATCGTCAGCAGAAAAAAGTTGTAAGAGCTGTAAATATAGATGATCAGAACATCGGCCAGTTGATCAGCGAAATCGATTACCAGGAACCACAAATAGACCCTAATGTGTTAGTACCTGTATTATTAGAACAATTGAGTGATCATGAAATACAGTTTTTAGAACTTAGATTTTTTGAAAACAGATCGTTTAAGGATATTGGATATTTATTGGGTCTTACTGAAGTAAACGCCAAAATCAAGACCTATAGGATACTGAAGAAACTCAAAAAGATTGCAAGTGAAGTAAGGTATCATTGAGATGACAAAAATAAAGGTAAAAATAAACGCCCCTTCTCCCTCTATGGAAACTGTTCGTAGTTATAGAAACTTCGATCGGTTTATGGATCAATACAAGAAGTATTACAGCACTACGGGTATTAGAGATATGTTGTACAACGATCGAAAAAAACTTGTATTCATCGTAATCATTATACTCTTTTTAATGTTGCTTTTATTCGTAGATGACATCACGGCCCCAACAAAATCAAAAGAAGCAAAAACACCCACTGAGCAAGTGGATGAGTAGCACCTTTTTATATTGTGCTTTATTCACTTTTGTTGCCCATCTAAGTACAGCCCAAAACATATACACGGTACAAAAAGGCGACAGCGCCCTAACCATGTCATTTATTGAGTCAGCTTGCGCAGCAGCAAGAAAACACATTGAGACGGAACCAGGTAAGCCCTTTTTACTAGAACAACTGATACTCAATGCATCAGGAGCTTCATTTAAGAAAGAAAACACGGCTTCCAAAACTTTCACCTGGCACTCTAAATATGGAGCACAAATACAGTGTACTGCCACCAATGATTACCCTGCAGGTAATTTCTTAAGGCAAATTGTTTATAGTGGTTTTAGGGATTTTGCTAACATTGTTGGGCCAAAAAACAGACTTTCTCTAAATCTTCATCAAAAAGACCCATACGACAGCTTAAGTCTGTTTGAGTTTGTGGATGAACATCGTATTGAAATAGAAAATAGGCATAAAAACAACCGGTTTGAGTTTCAACAGGATGAAGAATGGCGAAATATCATGTTCTTTTACTTTTTATTTTCTGAATATAAAATTAACTATGATGCTCATTTAAAGGAGTAGTGTCATGGACTTACTATATTCTCTTGACCTGATTGGTACATTTGTATTTGCCATTAGCGGTATTCGTGTAGCTGCCAAAAAGGAAATGGACCTTTTTGGTGCAACGGTCATAGGTTTTGTAACTGCCGTTGGAGGCGGCACAACCCGCGATGTACTATTGGGCAGCTACCCTGTTGCATGGATTCAAGACTCTTATTATCCACTAGCCATTGTGTTGGCTGTTCCCTTCACCTTACTTTTTAGAAAATATATAGTAAACCTTAGAAGAACCTTTTTCCTGTTTGACACCATTGGTATAGCCTTATTTACTATCAGTGGCATGCAAAAAGCCCTCGACATGGGTCTGCATCCTGCATTGGCTATGGTAATGGGTATGGTTTCGGCCGTTGTTGGTGGTGTAATAAGAGATACACTGTGCAATGAAATACCCCTGATATTTAGAAAAGAAATCTATGCCACAGCATGTTTAGCAGGAGCAATAGCCTTTTTCTCATTTAACCAACTTGGCATGGCTCCTAATTACAACTACCTGGCTACAACTTTCATTATTGTTGTAATTAGAATAGTTGCTATCAAGTACAATATGACTATGCCTAAAATGAAGGAATGAAAAAAGGCCATCTTCTCGATGGCCTACAGGAATTTCAACTAGTTCAGTTCTGATTCAAATTTATCATTTATTCTGAAAATGGGGATTTATATGACTTCTCGAATTCAGTTGCCTTGTCCTCACTCAAATATGCTTCTTCACTATAAAATGAAATGATTTTATGAAAGGGCTCAGGTTTCTGATAACCGGGAGTTATATTAATTATTTGAAAATCCTCATTCAATATAACAAATGTCGGATAGCTCAACTTATTTTGAAGAAGTGCTGCTGCCAATTGGTGATAACCTCTACTTCCGCTTGAAACAAATTTGTATGTAGTTCCTCTGAACTCAATATCTTCTTTCTGCTCAGCATCTAACTTTACAGGATAAAAATTTTCATTAAGGTATTGAGCTATGTCTGCCTGACTAAACGTGTTTTTATCCATCACTTTACACCACCCACACCAGTCAGTATACACATCAATAAATACTTTCTTCTTCTCAGTTTTAGATTTTTCAACAGCCTCTTCAAAGCTCATCCAATTCACCGGGCTTTCTTCAGCTTCTACATTTTCATTTATAAAAGCTGAACTCCCAACAAACACAAGTAGTAATCCAATAACTGATATATAAATTAATTCTTTTTTCATGCTCCTCATATACGGTTTTAACACTTCCTAAGTTAAAATAATTTCAAACTTTATGCCAGTTATAGACCATTAGGTCACCGACTCGACATATGCAATAATCTTCTGATAGTCATCCGGGCTATACCATCTGATATCCTGATCCCTTTTAAACCAGGTCATTTGACGTTTTGCATACCTCCTTGTATTTCGTTTCAAAAGCCTAACCGCTTCTTCTTTGTCGTATTTTCCATCGAAATAATCAAATATTTCTTTATACCCGACAGTTTGCAGGGCATTATGGTTTTTGTACGGTTCAAGTTGTTTTGCCTCATCAAACAGCCCCTGTTCAATCATTTTATCCATACGTGTATTTATTCGCTCATAAAGCGCCTCACGAGGTAGCTCAAGGCCTATTTTGATAATTTGAAAAGGTCTGTCCTTTTTAGGTGGTTTCCTTTGTTGGCTATAAGGCTTACCTGTACCAATGCACACTTCCAAAGCACGCATGACTCTGTGTGGGTTTTTTTTATCCACCTTATCATAATAGTCTGGATCCAATGCCTTTAACCGTTCTACTAAATGATCAATCCCTTTAGACGCAAGAGAGGCATTCAACTCTTCTCTCACAGAGGGATCTATCTTCGGAATATCTGCAAACCCCTGAGTTACAGCATCAATATATAAACCGGAGCCACCTGTTAATATTACAAATTTGTGTTTTTCAAACAGGTCGTTCAGTTTTACTAGTGCAAGAAACTCATACTCACCGGCAGAAATATCTTCGGTAATACTGTGTGAGTTAATAAAGTGATGTTTTGCAGCATTCAATTCCTCTTCATCAGGCTTTGCAGTTCCAATCTCCATCTCTCTATAAAACTGCCTGGAGTCAGCGGAAACAATTTCTGCATTTAATGATCGAGCAAGCTTAATACATGTAGCTGTTTTTCCAACCGCTGTAGCTCCCACTACTACTAATAAATACTTGTCATTAACCATTGATACAAAATTTGCAATGCAAAATTAAAAGTTCACAACTAGGATATCCTATTTGCCTATATTTGTTATTGATTCGAATAGATGAAAGATCAGAAAAATAGCGACTTAAGCGATAAGGTAAAAGACCTTAAGGACAAACTTGCCCAGGTTCAGAATAAAAATAGTATTACTACGGCTATATTAGAGGGGGGTACACTCATCATATGGGCTGTTGATCAAAAATTTAACCTGATCTCATTTAACCAAAACTATTTTAACTATTTCATGAGCGACTTCGCTAATAATGAAATAGGCATTTTGGAAAATGATGATCTCCGCACTTATCCAGAAAAAGTATTTTGGCAAAAAAAGTATAGCGAAGCACTCGCTGGCCAGTCGCTAAACTTTGAGATTAAGTTTGAGTCTAAGGGTCAGGCATTTTGGAAAGAGGTCTTCCTAAATCCTATCTATGAGTCTTCTGGTGAAATCAGTGGCGTTTCGGGTTTGGCTTATGATATTACCGAAAAAATGAAATCAAAACTTGCGCTTGTCGAAAGTGAGCGCATGTTTCGTAATATTTTCGAGTCATTTCAAGACCTATATTTCAGGTGCAATTTTGCCGGTGAAATTGTCATGCTCAGCCCATCAGTTGTAGATATTACAGACTATCGGGAAAAAGAATTACTTGGGAAAAATATCACAAACTACTACCTATATAAGGCAAAAACCAAGTCACTCTTAAGAAGTCTGGCGACTGATACAAGGGTTAGAAACTTTGAGGTTGACATTGTTCACAAGTCTGGAAATATAATACCTTGTATATGCAACGTAAGGCTTGTATACAATGATAAAAACAAACCCATCTACATTGAAGGGGTAGCCCGTGACATTACTGAACTTACCGAAACAAACAAACAACTTATAGAAGCCAAAGAATTGGCAGAGGTATCTTTGAAGGTGAAGGAGCGCTTTCTGGCCAATATGAGTCATGAAATTCGCACACCTTTAAATGGCATCATTGGCATGATTCATTTGCTTGACAAACCTGATCTTAATACGGATCAAAAAAAGCATATAAAATCATTAAGAAACTCATCTGAAATACTGCTAAACATACTCAATGACCTGCTTGATTTATCTAAAATCGAGGCTGGAAAAATGACTATGCGCAACCAGCCTGTAGAAATAGATGAAATGTTAGACAAAATACATTCGCTATATAATGAGCAGGCGAAAAGCAATAAGATTAAGTTTAAGATCACAAAAGACCCTAAAACACCTGCATTTATCTTCAGCGATCAGACAAAAATCATTCAGGTATTTTCAAACCTTATATCAAATGCCATCAAGTTTACTCCTAAAGGAGGAGAAATTGAAGTAAGCCTTAAACTGGTTGAAAAGAAGAACACAGGATGGGTAAAACTTATGGGGCAGGTAAAAGACTCCGGAATTGGCATTAATAAAAAAGACCAAAGTCAGCTTTTTAAAAGCTTTACCCAAGTAGATAGCTCAAGTAAGAAAGCTTTTAAAGGAACAGGCCTTGGTTTATATATTTCACGAGAAATCGTAAAAATGTTTAATGGAAACATTGATGTGATTTCTGCTCCGGAGCAAGGCAGTACCTTTCAATTTACTTTCGAATCTTCACTCACACGAATAAGACCAGAGGAAGATGAAAGTAGCGAGCTAAAACTAGAAGGTAAGCCAAAAATTTTAGTAGTGGACGACAACCAGATTAATCTGGAATTAGCCTCTGCTATCTTAAAAAATGCTAATAGTGACATCACCTTGTGCGCTAGTGGAGCAAACTGCATTAAGCTAGTGGAAGACATCAATTTTGATGCTATTTTAATGGACATTCAAATGCCTGATATTGATGGTATAATGGCTACTAAAAACATTAAAATACTCTTGGGTAGTGCCGCACCACCGATCATAGCTATGACAGCCTATTCGATGAAAGGAGACGAAGAAAAATTCCTCGAACAAGGGTTTGACGATTACATTTCAAAGCCAATAAAACCAAAAGTGCTCGTTGAAAAACTTGAAAAGTGGACAAAAAAATCGCTGGCAACTAGTAAGAAGGCTAATGACGAAAAAAAGGATATCGACCTTAGAAATATCGACTTGTCGGTTTTAAATAAATTGAAAGAATTTGGTGGGGAAGAAATAGTAGAAGTTGCTTTAAAAGAATTTGATAGTGAATGTGATCGCCAGATTTCTGATATGAAGCTGCATTTCCAACAAAAAAAAATTAAGGAAGTTTTAAATATTTTACATACCTTAAAGGGTAATGCAGGCACATTAGGAGTCTCAAAAATGGCTGAAATGGCTGAATTTTTTGAAAACGAACTAAAACAAAAAAAATATCATATTTTTGATGATTCGATAAGCAAACTCGAAGCATTGCATCGTGCCTTTAAAGCAGACTTAAAATCTCTGTTAATTAAAAATAATTAGAAAATGTCTAAAAAAATCTTACTTGCAGATGACAGTCCTGTGATACAAACTTTGTCCAAAAAAATATTTCAAGGACAGGGCTATAGTATTAAAGGAGTAAAATCTGGCACCCAAGTTCTCAAAGAAATAGAGAGTGAAGACTATGACATCGTGATACTAGATATAATCTTACCTGGTATCGATGGTATGGCCCTTGCTAAGAAAATTCGAGAATTGAAAGATGAAAAAAAGGCCAATATTCCGATAGTTGCCATTTCTGGAAACTATAAAAATTATGTAAAAGAGGATTTTGATGCAGTAGGTATCAATGACTATCTCATCAAACCTTTAGACTATGACGCCTTGGTGAATGCGGTAAAAAAATACACCTGATGTCAATTAAGTACTCAAAGCACTTTTTAAATAAACTGGAAGACCTTATTGCCGAAACTGACTATATTTTACGTTACGAAAGAGGCAACTTCACATCTGGCTGGTGTATACTTAAAGACACCAGAATCATAATCGTTAATAAATATTTTGCCGTAGATGGTAAGATCAATTGTTTGCTTGATATCATCAAGAGTGTTGAGGTCAAAGAAGATCAATTGAGTGATAAGAACAAAAAGCTATATCATGAGCTTTCACAAATTGAATTAAACTTGTGAGAGTTACCTTTCTAGGCACCGGCACCTCACAGGGAGTGCCTGTTATAGGCTGTACATGCGAGGTATGTCAATCTTTAAACTTTAAGGATAAAAGGCTTAGAACCTCCGTACACATTCAGGTGGATGATAAAAGTTTTGTTATTGATACAGGACCTGATTTCAGACAACAAATACTACGGGAACGGATCAATACACTAGATGCCGTAATCTATACACACGAGCATAAAGACCATACGGCTGGATTGGATGATATTCGAGCCTTTAACTTTAGGCAGAAAAAAGATATGCCTGTTTATGCACGTCCGCAGGTTATTGAGCAGCTCAAACGTGAGTTTAGCTATATATTTTCTGAGAAAAAGTACCCCGGCATACCTCAAGTAGCCACACACGAGATACAAAATAAACCTTTTGAAATTGAAGGCGTCACATTTACTCCTATTGAAGTAATGCATTTAAAGCTACCTGTATATGGTTATCGAGTGGGTGACTTCACATACATTACAGATGCCAATCATATCTCTGACATAGAGCGACAGAAAATAAAGGGATCCAAAGTACTCGTTTTAAATGCCTTGCAAAAAGAACCCCATATTTCGCATTTCAACCTGGAAGAGGCCATAGAGGAAGCAAAAGATCTTGGAGCCGAAACAACGTACTTTTTGCACATAAGTCACCGAATGGGCAAACATAAAATCATTGAAAAAAGCCTACCAGATAATATACATTTGGCTTATGATGGCCTTTCTATCGATATTTGATGCGTGCATAACAACTATTACTTTCTAAAACAACTTACTCAATCGCTTCGTAAGCGCTTAATTGAGGCAGAACTGGTCGAATGCTTTACTCAGAACAAAAATGAACTCATCTTCGGATTTGATCGAAACGGAGAGGAATTTTATATAAAAGCACATTTAGATCCTTCTTTCTGTTGTCTTGCATTTCCTGATAAATTTCACCGGGCTCGCAAAAATAGTGTCGACTTATTCACATCATTTCATAATCTAACTGTTAAAGAAATAAAGCAATTTGAAAATGAAAGATGCTTTGCACTCACATTTTCTAATGGTTGGAAGTTATTATTTAAACTTCATGGTAATCGATCAAATATCATTTCATTTGATGAGAAAGGCCAGGTACAAAAGGTCTTCAATAGCAAACTAAAGAAAGACTTCGAAATTGATATTAAAACATTGGATCGGCCTATAGACCAATCGAAAGATCAGTTTTTAAAGCAGGACGGAGACCTTAAGCTGCTCTACCCTACTTTTGGTAAGGAGGTTTTAGGTTATCTGCAAAAACGGGATTATGATCAAATAAATCTTGAAGAGAAATGGCAACTTGTACAGTCGGTTTTGGTAGAGTTAAACGAACCTTCATTTTATGTCGTTGAGCACAACTATAAAATAGAATTTAGTCTCCTGAAGACTGACCAATCCATACAAAAGCATACTGACCCAATAGATGCAATAAACAATTTTTTCAACACAAAGATTGGAACTTCATCGCTGAGAGAGCTCAAACACGCTGTAGTTACTCAGATCAATAAAGTTCTTAAACAGAGCAAAAATTATATCGCAAAATCAAAGAACAGACACCACAAACTTTTGCATGGGCAAAGCTACAGCCAGCTAGCCGACATCATTATGGCCAATCTCCATCAAATACCATCTGGTTCACCTGAGGTAACTTTGCCAAACTTTTATCATAACAATGAGCTAATTACAATAAGCTTAAAAAAAACACTTTCTCCTCAGAAAAATGCCGAGGTCTATTATAGAAAGTCGAAGAATCAATCCAAAGAGATCGCTAACCTTGAAGCAAGTATTGCATCAAAAGAAAAGCTTGTTGACACAATGGAAATGCATCTGCTTTCACTTGAAAAAATAGATAATTTCAAAGCACTTAAACAATACATTAAATCAAACGACCTGGACTTTAATGAAAAAAAAGAAGATTCCGTTACTAAGCCTTTTAACACTTATGAGGTGTTTGGTTATAAAATTTTTGTAGGCAAAAACGCTAAGAGCAATGATAAAATGCTTCAGAAATATGCTTATAAGGAAGATTTATGGCTTCATGCGAAGGATGTAAGCGGCTCACATGTGCTTATCAAGCATCAGTCAGGCCGAAATTTTCCGCAAAATGTAATTCTATCTGCCGCTGCAATGGCCGCCTACCACTCCAAAAGAAAGACAGACTCCTTGTGCACGGTAATTGTAACACCACGTAAGTATGTCAGAAAGAGAAAAGGCGATCCGCCTGGGGCTGTGGTGGTGGATAAAGAAGAAACAATAATGGTCGAACCAAAAGCCCGACCATAGTACTAAAATCTATTTGATTAAATATTTACTCCACCACATTGAGTTTTACCGTATTGGTTCTTCCTCTGGCATGTATTGGCATACTTGCTGTTGTGATAAACACATCACCCTGTTTAATATGCCCCTTATCAATTAAAATATCTTCCACGTCTGCAAAAGTATCATCAGTTGAGACTTCCTTATTATAGTAATATCCTCTTACACCCCAAATGAGGTTCATGGTATTAAGTAGTGGCCTGTTACTGGTAAATATAAAAATATCAGCCTTTGGTCTGTGTGAAGCTAATTTAAAGGCGGTATAGCCTGATTGAGTCATACCAATCAAAGCTTTGGCTCCTGATGCTTTAGCCAACGTACATGCTGTCAAGACCAGTGTATTGTTATAAAAGAGTGGATCCGACTCATCCAGCGCATCATGCCTGAAGTACACTGCAGCCTGTCGCTCAACACTTGTTATTGTTTTTACCATACTGCGTATAACCTCGACCGGATACATCCCAGCAGCTGTCTCAGCTGATAACATCAATGCATCAGCGCCATCCATCACAGCATTTGCTACATCATTAGTTTCAGCCCTGGTTGGTCTTGGAGCCTCAATCATGCTTTCCATCATCTGGGTAGCGATAATCACTGGCTTGGCTAGCTCATTACACTTCCTAACAATCATTTTTTGTGCCATTGGCACTTCTTCCATAAATATCTCGACACCCAAATCTCCCCTGGCAACCATCACCGCATCTGCTTCTTCAATGATAGCGTCAATATGCTTTATTGCATCAGGTTTTTCAATTTTGGCAATAATTTTTGAGTGCTTCTTCTTGTCATTTATAAGCGACCTCAAATTGGTAATATCATCTGGGTTTCTAACAAACGACAGCGCAATCCAATCTACATTATTTTCAAGGCCGAATTCAAGGTCTCTTAAGTCTTTTTCAGTAAGTGAAGGGGCTGAAACTTTAGTAAACGGCAGGTTAAGGCCTTTTTTTGATTTTACCTTGCCCCCGTATTTTACCTCAGTTACTACTTCTTTTTCTTTTATCTCCTTTACAATAAGTTCAATCTTACCGTCATCAATGAGTATGACATCTCCTTTGTTCACATCGTTTGGTAAGTCCTGATAAACGGTACTTACCCTTTCAGCATTACCAACCACTTCTTCAATTGTAATCACAAATTGTTGTCCGGGAACAATTTTTGTTTTCTTCTCTACTTCACCCAATCTTATCTTAGGCCCTTGTAAATCTTGAAGCAAACTAACCGTTGTACCCAACTCTTCATTTAACTCTCTTACATTCTTAATTACCATCTTATGGTCATCATGAGTACCATGAGAAAAATTAAGTCTGAATACATCGACCCCTTCTTCCATTAATTTTTTCAGCATTTTTTTGCTGCTGGATGCGGGACCTACCGTGGCTATTATTTTAGTTTTATTAAAATGTATTTCTTCTCTCGTCATATTAATTCAAAAAATTGTCTTTAGACTTTAAATTGTCTACATCTATCAACGCAATATATTCAATCCATTTAACTTCACGCAGTGCTTTTAAAACTTCTTCTATTGCAAACGATTGCGAATTCTCATCAATCTTAATGATGTAGTCCAAATGTGACATTTCTGGTATAAGAAACTCTTTTTCACCTCCTTCGCACTTGTTTCTGTACAGCTGTAAGTTACTATGATCAGATTGGAATCCGTAAATTGAAAACGTTACGTTTTTATTACGTTTTATATCTAACAATAAATCTTCTTCTTTGATTAAATTTATGTTCAGTTTATTGTTAATTGCCCATGCCAATTTATAGAATTTGACAGACGAAATAATCCCCAACAACCCAAACTCATAATCATATTCAACAATAAGTCGTGTTTTTTTCATAAGTTGTAGGTAAAATTAGTACGTAAAAATCATTATTTTTAAAGTTTTATGGCCTAATTAGAGGCCGGAATAAGAATAATTAAATTGTTTGACATTAATACATTTAATGCATTTCTTTGCAGATATTTTAACTATTAAATAATTACAAACTATGTCTGAAATAGCACAAAAAGTTAAATCAATCATCATTGATAAGTTAGGAGTTGAAGAATCAGAAGTTACTCCTGAAGCAAGTTTCACCAATGATTTGGGAGCTGACTCGTTAGATACTGTTGAGCTTATTATGGAATTTGAAAAAGAATTCAACATCTCTATTCCTGATGATCAGGCAGAAAATATAGCCACTGTAGGACAGGCTATCTCGTATTTGGAAGAGAACGTAAAATAATTTTAAACCATATTTCACCCCATACTTAAACTTCTTTTATGACTTTAAGAAGAGTAGTAGTTACCGGCATAGGTGCTTTAACACCCATTGGCAATACCGCCTCAGAATACTGGGACGGTTTGAAAAATGGTGTGAGTGGTGCTGCGCCTATTACCCGGTTTAATGCCGAAAAATTTAGAACCAAGTTTGCCTGCGAGGTAAAAAACTTTAATGCAGAAGATCATTTTGATAGAAAGGAGGCTCGTAAGATGGATCCTTTTACTCAATATGCGCTTGTGGTTGCTGAAGAAGCCATTAAAGATTCTAAACTCGATTTAGAAGGCATCAATTTGGATAAAGCAGGTGTTATATGGGGATCTGGTATTGGTGGACTCATGACATTTCAGGAAGAGGTAAGAAGCTATGTCAATAATGACAGTACACCACGCTTCAACCCGTTCTTTATTCCTAAAATGATCGCAGACATTAGTGCCGGATACATTTCTATAAAATATAACTTTCGCGGACCTAATTTCGTGACCGTTTCTGCATGTGCTTCAGCAACCAATGCACTCATTGATGCATTAAACTACATCCGTTTAGGACATATGGATATTGCTATATCCGGAGGTAGTGAAGCAGCTGTGACAGAAGCAGGTATGGGAGGCTTCAACGCAATGAAAGCACTCTCAGAGCGAAATGACTCGCCAGAAACCGCATCAAGACCATTCGATAAAGATCGTGATGGTTTTGTATTGGGTGAAGGTGCAGGTGCTTTAATTCTTGAGGAATATGAGCATGCTAAAGCGAGAGGAGCAAAAATTTATGCTGAAATCATTGGTGGCGGTATGTCAGCAGATGCACATCACATAACAGCACCCCATCCTGAAGGTTTGGGCGCTACAAATGTGATGATCAATGCATTGGCTGATGCTAATATCAAACCACATGAGGTAGACTATATTAATGTACATGGTACTTCTACTCCTTTAGGAGACAGGAGTGAAACACTGGCTATCAAAAAGATATTTGGTGACCATGCATATAACCTTAACATTAGTTCAACAAAATCTATGACTGGTCACCTGCTAGGTGCTGCTGGTGCCATAGAAGCTGTTGCCTCGGTATTGGCCATCAATAAAGGGATCGTACCTCCGACCATCAATCATTTTACTGATGATGATGAGCTGGATAGTAAGCTAAACCTTACATTTAATAAAGCTCAGGAAAGAACCATAAATGTAGCGTTAAGCAACACATTTGGTTTCGGTGGTCACAATACATCAATTATTTTCAGAAAAATTTAACGCTGGTGAATCGTGCTGCAAAGCGCTTTTTAAATCTTTTTAGAATAAGATCAGCAAATGATAAAAGGCTTATTACTGCAATAAAAAATATTGTCGGTAGTAAGCCTTTAAATTTACAGCTCTATCAACTTGCCATCATTCACTCTTCAAGAGCTAAAAAATCCGGTGGTGGAATTAAAGAATCTAACGAAAGACTCGAATATTTAGGCGATGCCATTCTTGGCGCTGTTATAGCAGACTATTTATTCAAAAAATATCCTTTTAAGGATGAAGGCTTTCTTACGACAGTAAGATCACGTATTGTGAATAGAGAAGCGCTTAATACATTAGGCAAGAAAGTAGGCCTTAATCAGTTGGTGCAATACGATAAGTCAAAAAAAAGCAAACTTTCTCACAAGTCACTTTACGGAGATACGCTGGAAGCGCTGGTGGGTGCGGTTTATCTTGACAAAGGCTATCGTTACTGTCAAAAATTCATTCTTAGTAAACTTATCATCCCCTACTTCGATATAACCGAGTTAGTAAAATCTGACCCCAACTATAAAAGTAAAATTATAGAATTTGCACAACGTGCAAACAAAAACGTACGTTTTGAGATTGTAAATGTAACCTCGGATAAACACCATAAAGAGTTCACCGCTCAGGTTTTTATTGATGATAAGGCGCTGGGGCTGGGTTATGGACATAGCAAGAAAAAGGCTGAGCAAGATGCCTCCGAAAAGTCTTGTGAACTATTGAAGTTAAAATAAAGATTGCGATATTCGCTCGAACAAAATTATCACTCGTGTGGCTAACCTTAAGATTGCAGGCGCAACGTTAAATCAAACCCCATTAGATTGGGAAAACAACCTCAAAAACATTAGAGAGGCTATTGAGCTAGCGCAAAAAGATGGTGTAGAGCTTCTTTGCTTCCCTGAATTGTGCATTACCGGGTATGGCTGCGAGGACAATTTTTTAAGTACTTGGGTGAGCCAAAAAGCTTTAGAATGTCTTGGCGAAATAAAGACATGGTGCAGCAATATAACTGTTGTTGTAGGCCTGCCTTATATACATCAAAAAACCACATACAACACGGCCTGTGTTATTCAAAACAAGCAACTCAAGGCTATGTATGTCAAGCAGAATATGGCTCTGGATGGCGTACATTATGAGCCCCGATGGTTCACTCCATGGCAAGTTGGAAGGATTGAAGAAGTTGAGATCAATGGTGACGTAATACCTATTGGTGATATTACCTACGAGCTTAATGGCATAAAAATAGGCTTCGAGATTTGCGAAGATGCCTGGCGCGTTGACCGCCCGGGGTACAGACTACAAAAGCGGGGTGTCCAATTAATACTCAACCCAAGTGCAAGTCACTTTGCCATGGGTAAATCCATTGACAGGGAAACCTTGGTAGTTAATAGTTCTAAAACTTTTGACTGCACCTACCTGTATGCCAATTTACTAGGCAATGAGGCAGGCCGTATGATATATGACGGTGAAATTCTGATAGCAAAAGAAGGCGCCTTGCTTTTACGAAACAACTGGCTTTCGTTTGAAAATGTGATTGTACAATCCATTGATATTGAATTTAGCAAAACTCCAACTCGCAGCCTTCTTAAAGAATTTGACAGAGATAAAGAACTTGAATTTGTAAAGGCCTCTTCACTAGCATTATTTGACTACCTGCGAAAAAGTAAAAGTAAAGGATTTGTGCTATCCTTAAGTGGAGGTGCCGACTCGAGTACTACTGCCCTACTCGTAGCCGAAATGGTAAAAAGAGGAGTAAAAGCTTTAGGCACTGACGCATTTATCTCAAAAATAGGCCTTGAAAAAGAGTTAAGTGAGGCACTACAAATGGAGCAAAATGAAGCCGTCAGGTATATCACAGGCAACATTTTGCACTGTGCATACCAAAGCACTGTCAATTCTTCAAAAGAAACTCGAACAGCAGCGCAACAGCTAAGCAAAGAAATTGGAGCTACCTATAGCGAATGGTCAATAGATAAACAAGTTGCAGACTACACAAGCAGTATGGAAGCTGTTTTAGGAAGACCTATGACTTGGGAAACAGATGATATTGCCTTGCAAAACATACAAGCCAGGGCACGCTCTCCCATTATTTGGATGCTCGCTAATGTCAAAAACTGTTTGCTATTAACTACTTCCAACCGTAGTGAAGGTGATGTAGGGTATACCACCATGGACGGAGATACCTCAGGAAGTATCGCACCCATTGCTGCTGTGGATAAGCATTTCATCATTCATTGGCTAAAATGGGCTCAGAAGCATCTTGAATACAAGTCATTGAGCTATGTAAATAGCTTAAGCCCCTCAGCAGAACTTAGGCCATTAGAAAATACTCAAACCGATGAAGCTGATCTTATGCCTTATGCGGTAATTGTTGAAATAGAAAGACTGGCTATTCGAGATAAGCAATCTCCACTAGAAGTGTATAACACGCTAGCCGCTAAAAACCTGGAATCTGAAAAGCTACTAAAAGCTCATATCACAAAATTCTTCAGACTTTGGTCTAGAAATCAATGGAAACGTGAACGTATAGCTCCTGCTTTTCACCTGGATGATTTCAATGTAGACCCAAGAACTTGGTGTCGATTCCCAATTCTTTCCAGTGGGTTTGAAGCTGAATTAAAAGAGCTAAATACTAATTGATTGATAACAACAACTAACCTCTAACTACTATATTTGCCACATGTCATTTTTAAGCTATATCATTTGGAGTGTCGATCCCGAGTTCTTTACAATTCCATTTTTTGATAGATCGGTAAGGTACTATGGGCTTTTATTTGCTCTTGGCTTTTTAATAAGTCAGCAAATCATGTTTTACATGTATAAGAAAGAGGGGAAGCCTGAAAAAGATGTAGAAACGCTCACCGTTTTTATGATTGTAGCCACCATTTTAGGGGCACGACTTGGCCATGTTTTCTTTTATGAACCTGATAAATATTTAGCCAACCCAATCGATATTCTAAAGATTTGGGAAGGTGGCTTAGCCAGTCATGGAGCAGCATTCGGTATTTTGTTTGCGCTGTGGTTATATACCAAGTATGACATTAGTTTTAAAGGGATTAAAAAGATCACGCGACCTGGGCAAAACTGGTTTCAAGTGGTAGATAGAATCGTAATAGTAGTCGCCTTAACTGGCTGTCTCATACGTTTTGGAAATTTCATGAATCATGAGATCTATGGTTTGCCTTCACAATCAACTTATGGCGTGGTGTTTACAAACAATATAAAAGAAGTTTTCTCAGGGCCTACAAGCCCAATTGCTGATATAGATTTTGCACAAAGAGATGGTGCACTCAATGACAATGGGCATGTACCAATTACGATCCATGTAGCACTGAAAGATCACCCAGACTTAAGAACAGAAGCTAGTGTGAGGAGTTATATGGAGGGTCGTTTTAAAAGTATCCTATCTGATTATAGTTATATCGAAGATCATATAGATGAGCCTGAAGATACAACTTTAGCTTATACATTGTCTCAGTCTGAAGATGGCACCTATCAGGCCAATGTAGACACTTATGGCATTGCACGACACCCAACACAGCTCTATGAATCTGCGACTTCTTTAATGATCTTTTTCTTGTTGTTTTACTTATGGACAAGGTATAAAGAAGAAACACCTCCAGGGCTCCTTTTAGGTATTTTCCTTATTTTATTGTTTGGTCTTCGCTTTGTTCATGAGCTTTTTAAGGAAAATCAGGTGGCCTTTGAAGACGGGATGGCCTTTAATATGGGGCAAATATTAAGCATTCCGTTAATTATTGCCGGTGTATTTATTCTTTTACGGTCTCTAAAAATAGGTAGGGTCAAAATAGAATAACGAATTGCACCTTTTGCAATCAAATGGTGTTTTGTTCGAAGTAATTTTTATTTTTATAGCTTATACAATTGTGACTTCGAGCGTAACAGCACGAATTGTGGGAAGGCATGCTGACACTACTGCTATCATTATTATTCATTTCTCCTTCTGCCGACTATAACCTATCGGCATCGGATAGCAATTATATAACCAGCGACTCTACGCTCAATAACAGAGTAAGAATTGATAAAATCTTTATAGTCGGTAATAAAAAGACTAAGAAGAAAATCATTCTGCGGGAACTCGACATTGCCCCCGGTGAAATTTATCAGGAAGATGACCTCAAGTCTATTCTGATTCAGGAAAAAAATAAAATTACAAATCTTCGACTCTTTACCTCAGTGGAGATTTCGATGCTTAATTTAAGCCCCACCTTAGTAGACATCGTTATAGAGGTAAAAGAACGATGGTACACTTTTCCGGTTCCGATATTCTCAATAGTCGATCGAAATCTTAACGATTGGTGGACAAATCAAAATCATGATTTTAGCCGAACCAATTATGGTGTAAAGCTTTATCAGAACAACTTTCGAGGGAGAAATGAAACCTTAAACCTACTGTTTCAACTGGGTTATACGCGCCAATTTGGCCTTACTTATCGTATTCCATATATAGATGCCTCTCAAAGACATGGTTTGTCAGTCGGTTTTGATTATTCGGAAAATAAGAACATAGCCGTACAAACTACGGGTCATAAGCAGGTTTTCCTTGATTCAGAAGATTTACTTAGAACCAGGCGGAATTTCTTTGTAGGATACAGGTTTAGAAATAGCTTTTATACCAGGCACTCGGCATACATTAGCTTTAGCTCCAATGCTGTAAATGATACGATCGTTGCACTAAATGACAATTACTATCAGCCTGGAGAAACTACACAACGGTATTTTGAGGTGTCTTACTCCTTTCAGCGAGACAAACGAGACATTGTATCATATCCATTGCGTGGAAATGAGCTCGAATTACAATTAACAAAATCAGGATTAGGGTTTTTCAACGATGTCAACCAATTTGACATACGAGCTATGTATACGCAGTATAAGGACTTGAATAAAGGATTTTTTCTTGCCAATTACTCATCCGTTTACCTGAGTGGACCCAATAAACAGCCTTACACAAAACTAGGAGCACTGGGATACAAAAATGACTTTGTAAGAGGCTATGAGTTATTTTTAATAGAAGGCCAAAACTATTTCTTAAACAGAACCACCTTAAAAAAACGTATACTGAATATTAAAGGAAGACTCGGCTTCTTTCCTATCGAACAATTCAGAGACTTTCCGCTATCTATTTACATAAAGACATATGTCGATCTTGGTTATGTTGAGAACATCGACAGATACGAAGAAACTCAACAAAATGTAACGCTGGCCAATCGATATCTCGGGGGCACCGGTTTTGGCATTGATTTCGTTACCTATTACGATACGGTATTAAGGTTTGAATACTCATTTACACGTGAAGGCACCAACGGTTTCTTTTTCCACTTGAAAAAAGAGTTTTAATTGAATCCTCTTAAAACAAACACAGCGCATTGGGTCTTTACATTAGTTTTATTTATCATATCAAATAGTGTATTAAGTCAATCGTATGACTTTTATGGTGTCCGATCCCATATGGGCTTCATACTTCCTCATTCATCTGAACTAAAGTCTATTTCAGAAACCACACCATGGGGCATTCAACTGGAGTGGAGTAGATTGAAGGCTACAGAAAAGGCATGGAACAACTGCAACTGTTATACGCAAACAGGTTTCTCATTTAATTTTTATAACTACGGAAACCCAGGTGTACTCGGCAATTCGTACAACCTGATTTATTTTACCGAACCATATTTAAGTTTTGGAAATAGATTGTTTTACAGCTTCAGAGCAGGAATTGGTATTACTTACCTTAATCAGGTGTATGATGCTGAATCAAACCCCAGCAATACTTTTTATAGTTCTCCAATCAGTTTTCTACTTCAGGCCTCATTAAACGTAAATTATGAGTTAAACGAGCATTATACATTATCAGCTTCGGCCAACTATAATCATATTTCAAATGGAGGTATGAAGCAACCCAATAAGGGCATGAACTTTCCCACAGCCAGTGTAGGATTGAGCTATTCGCCTGAAAGAGGTCCGTTGGAAAAAAGGGAGAAGAGCCTTATCAATAAAAATAAGTTGCTTTATTATTTGCGCTTGTTCGGTACCTTGCCTGAAGTAGAAGGTAATGCAATAGATGAAAACACGCGTAAACTGCTCATTGGGGTTACTGGAGGAGCTCTTTATCACTTTACTCAGACCAATGCAATAAATGCAGGCGTAGAATTAATTTCCAATGGAGCCCATAAAGAAGCGGCAGATCGAATGAATGAAGATTATGACCATCACTTAGTTAACCTCCTTATCGGACACAATTTTGTATTTGGTAGAATTACCTTTAACCAACAAATTGGTTTTTATCTGTACCGTCCTTTTCCGGCTACATCTAAGGATGTATTTCAGCGCTATGAATTATTGTATCAAGCTGGTGACCGGATTCAGGTAGGTACATCGCTAAAAGCGCATGGTCATGTTGCAGATAACTTTGATTTAAGAATCGGAGTTTTACTATTCTAATAATCTACTTTCTTCTTCTTGCCTTTTTTATCTATATAAAACCAATCTCCAACACGCTCCCCATCGTTGTAGGACCCAACATATTCGAGTTTACCCTCATCTGTGTAAAACTTCCATTCTCCATTTTCTTTGCCTTCAATATATTTCCCTTCTTGTATCAGCACACCATTTTCATTGAAATAACGCCATTCCCCATGTGGAGAGCCATTCAGATAATTCATTGCCCGTTTTAGTTGACCATTGGTATGGTAAAACTTCCATACTCCCTCATAGAGGCCCTCTTTGTACACTCCGACTTTCTCAACCTGACCATTATTGTAATAATAACTGGCCGAGTCGGTAAGTAAGCCTTCACTCCACTGCTCAACACCAATCAAAACACCATCCTCATTAAAGTACTTGACCTCTCCGTGTAATTCGCCCGCTTTAAATGTTTCGGTGGCAAGCAGCTCACCATTTGAATAATAGTAAACCCAGTTACCAATTTTCTTGTCCCCCGAATGACTACCAACGCTTTTGATTTCTCCATTTGCATAATAGGCTGTGTCCTGTGCATAAAGGTTAGCAGGAAGGCCAATAACGCATATCAACAAATATTTTAGCATAGATTTAAGATGTGCAATTATGTCCCTAACTTCAACTTTTACTAACTTTAAAAATTATTTCGTTCAAATTATTTTCATTGAAATATCTAATTGCTCTACTCATTTCACTAGGAGTTTTTACTCACTCGGCTGCTCAAAATGGACAGTCACAAATTGGTGCCAGAGCTGCGGGAATGGGGTATGCATATGCCACTGAGTCTGATGCCTGGTCATTATTTAACAATCCTGCTGGTCTGGGCGAGTTAAAAGAGTTAAGTGCAGTTTTCGGCCTTGAGAATAAATATGGTATTGAAGGGTTTAATTCAATGGGCGCTGGCATAATATCCAATATCAAAGTTGGCACTATTGGCGTAAGTGCATTCAGGTTTGGCGATGACCTATACAATGAGCAGATTGTATCTCTAGCCTATAGCAACAAGTTCGGCATAGCAAGCCTTGGTTTTAAAGTAGACTACTTACAATACAACGTAGAAGGTTTTGGTAGCAATGGTGTATTTATGATTGATTTTGGAGGTGTTGCTACGATTACAGAGGAGCTTTTATTCGGGGCATATGTGCGAAATATAAACCAAGCCAAGGTAGCTGAGTTAGCCGATGAACGTGCTCCTACGCTGCTAAATGCGGGGCTATCCTATCGACCTTTGGATAAGCTTCATTTAAATCTTGAGGCTGAAAAAGATTTAGATTACGATGCCACCTTGCGAGTTGGTATGGAGTACATGATCTTATCTAAGTTGGCGGTAAGGATTGGTGCCAATACCGAGCCATTTACAAACTATGCTGGCCTGGGCTTTAAAACCAGACGCTTGCAGGTAGATTATGCAGTGACTAAAGATCGCAATTTGGGCTATAGTCATCAGGCGGCCGTGCTTTTTAAAATTCAACCGGCACAATGAAACGTTTACTCACAATCAGCCTTTTTCTACTGATTGTAATAGATTCGGTAGGCCAGGAATACCCATTGCAGGAAATTGACATTCAGCAATTTGTTGAAGAAATTTTCGCATTTCAAGATGAAGATGCCAGCTATGACGAATTATACGAAGCGCTGTTACTTCATTATTCTGATCCTTTAAATCTCAATATAGCAGACAGGGAAGACCTAAAATCACTTTTCGTTTTATCAGACTACCAAATCAATAATTTTTTAGATTACCGAGAAAAATATGGCTCACTTCTTAGCATTTATGAGTTGCAAGCCGTACCAGGTTTTGACAAAACCACTATTTATCGCTTTTTACCTTTTGTTACCATTAGAGATGATGGTTTGAGCGCAGATAATAGACCATTGTTAAAACGAATATTCAGCGAACGTAACAACTACCTTTTACTACGATATGAGCGCACCTTAGAGGAGAAAAAAGGGTATACTACACCTGTAATAAATGCAGGAGAAACTCCTCCTTCACGTTACGTGGGAGGTTCTGGCAAGCACTATGTCAGATTTAGAGTTAGTCATACCAGAGACTTCAGCATAGGGTTTACTGCCGAAAAAGACGCTGGTGAAGCATACACATGGGATACTGAAACCAATCGATATGGAGCTGATTTTTACAGTTGGCACTTTCAACTTCAAAACAAAGGGAAATTAAAAAACCTAATAGTCGGTGATTATCAAATACAATATGGGCAAAGCCTTTTACTAGGCGCAGGCTTTAATGTGGGTAAAGGTGGCGAAACCATAACTACGGTACGTAGGTCTAACTCCGGCATAAGACCATACACCTCAGTCATAGAAACGGGATTTTTCAGAGGTGCGGCTTCTACCTATCAGGCCGGGAAAAACATAGAGGTTACGGGATTTTACTCCAGGCTAAATCAAGATGCCATCGTTAGGGCAGACAGTGCTGAAAGCATCGAAGATTTTATTACAAGCATACAAAGCTCAGGGTTTCATAGAACTCCAAATGAAATCGATGCTAAAGGTGACATACTAGAACAGACTTATGGAGGTGTAATCCATTACCAAAACAAACAGAAGGATTTACAAATAGGGCTAACGGGTGTTGTTAATGATTTTGAAGTACCACTAATAAGGAACAATACGCTTTATAATACCTTTGAATTCAGTGGTACTAACAATTACAATGTTGGGTTATTTTATAACTACAACTGGCAAAATGTAAGTCTTTTTGGTGAAGCTGCAAGGTCAAAAAGTGGTGGCATTGGTGCCGTTGGAGGAGCAATAGTAAGCCTTACCCCAAAGCTGGAAACATCTATAGTGCTAAGAAACTACGACAAAGATTTTAACAGCTTTTACGGACAATCTTTTGGTGAATCTTCAACGAGAAACATCAATGAAAGAGGATTATATTGGGGCCTTAAATATCGACCCACGAGAAAATACGAATTCAGCGCTTATTTTGATCAATTTACATTTCCGTGGTTACGCTTTGGAATCAATGCACCTTCGAGTGGTTACGAATACTTGCTTCGGGCTAATTATAAGCCATCAAGAGGTACGCTTCTTTACGCTCAATATAGACAACAATCAAAAATGGATGACCCTAGTGGTCAGGAAGAGCCTATCCACTTTCCTTTAAACGGTATCAAAAGAAATTACCTTATCAATTTAGACTTGAAAGTAAATGATAACCTTGGTCTAAAATCCCGAGTACAGTGTAGCAACTATGACTTTAATAACCAACGCACCAAAGGTTATGCTATTATGCAAGACTTATATGCTACTTTCTGGAATTTTAAGTTGAGTACAAGGTTTGCCTTATTTGATACGGATGATTTTGAAAACAGACAATATGCCTATGAGCGCGATGTACTGTACGCCTTCTCAATACCTGCCTATTCCGGTGTGGGCACCAGGCAATATGTACTCCTGCAGTATGGAGTTACAAGAAAAATCGATCTTTACGCGCGAATTGCCCGGACACATTACCGAGACCGGGATACCATCAGCTCAGGACTTGAAGCAATAGATGGAAACAAAAAGACTGATGTAAAATTTCAAGTAAGAGTAAAGTTTTGATTGCACCTCAGCCATTGTAACTTTACAAAAGAGTTAAACAGAGTTTTATGCATGCAGTAGAGTTAATAGATGCCGGATCTTTATTGGCAATTGTAGTGGGCGCAGTAATTTTCGTTATAATATTCACTGCATTGTTTAGAAAAAAAAGATAAGGCAGTTATCATTGCAGACGGCTAAAAAATTAAAATCAATATTATGAACGTAACGGGCAAAATTCTCGAAATCTTCGACACTCAAAACATTTCAAACACATTCAAAAAAAGAGAGTTTGTACTAGAATATGCTGAGAACCCACAGTATCCTGAGTATGTAAAATTTGAAATGATTCAAGACAAGTGTGCCCTGCTAGACGGTCTTAATGTTGGCGATACGGTGAATGTTTTCTTCAATTTAAAGGGTAGAAAATGGACTGATCCTAAGGGAGAAGTAAAATATTTCAACTCATTACAGGCCTGGAAATTCGAAACCGAATCAGCCGGTGGCTCAACCCCTCCCCCTCCACAAGCTGACCAGGGCATGGATCAGATGGAAGAACCTGGTTGGGTAGATAGCAACGATGCTGCCGATGATGACTTGCCTTTCTAAACAATGAAAACGCTACCCCTTATACTCTTAGCCTTGTCATTTATCATTAATGACAAGACTCGAATAATTGAATATAATGGTAAGGAGGTAAACACCACTTACGATGTTCCTGAAAAATTCATCGGTGAGTATGCAGGTCGAAAAACAGGGTTTCTCCAACTCAATTTCGATGGTACGGGCACATACAAATATGATGTATTTGGCTTTGCTCCCAATAGCTGCAAGAAAGGTGAAATAGCAATTGAATGGGGTTTTCTGATAGAAGAAGATGGAAGCATCGTGAGTTTTAACAGAGAATATGGAAAATCATATCCGATTTTAATGAAGAGCATTGGTGACACCCAATTCCAGGGGTGTCGAACAGAAGTGATGCTCGATTTTATCATGGAATACAAAAATGGCCAACTAGGTGTCTCGTCATCTGACGACTGGACAAAAGATTGATCGAAACATAGCGCCATTGGCAGATTTGGCTTTTTTTAGGTAAATTATGCATGGTACATTTGCAAAATAATAAACCCAAATCCAATGAAACGACCAATCTTGTTAATTACCCTTCTTGCCTTTATAGTTTCAACCGCTTATGCGCCTATTGGCCCTGAAGTCACTTCAAAAAAATTAGACTTACCCGAATTCCATAGTATCTATGTAAATTCAGGGTATACAGTAAACCTTAAGCAAACCAATAAACAAGAGGTGGAAGTTGTAGCGCTCACTGAGATATTTGAGGTGAGTGAGTTTAAAGTAGAAGATGGCGTACTACATGTCAATGTAGAGCGTAAGGACGACAATAAAAACAAAAGTGTTTGGGAAAAAATTGATAATATCAAAATCTCTCCAGAGATGACACTGACCATAAGCATGAGGGACATAAAGACCCTGCAGGTAAATGGTAGTGGTAAAATAGTAGGACAAAACTCTATTGCTTCAAATGACCTAAACCTTGCGGTAACAGGTTCTGGATCGATTGATGTTGATGTTAAAGGCCGGAACTTAAACTCTGAAATAAGCGGAACAGGAGAAATAAAAGTAAAAGGCTACGCTGACAATAATAAAATTACAATTAGCGGTTCAGGAGCTATGAGGGCGTATAATTGCGAGCTTACTAAAGCAGAAGTTACCGTTAGTGGTTCAGGGTTATGTGAAATTAAAGTAACGGAAAGCCTTGATGCCAAAGTGCTAGGCAGTGGCTCAATTAAACATAAAGGCCAAACCAAGAATGTAGTGAAGAAAATTTATGGCAGAGGTAGCGTAGAGAGAGAGTACTAACCCCTTTTCAGCGTAACAATCGTTATCTCAGGAGGCATACCTACTCTCCCAGGATAGCCTATATACCCAAAACCTCTGTTTACATACAAGTGTTGATTATCCTCAGTATACAACCCAGCCCATTGTTTATAAGCATATTGAGACGGGCTCCATTGAAAATCACCCAGCTCTACACCAAACTGAAAACCATGTGTATGGCCGGCAAACATCAAATCAATGTCTTTATAATTGGGCTTCACCTGAGCATCCCAATGGCTTGGGTCGTGGGATAGTAATATTTTTGTTGCAGCCTCATCGGTGCCTTGATAGGCCTCATCCAGCTTACCATATTTAGCAAACCTTCCTGCACCCCAGTTTTCTACTCCAATGATGGATATCTTATCTCCACTTTCTTCAATGTACCTATTCTCATTCATCAACAGGTCATAACCCATCAACCTGTGCGCTTCTTTCAGGTCTTCAAAGTTTTGAGCTTTTGCCTGTTGTGACGACCAATTCTTATAGTCACCATAATCATGATTACCTGTGGTAGAGTAAACTCCCAACGGTGCCTTTACTTTATTGAAGATATTGATGTAGTCTTCTACTTCTTTAGATTCATTGTTCACCAAATCACCAGTGAATAAAGCTACATCTGGCTTTTCTTTCATGAAAAGCTCTACTCCACCCTTTACCGCTGTTTTATTAAAAAAACTGCCTGAATGGATGTCGGAAAGTTGGCCTATTTTAATTCCATCAAAGGATTTGGGTAGATTAGGCAGGTAAACGGTCTTTCTACGAATGCGATAATCATGCGCTCCTGAAATAATACCCCAGCTCATCGCTAAAAAAGGTACGCTGGCCGCCACCACAGCTGTCTTTACAAGAAAATCTGACCGTGTAATTGAGTTACCTGAACCTTCAGGTTCAGGGCTTTGCAATTTATTCCAGGTCCATTTTCCGACCCGGCCAATATCGTCTATCAACAGAAAGAGTGCTCCAAATGCTTTAGAAAAATAATTGATAAAAATTCCTGTAAAAATCAGACTGCGCGAAGCTCCTTTGAACCAATCGGGATTACCAAAATTGTACAAAATCAGCACAATAAAAGTCACAGCGGTCAACCCCCAATAAACGTATCGCACGATATTTCGGGTCATCAGCGAGCTATTTCTCAGTAGCACTGATATGCCATTATAAACATACCAATCGATGAGAAAGAGTACTGTAAAAAGTATTGATATAAAGAGTATTCTGTTCAAATTCTGAGAGTTAGAGGCTAGTTGCGTGTTCAAAGTTCTAAGAGACCTTAGAACTTTGAACTACGAACTAATGATTAGCTTAAGCCAAGTCTTCTGTTGATCTTGGCAAAGAATAAATACATTACTGGGACAATTACGAGTGTTAGGAAAGTAGCAAAAGACAGTCCAAATATAATTGTCCAGGACATAGGTCCCCAGAATATTTTATTATCGCCACCCACATAGAAATCCGGGCTATACGATGTAAACAAACCGAAAAAGTCGACATTGATACCAACCGCCAAGGGGATAAGACCCAAGACAGTAGTAAAAGCAGTTAATAGTACCGGGCGTAACCTGGTTTTTCCAGCTTCAATAATGGCCTCTTTAATCTCTTCGATTGTAAGCAATCGACTATCGCCAATTGCGATACGCTTTCTGTCTCTGATCAGCTCAATGAAGTCAATCAATACAATGGCATTGTTTACCACAATACCGGCCAATGAAATAATACCAATCATCGTCATAATCACCACGAAATCCATCTGAAAGATCACTAAGCCCATAAAAACACCAATCGTACTCAATACAACTGAAGTCATGATGATGAGTGGCGCAGTGATTTTATTAAACTGAGAAACGATAATCAGGAAGATCAGAAACACTGCCAACATCAGCGCTTTGCTCAGAAAAGCCATCTCTTCAGCTTGTTTTTCCTGTTCCCCGCCAAACTTATATTCATAGCCAGCCGGCATGTTAAAATCAGCAAGTAGCTCTTTTATTTCATTATTTATCTCTGTAGGGTTGGCACCCTCCAATACATTAGAGCTAATCGTAATTACTCGGTCAAGGTCCTTTCTCCTCACCGAACCATACGTTGAGCTTAGCTCTGCTTTGGCTACAGAAGAAATTGGTACCTGGTGAATATTTCCAGTAGTCTGGTTTCTGAACGTCACGCTCTTATTCATCAGTGCGTCTACATCATACCTGTAGCGATCTTGTAGCCTTAGCTGTATCTCATAGTCATCTTCACCTTGTTTGAACTTTGATATTTCTCTTCCAAAAAGCGCTGTTCTTACCTCACCTGCTACCATTTGGGTAGAAAGTCCAAATCTTCTGGCTTTCTCACGGTCTATATCTACAATCATTTCAGGCTTGCCTGTCTCAAGATCGATCTTTAGCTTTTCAATACCTTCAATCCCTGACTTGTTGATGAAGTTTCTCATGTCTTCTGTCAAAGAAATAAGTTTATTATAATCTTCTCCAGAAACTTCAATACTCACAGGTTTACCTACGGGAGGCCCGGCAGCATCTTTATCAACTGTCATGGTCACACCTGGGTATGTACCAATCCCTTCACGGATTTCACTCATGATATCACTGGTAAGTATTCCGTTTCGTTCGTTAAACTCAACAAAATTGACAGTGATCCTGGCCTTATTTGGTGTATCGGATTGACCAAATGCTGAAGGGTCATTAGGATCAGAAGTATCTTGTCCAACTTTTGCCAATACAGACTCTACCATAAAATCATATGGCTCAACAATGTTGATTACTTTGTCTTCTATCTTCTTGGTAAACTCATTGGTAGTCTCAATATCTGTACCTATCGGAAACTCTATAAATACATTTACATACTTCGGCTGGTTGATTGGGAAATAAATCACCTGCGGGGTGAAAATACCCATCAATACAATGGCCATTACAAGCATACCTACTGTTCCAAAGAAAAATGCGTATGGTCTTTTACCCTGTAGAGCATAGGTCACAAAACGTTCGTAGTAACCTTCAAGCCATGGTAAGAATATTTTTTGAAATCTGTTTGAAGTTGGTGTCAGCACATAAACATTGAGTAAAAATAGCAACCCGAAGAACACAAGTAGGTTTCCTAACCAGATAACTCCTAGTAAGAAAAACACAATACCAGCTCCAATAAGTATGGCTATATTTCTTAAGTGTACTTTATGTTTACCCTGTCCAGAGGTATCTACTTTCATAAAAGTTGATATCAATACTGGGTTAATCACTAACGCTACGAACAGTGAAGAAGTAAGTACTATAATCAAGGTTATTGGTAAGTACTTCATAAACTCACCCATCATTCCTGGCCAAAATGCCAATGGTAAAAATGCCGCCAGTGTAGTAGCTGTAGAGGCTATAATCGGCCAGGCGACCTCACCAACACCCTTTTTAGTAGCTTCAATGGGGCCATAGCCTTCTTCCATCATACGGTATACATTCTCCACTACCACAATACCATTATCAACAAGCATACCCAGCGCCATAATAAGGCCAAAAAGCACCATCATATTAATGGTGATACCAAAGGCACCAAGTATTAAGAATGCCATAAACATGGATAGCGGAATAGCTATACCAACAAACAGCGAGTTACGCGAACCAAGGAAAAACAACAATACCAACACCACAAGGATTACACCTGAAATGATGTTGTTTTCGAGACTACTTACCATCTCACGAGTCATTTCTGACTGGTCGTTGGTAATGGAAATCTTCATGTCCTTTGGCAAAACATTTGCTTTTGCCTCTTCTAACACTTTATTGATTTTCTCGGTAGCTATCAGTAGATTTTCTCCACTTCTCTTCACCACATCCACACTTACCACCGGGTCCTTAGCTAATCGTGCATAACTGGCCTTTTCTTTATAATCAAACTCAACAACGGCTATGTCTTTGAGGTAAACAATTTTGTTGTTTTCATTCTTTACCACAATTTCTTCAAGCTGCTTAGGATCATCAAACTCACCAACTACACGAATAGCACGTCTCATACCATCTTCAAGCAGGTTACCGCCAGACATGGTCACATTTTCTCTCATTACGGCATCTTCGATATCACCGAAGTTTACCTGCCTCGCCTCCATGGCGTAAGGATCAACCTTTATCTGTACTTCCTTCTCATCAATACCTCTAATATCAACTTTCGATACTTCCGACACCTTTTCAATCTCATCCTCCAGGTATTCGGCATATTCGTTGAGTTCTTCCAGAGGATAGTCTCCCGATAAATTGATATTCATAATCGGAAACTCAGAGAAATTCATCTCAAACACATTCGGGTCCTGGTCAAGATCCTGAGGGAGTTCTGGTTTTGCACGGTCAACAGCATCTTTTACTTTCTGAAGTGCATCATCAATATCTGTCTCTGCAGTAAACTCAACTATTATTGTTGAGTGATCTTGCACAGATGTAGACTTAATGTTATCAACTTCTGCAATCGTGTTGATCTCTTTCTCCAAAGGCCTTGTAATCAGGTTCTCCATATCAATCGGAGAGTTACCCGGGTGAGGCGTACCTACATAAACTATTGGCTGTTCAATCTCCGGATAGCTATCTTTTGGCAAGGTCAGATAGGTTGTAACACCCATGATAACCACAAGAAAGGTAAGGAAGAACACAGTGGTCCTGTTCTTTAAACTTATAGTGGTAAGTTTAAATTGCTTATCCTGAATTTCTTCTGCCTGCTTTTTATCTTTTTCTTCCATGTTAGTTTTTATCTCAAAGATTTAATTTGAAGCTAACTCAGCTGATTCTTTGCTCACTTTGATGGATGTTCCATCTGTTAATTCTCTTACACCCTTATCTATCAATTCTTCACTCCCCATAAGACCAGCTAGAATTTCAGTTCTTCCTTCATAAGTCACTCCAGTTGTGATATGAACTTTCTTAGCACTTTTATTATCCGCTACGTACACATAGGTACCTTTTTGATCTTCCTGAATAATGCGGGTAGGAACAGTAATGGCGCTGTTATTTGAATAGTCAACTAACTTGAGTACTGTTACTTGATTTGGTTTAACAACAAAATCAACTTTTGGTAGCTTTACTTCGATAGTAAAAGTTCTGTTATTTTGATCTATAACTCCACTTACAGAAGCAACTGTGCTAGAAAGCTCTTTGCCTTGTGACGGAAAGTAAATCTCTACTGCATCACCTTTGCTAAAGCTTCCTAAGAATCTCTCAGAAACATCTGCCTTTATGTACATAGCATCTGGATTTACAATGCGTACCAGCTGACTACCTGGACCGGCCACTTCACCAACTTTTGCTGGTATATTATCAATTACGCCTGAGAAAGGTGCTCTTATAACAGACTGTGCAATCTGTGAGTTTGTTGTTGCCAGCTTACTTTCTAATGATTCTTTCTTGTTTTTTGCTTCAAGATATTGAATCTCTGTGCCTATGTTTTTATCCCAAAGGTTCTTCTGTCTCTTGTATACTGCTTCAGCAAGCTCCAGTGAGGTCTCCAGTTCACGTTTTGTGTTTCTCAATACATCTGCATTTAAAGTCATCAGTACCTGATTGGCACTTACCCTCTGGCCTTCTTCCACCTGAATTGATTTGATCTTTCCAGAAATCTCTGGCGTAAGCATTACATTTTTACGAGATTCTACGCTACCCCTAACTTCCGTCTTGTGTTGAAAATTGTTCTTATCAACGGGCAATGTTGTCACCAAAACAGCATTTCGGGTTGCTGTTTTGTTTGAAGCAAAGGAGGTGTCTTCACTCGCAATCTCTTTTTCTAATTCCGAAATCTTACTATTCAATTCTTTCACCTGCGCTTTGAGCTCAGTTAATTGACCTTTCTTTTCTTCAAGGCCTTCCTCCTGTCCACCACATGCCGCAAGCAGGACAAGTAACGATAACATGTATATTGATTTATTTCTCATCTTTTGGTTGTTTATTCTTTTTTGAAGTATGTCTTTAATTATTATCTAATAGTTTACCGTAAGCCTTTTCTAACTCTACCTTGGCTATAAGTGCATTAAATAATGCGTTATAATAGTTAGTCTGTGCTTCTTTATAATCGGCATCAGCTTCTACAACTTCTAAGTTGGAGCCTACACCTTCCTGGTATTTTATTTTTGTTACACTATAGATTTCTTCGGCCAACTCCATGTTTTCTTTTTGAGCAGCCATATCCTCTATACTGTTGTCCATATTCACTTTGGCCTGTCTTATTTCTAAATCGATAGAATTTTCAAGCTGGTCGAATGACCGTTCGATTTGTTTGATCTGCAGCTTGTTCTTTTGAATTTTATTACTCTTCAGAAAACCATCAAAAATAGGTACACTTAAGGTTGCACCTATCAAACCATAATTAAGCCATCTATCGCTTTTGAACCACTGACTAGACTCGCCAGTCTGTGTGTTATAACCATAGTTTGCATTAGCATACAGCGTAGGCATGTACTTAACCTTGTTATTTTTCATATCAAGATTTGTAAGTGCCAAATTTGTCTGTAATTGAGAGTATTCTATTCTTTGAGAGTAATTAAACGCTGCGTCATCCACAGGTTCAAAAGTTACTTCTTCGAGCTTATCGGTTAATTCTATTGTGTTATTAACCGGCATTCCCATTTGAAAAAGAAGCATGTCTTCACTCACCTCTAACAGTTGGCGTGTATTCTTAACCTGCACATTGAGGTTATTGTACTGAACCTTCAGCCTGTTTACATCAATCTTTTCAGCAAACCCATTCTCATACATTATTTGAGTTTCATCTAGTAGGGTATCAATTCTTGACAAATTGACTTCTAAAAGCTGTAAACGTTCGCGCGTTACAAGCACATTATAATATGCCTTAGAAACAGCCTCCGTTACATCTATTTGTGTTTTAATATGCTCTTTGGTAGACAATTCCTTGAAAGTCCTTGAAGCCTCTAAGCCAACAAAGAATGAACCATCAAATATCAATTGGCTCAATGAGACACTGATGTTGCCATCATATTTTTGTTGAAAACTCACCGGTTGCTCTGTTCCTTCAGGAACACTTGGATCAAAAGTGCTTAAATCCAACAGCGATTTCTGAGGTTCAAAGTTGTAATTTAGATTGGCTGATGCATTTACCTGAGGTAATCCCTGGCTGAGTGTCTCTCCAACCTGGGTTTCAGCTATCTCTTTTTCATATTCCTTATTAATAATATTTGTATTGTTTTTGAGCGCATAGTCAATGGCTTCTTCAAGAGAAAATGCAATCTGATTTTGCTCCTGAGCCACTGCATTGAGCGCCACTATACAAAAAGCGAAACTTGCTATGATTTTTAATCTCATTATATCTATTCTTTTTCTAAGGTTTTCTCTAAATATTTTTCAAAGAGCGCCAAGCCTCTTTCTGTTACAACACCATGAACGAAATGATTAAAAAATTCCATCTGCACATCTTTAAAATTAAATCTGTCCTGGGGGAATAATGTATCGTCAAAAGCCAATTGCACCTGTTCAACACGAAAGATGGCCATCACCTCAGGATCAATATCAGACCTGTAATACCCTTCTTTAATTCCTCTTTCTAAATTGCTTTTGACATGTCCTTTTATAAACTCATTCTTAAAATCAAGCCATATTTGCCATGCTTTCGGATGGTATTTTTGCATGTCAAAAAGCAATGAAGGATTCATATCTTTAAAGTCCTTTCGCATACACTTCGATACCATTGCCAACTCTTCTACTGCGTTAGACGAAGACTCAAATACTTCATCATATTCTTTCATCTCCATTTCCATGTGTGCTCTTAAGGCCAACGTAACAATCTCTTCTTTGTCCTTAAAATACTGGTAAATGGTCTTTTTCGATACTGTAAGGTGCCTGGCAATATCATCCATAGAAACACTCCTTATTCCATATTTATGGAATAACTCCGATGCACCTATAACTATCCTTTTCTTTACTTCTTCCACGTTCTAATTAATTTCCAGCAAAACTATGGAAACTATTTGTATTTTAATAGTTTCCATTGTACCAATAGTTTCTACGCTTACAAGATTTTTTTGTTTAGCTTTCGGTGTAATTTTTTTATTAAATTTCAAAATGGGGCTTTTAATGCATGAATCGTACTTTTTAGACTACGAAGATTCACGATTACACTATACAAAATCAGGTGATGGCGCTGAAATACTTTTAACTTTTCATGGTTTTGGGCAAAGTCACACCGCATTTGACCCAATAATTGCCAAGCTTAAAGATAAGTACACGATTTACAGTTTTGATATTTACTATCACGGTAAAAGTCATTGGTTCAGTTCTGGAAAAACTTTAACAAAAGAAATCTGGAAAAGCATAATTATAAACCTGTGCCAAAAACACCATATAAAATCCTTTTCAATGTTGTGCTTTAGTATGGGGGGTAAGTTTGTGTTGGCAACTACAGAAATGATACCACAAAGAGTGGCTCATTTAATTATGTTGGCACCCGATGGCATTAAAACAAGTATGTGGTACAACCTGGCCACCTACCCTATTGTGTTTCAAAACTTATTTAAAAGCATGATTGTAAGACCTCAACGATTTTTTAGCCTACTTTCTTTCTTCAGAAAACTACGACTGGTCGATAAAGGTATTTCGAAATTTGCCGCAAGCCAGATGAATTCCGTAATAAAAAGAAGGAGAGTTTTTTACTCATGGGTAGTTTTCAAAGATTTTGTATTTCAGATGCAGCAACTGGCTCAAATAATAAATAAAAATGATATCCAGTTAACTATGGTGCTTGGCAAGCATGATAAAATCATTACTGAAAAAGGCATGGGCAAGTTGCTACATAAACTAAACAATCATAAAATTGTTACTATCGAATCTGGACACAACGATTTAATTAAAAAAACCAGCCAGCAAACTGATTTACTAGCAGAGTTTTGAATAAATAGAAAAAATCGGATAATTTAACCACCTTGTTGCTTACAATTTACTTTTTTAATTAATGGATGGACGTATTAGAAATAAGCTGATTCAACTTTGCAGAACTGATGGTGGACCCATTTCTTATCGGAGAATAATAAATCAGTGTGAATTGGGCTTAAATCTGGATATCAGACACGAAAAGCAACTCTTAGGTGAAATATTAGACGACATTTCCAGGGCTGAATATAAAGCCAAAAGGCCATTACTGAGTGCTATGGTCATGGATAAGAAAAAAGGACAGGGAGATCGTTTTTTCAAACTTTGTGAAGAACTCGGTATGGGCGAATGGAAAGAACTTAAAAAAGACGAAGAATTTCGCGAATCACATATTGAGAAGTGTCGTGAATTTTGGAAAGATGATAAGAAATACGAAAAGCATTTTTAGACTTTATCACCAGTACTTTCTTTCTGTTTTTTAATTACTTTTGCGGTGGAAATTAGACCATCTCAAATCTCCCATTCATGATCAAATTTTTTCTTGCTCCCCAAAACACTGTTTACGCAGTTTCAACAAACAATTCTTTAACACCCACTGACCTCGACAAACTTCGCTGGCTCTTCGGAGATGCAGAGATTAGTACTAGCGAAAGCCTGCAAGGGTATTTTATTGGCCCAAGAAAAGAAATGGTTACTCCCTGGAGTACAAATGCCGTTGAGATTACCCAAAACATGGGCATTGCAGGTTTGATTAGAATTGAAAAGTTTCTGCAAGTAGAAAATGCTGAGGTTGAGCATGACCCCATGCTCGAGGTGCTCTACCATGACTTAAGTCAGGATATTTTCACAGTTAAACATGATCCTGAGCCTGTTATCGAAATTGATGACATTTCAGCCTACAATAAAGCAGAAGGGTTGGCTTTAAGCCAGGAAGAAATAGATTATTTAGAAGGTGTTAGTCAGAAGCTTGGTCGTAAACTTACTGATTCTGAAGTTTTCGGCTTTTCACAAGTAAACTCCGAGCACTGTCGTCATAAAATATTTAATGGGCAATTTATAATAGATGGGCAACCAAAAGCTAAGTCTCTTTTCAAGTTAATAAAAGACACCAGCGAAGCGAATCATAATTTCCTTGTCTCTGCTTATAAAGACAACGTGGCATTTGTAAAAGGCCCGATTGCAGAGCAGTTTGCCCCTAAAACACAATACCAGGCTGACTTTTTCGAGACCAAAGAAATTGATACTGTCATTAGTCTCAAGGCTGAAACTCATAACTTCCCAACAACTGTTGAGCCTTTCAATGGTGCAGCCACAGGATCTGGTGGTGAAATCAGAGATCGACTAGCTGGAGGTAAAGGAAGCTTACCATTGGCAGGCACTGCAGTCTACATGACATCTTACAGCCGTCTTGAGAAAAGAAAGTGGGAAGAAGCAGTCTCCGAAAGAAAGTGGTTGTACCAATCTCCGATGGACATCCTTATCAAAGCTTCGGATGGAGCCAGTGATTTTGGTAATAAATTTGGCCAACCCCTTATCTGCGGTAGCGTGCTCACATTTGAGCATGAAGAAAACAACAAGACCTATGGATTTGATAAAGTAATCATGCTGGCAGGAGGTATCGGCTATGGCAAGATGAAAGATAGCCTGAAAGATACACCTCAAAAAGGTGATAAGATTGTAATTCTTGGTGGTGACAATTACAGGATTGGCATGGGAGGAAGTGCCGTATCTTCTGTAGCTACAGGCGAGTTTGGCAATACCATTGAGCTCAATGCCATCCAACGCTCAAACCCTGAAATGCAAAAAAGAGCCATGAATGCTATTAGGGCAATGGCTGAGAGCGACCATAACCCTATTGTATCGATTCACGACCATGGAGCGGGCGGTCACCTTAATTGTTTATCAGAGTTAGTAGAAGAAACAGGTGGCACGATTAATATAGAAAAACTCCCGGTGGGTGATCCCACACTTTCTGATAAAGAAATAGCAGGCAATGAATCGCAGGAAAGAATGGGTCTTGTGATGCATGAGAAAGACCTCAACACTTTAGAACAGGTTGCCAAACGTGAGCGAGCGCCAATGTACACCGTTGGAGATGTAACCGGAGACGGGCACTTCAAATTTGAAAACAAAAAGACGGGTAAAAACCCTATCGATTGGGATCTCTCACACATGTTTGGCTCGTCACCAAAAACCATTTTAGAAGATAAAGCTTCTCGATCAAACTTCTCCGAAGTTACTTATAGCAATGGAGAACTAGTTGAATACATCAATGCGGTGTTACAATTAGAGGCTGTCGCCTGCAAAGATTGGTTGACTAATAAGGTGGATAGGTCAGTCACTGGAAAGGTAGCTAAGCAACAGACCTGTGGTACTATACAACTGCCATTAAACGATGTAGCCGTCATGTCTATGGACTACAAAGGAAGTAGTGGCGTTGCTACTTCTATTGGTCACGCACCCGTATCAGCTTTAGTTGACCCTGATGCTGGTTCAAAACTTTCAATAGCTGAAGCTTTGACAAACCTCGTATGGGCACCATTAACGCATGGTTTAAAAGGTGTATCTCTAAGTGCCAACTGGATGTGGCCTGCTAAAAATGAGGGTGAAAATGCCAGGTTATATGAGGCCGTTGAGAGTGTAAGTCAATTTGCCATTGACCTTGGAATCAATATTCCAACAGGAAAAGACTCACTGTCGATGACTCAGAAGTACCCTGATGGTAAAACGGTTTATGCACCAGGAACTGTAATCATTAGTGCTGTGGGTGAAGTGAACGACCTCAATAGGATTTGTAGTGTCGACTTAAAGGATAAGCCTAATAGCAAATTAGTTTATATAGATTTCTCACAGGACAAATTCCATTTAGGAGGAAGTAGCTTTGCTCAAACTGTAAACAAACTGGGTACTACGGCTCCAACGGTAAAGGATGCCACCTATTTTGCCTCTTGCTTCAATACAGTTCAACAATTAATCAGCAATGGTGACGTACTGGCAGGTCATGATATTTCAGCCGGTGGACTTATTACTGCATTGTTAGAAATGACATTTCCTTCAAATGAACTGGGAATGTCAATTGACCTTACTACTCTACTTGAAAGCGATCTTATAAAACTTCTTTTTAGTGAAAAACCTGGAGTTATCCTTCAGATCACAAATGATGATGCCTTACAAAAGTTAGGTGATCTGTCTTATTATGAAATCGGTACGGTAACCAATGAAAGAACACTCAAAATAAAGCATGGGGAAACTTCATACGCTTTGGCAGTTGATGAGCTCAGAGATACCTGGTTTAGAACTTCTTACCTGCTTGATAAGAAACAAAGTGGTGAAGAGCACGCGATAACCAGGTTTGAAAACTACAAAAAGCAGCCACTCGCATATCAATTCCCATCTGATTTTACTGGTAAGTTATCGTCTTACAACCTTGATATCAACAGAAAGGATAGAACGGGAATAAAAGCAGCGATTATCAGAGAGAAGGGTGTAAATGGCGACCGTGAAATGGCCTGGACTATGCATTTGGCTGGATTTGATGTGAAAGACATTCACATGACAGATCTGATCAGTGGAAATGAAGACCTAAGTGATATCAATCTACTTGTATTTGTAGGAGGTTTTTCAAATTCTGATGTGCTGGGTTCAGCAAAAGGATGGGCAGGCGCCTTTCTTTATAATGAGAAGGCAAAGCAATCTCTAGATAATTTCTACAAGCGACCAGACACGATGAGTTTAGGTGTTTGTAATGGTTGCCAACTTATGATGGAACTTGGGTTACTTTATCCTGGAAGTAAAAACCATCCTAAAATGCATCATAATGCATCAGGTAAATTTGAATCTTCATTCGTCAATGTGACTATACCTAAAAATAACAACATCATGCTTCAGTCACTTGCTAATACAAAGCTAGGTGTTTGGTTAGCACACGGAGAGGGTAGATTTGTTTTACCAGAAGATGAGGGCACTTATAATATTGTAAGTAAATACGCATACGATGCGTATCCGGCTAACCCAAATGGTTCTGATTATTCAACAGCTTCTGTTTCTTCAAAAGATGGTCGCCACCTCGCAATAATGCCACACCTGGAGAGATCTTTATACCCTTGGAACTGGGCTAACTACCCAGACAACAGACAGGATGAAGTATCTCCCTGGATTGAGGCTTTTGTAAATGCCAGACATTGGATAGAAAACAAACTGTAAAGGAGACGACATACATAAAAACTTGATCGCCAAAGATTTGTTAGTTGAGTAACATCTCAGTAACTTATTAATCTTATGGCTTCAATTAAATATACTTTATCGATTTTACTTTCTTGTGTCTTTTTATCCGGCTGTTTTTTAACGCAGGAGTTACCGGTAGAATATGACTACAGCTACCGCGGCCGGTTTGACAAATACGACACCTTTGATTTTGTGATACAGAATGACCAGAGAACCTTTGTTAATACGAGACTAAAGAAAATTATCACCTCTTCAATTGAGTCTCACATGAAGTTTTTAGGCTACAAGCAAAAGGATAGAAAGCCCGACTTGTTGCTATCTTTTAGTGTATTTGTAGATTCATTGAATTTACGCGGGTACAATCAACCTGAGATTGAAGAGTGGATGAAAAGGCAGGAAAGAGACCTTGACTACAATAAATTAAATGTACCCATTAAACAAGGTACCGTATTTATTCAGTTTTTTGACAGAAAGCAAAACGCATCAATATGGCAGGGCTATGCTACAGACAAATACAGTACTGTAGATTTACTGGATAGTCGCGATGTTCAAAATGCCGTTAAATCCATATTAAACAAGTATCAATTCTTCTCACAAGATTTTTTAAAGCAACAACAAGAACTAAAGAAACAAAACCGTAGAACTTTGTAACTTTTTTTTATTCCTTCTTTACTTTTTATAAAAAATAATTTTACCTTTGCCATCCCAAATTTAGGGATAAAACGATGCCCGATGGTGTAACTGGCAACACGTCTGGTTTTGGTCCAGAAGAGTCTAGGTTCGAGCCCTAGTCGGGCAACAAGGGGCGGTCCCGAGGACCGCCCTTAATTATTTGAAGAAAACGCTAATACTATGTCTTCTGTAAAAATCTTCTCAGGTAAATCAACCAAGTATCTGGCTACTAAAATTGCCGAGTCATATGGCAAACCATTAGGAGAAGTTACTTTACAAGAATTTAGCGATGGAGAGATGTCTCCATTCTTCACAGAGTCTGTAAGAGGTTGTGATGTATTTTTAATTCAGTCAACCTTCCCTCCTGCTGACAACTTTATGGAATTGCTGCTGATGATTGACGCTGCTAAAAGAGCAAGTGCCAAATATGTGACAGTTGTAGTTCCTTATTTTGGTTATGCCAGACAAGACAGAAAAGATAAGCCTAGAGTAGCTATTGCTGCTAAAATGATGGCCAACTTACTATCTGCAGCAGGAGCTGATCGCATCATGACATGTGATTTACATGCAGATCAAATTCAAGGGTTTTTCGATATACCGGTAGATCATTTAGATGGATCAGCCATTTTTATACCTTACCTGAGATCGCTTCAGTTAGACAACCTTATTTTTGCCTCTCCAGATGTGGGTGGAGTAAAAAGAACAAGAAGCTTTGCGAAGTTCTTCGATGCTGAGCTTGTGGTTTGTGACAAGTATCGCGAAAGAGCCAATGAAGTAGCATCTATGAGACTGATTGGTGACGTTGAAGGTAAAGATGTTGTAATGGTCGATGACCTAATCGATACCGGTGGAACAATGTGCAAGGCAGCCCAATTGTTAAAAGATAAAGGGGCTAATTCTGTAAGAGCGGTTGTAACACACCCGGTTCTTTCTGGTAACGCTTACGAAAATATTGAAAATTCAATTCTTGAAGAATTGGTAGTAACTGATACACTACCTTTAACTAAAGATAAATCGATATCTAAAATAAAAGTATTGTCTACAGCACCACTATTTGCTAAGGCAATAAGAAAAATCCATGATCATGAGTCAATTAGCTCATTGTTCATTCATTCTTAAGTATACATTTTAAACTAAATATATAACACAATGAAAACTCTCGAGATTATAGGGTATAAAAGAGCAAATCTCGGCAAATCCGAAGCTAAGCGATTAAGAGCTGAAGGAAATGTCCCCTGCGTACTTTATGGAGGCGATGCCCAGGTGCATTTCTATGCTCCAATGATTCTGTTTAGAGACTTAGTATACACTGATGAAGCGCACTTTGTGCACTTAAACATAGAAGGTGAAGAATACGAAGCAATCATGCAGGATATTCAATTCCACCCTGTAAGTGAAGTTATTCTTCATGTTGACTTCCTTCAGTTATTCAAAGGAAAACTTATCAAAATGGATATTCCTGTTCACTTTGAAGGTACTTCAATTGGTGCTGAAAAAGGTGGTACACTAATTAAGAAAAGAAGGTATCTGAAAATCCAATCTTTGCCAAAAGATATGCCAGAGTATGTAACTGTAGATATTACAGCACTTGACTTTGGTAAGGCAGTAAAAGTTGGAGATATCACTGAAGAAAACTTCAACATCCTTGATAGCAAGATTGCTTCTGTAGCTGTGGTTGAAATGCCAAGAGCGCTTAGAGGAGCATCTGAAGATGAGGAAGGCGAAGAAGAGCTTGAAGAAGGAGCTGAAGGTGAAGAAGGAGCTGCTGAAGGCGGTGAAGAAGGAGAAGGTGGCGAAAAGCCAGCTGAAGGAGGAGAAGAATAAATCACTCTTCAACTTTATAAAACTTAAATCCTGTCGCTTGCGGCAGGATTTTTTTTATCGCTAATTTTTAACCTATTTTTATTTTTCAGTAATTAAAATCAAATGAAATACCTTATTGCCGGCTTGGGCAACATTGGCCCAAAGTATGAGCTCACAAGACACAATATTGGTTTTTTAGTTTTAGATCGCCTGGCTGATCAGGAAGGATTAAGCTTTGCTCCTGGACGATATGCCGACAAAGCAGAGTTTAAATTTAAAGGCCGACAGTTTCACATAATAAAGCCTACTACCTTTATGAATCTGAGCGGAAAGGCAGTAAACTATTATCTCCAGGAGCTAAAAATACCAAAAGAGAATTTGCTCGTTATTATGGATGATCTAGCCTTACCCTTTGGCAACCTAAGAATGCGAGCTAAAGGCTCTGCGGCTGGTCACAACGGCCTCAAAAACATTGAGCAGTTGACCGGTGGCAGTAACTATGCGCGCTTACGGTTTGGCATTGGTGATGACTTCCATGCAGGCCAGCAAGTGGATTACGTGCTTAGTAATTTCTCAAAAGAACAATTTAGTGAGCTACCTGATAAAATGGACAAAGCCATAGAAATGATCAAAGGTTTTGGCACTATTGGTATACAACGTACCATGAATCAATTCAATGACTAATGACAACACACAATATCAATGCTGCGATACAAATCGTTCCAAGATCAGAAAGTAAAGACATTTATGGCATTATAGACAAAGCCATTGAAGTAATCCAGGCATCTGGTCTGAAGTATGAGGTCACTCCTATGGAAACCGTGATTGAGGGACCTTATGATAAAGTTTTTGAAGTAATAAAAGCGGCACAGGAAGCGGCCCTTTCCTCAGGAGCCTTTGAGCTCCTTGTAAATATCAAACTACATATTAGAAAAGAAGGTGATGTGACTTTTGAGGAGAAGACTGGGAAGTACTAGTAACCATCCGATGGTTAAAAACCATCGGATGGTCACCGACATTTAGCTAATCGTTGACCCGGGATTAACTACATCCGATGGTTCTATAAATTTCAGGTTACCTTCCGCATCTTCTGCCATTAACACCATGCCCTGGGACAGTTCGCCCATCATCTTTCTTGGAGCAAGGTTAGCTAAAACAGTCACTTGCTTGCCAATCACATCTTCAGGGCTAAAGTGCTCTGCAATACCACTTAAAACTGTTCTTTTATCTACACCTGTATCTATTGTCAACTTTAACAATTTCTTTGATTTGGGCACCTTTACAGCGTCAAGCACCTTGCCTACACGCATGTCCATTTTCATGAAGTCGTCAAAAGTAATCTCTTCTTTTAATGGTGTTATATTAGTCTCATTTTCCATTTCATTTTGTTTTTTAGTGCTCTCAAGTTTTTCAACTTGCTTAGCCACTACATCATCCTCAATCTTTTCAAATAATAGTTCAGCTTTATTTACTTTATGTCCAGCTTCCAACAAGTCTGGGCTACCTGCCTGGCTCCATTTGAGTTTTTCCAAACCGAGTATTGACAACAATTTGGTCATTGATTTTGGTAAAAACGGCTCCCCCAGAATTGATATATTAGCAGCTATCTGCAATGCAATATTCATGATGGTTTTTACACGTTCAGGGTTTTCCTTGTTGAGTTTCCATGGTTCTGTATCCGCCAGATATTTATTACCTAGCCTCGCTAAGTCCATAAACTCAATAAGCCCATCTCTGAATTTAAAGTTATCCAATGCTTTACTCACTTTGGCCGGAGCCTGCTGTAGTTTGTCAATGAGATCTTTGTCGATATCAAATAACTGGCCTTGCTCTGGCACAACACCCTCGTAGTATTTATTGGTAAGCACCACCGCTCTGTTTATAAAATTACCTAAGATGGCTACAAGTTCATTGTTATTACGTGCCTGAAAATCCTTCCAGGTGAAGTCATTATCTTTGGTCTCTGGCGCATTGGCACAAAGCGTGTAGCGAAGGACGTCTTCTCTACCAGGTAACTCTTCTAAAAATTCATGTAACCAAACAGCCCAGTTCTTTGATGTGCTGATTTTATTACCTTCGAGGTTTAAAAACTCATTGGCAGGCACATTATCAGGAAGGACATAACTTCCATCTGCCTTGAGTATTGTTGGAAAAATGATACAGTGAAATACGATATTATCCTTGCCTATAAAATGCAAGAGACGCGTGTCTTTATCTTTCCAATAAGGTTCCCAATCCTTATTGTTGGCTTTTGCCCATTCTTTGGTGGCTGATATATAGCCTATGGGTGCATCAAACCAGACGTAAAGTACCTTACCTTCCGCACCTTCGACTGGCACTGGTACGCCCCAGTCCAAATCACGAGTCATAGCTCTGGGGTTTAGACCATTATCAAGCCATGATTTGCATTGCCCATAAACATTGGATTTCCACTCTTTGTGATCCTCAAGTATCCACTCTTTCAGCCATCCTTCATAATCCTGCATTGGCAAAAACCAATGTTTAGTCTGCTTTAATTCTGGTTTGTTACCACTTAAGGCAGACCGTGGATCAATCAATTCACTCGGACTCAACGAAGAGCCACATTTCTCGCACTGATCACCATATGCTGAATCATTGCCACAAGTGGGACAAGTACCAATAATGTACCTGTCTGCCAGGAACATCTTACTTTCGGCATCATAGTATTGTTCAGATACTTTTTCTTCAAAGACACCTTTGTGGTATAAGTTTTCAAAAAACTCAGAAGACGTTTTATGATGTTCTTCTGAAGAAGTTCTTGAATATATATCGAAGTCAATACCAAATTTCTCAAATGAGTCTTTGATCAGATTATGGTATTTGTCAACTATCTCTTTAGGTGTTACACCTTCTTTTTTAGCTCGCAATGTAATAGCTACACCATGCTCATCAGAGCCACATACAAACAACACGTCTTCACCTTTACCTTTTAAGTATCGGGCGTAAATATCGGCTGGAACGTATACACCAGCCAAATGTCCAATATGTACAGGACCATTAGTATAAGGTAATGCTGCGGTTATGGTATGTCTTTTTATCTTTTCCATTGGGCTTGTAAAATTCAACCGCAAAGATAAAACGATTAATAAAGAATTTGTGAATTATTAAAAGGTTATCTGAAACTAATTAGAAGCTTGGTAAGACAACCCTAAAATGTGTTTGATTCTTTTTGTCATTGATTAGCATGATCTCTCCACCAAGTTTTTGTACGCATTGTTTAACCAGATAGAGACCTAAACCTATAGATTGATGTTTTTCAGCTGACTTTGAAAACATTTCGAAAATACTATCTGCATCTTTCTGGTTTATACCTATTCCATTATCTATGAAATGCATGACTAGCCTATCATCTTCATAAGCTATATCAATTTCAACAAGGTCGTTTTTATTGCCCTCCTGAAATTTCACGGCATTTTGAATCATATTGAATATAATCAAATCCATTAGTACCGGATCTCCCTTATATTCAAGGTGGTCTTCTATCTTATATTTTAATTTGACATCGTCAATCCCCTCTAAATTTTTCACCTGTTCAACACAGTTATTTATGATGTGGTTAAAGTCGATTTTTTCTACCTTAAGGTTAAGACTGTTGATATCGCTCACAGTTTTTAACCTGGACAATATATCGTTTAAGCCGTTGGCCGTTTGGGAAAGCATTGTTAAATACTCTCTTGCTTTAGGTTCCTTAACATCTATTAAGGCAACATTACACACCCCCATTAGTGTCGCCAGTGGCCCCTTTATGTCGTGCGATGATTTGTAAATGAAGTTATCAAGCTCAAGGTTTGCCATTTTGAGTTCGTAGTTTCTTAACTCCAATTCATTGGTTCTTTCATCAACAGTCTTTTGCAATTGCACGTTATATTGTTCAAGCTTTTTGTTTTGTTCTTCTATCAAAACATGAGCCTTCTCCAGGGCTATATTTTTCTCCAGGAGATTTTCTTTCTGGAGCATAATCTCCTCCTTCTGTTCGCTTATCTCTAGATTTTGATGGCCGAGCAACTTATTAACCCTGGTATTATGCCTCAGCGCTACCAAAATAATGATCAGAATTACAATTGCCAGACCAATGATAATGATCAGAAATATCGTGATTTTTTTACTTTCAGAAATTTGTTCATCCTTTTTAGAAAGTAATGCCCTTGTTTCCTCGTCTTGTATTTTAAGCTGTATATCTGCTAAGTTTCTAGCCATATTTTCATTGAAAAGGGTATCTCTAAGACCAAGAAGTTTAGTTTGGTAATCAAAGGCCTTTTGCAAATCGCCCTTTTGAGTATAGACGTCTACATACAATTCAAAATTTTCAAACATTCTGTCTTTAGAACCAATTGCCTCTGCCAGATCCTGACTGATTTTCAACATGCTAAGCGCACTATCATAGTTTTCTTTTATTTGTGCCTCTTTGGCATAGAAATAATATATTTCTGATATACCATTTTTTTCTCCGATCTCATTTCTCAAATCAAGCGCTTGCCGAAAATAATCTCTTGAAGCGCTCCAATCTTCCCGTTTTTGACAAATTTGCGCGAGTCCACTTAGCGTAACGGCATTCCAATTCTTATTATCAACTTTCAGAGAAAGTGCACGCTCAAAATACTCTTTTGCTTTGCTGAGCTTTTCCTGTGCCAGATATGTACCTGCAATGTTATTTAGAGAGTATAGTTGAAGGTTTAAATCATTATGCTTGGTAGAGAAATCTAGTGCGTCATTGAAGTACTCTCGGGCATGACCATAATCCTTGAGTTTATTGTATACCAGGCCAATATTATTAATGGTTTGTGCCCTTCCATATACTTCGCCCATGGCCTTTTTTAAGCTTAAAGCCCTCAATAGATTTTCTAAGGCATTTTGATAACTACCCATGGCATAGTAGACCAGTCCAATGTTATTGTGCGCATTGTTGATGAGTGCCGTATCACCGGTCAATACTGACATATCCAACGCCTTCTTATTATAGAACAGCGAAGAATCATAATTTCCAAGGTAATAGTGTGTCCCTCCTTTTAATCGTGCTGACTTCGAGGCAAGGGGTAGATCACTGATTGAATCTGACAGAATAATCGCTTCGTTTGCATAATTTATAGCCTCATCAGGGTAATTCAACCAGTTGTTAATAATTAATAAGTGCAAGATCTCGATCCTTTCCTTACCGGTAGACCCAGACAATTCATTGAGCAAACTATCAGTTTGAGCTTGCACGAACCCGGTAACAAAAATTAACAATATGGTTTTTAAGAATACTCTCACACCAAAAGGTTTACTTAATCAGTAAAGCAAAGCCTTTTAATTTATCAAAAAAAGAAATCAAAACCTCACATAGAGGACGTGTATTTAAGCAGGAAGGATTACTTTGAAGGCAGTATAGCCTTCCTCGGTCTGTTCGAAGCTAATTGAGCCTGATAACTTTTCGACTGCCAACTTCACAAGATATAGACCAATACCGGAAGAGTCTGCGATATCAGTGGCTTTAGAAAAAACTTCAAATATCTTTTCGGTTTCCGTTTCGTTGATACCAATTCCGTTATCCTTGATATTAAATTCAATGAAATTATTTGATTTAGTCGCTGTTATATTGATGAATGAGTCTCTACGATCTGATGTGTCTCTAAACTTGATTGCATTACTGATGAGGTTACCATAAATTACTCTTAACAAATCCAGGTCGCTGGTAAGGTTTAGGCTATCCTCAATATCAACACTAATTTCAATTTTAGGATTTTTGAAATTCATAATTTGTTCAGCGGCCAAATTCTCAACCAACTCAGCTACATATATCTTTTGAGGTTGAAGTGCAGTATTATTGATCTGATTGATAGTCAACAGCTTAGACAGAATTTCATTTAGCCTTGTAGCTGTTAAGCTTAGCTTGTCGAAATAATCTAACGCTTTTTGATCTTTCACGTCTATCTGAGCAATATTACAAACGCCCATAAGAGTCGCCAATGGACCTCTAATATCATGAGAGGTTTTATAAATAAAATTATCCAGCTCCTCATTCGACTTTTTAAGCGCTTCGTTTGTCTTTTTTAATTCCTTGGTTCGCTCCTTCACACGATCTTCAAGCACAGCATTTACATTGGTAAGCTCCTTATTTTGATGCTCAATAATCTCATTAGCTTCTGCTAATCTTCGATTTGCTTTTTTCTTAAGCTGAATGTTTTTATAGAGAATAAATAAAAGTGCTGAGATAAGTATGGTAATACCTCCCAGCATGAGATTGATCTGCGTTCTACGTTTGATCTGAGTATCTTTCCCAGCAATGATCTCCTGAGTTTGCGCCTCCTGGTAATCAAGCTGGATGTTCGCCAGGTTTTTTATCAGTTCTTCGTTGAAAATACTGTCTTTTAAAGTGCTATATCTATTTTCATGGAAGTAAGCCCTTTCATAATTCCCCTCTGCCCCATATAATTCAGCATAGAGATTGTCAATCTCCATTTTCCAGGTTTTTGCATCAGTTTGATTTGATTTGGATTCAGCACTAGCAATAAATATAAAAGCTGAATCAATTTTATTTTCTGCCAATTTAATTTTTGATAAATACAAATTAGCTATAATCAAATTTGGTGGGTCATTTACTTTATTAGCAATTTTTAAGGCTCGCTTGAAATTTAATTCTGCTTTCACATAATTATCAATAGTGTAGTAAGAAAATCCTGACCCCATGTATGCATCCAGGGCGATTTGTTGGTCACACAAATCTCCACATATTTCAAATACTTCATCATAAGCAGAAATTGCCTTATTGTAATCCTCAAGACCAGTGTACGCTAAACCAATATTTATCAGGCTATTTTCAATTCCACTTTTAAAATCATTTTCTCTTTTAATCTTTAATGAAGCTAGAAAATAGTCAAGCGCTTTTTCATGATCACCAATTTTATAATAAACTAAGCCTATATTATTGTAAGTAAGAGCTATCCCTACTTTATCATTTGATTTTTCCTTTAACTCTAGTGTTCTAAGGTGATAATCTAAAGATTTGTCGTAATCACCTAAATACATGTGCGATAGTGCCAGGTTGTTTAATAGAAACTTTATTTGATCATTGTACTGATTCTCTGTCGCAATTAATAGAGCCTCTTGATAGTTTTTGATTGCCTCTGTGTAATTTCCATTTTCCTTATGAATATATCCTAGCGCATTATAGGATTTAACAATAACTAATGAATCCTTCAAAGACTTGGCTAAATCATTAGACTGTTCGGCATACAATTTTGCTGAATCCCTGTTTGTTGATATATAATATTTAAATAGCTCCCATGATGCCTCTAGTTTTTCATTTGGTTCTCCTGTTTCAACAATATTTCTCCAATCTTCTACTTGTGAAAAACTAATACAATAGACACAACACATTAAAAATGATAAAGCTATCACCTTTAGGTACCTAGGTAAGGTATTTAGCAAGATTAAGTTGAATTGTGTTAGTAAATGTTTCAAATTTGGTTTCAGAAGTATTTCAGCGAAAAAATGAGCTTTATAAGTCATTGATATATAATGTAATATATTGATCACTTAAAGCATTACTTAGACTCAATTTTAGAGTCACAGACAAGTAGCTAACATACATCTATTTTCCTTCCAATTTCGGAAGATAAGATAAGAACTTATAACAAACAAAAAATAATCTTAAACCAACTTAATTTATTAAAGCTATGAAAAAGTTATTTACAATCCTTGCATTAGTTTCATTTATGGGCATTTTTTCGGCATGCGAAGAAGAAGAAATTAACCCTCAAGAAACATTAGAAACAACAGGGACTGATGGTTCAGCACAGGATCCAGAAGGTCAATGGGATTAAGAATTAAAAAATACTTTATAAAATATTAATATCATGAAATCTAAAATATCTTTAATAATCGCAGCTTTCGCAGTAATTATATCATTTGCATTTATTACCGTGAATAAAGAATCCAGAAACACTGAAACAACTGTAGATGCTCCAGCAACTGAGCCAATGAGTGCTTATGCTATGGAGGATGAAGATCAGTGGGACTAATAACAGTCCTGGCTTACTAAACATTTGAATGAGCACCTCTCGTGCAGTGCTATGTAAGGAGAGGTGGGTTCATCCACCTTATCTCAGAATAGATTTACTGAGACCTAAGTATTTTCGTGCGCTCACTACTATTTTGAGACAACGTAGTTGAGTGTACCTGTTAACAAAAATTAACAACTATCATTAATACTGATAGCAAGAGTATATGCATTGAGTTTCGATTATTTAAACTCTAATACAGCAGATGAGCTTTTGAGGGCAAACATTCCTTTGGGCTTATCAACGATTAAGAAACTGTAATTAATGAGACGGTATAAGCTTTCTCTGATTAGCACTGCTGCAAGCTTTAACTTGTGATTGTGTACAACCACGTTATATGGTTGCATTAAATTAATCAGAATCTGCTGATCGTCCAGGATATAAAAGGCCACCAATATTTAGTGGCATAACGTTACTTTTTAACTAAAAGCGACCTCAATTTTTTAAAATTAATTTTGAGGTCATGGGAGATCTGCATGCCTTTTGCAAACTCAATTCAAGGTTTTGTGCTAATACGACACTTTACCTACCAAATCTTACATCAATATTCAGACCTTTATTAAATTTTTAATTATCAGGGAACTAACTGCTTTCTGGCTTTAGTTACTTAACTTTGCGGCTTAATTTTTACGCATTATGCAAAGCCTTAGAAATGTAGCGATTATCGCACACGTTGACCACGGAAAAACAACTTTGGTCGACAAAATTATTCACGCCTCAAAGATTCTTCGTGAAAACGAGGAGACAGGTGATCTCATCTTAGACAACAATGATCTAGAAAAAGAACGTGGTATTACCATCGTTTCTAAAAACGTTTCTGTACGTTATAAAGATGTTAAAATAAATATAATTGATACTCCTGGTCACGCAGACTTTGGAGGTGAAGTTGAACGAGTGTTAAAAATGGCAGATGGTGTACTACTCTTAGTAGATGCATTTGAAGGCCCCATGCCACAAACTCGATTTGTACTTAGCAAAGCATTGTCTCTTGGCTTAAAGCCAATTGTAGTTGTAAACAAAGTAGATAAAGAAAACTGCCGCCCTGATGAAGTACACGAGCAGGTTTTTGACTTAATGTTCAACCTGGACGCTACAGAAGAACAATTAGACTTCACTACACTATATGGTTCATCTAAAAACGGTTGGATGAGTACTGATTGGAAAAATGAGACTGACAACATCTTCCCGCTTTTAGACGCAATAGTAGATCAGATACCAGAGGCCCCACGCAACGAAGGTGACCCGCAAATGCAAATCACTTCTTTAGACTTCTCTTCATTCGTTGGTAGAATAGCCATAGGAAGAATTAACAGAGGTACAATTAAGGAAGGTGATAACATCGGACTGTGTAAGAAAGATGGTTCGGTAAAGCGAATGAAGATCAAAGAGGTTCATGTTTTTGAAGGCCTTGGTAAACTTAAAGTAGAATCAGCATCTTCAGGAGATATTTGTGCTTTAATAGGAATCGAAGGGTTTGATCTTGGAGACACCGTTACAAAATACGAAAATCCTGACCCGTTACCACGTATTGCTATTGATGAGCCTACAATGAGTATGCTTTTCACTATCAACAACTCACCATTCTTCGGTAAGGAGGGTAAATATGTCACCTCAAGACACCTAAGAGATAGACTTTTCAAAGAAACAGAGAAAAACCTTGCGCTCCGCGTGGAAGAAACAAGCTCTGAGGACAAATTTAACGTCTTTGGCCGTGGTATTCTCCACTTATCAGTACTCATTGAAACAATGAGAAGAGAAGGCTATGAGCTACAAGTAGGCCAGCCTCAGGTAATCATCAAAGAGATTGATGGTGTAAAATGTGAGCCTATAGAGCACCTGGTGGTAGACGTACCGCAAGAATATTCTGGTAAAGTAATTGAGTTAGCCACACAGAAAAAAGCAGAACTTCAAGTGATGGAACCTAAGGGTGACCTACAACATTTAGAGTTTGACATACCTGCACGTGGACTTATTGGTCTTAGAAATAATGTTCTTACTGCCTCAGCAGGTGAAGCTATAATGACTCACCGCTTTAAAGAGTTTGCTCCTTACAAAGGTGAAATAGGCGGCCGTATCAATGGTTCTCTCATTAGTATAGAGTCTGGCCCCGGAACTGCTTACTCAATTGATAAGCTTCAGGATCGAGGTACATTTTTCGTTGATCCGGGTGAAGATTTATATATGGGACAAGTTATTGGGGAACACTCAAGAGATAATGACCTTGTAATCAATATCCAGAAAGGTAAGAAGTTAACAAACATGAGAGCTTCGGGTTCTGATAATAATGCTAAGATTGCTCCAGCTAAAAAATTCTCTCTAGAAGAGGCTATGGAATACATCCAGAAGGATGAATATCTTGAGGTGACTCCTAAGTCAATACGAATGAGAAAGATTTACCTGGATGAAAACACAAGAAAGAGAATGGCCAATAAAGAAAACGAAACGGTTTAGTCATTCCCTGAAATTAATATTGAAGCCATTTGTCAATTTGACGAATGGCTTTTTTTATTTTAGCTGACGTGAAATCTGATCGACTGACATATAAAAAATTTACCGAGCAAGATATTAATGATTGCCTCTCCTGGTATACTGATGATCAAGTCATGCGATATATCAAGGGTCGTGCGATGACTATAGCAGAAGCTGAAAGCCGGTTTTCTGAAATTATAAAAGTCAATCAAGAAAAGGGGATCCCTGGGTTTTACGGAGTGTATATCAAGACTCAATTTATTGGAATAGCCAAACTAACCCATTTGTCGGCCTCTGAATTGGAAGTAGGCTATGGACTACTTGTGCCCTTTTGGGGCTACGGCTATGCCAGTGAAATGATAGGTGCTATGATTGATAGCTCGCAAAATATAAAGCAAGTATCCAAATTGACTGGCATTGTAAATAAAGAAAACCATGCCTCTGTAGCGCTGCTAAAGAAACATGGTTTTAAGTTTATCTCTGAGAAAGCCGAGCATAACATTATCCAATGTTATTACTCCAGAAAACCTTAACTCACTGCTGAAGGAATCTGTTGGAACTTCACTGAAGCTTCACCCTTAAATGCTTTTCTTGGCTGCAAGTTAAGTGTTTGGAACATTTCCTTGTCTTCCACCACATTAGGGTTAGGTGTAGTAAGCAATTTATCTCCGGCAAAAATAGAGTTAGCACCTGCCATAAAGCACAATGCTTGTTCTTCCATATTCATTCTTACTCTACCAGCTGATAATCTCACCATTGCTTTAGGCATTAAAATTCTAGCGGTAGCTATCATTCTAATCATCTCCCATACCGATACTCTTGGTTGCTCTGCTAATGGTGTGCCTTCAACTGGCACAAGTGCATTTACGGGTACAGACTCAGGATGTTCATCCATTGTAGACAGTGTATGTAACATACCTATTCTGTCTTCTTCTTTCTCTCCCATGCCAATGATTCCACCCGAGCACACGGAGATCTTCGCATTTCTTACATTATCAATTGTATCCAATCGATCATCATAAGATCTCGTTGAAATGATGTCGTCATAATGTTCCTCACTTGTATCGAGGTTATGATTGTATGCGTATAGACCTGCTTTTTTAAGTTTTAAAGCTTGCTCTTCAGTAAGCATTCCAAGTGTACAACACACTTCCATGCCCATATCATTAACTCCTTTGACCATATCCAATACGCGGTCAAAGTCACGATTGTCTCTCACTTCTCTCCAGGCTGCACCCATGCAGAATCTTGTACTCCCTGCCTCTTTGGCTTCCTGAGCCTTAGAAATCACTTCCTCAGTTGGCAACAACTTATGTACTTTTACGTCAGTATGGTATCTAGCTGCCTGAGGGCAATAAGCACAGTCTTCGGGACATCCACCCGTTTTTACACTAAGCAAAGTACACACCTGTACTTCTGAAGGGTCATTATGCTCTCTATGAACGGTTGCCGCTCTATATATAAGCTCCATGATCCGAGCGTTGAATATCTCAGTAATTTCTTCTCTCGTCCAGTCGTTTCTTATCACACTCATTAGTTAGTATCTTAATTTGAAGCCTCAATTAATGAATAATACATTTATTCCAAAATAAACACATCTGCTGCAAAGCTCACAGACTCTTCATTAATTTATTTCAACTTCAAAAGGCCATCTTGCTTGCAGACCATTCATTTGCTGTACCTTTTTAATGTTTTCTATATACATGTAATACTCACCAAGCTCGGCTTTCATAGCTTTTGCACTGCTTCCACCACCCAAATCTTCCATGAGCTGATCTACAAATGATTTTTGTTTAGGGTAATACTTTACTTTATAATCTTCCAGATTGGCCTTAGTCGCAGCAATATTTATGGCCATCTTTAAATCTCCCAATATGTCCACTAACCCATTTTCCTTCGCTTGCACACCGCTCCACACTCGACCTGACGCAATTGCTTTGATTTCTTCAACAGTCATATTTCTGCCTGCTGCTGCTTTAGATACAAACGTTTCGTATCCTTCTTCTACATCTGTTTGAATGATCCTCTTCTCCTGATCGGTCAGTGGGCGTGTAGGTGTGATATAATTCGAATATTTACCTGTAGAAACCTCATCGTGATGAATCCCTAGTTTATTATTTAAAAAGCCCTGTGCATTAAATAACATCCCGAAAATTCCGATAGAACCTGTTATAGTCGTAGGTTGGGCCACAATTGTATCACATGCCATAGCCATGTAATAACCACCAGAAGCGGCATAATTTGACATAGATGCAATTACGGGCTTGCTTTCGGAAGCCAATTTTAATTCTCTCCACATCACATCAGAAGCAATAAAACTACCTCCTGGCGAATTTACCCGGAGCACAATTGCTTTAACTTTATCATTTTCTCTAGCCTCTCTTATTTCCTCGGCAAACTTGTCAGACCCGATGGTGTTTACATCTCCTTTACCTGTTACGATATCACCAGACGCAACGATAACTGCGATTTCATTATCAGAGCGTTTGTAGTTAGAAAAGCTCTTATTATAATCTGTGTACTTTATAAACTCAACATCTTGATCAACAGCGGTTCCACTTTTTCTTTTTATTAAAGACATCATCTGGTCTTTATAAAAAACACTATCAACCAAATTCAATTCAAATGCATTTTGGGGATTTCTGACAAGCATTTCCATGGAAATTTCCTCCAGCCTTGATTTGTCAATCCCTCTACTCAAAGCTATACTGTCAAGTAAATTACTATTCAGTCCACTTAATAAAGAGTTTAACTGAAGTTCGTTTTCTTCACTTAAATCTTTTCTCATGAACGGTTCAACGGCACTTTTAAACTCGCCAACTCTAAAAATCTGTGGCTCGATCTCCAACTTCTCAAACATGCCAGTAAAGAATGTTACATTGGCTGACAACCCGTTGAATTCAAGATCACCCTCCGGGTGTAGAGCAACTATATCTGATACAGAAGAAAGGTAATAGGATGGTTCGGTATAAAACTCACCATAAGAAACAATAAATTTATCTGACTTCTTAAAGTCTGTTAGTGTGGCACGCAGCTCATGTAGCATGCCCATACCTGCCATCACATATGGCGCATCTAAGTATATGCCTTTGATGTTGTCATCAGTTTTAGCATGCTCTATAGCTTCTTTTAATTGTACGAGTCCAATTGTACTTGGTGCTGAAGAAAAAACAGGAATTTCTTCCAGCGGATTTTCAAACTCAACCTCAGATATTGGCTTATCCAGCTTCAAATGGAGTACGGAGTTTGCTTTTACCTCAACTGGTGGCTCCTCCGACAATGAGCCAATAACTATGATGAATAAAAATATTCCAATGGCTGAAAACACGATCAAGGCGATCAGTGTCGATAATATGTTCTTTAAGAAGTTCATAGTAGTTACAATTATAAAAATCAAAATTACTTACTATAAACACATATTTAAAGGTGGTGTTCCTATTTTTGGCTGATATTATGATAGATGGAATATATCTACTTTTAGGCACCAATTTAGGTGATAAAAAATACAACCTATCGCAGGCCAAAGCGCTTATAAATAAGCAAGTTGGCGTCATTATTAATCAATCAAATACGTATGAAACAGCTGCCTGGGGCATTACTGAACAGCCTTCATTCTTAAATGCAGTCATTGAAATAAAATCAGAACTCACACCAGAGCAAATGCTGTTGAAAATCAATGAAATTGAAGCTGAAATGGGACGTGTTAGAAAAGAAAAATGGGGTGAACGACTAATTGACATTGATATTCTATACTACCAACATCAAATCCATACATCTGATGAGCTACAGATTCCTCATCCGGGAATTCCGTATCGTAGGTTTACGCTAATACCATTAGTCGAGCTAAATGCTGAATTTATTCATCCTGTATTGAATAAAACGAATCAGCAACTTTTAGAACAGTGTGAAGATTCACTAGAAGTAAAAAAGGTGAGGTGAAGGTAATGTCCTCACCTCACGAAATTCAATACTTATAAACCATCAACCTCTACTTCAGAGGCTATTTTTTTAACAAGGCCTTGCAATACTTTACCAGGGCCGCATTCAATAAATTTAGTTGCTCCATCATTGACCATGTTTTGCACTGATTGAGTCCATAAAACAGGTCCTGTGAGTTGTGCTATCAGGTTTTCCTTAATTACTTCAACATCGGTAGACGGTTGAGCATTAACATTTTGATAGACCGGGCAAATTGGATTGCTAAAGGTTGTGTTTTTAATTGCAGCCGCAAGCTCTTCTCTTGCTGGCTCCATTAAAGGTGAATGAAAGGCACCACCGACAGGTAATGGTAAAGCTCTTCGTGCACCAGCTTCTTTCAGTTTTTCACAAGCTATTTCAATACCCTTATTTGATCCAGAAATCACTAACTGACCAGGACAATTGTAGTTAGCCGCTACTACTACCTCATCTATTTCTTCACATATTTTTGCTACCACATCATCATCCAGACCCAATATCGCTGCCATGGTAGAAGGATTGACTTCACATGCCTTTTGCATGGCTAAAGCACGTTGAGAAACCAGTTTTAGCCCATCTTCAAATGACAAGGTCTTATTAGCAACAAGTGCAGAAAACTCTCCTAGTGAATGGCCCGCAACCATATCAGGTGAAAATCCTTCTGAAGTTGCGGCTAGAATTACTGAATGTAAAAAAACAGCTGGCTGTGTAACTTTTGTCTCCTTAAGTTGCTCAGCGGTTCCTTCAAACATGATGTCTGTAATTTTAAAACCAAGTATGTCATTTGCTTTATCAAATAGCTCTTTGGCTTTTTGATTGTTTTCATACAAATCCTTACCCATACCTGTAAATTGTGCCCCCTGTCCGGGAAATACATATGCTGTCATAAATATTCTCTTAGTTGATTGGCCTGCTAAATTAAATCAATTAAGAGGCTTCTAAAAATCTTTCTTTGAGTTCTGGTGATGGCATGCGGCAAGTATCACGCTTTCCAAACCATTTATACCTGTTCTTTGCTACCCAGTCGTACACAACGTCTCGTATAAATCGAGGTACAATTTTAAAAATGTACAGAACAGGCCATAGTCCCTTGAGATTCCGTGAAATTTCCAGTGCCGCATTGCTCTTATATAGGATATCGCCTGATTTCTTAAAAAGAATAATGCTGTCTATAGAGCTTGAGGAAATTGGAAGTTGCGATTGCGCAAACTCCGATTGAAGGGATGCGAATTTATAGCGTTTATTACTGTCTCTGTCTATTACAAAATTGATGGCACCGTTACAGAGATTACAAACACCGTCAAAAAAGATCGTATCATGAGTTAGCGTACTACGTGTACCCATCCCTTAATATCTTGTTTGGCTTGAGAAGGATCAACAACATCAAAAACTACTTCTGCAAGGTAATAATAAACACCTGCGGGCACTTCTGCACCCGTTTCGTCACGCCCATCCCAATTAATGTAAATATCATCTTCTGAACCTAAAGATCCGTTATAAGTAAAGATAGACTGCCCCCATCTATTGTAAACCGTAAATCGCACAGATTCAACGAATCTTGCACAACGAGTAACATCAACATCGCCATTGCCGCATTGGCTACTCTCATCTCCAAAGGCTCTAAACGTGTCATTACAGCCATCCCCATTAGGTGTAATTATGTTTGGCAGCTCATAATTTGGACAATTATCAACACAAAATGTTTCGCTAAATTCACTTTGATTGCCAGATCGATCTATGGCTCTGACGCGATAACACCCTTTAAAGGAATTATTTTTCTGATGAATGAAAAACGTATCTCTTACTGTTGTGAGTAATTCAAAATTACCTCCAACTTCTTCGGCAAAATATAGCTCGTAGTCTTTAATATCATCCTGGCAGTCACCAATAAACTCCGTACTCCATTGTATTGTATTTCTATAAACCTGAGTAGATCCGTTACAGAAACTCTCTGCTAAACTTTCACAGTTAGGTCCCTCAATAAAAACAACAGGCTCGCAAGGAGGAATGGTATCACTAGCCTGGGCGCAAATCATTTGTGAAAAATTATACAAAGGCCGTAATCCTGGCCCCTGGATAGATGGATTACCGTATGTACCCTTGGTCAGAATCTTGTAACAATAGACTAATTCGTCATCTATATCAACCGAGTCAGTGAACTGAAACCCATATTGATTGACATCAACTTTGGCAATAAGTTGTAAATCTTCCTCAGCGGTACCTTCCAATCCACGGTAAACCAAGTGTTCGCTACCAGGAGGTGTAGGTATGCTATTTGACCAAGGCACCATGGCCGACCAATCCAACTGAATTTTTTCAAACAGAGAAGTCGGTTCCACTCTTACCGTAGATGCAGGTGCAGAAAGTATATCCTCGCCTCCTCCGGCTCCTGAAGGATCAACTACAGCAATTTGATAATTATATGCATTGTCGAGTGTATTTAAGCCTGTATCTCTAAAGAAAAAACTAGTGAATACACTGTCAACTGTTGGTGCAGGGTTTAATGTCTCAATTAAGGTAAAATCTGTGCCGTTTTGACCATTCGCTCTAAACACCTTGAAAGTATAAGGTGGTGCTAAAGTCCCCAATTCAAACGGCTCTCTCCAGACTATTAATACCTCACCATCATTTTCATCAGTATTCTCAACAGACACATGAGTAATAATAGGCTCCTCTGCAGGCACAAACTCAAAGCAAATTTCATCGGAAACAATACTCTCCCCTCCTTGTGGATCTGGGAATGAGGCTACCAAACGGTAGCAATATTTTGCTGCTGCTGCCAAATCATTGTCTTTATATGTTGTTGCGTTTACAGGCAAAGTATTAATAAGTGAATATCCCGCATTTTCTCTTATCCCGGTTTCACATTCATCCGGGGTGTATGGGTTGCTTTCAACTCTGCGCCAAACTTCTATATTCTGAGCATTTTGACAGGCGTAAGAATCCCAGTTAAGCCTTAACCCCTGCCCTTCCTGTGCAAGCAAAGTCACTTCAGGACTTGGGCCGACTATAGTTATGTTCCAGGTTTCAAAAGAAACAAGTCTTGGACCTTCATCAGGATTATCCGTTATTTTAAAAACAACCTGAAACGGCTGCTCTCTCACATCGGTACATGCCGTTTGCCATGTAAATTGTAATTCGGCTGGTGGGTTTGAAGGATAAAACTGTCCGTCATTGGGACTTACAGTTGCTCCAAAATCAAACACCTGAGAAAATGCTTCAATTTTTACGTCATGATCATCAGGATCTGTCCCAAAAATGGTCTCATCTATAAGCGTTCCCGCTTCTACGCATATATCTTCCGGGATTTCTAATTCAGGTCGCTCATTATCACAATCTTCTACGATAATCTGCATATCGCGAGTTACGTATCCCAATTGAAAGTATTGACCTCCTATTTTCCTCCATTCTTTTACAATAAAAGCTATATTGTACTCACCCACAAAGCCCGGTGCATCCCATTTTATTTCTCCGGTAACTGGGTTGATGTCAAATGTTGGCGGGCCATTAAAATTCTCATTCCCCTGGTTGAAGTTGTCATAAAAGCTCGCATTATTTATAGGCAAGTACCCATCAACTTCCGTGTCAAACTCTTTTTTAGGCACAACCAACTCAAAAGAAATACTATCACCATCAGGATCGAAAGCACCAGGGTTGTGAAAAAAGGCTACTCCAGGACATGCTCTATCTATCGGTGGGATTAATAATACGGGTGAGTTATTGCAACCTAAGAAAGGATCAATATTTATTTCTGTTTCAACATAAAAGGTGGTATTAACAGAATTATCTATATTTAAAACACCCTCATTTCGGTTGGGTTCAACATAACCAATTTGATATGTACCGGGTGATCCATAAGTATGTTCAACAGTAAATTGCGCTGTACATACTCCATCTCCCAGATCGGACCTTTCAACATTTTGTATTTGAGGTAGTTGTATTACATTTTCTGGCCCATCACCAAAATCAAGAAATCCTTCTCCAAAAAGTACCGGATTTGCCGGCTCACAATCTGTATAGGAAACAATAGTTATCCTGAAAGTTAATGCCTGGCAATTTATACGCTCAACAATGATCTCACCAGCCCTTAAATGTGTAGCATTGACCTGGTTCACACTCAAAAGCATAAACAGAAGTACTGTGCAAAACTTAAGACACCGGGAAATACAATTAGAATTCAAATCAATAAATGGTTTTATGTTGTTGAATTAACTGAACATTAAATTTACTCAATTAGTTACAATTTTTATTATTCTTAAATTGTAAAGCAAAAATCATGCGCATACATCCTCACTAAGAACGCAAAATCATATCTTAAAGATTCAATAAATTGTCATGAGAGTAGTAAGAGAAATAAATAACGACAGGTGTAAAATCACGGTATTTAATTGGAACGCAAAATATCTGATAAAACTTGAGCAAGGCGATCTTGAACAAACCTACAAGGTGGATGAAATGGATATCCTTGCAGAAAGCGATATTGATGACATTCTAAATGAAACCTTTATTTCTGAAGCTTTGAATCGCTTCAGGGAAATGAACATATCGTTAGCTAAAGCCACCGAGCATTTGTAATGCATATCGAAGATCAGGCAATAATTGCTACAAGCTACATAGCCAGACTTGGCGATGAGAAGAATAAATGCTTCTTATCTAAATCAACCCTATTTATACGTTATAGAGGGCGTTTAGAGCGTTATGAATTAAGTGCCATTAAAGATATCCAGTTCAAGCACAAACTGCTCCTTTTCCCAATGATAGCCGGGGGTGTAGTAGCACCATTAAGTGCCTTGGCACTATTAAATGACTATGGAAATCACTGGGCACTACTTACTATGCTGGTTGTTGGTCTTCTCACATTGTATTATGGTTATGAAGGCTCTCCGACTATCACTATTACAACGGCTGTTAAAGATTATGATTACTTTATAAGCAGACCTACTCCCAACTTATTTGCCTTTGCCAAATACGCCAGACAATTGTACAAATTTGATGACAAAGGACGATTTTTCTATTTCAGTTTATCAAAAGAGCAGAAAGAGCAATTATCTAATAAGGGGCAGATATACTTCAATGAGCCTACTGACTTGTTATATTTTGAAGAGACACAACGACATAAAGATGTACTGTATGCCATTGACCCTGTTACAATTTCACAAAACTTTAAATTGGTTAAACGTGATCATTTGATGGTTCCCATATTAGAAGGACTAGTATCACAGGAAGATATAATTACTCCAGATAGCTAGATTGAACTCTTTATTCTATATTTGAGCTCACCAAAGTGAGGTTGAATGAAGCCAAAAGGCGATTCTAAAAGTAAATCCTACAAACCCATATTACCTGGCACCGAAGACTGGCCTGTAGTACAGCTTAGTCGCAATCGCAAACAATTTGTTGAAGAGGTGGTACAGGAAACGGTCGAAAGAATCTGTCAGGTCAATAACGGAAAAAGTGAACTGCGTGAGGAAATTGAAACAACTATGTTTCAGGAACGATTGCGTATTAAGCAAAATCCGTGGCGAGTAGATCCGCCTGATGAATATCACTTTTGGGATAAAGTAAAAGACGAGCTTGTAGACCTGGTAAGTGATGAAAACTCCAAACAAAGTGAAGAAGAGCTTGTAAGAAGTATTGTTTCCCGCTACGCCAATGAAATCGCTGGAAATTTTAGAAAATCAAGATATAAGCTTGCGCGTGAGATCATAAAATTTGGTTTTGCCAGATTACTAAACGCCACCAGGGTAAAACGATTTGGTGCTGTTTTCAGGAGTGATTACTCCCTAAGAGACAAGGTGCAAGTAATGGGTAAAACAAAGCAAATAAGAAAGCTTGCCAAATTAGGCACTGTCGTAATGGTGCCCACGCATTTTAGTAACCTCGATTCCATACTTATCGGCTGGATTATACACGTAATTGGTTTACCTGCATTTATCTACGGGGCGGGTCTAAACCTGTTTAACATTAAAATCCTGGCCTACTTCATGAATAGCCTCGGTGCATACAAGGTGGACAGGCGAAAGAAAAATGCCATTTATCTTGAAACACTAAAGACATACTCGAACCTTGCCATACAAAGAGGCGCCCACAGCTTGTTTTTTCCCGGAGGCACACGATCCAGATCTGGTAAAATTGAAAACGATCTTAAGCTTGGTCTACTCGGTACGGCAATGGAAGCCCAGCGTACTCTGTTCATGGATCATCCAAACAGAGATGCAAAGAAAATATTTATAGTGCCGGTAACTATCAACTACAATTTTGTATTGGAGGCACCTAGTCTTATTAATGAATATCTCCAGCAAAAAGGCCAGGAAAGATACTACTCAGAAAGTGATGAGTACTCTTCATCATTTAAGATGATTAAATTTTTGGTCAAATTTTTTACGAAGGGATCGGACATTTCGGTTTCTATAGGCAAAGCGCTTGACCTAATGGGTAACTATGTTGATGACGAAGGTCGAAGTATTGATAAACAGGGGCGTTTTATCGATTTGCGCGATTATTTTGTTTCTGATGGAAAAATTACCATCGACAAACAAAGAGAGGCCGAATACACCCGCCAGTTAAGCAAAGTAATAGTTAAGGAGTTTCATAGAATTAACAGGGTTTTTGCCAGCCATTTGGTGGCTTTTGTTGCGTTTAGAATTTGGCAGAATAAATATCAAAAGCTCGACTTATATGAATTCTTACGGTTGCCTGAAGAAGATCTTAAGATTGATTATGAGGAATTTAAAAACGCCTTTACTAAGTGTCGAAAAAGAGTATTAAAACTAAAAAAGAAAAACAAAGTAAACGTGGCGGCACACTTAAAAGGAGATGTGGATGAGGTGATTAAAATAGGCATTGAAAACGTGGGTATGTACCATGTAAGACGGCCTCTCATGATGGATAAATCAAAATCCATATTGACTAAAGACCTCAATACTTTGTATTACTATCATAATAGAATGGATGGCTATGACCTCGAAAAACTCTTCTAACAAACCAGTGGGAGTAATTGGTGCTGGCAGTTTTGGATCAGCCATTGCCAATATTCTTGCCGAAAAAAGTGAAGTTTTACTGTTTTCACGTGATAGTGAAACCATTAAAAAAATTGCTGAGACCCGCATGCATAGGGGTCATCAGTTGCATAAAAATGTAATACCCACGGGTGATTTGAGTTATATCGCCAATAGTTGTGATGTCATTTTTCCTATCGTTCCTTCTTCTGCATTCAGAACTGTAATGCAACAGCTATCTCCTTACCTACACCCTTATCATATACTGATTCATGGCACGAAAGGCCTTGACCTTTCACTACCAAAGGGAGAGACGCTGGAATCCATTAAACACCTTGCGAAAGAAAACATTCGCACAATGAGCGAAGTAATAATGGATGAAAGTGTTGTAGTGAGAGTCGGCTGCCTGGCAGGACCTAATTTAGCACGTGAAATGGCTGATAAACAACCAGCCGCTACGGTGGTAGCCAGTCGTTTTAATGAAGTCATCAAAGCTGGAGAAAGGCTGTTAAGAAATGATAGATTTCAAGTATACGGAAACAGTGATCTAATTGGTATTGAACTTGCCGGAGTACTTAAAAATATTATAGCCATTGCCTCTGGTGCTTTAAGTGGATTAGGGTTAGGAGAAAATGCAAAAGGACTGCTGATAAGTCGTGGAATGGTTGAAATGATCTATCTAGGTAAGGCCATGGGCGGAGACATTCATGCCTTTGTAGGTTTGGCAGGTGTTGGAGACCTTGTGGCCACATGCAATAGTTCAAACAGTCGAAACTTTACCGTTGGCTATAGGTTAGCCCAAAAAGAATCTCTTGAAGAAATAATCAAGAGTATGGAAGAAGTCGCTGAAGGGGTAAACACAGTGAAAATTGCCAAAAAATTTGCAGAGCACTATAAAGTGAGAGCCCCAATTACAGAGGCTCTTTATGCTGTGTTATTTGAAGGACTTACCGTAGATCGTGCGTTGCAGGCACTTATGAAATATCCCTACAATGTAGATATTGATTTCTTAGACTAAAGCTTAGCCTTAATCTTTTCACATGTTTCCGCAAGGGCTTCTTGAGAAGGGTTAAGCTTTGGCCTGGAGAAGTTAATATCATCCATGCTATTTAAAGGCACAAGGTGTACATGTGTATGAGGTACTTCCAGACCTATAACAGCTACTCCTACCCTTATACACGGAATAGCTTCTTTAATTGCTTTGGCTACTTTCTTGGCAAAAACATTTAAACCTGCCAGGTCATTATCTTCCATATCAAAGATATAGTCGATCTCTTTTTTTGGGACAACCAGACAGTGACCTTCTACTAGTGGATTAATATCCAGAAAAGCAATGTAATTATCATCTTCGGCCACAATGTGGCCTGGTATTTCTCGATTAATTATTTTTGTGAATAAGCTAGCCATTACAACCCAATTTCAATGATTTCAAATTCAATTTCACCACCAGGTGTTTGAATTTTAGCACTATCACCTTCTTTCTTACCTAATAGCCCCTTACCTATTGGAGACTGGACCGAGATTTTATTGGCTTTTAAATCAGCTTCCTCTTCAGAAACTAGCATATATGAAAATGCTGCACCATTTTTCTTATTCTTTATTTTTACTTTAGAAAGAATAGAAACCTTTGAGGTATCAATAGACCCTTCATCGATAACTCGGGCATTACCAACTACTTCTTCAAGTTGCGCAATTTTTGCTTCCAAATGCCCTTGAGCATCTTTTGCCGCATCGTATTCAGCGTTTTCACTCAAATCTCCCTTATCTCTTGCTTCAGCAATTTGCTTGGCAATATCAGACCTACCTTTGGTCTTAAGTTCATTCAGCTCATTCTTGAGTCTGTCTAACCCTTCCTTAGTATAATATGCCACCTTACTCATTATATGATCCTTTTAATGTAGTCTATATAAAAAACAAATAACGGCCACAGACACGTGAAACCGCTTTAGTTCTCTTCCTTTATTTGAATTACAAAGTTAAATGTTTATTGGTGTTGTACCAAAACAAACAATAATTACTTACCTACCAACTCAGGTATGTTTGTCTTTATCTGATTGAGAATTTCTTCATCAAATTGAGCTAAATAGAGCGTTTTGGCCTTGGTTAACTGCTCTACAGTCAGTCCTTTTGCTCCTCTCAAATCTGCTTTGTATAAACTGGCGTTTTCAAAATCGGCCCCGGTTAAATAGCAGTTCCTGAGGTTTGCCTCCATTAGAAACGCATTTCTAAAGTTAGATTTAATCAAAAAGGCATTTTCCAACTGTGCTTTTATTAAATACGCATCTTTAAAGTTCGCGCCACTGGCATACGCAGCACGTAAATTGGCCTGATTGAGATTTGAATTTTCTAAATTAGTCTGATTCAAACGAGTATTTTCAAGGTTGGTCTCTATTAAAAATGCATTGGTGATGTCTGCCGAATTTAAATTAGAGCCAGACAAATTCACATAGTTGAGATTGGTTCGCGCCAGGTGACAGTTCACCAGGTTGATCTCATTTATGTTATGTCTATTCAATCTTTTGATGTTACCCACTGTTCTAAAAGCAGCCTCTTCAGATTCCCAAAGACGGAAGTCATCAATCTCATCCTTGTAAGTTCTTATACGCTGGCGCATTTCACCACTTTTATTTAGCCAGAAGATAAGAATACCGATGACGGCAATATCAAATAACATCCCGTGAGCCTCAGCCATTACCTGACCAAAAAAGGAATCAAAATCATCCAGGTAGTAGCGCAGACTCAACCCTAGAACTACTATAGCTAGCAACCCAAGAACTATTGCAGAAGTCAAAATTGGTTTCTCCAATATTGAATTTAAATAGTCCCTAAATTTCTTAAACTGATTCTTTAGCATCGAGGCCTTTGTTAGAAAATTAATGAGTCTGAATACCTATATTAACAAAATGAGCTTAAAAGTAAAAGTTAAAGCTACAATAAACTAACTAGTTCAAGTAATAAATTAAGTCATATTGCTCTTAAAGGCAGCAATTTTTTCAGCTAACACCTTACTAATGTTCTCGTAAGATTCATAAGACCAGCCAGCGACATGTGGGGTTAATATTGTTTTTTCAGATTGAATTAAATATTGAAAGCTCGACTTTTGCTCTTCACTTAATGTCTCTATTTTTTCGTTCTCCAACACATCCAACGCCATACCTATAACTTTGCCTGATTTTAATGCCTTACAGCTATCTGCTAAGTCGAGTACTTCTCCGCGTGCTGTATTAATTATATAAATGCTCTTTTCAAATGAGTTAATAAATTCTTCATCTATCATTTGATTAGTTTCTCCAGTTAAAGGTACATGAATGCTAAAAATATCACTCTCCTTAAAAACCAGATCTAGTGAAGCTTCTTTGCAAAAGCTATCTCCATAATTTGTCTTGTACTTATCATAGGCCAGCACATTACATCCAAAGGGCTGTAATTTTTGTGCAAAAGCCTGTCCCATATACCCATAGCCAAGTAAACCAACCGTCTTACCAGCCAACTCTACTCCTCTATTACCTTCTCTGTCCCAAACAGACTGCCTTACCTCTTTGTCTGACTTTACAATATTGTGAAGCAATGACATCAGCAACCCAATGGTATGCTCGGCCAGTGCGTTTCTATTACCTTCTGGGGCATTGATCACTTCTATACCTTTGCTTTGCAGTGTATCGACATCTAAATTATCTATACCTGCACCCGCTCTTGCGACAAACTTAAGTTTTGATCCAGCCTCAATTAGTGCTTGATCAACAGGAGTTTTACTTCTTATTACAAGGCCATCATAGTTACCGATAATTTGCAAGATTTCTTGACGCCCTACCTTTGGTCTATAGTCAACATCCAAACCAATTTCATTAAAAAAATCGGCTGTTTTATCATGCATGAAGTCAACAATCAAACACTTCATAGTAACAAATGGACGATGTAAAAGTAAATACCTAAACCAAGCAAGTCGTTGGTGGTGGTTATGAAAGGACCTGAAGCCAATGCAGGATTAAAACCAAACCTATTTAATATGAGTGGTGTAATGGTGCCCATAAATGATGCGATTAACACCACACAAAAAAGGGCCAATGACACAACAAGGGATAGATTAGTTTCGCCTCCAAGTAAAATATTAACTCCATATACCAATAGCGCTAATACCAGGCCATTTAGGATAGCAACTAAAAGTACTTTCAACAACCTTTTAAACAATCCATCTGTGAAGGCAGAAGGGTTAGCCAAGCTCTGTACAACAATGGATGAGGATTGAATTCCAACATTTCCACCAGTAGCCTGAATCAAAGGTATAAAGAAAGCAATTGCTGTCACTTTCAACAGGTCATCTTCGAAAATGCCCATGAATTTGGCACTAACAATACCACCAATGATACCTATGAGCAGCCAGGGCAGTCGAGCCCTGGTAAGCATCCACACGCTGTCATCCTCTTCTACATCTTCTGAAATACCAGCCATCAGCTGTCTTTCTTCCTCAGCCAACTCGGTAATTACGTCAACTATATCATCAATTGTAATACGACCAAGCAACTTACCTTGCACATTTACCACAGGCACAGCTTCCAGATCATATTTACGCATGATGATAGCCACTTCCTCCTCAGACATGTAAGTTTCTACTGCCACTAAGTCTGGAGTGTATATATCAGCAATTTTCGTCTTATCAGTTGAAAGTATAATTCGTTTCAACGACACCCTTCCCAATAACCTTTCATTATCATCGACCACATAAACAGAGTAGAGCTTTTGTACATTCTCAGCCTGTCTCCTGATTTCTTCAATACATTGCACTACCGTCCAGTTCACATTGGCTTTGATCAGCTCTTTTGCCATCAGACCACCAGCCACATCTTCTTCGTAGCGCAGCAGGTCTAAGATATTCGCCTCTTTCTCCTGATTGTCAAGACCGGCAATTACTTCTTCCCTTTCCTTTACTGGAAGTTCATTTAGAATATCTACTGCATCATCTGAGTCGAGGTGATTTACAATTGAGGTAATCTCAGGTGGATTAAAAGCTTTTAGAAACTTTTCTCTGATATCATCATCAAGGTCGTTGATAATCTCAGCACGAATTTCTGACTCGAGCAAATCAATTACATACTTGGAGTCATCAGTATCAAACTCATGCAGTAGAGATGATATATCAGCAGGCTTTACTCCATCCAGTGTTTGTTTGATAAATTCAATATCCTGCTCGTCAACCGCCTGCTGGAAACGCTCCCTAAATTCATTACTAAGCTCAAACTGTACTATCTGCTCCACTGCTCTATTTGTTTTGTAAGCGATACAAAGTCCGACACAGACAATGTTTCAGCTCTTCGGTTTAACACTTCTAATTTCACAACCTCAACGGGTAAATTTAGAGGTTTTAGCGCGTTGCGCAATGTCTTTCTTCTATTTTGAAACCCCTGTTTCACTACCTTTTTAAATAGTTTTTCATCGCAATCCAGTGACTTCACATCATTGCGGACCAACCGAATAACGCCTGAGTTTACCTTTGGTGGTGGATTGAACACATCGGGAGGCACAGTAAACAGGTACTCAAAATCATAATAAGCTTGTAGTAAAACACTTAAAATTCCATAATCCTTATTTCCCGGAGGTGACGCCAGACGCTTAGCCACTTCTTTTTGTAGCATACATACTACTTCAACAACAGCATCTTTTTGCTCGAGAATCCTGAAAAATATTTGGGAAGATATATTGTAAGGAAAATTACCAATAACTGCATATTGCTCACTCAGCTTTCCTTCCAAAGACTCTTTTAAATAATCAGCCTGTAAAACATTCTGTTTTGGCAGATCAAAATGTTGTCTCAAATAATCGATCGACTCGGTGTCTATATCTATTAAAACCAGGTCATCACCATAAATGTCTTTGAGGTACTTGGTTAGCACACCCGTACCAGGGCCTATTTCCAAAACACTTATACCTTTTGATTTAAGTGCTTCTACTATTTTCTGAGCGATATTTTCATCTTTCAAAAAATGTTGACCAAGATGTTTTTTAGGTTTTACCATGCCTTTTTTAGAATCAGTAGAAATGCCTTAAATTGCAGGAATAATTAATTTTATTGCCACTAAAATATAGCCGGTAAAGATATAAAAATAATGAGCAGTAAATCGAAAAACGACAGTAAACCCGTCATAGGAATCACCATCGGAGACGTTAATGGTATTGGTCCTGAGGTAATCATAAAAACGCTTCGAGATAATCGATTGCTCAACTATTTCACACCAGTGGTATATGGCAGTACTAAAACGCTGGCTTATTATAGAAAAGCGTTGGGAGCTGAAGACTTTAACTACAGCCAGGTAAAAGACAAAGACAATCTGCATCTTAAAAAGGTAAATGTGGTTAACTGCTGGGAAGAAATGGTAGACATAAGTCCAGGGCAGATTACCAAGGAAGCTGGCAATGCGTCTTTTATGGCTTTAAAAACTGTGGTTGAAGATTTAAAGGCTGGCATTTTAGATGGTGTAGTTACCGCACCTATCAATAAGCACAACATACAAAACGAAGAATTTGACTTTCCCGGACATACGGAGTTTTTTACAAAACACTTTGACACAAAGGACAGCTTGATGTTTTTAACGTCAGAAGATTTACGTGTGGGAGTTGTCACGGGACATATTCCACTAAAGGATGTAGCAACAGCAATAGGCAAGGAAAAAGTTGCTACTAAGCTGGCCATTATGGAAAAGTCTTTAAAACAAGATTTTGGCATCTCAAAACCACGTATCGCTGTACTGGGACTAAACCCTCATGCCGGAGAAGAAGGGTTATTAGGTAGTGAAGATGATGCTATTATCAGACCTGTGGTAAAAGATTTTAAAAACAAAGGCACTTTGGTTTTCGGTCCATTCCCAGCTGATGGATTTTTTGGGAAAGGTGACTATAAAAAATTTGATGGTGTTTTAGCCATGTATCATGATCAAGGTCTGATCCCTTTCAAGACGATTGCATTTCAACGAGGGATTAATTACACCGCGGGTCTACCTATCGTACGCACTTCGCCAGATCATGGAACGGCATACAGCATCGCAGGAAAAAATGAGGCCAATGAAGGATCTATGCGTGAGGCGATTTTATTGGCATATGACATTTGCAAGAACAGAAAACTTCATCTTAAAGAGGAATAACTCCTTTCAAAGAATTAATGGCAACATTTATTCCTAAAGGTTTTATAACTATATCGCGTTGGCCTATGTTTATTTTTTGAGATTATGTACTTTTAACGAGATACCACGAAATACCAATTGATGGACATTGTAACTCGCAAGCAGCTCAACATTCTTATACAACTTGCAGAAGCTGATAAACATTTTTCAAGTGTTGAACGAGAAAAGATTTTTGAAATTGCCCGTAAGAGAAAATTCCCTTCAGAAAGTGTGCGTGAGCTCATTAAAAACCCTGAACCCATCGAATCTTTTGGAGCGCTGTCTGATGACCAGAAATTTGAATATTTATATAGCTGCGTAGACTTAATGCTCATTGATAAAAAAATATTTGATAGCGAAATAAATTTCTGTCGTAACGTTGCTATTAAACTGGGTTTTAATAAAAGTATTGTGGATTTTTTGCAAAACGAAATCTACAAACACCCTAAGGAGAATCTCAAACAAATTATGTTTGATGAATTCACATAAGTACTATTAAAAAACCTTAGAACTTCTTTTTTATTAATTAGAATTATATTCTTAACTTTGCAACCTTAATTTGGTGGGAACGACTGTGAAGAACGTACTGGACGACTTTAATATCGACATAATTAAGCTGAAAGAAGGCGCTCACGATTATCAATTTGAAATTGGTGATTCTTTTTTTGAAGCCTTTGATGGAGATTTAGTCGAAAATGGATCAGGTAAAGTGAATCTTACACTAATAAAAAGTGAGAGATTAATCGAATTAAATTTCGACCTGAACCTAAAAGTTGGTCTTATTTGCGATCGCTCCTTAGACCCGTTTGATTATACAATAGATGAGTCAAAAGGACTTATATTGAAATACGGTGAAGAGGAAGAAGAGATCGATGATGAAATAAGTGTAATAACTCGAGATAGACAGCGTGTTAATATAGCGCAGTATATTTATGAATTCGTTGGCCTTTCGATACCAATGAAAAGACTTCACCCGAGATTTGCGGGGGAAGACGATACAGACGAGCTCATTTATAGCTCAGACGTTGAGAAAGAAAATGATAAATCTGATGACGAGGCAATTGACCCAAGATGGCAAAAGCTTCGGGATTTGAAATAAAAAATAACATAATAAAAATAGTAAAATGGCTCATCCTAAAAGAAAGACCTCAAAATCTAGAAGAGATAAGAGAAGAACGCATTACAAAGCTGAGGCTAAGCATTTGGCAGTGTGCCCTACAACGGGAGAATTTCACTTGCCTCACAGAGCATTTTGGCACGAAGGCAAACTTTACTACAAAGGTAAAGTTGTAATGGAGAAAGAAGTACTGGCTTAACCAGTTGCGTGTGAAGATTGCATTAGATGCAATGGGCGGAGACTACGCACCTGACTGTACAGTCAAAGGTGCTGCGTTAGCCGCACAAGAGGTTCCTGACAATACCACCATTGTCTTGGTGGGAAAGAAGGATCTAATCCAGCAAAAAATTCAAGAATTTGGCATAACCTCATCTAACATTGAGATATTCAATGCAGATGAGGTTATTGGTATGGGCGAACACCCAACCAAAGCGCTGTCGCAAAAACCGACAGCCAGTATCCCCGTAGGCTTTGGCCTGCTAAAGCAGGGAGTAGTTAATGCTTTGTGTAGCGCAGGTAATACTGGAGCTATGCATGTAGGGGCTATGTTCACCATTAAGGCTATCGAGGGAATTATCAGGCCTGGTATTGCAGGTTTTGTCCCTAAAGAAAATGGGGGTTTTGGTGTAATCATTGATGTAGGAGCCAATGCTGACTGTAAGCCAGATGTGCTTTATCAGTTTGGTGAGATAGGCTCTTTATATGCTAAGCATGTTTTCAATATCGACAACCCAAAAGTCGGATTGATGAACCTGGGAGAAGAAGAGCAAAAAGGCACACTACTAACTCAGGCAGCACATCAGCACCTCAGACTCAATAAAAAAATCAACTTTGTAGGCAACATTGAGGGGCGCGACCTTTTCAATGACAAAGCCGATGTGATCGTTTGTGATGGCTTTACTGGTAATGTAATTCTTAAAATGGCTGAGTCATTTTTTGATATGTTACAAACCAGGGAGATCAAAGACGCATATTTCGACAGGTTTAATTATGAAGCTATTGGAGGAAGTCCTATCTTGGGCGTCAATGGAAATGTAGTGATTGGACACGGAGTATCTAGCCCAATGGCTATCAAAAACATGGTGTTGCTTGGTCAGAAGATGGCCGATTCGAATGTACACCTGAAGATTAAAGAGTACTTTGCAGAATAAAAATCAATTTTAACATGGCTAAACTAAAAGCCGCGGTAACCGGAGTAAATGGCTATGTGCCTGACTATGTATTAACCAATCAAGAATTGGAAACCATGGTCGATACTAACGATGAGTGGATCACAAGTCGAACCGGTATCAAAGAAAGAAGGATTTTAAAGGGAGAGGGTTTGGGCACATCTGTAATGGCAACCGAAGCCATGAAAGGTTTGCTTGAAAAAACCAATACTAACCCTGAGGAAATTGATTTGGTTATCTGTGCTACGATCACACCTGATATGCCCTTCCCTTCTACAGCAAACATAGTTTCTGCCAATGTAGGGGCAACTAATGCTTTTAGTTACGATATAGGTGCTGCGTGCTCAGGTTTTATATACGGGCTTACCACGGGTAGCAAGTTTATAGAATCAGGTATGTACAAAAAAGTAGTGATAATAGGTGGTGATAAAATGTCCTCTATTATCGATTATACAGACAGAGCTACGTGTATAATATTTGGTGATGGTGCAGGTGCAGTGTTACTTGAAGCTACTGAAGAAGAAAACGGAATTATTGACTCAATTCATAAAAGTGACGGAAACGGTGTAAACTTCTTAAGAATGAAGGCCGGAGGAAGTCGCTACCCAGCTACGCATGAAACTGTAGATGCACGCGAGCACTACGTTTTTCAAGACGGTGCCACAGTATTCAAATTTGCAGTTACTAACATGGCAGATGTTGCCGCTCAAATCATGGAACGCAACGACCTAACAGCCGATGATGTCGACTGGCTGGTACCACATCAGGCTAACAAACGTATTATCGATGCTACTGCCAGCAGAATGGGTGTGACTGAAGATAAGGTGATGATGAATATCGAAAAATACGGTAATACTACAGCAGGCACCCTGCCTCTTTTACTGTGGGATTACGAAAAACAACTTAAGAAAGGAGATAACCTAGTACTCGCTGCGTTTGGCGGTGGATTTACCTGGGGCTCTATTTTCCTTAAGTGGGCTTATAACTCTTAAGGCGGTAATTGCATTTATTTGGTCTATTTGTAACTTAGTCTAAAATTTTTAAAATATACTATGGCAACAACAGCCGACTTTAAAAATGGTCTTTGCTTAGAATACAACTACGACTTATATATCATCGTTGAATTCCAGCATGTTAAACCAGGAAAAGGACCAGCTTTCGTTAGAACCAAACTCAAAAGTCTTACAACTGGCAAAGTGATTGAAAACACTTTCAGCGCAGGGCATAAAGTGACTACTGCTCGTATCGAAAGGAGACAGCATCAGTACCTATATAAAGATGACATGGGCTACCATTTTATGGATAGCAGCACTTTCGAGCAGGTAGCCTTACAAGAAGACTTGCTAGAAAACCCTGGATTAATCAAAGAGGGCCAGGAAGTGGATATTTTATTTCACGCAGAAGAAGAAAAAGTAATTGGGTGTGAATTACCTCCTTTTGTGGAAATGGAAATCACTTATACCGAGCCAGGCATCAAAGGCGATACTGCAACTAATGCAACTAAGCCGGCAACCCTTGAAACAGAAGCACAAATTCAAGTACCTTTGTTTATTAATGAAGGTGATAAAATAAAAGTTGATACCCGTACCAACTCCTATGTTGAGCGTGTAAAAAATTAAAAAATAGTTTTACAAAAATTGCTTTTAACATGAAAACCAAAGAAATAAGAGATCTAATAGACTTCATTTCACAATCTGGCCTTAATGAGGTAAGTATTGAAACTGAAGACTTAAAAATAGCTATTAAAAGAGATGCTGAGACAAGAGTTGTTGAAAGCAGTGCTCCGGCTCCGGTAGCCGCTGCACCGGCACCAGCTCCTGCTGCTGCGCCAGCACCCGCTGCAGGCGAAGCCCCTAAGGCTGAAGCATCTTCAGGTGGCGATAGCAACTATGTAGAAGTTAAATCACCGATGATTGGTACTTTCTACAGAACACCAAATCCTGACTCCCCTCCATTTGTATCTGTAGGTGACAAAATCGAAAAAGGACAAACCGTTTGTATTGTAGAGGCCATGAAACTTTTCAATGAAATTGAAACAGAAGTATCTGGTACGATTGTGAAAGTAATGGTAGAAAATGCATCTCCTGTTGAGTACGACCAAGTACTCTTCTTAGTAGACCCTTCATAATATAGAAGAGAGTGCATTGTAATTAATTTTAACATTAAAGCTACAATACCGTGTTTAAAAAAATATTAATCGCCAATAGAGGAGAGATCGCTTTAAGGATCATCCGTACTTGTAAAGAGATGGGCATCAGAACGGTGGCCGTGTACTCTACTGCAGACAAAGAAAGCTTACACGTAAGATTTGCCGATGAGGCAGTTTGTATTGGTAAAGCTCCCAGTAGTGAGTCTTACCTCAACATTCCTAACCTTATTGCTGCTGCAGAAATCACAAATGCCGATGCGATACACCCAGGTTATGGATTTCTAGCTGAAAATGCAGAATTCAGTGCTGTTTGTGCTGAGTACAATATAAAATTTATCGGAGCTTCACCCGACATGATCAACAAAATGGGTGATAAGGCTACTGCGAAAGCAACGATGAAAAAAGCGGGTGTACCTTGTATACCTGGTTCTGAAGGATTGCTAAAGTCCGTTGAAGAAGGGATTAAAATTGCTAAAAAGATTAAGTATCCTGTGATACTTAAAGCTACTGCTGGTGGTGGTGGCCGTGGTATGCGTATCGTCAAAGACGAGTCTGGCTTCAAAAAGGCATGGGACGATGCAAGACAGGAATCTAGTGCTGCGTTTGGTAATAATGGCCTTTATCTTGAGAAATTTGTTGAGGAGCCAAGACACGTAGAGATTCAGGTGGTTGGTGATAGCCGAGGAAAGGCATGTCACTTATCTGAGCGTGATTGCTCTATTCAGCGTAGACACCAAAAATTATTGGAAGAAACACCTTCACCAGTAATGCGTCATTTCCCTAAGTTAAGAGCGAAAATGGGTGATGCTGCTGTAAAAGCTGCTGAGGCTATCAAATACGAAGGTGCTGGAACTGTTGAGTTTTTGGTAGACAAAAACGGTGACTTCTACTTTATGGAGATGAACACTCGTATCCAGGTGGAGCACCCAATTACTGAGGAAGTTACGGACTACGATTTGATCAAAGAGCAGATCAAAGTAGCTGCTGGCATCAAAATATCAGGTAAGAACTACACGCCAAACCTTTATGCGATGGAGTGTAGAATCAATGCTGAAGATCCGGGCAATGGCTTTAGACCATCCCCAGGTAAAATCACAAATCTGCACATGCCAGGTGGACATGGGGTGAGAATCGATAGCCACGTGTATGCTGGTTATTCTATTCCTCCTAACTACGACTCTATGATTGCTAAGCTGATTGTAAGCGGCCAGTCGAGAGAAGAGGTGATAACCAGAATGAAACGAGCTCTTAGCGAGTTTGTGATTGAAGGAATAAAAACAACCATTCCTTTCCACTTAAAGTTGATGGATGACGAGCAATTTAAGACTGGTGATTTTACTACCAAGTTCTTAGAAGACTTTGACTTCACCGATTTAAAAGGCAAGTAATCAAATAAAGCAATAGATCTAAAGCCCGAAGCAATTCGGGCTTTTTTATTATCAAACCTGGAAGGTTTACTGCTCAACACCATTTGTTCCATTGAACCATTCCAAGAGTTAAACGATAAAACCTTCCAGGTTTACTTCTGGTGGTTAGCTAATGCTTTGAATCCAGTCGTACTACCACTTGGAGTGTGACACGACTGAGTAGACATTTTCTCTTCATCGTCATTTCGCAGCAGAGCGGAGAAATCTTCACCTCAATGTAAGTCTATCTCTTTCTGCATGGTTAAGATCCCTACGGGATGACTCCTATTCTGGAAAGTCTTTCTGCAGAGTAAAAAATGTTTAATGCAAAGATTTACCTACAACCACTGGGCAGGCTTAGAGCCGCCCCGATGGGTTTACCTAAACCTAGTCGTGCTACCACTTGGAGTGGTGGCACGACTGAGTAGATACTTTTCCAAAGTTTTAAACTTTGGAAAAGGTCATATCTAAGAAAATGGATTATACTATCTATCAAATATTTGGATAAACTTCAACCAGCAACAATGCGTTTCATCAATCAGAATTATTTCGCTATTTTTCCATTATGAAAAAACTGGGCATACTCCTACCCCTACTACTCGCTGCTGCTTTCGTACATGCACAGCTCCCGCAAAAGTGGGTGCACACCGGCATTAGCATGGTGAGCTACAAAGGAGACCTCAGTGAATATGACCAATATTCGGCTGCTTTTCATGTAGGCATACAGTTCAACAAGAAAAAAAGGTTGAATGGAGGCTTTAATTTGGGCTTCGGCAGTGTTTCCGGGGAAAACAGAACGTTCACTACAGATGCACCTGACAAAACACCCAACCGCTTTTTTAAAAGCACCTACTTCTATGCCAACTACGATTTGCATATAAACCTGATCAAAAAAGACAATTACATCGTTTACCTCAGTCAAGGTATTGGCTTCATACGCTTCACCCCAACTGACCAGTTTGGAGGAGATTTGCTAGAGCAAAACAACACCCGTGCAGATGATGAAACTTATCGCAATGCCAGTATTATGCTACCTACAAAACTGGGTGCCATGTATTTTTTACCTAACGATTTCGGCATAGGCCTTCAGGCAGGTTTTTGTGGTACCATGACCGACTACCTCGACAATATCTCCGAGTTAGGAGAGTCTGGCAACGACAATATCCTTGCGTATCGAATGAGCTTGTATGTACCTTTGTATTAGTTTATATATTTTAACTTAATCTGATAATATGCACAACGGAAACAAGGTGCTGTTAGCGATGTGCTATTCTCAATTGTCTTCAAAATGAAATTTTTTATTCACCTTATACTATTTTTACTTCCATTTTTTGCGAATGCCCAGTTGGAACGTACTTGGATTGCGGTAGAGTCCAAACAGGTGACAACTGACTTCATTTCACCTCTTGATGGAACAATCTTTGATTTTAGATCAAATGACCTTATTATCCGAAACACATTCTCTGACACAACAATAACTCATGATTACAGGTTAGAAAACGATAAAGTCCTTTTGAATGACTCTTCAGTTGCAGTGATCAAGCATCTGTCAAAGGACAGCTTGCTACTTGAATTCAATAACTGGATGCTCACAGTATTTTATCCGATTAAATTCCAACACCCAGTGCCTGAGCTAACTGACGAATATTTACTTAACAACACATGGACGTTAAATTTTGATGACCGTCAAGAGAGTTGGAATTTCACAAATATTGAGTGGAACATGTTTCAAAGTGACGAATCTAAAGTAGCGATACAACGAGAGGGAGACACTGAAAAATGGAATTTAACGGTCTTTGAAGATTATGTGCTTCTAACTTTGACAATGGGTCAGTTTGATAAACTAATATATCAAGTAGTTGAGGTAAATGGAGATTCTATTCGACTTCGTCCTATAAACAAATGGTTGATAAAAGATGTGAACTTCATAAAATCAACGTCCTCTTCTAAAGAGCAATTAAAAGATACTCAAATAATCCTAACAGACAGGATATGGAAAATAACAGAGATTATTGAAAGTCGGTCATCTTCAGAAGGAATGATCGAATTAATGCAAGATGAGATTGATTCAATTGACATTAATCTATTTAAATGGACAGGAAGTTACGCATCCTGGGTAGATACATTGCTCATATCAGAACAACAATTCAACAACAAACTAATTTCCTACCAATTCAATGACGATCTATCATATTGCATCCTTCTTTCTAATAAAAAATATTCGTGCGGCACATGGCAACTCTTACATAATGGACGAACTATCAAACTGGATAAGGGAGTTGGAGTCGAACAGTATATTGATATAATCGATTTAACAAACTCTCACCTGATCATTTCAAACAGCAATCAGTTTGCAGTCGAACCTGGTAGTAACGAATATAATGTGATTTACTACACTGTAAAACTGGAGTAAAAGAGCATTACATGCTGTATGAGAGCCTATAATTCAAACTAGCTCAAAGGTCCGCTTGTGCTTCTTAACCAATTAAAATCTGTGGGTCTGTGAGACACAGACCCTGGGTAGTGGTAATTCGCTCCTCACCCATTACCCATACATACAAGCATGCCGTAGAACCCCTCATGAATCAAAAGATTTCACTACTTTCACTGCAAATCAGTTCGTAGCACACGTACGTTAGCAAAAATTTGAAACCCACTCGATATGAACAAAATAATTCTTACCTCCTTAAGCATAATTTTTGCTTTCAGTTCAATTTCCGGACAAACGACCGAACAAAAATATGCGAAAGATGTGAAATCAATAGATGCAATAATCAATGCCTATTATGACGTTGTTTCGGGTTCAAGTAGTGACCCCTGGGAATTTGAGAGAGATAAATATATTCATTCAGGATATGCTGTAATCACAAGGCTGGACGAAAACGGAAAAGCGGAATCGCATGCTCTTGAAGCGGAATATATACCAATCGCATTATCACCGAAAGAGGATTTTTACGAAAAGGAACTTAAAAGAAAAGTCAGTAAAAATGGGAATATAGCACAAGTTTGGAGTGCCTTTGAAATACGAACTGACCCAGAAATTGAATCAAATATCAGAGGACTGAATAGCATTCAACTTCATTATGAAAATGGAAGATGGTGGATAGATAGTTGGACATGCGAAATGGAATCTGAAAAAAATTCATTAGTCACTGAATTTATGACTAATGACGATTTAAATAAATCTTCTGCGGTAGACGAAATAAGAAAAATGGAACAACTGCAAGTACAAGGGATTCTTGAAAAGGATTCGATCATAATAAGAGAAATACTTGCCGATGATTTAATTGTTAATGCACCGAGTAACAGTGTGGTTGACTTGAATATGGCTATGGAAGCTTTAAAACTTGGGTATATTGACTATACCTCATATGAGCAGAAAATTGACGAAATAAGAATTATTGAAAATATCGGAATTGTAATGGGATTAGAAACAGTAATGCCCACTGGTTTAACTGGTAAGGCTGGAACTACAGAAAAAAGACGGTTTACAGATATTTGGATGTATAAAAATAGCCAATGGGTAATGATTGCGAGACAGGCAACAAATATCTCCATTGATTAACACCTACAAAGCAAACGGAATAAAACTGTGAGTCTGTGAGACACAGACCCTGGGTGGTCGTAATACTAACTTTCCTTTTCTTCTCCCTCGATCACCTCACACAATTTGGCATACCATTCCTCACCGTACTTACGGGTAAGGGCATCTTTTAAAAATTTGTATACCGGTACACTGAGTTCTGCACCCAAAGAACACGCGGGGCTGCAGATGTGCCATTGGTCGTAGTTTAACGCTTCAAACTCATCGTATTTCTTAGCCCTGATCGGGTACAGGTGGCAACTGATGGGTTTTTTATATTTAATTTTGCCATCGTTATAGGCCTCTTCAATACCACATTTGAGTATGCCTTTGTCATCATAGATGGCATAGGCGCATTCCTTCCCTCCAATGGTTGGGGTGGAGTAGTCACCATCCTCGTCTAGTATGTATTTGCCTTGTTTTTTGATGGCCGCTTTGCCTTCTTCAGAAAGGTAAGGTTCTACTTCTTTGTAGATCGCATCCATTATCAGCAGTTCGTTCTCCTCTAAAGGTGCCCCTAAGTCTCCCTCTACACAACACGCACCTTTGCATTTATTCAGGTCACACACAAAGAATTTTTCTTTGATGTCGTCTGATAAAATCACTTTGTCCAGCTCAATCATAGCTGTAAAGATAAGGGATATTTAGGGATTCTAGATTTGAGAATTAAGATTTGAGATTTGAGAAATCGAATTTAATTAGTGGAACGCGAGAGTGACTGCGCTGGGAAATGACGGTTCCAACCTGAGAGACCCTGAAACAAGTTCAGGTTGACTACCAAACTTTATAAATGCGTCACTTCGAAGGAAACATGACTGAGAAGTCTCCTTCAGCAACAGGGTAATTATCCCTAAGATCGTAAGACGAAAGACTGCTTCGTTCCTCGCATTGACGGTAACTTAGCGAAACTTTCCTTCGAGTGCCTCAGACTGACTGTTCTTTACTTTTGCCGTCATTCCGTAGCTTGCGGAGGAATCTTTACCATATTCCATATTTGTGACTTGCAAAAGCGGTAAAGATCTCTTCGGTATGACTTGTGTTGTTTGGTGGGCTTTGAGCGCCTCAGCCTAACAAACGAATCTGTCACCCTGAACTTGTTTCAGGGTCTCGTGAAGTAGGCTTCGAGGGCTTCAGCCTGACATTCTTCATGCTTCTCGCACAATATCCAGAAATGAAGTAAACTTCGAAAGTTCCAACTAGAATTTAGAACTTAATCAAGTAACTTTGAGCTTTATAGCATCGACAATTTCAGTATTTAATGGACTACATCAATAGCCTCAACGAACCGCAGCGAGAAGGAGTAATTAACACAGAAGGGCCGACCATGATCATAGCCGGTGCTGGCTCAGGAAAGACCCGGGTACTGACTTTCAGAATAGCCTATCTCATAGAAAAAAAGAATGTAGATCCATTCAATATTTTGGCCTTGACCTTTACTAACAAGGCGGCCAAAGAGATGCGCGATCGTATAGAGAAAGTGGTAGGCACAGAAGCGCGCAACCTTTGGATGGGTACTTTTCACTCGGTATTTGCTCGAATTCTCAGAGCTGAGGCCGAAAAAATAGGCTACCCGAGTAATTTCACCATTTACGATGCTGATGACTCCAAATCACTCATTAAAGCGATTGTAAAGGAGCTTAATCTCGATGACAAAGTCTATAAACCTAATGTGGTATTCAACCGCATTTCAGGGGCTAAAAACAGACTTATTTCATGGAAGGAGTATAATCGCAATCCGATTTACAAAGCCGATGATGAGCAAAATATGAAGCCCGAATTGGGTCGTATTTATAAAATCTATGTAGAGCGTTGTTTCAAAGCCGGAGCTATGGATTTTGACGATTTGCTCTTCAACACCAATGTGCTCTTTAAGGAACACCTAGATGTGTTGAATAAGTACCAGCAGCGTTTTCAATACGTAATGGTCGATGAGTTTCAGGATACGAACATTTCACAGTACCTGATTACAAAAAAACTTTCTGCCGTAAGGCAAAATATCGCTGTAGTTGGTGACGATGCGCAGAGTATCTATGCCTTCCGTGGCGCAGACATTCAGAACATTCTCAACTTTGAGAAAGACTACCCAGATTTAAGAGTAATCAAACTGGAGCAAAACTACCGCTCTACCAAAGTGATTGTAGATGCTGCCAACTCTGTAATCAATAAAAACAAAGCCCAGCTCAAAAAGAAAGTTTGGACAGAAAATGACCAGGGCAACCTGATTGAACTCATCAAAGCCACTTCCGACAATGAGGAAGGCAAGCTTGTTGCATCTTCGATTTTCGAGGAAAAAATGCAGTTTCAAACGAGCAACAAAGATGTGGCGATCCTTTATAGAACCAACAGCCAATCTCGTGCGATTGAGGAAGCGCTGAGGCGCATGAATATAAAATACAAGATTATCGGTGGGTTGTCATTCTACCAGCGTAAGGAGATCAAGGATATCATGGCTTATCTGCGCTTTACCATCAACCACAACGATGAGCAGTCATTGCGCAGAATCATCAATTACCCAAAGCGCGGTATTGGCGCCTCATCAGTTGATAAAATTATTGTTGCTGCCAATGATCACGACATCAGTTTGTGGGAAGTGCTTACCAACATCAACTCTTTCTTACCTGGGCGTGCAGCCAATGCGGTTTCTGATTTTGTAACGAAGATCAAGCGATTCAAAATTGAAATCGAAAAGCAAGACGCTTACGATGCGGCAAGTCAAATTGCGAAAGGCTCAGGGTTGCTCAAAGAGTTATATGAAGACAAAACCGTAGAGGGCCTCAACCGCTACGAAAACGTGCAGGAATTGCTCAACGCCATTAAGGAGTTTACCGATGACCCTGAAAAAGAGGATAAAAGTTTGGGCTCATTCTTACAGGAAGTGGCCTTAATTACTGGCCTCGACAATGATGACGATGATGATAACGACAAAGTAACCTTGATGACCATACACATGGCCAAAGGACTTGAGTTTGAAAATGTATACATCGTAGGTCTGGAAGAAGACCTGTTTCCATCACAAATGATGCTCAGTTCACGCGCTGATCTTGAAGAGGAAAGAAGGTTGTTTTATGTGGCCATTACACGGGCTAAAAACAAGCTTTTCTTATCTTACGCTTTAAGCCGCTACCGCTTCGGTCGATTAAAAAATTGCGAGCCTAGTCGTTTTATTGACGAAGTAGACCCTGATTTTATCAAAGTAAGCTCGAATTTCAGCAACGTATCGTCAACAGATGAAAGCAGCGGCAACTATGCAAAAAGCTTTGTCAGTGGTATGCGTAAAACCACCACCTCTAAGCCTATACCTAAGAGAACTAACTATAAGCCTTCGGCCGATTTTGCGCCAAGCGATACTACTGGTCTGCAGGAAGGTATGAAAGTGGAGCATCCGAAGTTCGGTTTTGGTAAGGTAAAAGAGATGGACGAGAGCGGTGCTAACAGAAAAGCCAAGGTTGAATTTGACGACTTTGGAGAAAAGACATTATTACTTAGTTTTGCTAAACTTAAGATACACCCTAATTAATAGGTAACTTCGCATTCATGGATTATAACACTAGTCAACCTCCACTAATTCTCAGAGAGTACGGGAGAAACGTTCAAAAGCTTGTAAAATACTTAAAGACTATTGAGGACAAAGAAAAGCGTACAGCTTACGCCCACACTTTGATCGACTTAATGCGTCAGGTAACGCCTTCTTTCAAAGAGACTCAAGAGACCACACAAAAATTGTGGGATGATTTATTCATCATGGCTGACTTTGAACTGGATGTTGAGAGTCCATACCCTGTGCCGGAGCCAGAGGTGCTTACCAAAAAGCCAAAGCGTCTTGATTATTTGAGCAACCGCATCAAATTCAAACACTACGGTAGAAATATTGAGCTTTTAGTAAAAGAGGCGGCTGCTAAAGAAGACCCTCAGGAGCGTGAAGATGCCATCATTTACATCGGTAAGTTGATGAAGAGCTTCTATAGCACCTGGAACAAAGAAGTGATTGATGATAGTGTAATCTTAGAAAACATTAAAACCATATCTGGCGGTGAGTTAGATATAAACCTTGATAAAGTAAGGGAAGACAACCTTTTCGAAAGGCTTTACAAAAACAAAAAGCGCACGAATACAAGTAGCCGTTCTGGCGGAAAATCTAATAACCGTAGAGGTGGTAGTAAAGGAGGCAGCAACCGCAGAAGAAGAAACTAAATGAGTTCATTCAGAATCGAAGGTGGGCATCAACTCAAAGGTGAGATCATACCACAAGGTGCCAAAAACGAAGCTCTACAAATAATAGCAGCCACTCTCCTAACCCCTGAATCTATTACGATTCATAAAATTCCAGACATACGGGATGTCAACAAGCTTATCGAGTTAGTTGGTGAAATGGGAGCTACGGTAGAAAAATTAGATTCTGAATCATACCGATTTACAGCGAAAAATATCAATGTCGACTATTTAGAGTCAGACGCATTTAAAACTAAAGCCGCTTCACTAAGAGGCTCCATCATGATTCTTGGCCCCTTATTGGCCAGGTATGGTAAAGCAAAAATTCCAAGACCAGGCGGAGATAAAATAGGACGAAGGAGGCTCGACACACACTTTTTAGGTTTCGAAAAGCTAGGCGCAAAATTTAATTATTCCTCAAAAGATGCTTTTTACGCCATAGATGCTTCTAATCTTAAAGGCTGCTACATGCACCTTGATGAAGCTTCTGTAACAGGTACGGCAAACGTATTAATGGCATCAGTATTGGCAGAGGGTAAAACTACAATCTACAATGCGGCCTGTGAGCCTTACATACAGCAACTATGTCGTATGTTGATAGGTATGGGTGCCAAGATTGAGGGTATCGGCTCTAACTTGCTTACAATCCACGGTGTAGATGCTTTAGGCGGCACTGAGCATACTATGCTACCAGATATGATTGAGGTGGGTAGTTTTATTGGCCTTGCAGCCATGACTCAGTCTGAGCTCACTATCAAGGGAGCTGGCGTTGAACACCTCGGGTTGATTCCGGATGTGTTTAAAAGGCTCGGAATAAAGCTTGAGCTGAGAGGTGACGAAATATTCGTGCCTGCGCAAAAGCATTATGAAATTGAAACTTTCATCGATGGTTCCATCATGACGGTAGCAGACTCACCATGGCCGGGATTTACTCCGGATTTATTAAGTATCGTACTCGTTACAGCCATTCAAGCCAAAGGCACTGTGCTGGTACATCAAAAGATGTTTGAGAGTAGACTTTTCTTTGTTGATAAACTTATCGACATGGGTGCACAAATCATTTTATGTGACCCGCACAGAGCAACTGTTATTGGCCTTGATCGCAAGCAAGCCTTGAGGGGTATAAAAATGAGTTCTCCGGACATCAGAGCAGGAGTTTCATTATTAATTGCTGCCCTATCTGCAGATGGTGAAAGCACCATATTCAACGTTGAGCAGATTGATCGAGGTTATCAAAATATTGATGACCGACTTAGAAGCCTTGGGGCTAAGATCGAGCGCATGGAACAATAGTTCCTATTGTTTGTTAAATTGTCTTAGAAACAACTTATTAACCAAAACCATTTTCTATGGACATTGAACAAATTCAAGAATTTCTTATACACAATGGAATACCCCTTGCCATAGCCTTTGTAAAGGCATTGGTAATTCTGATAATCGGTCTGCAAATCATCAGATTTTTATCAAAAACCTTCAACAAGGTACTTGTAAAAAGAAATGTTGATGAGTCGCTCAAGCCCTTCTTAAAGAGTCTATTTTACAATCTATTACTGGTACTGTTAATATTAAGCGTACTTTCTACCGTAGGTATCGAGATGACATCCTTTGTAGCAATTCTTGGTGCTGCAGGTTTAGCCATTGGTCTATCACTACAGGGTACATTGCAAAATTTCGCAGGTGGAGTAATTATACTCACGATAAAGCCATTTAAGGTCGGTGATTTTATTGAAGCTCAGGGGTACAGCGGAACAGTAAATGCTATTCATATATTCAACACCGTTTTAATGACTCCCGATAACAAAAGGATTGTTATTCCTAATGGTAAGCTTTCGAATGAATCGATAACCAACTATTCTGCTGAGGAAAAAAGACGCGTGGATATGGTATTCGGTATTGGCTATGATGATGACATCAAGAAGGCTAAGGAAGTACTTGAACACTTGATGAAAGCAGATGATCGTGTTTTAGCTGAGCCTGAAGCAAGTGTTCGTGTAGGTGGTTTAGGTGATAGTTCAGTAAACTTTAATGTACGCCCGTGGGTAAAGACAGACGATTATTGGGGCGTTTACTGGGATTTTCAGGAAAGAGTAAAGCTAGAATTTGATAAAGAAGGAATTTCTATTCCATTCCCTCAGAGAGACGTACATGTTTACAATGAAAAGTAATTGTAAATGAGTGGTAAAAATTAAGGGGAGCATGCGCTCCCCTTTTTTATTGTACTAAATTCACCTTTTAACTCAATTTCCCTTATTATCAAGGATATCATCTATCCTATCCACGAGATATTGCAAATGAAACTTATTCACTTCATTACTCTGTCTATTAGCACCTGATCTTGCCAATGCTTTGATAGCATTCAAATGACCTCTGGCCATCGAAGGTATATCTGTAGTCTTTATATCACCCTCTTCATGGAGATACAATTTACCCAGCTCCTCCACCATGGCTTTTTGTAAGTTTCTACGATAAGTATCAATCGCTCTACCGCTAGCCAGTTCACCATATACACCATTTCGTAAGTCTGTAAACATTGCATTTGCTGAATAGGCAGCATTACCATTCAATGCTTCATTTTCAAGCATTCTTTTCAAACGATCTTCATCAACAAGACGACCCAATGTCCTTGTCTGAAGCGCTTTAATTCGATCCACCATACCGGCTTCTTCCACTTTATTCAACACCTGCTCATTGATCAACCAGGTAGGTGTGGCAAATAACTGCTCATTCAAAAATTTGACCGCTCTTTGTTGCTTATCTTTAGTGGCGTGTGTATAAACAGCACCTTCCTGATCCCCAGTTTTGTAGTATTCATATACACCACCCACATTTGACGTTACATGCCCCATATATCGGTTGAATTGACCAACAACCTGTCCATAAAGCTCATCCAACTCATCAAAATCTTCACCGTCTAATATTGCCCATTTCGTGAGATTTTCATTGATTCTTTTGAGGTTAGCAATACCGTATTTAGAAGCTTCCATTGAATCATCTCCCAAGTCTTCAGTCTGAGCTGTGGGATCTATCGGGTCTCTTCTTTGACGTCCATAGCGGTATAATGGGTCATCTCCCTTGGCTAATACCCAATTGTGTAATGTTTCTTTCTCATCTTCAGGCGTCACCACATTAGGTATTGGTCTGTAGCCATACCATACAGCCCAGTCGTCATACTCTCCTAACTGAGGATAGAAGTTGGTAACGCCATCTTCTGGCTGTGCAATGTAGTTGAACCTGGCATAATCCATAATAGAAGGTGCTGTACCATGTGTAGCAGTAAAAGTTGGTGATCTAAGAGAATCAACCGGATAGGCTACACTCGAACCCATATTGTGAGGAAAACCTAATGTATGACCTACTTCATGTGCTGAAACGAATCTAATCAGTTCTCCCATTAACTCGTCTTTGAACTTTATACCCTGTGCTTCAGGGTTTACAGCGGCTGTTTGTACGAAGAACCAGTTTCTCAATAAGTTCATTACGTTGTGGTACCACAAAATATCGCTTTCTAATATTTCACCAGTTCTTGGATCATGCACATGTGGTCCTTGTGCATTTTGTATATCGGTTGAGATATAGCGAATTACTGAATATCTCACATCTTCAGGGCTCCAATCAGGATCTTCCTCTTTGGTTGGTGCATCCTTGGCTATGATTGCATTTTTTAAACCTGCCTTTTCAAAAGCTGTTTGCCAGTCTTCTACGCCCTGTTTAATATATGGTCTCCACTTTTCGGGAGTGGCCGGGTCGATATAATAAACGATGGGCTTTACTGGTTCTACAGCTTCACCTGCGTTAAATGCATCCCAATCGCTAGGTACAAGTCTCCAACGTGTGATAAACCTCCTTGATGCAGCTTTCTGCTCATCAAGACCATAATCAATCTGGTTGATAGAAAAGAAGCCAACACGGTCATCGTGTAACCTGGGTACCATAGGATTTTCAGGTAGCAAAATCAGCGACTGATTCATTTCTATGGACAAAGTATTGGTCAACTGATTATCCGGCAATTCAGACCCCTTGTAAGTAAGAATGTGCCTGATTTCAATGTTTTCAGGAAAAGATTTAACCCAATTAATTACAGACCTTGACTTGTCTACATTAGAAATTTTAAAATTCTTTCGCTGATTATCACTCAATGCGCCAATCATCGGAACATCTGTTGTGAAGAATTCTTCCACATCAATCACATAGCCTTTATCCTCCTTATTTGTGGTTTCGATTTTAAAAGCGTGAACAATAGGCTCAAAATTATTATTTACAACTGACTGATAGATGGGTAACTCTTCATCAGCTACGGCATTATAAGAGACTGATCGCATTAATATCTGATCATCCTTCTTCTGAAAGCGAATGACCTGCTGTGGTCTTGATTTCATACCAGCACCACCAAAGTTAAGGCCCTTTACATGGCCTGAAATACGAGAGACAATTAAAATCTCTTTGCCTAATAGATTTTCAGGAATTTCGAAGTAGTACTTATTGTCTACCTTATGGTAATCAATAATACCTTCATCAGTCACTGCATCAGAAGTAATTACATCACCATAAGCCTTATCTTTAGACTTAGGTTTTTGAGTCTCTTCTTCCTGTCCTTTTTTCTTTTTCTTCTTTTGCGCCTGCAACTCGGTATGGCCAGCAAGTAGCAAAGCTGCAAACACTAAAATGTATAATTTTTTCATATGCTTTTTTTATGAAGGTAATCGAGTAGGGCTTCGAAGCCTAAAGCATACTATACGAGTGGGTTATACTGTACACGAGTAGTGCGAGTTTTGTAAATAAATGGATTAGATTTGAAAAAAATGAATTCGATATGATACGATATATATTAATAATTCTGACCTTCTTTAGTTCTGCTCTACAAGCTCAGGATGTAGATGTTCTTAAACACCTTAAAGTACTTTCAAGTGATGAAATGGAAGGTCGAGGTTTTGGTGAAAAGGGCAACTTCAAAGCTCAGGATTATATAGAAGAACAGTTTAAAATTTTAAACCTTAAACCAGCGTTCGGAGAAAGCTATAAGCAGGCTTTTACCCATAAAGGTAAAAAAGGGAATAATGTAGCTGTTATGGTTCCGGGACAAACAGAAAAAATCATTGTTGTAACAGCGCACCTGGATCATCTGGGTGTAAAAAATGATAAGATATATAATGGAGCAGATGATGATGCTTCGGGTACGGCCGCCTTATTTGCAATAGCAGATCATTTTAAAAACAATTCAAACAAACATACAATTGTAGTAGCTGCTGTGGATGCTGAAGAAATAGGCTCTATTGGTGCACAGTACATGCTAGACAATTTTCCATTACCGCAAGAAAACATTGTGCTTAATGTCAATCTTGATATGATAGCTCATAACAATGAAAATACCATCTACGCCTGTGGCACCTATTTCTACCCACAACTAAAAGCTCCACTTGAGCAACTGGACTCTGAAGTAGTATTAAAATTTGGACATGACAGCCCTGAATATAAGGGTTCTGACAACTGGACCTTTGCCTCTGATCATCGTGTTTTTCACAGAAAGAAAATCCCATTCATTTATTTTGGTGTAGAAGACCATAAGGATTACCATCAGCCAAGTGATGTTTTTGAGAATATCAATGCGGATTTTTATTTAGATGTTGTTGACCTTGTGATTAAGTCGATTGAGGCTTATGATAAAGCGCTTTAGGCAAGATAATTTTCATTATCGCTTACCAGAGTATACTTTTTTTAAGAATTAACTATTTAATAAGCTATTTTTTTATAAACTTAATGTATCAACACATTGAGCTATGGTCATACTTCCCTACACTAAGGAGTATAAAGAGCAACTTAAGGAGATATTCACCTTAAATACACCTACTTTTTACTCGAAGGCAGAGCTCAACGATTTCATTTCATTTTTAGAGAAAAATCAGAGCACCTACTATATTATTAAGTCTCTAGGCAATCTTGCTGGTGCAGGCGGATACATTTATTCAGACTATACAGGGAGATTGATTTGGAATATGATCAACCCCTCATATAAGGGACAAGGACTCGGAAAAACACTTGTTTCATTTTGTATAGAAGACTTAAGACGCAACTTTAATGTTAAAAAGATAGAAGTCTTAACTTCAGAACATGCCCAGGACTTTTATGCAAAATTTGGATTTACGCCTATAAGCAAAAAGCCCAACTTTCGAGGGTTGGGCTCTGATTTATATCATATGGAACGACCTGTTTGAGGCCGTATCTTTAAACGTAATTGTTAAGCATTACAGGCATCACAAGCATAAGGATATCTTCATTATCATCTTTGTCTTGTGGTGAGATTAAACCTGCTTTGTTTGGCTCTGAAAGTAGTAGTTCAATCTTATCTGTATCCAGATTGTTGAGCATCTCAATTAAAAATTTCGCATTGAAGCCTATTTCGATATCCCCACCGTCATGCTCACATGACAAGCGCTCATTGGCTTCGTTTGAGAAATCAAGATCCTCGGCAGAAATCTGAAGCTCGCTGCCAGTAATTTTAAGTCTTACCTGGTGCGTGGTTTTATTTGCATAAATAGCAATTCGCTTCAGTGAGCTCAAAAACTCACTTCTGTCGATGGTCATTTTGTTGTTATTATCAGCAGGGATAACGTTTTCATAGTCAGGGAAACGCTCATCGATCAAACGGCAGATCATTCGGATATTGCCAAATCTAAAAAATGCATTAGATACGTTAAACTCAACAGCCACTTCCATATTCTCTGAAGGCAGTGTTGTTTTCAAAAGTGTCAATGCCTTTCTTGGGATGATAATAGCATTACCATTGTCAGAGGCGACATCTACCCTTCTGTATCTGATTAACCTATGACCATCTGTAGATACAAATGTTGTATTAGTATCCGTCAGGTTCATGTAAACCCCGGTCATAGCTGGTCTCAGCTCATCGTTGCTAGTAGCGAAAATCGTATTGTTAATAGCACTCCCTAAAACGTCTGTCGACATGGTAACAGAAAAGTCATCCGTAACTGTAGGTACCTTAGGGAAGTCTGTAGCATTTTCACCGGCTAGCTTATATCGGCCATTATCAGAACTGATTTCAATGCTGTATGTTTCCTCATCAATTGAGAAAGTAACTGGCTGCTCTGGTAAATTTTTAAGGGTCTCAAGCAAAATTCTTGCAGGTACTGCAATACTTCCACTTTCTTTAGACTCTACTTCAAGTTCAGTGATCATTGAAGTTTGCAAGTCTGAAGCAGTCACTGTAAGCGAACCTTCGTTTATTTCAAATAGAAAGTTTTCAAGAATAGGTACTACAGGGTTTGTAGTGATCACACCATTAATGCTCGAAAGTTGCTTTAGTAAGACTGAAGATGAGACAATAAATTTCATACGATATGATAAGCTTAGTAAGGTTTCATTTTTAAACTCGGTAAAGTTAAAAATAAAATCATTTATAGGAAATGCGATGTCATTTTATTACACCGTTAGTTTTTAGGCATTTGAAAGAATCTTCTGGGCCTCAGCGCTGTGCGCAACATCTCTGAGGAGATTACACCAAAATCTGAAGAATCTTTTTTAACCAAGTGAGTATTTTCTCCATCGATTTTGCCCAACACTTCCAGTGTTTTGTAATTACCACCAACATCAACCAACGCGATAGTGGCTATGGTAGTGTCTTTTTGCAAAGCATAGCCTTCCACCTCCGACTTTCTGAGATAATCATTTACATACAACCTGGAAACTTCATCGAGCAAGTCAAATAGTTTAGTCGTATCGGTTTTTTGCAACTGGTTAATCTTGTAATCGCCATCATTAAAGCTTACATCAAAACTGTTTTCTGATTGATTAGGGTAAATTATATGCACTGATTGAATATTTCTCCAATTAATATCAAATACGAGTGGGTCTCTCCAGCCCTGTTCATCTACTTCGAAGATGCCGGCCAGATAGCTTCGATAGCCCGGAATTTCGGCTACATAAATATCCTCTTGCGGTTGAGACATAAAAGTGAGGCCTTTATCTGCGTTGCCTATGACTTTAAACCCATGTATTTTTTTTCCGCTACTAAAAAATGAAACTGTTTGCCCATCGGTACTCATCTTACTCTGCAAACTATCCTGTTGTTGTCTGGCTGCTGCCCTTCTGGCCCTGACTTGTTTTAGCACAGCAAAAAGGACTTTAACACGTTGTGGATCAGCTTTGTATTGACTATTAACCAACCATCTTGTGCCATCAAAGTTAAGTTCTACTACCTCCTCTCCTAAATCAATACTTACCCTATCGATTTGAGAAGGATCGTCATAGGCAAAGACTTCGCGATCAATATCTATTCTGTCAGGCTCGTCTTTGATTACATATAAAACAACCATTATTGCAATCAAAGTCAATAAAAGTGCGGCCAGCTTTTTATTTCTTTTTTCCTGCATCAATCAATAGAAGTTTTAGTGTACTTTCTCTTTCTCAAATAATACCTTACCACACCAAATACGAGTAGAATAATAACCGGCAACACAAGGTTGACCAACTGCCATTTCAATCGCTCATTTTCCACTTTTACAGTGTCTAATGGCCTGATTTTGATCTCTTTATTCCTTGCCAGAATTAGTCCATCACTATCCATCATATAAGCCAATGCATTTAGAATAAACTCTTCGTTGGCAAATGTTTCGTTGAGAAATGGATCGAAACCTAATGCCTGAGGCTGTCCATTTTTAGGATTAACATCATTTTTCACTACATCACCGTCACCAACAACCAGAATACTTGCCTGAGTATTACTTTCTTCAATGAAATCTTCTGTATTGATATTTTCGGGCTTAAACCTGTTTTTATACAATGACGGAAATTTTCCTTCAAGCAACCAGGCTACCGGAATATTCTGCTGGTTGAGCATATCAGGCGTTAAGTTTTTCCTTAAATCCTGAATGGATACTTTCACAGGTGCATTTACACTTCTTGAGTAATCAGATGTAAAAAGTAACGCTGTCTTTTTTACGTTCGGTACAGCGACAGTATCTACGGTACTTACAAACCGTCCCACAATGGCATTGAGATTTTTTGTAATAGGGTGATCACCAAATCTATTGATTAAAGGAAAATAAGGCCATGGCATAAGCTGTACCTGAGGCTGGTCGCCCATGTTGCCCACCACTATCGGGTAAACACCTGACGAATTATCCTGCACCAAATTATTGTTTATCCTGGCTCCATACTTAAACAATTGGTCATCGAGGTTCAGCTCAATCGGGAATGAATAGTTATGCTCATTAACTGCACTATCCATATTTGCACGGAGCTTATCAAGTAAAAAAAGTACATTCCCGCCTTTCATGATATACTGATCCAAATGGTACTTTTCTCTTTCAGAAAACCGCATGGTGGGTTTAGCGAAAATCAATGCATTGACATTGATTCCCTCATTAAGATTTACAGACTTTACTAAATACTTTTCTCTCAGGCTGCTGGTAAGCCCTGCCAATTCAACTTCCGTAAGTGTACCATGGCCAGCCACCAAACCTACGGATTGTCTCTCAATACTTGAAAGCTGCTGAATGGTGGAAGCCAGCTCATATTCAATATTTTCTATTGACTGATTAAGCTTTTGCTCTGCGGATAGTGATTGATTTCCTTTTAAAAGCATCACTCCTTTTTCAACACCACCATAAGAGATTACTGCCCCCGGGAAGATCAGTCGTTCTACCCGCTGTCCATTGCGGTTATCAATAATATTTGTTGGCTGAATACCTTTTTGAATCAAAGATTGCATGAATTCGTTTTTGGCATTCTGACTCATGGCCACCGTAGGGTCGTTAAAAGTATACTGAATATTACTTCCCCCGTAAACCCTAAACTCTTCTAATGCTTCCTCAATACTTTTTTTAAGTCTTTTAAAGCCAGCGTTTAGCTCTCCATCAAGATAAACCTCTACATATACTACATCATCAAGATCTCTTAGAATTTCTTTCGTAGGTTCTTTTATGGAGTATCTGCCTTCTTCAGTTAAGTCAAATCGCTGATAAAATCTTTCAGAAAATTGGTTGACAATAAGTATAACAACCAACCCTATGGCCAGCTTAAGAAAATCTTCTAATTGTTTGCTCTTCCAGTTTACCATCTTCTGCTTACTAAAAGTAACTTGGTGAACATCAGCATTACTGCAATCCAGCTGAAAAAGTGAATAATATTTCTTGTATCAAGGAGGCCTTTACTCATAGCTCTATAATGAAATGCCAGGCCCAATTGCTCAAAAAACAATGAGAACCTGCCCCACACATCAATAGCAGCCACAGATTCCAGGCCTGAGTATAGGATAAAGCTTAGAAAAACAGCTATGATAAACGAGACAATCTGATTGGTGCTGATCATAGATGCAAAGACCCCGATAGCAGTAAAAACACAACCTAACAGTACCAACCCAACATATGACCCCATCACTCCGGCTGTATCGATATTACCAATTGGGCTACCTAATTGATAGATCGAATAGTAATAAATAAGTGTCGGAAGCAAAGCAAAAATGACTAATACTACACCTGATAAGTATTTGCCCAATATAATTTGCCAGTCAGTGAGCGGCTTCGTTAGCAGCAACTCTAAGGTACCGGCTCTTTTCTCTTCTGCAAACAAACGCATGGTGATGGCCGGTATAAGAAACATAAAAACGTATGGCCCCAGGGCAAATAATGTTTCCATATTGGCATAGCCATAATCCAGTACAGAAGTTTCCGGAAAAACCCACATCAATAAGCCGATGCCTGTGAGAAAAACACTTATTACGATATAAGCAATAAGTGAGTTGAGAAAGCTATTTATTTCTTTAGATAAAACCTGTAGCATACTATTTCTCAGACTTAGTTAAATCCTGAAATATGTTTTCCATTGTAACCTCTTCTTGAGTTAAGCCAACCAATGAAACGCCCTTTTCGGTAGCAAACTTAAAAATAGCCGGACGTATATCTCGGTCTGCTATGCAGGTTAAAACAAATGCGGCTTCAGTTTTTTGTTCTACAGCAGTTACTCCTTCAATGGCTTCCAATGCAGTCACTTTTACAACCTCTGAGAATTCAACCTTAATGATCACTTTACTTTGATCTGTCGGCTTTAGATTTTCTATTCTATCATTGGCGACTACCCTTCCATTGTTGATTACTACTACCCGATCACACATGGCCTGCACTTCCTGCATGATGTGTGTACTGAATATCACGGTTTTGTCTTTACTTATCGATTTTATCAGGTTTCTGATTTCAATAATCTGGTTAGGGTCAAGCCCAGTTGTGGGCTCATCAAGTATCAATACTTTTGGGTCGTGAATCAATGCTTGTGCTAACCCTACACGCTGGCGATAGCCTTTAGATAGCGCTTCAATCTTTTTATTATGCTCCTTTTGCAAGCCGCACAGTTTGATTACTTCCTCAATACGAGACTTAAGTTTCTTACCCCCTAAACCATGAACTTCACCAATAAAGGATAAGTACTCTCGCACATACATTTCTAAATAAAGTGGGTTATGCTCTGGCAAATAACCAATGCTTGCCCTTACCTGATATGGATGCTCTTCAACATCCAGCCCACACACCTCTACCTGCCCTGTGGTAGGAGGCAAATAGGTAGTCGCTATTTTCATGGTCGTAGACTTGCCTGCACCGTTGGGCCCCAAAAAGCCGAGTATCTCACCTTCCTTTGCCTCAAAGGAAATCGCATCAAGTGCTTTCTGCTCTCCGAAAATTTTAGTGAGTTGGTTGACCTTTATTGACATAGCGATAAATCAACGACAAATCTAATTAACTGTATATAAGAAAGACAACTATTTTAGGCTTAATGGTAACCGCGTGCTTAAAGCTTTTAGATAAAATGATTAAAGGCTAAATTAGTGCACACTTTTTGTTAGTCTAATATAGAAAGGATATTTACTAATCTAACTTATGATAAAGCGTTCAATTTTTCTGCTGTTTGCTCTGTTTGCCTTCACCCAGTCGCAAGCACAATACAATATTAATATCACCATTGAAGGATTGGCTGATACCACTGTGCTATTGGGTAACTTCTATGGAGAAAGTACTTATGTGAAAGATACCGCACAGTCCGATAACAATGGAACTTTTGTGTTTCAGGGTGACAGAAAGCTTGAAAAGGGTATGTATTTCATTGTTTTAGGCAAAAACAGACTTTTTGATATAGCCTTAGGTGATGATCAGGTTTTTTCATTAAAGACTAAGATGCCGGATTATGCTGAAAACATGGTTGTTGAAGGTGATTTAGACAACCAAATTTACTTTGATGATATTAAATTTAATGTTGCCCAAAATGCGAAGGCCAGACCTTATGTAGAAACTATGCGAGACAGTATGGCTAGTGCTGAAGCCAAAGCTCAGGCAAGAGAAGTACTTACTCAGCTCAATGAAGAGGTAAGTGCTCATCAAAAACAAATCATAGAGAAGTATCCTAACACGATTACAGCTAAAATGCACAAGGCCAATAAGAATATTGATGTGCCTGATGCTCCGGTTGGTGTAGATGAACAGCAGTACAAATATGAATATTATAAAGCGCACTATTGGGACAACTTCGACTTGTCAGACCCAATTATGTTACGCCTACCCAATCCTATTTATAAAGAAAAATACAACACCTACCTTGATAAATTAGTCTATCAACATCCTGATTCATTGAAAAAAGAAATAGATGAACTGGTAGCTGAAGCCAAGTCTAATGATGATACCTATAAATACGCAGTCTGGTCTGCAGTGATTAAATATCAATATCCTGAAATTATGGGTTTGGACGAGGTATATGTCCATTTATTTGACAAATACTTTGCCAGCGGTGAGATGGATTTTTGGGCTAATGAACAGCTAAAAAAGAACCTTAAAGACAGAGCCGATCAATTGAGAAACAGTTTGATTGGTAAAACCGCACCAAATCTGATTATGCTGGATAAGGACTTAAAAAGAAAGTCACTTCATGACATTTCCAGTGATTATACTGTGATTTACTTTTTTGATCCTGATTGCGGGCATTGTAAAAAAGAAACACCAAAACTTGTCGACTTTTACAATAATTCAAGTTTCGATGTTGAAATTTTTGCGGTTTCTGCAGACACTTCAATGGTTAAAATGAAAAAGTACATAGAGGACATGAATATGAACTGGATCACAGTGAATGGTCCCAGAACAATCACACAACCTTATCAAAAATTATATGATGCGATGACCACACCAACCATCTATCTATTGGATAGAGATAAGCAAATAATAGCAAAGAAGCTCCCTGCAGATCGTTTAGATGAATTTTTAACACGTTATGAAGCACTAGAATCGAAAAATAAGCCACAAAATGATTAAACCTTGTGGTTAAAACTGTCGTACAGTATCTTAACAACAATTAATTGGTCAAAACTCAAAACAAAACAACAATGTCATTTATCAACAAACTATTTGGTAAGAAAAAGAAACCCAAAAATGCTACCTGTGATATCAGCAAGGAGCCTATTGAAGAAGGCTTTGGGTATTTACTCACCACATCGGAGGTAGTTTCATCAAAAAAGTTCTGGGACAATATCATGACAGAGCCTGAAACTATGTCTTACACTATTTCACATTTCAAAAATCAGGACAATACGGCCACACAAATGCGGTCAATGATTTTCGATAAGCACAGCACTATTGAGAAACCCTGGATGGTATCAGACTCCTACATACATCTATTTGAAGTAGATAAATCTGAAGCCAGAGCAAAGGCTAACGAATGGTGGAGCAGTGAAGGAAATGTAGAACTACCTAACAGTGGAACCGCTTCGGACATGCTAGATGATAAATCTTATGAAGAGATTAAGCATTATGCTATCATGGAAGCAGGAAAGGAAAGGGTGGCGTAAGTAGATTTTAGAGATTAGAAACTAGATTTTAGAGGTTGGAGGTAGTAATGTTAGCCTCCGGACAAAAAAAGTCAGGTGGAAACACCTGACTACACGCTCTCTCCGGTGCAGGATGTTTCCATCCTACACTTTAATCAAGGTGGAAACACCTGTCTTCACTTAAAACAGGCTTCGAGAGCCTCAGCCTGACATAATACAATCAAAAAAATTGTTTTAAATACTACTGTCACCCTAAGGTACTCGAAGGGTGAGATAACAGCGGTGTCGGACTTTGCTCCCGACAGGACAAAGTCAGGTGGAAACACCTGACTTCACACTCTCTGCGGTGTTGGGTGTTTCCAACACAATGAATCAGGTGGAAACACCTGACTTCACTGAGTTCAAAAATCTCACTTCTTAAATTCTATCACCCCTTTGGCTTCAGTGGTCTTACTTCAATGTCTACATGATGGTAGTTGCCGCTTGATTTCAAGCAGTGTATAATAGTTGAAGCAATGTCTTCCGGCTTCATCATATTGTCGTTAGCTTCCACTGATTTGATATCATCGAAAAAGTTGGTCTTAACAGACCCAGGGTAGATGCATGTTACTTTGATACCAAAGTTTCTTAACTCTTTGTACATCGAGTGAGAAAGGCCTCTAACGGCATGTTTGGTAGCACAATATGCCGACATACCTGGTATTCCGGTAGTTCCTGCTATGGAAGAAATGTTGATGATATGGCCTAAGTCACGTTCCTTCATTCTTGGAACCACCATTTTAGAGCAATAAAACGTACCATCAACATTGGTCTCAAACATTTGGTGCCATTCCTCTAAGCTCAAATCGGTGAGGTAGCCTTCATACCCCAAACCCGCGTTATTAACAAGCACAGCAATATTATCACCTACTTTAGATACAGTTGTTTCATAAGCATGCTCAACACTGTTAAAATTTCTAACATCCGTCTCAATAAAAAGAAAATTTTCATTCTCAATTTCAGGTGAAGTTCTACCCCAACCTACCACAGTAGCCCCTTCTTCAAGCAATGCCTGAACTGTTGCAAGTCCAATACCCTTGCTTACTCCTGTAACAACTGCCGTTTTATTTCTCAATTCCATTATTTACTTCTTTCAATCGTAAACTGAACAAGGTTTTTAAGCGAATGTTTGTATTCTGAATCTTCAAATGTATCTAAGATTTCAATTGCTTCCTGGTAGTATCTATACATCACCTCATTCGCATACTCTAGCCCGCCAGATTGCTTTACAAAATCGATGACTTCGTTTACCTTCCTCTTGTTATGGCTATGGTTTCTAATTGTACTTATTATACGCCTTTTTTCAAGCCATGTAGCAGAATGTAACGCTTTAATAAGTGGCAAAGTCATTTTCTGCTCTTTGATGTCAATGCCTAGTGGTTTTCCAATCTCGCTTTCGCCATAGTCAAACAAATCATCTTTGATCTGAAATGCCATGCCCACCTTTTCACCAAAGTCTCGCATACGGGCTACTTTCTCATCCCCAATACCGTTAGAGCTCATCGCATCTCTTGTGGATGAGGCACCTACCGCGCAACACGAAGCAATGAGAGAAGCTGTTTTTTGTCTTATTATCTCGTAATAGACTTCCTCGGTAATATCGAGATTTCGAGCCTTTTCTATTTGTAGAAGCTCGCCCTCACTCATTTCTTTCACTGCTGTAGAAACAATCTTAAGCAGATCAAAGTCCTGATTATCGACTGAAAGTAATAGACCCCGAGAGAGCAAGTAATCTCCAACGAGTACTGCAATTTTATTTTTCCAAAGCGCGTTGATTGAGAAAAATCCTCGCCTGTAGTTGGCATCATCGACAACATCGTCATGCACAAGGGTGGCTGTATGCAAGAGTTCTATCAACGAAGCCCCTCTGTATGTTGCTTCTGAGATTTTACCGCAAGTACCAGCGCTTAAAAACACAAACATAGGACGCATCTGTTTTCCTTTGCGCTTTACGATATAACTCATTATTTTGTCCAGAAGCAGGACTTTGGTCTTCATGGAGGATCGGAATTTTTTCTCAAACTCCTCCATTTCAGATGATATCGGTGATTTTATTTCTTTTAAGCTTAAAGCCATGCGTGTGACAAATGAGCTACAATAATACTTACGAAAACGCCTTAATCAAAATATTAACATGACTTACCCACTTACTGTTATTGATAACATTGAACTGAGAAATACAGATCATGGCAAACCCATTTTAATGGATGTAAGGTCTCTCATCAATACAACCCGAAAACCTGTTATCGTATTTATACATGGGTTTAAGGGATTTAAAGATTGGGGGCATTGGAACCTAATTGCAGATCAATTTGCTAAAGCAGGCTACTGTGTTGTTAAGTTTAACCTATCTCACAATGGTACCACTCCCGATCACCCAGTCGACTTTGTTGATCTGGATGCATTTAGTAAAAATACATACTCTATTGAGCTCAATGATGTTGGCTCGGTATTAGACTATTTACATTCACCAGATTGCAATATTTCAAATATAGATTTAAACAAAATATACCTGGTAGGACACAGCCGGGGAGGTGGTTTGGCTCTTCTCAAGGCAAAGGAAGATGCTCGTGTTGCAGGCGTAGTAACCTGGGCATCGGTAAGTGATTTTGGTAGCCGTTGGAGTGACGAAGTCATGGAAAAATGGGCTAAGGATAAGGTGCATTATGTCTACAACGGTCGTACCAAGCAAGATATGCCCATGAAATATACTATTGTTGAAGACTACAATAACAATATAGAGCGGCTAAACATTAAAAATGCAGTGGGGCAGCTTAAGATACCTTTGCTGCATATTCATGGTACAGATGACCCAACAGTAGGCATCGAGGAAGCAAGAACCTTGGCCAAATGGAATAGTCAAAGTGAATTGGAAGTTATAGATAATGCAGACCATGTATTTAACGGTCGACATCCTTTTCATGAAGAAGAACTTCCCTTGAACAGCCAACAATTAGTAGATAAAACATTATCTTTCCTCGATAAAATCAGTAAATAATGAATATAGAACCCGTATATATTGATTACGTTATTTTTCCACTTGCTATACTCGCAGCAGCGTTTATTGTTTCCCGGGTAATCAGGTATTTCTTAAAAAGGTTTGTGCGAAAAATGTCGGCATCGATGAAGCTGGACCCTACCAAGTACAACTTCCTTATGAATGCCATGAATTTCATCATTTTGATTGTTGCTATCATGGTGATCTTTTATCATATCCCCGAATTAAAGCAGTATGGGGTAGGTATTTTTGCAAGTGCTGGTGTTTTAGCAGCTATTGTTGGATTTGCCTCACAATCAGCATTCTCCAACATTGTCTCAGGCATATTTATTGTTCTCTTTAAACCTTTTAGTGTAGGTGATCATATCTCTTTGAGCGGTGGAAATATGGGTGAAGTGGAAGATATCACCTTAAGACATACGGTCATAAAAAATTACGAAAACAGACGCATTGTTATACCTAATTCAATAATTAGCAATGATACGATAGTAAATTCCTCGCTAAATGAAGATAAAACCTGTATGCATATCGTATTTGGTATTAGCTATGACTCAGATATCGACCTGGCCACAAAGATAATTCAGGAAGAAGCATCAAAACATCCATCTATGCTAGACAATCGCTCTGCTGAGGATAAAAAAGAAGGTAAGGATACCATTATTGTACGGCTGGTAAATTTTGGTGATAGCTCGGTAAATTTAAGAGCCTATGTATGGGCAGAAGACCCTATGGTAGGCTTTGTTATGAAATGCGACCTTCATAAATCTATTAAGAAACGATTTGATGATGAGGGCATTGAAATACCTTTTCCTTATCGAACTATTGTTTATAAAGATCAAAAACAAAAGCCACAAGCTGTTTAATTAGGAATTATGAAAATCAAATCACCGGTAAGTTTTCAATTGCCAAAAATTGGCATCCCTAGTTTTATAAGTAATACTAAAACTGCAGGCCTGCCTCCAGGGCAGTTGGTACATCTTGGTGAAAAGGTGACTGACAAATCAGTCGTAGAGTATATTAATTACGACAAAGAGGAGTTTGAGCAATTTACCAGTGAAAACCCATCCGATATATATGCCAAACTTGACCCTAAGCGGGTTAATTGGCTAAACATAGATGGTTTGCACAATATAGAACTGATTAAAAGTACCGGTGAGCAATTTGATATCCACCCATTAGTGCTTGAAGACATCCTCAACCCCGACCAACGGCCAAAGGTTGAAGACTATGAAAACTATCTCTTTTTCACTATTAAAACCCTAAACTCGCTCAAGCCTGAAGTAATAGAATATGAGCAGATGAGCTTTGTTTTAGGTAAAGACTTTCTTATTTCATACCAGGAGAAAGAAGGTGATTTGTTTGATGGTCTACGCACAAGACTACGTACAGACCCAGGAAGTAAGGCACGTCACCGAAATGTGGATTATTTGTTTTATCGATTGATAGACACCATTGTTGATAGTTATTATTTGATCATTGAGAACCTTGGAGAACGCATTGAGCACCTGGAAGATGAAGTTTATGAAAACCCTAGTAAAAGGACTTTACAGCAAATACAAGCTTTAAAAAAAGAATTGATTTTTCTTAGAAAATCAATTTATCCACTTCGTGAGGCCATTAGTAAAATCTCTAAGGAAGAGTATGATTTTATTTCCAAAGAAACCATACGCTTCTTTTCTGATGTATATGATCACACCATACACATTATAGAAACTTTTGAGACCTATCGCGACCTCACCACTGGCCTGATGGATATGTACATGACCAGTATTAGCAACAAGATGAATGAAGTAATGAAGGTACTGACCATCATCGCTACCATCTTTATACCTCTGACCTTTATTGCGGGCATTTACGGTATGAACTTCGAAAACATGCCGGAACTTAAAATGGAAAATGGTTACTTCTATGCGTTAGGAGCCATGGGTATCATCTTTTTAGGCATGCTGGCGTTTTTCAAGAAAAACAAATGGTTATGAAATGTATACTTACGTTGACCTTAATGACTATAGCGTCAGGGTTGTTTTCCCAGAATCTGACACCTGAACAACTAGCACAGGCACAGCTTGATGGGTATAATAACCGCGATATAGATGCTTTTCTAGCACCATATAGTGAAACAATAAAGATTTACAATTTCCCGGCTGAGCTTACCACAAAAGGAAAAGAAGCTATGCGTAAAGGGTACAGTAATATGTTTGATAACCTACCTGACTTACACTGCACTTTGATAAATAGAATGGTAAGTGGTAATACGGTTATTGATCATGAAAGTGTGGTTTTCAGAAAAGATCAGCCAGCCATGGAAGTATTTGCCATGTACAAAATCTCTGGAGGTAAAATCGTTGAAGTCTACTTTATAAGACCTGAAGAATATCAACCGGAGTGATCATCTAAACAAATCCTTAGGGTCAACCAACTTATTTTCAATAAGCTCACGCGTGACTATCTCGGTCATGTCACTTTTAAAAATAAACTCATTTCTTATATCCGAAACATAGGCCTTAAGCCTCATTTTCAGATAAGATCTACGCTCTTTTACTTCATTGAAAAAGAGTACTGTAATGGGCTTGTTTAGATATACAAAGCGAGAAACCTGAGCGGCTTCTGTGGCAATTTTTCTTACACTTTCAGTGTCTATCGTAATAGGCAAATATATTTCAGCCACTACCTGGCAATTAGCCTCTCCCGTATTTGAATTTGAAACTGATTTATTCATCAGCTCGCCATTTGGCACACTCACCAAAGAGTCGTCTGCTGTAATCAGCCTAGTTGATCTCAAACCAATTTGTACAACTTCTCCATAATGTTCTCCTACTTCTATCTTGTCTCCCACCTGAAATGGCCTGTCAAACAAGATCATAATCCCTCCAAACACATTTTTGAGGATGTCTTGTGCTGCAAAACCAACAGCTATACCTACCGAGGCAGTAACAGCAATTACCGTTTCAATTGGTGGCTGAATAACACCAGCAATGATGATGAATATCACGAAAATCCACCCTGATATCTTTACAACAGGCACCAGGCCCTTAATTGTAATTCGATATGTGGTGCTTCTTTCGGCTAATCGTCCAAGTATGCCGCCCAAAAACCTGAGGACAAAGTAACCCACCAATAGAAACACAGCCGTCCAGAATACTTTCCCAAAAGAGATGAGCTCCTTAATTTGTGGCATCTCTTCTTTGATGCTGCCATCAACACCTGAAGATGAGACGGTGTCAGATACCGTTTGAGTCTGATCGGTGATAGCAGAGGGGTCAATCTGCCCGTAGGATACTACGGCAAACAATGACAGTATAAATATGATGAATAGGCTTCTCAATGAATTATATTTTTAGTTTTTAACAATGAAACCGTCTGCCTGTAGAGTAACGGGTTTACGATAAACCTCTCATTCTTTTCTATTAAAATCCCGTCTTCAAAAAGAGGGTATAGTGTAGCTCTGCTTCTGATTACACTTTTGTTTACACATGCTGAAAAATCCTCTTCTCTTAAGCCATCATGTAATAGCAGATAAGTAAGTGTATGTAATTTTGATAAGTGCAAGCTTTCCATAAATCTAAAATCCATCTCTTTTAATGAAGCAATGTGAATGGTATCATCAGACACCTCGCAAGTGGATCTGAGCCAATATACCAGCCCTAAGCTGATATTGCTTTTTGCAATTTTATTTAAATCATTAAAATATTCTTCTCTCAACAGATTTTGTTGTCCTTCCTCACTTAACTTTTTAAATTTTTTATTATTTAAATGCGATGGAGATGGCTCAAAGTGCAGATTATATCCACTTACCTGATGCCTTTTATGAATGATCTTATTAATCATCTCATCATCAAACTCTCTCATGGGTATATGGTAGCTGAAGTGATCACCAATACCGATAGTCTTATTTAAATAATTCCATGCGTACAACGTACATGTTGTTACCCAAAATACATTTTTACTTGTGAGTGAAATGATTTCCATCAACATAGTGATGGCATCAAAGCCATTTACTTTTTTCAGAAATTGCTTTTGAATATTCTCAAGAATAATAATTTTCTTACCACCCTTATTTAAATACTTTACTACAGCTTCCTCGTCTTTGAGATCAGTTTCGAACTTCGTTGAAAAGAATGATAAAAGTGTCTTTGAGCTGTAAAATGATTCTTTAGTATCGAATCGGTAAACTTTACATGAGGTGGTGAGTTCTTTTTTGAAAAAATTGAGCAATGTTGTTATGCCACATCCTTTTTCGCCAGTAATTACTGTAGCGGCAAAGCGGCCTTTCATATAATTATTGTAGGCATTATTCAATGCACCTATTTCTTCATTTCTTCCTTCAAATAAGTTGTTGTCGTCCAATGGTACGCTTTGAAAAAGTCTCTGATATACAAAAGGTAGCCTTTCAATAGATTTTTCTGTCTCAGCCAGAAAATCAGCTATCTCAGTAGATATAGCAGTTTTCTCTTTAGAGAGTCCATAGCGTTTAAAAATAGCCTGTATAAAACCCTTCACCTTAGTATATAAAGAAACTGTCTTCTTCCAAATTAGAGGCAATAGATTTCGTGCCTTATTTAACCACTCTTGTTTCAGTCTTTTACTTCTCTCAATGGCTTTGGCTTTGGCAATACGGACACGTATTTCCAAAATATTCTCATTATCAGTAAATTTTTCGAGTTCAGCATTGAGTTTTTTTAGACTGGTAAGTAGATCATCAGCTACTGCATGCTTTATATCAGACAAAAACTCTTTTAGCGCATTGGTCTTTTTAATCGTTCGGTCCAGCCCCTCTATAGCTACATCCAAAGGCTCATTTTTACCATCTTTATCATCAACCAACGAAATGGCCGATTCCAGATTAAATGCCGCAATTTGCCCTAATTGCGACAACTCTTGCTGCAATGCATTGATTTTTGCTGATATCTGTACCTTACATTGCTTGCCGGCTTCTTTAAATCTTGGCCATGACTCAAAGTTGATAAGCTCTTTAGGCGCTATGTAACTAATTGATGACGATTTTATAGGCTCTCCGAAATTAGCACCTTTTACCAGTGTTCTCTTTTCTGAGAGTTGCTGCATTTCAGTATTAAGGCTTGCTTCAATGTCATTGATGAGTGCTGGTAAGTCTTGTGCCAATACAGCATCCGTTGCCTTTGCTATAAGATCATCTTCTAACCGTGTCTTTACTTTTTCAAGTTGCTCTTCAAGTGCTTTTTTTATCGCGCTGTCAGAGGTTGTTGTCAGGCTAGTAAGCTCATCCTTATAAGATTGTACATCAGCGACTATACCATCAATCTCAGAGACCACATTCTTTGAAATACGATCTTCTAATTCTTTGTAATTATGATAGAATGCCTCCAGACCACAGTAAATCAAAGCATACAGCTCAAGGTCAATTTCCCAGTCATCGGAAAGTACTACAAATGTATTGTCCCATTGCTTTTGGTTATTCTTATAACCTTGATTGAGTCTATAATGTACTCTGGCCGTTTTGGAAGGACCAAAATTTCTATTAGAAAGTTCAAAAGTACCTACTCGCTCTGTAGCCTTTAAGAATCGTTTATCCTGTTGCTTTACAGACTCTAGCGCTAGTTCTTTTAGTTCAACCTTACATTTTTCCAACAACTCAAGTGCTTCCGGTATCTTCTGCGAAATTTCAAGGGCAAGGCTTACATCTTTGTCTTCACCGATGTAGTTGTCCATTGCCATGGTAATCTGCTCGTCTACCTGCCAGAGCAGCATGGTGGACTTACTAATTGTCTTAGAAATCAAATTTTGTAAGTTCGCAAGCTCCGCAGATAGTTGTTCTTTAAAATGGTATCTCGAGAGATTTCGAAGCCTTACATGATGCGTGGCTGGTTGTCTGGCTTTGATGGGCTTTTTAAATAGTTTTCTAGCACCATTGGTAATAAACAACGGTATACCACTGATATTTCTTCCGGCTCTTTTAAACCACTTACCTGTTTTTAATATTAGGGTTTCTTTGGGCTGACTTTTAAAGCGTTCTGGCTTTTGTTCAAGTACAATCGCCTCATCAATCGCCTCTACAAAAAGGATAATAGATTTATTGAACTCACCAAAATCAGTATCAAAATCATTGATAGTTTTGTTTTTGAACTCTCCTTCAACCAGCTTCTCTACCTTATTTTTGTAAAGTAAAAAGCTATGAAGCGCCTCATTTTTAGGCATATTGAGATAATTATTACCCATCAGCTCTTTTAGTGCTGCATCATACTGAGTTATAAACTCAGCATGTTTATCGAGCTTTTGATAAGCTACAGGTAAAAAATAGTCTTCAACTATTTCTAATACCTCTTCATGATATGATCCCAGTTGGTTTTTCATCTAAGATGTCAAGATAATCATTTTGTAAAACCTATATGCAATAAGGCATCGCCCATATTTACTACAGGATAGTTATTAATTCCGATTACATAACCATCTGATGGAGATTTTATCTGCTTTTCAAATTGTCCGTATGGATCGGTAATGAGCCCTAAAGTTTGTTTCTTCTCAACTTTGGCACCATTTCTTACCAGTAAGTGATGTAGTCCTGCATATTTGGCTCTTATCCACGATGAATTTCTTATAATAATTGGCTCCTCCTTAATTTCAGGTGCTTCTTCACGCATACCCAAATGCTTCATCACTCTTAAAATACCATCCAGGCCGACATCTACCACTTGCTTTCTCAAACGCAACGTTTCGCCACCCTCATAAACCAATATTTGCTTACCAGCTTTGTCAGCCGTTTTTCGTAATGATTTGTCTCTGTACCCGGAATGAATAATAAAAGGCGCTCCAAATATTTTTGCTAAAGCCATATCTCTCTCGCTCTCAAAAAAGGCTCGTATTTGGGGATAATTGTTATGACTTTTCCCTCCAGTATGAAAGTCCAGGCCATAGTCGATGATTGGCAATATCTGAGTTGTTAAAAAATATGCTACCCTACTGGCTAATGAGCCCGTTTGTGAACCTGGAAAAGATCTATTTAAATCCTTTCCATCAGGTAAACCTCGAGAATGACTAATAAAACCATAGACATTGTATACAGGAATGGCAATTACAGTACCGCAAGATGGCTTGTTAAATTTATTCTTTAAAAATCGCCTAACAACCTCAATACCATTGGTCTCATCTCCATGTACTCCGGCCATTACCAGCAACACCGGGCCTTTTTTAGCTGACCTGCTCACAAATACGGGTATGTTAATCGGAGTACGTGTGGGTAACCTACCTATAACAGCATTGATCTGCATGTCTTTCCCTGGTGGTACCTTATGACCATCAATGATTATATCAGTCATGATTATGCGTTGATACGATCCTTTTGTACCCTTGGTTTCTTGCTTCCATTACGCTCAAGAAACTCTACAATCTTTCCTGCAATATCAATACCTGTGGCTTTTTCTATTCCTTCAAGTCCAGGAGAAGAGTTGACCTCCAGAATCAATGGACCTCTGGAAGATTGAAGCATATCTACACCAGCTACGCCTAAGCCCATCTTGGTGGCTGCTTTTATAGCTGCACTCTTTTCTTTCCTAGAAAGCTTGATAATATTGGAAGACCCTCCTCTGTGTAAGTTAGACCTGAATTCACCCTCTTTAGCCTGTCTCTTCATTGCCCCAACTACTTCTCCATCAACAATAAATGCGCGAATGTCTGCACCGCCTGCTTCTTTAATAAATTCCTGTACAATCACTCTTGCCTTTAACCCGTGGAAAGCTTCTATTACTGAAGCTGCTGATTTTCTATTGTCGGCAAGAACTACCCCTAAACCTTGAGTACCTTCCAGTAATTTGATAATCACGGGGGCACCACCAACAGCATCTAAAATATCATCGGTTTCTCTGGAGTAATTAGTGAACACGGTTTTTGGTAAGCCTAATCCCGCTCTTGATAGTATTTGAAGACTGCGTAATTTATCTCTACTCCTAATCAAAGCTTGCGACTCAACTGCTGTAAAGACCTTCATCATTTCAAACTGACGTACTACCGCAGACCCATAAAATGTGACTGACGCACCTATACGTGGGATAATGGCATTGTATTCTTCCAGCGACCTACCCTTATAAAGTACCGTAGGCTTATTTTGCTCCATTACAATGGTACATTTTAAGTGATCAATCACCTCTGCAGTATGTCCTCGTGCTTCACAGGCCTCTACAAGCCTTTGGGTTGAGTATAAATTAGTATTTCTTGATAGTATCCCAATATTCATGACCTTAATAATTCTGTTTTAAATCGTATGACAAGTTATGTCTGGCAACATCAACAACAAACCCTTTTTTTAATAGTTTTCGACCTAATAAAATGGGGAATTTTAATGCGCCTCTGTCACTTAATGAAAACTCCGTTTCAAAGTCATTCCCAAAAAGCCTCAATTTTGTTTTTATAATAAACCGTTTCTCACTGTCTCCAAAGGAGTTTTTAATTTCACGTTCTTCGAATTCTTTAAAGTAGAAGCTTTTATCGTTATAGTTAGGATGCTTTGGGTCCAGCAAAGTAAAATGTAAGACTTTAACATCATCACGGTATATTACCTCTGCGTGGTGGTAATGTATAGCTGATGTGTATGCTCCAGTATCAATTTTGGCATCCAAATCAAATAGATCTAAATCTGGTAAATCAACTTTATCGGATCGTCCGATAATTTCCTTCTTCTTTTTATTCTTCATAACAAACAGTTCCCTTCGGTCCCTGAAGTTAATTCTTTCTTCTTCCATAAAAAAAGCCGTACTTCTAAAAGCACGGCCATAATAAAATTTAAAATGTAATGAACCTTAGTTTGACTCAATAGGTAACATCAATCTAGCCTTTTCCCAGGCAAACGAAATACCTCCATCCTTTACTGAGTAAGAAAGGCGCTCCTGATTTTCATCAACAAATTCAGGAGTAAGGTCTACTCTAACAACATCATTTTCTTCTTTGTAGCTGTAAGCTCCCCATGCTCCATGCATGTCTCTATCCCAATCAGTATTTATAATTACTGTCCAATCATCGTTTTCTCTAGGTATAATATAGAGGCCATAGGTGCCTGCCTCCACTAATTCTCCACCTATCTCCACAGCATCTTTAAAAGTAACAGCTGTAGTCGCATTGGCTCCTGCACGCCACACTACATCATATTTTTCAAGACCTCCCCAAATCTCTCTACCCTTTACCGCAGGAGAACCGTAATCCACAGCAACCATAACACCATCAATTTTACCCTCTGCTTTTTCTCTTGGGCTTGCTGGAGTTTTCTGAGCATAAATTTCGCTAATGCTTACTGTAAGCAATAACATCATAGCAATTGATAATAGTCTTTTCATCGTGTTTTAGTTTTGATTTATAAAACATCAAACGTTTTAGCGATAAGAAAGTTGATGAAAGTGTGGGAAGTGTAGTACAACTGACACAAAAAAAGAAAATGCCAGCACTAAAAGCACCGGCATTTTCAATCAATCAGTATTTATTTTCAACCTGTAAACCAATTGATATAACGAAGGTAATAAAAAATAGTTGGGAAATTCTACTATTTTTTTTAAAAAAAGTTAAAACGCCTCTGCAAAAGCAAAGTAAAAGCCACTTGTATTTTTACCAATTCCATAGTCTATACGGATGTTTAGACGGTCTGCTTTATTAACCATAAGTCGTAAGCCACCACCCACTGTATACTTAAATTCACTGAAGTCAAAAGCCCCTAAATTGGAAGCTACATCACCTAATCCGCCAAAAGCAACTACTCCAATCCATGGAATGATTTGTTTGCGATACTCGGCTTGGAAGGCCAGTTGTTGATTATCTCTAAACCTTCCATTATAATAACCACGCATGATAGTTTCACCTCCTAATAATGACATTTCTCTAAAAGGCACATTACCAGTATTTAGCTCAGCAAAGAATTGTGCGGCAATCACGTCATTATCAGACACAGAGTAATATTCTCTGATATCAATTGTATATCTATTAAAACGAAAATCTCCATTTATAGCCGAACCATGAAAAAATGTTGAAAACTGAGCAAAACGTCCCGTTGAAGCATTCAAAACATTGTCGCGGCTATCGTAAATGAATGAAAACCCTACTCCCGCATTATTACCCACCTCTGACTCAAGTCTTTCTTTATCTTCTGTTAAGAATTCAGGCTCATACGTCAAATCATACAGGTAGGTATACCTGTATTGTAAACCTGCAAACAGGTTTTTTCTCAATTTTCTTAAAACACGCTCTCTGAATATAAGTACTTTATAATCCAGGTTTTCTTCAAACGCTTCTTCGGTATCATTACCTATACCGTAATAAAGAATTGGAAAATCGTAGTAACTCAACTCACCATTATAGACGAACTTTTCATCCTTAGAGAAAATATTATGCTTCGTCTGTAAGATGATTTGTTTATTGAGTGTATAAGCACCTAATACCTGTGCGTTAGAGTTCCTTGTGGTGGAGGCATCGCCTAGATTAAATACTCCTGAGACCAGAGCTCCAAATCCTAAACGAGTTTCGGGAGTGTAAAAAACAGCAGGTAAAGGAATGAGTTTGAGTTTTTTCTCACGTTGTGTGCTGTCTTGGTCTTGCGCTCTTACTGATTGCATAATAATCAATAAGAGCACAAATAAGGTATATTTTCTCATAGCCGAAACTTATAGGTATCGGGAAGATAGTAATACTTTCCATGCAATATCTATCTCTCCCCGTTCTATATACGTTTGAGCTAACTTATGAAGATTTTCCTTTGAGGTTATTCCTGTTATTTCTGGTTCATTGGCAAAACCCTTGACATCCTCATCAGTGGGCAGCTGTTCTACATTTCCTAATCGCCCCAAATTATTGCCTGTTAATATTGCACTGTTCTTCACATCATCAGGCATGTTATCTACACCAATACCAAGATTTTTCAAAGGTTTTGGAATCTCAAAAATTGCATCTCCTTGAGCACGACAATAATAATTACCGCCCATTCTTGCCACAGCATCCAGCTTGTAAGGGTCAACTTTCTTATTTGTATCTAAAATATCTTCATTGAAGTGTGCCAGCAACACCTCACAAATTACAAGGTTGCCTGCCCCACCCTCAGTGCCTGTTTCTTTCACCTCCAGCACTTTACACTCAAAGGCCACCGGTGATTCTTTCACTCGTGGGGGTTTTACTTTTACAGATGGCACTTCTGTTAGTCCAGCTTTTTCAAACTCATTAACGCCTTTTGGATACTCTGTACTTGACAAAGACATTTGCTCAACAATCGCATAGTTGACCACATTTATAACTACTTCATCTGTTTCTTTAACGTTCTCAAAAGTGTCCTTGGTAGTGTTATCCCGCCCTCTACGAGCAGGAGAGAATATCAATATTGGCGGATTAGCGCCAAAGCAGTTGAAAAAACTGAAAGGGCTCAAGTTTACACTACCATCTTTATCAATTGTGCTGGCAAAAGCTATTGGTCTCGGAGCAATGGCTCCGAGTAAGTAGCTATGTAGCTCAGGTACGGAAACTTCTTTAGGATCGATTGTTAGCATATATTCATTGCTTTTTGGCTGTCTTTTACTAAAACTGTCATTCCAAACTTGATTTGGAATCTCTATTTTATGGATCAATAAAAAGATCCTGAATCAAGTTCAGGATGACATTTAGATTACAGCTAAGTTACTAAATCATTTAGCTGGTAATACTTTAGACCTCACTTCTCCAAAGCCGATCCTCAACCCATTTTTCTCAGCATACCCCCTCATGATTACTGTATCTCCATCTTCGATAAACTTTCTTTCAGATCCATCAGATAGCTTCACAGGTTTTGTGCCTTTCCAGGCTAACTCAAGCATCGAACCGTAAGAGTCAGGCGTTGGCCCACTAATGGTGCCAGAGGCGTACATATCGCCTACCTGCATGTTGCAGCCATTTACCGTATGGTGCGCTAATTGCTGGTTAACATTCCAATACATATGCTTAAAGTTGCTGTTACATATCACATTTTCTTCTCCACCTTCGGGTTGGAGAGCAACTTGTAAATTGATATCGAAGTTTTTCTCACCCTTATATTCCAGGTAAGGCAATACTTTGGGGTCTTGTTTTGGACCGGCTGTTCTGAACGGTTCCAATGCATCCATCGTCACAATCCAGGGAGAGATTGATGAAGCAAAATTTTTAGCTAAGAATGGCCCCAACGGAACATATTCCCAAACTTGAATATCACGAGCCGACCAATCATTAAATATTACAAAGCCGAATATAAATTCTTCAGCGTTATCTGTTGATACACCGTTTCCTAACCCATTCTCTTTTCCTGTAATAAATGCCATTTCCAGTTCAAAATCCATGCGTTTACATGGGCCAAATGATGGCTTATCGGCATCAGGAGCTTTCGTTTGACCTTTTGGGCGATGAATATCAACACCTGAAGGTACTATTGAAGATGCTCTGCCATGATAGCCAACAGGGATGTGTTTCCAGTTAGGCAATAATGCATTATCAGGGTCCCTAAACATGGTCCCTACGTTGGTTGCATGCTCTTCACTTGAGTAAAAATCTGTGTAGTTGGGCACTTTTACTGGCATTTGCATGGTAGCTTCTTCCATTGGAATTAAAGCTAGTTCTTTGGCGGCCTTATTATCTCTTAGCTCTTCATTGTCATGCTGTAGCAATTCGGAGATACGATTTCTCACCTCCCTTGTTTTTTCTTTTCCAAGACCGATAAAATCGTTAAGGCTTCCCTGATTAAATATTCCAGCAGGTAGGCCCAGCCCATCTAAAAAGCCATTTTCATGTAGATTGGTTAAGTCTAAAATATGATCACCTATTGCCACTCCTGCAGCTGGCTCCAGGTAAGAAGTTTTAAATATTCCAAACGGTAAGTTTTGAATAGGAAAATCTGAATTTGCGGGTACTTCTACCCAAGATTTCAAATCGGGATTATTCGCTTTTATCATTGTTTTGGTTTTTTCTTCTGAGAATTTTTCAAAGTTAGAGTTAATAACACAAAATTAAAATCTAAGTGTAGTACAACCCAGATTATTACTTTAACCAATAGATCTTGTTTCTGTTTTCTCAAGCATTACAAAACCTTTCCTCCCTAAGTTAATTTTCATAATTTTGCACACTCATTAATAAACAAGCTTAATATCAACAAATGGCGCTTTCAACCAAATATGATCCCCGTGCAGTAGAAGGAAAATGGTATAAAACCTGGATGGACAAGGGTTTCTTTCACTCTGAACCTAATCCTGATAAAGAGGCCTACACTATTGTCATCCCTCCACCGAATGTAACCGGTGTACTACACATGGGACACATGTTGAATAATACCATTCAAGATGTGCTCATTAGAAAAGCGCGAATGGAAGGTAAAGAAGCTTGTTGGGTACCAGGCACAGATCATGCGTCTATTGCAACCGAGGCTAAGGTGGTGAAAATGCTTAGAGAGAAAGGCATTCAAAAAGGATCTCTATCTAGAGATGAATTTTTGAAACACGCCTGGGAATGGAAAGAAAAATATGGGGGCATCATCCTTGAGCAACTAAAAAAATTAGGTGCGTCATGTGATTGGGATCGTACCTCCTTCACCATGGACGATAATTACTACGAGGCCGTAATAAAAGTATTTGTCGACCTCCACAAAAAAGGATATATCTACCGTGGCTTACGCATGGTCAACTGGGACGTAGAAGCTCAAACCACCATTTCTAATGAAGAGGTGATCTACAAAGAGGGTGGTGAGATGTCTAAAATGTACTCGGTGAAATACCAAATCATGGACTCTGATGAATTTGTAGTAATCGCCACACAAAGACCTGAAACCATCATGGGAGATACGGCTATTGCAGTGAATCCTAAAGATGATAGACATAGCCATTTAATAGGTAAGAAAGCACTCGTACCCTTTATCAATAGAGAGATTCCAATTATCGGTGACGATTACGTGGAATTAGATTTTGGAACAGGCTGCTTGAAAGTTACGCCTGCACATGATCCCAATGACTATGAAATAGGTCAGAGACATAACCTGGAAATTATTGACACCATTAATTTTGATGGTACGCTCAATGAAAAGTGTGAGCTCCCTAAATATGTGGGTGAAGATCGTTTTGTAATAAGAAAACGCATTGTAAAAGACCTTAAAGAGGCTGGCTTACTTGTTGAAGAAAAAGACTTTAACACAAGAATCGGTCGATCAGAAAGAACTAACAGTGTTGTTGAGCCTAAGCTATCTTTGCAGTGGTTCATCAACATGAAGGAAATTTCCAAAAAAGCGCACAGCGCAGTGATGGAAGACGAGGTAGTATTACACCCTGCCAAGTTTAAAAATACGTACAACCACTGGATGGAAAACGTACGCGACTGGTGTATTTCCCGCCAACTTTGGTGGGGACAGCGTATACCGGCTTATTATTATGGTGATGGTGAAGAAGATTATGTAGTAGCCAACTCTGCAGAAGACGCTTTAGCACTTGCAATAGAAAAAAGTGGTAACAACAACCTAACAGCAGCTGACATCAAGCAAGATGAGGATGTACTGGATACATGGGCATCATCCTGGTTATTCCCATTAGCTGTTTTCAATGGTTTTGATAAAGATTCCTTTGATGAGGAAACAGGAAAAATCATAGAAGGTGCAAATAAAGAATTAGACTACTACTACCCGACAGCAACGCTGGTTACAGCTCCTGAGATTCTATTTTTCTGGGTGGCACGTATGATTATCGCAGGATACGAGTATACTGGCAAAAAGCCATTTAATGATGTTTACCTTACAGGAATCGTTAGAGACAAGCAACGCAGAAAAATGTCTAAATCATTAGGCAACTCACCAGACCCACTTGATTTAATTGACCAATACGGAGCAGATGGTGTGAGAACGGGTATGCTCTTTAGCTCACCAGCGGGTAATGATTTACTTTTTGATGAAAAACTTTGTGAGCAAGGCAGAAACTTCTCCAATAAAATCTGGAACGCCTTTAGACTCGTTCAGGGTTGGGATGTTGATGAAAACTTAAGTGGTGAAGCCAATCAGGTGGCTATCGACTGGTTCAAAGCAAGGTATAATCAAACGTTAATTGAAGTAGAAGCTCATTTCAAGAAATTCAGAATATCAGACGCATTGATGTCTGTGTACAAGCTGATTTGGGATGATTTCTGTTCTTGGTATTTGGAAATGGTGAAGCCAAACTATGGTGATCCGATAGATCCGCATACGCTTAACGCCACCATAGACTTCTTCGAAGACATCTTAAAAGTCTTGCACCCATTTATGCCTTTTATCAGCGAAGAGCTATACCAGGAATTGAGAAAAAGAGATGATCAGGATTACCTGATTGTTGCTGAATGGCCTACGGCTGAGTCTTCAGATGAGGAAATCGTAGGACAAGCAAAAATTGCTTTTGACATTATCAGCAATGTAAGGAACATCAGAAGCTCAAAGCAACTCTCTCCTAAAGAGACATTAGAGCTTAAAGTGAAAGGCGCTGATTTCAGCAAATTTGATCGTTTCGGTTTCATGATTAGCAAATTGGCTAATCTATCTACTATGGAAGCGACTGAAGACAAAGTAGAGGCTGCTGTCAATTTTGTAATCGAAGGGGATGAATTTTTCGTTCCTTTGGCTGAAAGTATTGATCCAGCACAAGAGCTTGAAGACGTGAAAAAGGAACTAGAGTACACCAAAGGCTTCTTAAAAGCAGTTGACAAAAAGCTTAGTAATGAGCGATTTGTAAATAATGCACCTGAGCAAGTAGTGGAGATGGAGAAAAAGAAGCGTCAGGATGCTGAAGCCAAGGTTAAGATTTTGGAAGAGAGTTTGGCGGCTTTGCAGTAAAAAACTTAAACCTATCAGGTTTTTGAAACCTGATAGGTTTCTTAGATTTCTTTAAAATCTTGCAGCCATCAGCAAACTCAAGTCTTTATACTTAAGCCCAAACTTATTAGCAATATGTTGGTTTGTTACGCTGCCCTTGTAGGTGTATACGCCATTCATAAACCAGGCATGTGCAAAGATCATATCTTCGATGCCGCCTTCTTCACCTGCTCTAAGAATAGTGGGTGTAAAAATATTACTTAATGCCGTAGTCGCAGTGTGTGACACACGGGAGGCAATATTAGGCACACAGTAATGAATCACACCATAGCTTCTGAATACTGGATTTTTTAGATTAGTCAACTCAGAAGTTTCAACGCATCCCCCTTGATCAATGCTTAAATCAATGATGATTGAGTCGTCTTTCATTTCAGCCACCATTTCCTCAGTTACCACATAACGATTCCCCCCTTTTTCAGCTCTTAATGCTCCAATCACAACATCTGCATGGCGTAAACAATCGGCAAGCGTCACTGTATCGATGGTGGAGGTATAAATCTGCTGCCCCAAAGCATGTTTTATTCTTCTGAGCTTATAAATGTGGTTGTCAAATATTTTTACTTCGGCACCTAGTCCAAGCGCAGCCCTTGCCGCGTACTCTGCTACAGTACCTGCTCCGATAATTACTACCTGTGTTGGTGGTACACCAGTAATTCCTCCTAGTATAATACCACGACCGCCATTGGCAGTATTCAAATACTCAGATGCAATCGACATTACAGTATTCCCGGCAATTTCACTCATGGCTCGTATAATAGGCATACCTCCCACCTTGTCCTGAATAAACTCGAATGCCAGGGCCGTGATTTTTTTACGGTTTAGCGCATCTAAATAGTCAGGCTTTTGATTTCCCAGTTGTATTGCAGAAATCAAAGTCTGCCCAGGCTGCATGAGATCAATCTCTTCGAGTGTAGGCGGTTCAATTTTTAAAATTGCTTTGGCTTTATACACCTCCTCCGCAGAGTAGACAATCTTAGCTCCAGCATCACTGTATTGCTTGTCAGAAAATTTAGAGCCCTCACCTGCCTTGGTTTCAATCCAAATTTCATGACCATTGTTTACCAACAAAGCCACCGCATCCGGGGTAAGGGTTACACGTTTTTCCTGTAAAGAAATCTCATTGGGTATACCAATAAAAAAGGAATGGTTACTCTTTTTTACAGCTAGCAGCTTTTCCTGAGGGTACAGGCTACTTTCTTTAGCGAGTTTGGCAAACCCTGAAGCCTCTTTTTTACTCATATCGACTTAATTGTATCTTCCGTGAAGTTTTTCCTGTGACAGTAATATTTATATTCAGCACCTCTTCAGGAAGAATATTTTCGACTTTAGATGGCCACTCAATAAAACAAAAAGCACCAGAGTCAAAATACTCTTCAGCTCCTATTTCAGTGGCTTCACTTTCGTCTTTTATTCTATAAAAATCAAAATGATAAATCACCTCTTCGTTGTGGTTTTGATACTCATTCACAATAGAAAAAGTAGGACTATTTACCGTATCTTCTACTCCCAACTGAGCGCATATCGACTTAATTAAAGTCGTCTTCCCGGCACCCATTTCACCTTTAAATAGCCAGATATTTACGTCACGACCAAAGGCAATAAGTTGTTCTGCTACTTCACCAATTTCATCTAAACTTTCACAAACTAGCTCCTGTCGTTTGAGAGGCTCATCTACCATATTTCGAATTTAGTGAAATTATTGGAATAATCATTTCTTCCATGGAAACACCCCCATGCTGGAAGGTGTCTTTGTAATAATTCACATAGTAGTTGTAGTTGTTGGGATAAGCAAAAAATCGGTCTTCTGTGGCAAAAACATAAGATGTAGATACATTGAGTTTGGGCAAAGACAGTCTCTCCGGTTTAGCACATTCCATTATATCGTCACCTCTGTCATAACCCAGATTTTTACCTTGTTTATATCTTAAATTGGTATTTGTATTTCTATCTCCAACGATCTTAAAAGGCTTTTTCACCCTAATGGTACCGTGATCTGTAGTAATAATGAGTTTTCCTCCTTTTTCGGCTATTAACCGTAGTGCATCCAAAAGTGGTGAATGTTCTATCCAAGATTTAGTGATACTACGATAGGCCGATTCGTCAGGGGCCAACTCTCTAATCATGGCTGTATCCGTCCTTGCATGAGAAAGCATATCTACAAAATTGTAAACAATCACATTCAGATCGTTAGTCATTAAATTGTTGATATTATCAGCCAACTGACGACCTTCTGCCGCTTTTTTAATTTTATGATAGCTAAAACTGAGATCTAAATTTTTACTCCTAATCTGACGTTCAAGAAATTGATCTTCAAAGTTGTTCTTACCATCATCCACATCCTCACCTACCCAAATATCACTATGCTTACGCTCCATTTCTGCAGGAAGCATCCCTGAGAATATTGAGTTTCGTGCATAGGCGGTTGTCGTAGGTAAGATGGAGTAATAAGTTTCTTCTTCTACCACATTAAAGTACTCCGTAACGGCTGGTTCAATAATCTTCCATTGATCATACCTCAAATTATCTATGACCAGAAAGAATAATGATTTACCATCTTCAATCTGTGGAAATACCTTCTTTTTCATCAATTGATGAGACAGTAAAGGCTTATCCACATCAGGGTCAGTCAGCCAGCCTTCGTAACTCTCCATGATGAATTTGGAGAAGCGATTGTTGGCCTCCTCCTTCTGCATGGTGAGTACCTCAGCCATGCTTTTATTTTCGGTCTCATCGATTTCCAATTCCCAAAATATCAGCTTTTTGTACGTTTCGACCCACTCCTGAAAAGTCAGATCATCTTGAAACGCCATGCTAATATTTCTAAATTCCTGTTGGTATGACAGGTTGGTCTTTTCTGTAACTAATCTCCTATTGTCCAGAATCTTCTTTACAGAAAGTAATATCTGGCTAGGGTTAAGAGGTTTTATCAAATAATCAGCAATTTTTGCCCCTATTGCCTCCTCCATAATCTGCTCTTCCTCGTTTTTGGTAATCATTACCACAGGCAGGTTGGGTGAGGTCGACTTTATTTTAGTTAAAGTTTCCAGCCCTGACATGCCGGGCATATTCTCATCGAGAAAGACAACATCAAAGTGCTCACTATCAACTTTATCAATGGCATCCGAGCCACTGTTTACGGGCGTCATCTGGTAGCCTTTGTTTTCTAAAAATAGAATATGGGGCTTTAATAAATCGATCTCGTCATCCGCCCATAAAATCTTATATCTTTGCATCGTTTGATAGTTCTGAGTTTAATTCTTTTAAAAGCTAACGCAATAATCGTACAATAGATTGAATAAAAAGAAAATATTTAACGATCCCGTTTATGGCTTCATCAATATAAAAAGTGATTTGGTGTTTGACATCATTGAACACCCCTTTTTTCAAAGATTGAGAAGAATAAAACAGCTAGGTCTTACTGACCTCATTTATCCCGGAGCATTACATACCAGGTTCCATCATGCAATAGGCGCCATGCACCTCATGACCCGTGCACTGGATAACCTAAGGAGTAAAGGCATTGAAATTGATAACCATGAATATGAGTCTGCTCAAATAGCAATTTTGTTGCACGATATAGGTCATGGTCCTTTTTCTCACGCCTTAGAATATAGCCTGATGCCCGGTGTGCAACATGAGAGTATTTCATTTCAGTTTATGAAATACCTCAACAAGGCTTTTGATGGCGCTTTGTCTACAACATTAAAGATGTTCCAAAATACCTATGAGCGTAAATTCTTTCATCAATTAGTATCCAGTCAACTCGATATGGATCGGCTGGATTACCTAAAAAGAGACAGCTTTTTTACAGGTGTTTCTGAGGGTGCCATCGGTTTGGATCGGATCATTAGCATGCTTAACGTAGTAAATGACCAAATTGTAGTTGAGGAAAAAGGTATCTATAGCATTGAGAACTTTTTAAATGCACGAAGACTTATGTATTGGCAAGTGTATCTACACAAAGCATCTGTAAGTGCCGAGAAGATGATTATCAACTTAATCATCAGAGCCAAAGAACTGGTAAAATCAGGGCAAACAATTTTCGCTACCCCTTCATTTGAGACATTTCTAAGTGAGAATATTTCCATCGAGGACTTTCAGCAAAAGCCTCAATTATTGGAGACTTATGGTCAACTTGATGACTATGATATTTGGGCTTCAATTAAAATGTGGAGCAAAAGTGAGGATAAAATATTAAGCCTGCTGAGTAACAGTCTTCTTAATCGCAAGCTATTCAAAATAAAGCTTACAAATGAGCCGTTGAGTAAACAAGAGTTGGAAAAAATAAGAACTGGTATTGTTAACCAATACGATATTGTTAAATCGGATGCACGGTTTTTACTTGCCTATGGAGAGGTGACAAATAAGGCCTATATAGCCGAAGGACAAAAAATCAATATTCTTACAAAGAAAGGAAAGGTGCTAGATATAGCTCAGGCCGCTGATTTACCAAACATCACTGCCATGAGCAAAATCGTAAAAAAACACTATCTATGCTGCCCCAAAACAGTATCTTTGTGAGAATTATCAAAAAAGTACGGAGGTGTAATTAATGGAATTTACCGTAGAGCAAGTGGCAGCTATGTTAGGTGGAGAAGTCGTTGGTGACGGATCTGCAAAAATAAGCATGTTGGCCAAAATTCAAGAAGCAAAAAAAGGGCAGATCTCTTTCCTTGCTAACCCTAAATATGAAAATTTCATTTACGAAACTAACGCCAGTGCAGTAATCATCGGCAATGATTTCGAGCCAAAAAAAGAGGTTAATGCATCATTAATCAAGGTAAAAGATCCTTATAATAGCTTCACCCTGCTACTTGAAGAGTACCATAAGTTCATCTCTTATCAAAAAACGGGCATTGAAGAACCCTCATTTATAGGTAAAGATTCAAAAGTTGGATCTGAAATTTACAGAGGCGCTTTTTCTTACATTGGCAACAATGTAACCATTGGTGATAATGTAAAAATTTATCCGCACGCCTACATCGGTGACAACGTCACTATTGGTGATAACACTATTTTGCACCCTTCGGTGAAGTTATATGCCGATACAAAAGTTGGTAGTAATTGTGTTATCCATGGAGGCACAACCATTGGCAGTGATGGCTTTGGCTTTGCACCACAAGCAGATGGCACCTACAAGACAATACCACAAATGGGTAATGTAATAATCGGCAATAATGTAGATATTGGAGCAAATACGGTAATTGACTGTGCCACATTCCACGGAGACTCCACTAAAATAGGGGATGGCGTGAAGCTTGACAACCTCATTCAGATTGCACACAATGTGGAAGTGGGTAATAATACAGTTATTGCAGCTCAAACCGGTATCAGTGGGTCTACAAAGATTGGTGAAAATTGTGTAATTGCAGGCCAGGTGGGTATTGCAGGCCATATTGTTATCGCTGACAAAACTTCAATTGGTGCACAAGCAGGGCTAGGAAAAAACATTAAAAACGAAGGCGAAAAAATGATGGGAAGCCCTGCCATTGATGTTAAGGAATACTACCGTGCCTACGCCTATTTTAAAAACCTTCCAGATTTAAACACCAGATTAAAACAACTTGAAGAAAAAGTCCTAAATTTGCCGTCATTTCAGGAAAAATCATGAAAATTAAGCAGCATACAATACAAAAGTCAGTTACATTATCAGGCGTAGGGCTACACACTGGTGTAGAAACCAATATGACGTTCATACCTGCCAAGCCTGATCATGGCATAAAGTTTCAACGAACTGATATCGAGGGTCAACCCATTGTTGATGCAGATGTAGACAACGTTGTTGACTTATCTCGAGGTACTACTATAGAGCAGAGTGGAGCCAGGGTAAATACAGTGGAGCATACACTAGCCGCACTGGTAGGTCTTGAAATTGACAATGTACTTATTCAGCTGGATGGCCCGGAGCCTCCGATTATGGATGGTAGCTCTCAACAGTTTGTTGACATTTTGAAAACGGCTGGTACTGAAGAGCAAAATGCCTTAAGAGATTTTTATGAAGTACAAGACAGCCTTTTCTACAGGGAACCTTCAAGAGATGTTGAAATAGCAGCACTCCCACTTGATGACTACCGTGTGACGGTAATGATTGACTACAATTCACCGGTACTGGGCTCACAACATGCTTCATTGACTGATATCACACAGTTTGAAAAAGAGATCGCTTCTTGCCGTACTTTCTGCTTCCTGCATGAGTTGGAAATGCTACATAAAAATAACCTTATCAAAGGTGGTGATCTTAACAATGCCATTGTAGTGGTAGACAGAGTAGTCGAAGATCATGAGCTTGATAGTATTGCTGAGTTATTCAACAAGCCTAAAGTAGAAGTTAAGAAAGAAGGCATACTTAACAATGTTGAGTTAAGATATAAAAACGAACCTGCCAGGCACAAACTCCTTGACGTAATGGGAGACCTTGCGTTGGCCGGTAAGCCAATCAAAGCGCAAATATTAGCCGCAAGACCCGGTCATGCAGCGAATGTCGCTTTCGCTAAAAAATTAAAAAAGGCTATGCAAACTTCTTCGAAGCAAAATGCTCCGAAGTACAACCCGAGTTTACCGCCCGTACTGGATATCAATCAAATCTCAAATATTTTACCTCACAGATATCCGTTTTTATTGATTGATAAAATCATTCATCTAGATGAAGAAAGCGTTTCAGGGGTAAAGAACGTAACCCTTAACGAAAACTTCTTCCAGGGCCACTTCCCCGGAAATCCGGTTATGCCAGGAGTGCTTCAAGTAGAAGCAATGGCGCAGATTGGCGGTATTTTAGTACTTAATACTGTACCAGATCCTGAAAACTACTGGACGTATTTCTTAGGAATAGAAAACTTTAGATTTAGAAAAATGGTATTGCCAGGCGACTCACTTGTTATCAAGTGTGAATTACTGGCACCCATCAAACGAGGCATTGCAAAAATGTCTGGTCGCGCCTATGTTGGCAACACACTCGTGTGTGAGGGAACAATGACAGCAAGCATCGTAAGAAAAGATTCATGAATCAACCATTAGCATACATCCACCCACAGGCAAAAATTGCTCGTAATGTAGTAATTGAGCCTTTTTCAACCATTCACAAAAATGTGGTTATCGAGGAGGGCACCTGGATTGGACCTAACGTTACCATTTTTGAAGGAGCTCGAATAGGTAAAAATGTAAAAATTTACCCTGGTGCCTCTATCTCGGCTACTCCACAGGATTTGAAATATAAGGGCGAGGAAACAGAGACGCATATCGGTGACAATACGGTTATCAGGGAGTATGTGACCATCAGTCGTGGTACAGATGACAAAATGAAAACGGTAATCGGCAGCAATTGTCTGCTGATGGCCTATGTACATGTAGCACATGATTGTACTATTGGTAATAACTGTATACTTGTGAATGCCGTGCAAATAGCAGGGCATTGCACTATCGAAGATTTTGCTATCATCGGTGGCTCAAGTGCTGTTCATCAATTTGTGAAAGTGGGCGCGCATGTAATGATATCAGGTGGTTCACTAGTAAGAAAAGATGTGCCTCCATTTACAAAAGCTGCACGCGAACCACTTACCTATTGTGGTATCAACTCCATAGGTCTTAGACGGAGAGGATTTAACACAGAAAAAATCAGTGAGATACAGGAAATCTATAGGTATGTTTTTCTGAAAGGCCTAAACAACTCAAAAGCACTGGACCTTGTCGAACTAGAATTATCTCCTTCTAAAGAAAGAGATGAAATCATTAAATTCATAAGAGGATCTGATCGTGGTGTAATGAAAGGCTACTCGTACTAAGCCTACATTGGAGCTATGCAGATTGACCTGAAAAATATCTCCAAGCGATTTAATCAGGAACTCATTTTCAAAAATCTTACCCTTTCACTAGAGCCTGGGGGAAGTTATGCGATTACAGGCCCTAACGGCAGCGGTAAATCCACTTTACTTCAGGTAATATCCGGGTATGTCAGGCCTAGCTCAGGAGAGATTGCTTACGACAAAGACAAAATCGATGTTGAAGAGGCATATACCAACATTAGTATTGCAGCGCCTTACCTTGAATTAATAGAAGAGTTTACTTTAGAAGAAGCTATTGATTTTCATTTTAAGTTTAAAAAGCCGTTAGCCAAGAAAGAAGAGTTGCTCAATATCTCTTATTTAGCTGAAGCGAGAGCCAAACAAGTTAAAAAGTTCTCCTCTGGTATGAAACAAAGGCTTAAATTGGCGCTAGCCCTTTATAGTGATTGCCCAGTATTGCTTTTGGATGAGCCAACCTCTAACCTGGATGTCAAAGGGTCTAATTGGTATAAGGAGCAGATAGATAAAATGGAAAACAAAACGATTGTTGTGGCTTCTAATCAACCGGATGAATACACCTTTTGTGACAACACTATTGATATAATGGAATATAAGTAAGGTTACTATTATTATCTATACCACATTAACATTATATCAGGATTAAATAGTTAATTTTCTGGCAGGATTTAGTAAATTTGCTAAATTTCTTTTTTATATTTCGAGTTCAATTAAGTGTAAACTAATAGATTAAATGAAAAAATTATCTTATTTATTAAGCGCGGGGGTATTAGTAGCCATGTTAGCAGTTGTAGGCTGTAAGAAAGATGACGGTGGAGGAATAACTCCAGAAGATGCTGCAGGGGCTAATTTTGCAGGCACATGGGCAGTTGGAAGTTCGGGATCTGTGATGTTTGACTCTGATGACAGAACGACTGAATATTCAAATTTCACTTTCACGGTAAACTATAGTGCAGGTCAAGGTTCTGGTACTTACTCAGCTACTGGAGGACAATCAGGCGCTTCTCCATGGCCAGCGAGTGGTACTTGGTCATTTAACGCAGAATCACCAGGTGCAGAATCATTTGCAGTAACAAGAGATGACGGATTAGTCGTAAATGTAGCTTTAACAGCTACCGATATGACAATGACTTTTACATTTGACGACAGCGTAAATGAAGGTAGTAGAGTCGAAGCGGTGAATGGTAACTGGACATTCAACTTAGTGAAGCAATAAGAAGTAAGAAATCATATATAGTAAAAAGGCCTCAATTGAGGCCTTTTTTTTGTGGCATTTTTCCTCACCCTTGAAGACTCACTAGCGCGAAAGTTACTTTCGTGCTTATTTATTTCGATGCTTGGTTCAGAAATAGATCTGTAATTATTGTCAGGTGGAAACACCTGACAACACTGTATCACTTGTTAAATAAAGAGGCTCCATTTCCAAATTAGCCTTTAAATTAACTCCACCACCGTAATCCCTGCTCCTCCATGCTCAATATGCTCATCTCCCATGTTGGCAATAAAACTTGCTCCTCTAAGGTGCTTTCTAATCAGGTCTTTGAGAATACCATTACCTTTGCCATGGAGAATCTTTACTTCACCAACGCCAAATAACAAGGCGTCATCTATAAACTTATCTACCATGGGCAATGCCTCTTCCGCACGCTTGCCTCTAAGGTCAAGTGTAGTAGAGTAGTTGGCCCTTTTCTGTGCCAAATCTAACCCTCTAGCCTTCTTTGGATTGCTTTTGATCTGCTTCGACTGACGATTCGATATCTTATCTAATCTAGACAGTTTAATCATTGATTTAAGCGCGCCCATTTGTACTTCTGCATCTTTGCCTTTGATATCCAACACCTCTCCTACTACATCCTGGTCTTTTAATTTCACCTGGTCGCCTTTCTTAATTTCGCCACCGATCACTTCGGGCTTTTTATAAGAGTTAAGGCTTCTCTCCTTTGGTTCTACCCTCGTCTTTAGCTCTTCGAGGCGCTTTCTGGCCTTTTTAGTCTCTGATTTTTGAGCCTGATTTTCACGTATGTGCCTAATGGTCTTCTCGATCTCCTTGTTGGTCTTACTCAACAAGTCAGAAGCCTCATTTTTGGCTTTTGAAATAATTTCCTTTTTGTTGCGTTCCAGCTCATCATACAATCGGCTATACTTCTGTTCAAGGCTATTCACTTTTTGCTCAGAAGCTTTTAATTCTCTATCTCGCTGCTCGATTTGTTGCTGTTGCTTCTCCAACTTTAGTATCAGGTCATCTACATCAACCTTCTTACCTCCAATGGCTTTTTTGGCATAATCAATGACTTCCCGATCTAAACCTATTTTTCGAGAAATCTCCAACGAAAAAGAACTGCCTGGTTTTCCAATCTCCAGCTGATAGAGCGGCTCAAGGTTTTCCATATCAAACTTCATGGCACTGTTAATAACACCTTCATGATCTTCTGCATAGAGCTTTATATTGCTGTAATGCGTGGTAATTACTCCTTGGCATCCACTTTTTACAAGTTTGTCTAATATAGCTTCAGCAATGGCTCCTCCAAATTGGGGATCGGTACCAGTTCCAAACTCATCGATCAGTACCATGGTTTCCTCTTCAGCATAGCGTAAGAAGTGCTTCATATTCGTAAGGTGCGAACTATACGTACTCAAGTCATTATCCAACGACTGTTCATCACCAATATCAATAAAAATATTTGAGTATATGCCTGCTGTTGAGGTCTCGTCAACAGGTATCAATAAACCACATTGAAGCATATATTGCAGCAAACCCACAGTTTTCAGACAAACGGATTTACCTCCGGCATTGGGTCCAGAAATAATTAAAAGTCGCTGAGAAGTATCCATACCAATCGTCAGGGGCACGACCTGTCGCTCTTGTTTTTGGTATGCCAAAAACAGTAAAGGATGCTTTGCTTCATACCACTGAAAAGATTGCTCTTTCTGTAATGCAGGTTTTATTGCACTGAGTTCTTTTGCGAACAGTGCCTTTGCCCTTATAAAGTCGATTTTCGATAAGAATTTATAAGCCCCTTTTATGGGCTCGAGGTTGTGCCTTATTAAATCCGTAAGCTTAGTGAGGATTCTAATTACCTCTCGCTTTTCAGCATTTTCGAGCTCTCTTATTTCATTATTGCCTTCCAACACTGCTGCAGGTTCCAGAAAAACCGTCTGCCCGGTTGATGACTCGTCATGAATAAAACCCTGAAGCTTACGCTTATGCTCTGCGGCAATGGGTATAACCATACGTCCGTCTCTAACGGTCATTGAAACGCCCTCAGGAACATAGCCTGATTTCACAGCATCTCTAAAAATCCGATCTACAAGTTTTTTTACTTTTCCATAGTGAGCCTGCAGACTGCCTCGCACCTTTTTTAATTCTGGGCTGGCATTACTTTTTACTTGTGCATTGTCATCAATTTTTGAGGTTATCTCTTCAATGATTGCCAAGTCAAAATCAACATAATTTATCAATGCCGCCAGCTGAGGGTAAGTATCTTTTCTCTGTTTCAGAAAAGTAATACATTTTACAATCGCCTCGAGTGAGCGGGAAATATCCAGCAATTCAATTTCACTCAAAAACGCTCCTTCTGTTTTAGCCTTCTTTAAAGCTGGTGTAACATCTATAAAATAACTGGTGGGGAAGTTTCCCTCAGAATTTAAAACCTTTAAGAATTCATTGGTCTGAGAAAGATGTTTATCTACAGTGTCGAAATCAGTGCTGAGGCTCATTTTAGCCACCATTTCAACACCAAGATTAGACAAGCACTTGTCTTTGAGCAGAGCTCTTACCTGATCAAAACTGAGCTTTTCTTCAATATTTTTGGGGTATAAGGACATCTAGTTATCAGCAATACTAATTTTTATCCGATTTTACTCTTTCTTTATTTGCATCGCCTTTATCCTTTTCAGCGGCCTCCTTTTCTTCTTTGAGCTTTTGCTCCTTTACATTTAAGCTATCCATCACGGCTTCATAGATTTCATCCAGCTGCTCGGGATTATTATAATAGTAGCTTAAGCTATTTTTATAGGTTTCTTTCTCTACAGCATATTTGCTATAGATTAGCTTTTCATAAGCATCAAAAACTATTAGAGACGAATCTCTTTGCACATTCAAGGCACTTACTTTGCCTTCTCCAATATAAACATCAATGATGATATTGGTCATGGTTCCCTTATCGAGAATTCCTTCAGGTCGCTCTTCTTTACATGCTACCAATGCGATAAAACATATTGAGAAAATACTCGTTTGCAATAGTGATTTGTAAATCATTTTTTAATTAAGCCTTTAATAATTAGAATTGCCCTGCTACATAAACCTATTTTTATACCAGGTATTAATGTCGAAATTTGTATTAAAATAACTAGCTAAAATCAGGCCAATGAAGGATCTTCTGAAGAAGTTACGAAAATACGAAATCCAGATAAGAAAGGCTATCAACAGCCAGATGCAGGGAGATTTTCATTCCATTTTTAAAGGATCTGGTTTGGAGTTTGACGATGTGCGCTCGTATCAATACGGAGATGACATCAGAACGATCGACTGGAATGTAAGTGCAAAAGGTCACGGAACGTTTGTAAAGACCTTTAAAGAAGAAAAAGAACAAACTATTTTCTTCATTCTTGATGTGAGTGCCTCACAAGATATCGGTAAGGAAGGCAAACAGAAATTAGACATAGCCAAAGAGATTTGTGGTGTGCTTTCTTTGTCTGCAGCCAAAGAAGGTAGCCAGGTAGGTCTTATCTGCTTTTCTGACCAGAAAGAAAAGTATGTAAAGCCTGCTAAAGGCCCAAAACAGGCCTATGAGATCATCAGCAGTCTGGTAAAGCTCAAACCAAAATCGAAGAAAACTGACTTAAATAAAGCTACCCTCTTTTCCCTTAATACAATAAAAAGAAGGAGTGTAATGATCTTTATTTCTGATTTTATTGATGAAAACTACTTTCATACACTAAAAGGCATGGCCAAAAAGCATGACCTTGTAATGATTCGTGTAACAGACCGAAGGGAAACCAATTTACCAAAACTGGGTATCGTTCCGGTACATGAAAAAGAAAGTAATAAAACCATATGGGTGAATACCTCATTTGGTAATTTCAGGTCAAAAATCAAGAGTAATTATCAGCAAAATCAGGAAGAACTGGGTAAATTCGCCAAAAAGCATCAAATCAATTTTGTAAACATCAACACTGAGGAAGACTATGTCCCTCAACTTCTCAAACTATTTAAAATTAGAAACAAGACACTGAAGAGTATTACTTAGCATGAGGAGGTATCTGATAGTATTATTATTAACCATTTTTTCGGCTGGTCATGCGCAGGAAATAAAGCCCAAGGGCCAATTTCTTGCTGACAGTATTAAAATCGGTGAATCTGTAGGGTTCGCCCTATCATTGAGGTATTCAAAAGACCTGGATATACTTTTTCCGGATTCGCTCTACAATTTCTCTCCTTATGAGCTTGAGCGAAAAACCTTTGAACCTACAAAAACCGTGGGGGATTTTAGTTACGATAGTGCGGTTTATTATATTTCATCATTTGAAATAGATAGTGTACAATACCTCAAACTACCTGTATTTGTGCTTCACGATAAGGACAGCTCTGCAATTTATACCAAAGAAGATTCGGTAATATTCAAGCATCTTGTAGCAGAAATACCAGACTCTGTAAGTGCCGAGGCAGCCCCATTGAAAGAAAACACTAATTATATCAACGTACCACTTCAATTCAATTACCCTTATTTCATAATTGGATTAATTCTTTTTGTAATCATCGTTGTGGTGGTAATTGTGGTCTTTGGTGGCAGAATAAAGAAGTATTTTATACTTAAGAAGCTTAAAAAGAATCATGAGAAGTTTATTTCCAGGCTTAACCAGTTAAAAACCAGACAAAATCAACCTATAGGACAGCTGGCGGAATCAATTCTACTCGTGTGGAAAAAGTATATGGAAAAGCTTGAAAACAGGCCTTATACCAAATTAACAACCAAAGAAGTATTAACCAGGTACGAAAACGTAGGAGATGTAGCGGACAGTCTCAAAGGAATTGATAGAACTATATATAGTGGCAAATTGGATAGCTATTTGGAGGATCACTACACAAACCTGGAGCGGTTTGCGGTTAAGCACTATCAACAAAAAGTAGAGGAGGTGAAACATGGATGAGCAATTTATGGATGATATACCCTGGTACTCTCTGGAGTGGTTTTACCCATCTACATTTAGCAATTATTCATGGGAGTTTGGCCAGGCACTCTTTGCGCTGGCGCTGATACCAATATTCATTATTTTAAGATGGGTATTGAGGTATTCTTTGAATCAAAAACTACCCGTTGCATTAACAAAGAGTCAAATTTCTTCTAATCCCACCAACCTGGTAAGAATTATACCTGATCTAATTTTAACCGTCATTTTTGCACTTCTCATAGTGGCACTAGCCAGGCCTCAAAAAACCAATCAGCGCGTAGTCCAATATACCGAGGGTATTGATATTATGCTTACAATAGACATCTCTCAGTCGATGCAAATTGAAGATTTTAAACCAAACCGGTTGGAGGCAGCAAAAAATGTCGCTAATGACTTTATTGATGGTCGGTTTCAGGACAGAATAGGCATGGTGATATTCTCTGGTGACGCCTATTCTTTATCACCACTCACAACAGATTATGACTTACTGAAAGCTCACATTGAGGACATTGATTTTGATATGATAGAAAACAGGGGGACAGCTATCGGTAGTGCTATTGCTGTGTCAACTAATCGCATGCGTGAGTCGAACTCAACATCAAAGGTGATGATTCTTTTAAGTGATGGGGACAACACAGCGGGTAATATAGACCCTATCACTGCAGCAAAACTTGCTGCTGCCTATGGTATTAAGATATATACCATTGCTATCGGTCGTGAAGGTAAAGTGCCTTTCGGAAAGGACTTTTTTGGCCGCCCACGCATGGTAGAAAATACGATGGACGAAACAACGCTCAGAGAAATCGCCAAAATTGGTGAGGGTCAATTTTTTAGAGTTTCAGACAATCAAGCTTTGCAAAGTGTATTTGAGTTAATAGACTCGTATGAAAAAGCCGAAATTGAAGAAACTAAGTACAAAGACACCACAGACTTCTATCGCTATTATCTCATGTGGGCAGCTATTCTTTTCTTAGCCTGGATGTTGTTGAAATCAACTTTCATCACCAACGTTTTGCAGGATTAAACCAATTCAAAGGCAAGCATTCGAAGCCCGAAAAGGCATAAGGCAATGCCTACAACAAGGTTAAGTATTTTAAAAAGTTTGGGTGTAAAGAATTTCCTTAAGCGTGTTGCCAAATAGGCTTTAAGCATATCGGTGGCAATTACAACGACTATAATAGCGGTAAAAAAAAGTAGTAGTTCTTCACCTGTATATTTATACTTTGCTGTTGCCAGACTCATGGCACCCACCCAAAATATTAATACAAATGGGCTTATGCCATTGATTAAAAATCCTTTTACGATATAGCGGAAAAATCCTTTAGCATTAATTGCTTCCCGCGTGATTACAATGTGCTGCCGTGCTCGCATGAGATTAAATAAACCGAAAGCTAATAATATAGCTCCACCAATGTACGCCACACTGGCATCATGCCCTGATGATTTCAAATATTTGGAGACCCCGAAATAAGCCAGAAGTATATAACTGATATCACTCAGCACAATACCTAGCGCTACGAGCATCGCCTTTTTAAATCCTTTTTCTATACTCGTCTGGATGAGTGTAAAGAATACCGGACCAATGAGTACCGCCAATACTAATCCAAAAACAAGTCCATTGACAACAACCATTGTTTATGAATTCTTAATGAACGCTTCCCAGTCTTCCAGTTGGGTTTTCTTCATCACGCGAGGAAACTTATTTTGTCCACCAACCTTACCTTTAGACTCCATATAGTTGTAGAATTTTTTGATAGGGAGCACATCAACAAAAACCTCCTTCAATGCCGCACTACGTTCTACGGCATAATCGTCATTTAGGTCTTTCAATCGTTGATCTAGTTTTTGCTTTACAACTTTAGTATCCACATCGGTGTTGTCTGTACCGAGATACCAGTGATGCGCAAATAGTGTCTTATGGGGTATTCCCGCTACTGTAAATTCTGGTATATCCAAATTTAGATCTTCAGCCACCAGTTGCACTGCCTTATTCATGTTATCAACCGACAAATGCTCCCCGCAAAGACTCAGGAAATGTTTAGTGCGACCAGTAATCACTATTTCAGCATCTACTTTAGAAGTAAATTTTATAACATCACCAATAATGTACCTCCAGGCTCCAGCACAAGAAGATAGTAACAATGCATATTCCTTACCTTCCTCAACTTCATCGATCATCACCGTACTGGCATTTTCTTTTAACTCGCCATTCTCATCAAAATTTTCCTCGACAAATGGCACAAACTCATAAAAAATGCCATTATTCAACACAAGTTTCATCGATCTGTGATTCGGCTTGGTTTGAAAAGCTATGAAACCTTCACTGGCTAAATAGGTTTCTATATAATAAATTTCTCTACCCAGTAGTCTTTCAAAGCCTTTTCTGTAAGGATCAAAGGATACTCCCCCATGCACATAAACCGATAAGTTTGGCCATATTTCATGAATATTATCCAGCTCGTGATAAGCCAATATCTTCTCCATTAAAATTTGGATCCATGCGGGCACTCCTACAATGATGTTAATATTCCAGTCAGGAGCCTTTCTACATATTTCATCCAACTTTTCATCCCAATCGCGAGTTTTGGCAATTTTACGTCCTGGTTTATAAAAATGTTGGAACCAAAACGGTAACTGTGCGGCTTGAATTCCACTCAAGTCACCCTCAAAGTAACTACCTCTATTATTGAGTTGTGTACTCCCACCAAGCATGAGCATCCCACCCTGAAATGCCTCTGAAGGCAGGTCGTACTTGGAAAGTGTTAATATCTGCCTGATACTCGTTTTTTGAATGGCCTTACGCATATCACGTGTGATCGGGATATACTTTGAGCTAGCCTCTGAGGTACCTGAGCTCAGTGCAAAATATTTCAGCCGACCTGGCCAGCAAACATCCTTCTTACCTTGTTTGGCTTTAGACCACCAGTCTTTATATATTTTATTATAGTTATGTATTGGTACGTTAGACTTAAAAGTTTCGAAAAACGCTTTATAATCATCTTTCTTAAAGCTTTTAAGCACCTCTTTAAATTTATAGTGTTCGCCAAATTGCGTATTGGAGGCGGTAATCAGTAGCTTTTTAAGCTCAATTTTCTGGAGTTCGAAAGGGTTGCTATACTCCTGTTCTAAACTCTCTCTTATCCTGATTCCCTTTTTTAATAAAGTCCCTAATAAAGGCATGCCTGTCGCTTAAAATCTTTTATTTTGTATGAAATTACCTCTGTGATTTTAAAACTATAATATGGATATCAAAAACAATATCAAAGATTTCAAAAATTATTTATCCGATAAACCATGTAAGTTGGTTGCTGTGAGTAAAACTAAGCCCGTATCTATGATACAAGATGCTTATGATGCCGGTGAACGAATATTCGGTGAAAATCGAGCGCAGGAGATGGCAGAAAAGGTTGACCAACTTCCTAATGATATAGAATGGCATATGATTGGTCATTTACAAAGAAACAAGGTAAAATACATTGCTCCATTTGTTCATATGATTCATTCGATAGACAGTCCGAGATTGCTTAAAGAGGTTAACAAACAGGCACGTAAACATGAAAGAGTGATTGACTGCCTGCTCCAAATTCATATTGCCAAAGAAGAGTCAAAGTTTGGGTTGGACGAAAGAGAGTTAGAAGAACTCCTGAATTCTGATCAAATAAAGACTTATGAAAATGTAAAAGTGGTAGGACTTATGGGGATGGCTACTTTTACTGATGATTATGGCCGTGTAAGAAAAGAGTTTCAATACCTGAAAGGCTTGTTTGAAAAATGCAAAGGCATGGCTCTCCCGGCTAATGTTGCAATGAGTGAGCTATCCATGGGTATGAGTCAGGACTATGAGATTGCTATAGAAGAAGGTAGTACGATGATTCGTGTAGGGAGTAAAATTTTCGGAGCAAGAAGTTAGACCCATGAATAAGAGAAGTTCACAATATTTGACCATCGCGGGTATACTTGGCGCTCTTGGGGTAGCATTAGGTGCTTTTGGCGCACATGCCCTTAAAGACCATTTAATAAATAATGGTAGACTTGACACTTATGAAACTGCGGTGTTATACCACATAATTCATACGCTGGCGTTAATGGGAACCGCTCTTTTACTTCACTTTAGAGATAATGCCTGGATAAGTCGAGCAGGCATCTTCTTTACAATAGGCATCATCATCTTTAGCGGCTCGCTCTATATGCTCTGCTTTACTGGAGTGACCTGGCTGGGAGCCATCACACCGATTGGTGGCGTATTTTTTATTTTGGGATGGTTGAGTCTGACTTTCAGTGCTGCTACCAAAAAAGTTAACTCATAATTTGCCCTAACTATTCCTATTCGTCAGGTACTGTCTTAAATAACAAACTAATTTGAAGAAATTTTAAGATTTAACTAAATTGATATCTCCGAAAGAGGGTCATACGGTTGCTTTAAACTGATATGATTCATCTTGTGCAGGAT